>Ga0210015_1000040_pt1 | contig 130790 bp, 127 predicted proteins | sample CryGeymeta201522_FD_185471 | JGI IMG/M metagenome (GOLD analysis project Ga0210015, IMG submission 185471) | Groundwater microbial communities from Crystal Geyser aquifers in Utah, USA - Crystal Geyser metaG 2015-22 (SPAdes) (version 2) | ecosystem: Environmental > Aquatic > Deep subsurface >...
CGGTCAGCGACTTCGTGCGCCGGGCCAAAGGACGCTCATCGCGCAAGATACAGCAGGAGTTCGAGCATATCCGCAAACGCTACTGGGGCCAGCGCTTCTGGGCACGAGGCTATTTCTCCACCACCAGCGGCAATATCACCGACGAAGTGATCCTCAATTATCTGGATAGGCATACCAAACCAAACAAAACCGGCTTCAGCCCCAAGCCATGAACCTACCGGCGTCAGCCGGTTAGTTATTCAGTTGAGAATGTAACCAGCTATTCCGGAACAACCGGAGTCCAGAACGACAATATGTTTTCCAGTTCAGGGCGAGGCCGTTCTGACAGTTCAGCGTTGGATGTGCCGATATAGAGGAACCCGGCGATTTTTTCCGGCGCCGAGCCGAACAGATCGCGCACATCGTCGTTATAGGCGGGCCAGCCGGTGATCCAGCCGCCGACAAAGCCCATGGCGTGCGTGGCATGGAGAATGTTCATGGCGAACGCACCGCAACTGAGCTCCTGTTCCCAGAGCGGAATTTTGGTCGATGCGACCGGCGACGACAGCAGCACCAGCAGCGTCGGGGCTTCGTGCGCCATCGCTTCGAGCCCTTCCAGTTCCAACCGACCGGCATCGGGCTTTTCTTTCCGATACGCCTCGGTAAAGCCCCGCGCGAGCAGGGCGCGCTGGTCCGTCGCTACCGAAGCAACCCGCCATGGCGCAAGCTTGCCGTGATCCGGTGTCCGCATGGCGAGGATGACGATTTCAGCGATTTGCGCATCGCTCGGCCCCGGTGCCACCATATTGCGCGGTCGACCGGAACGGCGGGACGGCAAATAGGTGGCAAGGCTGGTCAGGTCGTTAAATTGGTCATTGCTCATGCCAGTCACTTTGGAAGAGACGGGGCTGATTGCAAGAGGAATTGGCAATAAACCGGTCTCGCTTGAAACAATCTGCTTCACTTGCGTTTTTTTTTCATTAGGGTGCAGGGCAACCGGGCCGCACATGACGGCCCAGACAGTATCTCGGGGAGTATCTCAGTATGAAAGACATGGCCTTGTGGCAGGAAGCCGATTGGATTGCAGCAATAGCATCCGTCGTCTTGGTGATTTTTTTGGCTTTGGGCGCTTATGCAGTAACGCGGCCCAAGCCGGAATTCGGTGGCCATCCCAAGGGCTTGTACATACTTTTCTTCGCCGAAATGTGGGAACGCTTCTCTTATTACGGGATGCGCGCACTGCTGATTTTCTATCTGACCCAGCATTGGTTGTACAACGACAGTGCGTCGAACATCGTGTACGGTGCATATGTCAGTCTGGTTTACATCACACCGGTGCTCGGTGGTTGGCTTGCTGACCGCTATCTGGGACAGCGCAAGGCCGTGTTGTTCGGAGCCGTGCTGTTAACCTTCGGCCATTTCTTGATGGCCTTTGAAGGGGAAGGTGGTCAGAACGACCCGGCGATCAATATTTTCTGGTTGGCCCTCAGCTTTATCATCGTGGGCTCGGGTTTTCTCAAGGCCAATATCTCCGTGATCGTGGGCCAGCTCTATCCTCTCACCGATGTGCGTCGCGATGGCGCCTATACAATTTTCTATATGGGAATTAATGTTGGCGCAGCGATTGGCACGATCATCGCTGGTTATCTCGGCATCACATTGGGCTGGGCCTATGGTTTTGGCGCGGCGGGCATCGGCATGCTGCTGGGACTAATCGTATTTGTCCTCGGCAAGCCGCTTCTTTTGGGACAGGGAGAACCGCCGAAGCTTCTCGAGAAGAGCCGGGAATTCATGTTGTACGGCGTCGGCGTGATAGCCGTCGGAGCGATGTGGCTGTTGATCCAATATCAGTCCATCGTTGGCGGTCTGATGCTCGTTTCGGGCGTGGCGCTTCTGGCCTATGTCCTGTTTGAAGCATTCAAACTGGAGAAAGAGCCCAGAGAGCGGATGTTTGCGATCTTATTCCTGATCGCACTGCAGCCGCTGTTCTGGGGTCTGTTCGAACAGGCTGGCGGTTCGCTAAACCTGTTTACCGATCGTTATATCGACCTGGGCGGTGTCCCGGCGCCAATCTTCCAGTCGATCAATCCGATTTACATCATTCTGCTGGCGCCGCTATTTGCCTGGCTCTGGACGTTCCTGGGCAAGCGCAAACTTGAGCCCTCGACTCCGGCAAAGTTCGGGCTCGGTCTGATTCAGCTCGGATTCGGATTTCTCGTTCTCGTCTGGGGAGCCGCGACGGTTGGTCCCGGCGCGCTAGTGCCTGTGATCTTCCTGTTCGGTATCTACTTCTTCCACACAACCGGCGAACTGTGCCTGTCACCAGTGGGCCTTAGTGCGATGAACCGGCTTGCCCCAAGGCATCTCGCCAGTCTGATCATGGGAGCCTGGTTCTTTGCAACCGCCGGCGGCAACTTTGTTGCCGGGATGATCGGCGCTGCCACGGGTGGCGAAGATGGTGCAATGACCCGAGAAGCGACTCTGTCGATTTACGAGACGATCGGACTGTTCGCGATCGGTGTCGGCATTTTCGTGATTGCTGTTTCATTCTACGTCAAACGCTGGATGCATCTCGACACGCTCGCTGACGACAATATTGGCGACGATCTGGAGGGCCAACGCGAAATCGGCGAACCACAGGCTGGCGGTATCCATCCGACATCAAAATCATAAGACCAAGGGGCGTATAATATGAAAACTCGGGCTTTGCTGGCGCTAGCGGCCAGCGGATTACTATTGGCTGGTTGTGCGGCCACCGCTGCGAACACAAATTCAGCCAGCGCATCCTCGCCGGCAAAATCGAGCAAGCCTGACACGGTCGCTTTTCCGTCCACCTACGCAGCCTATCCGTCCGCTCCCACCGCAATCACCGGCGTGACCATCTTCGACGGGGAAGGCGGACGGATCGACAATGGCACGGTGTTCATCGTCGATGGAAAAATATCCTTGGTTGGTGGTCCCGATACCGCCATTCCGTCCGGCGCCACGATTGTCGACGGCACCGGCAAATATGTGACGCCGGGCATCATCGACGTGCACAGCCATCTTGGCGACTATCCGACGCCCAGCGTCGATGCGCACAGCGATGGCAATGAAGCGACGTCTCCGGTGACCCCCGAAGTATGGGCTGAGCATAGCGTCTGGCCGCAGGATCCCGGCTTTTCCCGGGCAATGGCCAATGGCGGCATCACCGCGCTGCAAATTCTTCCCGGTTCGGCCAATCTCTTTGGCGGCCGCTCGGTTACGCTGAAAAATGTTCCGGCGCGGACGGTGCAGGCGATGAAATTCCCCGGCGCGCCTTATGGAATGAAAATGGCCTGCGGAGAAAATCCGAAGCGGGTATACGGTGGTCGCAATCGCATGCCGTCGACTCGCATGGGCAGCCTCGCGCTTGAACGGCAGACCTGGATCGATGCGCAGGAATATCGCAGCAAACGCAATGATGCCAAGCCGCCGAAACGCGATTTGGGCAAGGAAACACTTGCCGGGGTGCTCGACGGGGATATTCTCGTCCACAACCATTGTTATCGCGCCGACGAAATGGCTCAGATTATCGATATGTCGAAGGAGTTCGGCTACAAGGTCACAGCGTTCCACCACGCGGTCGAAAGCTACAAAATCGCTGATATCCTGGCGAAAGAGGGCATCTGTTCGGCGGTCTGGGCGGACTGGTGGGGCTTCAAGATGGAAGCCTATGACGCGATTCCAGAAAATGCCGCGCTGCTGCAAAAGGCCAGCGCCTGCGTGATCATCCACAGCGATGACGAGAACCAGATCCAGCGACTCAACCAGGAAGCGGCCAAGGCGCTTGCCGATGGCCGGGCGATGGGCATGGAGATCAGCGATGCGCAGGCGATCCAATGGATTACCTATAATCCGGCCAAGGCGATGGGCATCGAGAAAATGACCGGCAGCCTGAAGGTCGGCAAGATGGCCGACATGGTGCTGTGGAACGGCAATCCGCTTAGCGTTTATTCGCGGCCCGACAAGGTCTGGATCGACGGCGCGCTGATGTTCGACAGCGGCGATGCCAAACGGCGTCCGGTCAGTGATTTCGAGCTCGGCCAGCCCGGCGAAGGAGATGTGAAATGAAGCGTTTTTCGATATTGCTCGCCTCTGCCGCAGCCCTGATTGCTTCGCCGCTCGCAGCTCAGACCACGGCCATTACCGGCGGCAAGGTCGTGATCGGCGACGGCAGCGCGCCGATCGAAGGCGGCACTGTGCTGATCCGGGGTGACCGGGTCGTCGCTGCCGGTGCCAATGTTGCCATACCTGCCGATGCGCGCCGGATCGATGCGACCGGGAAATGGGTAACACCGGGCATTTTTGCCGGGTTCAGCCGGATCGGACTGGTCGAGGTTGGTGCGGTGTCACAGACCAATGACACGGATGCCAAGGGATCGCCCTTCTCGGCGGCGCTGGATATTCAATATGCGATCAACCCCTTTGCCTCGGCAATGTCGGTCAACCGGGCTGCGGGGGTCACCCGCGCAGTGGTGTCTCCTGGTACAGCCAATTCGATCTTTGGCGGTTATGGCGCGATCGTCGATCTTGGCCAGGATGAAAATCCGGTCACCGAAGCCCGAGCCTTCCAATTTGTCGAACTGGGCGAAACCGGCCATGCGCGAGCAGGGGGCAGCCGCGCTGCTTCCCATATCTATTTCCGTGCGCTGCTCGAAGAGGCCCGCACCTATGCACGCAATCCTGCGGTGTTTGACAGCGATCTGTTGAAGGCTTCGGACGCCAAGGCTCTGTTGCCGGTGATCAACGGCAGCACAAAGCTGCTGATCCATGTTGAAAGCGCCAATGACATTCTGAAGGTGCTTGATCTGCGCAAGGATTTCCCTGCGCTGGACATGGTGCTGGTCGGAGTCAATGAAGGCTGGCGCGTCGCCGAGCATATCGCCGCCGCCGGCGTGCCGGTGCTGGCGTCCGCGCTCAGCGATCTTCCATATGGTTTTGAGGACCTGTCATCGACCCAGTCCAATATTGGCCGGATGAAGGACGCCGGTGTCAAGGTTGCGATCGGCATGATCAACGACCGCGATGCGCATCAGCTGCGCTATTCGGTGCAATATGCCGGCAATCTCGTGGCCCTCAACAAAGTGCCGCGCGCGACCGGACTGACCTGGGACGAGGCGTTTGCAGCGATCAGTTCCGTGCCAGCAGAGATCATGGATATGGGCGGGCAACTGGGTTCGCTCAAGGCTGGCCGGCACGCGGACGTGGTCATCTGGACCGGCGATCCGCTGGAGCTATCGACGCAGGTCGAGACGGTGATCATCGACGGTGTCGATCAGTCGCTGAGCAATCGCCAGATGCGGCTGCGAGATCGATACACCAACCCCGCTCCTGGTGCCTTACCGAAGGCTTATGACCACTAGCGGCTAGAGGCGTACCATTGACATCATCGTCTCGCCATAGCGGGGCCCAGCGGTACCGCCAACCGGCGCTGCGGCTTCCAGTTCGTCAAGATCGGCTTCGTTCAATGTGATGTCGACCGCAGCCATGCTGTCTTCCAGCGTGGCGCGTCTTTTCGAGCCGGGGATCGGGACGATGAAGTCGCCCTGCGCCAGCAGCCAGGCGAGGGCGATTTGGGCAGGCGAGCAATGGTGCCGCTCGGCGACCATTTTGACAACATCGACCAGCTTCATGTTGAGAGCGAAATTCTCTTCCGAATAGCGCAGATCATTGCGGCGATAATCATCTTCCGGGAGGTCATCCCGGCTGCTGATCTGGCCGGTCAGAAAGCCGCGGCCGAGCGGGCTATAGGGCACGAAGCCGATGCCAAGGTCCTGACAGACCGGCAATATCTCTTCCTCGATGCCGCGTTCCCACAGGGAATATTCCGACTGCAGCGCGGCAATCGGATGTGTGGCATGCGCCTTTTTCAGCGTTTCCGCGCCGGCTTCCGACAGGCCGAGATAGCGGACCTTGCCCTCCTGCACCAGTTCCGCCATCGCGCCGACCGTTTCTTCAATCGGAACCTTGGGATCGACGCGGTGCTGGTAAAGCAGGTCAATCGTATCGACTCCGAGCCGTTTCAGGGAGCCTTCACAGGCCCGCCGCACATTGGCCGGGCTGGAGTCCACCCCGGTCACTTGGCCGTCTTTAAAAGCGAAGCCGAATTTGGTCGCGATCACCAGTCGCTCGCGGCGGCCACGGATGGCATGACCGAGCAATTCTTCATTGATATGCGGGCCATAGACCTCGGCCGTGTCAAAAAAGGTCACACCCAATTCGATCGCGCGGTCAATCGTCGCAAGGCTTTCCGACCTACTGGCCATGCCATACATGCCCTTGCCAATCCCCGCCATCGGCATGCAGCCGAGGCCAAGCGCGGATACTTCCAGTTCCGATCCGAGTCTGCGATATTTCATGTCAAATCTCCTTCGCTTCTGGCGAGCGTCGCGGTCACGCTCATGTCGGCACTGACGTTCGCAACGGTGCGGATGATATCAGGAAATGTCTCAATCGCCAAAAGCAGAACCAGTGGTTCGATCGGGATGCCCATGGCGATGCAAATCGGTGCGATGGAGGTGATGAAACTGATCGATCCCGGCAGGCTGACCGCGCCCATGGTGGTGATCGCAGCGACCACCACACCGATCGCCAGCGTGCCAATCGATAATTCGATGCCCATCAGATAGGCCACGTAAATCGCCACGGCGAGGTTCATGCACGGGCCGGTGGCGCGGAACAGCGCGACCGCAATCGGCAAGACGACGTCGGCCGACCGATCGCCCACTCCGATGGTTTTGACGCCGCTGACCATCGCCGGCAAGGATGCGAGCGAGCTTTGCGTGGAAATGGCGACCGCCTGCGCCCGTGCCGAGGCCTTGAAAAAGGCAACCGGCCCGCGCTTGGCTCCGACATAGGTCAAGACATAGCTGAAAATCCAGATCACCACACCGACGCTGCTGACGATCAGAACATAGTGTAACAATGCCCCGAATGCGGCCAGTCCTGCGTTGGCGCCGACACCGAGCGCCAGCGCAAACACGCCGATCGGTGCCAGCGCCAAGACCCATTGGATGAGGATGAGCAGGGCGTCGGCCACGGCATTGAAAAATTGGTCCAGCATATGTCTTTGCGCATCGGGCAGGCGGGTGATGGCAAAGGCAAAGGCCAGCGCAAAAATCATCAGCGGCAGTACGGCGTCTTCCGCCGCAGCGGCAATGGCATTGGTGGGGATCAGCGCGCGGAGGAATTCGCTGAACGGCGGGACATCACCCGGGGGTGCTGCAGTGCCCAGAGCAGAGCGCAGCGCCATCGCCGCATCGCCATCCAGCGGGAAGAGTTCGAGCAGGGCCGGTGTCACCACAGCGGCCATTGCTGACGAGCACCAGAGAATGAAGATCATGAACCCTATCGCGCGGGCTGTCATCCGCCCGGCGCGGGCCATCGACGCCGCCTTGCCGATGCCAACGATCAGCAGGGTGAAGACGAGCGGAATAACCGTCATGCGCAGAGCGTTGAGCCACATATTGCCAACGACATCAGCGGCTTCGACCAATAAGCTACTTTTGGGACCGAAAAAAAGGCCGGCCAGAATGCCAAAAACAAGGGCAAGAAGTATGATCAGCGCTTTTTTCAATATCTTTTTCCGTTTGCTGTTCGCCGACCAACCATCAACCATGGCCGGCGGGTGCTGGCAAGCGCTGTTTATGCGTAAATTTTGCGATTGCTGCCATTCCCTCTTGGTCTCTGGCCGATCCATCGGCTAGAGCAACGCGGAACAGGGTGCGACCATGTTTGGATATAGGTGAATATGACAAAGAAATTCTTCGGTACCGACGGCATCCGCGGCCTGACCAATAAACATCCGATGACAGCCGAGATTGCCATGAAAGTGGGACAGGCGGCGGGCCGCCATTTTCAGCGCGGCGATCACCGGCACCGCGTTGTCATCGGCAAGGACACGCGCTTATCGGGCTATATGATGGAAAATGCCCTGGTTGCCGGATTTACCAGCGTGGGCATGGATGTCGTGCAGGTCGGGCCGTTACCGACCCCTGCCGTTGCTCTGCTCACCCGTTCGATGCGCGCCGACCTCGGCGTGATGATATCGGCCAGTCACAATGCCTATCAGGATAATGGGATCAAATTATTCGGTCCGGACGGATTCAAGCTGTCCGATGAAGACGAGTTGAAGATCGAGGGCTATCTCGAAGAGCAGGCGCAGCTCGCCTTGCCGCAGGATATTGGTCGGGCCAAGCGGTTCGAGGATGCTCGCGGTCGCTATATCCACGCGGTCAAAATGTCCTTGCCGGAGCATATTCGTCTCGATGGCTTGAAAGTCGTCTGTGATTGCGCCAATGGCGCGGCCTATCAGGTGGCACCGTCGGCTTTCTGGGAACTGGGGGCAGAGGTGGTTCCATTAGGCATCAGTCCCAACGGTTTGAATATCAATGATAAATGCGGCTCGACGGATGTCGCGATATTGCAGGAAACGGTGGTCGCTTCCGGCGCGCATATTGGCATTGCCCTCGACGGCGACGCCGACCGTCTCATCGTTGTTGATGAAAAAGGAGAGGTGGTCGACGGCGATCAGCTGATGGCATTGATCGGCTCCAGCTGGAGCCGCAATGGCCTGCTGCGCGGGGACGGGATCGTCGCCACCGTGATGTCCAACCTCGGCCTCGAACGCTTCTTGCAAAGCCAGAAACTCGATCTGGTGCGAGCGCAAGTTGGCGATCGCTATGTTCTGGAGGAAATGAAAAAGGGTGGTTTCAATGTCGGTGGAGAGCAATCCGGCCATATGATCCTGCTCGATCATGGCACCACCGGCGACGGGACGGTGGCTGCGTTGCAGGTGATGGGCGAGCTGGTCGAGAGCGGCAAGTCGGCCAGCGAATTGCTGCATCTATTTGATCCGGTGCCGCAATTGCTGAAAAATGTTCGCTACAGTAGCGGTCAACCGCTCGATAGTGACAAGGTCAAAGCTGTGATCGCCGAAGCGGAGAAGGAACTGGATGGATCCGGACGTTTGGTCATCCGCAAATCCGGGACAGAGCCGTTGATCCGGGTGATGGCAGAGGGCGACGACCAGGACCAGGTTCACGCGGTGGTCGACCGGATCTGCGCCGTGGTTGAGGAGGTGGCTGGCTGATGCTGGACATGCGTCCCGATTGTGAGAGCTGCGGCAAGGATTTGCCAGCCGATCAAGCCGGTGCTCTGATCTGCAGTTTTGAATGCACATTTTGTGATGGCTGCAATACAGACAAGCTCGACGGTGTCTGTCCCAATTGCGGTGGTTCGTTGACAGCGAGGCCGATACGCTCGGCCGACCTGCTGGCAAAATACCCGGCTTCTACCGAGCGGAAATATATATGCTGAATTTTCTCGATGCCATGGACGCCCGAACGATTGTTGTCATCGGGCTGATCCTGCCAGTCCTTGTCACTGTGCTGCTATTTTTCTTCGCGCGCGGCTTCTTTCGCCGGTTCTGGATTTTGATCCTGCTGCTTGCTGGTGCAATGGAATGGTTTCTGATCGTGCAGGTCGGACCGCTGTTTCTGTGACCAGACCCTGTCCGCGGATAATGTCGATCGCCGGTTCCGATAGCGGCGGCGGCGCCGGCATTCAGGCGGATATCAAGACGATCACCATGCTGGGTGGTCATGCGATGACCGCGATCACCGCGATTACCGCGCAAAATACTCTGGGTGTGCAAGATGTGCATCAGCTGCCCACCGAGATGATATTGGCGCAGATTGAATCGGTGGTCAGCGATATTGGCGTCGATGCGGTCAAGATCGGGATGATCGGTAGCGCCGAGGCTGCGCGCGCGGTGGCGGATTATCTGGATACGCTCAGCATCCCGATCATATTCGATCCGGTAATGATTGCCACCAGCGGCAGCGTGTTGGCGGATCGTGATACGATCGCGGCGTTTGGAAAGCTGATGGATGTGGCGTCGGTGGTGACCCCCAATTTGCCGGAACTGGAAGCGCTGGGCGGGATAGATGCGATATTGGGTCATGGCTGCCATCTTGTGATCAAGGGCGGTCACGGCGAGGACCGGGTGGTTGTCGACGAACTATACGCTCCCAGCGGGCTAATCAGACGGATTGAAGGCAAAAGGTTCGACACAAGCGAAACCCATGGCACCGGCTGTACTTTTGCCAGCGCGCTGGCGACCGGGCTTGGCGGCGGGCTGGATCTTGTTGCCGCGTTTGAACAGGCGATTTCATTTACCCGTATCGCAATTATCGAAGCACCCGGCCTTGGCAAAGGCAATGGTCCGCTCGGCCATCAATTTGTCACCGACTTTCAAGATGATGATCAATGATCGCTGGCGTCGACGAAGCGGGCAGGGGACCGCTCGCTGGGCCGGTTGTGGCTGCTGCGGTCATTCTGCCCGACAACCACGTCATCTTTGGACTAGATGACAGCAAGAAACTGACGGCCAAGGCGCGCGCGCGTCTCGAAACGGAAATTATCGATTGTGCCCGCTTTTCGGTCGCACAATGTTGCGAAACCGAGATTGACGACACGAATATCCTGCAGGCAACCATGCTGGCGATGACGCGGGCGGTCGAGGGTCTCGATATGGCGCCCGATCATGTGCTGGTCGACGGCAATCGATTGCCCAAATGGACCTATTCAGCCGAGGCGGTGATTGGCGGGGATGCCATCCATCCCTGTATTTCGGCCGCCTCCATACTTGCCAAGGAATTTCGCGACCGGCTGATGGTCGCTGCCGCCGAGCAATATCCGCAATATGGCTGGGAGCGGAACAAGGGCTATGGAACGGCGGAACATCTGGCGGCGCTCAGGCAATATGGCCCGACACCGCTGCACCGCAGAAGCTTCGCGCCGGTGGCACAGCTGGAATTGCTCTAGGCTTCGGCTTGCGCCGGCTTTGGCGCGACCTTGCGCTCGGCCAAAACCCATTCACCGCTTTCGCTTTTGATATATTTTGGCTGGCGGGTGACATTCCAGACCAGACCGATTTTCTCGAGCAGCAGCAGGACATAGCCGGCGATGTCGATCTCCCACCAGGCCATGCCCTGAAAGCTGGCGCGCGGATGTTTGTGGTGATTATTGTGCCAGCCTTCGCCAAAGGTCAGCAGCGAGAAGATGAAGCTGTTCTTGGCGGTGCCGACGCCCTTGGTGTGCCGCTGTGAGCCGACGACATGGGCGTAGCTGGAAATGCCCAGCGTGATCTGCAGCACGACAAATGTGCGGAAATAGCCGCCGATCAGGATGGTGCCGATAACATGGTCCCAGCCGCCAAAGGCAAGACCCCATACACCGGGGAAGATGATCAAGGAGAAGACCAGCCAGAACCAGCGGGTCTTGTGTAGCCACAGCACCACATCATTGTCGGCAAGGCCCTTGCCGTAGATGCTCATGTCGGTGACGCAATCGTCCATGAACCAGCCGAAATGCGAGTGGAACATGCCTTTGAGCTTGCTCGTCTTGCGACCGCGGCCATCGAGCCACGGGCTGTGGACGTCGCCGATTTCGTCGCTATGGGCATGGTGGCGGCGATGATCGGCCGCCCAGCGGAGCACCGAGGACTGGATCGACATCTGCGCCATCGCACCCAATATATATTGCATCGGCACCGAGGTATCGAACGCCTTGTGCGAATAATAGCGGTGGAAACCGAGCACGATACCAAGCATCAGCACGATATAGCCGGCAATAAAGGCCGACCATTCGACCCATCCGGTATCATAAGTGAACATCCACCAGACCGCGGCGATCGATCCGAAAATCTTCGATCCGAACACGATCGCATATTCCTTGCGTTTCTCGCGCCCGGCTTCGCCGCCGACAATCACGCCGGGATGCGGACGGGGTTCATCACTCTGCTGAGAGATGCCATAATCCTGCTGATATTTATCGCGAAAATTGCGCGCCATCTGTTTGCTGATCCTCGGACTATTACGCTATTGTAGCTACTCTGTTGCCTCATATATAGCCTGAACCCGACTTTTTGGGAACCAAATTAACTTTTGGCCGATTTCGTAAAATCTTCAAATATATGTGCTGATGGAGTCTTTTTCGTCACACCACTAGGGATTGAGTCCCGGGCGGAGGTGCTGACTCCATATCTGGTGGCGGACTCGTTTCGTTCTCCCGCGCGACTTCCCGTTAACCATAAAGATACGCCTTTAACCTATGTTAACGGCCTTGACCGCTCGCCATTTCGGACTCACCGTGAGTGCCATTAGAAAAAGGATTGAAGGTTCATGGGGATTATCGAGCGCATCCACGCGCCCAAAACACGCACTGCAAAGCCGACTGCGAAGCGAGCCGTAGAGCTGCCACTGGGGCAGATATTGAAGATGGATTGTGTCGAAGCGATGGCGTCGCTGCCTGACGCTTCGGTTGACATGATCTTTGCCGATCCGCCCTATAATCTGCAACTGGGCGGCGATCTCTATCGCCCTGAAGGCGGGCAGGTCGATGCCGTGGATGATGCCTGGGACCATTTTGACAGCTTTGCCGCCTATGATGCGTTCACCCGTGCCTGGCTGGCGGAAGCGCGCCGCATATTAAAGCCGAATGGCTCTTTGTGGGTTATCGGCAGCTATCATAATATTTTCCGGGTCGGCGCTTCGCTGCAGGATCTGGGCTATTGGATCCTCAACGACATCATCTGGCGCAAGGCCAATCCGATGCCGAATTTCAAGGGCACCCGCTTCACCAATGCGCATGAGACGCTGATCTGGGCCTCGAAATCCGAGAAGTCGAAATATACGTTTAACTACCGGGCGATGAAGAATCTCAACGACGAGTTGCAGATGCGCAGCGACTGGGTGATGCCGATCTGCGGCGGCCAGGAACGGCTGAAGCGCAACGGCACCAAGGCGCACCCGACGCAGAAGCCGGAAGCCTTGCTCTACCGGATCATGCTGGCGACGACCAATCCCGGCGATGTCGTGCTCGACCCGTTTTTCGGTACCGGCACCACCGGCGCGGTGGCGAAACGACTGGGCCGCGAATGGATCGGCTGCGAGAAAGAGGACAGCTATTGCGAAGTCGCCGAGCAACGGATCGCCGAAGCGCTGCCGCTCGACGAAAGCTCGCTCAAGACCATGCAGTCGCCGAAATCCAAGCCTCGGGTTGCGTTCGGAACGCTGGTGGAAACCGGATATATGAAGGTCGGCACCGAACTCTGCAGCAAGAACCGCAAGTATAAGGCGAAGGTGAGGGCCGACGGCTCGCTGCTCTGGGACGGGCAGGAAGGTTCGATCCACAAGATCGGTGCGACGGTGCAGGATGCGCCCAGCTGCAACGGCTGGACCTACTGGTATTATGATGATGGCAAGAAGCTGAAGCCGATCGACGATCTGCGGCAGACCTATCTGCTGGCGACCGAACCCTGATATGGGCGCACCATTGGAAGAACTGGAAGCATGCGGAGCAGATGCGAGACTCTATCTGAAACCGGTTGGACTGGTCGACAGTCCGCAATGGCATGAGGATAAAAATACTAGATTAAACAATAGCTTGATCTGGTTTTCTCAGATTGAATATCTGGTTATCGAGAGTGGAAAGCCAAATCTCAGAGGTCTGGTAAACATAACTCAATGGCCGGAATGGTCGCAAGCTCTGCCGGAACGGCTGGCGCAGCGGGCTACTGCGCAATTTGCCAATCTGACCCGGCAGCATCAAGCGCTGCATTGCGGCGAGCGCGTGATCCGGTTCGATCAGCCCCATGTCATGGGCATTCTCAATATCACGCCCGACAGCTTTTCCGACGGCGGCAAGCATCAGGATGATCCGGACAAGGCCGCCGAAGCGGGGCTGGCAATGGCCACAGCCGGTGCGTCGATCCTTGATATCGGCGGCGAAAGCACCCGGCCCGGCGCCGACCCCGTCTGGGAAGGCGACGAGATCAAGCGGGTCGTACCGGTGATCGAAAGACTGGCTCATTGCGGTGCCGTGATATCCATAGACACGCGCAAGGCATCTGTAATGGAAGCCGCGATTGCCGCGGGCGCGCATTTGATCAATGACGTATCGGCGCTGTTGCATGACAAGAGATCGCTCGAGGTTGCAGGGGTCTCTGGCCGTCCGGTAGTGCTGATGCACGCGCCCTCGAGCGGTGACAATCCGCACAAGAGCGAAGGTTATGGCAATATTGTCACCGATACGCTCGACTGGCTGGAACAGCGGATCGCTGATGTGGTGGCCGCCGGTTTCGAACGCGAAAAGATCATCATCGATCCCGGTCTCGGCTTCGGCAAGTCGCTGGCCGACAATCTTGCCCTGATGAACAATATCGCGATGTTTCACGCGCTCGGCCAGCCGCTGTTGATCGGTGCCAGCCGCAAGCGGATGATCGGCGCGCTGTCCAAGGAAGCACCTGTCGACAAGCGTCTCGGCGGTTCTATCGCCTTTGCCCATCATGCGATCCAGCAAGGCGCGCAAATCGTCCGGGTGCATGATGTGCCGGAAACCGTACAGGCATTGCAGGTCTGGCGCGGTATGCGCGATGCCGGGCTGACCGCGCCGGTTTAGACTGGCCTCTGCAGAACCGTCGTTAATCCATATTTCGAAGCGCGTGCCAACCCTTTAAAAAAGGATCGTTCCTGCGCATTCCAACGTTGGATATCAGGAAACAGGTGCTTGGGTTTGGCATTGGAAACCATCCTAGCCGTGCCGCAAGGAGTCTGTCACGCCAGCGCCGCGCCTGCCTCGTTATTCCCAAAAATCCGCAGTTTGTCGGCAAATATCGGTATCAGCTGGTCAGTCGCAGTTGCGAAATATCATTGGCGATGGTGCGGAAATTATTCAGCAATTCAGCACTGTTGCTGGCGTTGTAGAATTTTCCGGAGGTGGCGCAGTTCTGCAGATTGGTAATGGAGCTGGAACTGACACCATTGCCGAAAGAAACCACCCACAATGTGATATTCTGGTTTTTGATCGCTCTGCACATCGCCAGAAAACGACTGTTCACCTGCGTCGTCAGATCGTTGCTGGATGGTGCGCTGTTTGCCGAGGTGCGGCGACGATCATACCATTCCACACCATAAGAGGTATATTGAGAATTGCTCGTCACGGTATCACCGTCGGTCATGAAGATCAGGTGGCGATCGATCGCGCCGCCGTTATCCGTGGTCGCATTCTCAGCTGCGAAAATCCCAGTGGGCGAAAGAAAACGTGCACCCCAGATCAATCCGATATCGTGATAGGTGCTTCCGGTAGCATCCAAATCATCCAGATAATTGTCGAAATCGGCTGGATTATCCCAACGCTGCAATTTGCGCGCTTCGTTGGCACAGGTATAGCTGAAGTTCCGGCTCAAAGTGTAGGAAGAAGAAACGGTGTCCGTCGTGCGGCTGTTGTTGTATCCGCCATATCGGCCCCATACTGCATCCTCAAGTAACGGTCCCCATTGCGTGGCCGGATTGCCGGTGGTTGGTACCCGGTCAATATCAAGGTCATAGGCTGCGGTCGGAATCGGGTTGAAATTGGTAGTCCGAACCGTTTGCCGTTCTTCGATACACCCATCCCAGGTTACGCCCGTATCCAGTCCCTGATTGCCGATCGGAAGATCGATCGAGTTGTTCCAGGACGACCCGCCCGCCTTCAGACCGCTGACATTGAACGTGACCGGTTTGTAGTCATAGTGGGAAAACACCTGCTGCTGCTCATAAACCGGCGTGTCGACCTGGCGATATTCGCGCCTCTGGAGAAGGGTGCGCGTTCTCAGCCGGATCCGGCAGCGATCGCGACTGCTGCTATATTGGGTGCTGTAATCATAACGGGTACCCGTTTCGTCCGTGTACCAACGGGTGATGCGATTCCCGCCGGACGTCCATGAACTTTCCGAGAACCGGCCACTCTCATTGCCCGACATTTCGTCATAGTCGTCAGGCTGCAGAGAATTACATGCGTAAGAGTTCCTGACGTTATAGTGCGTATCAACTGTCGATCTACGGCTCCAACTGCCGTCATAATAATATGTGCTGCCGTAGACATAAGGTGTCCCGGCTTCGTAATCGACCACCACATTTTCCAAACGGGTAACCGCTTCACGCGACTGATAGGTCCAATTGTTGGCGAGAAAATCGTTCGGCAGAAGTTTTCCGACGTTGACGTTGGTGCTATAGGGCATGAAGCCAAACCGAAGGTGAGCGGTGTTTTCGCTACCCGATGCGGGCGTGGAGCCGCAATCTTCGTCGCTATCGCGTTTGGCCAGTGTTTCATAAAAACATTTGACCGCGGAACGCAATCCGCGAATTCGGGCGTTCGATGCTTCGACATCGCCATTATTGCCGCAATAGTTCGATCCCGTATCGGGGCAATTCATCGACCCGGTCGTGTCGAGAACGAACATCACGTCGGTGTTCGGTATCGCCATTGAGGCATCGCACTCGACGCTGACATTTTTGGTCCCGAAGCCGAACATCTGCATCACGGCCATATCCAGCTTGACCGTGGCAGTGCCGGTGACCGTTCCGGCATTTTCGCTAAAGGCCGTGGTCCCGTCGTAAGAGCCATAGGCGTTGGTATCAAAATTGGCGCGGAACATATTGTTGGCCGCAGTGTTGGCCGCATTGTTATTGGCACCCCAATAGCCGCCGGCCATCTGCCGTCTGCCAGCCAGCGCGCCGGCGTCGCAGGCCTGTTGCAAGCGGGTTTGTACCAGGTAAATTCGGCTCATATCAACGCCGCCGCCGATCATCGCGGCCAGCGGAAAGAGCGCCATTCCCGCCATCGCCAGCGTGTTACCAGCCGTATTGGATCGCAGCTCCTGCAAGAACGATTTTGCGGATTTTTTCTTTGCTTTGTCAAACATGCATCTGGCCTTTCATCGGCGCGCGCATGGCGGCACCGTCCAATTTCAATTCAGGGTGATTGATCAAGGGAGAAGGGGGGCCGGCGGGCCAATGGCCATATCTAGGAAAATGACTGCCTTGTTGTCCGGCAGCCAACCGTTGATGGCCTGACCATGCGAGACATATTTTTGCGACTCGATCCGTTTGGCAGATCGGTCCAGGTCTATGCAAAGGTGCCTGATTGTTTTTCAGGCCAGCTGAAAAATTGGAACCACGTCCGAAATATATGTCATGTCGCTTGGTGATCTTTAATCCTCAGATTTAGCGCTAGCGTGAGCAGCAGTTATTACGAGAGCCCAGGGAAGTTTCCGCATCCGGGCAAAGTGTCGTGCCGACCCTTTCGTGGCGGCTTTATCTCGAATCTTGGTTAAAAAAAGGTAACCTGTATTCGGCCACGCCCCATGACGCGGCTGATATCCGGCATTCAGAAGCTCTGCTTGGCGACGTTCGCAAAGCTTTCCATCGCTGCAATCAAGAGGGCATCGCAGGTGTTCCGGCGACCGCGATAACCGCGCTGGCGAGGAGTTATCCCAGCCTCCGGTGCTGGTGCATCCTACCGCTGCCTTCGCCGGAAAAGCCGTCGCTCGAACGCTGTTGTCATAGATTTGTGAGCGTCATTGTGCGGCCCCGATCTTTGCCTTTCCCAAAATGTAGAATAGGCGTTACCTCTATTCTGCCGAGGTCACAGTAAATGATGAGCGCCGCCAGGGAAGCGTGCAGCCTTGCAGCACCAGAGGCCGCTAGCAGGTGGAGTCTCATCGACCTTAACTGGCCGGAGTTGGGCTCAAAGCGGCGATTGAATTTGTCTATTCAGAATGGTCGCTTCTGGGCGTTCGAGGAAATAAAGACGACATATCATTATCGTCGTTCGCCCGCAAAGCAGGCATTGGCTCAATCGCTCAATCGGCCAGTTCAACCTGCCGGACATCATAGCCGACCTTGTTGAGATCGGCGATCAGGCCTTCCAGCTGCTCGCGATCCTTCGCTTCGCATTCGATATCGGTGATCAGGCCCTTGGCCGGCAGGTTGGTGAAAACCCGCTGGTGATAGACCTCGATGATATTGACTTCATGCTCGGCAAATTGCTTCACGACGTTGTAGAGGGCACCTGGCTGGTCGCGGAGATGCAGGCGCAGGCGCGCCAGGCGGCCCGAGCGGGCGAGGTCGCGCAGCAGCACGTTGGCGAGCAGGCGGGTGTCGATATTGCCGCCGCACAGCACCAGACCGACTTTTTCTCCGGCGAATTTTTCCTTGTTGCTGAGCAAGGCGGCAAGGCCGGCGGCGCCGGCGCCCTCGACCACGGTTTTCTCGATCTGCAACAGCAGGCTCACCGCGCCTTCCAGCTCCGCTTCGCTGACCAGCAATATCTCGTCGACATGTTTCTTGATGATCGCGGCGGTGAACTCCGATGGATTTTGCACCGCTATGCCCTCGGCGAGGGTATCACCGCCAGCGGCCATAGTCTTGCCGTTCAATTTTGCATACATGCTGGGATAGAGTGCCGCCTGTACGCCGGTCATCTGGATCCCCGGCTTGATCGCAGCCGCTGCAGTCGCCATGCCGGAGAATAATCCGCCGCCACCGATCGGGATGATCAACCGGTCCAGATCGGGAATGGCTTCCAGCATCTCGATCGCCACCGTGCCCTGGCCAGCCGCCACGCGCGGATCGTCAAAGGCGTGAATATAGGTCAGCCCCCGCTGGGCGGAAAGCAACATCGCATGGGCATAGGCTTCATCATAATTGCTGCCGAAAATAACGATTTCGGCGCCATGACCACGGGTCTGCTCGACCTTCACCATCGGTGTCGTGCTGGGCATGACTATCGTCGCGGGAATATCAAGATTCTTGGCGTTATAGGCCAGACCCTGCGCGTGATTGCCGGCGGAGGCGGCGATGACGCCGGCCTTGCGCTTGCTCTCATCCATCAGCAGCAGGGCGTTGAGCGCGCCGCGTTCCTTATAGGCAGCGGTGAACTGGAGATTTTCGAATTTCAGGAAAACTTCCGCGCCGCTCATTTCCGACAGCGTGATGCTTTTCAGCGTCGGCGTATGAACGACCCGGTCCTTAATTCGGTCGTGTGCGGCTTTCACGTCATCAAAATCGAAGGACGGCAGGGCAATGGTCTGGATATCATTCATAATGCCAGTGCCCCTAACGCATCTGGTCATCGAGGGAAACAATGATTATGGCCAGATCAAAGGGCGAATAAATCTATGGCGAAAATTGCATTTATCGGGATCGGCGTAATGGGCGGACCCATGGCCGGGCATCTGGCCGCAGCGGGTCACACGTTGACGGTATATAACAGGACCAAGGCAAAGGCAGAGGCATGGGTGGCCGAACATGGTGGCGCCATCGCCGACAATCCTGCCGAGGCGGCCCGGGACAAGCAGATTGTGATCACCTGCGTCGGCAATGACGATGATCTGGCCTCTGTAACCATGGGACGCGACGGCGCGTTTTCGACCATGCCGTTCGGTGCCTTGTTCATCGACCACACCACTGTATCTGCACGGATCGCGCGGCAGCTCTCGGTCGAAGCCGAAGGTCGCGGTATTCATGTCGTCGATGCACCGGTTTCCGGTGGTCAGGCCGGAGCGGAAAAGGGCAAGCTGTCGATCATGTGCGGCGGCAGCCAGGAGGCCTTTGCGGCGGCGGAACTGATCATGTCGGCCTATGCCGGACGGATCGTCCATGTCGGCCGTACCGGCGCCGGACAAACCACCAAAATGTGCAACCAGATCGCAATAGCCGGTGTGCTGGAAGGCTTGTCAGAGGCGCTGCGTTTCGCCCAGGCCAGCCGACTGGATCTCGACAAAGTCTATGAAGCCATCTCCGGTGGTGCCGCGCAAAGCTGGCAGATGGATTATCGCTGGGCGACGATGGCGGTGGATGATTTTGATTTTGGTTTTGCGGTCGACTGGATGCGCAAGGATTTGGGTCTGGCGATCGAAGAGGCCCGGACCAACGGTGCGACGATTCCCGTGGCCGCGCTGGTCGATCAATTCTACGCCGAAGTGCAAGCCGCTGGCGGCGGCCGCAATGATACCAGTTCATTGGTCTCCCGCCTTCCGAAAAGAAAATAGATAAGGGCAAATGATATGAGCGGTTGGCTGAAAAAATACGGCGTCGCACTGTTGGTCGGCGCAGCGGGGATTGTGGTTGCGCCCGCTGTGCAGGCAGACAGCCTGATCGAAAATGTCAACGGCATGACCCTCGACAGCGAGGGAAAGGTCATCCGCTTTACCGCGATGCTGGTCGACGATGACGGAAGGGTCAAGCAGTTGCTGGACCGGCGGGACAAACGACCGCGCGAGGTCGATTTTCAGTTTGACGGAAAAGGCCAGACACTGATCCCGGGGTTTTTTGATGCTCACGGTCATGTCATGGACATGGGCTTCGGTGCTTTGACGCTAGATCTGTCCGAGACCAAAACACTGGCAGAAGCGCTGGCAAAGATAAGCCAATATGCGGCGGACAATGCCGGCCGGCAATGGATTCTCGGGACTGGCTGGAATCAGGAAACCTGGGGACTGGGGCGTTTTCCGACTGCCCCAGAACTGGATGCGGCGGTTCCGGATCGTCCGGTCTTTCTGTCCCGCGTCGACGGTCATGCTGTCTGGGTCAATGGCGCGGCGATGGCGGCTGCTGGTGTCTCCGGCTCGTCCAAGTCACCCAGTGGCGGGACGATCGTGAAGATCGGCGGCAAGCCGTCCGGTATTTTTGTCGATGCTGCGATGGCTCTTTTCAATGATGCGATTCCGGCTCCGAAACCGGCGGAGCGCGATCTGGCGTTTGGCAAGGCGCAGGACATATTGCTGGCAAACGGCGTCACCTCCATCGCGGATATGGGTACCACCATGCAGGACTGGCAGAGCTTTCGCCGGGCAGGGGACAAGGGGCAGCTGAAAATCCGGATCATTTCTTATGCCGGCGGCATAGACAATATGATCGCCATCGCCGGACCGGCGCCATCCCCCTGGCTCTATGACGACCATCTCAAACTGGCCGGCGTAAAGCTCTACATCGATGGCGCACTGGGGTCGCGGGGCGCTCTGCTGAAACAGCCTTACGCAGACATGCCCGGCGAAAGCGGGTTGGCCATGCTGACATCGGCGCAACTCAAGAACAAGATGAGCCGCGCAGCCATGGACGGGTTCCAAACCGCAGTCCATGCAATTGGTGACAAGGCCAATGATGAAATACTTTCGGCGATCGAAGAACTGGAAGCCACTTATAAGGGGGATCGTCGCTGGCGCGTCGAACATGCGCAAATAATCGATCCCGTCGACATCAGCCGTTTTGCCGCGACCGGAACGATCGCGTCGATGCAGCCGGTGCATCAGACGTCCGACCGGCTGATGGCGGAAGCGCGGCTGGGGCCTGATCGAATCAACGGCGCCTACGCCTGGAAATCCCTGCTCGATTCGGGTGCCGTTTTGGCGTTCGGGACCGATGTGCCGGTGGAATCGTCCAATCCCTTTGCCGGCCTCGCCGCTGCTATCACCCGGGAAGATGGGGCAGGCCAGCCTTTCGGAGGATGGATGCCGTCGGAACGACTGAAGCGCGAACAGGCGTGGCAGGCCTACACACAGGGTGCGGCTTACGCGGCTTTCGCCGAAGATCGCCTGGGTAGTCTGGAGCCGGGAAAAAGGGCAGATTTCCTTATTGTTGATCAAGATATGATGCTGGCAACGCCCGCCCAGATACGGAACATGAAGGTTTTACAAACATGGATTGGCGGTAAGCCCGTGTTTATTCAGAAATGAAGGCGGCCCCGTGACAGCCATTGGTCCCAAGACAGGCCGCGAAAAAAATCAGCTAGACGGTTGCGAAGAATCACGAATTAGGATAAATACTTGTGCACGAAGGGATATATTCTACGAAACTCTTCGGAATGCAGCAGGGCGCATGAAAGTTCAGCGATTGAGCTTTTACCTTTTGTAATACGACTTAATTGGAGCATAAATATGAAATTCAGCAAACTGGCAGCTAGTTTCGCAGCCGCATCTTTGATTGCCGCACCTGTGGCAGCACAAGCAGCCAACAGTGTGGCTCCGGCCGTTGAACGCGTTGGCGCGACTTCGGCATCTTCGGAAAAGCTTGAAGGCGAAAACGGCATTCTGATCGCCGTTCTGGCAGCAGCAGCTGTTATTGCGGGCATTATCATCATTGCTGATGATGACGATCCAACAAGCCCCTGAGCTCTGTTGAACCTATTTGAAAACGGGGCGATTTTCGCCCCGTTTTTTTTGTCTTCCGCCGATCCACGCAAACATTAATATTTGTGGTAAATCGCCTTTTCATTTTCTTTGTCGCGCGGCATATTGTCCTTGTCGATTCTCTGGAATGTAACAAAAGGCTGGCTTTGTGACTGCACCCGTTCGCTTCCCGCGATTCTTTGTGACAAACCCTAGTCCATGCCCCTATCTGCCCGGCAAAAGCGAACGCAAAGTGTTTACCGAGCTGAACGGCGCTCATACCGAAGAACTGAATGACGCGCTCGGACGGATCGGATTTCGTCGCAGCCAGAATGTCGCGTACCGACCCAGTTGCCTGGATTGCAAAGCCTGTGTTTCGGTCCGTGTGCTGACCGATGAATTCAGGCCGAGCTCCACGCAGCGCAAGCTGATCCGGCGCAATCAGGATCTGGTGGTGGAAGCCTGCGAGCCCTGGGCGACCGAAGAGCAATTTCAGCTGCTCCAGAACTATCTCGCAAGACGTCACCCCGGTGGCGGGATGGCGGAAATGGACGAGATGGATTATTCCGACATGGTCGAGCAATCGCCGGTCAAGAGCTTCGTCATCGAATATCGCGAACCAACCGAAGACGGCAGCAAGGGGCGGCTGGTCGGTGCCTGTCTTACCGACCAGCAAGGCGATGGCCTGTCGATGATCTACAGTTTTTTCGACGCGGACCATGAAGAGCGTGCTGGTCTGGGAAATTATATCATCATGGATCATATCCTGCGGGCCAAGACGGCAGGACTGCCTTACGTCTACCTCGGCTATTGGGTCGATGGTTCGCCGCAGATGGAGTATAAGGTGCGCTTTCGCCCGCTGGAACGGCTCACTCCCGATGGCTGGCAAAGATTTGACCCCGCCGAACTGCTCAAGCTTCAGTGCCGCAACTAAGCCAGCCTTAATCCGCTCCGCAGCCACGAAAAAGCCTGCCAACCCATCGGGTTAGCAGGCTCTTTTTATATCCGGACCGTTTTATAACCGGCTCAGAACGATCAGTCGTACATGCAGCGCGCCTGCTGGCATCCCTTGAGCGGCACTGCTTTTGACGCGGGTTTCCACACTTTTTTCGGTGCGGCTTTCCACTGCGTCTTGTACGTTGGCTTGCTGTAGATCACTTCCTCTTCGACATAGGTTGTCGTCGTGGTGGTCGTTACCGGCGCAGACTGCACGACAATCGTCGTGATCGTTGGCTGTTGTGCCGGCGGGTAATAATAGCCCGGCGTATAATATCCGCTCCAGCCGCTGGGATAGGCCGGATAGCCCTGCGGTGGTTGCGGACGATGATGCTGCACGGGTGGATAAGGTCGCTCGCCGCGTTGCTCGTCATAGCCGTATTTCTTCAGCAAAGACCGGCACCGATCGGTGCCCTGATCGATCGCGGCACCGGCAATCGCGCCCAGCCCACCGCCGATCAACGACCCGCCGAGGCGGTTGCCGCGGCCAGCAATCCGGTTGCCGGCAAGGGCCCCGATGGCGCCGCCGACGATTGCCCCGCCGATGCCGCTACTTTTCTTGCAGCGTTCGAGATAGGCCAGTTCTTCGGAGCGCCGACTATCGACGTCGGGATAGGCGGGATAACCGCGATCAACCTCGCGCCTGCGGTCTGGCACCGCGCAGCCGCGCGGATCATATCCCGGGTCAACATCACAACCGGGACCCTGGTCTGCGCGAGAGCCCCAATGAGGAGACATATTGCCGTCGCCAATGAAGGTACCGGAATATTCGCCCTCGTAGACCTGACCGTCGGCATCCCGATAGGTGCCTTGCCATTCTCCCTGATAGCTGCCGTCTTCCCGATAGGCGCCATCCCAATCGCCCTGATAGGTTGACTGGTTGCCGGTATAGGCGTGCGGGGTCGCAACCACGCGGTCATCGCCGACGAAAACGCTTTGATCATAGGTAGCCTGACCATCGCGATAGCCGTCATCATAGCCCTGATTATAGCGGTCCCAATCGACATTATAGCGGGCGTCTTGCACGACGCCGTAGCGGTCGGTGAGGACAGCATCATCATAATAGCGTGACCAGCCATAGCCACTGCTGGGCTGGCTTAGCCCGTAGTGGCCGAAGTTACCGATGAAATAGCTGGGCTGAATGTGGGTCTGGGGCAGGCGATAGCCGCGATAGGGTTTGCGATAGCCCTTGTCATAACCCATCCGGCCACGGTGAACATAGCTATTGGATCGATTATAGCTCTTCATTTGCCGCATATTACCCATATTCCGCATCTGGCGCGTATTGCCCATCTGCGACATGGATTTCGTACCGGCTGCCGGCTTCGCCAAAGCGGTAGACGACGCAAAGGCCAGATCAACCGAAGGCTGAATATGTGCATTGGACGTCGAGTCGATAGCCGCAATTGCCGCTCCTGGTGCCACTGCGAAAACACCGGCAAGGCCAGCAAGTAAAAGGGTCTTCATGGTTAACAACTCCCTAGTTCCAGACATGCACCCAGCATGTCCGACCGAAATCTGGTTAATGAACATTTACCATTTTTCGCAGGGTTTGACCATTAGCGGGTTGTAAAATAGAGTAGATTTGGCGCTGTGTCTCGAAATGGGGCGCTTTGGTTACCGCGCTGTTAACCAAGATTGTTAGTGATCGCAGCAATCAGCGCCATCATTCCGGCCTCATCTGCCGGTGTGAAACGATCGGGCAGGGGGCTGTCGAGATCGAGCACGGCGAGAACCTTGCCCTCTTTTATAACCGGTACCACCAGTTCGCTGCGGCTATCGGCATCGCAGGCGATGTGGCCGGGAAAGGCGTGGACATCGGCGACCCTTTGCACATCGCCGGTCGCCGCCGCTGCGCCGCACACTCCCGCGCCGATCGCGATCCTGATACAGGCAGCTTTACCCTGAAACGGACCCAGCACCAGTTCGCCATCCATGACGCGATAGAAGCCCGCCCAGTTGAGCCCGGGCACATATTGCCAGATCAACGCGGCGACATTGGCCATATTGGCGATCGCATCGGGCTCCCCGTCGACGAGGGCGGCGGCGGATGACGTCAGCTCAGCATAAAATTCTGCTGCAGGTTGATCTTTGTCGATGGCAATATCGAACATCAGTGTTTTTCCTGTTTTTCGGGCTGACCTTCTGCATCCGGTTTGGTTACCGGATCATATTTGGCGAACCAGCCCATGATATTGTCGACCTTGGCAATAAGCTGGCTCGGCCGCCGGGCAATAAGATGCGATGCACCCGGGACCCGCACCAGCACCGTATCGACATTCTGGACTTTCAGCGCTGTGTAAAATTGTTCTGCTTCCCAGGCGGGCGTGCGCCAGTCGGCTTCGCCAACCATGACCATCGTCGGTGTTTTGACGTTGTTGACGATAGACAGGGGTGAGCGCCGCCAATATTCCTGTGGCTGCTCCCATGGCTGGGCGCGGAACCAGTGGCGGCTGACGAAGCGGGCAATGTCGCCGGCCAGCGCCATGCTGGTCCAGTTGATCACCGGTTTGACAGTTGCTGCGGCGGCGAAGCGATCGGTTTTGCCGACCGCCCAGGCGGTCAGCACCCCGCCGCCCGAGCCACCGGTGATGAACAGCCTGTCCTTGCTCACATAATTTTTGGCGAGCAGCGCATCGACCACGCTCATCAGGTCGTCATGGTCATGGCCGGGATAATCCAGATCGATCAGCTGGGCAAATTCTTCGCCATAGCCCGTCGAGCCGCGGGGATTGGCGTAGACCGTGACATAGCCCTCCGCCGCATAGCGCTGGATTTCGGCGGCAAAATAGGGGCCGTACATGGTGTTCGGTCCGCCATGAATTTCGAGGATCAGCGGAAACGATCCGTCGGCCCGGAAATCCGGGGGCAGGGCCACCCAGGCCTCGATTTCACGGCCGTCATGGCTGGAAGTGACCTTGATCTCTTCGATTCTCGCCAGATCGAGACGCCCCAGAGCATCCTCGTTCAACCGGGTCAGCTGACGACCGCTGCCACTGCCGCGCGCCAAGGCAACTTCGGCAGGCCGGTTGGTGCTGCCTTTTGTGTAAGCGATCATCGGCGAGCTGCCACCCGCCTTGCTGGCGACCGAAAAGCTGCCGGAAGCATATGGGCGGCCAAGCGACGTGCCGCCAATATCATCAAGCAGCTCGCGAACATTGCCCGCCAAATCGATCGATACGAGAGTCAATATCCCGTCGACTTCGGTTTGGCCGACCAGCGCCCGACCGTCCGGTCGCCATGCAATGGCGTCAATAGACCGGCCATAGCGTGCGGTCAGGTTTACAATATCGGTGCCGTCGGGGGCCATGACATAAGCATCCGTCTGCTGGTAGGATTTCAGCTGGTCGTGATAACCGAGATAGGCGATACGAGAACCATTTGGGGCGATCTTGGGCGAAAAGTCCGGACCGTCGCGCTGTGTTAACGGCGTCACCGCCAGACTGGACAGGTCTACCCGGTAGATTTCGCTTTCAATGGGATCGAGATCGGCATCCTCGCTATCGTTCCCGGTTACCAAGAGCGTTTCGTTCCCCAGCCATTGCGGGGAATCATAGCCATTCTCGCTATGGGTTACCTGCCGCGGTGTGCCACCTTCCGCACTGAGTGTGAAAATCTGGGTCTTCCCTTTCGGCAGATAGCCCGCGCCATCAAACCGAAATACCAGATCATCGACTATCCGCACCGGCTTGGCCCATTCCGCGCCTTCCGGACTTTTTGGCGGTTTTGCAAAGGCTGCGCGCTCATCCGGAACGAGCATCGAAAAGGCAACGGTTTTGCCATCGGGTGACCAGACCGGTGCGCCCGGACTCTGTTCTAGCTGGGCCAGCGAAAAGCTGTTGCCGCTGTCCTGATATCGCAGCCGCAGATCCGGCTTACCCTTGGTAGTCGTCAGATAGATCAGCCGATTGCCGTCCGGTGACCAGCGGACCGAGGAACTGGAACCTTCTCCACTGACCAGCGGGCGGTGACTGCCGCTGCGTGTGTCAATCGTCCACAGGTCACTGACAACCTGGTCAGTGAACTTGTCCATGGATTTGCGAGCATAGACAATCGTGGAGCCATCGGGAGAGATTTGCGGATCGTCGGAATATTCGAGATCGAACACGCGCTCCGCAGTAAAGCGACGGGTGTCATCCCTGTCGCTGGCATGGGCAGCCGTCGCGACGGACGGCAGGCAACATAATGCGATTATATAGCGCGTTTTCATCGATATCCCCTTTTGTAACAAGTTTTCTTATGCGGAATATTGAAGCTTTGCCAACCGGAAACCGGCGTTGTCGCTGGCCAGCCCGAGCAACTTCTGCTGGCGATCAATTATTCCAGGTTTGGCTTTCCGCGTGTTTTCTTCACCGACGCCTTTTTCTTTTTCGTGTCGACCCGCCGCGCTTTGGCCGCTCTGCTCGGGCGGGTCTTGATCCTGCGAGCGTCGCGCTGATAGGCCTGTTCGACCATTTCCGCTACGCGCCGCCGCGCTTCGGCACGGTTGGCTTCGCGGGTTCGATATTCGCGCACGGTCAATACCAGCTCGCCACCGCTGGTCATTTTGCGGCCTGCCAGCGTTTTCAGTTTGCGAAAGGCATAGGGTTCCAGCCTCAGCGCATAGACATTGACGCGCATCTGGACTGCGGTCGCCACTTTGTTGACATTTTGCCCCCCGGGTCCGCTGGCGGCAAGAAACGTCTCGGTGATCGCGCTTTCGGGAATATCAACCATGGCAGGGTTACTAGCGCCAAGCAGCCGTTCGCAAAAGAGCTTGTTAATTAAGCTTGCCAATTGGCGAACAAACACCGGTTAGATTGTGCTCATTTGCCACAAAAGGACACCCATTCTGATCAAATTTACCCAATTCGGCACCCGAAGCAGAAAAAAGTTAACTTTTTTTTCGCCCAGTTCAGGAGTCTGGGAATGACTCATTTCTGCGGGTTACAGAGTCATTGCCCCCCTCGCGACTCGTGCTGAATCCTACCTTAGGGAAAAATTAACCTTTTACGTTCATTCATCTTATGGTTAATAAATGATCCATCGGGTCGGGACAGTGATCGATCCGGATCGAGTAATTAAGAAAAAAGGGGCTGCCTGATGCGCGTGCTGCTGATTGAAGATGAACCAACGACCGCAAAAGCGATTGAGCTGATGCTGACGACCGAGGGTTTCAACGTATACACTACGGATCTGGGCGAGGAAGGCCTCGATCTCGGCAAGCTCTATGATTATGACATCATATTGCTCGATCTTAACCTGCCGGACATGCATGGTTATGACGTACTCAAGAAGCTGCGGGTGGCGAAAGTGCAAACCCCGGTTCTCATTCTTTCCGGTATCAGCGAAATGGAAAGCAAGGTCCGTTCCTTTGGTTTTGGTGCCGATGACTATGTGACCAAGCCGTTCCACCGGGATGAACTGGTTGCTCGTATTCACGCTGTGGTGCGCCGCTCGAAGGGCCATTCGCAAAGCGTTATCCGGACCGGCAAACTCGCCGTCAATCTCGATGCCAAGACCGTAGAAGTCGATGGCAATCGCGTGCATCTGACCGGCAAGGAATATGCCATGCTCGAGCTGCTCTCCCTGCGCAAGGGAACGACGCTCACCAAGGAAATGTTCCTCAACCATCTGTACGGCGGGATGGATGAACCGGAACTCAAGATTATTGATGTTTTTATCTGCAAGCTGCGCAAAAAGCTGTCGCTGGCGTGCGGCGGTGAAAATTACATCGAAACGGTCTGGGGCAGGGGCTATGTTCTGCGGGATATGGAAGAAGAATCCGGACCCACAGCCCAAGTCGCGTAACCGGCCAGAAATTCACTACCCAAGACGTCTGCTAGTTGGACAAAATCTGGCGGGGCCGCAAGGCTCCGCCTTTCTTTTATGTCGCTGTATCCAGATACCAGCGCTCTGATCCTTGCAGCGCAAGCGCGGTCAGCTTTTCCGAATAATAGGCACCGGTGTCGATTCCGATGCGTGTTCCCGTCTCGACGACATCTTCGCCAATCGTATGGCCGTAGACAATTATCTTCTCATGGGCGTCCGGCACGGAGAGAAAATCCTCCCGGATCCAGCGCAGGTCTTTCTTGCGCTGTTCGGACAAGGGGACGCCGGGACGGATGCCAGCATGCACAAATGCATAATCGCCGATGGTAATCTGGTCTTCAAAGCTGGCGACAAAATCGACATGCCTGCGGGGAAATAGCTCCGGAATCCGCTGCGCCAGTTCCGCCATGTCGAGTTCGGCATAGTCCTTCATGGTGATGTCATAGCTCAAGATCGTTTCGCGACCGCCGATGCGATTAAAAAACCGGACCGATTTTTCGTCGCCAGTAGCGGCTGCCAGATAGACTTCTTCGTGATTGCCCATCAGGAAACGGACGTTGCCCCGGTCAGCCTTGAGTTGCATAGCGGTATCCAGCACTCCGGCGCTGTCCGGACCCCGGTCAACCAGATCACCGAGGAAAATAATTTCGCTGGCGGCCTGACCCCGTTTGGCATCATCTTCGATGATCTTGTCGAGCAATATCCGCAGCAGGTCATTGCGGCCATGCACATCACCGATCGCATAGACCCGCCGCCCTTCGGGGATCGCTGCGCTATCAATAGGTCTGGCTGGCTTTTTTCTGCGTAAAAGACGATTCAGCATAATGCCTAACAATTTGTCCTGAGAAACCGGGTTTCAAGGGTAGAATGGAAATTTATATCTGGCTGGCCCTATAGACACAAATGACGTGAACGGTTGCTGAAAATTGTCAGCTTTCCAGAGTGAAGCTAAGGCCCGCCTTGTCTTCCAGACGCTTGACGAGCTTTTTGCCCATCAACGCGCCAGGGGTCCAGACGCCGCCGCCTTTCTTGAGCTTGTCCTCCGCCAGACAAAGCGCCGATTCAGCGATCATCTTGGAGGTGGAGCCATAGCCCGGATCCTTGTCGCCTTTCACGCTCAGGCTGGCCGTTTCGCCGTCCGCAGTCTCGCCGATAAAGACAATGTCATAATAGCCATTGTCCCGCTGCTCCTTGGTCGGCCCTTCGCCCGGCTTGGGCGTATCGTCGCCGGCGAAAGGATTGGGCTTGGCGACCATCTCGGCGGCCTGCTTGCCAAGATCGCCCGGGCTGGTCACCACCATTTCATCATATTTGAAGTCTTCGCCATAGGCGAAATCGAGCAGGAAGTTGGTCCGGTGGACGTTTTTCGTGTTAATCGGTGCCATGATGAACGGGGCGACCCAGCTGTCGATGGTCTTGTCATATTTCGGGATCAGCATATTCGGCTGATCGGCGCCCTTAAAGCCGGGGGTGAGACCGAAACTGCTGCCCAAAATCTTGACGAGAGAGGGGTTTTTGGCCAGCGCCTTCATGGTTGCGCCGAGGCTCGCGGCGGTGCCGCCGGAGAACGTCCCCTCCATAGCGCGAACCCGGCCGCGTATGCGGGTTGCCGGTTTGCCGAATTTCTTCTGCATTTCCTGCTGCAGCATCAACACCCCGAGATCGAAGGGGATGGAGTCAAATCCGCAGGAAAAACAGATTTGTGCACCGGATTCTTCAGCCGCTTTCTGATGTTTGTCGATCATCTCGCGCATCCACCCAGGCTCGCCGCAAAGATCAACATAATGCGTCCCGTGTTTGACACAAGCCGCGACAACTTCATCACCATATAATTGATAAGGACCGACCGTGGTCAGTACGACCTTGGTGCGGCTGGCCATCATGTCGATCGATGCCGGATCGTCGGAATCGGCGACCACCAGCGGCGTATCCTTTGGCGCACCGATCAGATCGCGCACTTCCTCGAGCTTGTCGAGACTTCGGCCCGCCATCGCCCATTTCGGCGGATTGTCGGACCCGCCATATTGCTGCACCATATATTCGGCAACGAGCCGCCCGGTATAGCCGGTTGAACCATAAATGATGACGTCAAATTCGGGTGCTTCGGACATTTCGGCGGCTCCTCAATTATATTTTCCGAGATATATGGTCTAGAGTTTGGCCAGAGTCACACCCTTTTGCCGCATATATTTGCCCGAGCGATCCGCATAGCTGGTCTCGCAAGGTTCGTTGCCCTTGAGAAACAGAAACTGGCAGGCGCCCTCATTGGCATAGATTTTTGCGGGCAGGGGACTGGTATTGGAAAATTCCAGCGTGACATGCCCCTCCCATTCCGGCTCCAGCGGTGTGACGTTGACGATGATCCCGCAGCGGGCATAGGTCGACTTGCCCAGGCAGATGACCAGCACATCGCGCGGTATCCGGAAATATTCGACGGTGCGGGCCAGGGCGAAGCTGTTCGGCGGAATGATGCAGCAGTCGGTCTTGCGGTCGACGAAGCTGTTCTCGGCAAAATTCTTCGGATCGACGATCGCATTATCGACATTGGTAAAAATCTTGAACTCGTCCGATACACGGGCGTCATAGCCATAAGATGACAGACCATAGCTGATGCATCCTTCCCGTTTCTGGCCTTCGACGAAGGGCTCGATCATGCCGGAATGTTTTGCTTCATTGCGGATCCAGCGGTCGGACAATATGCTCATATCAGATTCCTGTTGATGGTCATGGTCGCACTACGTTCCAGTTTGTCGGGCCGTCAACCCCGCTGATCCGGCGCATGTCGGAAGCCCGCCACATCACCCACGGTTTGGTGGCATAGTCCGGCGGGAAAAAATTGGCTTCGAGCCAGAATGTTCGGTCGATACCGCTGCTGATATTGTAAAGTTCCTCGAATTCGCGCGACACTTCGATGATCGCCGGCTTGCCGCTATGGGATTCGATTTGGTTCAGAAAGGTGTTGAGTTCGCTGAGCACCAGCGCACGGCCCGGGCGATCGCCACACCCATTGTCAAAGGCAAGCCGAACGGCGGGCGGCAACATATTGTCGCCGCGCGGAACCGTGGTGACAAAATTTGTCGCCTGATCGGTTGCCAGACGGCAGAGCGAATAGCTGTGGAACGCGCCATAGCGAATGCCAGCGTCTCCGGCTCCCTCGATATTTTTCGCGAAATTCCGATCGCGTTTATCCGCGCCTGCAGTGGCCTGGATATAGGCAAAATCGACGCCGGTTGCGCCAGCCACATGCCAAGTGATCTCGCCATTGCTCTCATCGACGGAAATACCCTGCACCGGATATTGGTCGCGCGACGGTGCCCAGGTGACGGCAATATTGCGCAGGACAAAAGCGATAATGAGCAACACCACGACAATCGTGGCAAAGCTGAACAATGTTTTTCTTATATTTCGATTGGCCACCCTGGTTCCCTGATACACAGCGGAAGAAACATTCAATTCTTGATATGCAACACGCAGATTAATGTGAAGAGGCGCCGGGCCGTCTTGAAATCGACTTCGATCTTTCCGTCCAGCCGTTCGACCAGCAGTTCTGCCCCTTGGTCATGTACGCCGCGCCGCGCCATATCGATGGTTTCGATTTCTGCAGCACTGGCTTTGCGAATTGCCTGATAATAGCTGTCGCAAATGGCGAAATAGTCGCGAATCGGACGCCGGAACCGGCCAAGTGCGAGGATCAGCGTCTCCAGCGGTTCGCCATTCTCGCGACCGATGGAGATGACCAGTCGACCCTCCTGCACGCTCAGCTTGAGCTGATATGGCCCGGCATAGCCATCCTCATGCTGTTTGAGCGGCTTGAAATGGTTTTCTTCGATCAGATCGAAGATAGCGATCCGCCGTTCCTGCTCGATATCGGCATTGCGCCACAATATCGTGGCTTCGTCGAGTTCGACGGATATGATGCGCGGATCGGACATTGCGCCCTGTTGCCGCAGCGCCGGTCTCAGGACAAGGGTTTTTGCAGCGCAGCACGCCGCAGATTCTTTTCCACAGGACTGTCCCCCGTCTTGTTGAAATTTTTCGCGGGACCTCTTGCCCAGAATCGATTCAGCGTCGATGAAGAGCCATGGCCGAATTGATGCGTTTCCAGAATGACGAGAGTGAAGGGCAGCGCCTGCCGCGCAATGTCGAGGCAGAGGCGACGTTTCTTGGTGCGCTGCTGATCGACAATCGGGTTGCGGAAGATGTCCAGATCCGGTTGCGACCGGAGCATTTTTACGAGCCGCTGCATGGCCGGATTTACGAGCAGGCGCTGAAACTGCTCGACAAGAATATGGTGGCCACTCCGGTGACGCTGAAACCCTATTTCGAGTCCGACGAAGCCATGAGGGCGCTGGGCGGCCCATCCTATCTGGCGAAATTGACCGGCGATGGGGCAGGCCTGATCGGTGCCCGCGATTTTGCCAATCAGATTTATGATCTGGCACTGCTCCGTGAATTGGTGAGCGTCGGGCGGACGCTGGTTGAAAGCGCGCTCGACACCAGCGAGACCGTCGATCCGAAGGAACAGATCGAAGAAGCGGAAACGGCGCTCTACCGAGTTTCCGAAGGCGAAGCGCAGGAAGGCGGCGTCCGGTCGTTTCTGCAGGCCTCTACCGAAGCCCTCAACAATGTCGAGCGCGCCTTTAACAGCGGCGGCAAGGTGTCCGGCATCACCACTGGCCTGACCGACGTCAACGCCAAAATGGGCGGTTTGCACCGGAGCGATTTGCTCATTCTTGCGGGGCGCCCGGGTATGGGTAAGACATCGCTGGCGACCAATATCGCGTTCAATGCGGCGAACCGCTATCGCCGGGATATGGAAGACGGCATCGCGCCGGAAGATTCGCTGGGGGCAAAGACGGCATTTTTCAGTCTGGAAATGTCGGCGGACCAACTGGCCACGAGAATATTGTCCGAGCAAGCCGAGATCAGCTCTGAAAAGCTGCGCATGGGCGCGATCAGCCGGGATGATATGCACCGGCTCGCCATGGCTTCGCGTGAATTACAGGATCTCCCGCTGTTTATCGACGACACACCGGCACTAACCATTGCCGCCTTGCGAACGCGCGCGCGGCGGTTGCAGCGGCGTCAGGGTATCGGGCTGATTGTGGTCGACTATCTCCAGTTGCTGCAGGGGTCGGGTCGCGCGACAGACAACCGGGTGAACGAAATTTCCGAGATCAGTCGTGGCCTGAAGACGCTGGCGAAAGAATTGCAAGTGCCGGTGATGGCACTTTCGCAGCTGAGCCGAGCGGTGGAAAGCCGGGAAGACAAACGTCCGCAACTGTCGGATCTGCGTGAATCCGGCTCGATCGAGCAGGACGCCGATATCGTGATGTTCATTTTCCGCGAAGAATATTATCATCTGGCGATCAAGCCCGATCAACCCGACGGCAATTCCACGCCGGAACAGATTGCCAAATATTCCGCATGGGAAACCGATCACCAGAGCAAGGTCAACAAGGCGACCGTCATTGTCGCCAAAAACCGGCAGGGTTCGACCGGCAATATCAACTTGAGCTTCCTGAGCGAATTTACGAAATTTGGCGATCTGGCCTATGGGGATGGGCCGGAGGAATATTAGCCCGGGATTGCTGTATCGGGACAGCGTGCTGAGCACCGGAAGCCGGGTTGGGAGGAGATACGATCATGGAACTCTGGGTACGAGTCACCATGTTATCGGCTGTTTCGCTGTTTCTCTTCATCGGTATCGCTATTTGTGTGGATACTTGGCAATTCCGCAGCGCGAGCGAAGCGGGGACCGCCGAGATCATTTCGGTGCGCGGAGAAGATAAAAGCTACGAAAACGACGACGGTCGTTCCAGAACTCTCACCGTGTATTACCCGACGATCCGCTATGCGACCAGGCAGGGGGATTATTTTGAGGCGGAAACCACACAAGCTCTGCAAGAGCCGCTTCCCGCGATCGGCGACACTGTTCCGATCCGCTATATCACCGGGAGTAAGGCGCAAGTCCGCCTTGAGCGTGGTCCTTTTCGGGACTGGTTGGTGGGAGGTTTGTGGACGGCTGTGAGTTTGATTTTCTTCATCAGCGTAATGATATTTACGCGACCGGAAGTGCCCGAAATCTGACCAGTACGGTTAAGTGAATGCTTGCGGCTCGATAAAAAATCACATTAGAAAATCGGGTCATTGGCTCCGCCATCATCCACATCCGGCAATTGTGTCACATCCTCGTGAATGCCGCATTCGGACTTGTCCCAGCCTCTCCAGCGTCCGGCGCGGGGGTCTTCGCCGGGTAGAACTTTCGATGTGCAGGGCGCGCAGCCAACCGAGAGATAGCCTTCCGCTTCGAGCGGATGGCGGGGCAGATCATGCTTTGCGAAATAGGCTTCCAGATCGTCCTTGATCCAGTCGCCCAGTGGATTGATCTTCAGACGGCCATCGTCAATCTCGAAACGCGGAATATTGTTGCGGGTCACCGACTGGAACGCCTTGCGCCCCGAAATCCAGCTGTTGAGACCGGCTTTGGCCCGGGCCAGCGGTTCCACCTTGCGGATTTCGCAGCAGCCATCTGGATCAAACGACCAGCGCAAACCATTGGCGTCTTTTTCGTCGAGCACGGTTGCATCCGGCACGACAATATTGCTGTTCTTGATGCCCAGTCTCTCGACCAATGTATCGCGATAGGCCAGCGTTTCGGGAAACATCTTGAGCGTATCGACAAAGGTCACTGGAATCGTCGGATCGACCCCGGCTACTAGGTGGAGAAGCACGGCGCTCTCGGTGCCGAAGGAGGACACCACGGCAACTTCACCCAATTGGCGTTCGTCAAACAGCGTTTTGAGCATGGTTGTTGTATCAACGCCCTCAAAGCGGCGATTCAGGGCATCGGCATCGGCCTGGGTAAAATCCGGACGGACGTCGATAGTGTCGATTTTTCTTGCTGCTTCACCCATGACGCAGTTCCCAGATCGGCGTGCGCTGGTCTGAGGTTGCTTGATAGACATGCTCATACCGGCTCAGCGCCTCTTCCATATGTTTTGGATTAATCGGCGAATCCGGGGCGAATGCGTCAAAGCCGCAACGCCGCATATAAGCGACCTGATCGACGAGCACATCGCCGCTCGCGCGCAATTCGCCGGTATAGCCAGACTCGCGCAATATCTGCGCCGAGGAATAGCCGCGACCGTCACCAAATACGGGAAAACTGACTTCGATCAGTGACAGACGGTCAAGATAGGGCAGCAATTGCCGGGCATCTTCGCCTGCTTCGATACGGACGGCAGTCGCGTTCGACTGGTCGAGAAAGGATTCCAGCGAAACCGCCGGTTCTTCATGGACGTCGTCATCGCGCAAACGGATTGCATCAACCATAAATGGCCTCCTTGAACTTTTCCATGCCGACACGGCGATAGGTATCGATAAACCGCTCTCCCTTCTCGCGTTGTGCGAGATAGAGATCGGTCACCGTTTCGATCGCGTCGATTACGCCGTCCTCGGTAAAGCCGGGGCCGGTGATCTTGGCGAGGCTGGCGTCTTCGGCACCGGAACCACCGAGCAGCAGCTGATAATTTTCCGTGCCTTTACGGTCGACGCCCAAAATACCGATATGACCGGCGTGGTGATGGCCGCAGGCGTTGATGCAACCGGAGATCTTGAGCTTCAGTTCGCCCAGTTCCCGTTGCCGTCCGAGATCGGAGAAACGCTCGCTGATTTTCTGGGCGAGGGGGATTGAGCGGGCATTGGCGAGGCTGCAATAATCCAAGCCGGGGCAGGCGATGCTGTCGGTGATCAGGTCGAGATTGGCCGGTGCCAGGCCTGCCTCATCCAGCTTCTGCCAGAGTGCGTAGAGGTCGCTCTTCTTCACATAAGGCAGAACAATATTCTGGCTGTGAGTCACGCGCAGTTCGTCAAAACTATATTGCTCGGCCAGATCCGCCATCAGATCGATTTGCGCCGATGAGGCATCGCCGGGAATGCCGCCGCGCGGCTTCAGGCTGATCGTTGCGATTGCATAGCCGGACTGCTTGTGCGCGGAGACATTCTGATCGACCCAGAGAGCGAAATCCGGATCGGACAGGTCGAGCTCGTCGCTCGCCTGCTCGTCATACGCCGGGTCCGCAAAAAATTCGGTAATCCGCGCCAGTTCCTCTACCGGAGGATTGAGCCCGAGTTCTTTCATATGGGCGAATTCTTCCTCGACCTGGCGAGTATATTCCTCCGCGCCGAGCTCGTGGACGAGGATCTTGATCCGCGCCTTATATTTGTTGTCGCGCCGACCATAGCGGTTGTAGACCCGAAGGCATGCCTCCGCGTAACTGATCAACTCATCCGCTGGCACAAAGTCGCGAATTTCCGGAGCGATCATCGGGGTCCGACCCATGCCGCCACCGACAAAGAATTTTGCGCCCAGTTCGCCTGCATCATTGTGCACCAGCTGGATGCCGATATCGTGCAGCCGCATAGCCGCTCTGTCGGTGTCGCTGGCGATCACCGCGAATTTGAATTTCCTGGGGAGATAGGAAAATTCGGGGTGGAAGCTGGACCATTGCCGCAACAGCTCGGCCCAAGGGCGCGGATCGGCGATTTCATCGGCTGTTGCACCGGCAAACTGGTCGGAAGAGATATTGCGGATGCAATTGCCGCTGGTCTGGATCGCGTGCATTTCCACCGACGCCAGCTCGGCCAGAAGGTCGGGCGCTTCTTCCAGCTTGATCCAGTTATACTGGATATTCTGACGGGTGGTGAAATGGCCGTAATCGCGATCATATTTGCGCGCGATATGGCCGAGCATCCGCATCTGCTTGCCGTTCAGAGTACCATAGGGGATGGCAACCCGCAGCATATAGGCGTGCAGTTGCAGATAGAGGCCGTTCATCAGCCGCAATGGCTTGAACTGGTCTTCGGTCAGATCGCCGGCCAAGCGACGCTTCACCTGATCGCGAAATTCCTCGACTCGTGTGTCGACCATTTTCTGGTCATATTGGTCATATTGATACATGTCAGATCACCCATTCGCCGGCGTCGGGATCGGCCGGTTTCAATGTCAGGTCGGGACGCACAGTCGGTCCGAGTGCGCGCACACGGTCCTTGATATGACCCGGTCGCGGGCCGTCATCTGTCAGTTCGGCGTCGATAATATAGGGAGCGTTGACCCGGCGAGCGGCTTCTTCGCGGTGCAATATAGCTTCGCCATGATCACCAACATCAGTTGCGTCCTTTACAAAGCGCGACCAGTCAAGGCCGGTCCACCAGATAACATCGCCGGTCTTCAGGTCATTCCCGGTTATAATATTCATGCAACCACTCCCGCCATTTGCGCAAATTCGCGAAACTTGTCTTCGGCATCGCCATATCTCGCGACCTCGCCAACGACGAGCAGGGCGGGGCTCTGGACATTTTCACGCCGCACCATGTCACCGAGGTCGGTCAGCAATGTCCGTATGGCGCGGAAATTTTCGCGCGTTCCGTTTTCTAGCACCGCAACTGGCAGGTCGGGGGAAGCGCCGTCCGCGATCAGTTTTTCGACAATCGCCTCGGCATTGGCAACGCCCATATAGATGACCAGCGTCCGGCCTTTTCCGGCCAGGCCGGACCAGTTCTGATCGGACAGGCCCTTGCATTGGCCTGCGACAAAGGAAACAGCACTCGATGCGTCGCGGTGGGTCAGTGGCATTCTCGCTTGTGCAGCGCAGCCGAGCGCGGCGCTGATGCCGGGGACCACTTCCACCGCCACGCCAGCGGCCGCACAATCGTCAGCCTCTTCACCGCCGCGTCCGAAAATGAACGGGTCGCCGCCCTTGAGGCGTACGACCAAATGGCCTTTGGCCGCTTCGCTGACCAGAATCTGGTTGATCTGATCCTGCGGAACGCTGTGCAGCGAGCGTTTCTTGGCCACCGAAATCCGGCGCGCTGTTCGTGACGCCAGATCCATGATGTCCTGGCTGACCAGTCCGTCATGAACAATCACATCGGCGCGAGCCAGCAGCTTCGCCGCCTTCAACGTCAGCAGATCGGGATCACCCGGGCCAGCGCCGACGAGATAGACTTTACCTGCTGCGCTTGTCCTGTTTGATATATTTTCCATGCAACCGATATGCGCGCAACACCACGGATGTTCAAAACAGAAGTTTTTGGGGGCGCCTAAGCTCAGCTATTTTGCGGGCGCAGGTTCCGCGGGCGTCGTTTCGTTTTCATCCTTGAGACCGACGCCGATCGACGCGCGGGCTTGCTCTGCTTCCATCGACACCACCGGATAGGCGCAATAATCGGCGGCGTAATAGGCGCTGGGTCGATGATTGCCGGACAGTCCGATGCCGCCAAAGGGGGCTTCGGAGGACGCGCCAACGGTCATTTTATTCCAGTTCACGATACCAGCGCGGCTGTTCGCCCAATATTGGTCATATTGTTGGGCGGTCCCGCCGATCAGCGCGGAGGACAGGCCGTAGCGCGTGTTATTCGCCTCTGCGATTGCTTCCTCGAAGTCAGCGACGCGGACAACCTGCAATATCGGTCCGAACAATTCAATGTCCGGCCTTTCCTCCAGAGCGGTGACATCAATGATGCCGGGCGTGAGAAAGGGGCGGCCATCAATCGGCCGCGCCATATGTTTGATCGGTTTGCCGCCGTGACTCATCAATGCCAGAAAGCTTTCGGTCAGGCCGTCCGCCGTTTCGTTGTCGATGACCGGCCCCATGAAGGGGGCAGGCGTGGCAAAGGGCTGGTCGATGATCAGGCGATCGGTGATCCGCTTCACCTCCTTGATGATCCGATCATAGAGCGCATCTTTCACGATCAACCGACTCGCGGCCGAGCACCGTTGGCCCGCGCTTAAAAATGCCGACTGCACGATCAGGACCGCAGCGCTGTGAATATCGTCCGTATCCCAGGCGATGATCGGATTATTGCCGCCCATTTCCAGCGCCAATATCTTGTTTGGCTGACTGGCGAACTGGCGGTTAAGGGCAATACCGGTGCGGGCGGACCCTGTGAACAGGACGCCGTCCAGGCCGTCATTGGCGGTCAGTTGCTTGCCGATCTCGGGACCGCCATGCAATATATTGACGACTCCCTTGGGAAATCCGGCTTTGTCAAAGGCATCGACGAGATACTGACCGACCGCAGGTGTCTTCTCGGATGGTTTAAAAATCACCGTATTTCCAGCGATGAGAGCTGGAACGATATGGCCATTGGGCAAATGAGCAGGGAAATTATAGGGGCCGAGAACGGCGAGAACACCATGCGGCTTGTGCCGTAGCGCCGCGCGCATATTGGGTCCGCTTGGCAGTTGGCGTTGCGGTGTCCTCTCTGCAAAGGCATTAACCGAGATGTCGACTTTCTTGACGACCGATTCCACTTCGGTCCGCGATTCCCAAAGCGGCTTGCCGGTTTCGCGGGAGATCAGCTCGGCCAGTTCATCGGCGCCGGCGCGGATACGATTGGCATAGCGCCGCACGGCTTCGATCCGCTTGACCAATGCCGTCGCAGCCCAGCCGGGCCAGGCGTCGCGTGCGCGGGCGACTACTGCATTGGCGTCGCCGCTATTGCCCGTCCATAATGTGGCCCCGGTCGCCGGTTCGATTGATATCAGGTCGCTCAAATTGGCCTCTATTTTCTACGCAGTCTGCAAAAATATTAGTATATGGCACATGTCTTATGACAGATCATAGCCCCTAAAACCCGAAATAGTCGGGATCAGCTGGCCCGCAACCGCGCCGACCAGGGATGTCTGTCAGCCGTGGCGCAAGGCGTCACCCATATCGCGGATATCGTTGATTTTTTCCGAGAGTGGCGTCCAGTCATCACCATCTGCTATCGCGTCCCAGATCGATTCGACCTCCTCGATATGCATGGAGCAGGGGGATGGTCTCTGCCAGTATGCGCTGGCCGCTGTGCGGATGCGGGAGCGATCGGCGATTAAATTCTGGAATTCGGAAAACTCGGATCGATCGTCCACCGGTTTTCGCAGATTTTCGGTTTTGCCCCAGTCAAAGAAAAACTGGTCAATCTGAATCGTTTTGGCCGCCAGTCCCTTTTCCGCCGCGACCACCAGATCCCGATCCTTTTCGAACCCCTCGGACTCGACACCAAGTCGCCAGCAAAAATGCTCGGTAAAGGCAGTGCCATAGGCCTTGGGGAAAGCCTCCAGTGTAGTCACCAAGGGATCGCTATCGGCGATCAGCCGCAGGGCGCTGGCAAATTGCGCCAGGTTCCAGTGCAGCGCCTCCGGCTGCCGGGCAAAGCAATATAGCCCTTCATGGTCAAAATAGGCGGCGGTGAAGCCGGGTTCCCAATAAGGCGTGAACCGCCAAGGGCCATAGTCGAAGCTCTCGCCGCTAATATTGATATTGTCGGTATTTAGAACGCCATGAACAAAGCCGGCGGTCATGTAGGACCCGGCCAGCTTGGCGACTTCCCGGGCCACGTTGGCAAACAGTTCGGCTGACGGGTTGTCGGTCTGTACCCCGCCGTAATAATTTTCCAGACAATAGGCGACCAGCCGGTGCATCAGCTCTTCATTCTTTTCGTAGGCGATCCGCTGAAAGGTGCCAATCCGGATGTGTCCATGACTCAAACGTGTCATCACCGCTGACCGGGTTGGGGACGGTTCGTCCCCCCGCGTCAATTGTTCACCGGTTTCCACCACCGAGAATGTCTTTGAAGTGTTCACCCCCAGCGCTTCGAGCATTTCCGTCGCCAGAATTTCGCGGACGGCGCCCTTCAGCGTCAGCCGGCCATCGCCGGCCCGGCTCCATCGCGTGGTCCCCGAGCCCTTGGTGCCGAGGTCCATCAGTCGCTGTTCATGGTCGCGCAACTGCGCGAAAAGAAAGCCCCGGCCGTCGCCGATTTCAGGATTGTAATTGCGGAACTGGTGGCCGTGATACCGGAGCGCGAGCGGCGGCTTCAGATTGTCCGGCAGTGGCTCGAATTTTCCGAAATGGTTTATCCATTCCTTCTCGGTAAGGTCGTGGAGCCCTACGCTCTGGTCCCAGCGGTCATTCCGGAACCGGAGAATATGTTTGGGAAAGTCGGCGGCTGCCGCGGGGTCACCGATCTTCTCACCCAATCTGGTGATCTGGACGTCGGGCTGATAGTCGGTCTTGCCGGGCTCGGATTGCGGTTTATATGGCATATTCCAACAGTGGCGGCTAATCGGTCGCACAGCAAGTGCGAACACAAGGCCAGATGCAGCATGAGTAAAGAAAAATCCTATCAGGACATCTACTGGGAATCCGACGACGGACTGAAATTGCACGCCTGGGACTATCCGTCCGACAGCGGCAAAACCCCGATCATCTGCATACCGGGTCTAACCCGCAATGCGCGCGATTTTCAACATCTTGGCACCGCATTTTACGGCGAACGCCGAATCCTGATGTTGGACTTGCGCGGTCGCGGTGCCAGCGAATATGCCAAGGACAGCAGCACCTATAATCCCAAACAATATGTTTCTGATATCATCATGCTGATGGACGAGCTGGAAATACCGAAAGCGTTGTTTTTCGGCACGTCGCTGGGCGGTATCGTCACCATGATCATGGTCAAGATGCATCCCGAGCGGGTTGCCGGTGCGCTGCTGAACGATATCGGTCCGGAACTGGATCAGAAGGGCCTCGACCGGATTGCCGATCATGTCGGGCAGGGGAGAAGTTTCGATACCTGGGCGCATGCCGCACGGGACATCGCAGAGGGCAGCAACGATATCTTTCCGGACTTCACCCTGAAAGACTGGATCGCTTTTGCAAAAAAAGTTTACCGGATGAACAGCTCTGGCCGGATCAAGCTGGACTATGACATGAAGATTGCCGAGCCGTTCGATAGCAAGGGCGGCGGCAGCGGCGCTTTGTGGAACGCACTGGAGAATATGAAAGAGATTCCGACTCTCATCTTGCGCGGAGAATTATCAGATCTGTTCAGCGAGGAGATTGCCCAAAAGATGCTCGGAAAACTCGACAGGGGCGAACTGGTCACGGTCCCGCGCGTTGGTCATGCCCCGACACTGGAAGAGCCCGTCGCGCTTGACGCCATCACCCAATTGCTCCACCGCGTCGACTGAATACTCCCGGACTGACGAGCATGACAACCGCATGAAACCAGCAAAGATCCTGCATCTGCACAGCACGTTCAATCTGGGCGGCAAGGAAGCGCGCGCGGTCCGGTTGATGAATCATTTCGGCGATGCTGCCGAACATGTGATTTTGTCAGCACAGCCCGACAGTCTGTCCGCTCGCGATGCGATTGACGCCAAGATCAAAGTCGCATTCCCCACAGATGCGCCCTCGCTCGCAGGGAAGCCATCGCTGAAGCGTTATCGCAAGTTCATTACCTATTTCCGCCAGTTTGATCTGATCCTGTCCTATAATTGGGGTTCGATGGACGGCGTGATGGCGCGAACGCTTTTCTCCCGTGTCGAAGGTCTGCCGCCGCTGATTCATCATGAAGACGGGTTCAACGAGGATGAGTTTGATAAACTCAACTGGAAAAGAAACTGGTTTCGGAAATTTGCGCTCGGCGCCGCGCAGGCGCTGGTGGTGCCGTCCGCACAACTCGCGAGCATTGCCAGCGATGTCTGGAAGCAGCCCGAGCAGAAGATCCACCGCATTCCCAACGGCATTGACGTAAAGCGTTTCGAGAAAAAGCCGCAGCGTGGCGCTTTGCCCGGCTTCATCCGGCGAGAGGGCGAGGTTGTCGTGGGAACCGTGGCCGGGCTGCGCGCGATCAAGAATTTGCCGCGGCTGGTGCGGGCCTGCGCCGCAGCGGGCGACAATATCCGCTTGGTGATCGTTGGCGAAGGACCGGAAAAAGAAAAGATTTTGGCGGAGGCACAGCGTGTCGGCATCGCCGATCGTTTGCTGATGCCTGGGTTTCTTGCTGACCCGGCACGCTATATCGGTCTGTTCGATATTTTCGCCCTGTCATCCGACAGCGAACAATTTCCGATTTCGCTGATCGAGGCGATGGCTGCCGGGCTGCCGGTTGCGGCGACCGACGTCGGCGATATAAAGATGATGCTGTCGCAGGCCAATCAGGGCTTTATCAAACCATCTGGCGACGAAGGTAAATTTTTCGAATCGCTGACCACTTTGGTCCAGCATCGGCAATTGCGAGAAGATCTGGGCATGCAGAATTTGTCCAAGGCGCAGGCAGAATATAATGAAAGCAAGATGTTGGGCCGCTATGGCTTGCTCTATGGCCACGCGCTCGGACGCGCCGATTTTGGTTCCGCTAAATCACGAATTTCATAACAGAGTTTTTGCAAGCATTTTCATCCGCTGCCGTCTATATCGGCATTTGAGGAATATAGGAGATTTCATTGTTCAAAGGCTTAAAACCCATCCAGTATAATGGTCAGGAAGTATGGCCGTTGATCGAGGGTGGAAAAGGCGTCGCAGCCACCAATCACGCTAGCTCGGGAGCCTGGGCCGCTGCCGGCGGCATCGGCACCGTATCCGCAGTCAATGCAGACAGCTATGACGAAGATGGCAACGTCATCCCGCAAATCTATCATGGCCGGAAACGCGAAGAGCGCCACCAGGAGCTGATCCAATATGCGATCGACGGTGCGGTCGCACAGGTCACCCGGGCTTACGAAATTTCCGAGGGCAAGGGCGCGATCAATATCAACGTGCTTTGGGAAATGGGCGGCGCGCAACAGGTGCTGGAAGGCGTACTCGAACAGACCAAAGGCATGGTGGCGGGTGTAACCTGCGGCGCCGGCATGCCCTACAAGCTATCCGAAATTGCCCAGAAATATGGCGTAAATTATCTGCCGATCATCAGCTCCGCGCGCGCGTTTCGCGCGCTGTGGAAGCGGGCCTATCACAAGGTGCCGGACCTGATGGCAGCGGTGGTCTACGAAGATCCGTGGCTGGCGGGTGGTCATAATGGCCTGTCCAATGCGGAAGATCCGAGAAAGCCGGAAGATCCCTATCCACGGGTAAAGGCCTTGCGCGAAACCATGCGCGGCGAAGGCATTGCCGACACGGTGCCCATCATCATGGCCGGTGGAGTCTGGCACTTGCGTGACTGGCAGGACTGGATCGACAGCGAAGAACTGGGACAGATTGCGTTTCAGTTCGGTACCCGGCCTTTGCTGACCAAGGAAAGCCCGATCCCGCAAAGCTGGAAGAGCGAGCTGACCAAGATCAAGGAAGGCGACATTCTCCTGCACAAATTCTCGCCGACCGGTTTCTACAGTTCGGCGGTTCGGAACGAATTTCTGCGCAGCCTGGAATCGCGGTCGGAACGGCAGATTCCCTATTCGACAGAGAAAGCGGGCGAACATACTCATCAGCTCGACGTCGGTATCCGTGGCAAGAATTACTGGGTGACCCGCAATGACCTGCTGCGTGCCCGCGAGTGGGACGGGCTTGGCTTTACCATGGCGATGAAGACACCGGACAATACTTTGGTATTCACCACGCCAGAGGAGTCGAAGATGATCCGCAAGGATCAGGCTGATTGCATGGGCTGCCTGTCGCATTGCGGATTTTCCGCGTGGAAAGATCACGACAATAACAGCACCGGACGGCTCGCCGATCCGCGCAGTTTCTGTATCCAGAAAAGTCTGCAGGAAATCGTCCATGGCGCACCGGTCGAGGAGCATCTGATGTTTGCTGGCCATGGCGCGTTTAATTTTGGCACCGATCCTTTTTATTCGAACGGCTTTGTACCGACGGTACAGCAGTTGATGGATCGGATCTTGACGGGCGACTGAGTTGGAAATCCGGCGCGACGATTTGAGCAGCCCGCAGGTCCAGGACTTGCTGGCCGCACATCTCGCCGGGATGCAGGAAAACTCGCCGCCGGACAGTGTTTATGCTTTGGACTTGAGCGGATTGCTGCATCCCGAAGTGTCGGTGTGGACGGCATGGGATGAAGCTGAATTGATGGGAATTGGCGCGCTCAAGCAATTGTCTCGGTCCGCTGGCGAGATCAAATCAATGCGCACCGACTACCGGCATCTGCGCAAAGGTGTCGGCCTGCATATTCTCAATCATATAATCGCCGTAGCGCGGGAACGCGGCTATTGGCGATTGAGTCTCGAGACTGGTTCAGGCGCAGAATTTGTTGCTGCGCTGAGCCTCTATCGCAAGCGTGGCTTTGAAAACGGCGAGCCGTTCGGCCACTATAAGCCGACCGAATTCAACCAGTTTCTGCATCTGGAACTGTGATGGAAAACGCCCTTTCTCCGTGAAGGGAAAAGGATCATCCCGCTTAATCCAGATCCCATGCCCGTTCGCCATGGTTGGAAATATCCAGACCATCGCGTTCGTCGTCCTCGCTGACCCGCATCGGCAGGATGAAGCTGATACCAAAGCCAAGGATTGCTGTAGCGACGGCCGACCAGATGGCGACCGCACCGACCCCGATAAGCTGGGCAACAAATTGGCTGCCAAAGGCCATGCCGTCTGCATAGCCGGTACCGCCGAAGCCGCTGCCGATGAACAGCGCAAGCATCAGGCTGCCTAGCATGCCGCCGATACCGTGCACGGCGAATACATCGAGACTATCGTCGATTTTGAAGCCATTTTTTACCAGACCGACGGCCATGAAGCAGACGATTCCCGCTGCTGCGCCGATAATGATCGATGCGCCGGGGCCGACAAAGCCAGCTGCGGGAGTGATCGTGGCCAACCCGGCAATCGCACCGGTGGCGACGCCTACAGCCGTCGGTTTGCCGACCTTGAATTTCTCGATCAGGATCCAGACCAGCGCCGCCATCGAAGCCGCAATATGCGTGTTGATGATTGCCGCGGAAGCATCATCGGTTGCGGCGAGCGCAGAGCCGCCGTTGAAGCCGAACCAGCCGACCCAGAGCATCGCGGCACCGGCTACGGTCAGGGCAGGGCTGTGCGGCAGCATCATGGTTTTGGGCCAGCCCATCCGCTTTCCGAGCATGATCGCGACGACCAGAGCCGACACGCCAGCCGTGGTGTGCACAACGATACCGCCGGCAAAATCCAGCACGCCGAGATTGCTGAGCCAGCCGCCACCCCAGACCCAATGGGCCACGGGTGCGTAGACCACGAGCGACCATAAAGCGCAAAAGGCAATGACCCAGCCAAAGCGGGCCCGTTCGACCCATGCGCCGATCATCAGCGCGGGCGTGATCACGGCGAAGGTCATCTGGAACATTACAAAAGAGGACTCCGGCACGGCGGTCCCTTGACGAACATTGCCCAGATTATTGAGCATCCAGTTGAGGCCGCTGCCGAGAAATCCGTTTGTTACACCGCCAAAGGCCAGCGTGTAGCCGACCACGATCCACAAAACCGAGCAGATGCCGACAACCGCCATGCACTGGATAAGCACAGACAGGAAATTCTTGGCGCGCACCAGTCCGCCGTAAAATAGGGCGAGGCCAGGCAGGGTCATCAGCAGCACCAGCGCGCTGGCGGTCAATATCCATGCGGTGTCGCCGCTATTGGCGACATCGGCGATCGCGGGATCAATCGTTTGCTGTGCGCTGAGCGGGGCAGCCGCCCAGCTTGCCGCTAACAGCAACCCTATGGATTTGATTGGCAATTTCATGATGTCCCCCGCTGCTGCACTCTATTATGACCGCTCGTCTTTACGAATCAGATTGCGCCAATTTGTTAGTCGAGACACTGATCGGACTCAACGGAAAGCTTAGACCCAGCCGTCGAGCACCTGATCCGGCGGACGGTGGCCGTCCGCCCATACGCGAATGTTGGTGATCACCCGCTCCCCCGAAGCTTCGCGTCCTTCGAAGGTAGCGCTGCCCATATGCGGAAGCAGAACGGTATTTTTGAGAGTCAGAAAGCGCGGATCAATATCGGGCTCATTTTGATAGACATCGAGCCCGGCTCCGCCAATTTTCTCGCTTTGCAACGCCTGAATCAGGGCGTCCTCATCGACCAGATCGCCGCGCGCGGTGTTGATCAGATAAGCCGAGGATTTCATCTTGCCGATACGCTCGGCATTGATCATTTCATGGGTTTCCACAGTGTGCGGACAATGGAGCGAGATGATGTCGCACTCGCGGATCAGCTCGTCGAGATCGGGCAAAAAACTGGCCCGCAGAGATTCTTCGACAGCGGGCGGCAATTGGCGGCGGTTGTGATAAAATATCGAAAGGCCAAAGCCCGACGCACGCCGCGCAACAGCCTGCCCGATACGGCCCATGCCGATAATCCCGAGTTTTTTTCCACCGATACAATGACCGAGCATGCCGGATGGTTTCCATCCTTCCCACTGTCCGGACCGCATCAGCTTCTCGCCTTCCGAAAGACGACGCGGTGTGGACAGGATTAACGCCATGGTCATGTCTGCGGTGTCTTCAGTAAAAACGCCTGGCGTATTGGTGACCATGATCTTTTTCGCGCGGGCGGCGGCAAGATCAATATGGTCGACGCCGGCACCAAAGCTGGCGATCAAACGAAGTCGGTCCGGTGCATTTTCAATCATTTCCGCATCGATATGATCGGTGACGGTTGGCACGAGAACATCGCAGTCGGCCATCGCCGCGATGAGCTCATCGCGGGAAAAGGGAGTGTCTGCATAATTGGGAAGTGCATCAAACAATTCGCACATGCGATCCTGATTGGTGTCTGCCAATTCGCGGGTAATGATGACGCGTGGATTAGAAGGGGCTGGTGAGTCTGGCATAGGCCCATCGCTATGCCTGAATTTTGCGACAGGTCAAGCAGGCGGCTCTTGAAGCTGGCACAGCTTTCAGGCTATATATTTCGTCAATCGGGGAACGAGTAACCATTCACCATGCGTATTCTGGCATTCACGCTCATTGCGATTTCGGGGCTGTCCCTGCCATCGACCGCCGCGGCGCAGCAAGAGCCGCCCTATTGGGCTTCTATCGACGAGCCGGAGGCGCGCATGCGCACCGGCCCGAGTACCGAATATCCAACGATGTGGATATATAAACGCCAGAAGCTGCCGGTGAAGGTGCTGGCCCGCTACAAGTCATGGCGCAAGGTCGAGGATCATGAGGGAACGCAGGGGTGGATGCACGCGCGTCTGCTTAGCGCATCCCACACTGGTCTGGTGTTGGCGACCAGCGGAGAGCCGGTCGCGATGCGGGCGTTGCCCGATTCGGGCGCCAAGATCGTCTGGCGCGCCGAACCGGGTGTGGTTGGTAGTCTGACCCAGTGCGAAAAAGGCTGGTGCCTGTTCGATGTCACTGGTCGGCAGGGCTATATCAGTATTGCGGATGTCTGGGGCGACGAGCCGCTGAAATAATCAGTCGATCAATTCCAGCGCGATCGCTGTGGCTTCACCGCCACCAATGCAAAGAGCAGCGACGCCCTTTTTAAGACCACGCTTTTTCAAGGCCGCAATCAAGGTCACCATGATCCGCGCGCCGCTGGCACCGATTGGATGACCCAGGGCCGTCGCGCCGCCATTGACGTTCAGCTTGTCGCGACTGATGCCGATGTCCTGCATGGCGAACATGGCGACGCAGGCAAAAGCCTCATTCACTTCCCACAGATCGACATCAGCAACCGTCCAGCCGGCCTTGTCGAGAACTTTCTCAATCGCTTTCACCGGTGCGGTGGTAAATTTCGACGGAGCATGCGCGTGAGCCGCATGGGCGACGATCCGGGCAACGGGCTTCAGGCCCTTTGCTTCCGCGACGCTCGCTCGGGTCAGAACCATGGCTGCAGCACCATCAGAAATTGACGAGGCATTGGCCGCAGTGATTGTTCCATCCTTGGCAAAGGCGGGACGAAGTTGGGGAATTTTGTCTGGATTGACCTTCAGCGGCTGTTCGTCCTTGTCGACCGTGACATTGCCCTTGCGGGTTTTGACTTCGACCGCGACGACCTCGTCATCAAAGGCATCGCCTTCGACAGCGGCCTTGGCGCGAGCAAGCGACTCAATCGAATATTCGTCCTGCGCTTCCCGGGTCAGTTGATATTCGCTGACAGTTTCTTCCGCAAAGCTACCCATTGCCCGGCCTGGCTCATAAGCGTCTTCCAGACCGTCGAGGAACATATGATCCTTGGCTTCGGTGTGACCAAGCCGCGCGCCGTTGCGCATCTTCGGCAGCAGATAAGGCGCGTTGGTCATGCTTTCCATGCCGCCAGCGACGATCATGTCGATCGAACCGGCTGCGAGGGCTTCCGCGCCCATGATCGCGGCCTGCATGCCGGAACCGCACATCTTGTTGACCGTGGTCGCCTCGACCGATTGGGGAAGACCGGCGTAAATTGCTGCCTGACGGGCAGGGGCCTGGCCTTGCCCGGCGGACAATACATTGCCCATATAGATGCGCTCGACATCTGCGCCTGTGACGCCAGCGCGCTCGACCGCTGCTTTGACCGCGACGGCACCGAGATTGGCAGCGCTGACTTCGCCAAGCGCGCCTTGCATGCCGCCCATCGGGGTGCGGGCGTAAGAGAGAATGACGATCGGATCTGGGTTGGTCATGTGTCGGCCTTTCTGGTTAGCTGCGCCGCCTGTCGGAAGCGCGAATCTTGCATCGGACATAGGCGCGGCCATCCGCTTTTTCAATTGCAGCATTGAATGCCACCGCTGCCCGTGCCAATCGCTCGGACAATCTTTGTTGGAGCGTCCGTTGCCCGCTTATCTATTGCCCCTATTTGGTGTTTTGCTCGGTCTGATCATCGGGAGCTTTCTCGCGACACTGATCCTGAGATGGCCCCAGAACCTCTCGGTTATCGGCGGTCGTTCGGTTTGCGACGACTGCGGCCATCAGTTGCGCGCCTGGGAATTGATCCCGGTGGTCAGCTTCGTTATGCAATCCGGGAAATGTCGTCGTTGTGGAGCACCGATCGCTAACGATCATCTGGCGATAGAGCTCGCCGCAGCGCTGATCGGCGGTCTGGCGTTATATGCCGCGCCAAGGATTGAAGCCTTCGCGGGAGCGATCTTCGGCTGGCTTTTGCTGACTCTGGCGGCGCTGGACGTGAAACATCATTGGTTACCGGATCGGTTAACTGCGATGCTAGCTCTCTCTGGACTTATGGCTAGCCTTTTGCCTGTATATCCCGCGCTGCCGGATCGCCTGATTGGCGGGTTTGCGGGGATTGCAGCGCTGGCGATTATCGCTGCCATATACAAGGGCGTCAGGAACAGGAACGGTCTCGGCGGCGGCGATCCAAAGATGCTGGGTGCGATCGGTTGCTGGCTGGGCTGGCAAGCGCTGCCGCTTGTGCTTTTGGGTGCGAGCGTCGTCGGACTATTGGTAGCTCTGTCTTGGCAGCTCCGCGGAAAGCCTGTCACCGGTGACAGCATGTTGCCGCTGGGGAGTTTGATGGCCATAGCCGCTTTTCCGCTTTGGCTGTACCAGTCTGCTGACGGTGGCCTGTTTTACTGATTTTCTGACCGTTGTACGGTGATTGGAAAAACTCGTTGCCAGCACAGGGGCGGTTCGCTAACAGAGCCTCGATTTCGCTGACCGTCAATCGACGCAGCCAAAGAGCCCCTGTGGTGGAATTGGTAGACGCGCTGCACTCAAAATGCAGTTCCGCAAGGAGTGCCCGTTCGAGTCGGGCCAGGGGCACCATTTTCGGAAAATTCAAATAGTTGTGACTTAGTTGCAACGATATCGGCGGTGGCGCAAATTTTGCGCGGTAATGCAGCCTTTTGAAGGCTAATAGACTGGACTATTGCCGCTATTTATACGAGTGCACTGCGCTTGGATGGGCGGTCTGCTTGAGGATTGTCTTCTCCATTTTATTTTAGACCCGCGGATTAACGTCGGGCGCAGGAGATACTCATGAAAATCACAAAATTCTTAACCGCCACCGCACTCAGCGGCGTCATTGCGGCTTCCCCCGTTTATGCGCAGGATATGCAGGAGCAGGAAACGATAGACGACAATGTCATCATCGTTACGGCCTCCAAGCGTGAGACGACGTTGCAGGAAACGCCGATTTCGGTATCGGTGACAACCGGCGAAACGCTGGAAAATGCGCAAATCCGTGACGTGCTTGATCTGCAAACAGTCACACCTTCGCTGCGTGTCAGCCAGCTCCAGACGTCGTCGGCATCGACTTTCATCATTCGCGGCTTTGGTAATGGCGACAACAATTTCGGCATCGAGCCGTCTGTTGGCGTATTTATTGATGGCGTGTTCCGTTCGCGTTCGGCTGCCGCTTTGTCAGATCTTCCCAATGTTCAGCGCATCGAGGTGCTGAATGGCCCGCAATCGACGCTGTTCGGTAAGAACGCTTCTGCTGGCGTGATTTCGGTTGTTACCCGTCCACCGCAGTTCGAATTTGGCGGATCGGTTGAAGCCGTTTACGGAAATTACAATAATGTCATTCTCAAGGGCGATATTACAGGCCCGTTGACCGAGAATATCGCCTTCTCGATCGACGGCAGCTATAACAGCCGCGACGGTTACGCCAAGATTGTCAATCTGAACGAAGAGCAGAACAACCGGAACCGCTGGGCAGCTCGCGGTCAGCTCTTGTTCGAGCCAACATCGGATTTGACGATCCGTGCGATTGGTGATTTCTCGCGGATTGACGAGATTTGCTGTCAGGTGACGACAGTTGTCGCTGGACCGACAGCCGGAGCGATCCAGTTGCTCGGCGGCCAGTTCTCGACAGATCGTTTCAGCTATGATGCGTATCTCAATCAGATTCCGATCAACAAAGTCGACAATTACGGCGGCTCGCTTCAGGTTGATTATCAGGCAGGTGCGCTTTCTTTCACCTCGATATCTTCCTACCGGGAACTGAAGAACCTGTTTGTTTCCGACATCGACTTTAGCAGTCTGGATATTGCAAACGAAACGCGCAACCAGAAGGTGAAGACGCTCACGCAGGAATTCCGCGTCGCATCGGACTTTGACGGTCCGGTTAACTTCTTGCTCGGCGGCTATTATTTCGACGAGAGCATCTCGCAGAAAAGTCAGATCGAAAACGGTACCCAGATCCGTGACTTCTTCGAAATACTGGCAGGTGGAAACCCGGCAGCTATTATCGCGGGCAACCCAAGTGTATTCAACGGGGTTGAAGCAGGTCTTGGTCTGCCACAGGAATCCATTTTCCTTACCCCGTTGCTCACATCCGAGCAGTTTTCGATGGACAACACGTCCTATTCGATCTTCGGCACGGTTGATTTTGAACCGATCGATGGCCTCGTCTTTACGGGCGGTTTCAACTACACCGACGACAAGAAGGACTTTGCACTCGCTCAGCAAAGCTTTGATCCACTGGGTCAGATCAATCTGATTGATGCGTTTATTGTTGGCGCAACCGGGGGCACTGTAACCTCGCGGGCTCAATTCCAGGCGCTTCCGGCGGCTAACCAGGCGGCGCTGCTCGCTGCGGCGCAATCAGCGGCAAACCCGCTACTCGGTTTGGCTGCGTTTCAGTTCCAGCCTCCCTTCCTGTCCATCCCCAACTCTGTCGAAGACGGCAAGACCCGCGATGACAAGTTTACCTATCTGCTGCGCGCGTCCTACAGGATCTCGGACGAAGTCAACGTTTATGGCAGCTATGCAACGGGCTTCAAAGCGAGCTCGGTCAACCTGTCGCGCGACAGCCGGCCTTCCAGTGCCGATTTTATTGCGGGTCCGGGCGGATCGACTTTCGCGGCTCCATCATCGCCGATTCTCGACGCGGGTCTCGCGGTGCCCAACCTGAGGAGCGGTTCGCGTTTTGCAGGGCCAGAGAATGCCACCGTGTATGAAGTTGGTATCAAAGGTCAGTGGGAAGGCTTCGGCTTCAACCTTGCATTGTTCGACCAGACCATCAAAGGTTTCCAAAGCCTGGCCTTCACCGGTACCGGTTTTGCTTTGCAAAATGCGGGTCAGCAATCGGTTAAGGGTTTCGAGTTTGACAGTACTATTAGCCCGACTCAGGGGTTGGTTTTCACATTCGCGATGACCTATCTCGATCCATTGTTTGATGACTTTCCGGGTAGTGTGTTGGGCGACCTAAGCGGCGCAACACCAGGTGGCATCCCTGAGATCGCAATTTCAACTTCCGCAACCTATTCACACGAATTTGGTGCCAGCGGAAATATGTTGATCACGCGGATTGATTACAGCCATGAAAGCAACACGCCGATCAACAATGGCTTGCCGACTTACAACGCGGCGCTGGGCAACACCCAGATATTCAATCGCGAAGTCAATCTGGTCAACGGTTCAATGACGCTCAAGCTGGAAAATGGCCTCGAAGTGGGCGCCTACGTTCGTAACCTGCTCAATGACCAGTTCCTCACCACGGTATTTGATGGCGTGGCTCAATCAGGAACGGTTTCCGGTTATCCAAGTGCGCCGCGCACTTATGGAGGCGTCGTCCGCTTCAAATTCTGATATTGAATTAAAATTACAACAATGGGCCCTGCCGGGAAACCGGCAGGGCTTTTTTGTATCAAATTTGCATCAAATCACTGCTAACTGGTGCAAAAATGTAATGCCTTGGTGTATTTTTTGAATTTCCGTCTGGACTTAATCGCGCGATTAGTTGACTATTCCTTTATCGGGGGAAGAGCAAAAGCATCTCCGCCCGGTCGAAAAAAACGGGATTTGGGAGAGAGAAATGCGTAAATCGCTACTATTAGCCGCCACCGCTATGTCTGCAATGTCTGTGCCTGCCATGGCACAGGACAGGCAAGATGGTACAATCGATGACAATGTGATCATCGTTACTGCGCAACGCCAGGCGCAAAGTCTCCAAGAAGTGCCGATTGCAGTTTCCGCTTTTGATAGTAAGGCGCTCGATGCGCAGCAGATTGAAAACGCCAGTGATTTGCAGCTTACCCTTCCCAACGTATCATTCACCAAGGGTAATTTTACCGCATCCAGCTTCACCATACGCGGCATCGGCGACCTTTGCGTCGGGGTTTCCTGTGATTCTGCGACGGCGATCCACTTGAACGATTCGCCCTTGTTCGGAACGCGTTTGTTTGAAACCGAATATTTCGATCTGGAACGCATTGAGGTCCTTCGCGGTCCACAGGGCACATTGTTCGGGCGCAATGCAACCTCAGGCGTGGTCAATGTGGTCACGGCCAAGCCCCAGCTCGGAGAATTTGCAGGTGCGCTTGAAGGGGAATATGGCAATTTCGATTCGATCAAAGTCAAAGGCATGATCAATGTGCCGTTGGGTGATACGCTGGGAGTGCGCGTGGCCGGTTTCTATTTGAAACGTGACGGCTATACCGAAAATCTTTTCAACGACAGTCGGATTGACGGTCGCGATATGTATGCAGTGCGCGGATCGATCAAATGGGAGCCGACACCGGATACCACTATCGACCTGATGGCATATTATTTTCGCGAAGATGACGATCGTGCGCGGATTCAGAAACAATTGTGCCAGCGCGACCCTACTGGCGTGCTGGGCTGCCTTAATTCGCGCCGTGATTTCGACAAGGTCAACACCAATGCAACCTTCACCGGTACCTTGGGATCATCGGAGTTTTTTGCAATTAACGGCTTGCCTGGTGCGCTTGGCCTGAACAGTCTGTATGGTCCGGATGGTCATGCCGGCTTTGTCGAACCGAGGGATGTGCGGCAGGTTCGCACGGACTTTACTCCCGAATATTTCACCGACGAACTGCAGTTGCAGGGTCATCTTGAGCATAATTTCGGGGCAATAAAGGTCGGTGTAACTGGCACCTATCAGGAAACCTCAATTGATTCCCGGCAGGATTATAATACCTCGGTTGTCAACAGGACGACATTTGATGCAGCGCTGGGTACGCTCGCTTTCCTATCGCAACCCGGCTTCCCGCTGGCAGCCTTTAGACCTGTGCTCGACGCGGTCACTTCTGGCACCCAATTATGTACCTCCGAGACTGATCCTACGGGATTGGGAAGTTTTGGCGGAAATCGAATTTGCGCCGATACGCCGATTTCGCTCGATCGGTCCAATCAAGATCAGACGTCATGGTCTGCGGAGGCGACTGTTTCGAGCGACCTTGATGGGCCATTCAACTTCCTTCTGGGTGGTATTTATGCCGAAAGCAAAGTTTCGGAAAACAGCTATTATGTGAACGCCTTCGCTATCGACTATGTTGTTGGTATTCTGGGCGGCGGCGCCGGGTTTCTGGGTACTCCATTTTTCCGAAATAACACCGATCATTTCAAACTGAAGTCCTATGGTATCTTCGGCGAGGCCTATGTTGACCTGACCGACACGCTGAAAATTACCGGCGGCCTTCGTTACAATAATGACAAAAAGTCGATCACCGCACGGTCGACTCTGGCAAGTTTTCTCGTACCCTTTGGTCAGACCGGGGATGCTTTTGACTCTCCCTTTGTTGGAAGTTTCGACGCAGATCCTGGAATTCCTGGAAACCAGTTGTTCCAAACACGCAGTGTGGCGTTTGACGAATTCACCGGACGGTTCGTGATTGATTGGCAGATGACCGATGACAATCTAATCTATGCATCCTATTCACGAGGCTATAAGTCCGGGGGTATCAATCCGCCGCTTCAGCCCATTTTCCAGGTCTCGGAATCCTTTGGTCCGGAGCAGATAGATGCATTCGAAATTGGTTCGAAAAATGTATTCGCTAACGGTGCTTTGACGATTAACGCAACCGCCTTTTATTATAAATATAAGGACCTCCAACTGAGCCGTATTATTGCGCGCACATCCGTCAATGATACGGTCGATGCCGATATTTATGGTGTCGAACTCGAAGGCGTGGTGCGACCTGATCCGGATTGGTTGATCAATCTCGGATTCAGCTATCTCAAAACCGAGGTTGTTGGTGACCAGTTTTTCAGCAATCCCCGCGACCCCGGTGGCGGAAGAGCTGATGCTGTGATTATCAAAGATATCACCAATGGTTCGAACTGTGCCGTGGTTCCCGGCACAGCGGGCAATGCAGCGGGCAACAACGCATTCGTGGCTGCGATCAATGGCGGCTTGGGACTGCGGGCACCAACAGCATTTCCGTCCGATGGCGGTATTGCGTCAACCGGCGCATTTGGGATATGCGCGGTTCTAGCAGGTCAGGCCGCTGCCATTGGAACAGGCTTTGATCCCGCGGGGATTACGGTGATCAGCCCGGGCGTCCAAATCAATCTAAAAGGCAATGCGTTGCCGCAAGCACCGGTAGCAAAGGTATCTGCTGGCGTTCAATATACCTATAATTTTGATGGGGGTGAAACGTTGGTTCCCCGTGTTGATATAGCCTATACGGGTGATCAATTTGGCAATGTATTTAACGGCAACGTCAATAAGATCAAAGGGTTCACTCAGGCCAATGCATCGCTGCAACTGAACGGCAATGAAGACAAGTGGTTTGTCCGGGCCTTCATTCAGAATATATTCGACAGCAACTCCACCACCGGCCTTTTTGTGACCGATGCGTCTTCTGGCCTGTTTACGAATATTTTTACCTTGGACCCGCGGCGATTTGGTATCGGTGCCGGTATCAAGTTCTAGAGTCGATTTCTGATTGATTGAATCGATTTGGGATTCCCAAAGGCTGCAGTTTCTGATTCACTGTTCTGGCTGTGATGGAGGTCAGCATGGATGGCGAGACCATATTCGAATGATTTGCGAGAGCGGGTAGCGACAGCAGTCGCGACGGGCCGGAGTTGCCGCGAGGTAGCGGCTCTGTTTGATGTGAGCGTTGCGAGCGTGGTGAAATGGTCGCAGCGTCAGCGGGCGACGGGCAGCGCTGCGGCAAAGCCTATGGGCGGGCATCGCAAGCGCTTGCTGGAACCGCACCGGGCGTTGATAATCGAGCGGCTGAAAGCGGTGCCCGATCTTACGCTCAAGGCGCTGGTCGCTGAGCTGGCCGAACATGGTATTGCGACCTGCCCGGTATCGGTATGGCGACTGGTGCGCTCTGAGGGGATGAGCTTCAAAAAAAAGCCTGTTCGCCGAGGAGCAAGCCCGGCCGAAGGTGGCACGAAGACGCCAGCAGTGGAAGAAATATCAGGGACGGCTTGACCCCCGGCGGCTGGTCTTCATTGATGAAACCTGGGCCAAGACCAACATGACACCGATCCGGGGCTGGTCGCCGCGCGGCCAGAAGCTGGTTGCCCATGCCCCGTTCGGCAAGTGGCGGACGCTCACCTTCCTTGCCGCACTCCGCCACGACCGGATCGATGCCCCTTGCGTGCTGGACGGTCCGATCAACGGCGTGAGCTTTACTGCCTATGTCGAGCAGTTCCTCGTACCGACACTCTCGCCCGGCGACATCGTCATCATGGACAATCTGGGTAGCCATAAAGGCCGGGCCGTCCGCACAGCGATCCGCGCTGCCGGCGCAAAACTGCTGTTCCTGCCGCCATACTCACCCGACCTGAACCCGATCGAGCAGATGTTCGCAAAGCTGAAGCTGCTTCTGCGAAAAGCCGAAGAGCGCACCGTCGAAGCAACATGGCAGCGCATCGGATCCCTTCTTGATGCCTTCCCGCCAAACGAATGCGCAAACTACCTCAGAAACTCCGGATATGCTTCAATCTAAATGGAAAAGAGTCTAGGCCCGCAACCTACACCGATAGAAAGCCCTGCCGGGAAACCGGTGGGGCTTTTTTCTGGACAATTTCTCTTGTCGAACGCGAAATTGCCGAAGCTTCAAATAAGGGCTGTTCAGGGCAGGTCCCCCTTACGGTCGAGATTTTTTCGGAAGAATATCCCCCGGATATTATCTATTTTCCGAAAAAATGGTGCCGAATATCCGACTCGAACGGATGACCTACCGCTTACAAGGCGGTTGCTCTACCAGCTGAGCTAATTCGGCATGCACTGGATTTGCTGCGCGCTATTAGCGTCAAACCACGCCAAAGGTCCAGCCCTCTTTTTGCGCGATCTCTTCTGTCATCGCGGGCGGGTTCCAGAGGCCGGGATTCGCTGCCGCCTGCTTCATCCAGGCTGCGGTGATCAACGCGTCGGTGCTATGGTCATCATAGCGCGCCAGCCTAGCGGGCGTTGGGGTATTCAGCCGGGTCAGGGCCTGCTTCAGGCCAGCGCGGTCCCGCACTTTGCTGCGTCCCTTGGGCAGGCCAGCGGCCAACGCGGCGACGGTTGTGTAAATTTCAATAAGGACAGGGCCACGGTCGGGAACGGGATCGAAAGGCCAGACCGGTATCGCGCCACCAAGCTGATGCAGCATCCGCATCCCTGTCAGGCTGGATTTCCCGACTTGCGCCGCACCGACCAAATTGAAGCAGCTGGCGCTATTGGCCTGTCCGGTCACCCGTTGATAGCGTTCGACTTCGCGCAATCGGCCAATGCCGCCAGCGAACAAATCGCCGACGTGGCCCCGACCATGACGAAAGTGGCGGCTCGCTTGCGCGTGAGCCAGAAGGCTGGTGGCGTTGAGATGAGGGTCATCGCTGCACATCGCGTCCACTGTGCTCCATAGCGATTTCGCATTCTCGGGGCTTTGCTGCCATTCAGGAAAATAAGCGCCCTCGTCCAGAAACGGTAGCGCCATCGACAGGTCAAGGCCAATCAAGAGGTCGCGCTTGTCCTCCGCTGCGTGCTGGAGCCATGTCAGAACATCTGCTCGCGACCAGCGCGGATCCGGTGATAACAGGGCAGGAGGTCCCTCGGGTCCGATGGTCGCGACAGCAATGCCGCCCGGACGCTCGGTCTTGGCACCGGACCAGTCGACACACGCAAAATGGGAAAATCTTCGCACCGAACGTGTCTAGCGGAATCAATCGGCAAAAGAAAAGGGCAGGTCCAGCGGACCCGCCCTTTTTTATTCAAAGTTCAACGCCTATTTTTTGGCAGCTGGTTTCCGTGCCGCTGGTTTCGCAGCAGCAGGCTTGCGAGCCGCGGGTGCTTTTGGTTTCGGTGGATTGGCGTGGAGTTCTTCCAGCACCTTGCCAGCAACATGGCGACCACCCCAGCCGAAGGCCAGTGCAGCGGCTGCTGCACCACCGATGACCAGTGCCGTGAATGCAGTTTGCACGATCTCTTCTCCGACGCCCATGAACTGCAGGCCCATGAAGGTGAACAGAATGATCGTCGCATAACGGACAATCGTCGCCGCCATGCTGCCCTCAGCTGCTCCCCCGATGATCTTGGACAGCAAATTGGCAATCAGGAAGCCGACAGCAATCACGATAGCTCCGAATATCACCCGTCCGCCAAGTTCAAGAACCTGATCAAGGATTGATGTCAGTTCTGCAAAGCCAAGCAGTCGCATTGCGGCGATGGCAAAGAACAGCATAATCGCAACCTGGGCAATCCTTGCAACCACGGAAGTCAGCGTGGTTCTTGCTGGCAGAATATCGAGTGCCGCCATGGACTGATCGACACCGAGGCCAGGCAGAATTTCCGTGATGATCTGAACCACGAACTTGCTGATCAGATAGCCGATACCTAGAATGATAGCCGCACCAATGATGTTCGGGATGGCTTCAAGGATCATACGAAGCATATTGCTGGCCGGTCCAGAAACAGATTCCAGATTCAACGCTTCCAGCGCCAGTATTGCGACCGGGATGATGATCAGAACATAGATTATCGTACCGATTGTCTTGCTGATCGTCGAATTGCCGGTAACCGCATCGATACCGCCGCGATTGGCCCATTTGTCAAAATCTACAGTCTGCAGGAATGTGACGACAAGGTCCCTCACGATTCGTGCGACAACGATTCCGATAAAGAATATGATCGCTGCCCCGAGAAGGTTGGGAACAAAACCCATGATCGAGTTGAGCAAGGTCTGGATGGGTGCGTCCACGCCGCCCAGTCCGAGAACACGCAGGATGATGAGAAGACCGAACAGCCAGATCAGCAAAGATACAATCTTGCCGAGAGACTCTCCAACGGAAGCGCCGGAAGAGGTGTCACGCTGGAGAAACTTAACATTGTCGACAAGCTTGGCAAAGGTCCATTTTGCCGCTCTGGCGACCAGCCATGTGCCGATGAGAATAACTAAAGCCAAGCCCAGCTTTTCTCCCCATGCCATCATAAGCTCCGTATCCAGAGCATAATTACCTATTCGCATCCCATCCATATTGCTTCCCCTATTTCACTAATTGTTTCGTCTGAAACTTTCGTAGCACGTCCACCGTGAAATGGACAGGAATCAATATTTTTTGCACAAAGAGCGCAGGCAAAAATTACTAAAGATCAGGAACTTGTGTCAATTTCGACGACCACCCGGCCAATAGCTTCCCGCCTTTCAAGCACAGCGAGCGCGTACGCTGCATCTGTAAGGGGGAAGCGGTGAGAAATATGCGGCCGCATGACACCCTGTGCTGCCAGATCTCGGAGCGCTGCACTTTGTCGCTTCGCGAGGTCAGGATCACGGCGCGGACTTTCCCCAGCGCGGACGCCGATCAGACTGTAGGTTTTGATCAGCGCGTGGTTGGCTGGAAAGGAGGGGATTTGGCCGCTGGCAAAACCGACAATGAGATATCTGCCGTTCCAGGCTATCGCGCGAGTGGCCGTTAGCGCCAGAGCGCCGCCAACCGGATCGAAAATGACATCGACTCCTGTTCCCTGCGTGAGCACCTTAATCTGGGACGCGAGTTCTTCGTCCGCAGAATCCAGGATATGATCGGCACCTGCTTGATTGATCGCTTGCCGTTTTTCCGCGCTGGAACCAGTGCCGATAACCGTTGCGCCGAGATGCTTGGCCATCTTGACGGCGGCCATGCCGACCCCGCCGCTCGCCCCGAGAACGAGAACGCTCTCGCCAGACTGCAAATGTCCGCGTTCAACCAAAGCGTGCCAAGCGGTGGAGGCCGCTGTTTGCCAGCAGGCGCCTTCGGAGAAGGAGAGAGCCGGCGGCAGGGGAGCAACCGCTGTCTCGCGGACGACCCATTGTTCCGCGAGTGCGCCGCCCTTTCCGGCTGCCATAACGCGATCGCCAGTTTTTACGCTGCGTACATCGGAGCCGACTTCGATCACTTCTCCGGCCGCTTCAAGGCCGGGGACAAAAGGGGGTTCCGGGCGGAACTGATATTTGCCCTGCGTCATCAGCACGTCCGGAAAATTGAGGCCCGCTGCATGGACCTCAATACGCACTTCGTCGCTTTGTAATGGCTGCGCCTGCCGTTCGACAATCCGGATCGACGAGGGGCCGGTGAGCGCGGTGCAGGTGGCTGCCAGATAGCTGGTCTTCATCAATCTATCGCCGCCACAATTTCTTTGGTGAAGGCTTCGATATCAAAACGGTTTTCAGCGCTGTCATAGCCGCGCCGGACGATGACCAGATCAAGCGAGGGGATGACCACCAGATATTGCCCGCGATTGCCAAAGCCTGCGAATGTGTCTTTCGGTATCCCATCAGACTGGTTCATCAGCCAGAAGGTAGCACCATAGCCAAATTTGCCACTTTCGGGCTGCGGTCCGGAGGGGGTGCTGACATATTCCCGCCAGTTATCCGGCAGTAGCCGCTCTCCATTCCACATTCCGTTATTGAGATAGAGCATGCCCATGCGCCCGAGATCGCGCGCCGTTGTCCAGACCTGGCTGGACAGGATATATTGATCCTGCCAGTCAGTCTCCGCGTAGGTGCGGGTCATGCCGAGCTTCTGGAAGAACCCAAAAGGATCAAAATCATGTTCGTCGGGCATATAGTTCCCGAGTTTGGTCTTCCGATCTCGATGTTGCGCTTGCGTCGCAAGCACCGCGAGCAGGATATCGTTATTGGCATAGCGAAAGCGCGTCGCCGGCTTGTACAGCAAGGGCCAGCTTGTCGCCCGCTCCGTCACGCTGGCACCGCCCATATAGACGGGGTCGGTACGATTGCCCGCAGTGTCGCTGACCAGTCCGCTGGTCATGCGCATCAAATTGTCGATGGTGAGCGCTGCCCGAGGGTCTCCGGGTGTTTGCCACTGGGCTAACTGTGCCGGTGCGTTGATGTCGACCATCTGCTGTTGGACTGAATGGCCAATCAAGGTGCCAGCGATGGATTTGGCGACTGACCAGGTCCGCTGCGCGGTGTGAAGGTCATGGCCCGGCTTGTATTTTTCGGTTTGAATTTTGCCATTATGTACAATCAGCACGGCGCTGGTTTTGCCACCATAATATTCCGGATCAAATGCTTGAGTGGCAATAGTCTCGAAGGCGGTTGACCGGAACGACACTGGCGCTACCGCATGCTCATCGCCCATCGGCCAAATCTTCTCGTCAAAAAACTCTCTCGGCACTGCTGCTTTGTCGTTTGCTGAGTCGGTGAAACCAATCGGCATTCCGGTACAGCCCGTTTTGCTATTCCAGATGGCGATGCGCGGGGGTGCATCATCGGCAAATCGCACGCTTACCTGCCGATGGGTCGCATCCACTTCTTCCGTCAGAGTCGGAACAATGTCAGCAATTCTTTCATAGATACCGGTCAATTCGTCTGCCTTGATATCCGCTAGCGATTTTCCGCCATTCCACAGCCCGGAACAGATAAATTGCGCTTTATAGCCCGCCGCGAGGGCACGGTCATAGCGCCCGGATTCCTGTTCCTGAGCAAAGGCGCTGGCAGAAAAGAACGTGCCGATGATACAAATGCTAACCAGTTTTTTTAACACGCAAACTCTCCCAATAATCGAGCCGTTCCCGGATCTTGTGCTCAAAACCCCGATCGACCGGCTGATAAAAAACTTCCGGTGTCATGTCGTCGGGCCAGTAATTGTCGCCCGAAAAACCATCATCCGTTTCATGATCATAGCTATAGCCGGCGCCGTAGCCGATATCCTTCATCAGCTTCGTTGGCGCGTTCAGGATATTTTCCGGTGGCATCAGTGAGCCGGTTTGTCTGGCGGATTTCCAAGCCTGTTTCTGCGCCTTATATACCGCGTTGGATTTTGGCGCCGTCGCACAATAGAGGCAGGCTTGGACGATCGACAGTTCGCCTTCGGGGCTTCCGAGGAAATTATACGCGTCCTTGGCCGCCAGCGCCTGCACCAGCGCCTGTGGATCGGCGAGGCCGATATCCTCACTGGCGAACCGAACGATCCGGCGGAGCACGTACATCGGCTCTTCTCCGGCCACTAGCATGCGGGCTAGATAATAGAGCGAAGCCTGCGGGTCGGAACCGCGCAGGGCTTTGTGCAGGGCCGAAATAAGATTATAATGGCCCTCGCGGTCCTTGTCGTAGACCGGCATTCGGCGATGCAGGGTTTTCGCCAGTTGGGGCGGGTCCAACGGATCCTCAATAGCTAGCGAGAACAAAGTTTCCGCCTGATTGAGCAGAAACCTGCCGTCGCCATCCGCGCTGGCGATCAGGGCATCTCTGGCGCTGTCGGTGAGCGGGAGGGTTTTGTCTTCGAGCTGCTCGGCTCTTTTCAGAAGCTGGCTCAGGGCTGCCGCATCCAGTCGATTGAGGATCAACACCTGCGTACGGCTAAGCAGAGCCGCATTCAGTTCAAAGGATGGATTTTCGGTCGTGGCGCCCACCAGCACCACCGTGCCCCGCTCTACATAGGGTAGAAAGCTGTCCTGTTGCGAACGGTTGAAACGGTGAATCTCATCGACAAATAACAAGGTGGCCTTACCCGACTGAAACCGCATCTCGGCTTCGGCAAACACCTTCTTTAAGTCGGCAACACCGGAAAACACCGCGGAGATTGCCTTGAAATGCAAATCCGTCTGATCCGCCAGCAACCGCGCAAGACTGGTCTTTCCGGTCCCTGGCGGACCCCAGAAGATCATCGAGGAAAGCTTTCCGGCGGCTATCATTCTGCCGATCGTGCCGTCGGCTCCGACCAGATGGTCTTGGCCGACAATATCTGCTGGCTGGCGAGGTCTCAGGCGATCCGCTAACGGAGCGTCGGGCCTGGCACCCGCCTCGACACGCTGATCATTGTCGTCGTCAAACAGGCCTTGCATGGCTAGCGGACGGCAGCTTGTTGGATTGGCCCATGACCGGCCTGCCTCTGGCGAACCAGTCGCATATAGGTTTGGGCAACGGCGTTGTTGATCTGGTCCCAGCTATATTCTTCCGCGCGCTTTTCGCCGGCCGAGCCATGGAGGTCGCGCAGGTCAGGATGTTCACAATAGACTTGCAGCGCCTCCGCAAATCCGCGGACTGCGCCAGGCGTGATCAACTTGCCGGACTCGTTATTCTTGACCAGGCTCTGGCTTCCGGTGGCCTTGGCCGCCACCACCGGAAGTCCGCAAGCCATTGCTTCGAGCGTTACATTCCCGAACGTTTCGGTAATCGAGGGGTTGAACAGCATATCCATGCTGGCAACCGCGCGGCCGAGATCGCTACCTTGCTGAAATCCCGCGAAAATGGCGTCGGGCATTCGGTCTTCGAACCATTGTTTCGCTGGCCCTTCACCTATAACGATTATTTTATGCGTAACCTTGCGGCGCTTGAGTTCGTCAATCGCATCGGAAAAGACATCAAGCCCCTTTTCCATGACCAGCCGCCCGAGGAATCCGATCACCGGTATATCATCGGCGATGCCCAGCGATTGGCGCCATTCCAGATCGCGGCGATCGGAATTGAATATCTCGCGGTCAACGCCGCGCGACCAGATACCTACGTCATAGTTCATTCGCTGGTCGCGGAGCACCTGGGCCATCGATTCCGACGGCGCCACCAATGCATCGCAGCGACGGTACAGCCGGCGCAAAATTGCCTCTATTACCGGTTCCAGAAAGGCCAGATTATAATAGCGGGGATAGGTTTCAAACCGGGTGTGCACGGAAGCGAGCACTGGAATATTCTGGCCGCGGGCCCATGACACCATTTTATGCCCGACCCTGTCGGGGCTCGATATCTGCATGATATTGGGATTGAACCGCTCCAGATCTTTCCTGACGTCGCCAGAAATCCGGGTCGGAAAGCGATATTCTCCGCGTCCCGGAAATGCGACGGAGGGGACGCTGACCAGATCGCCCGTGGGTTCAAATGCCGGCGTGTCGGTCGTTGGTGAATAGACACGAACCGCTGCTCCCTGACGCAGCAGATAGTCCACCAGACGGTTGAGCGCCTGATTGGCTCCGTCACGGACGAAGTTGTAATTACCGCTATACAGGGCAATGCGAAGGTCACTGATTTCCATAGCCGCCTTCAAGCATAGTCAGGGGAGAATTGCCAATATGAACTTGCTCGGCTAGCAGGCTGAGATGATCCGGACCAAGCTTGACCATGTTCTGACAGGCACGCCAAAACCCTTTGGCGACGATGGCGAAATGAGCGCGATCGCCAAACTCGCCACAGATCAGGCCTTGATGCTGGGGTTTGAAGGTCTCGAAGGCAATCAGGTTGCCGATCCGGTGCATCATGGCGGGCGTGACAAGGCTGTTCATCTCTATCCAGCGGAACATTATTCATTCTGGCGGAAGAAATATCCCGATCTGGATCTGCTCGATTCACCGGGCGCCTTTGGGGAAAATTTCAGCTGCGAAGGAATGACCGAATCAGTGCTTTGTCTTGGCGATATCTTCCGCGTCGGAGAGGCTTTGATCGAATGCAGTCACGCCCGGCAGCCCTGCTGGAAACTCAATCATCGCTTTGGCAAACCGGACGTCCTGAAAACGGTGGTAAAGACCGGTAAATCCGGCAGCTATTTCCGGGTATTGGAAGAAGGTCGCGTCAGGGCAGGGGACTCGGTGGTTCAGGTAGAGCGGCCATTTCCGGACTGGCCGCTAGACCGGCTGTTCGGGTTGATCGTTGGCGGCCAGCACAAGGGGCAGGGTGCCCGACTGAAAGCCCTCTCGGGCAATCCGGTGTTAGCCGAAAGCTGGCGGATTCGAGCCGTCAAACTGGCAGATGTCTGACCCGGCTATTTGGATTCGTCCCCAACTGGCGGGTGGAGCCGCAAGCGCGTTACGCGGCGATCGTCAGCTTCGGTAATTTCCAATATCCAGCCACTCGGGTGTTCCAGTCGCTCGCCCACGGTGGGTATGTGTCCCGCGAGAACGAATGACAGGCCGCCAATGGTATCAACATCTTCGTCGATTTCTTCGAGCGCCGGATCGATGGTATCTCCAACATCGTCCAGTTCGGCGCGGGCATCCGCCTCCCAAATGCCATCATCCAGCTGGACCAGCAAGGGGACTGGTTCGTCATCATGCTCGTCCTCGATCTCGCCGGTGATTTCCTCGACAATATCCTCGATCGTGACGAGCCCTTCGGTCCCATTATATTCATCGAAAATGATCGCGAGGTGGGTCCGGGTGGCGCGCATTTCGGCCAATAAATCGAGTACACCCATGGATTCGGGGACGAAGCGGGGCTGTCGCAGAAACGGCGCTATATCGTCCGGAAACGGGCCGCCCTTGGCAACAATCGCAAAAATGTCCTTGATGTGGATCATGCCGATAATATTGTCGAGATTCTCGCGATAAACCGGGATGCGGCTGTGTCCATGTTCGGAAAAAATATCTACAAAATCCTCGAACGCGGAGCTTTCCTCGATGGCGATTATATCGGCCCGGGGCACCGCGATATCGTCGACCCGGTGTTCACTGAAATGCAGCATGTTCCGCAGCATTTCCAGTTCCAGAGACGACACGTCGGGATTCCCATTGGGATATCCCTCGGTATCGCTTTCATGGTCATCAATGACCTCTTCGATCTGCGCACGCAGGCTGTTGTCATCAGTGTTGCCGAAGAGCAGAGCCTTCAAGCTCCGCCATATTCGCCCGGGTTCGTCTTCCTCCCTAGACTGGCTGCTACTGCTGCGAGCGGTGCTATTGCCACTGTCATTTTCAACGTCGGTCATTCTAGTTTTTGATTACCTGCTTTGCGTTTGTTCTGCATAAGGATTGGCAATTCCCAATGTCGCCAATGCGTTGATTTCGCAATTTTCCATCAACCCTGCATCTATCTCGTTTTCGTGATCATAGCCTAGCAAATGCAAGGACCCGTGCACAATCAAATGTGAGATATGATGGGAAAATGAGATGTTTTTGGCGGCAGCTTCTCCATGACAGGTTTCATAGGCCAGGATAATATCCCCGAGCAGTGCCTCGCCGTCGTCAGTATTCGCAAGCGTTTCCAACAAGTCCGGCTGAATCTGGGGAAAGGAAAGGACGTTGGTCGGCTTGTCCTTGCCGCGGTACGCCTTATTGAGGGCATGAACTTCCTGATCGTCAGAGAGCTTCACGCTCACCTCTATCGCAAAATTCCGGGACAACAAGTCCGCATGGGAAGAGGCAAGGATCGCAGCCTTTGCTGACCGTGCAGCCAAGTCCGTCCAATCCTGCTCATTGTCCCACTCAGGAGAGGCGGTCAATTCAGTCTGGAGCATCTTTGCCTTCATAGGCTTCGACAATTTTCCCAACCAAGGGATGGCGCACAACATCGCTGGCCCCAAATTGGATCGAGCTGACGCGCTCGATACCTTCCAATTTGGATACGGCGTCCGCTAATCCGGAGACGGCTTCCTTTGGCAAATCGACCTGTCTGGGGTCGCCGCAAATCACCATCCGGCTGTTCATGCCAAAGCGGGTCAGAAACATCTTCATCTGTGCAGCCGTGGTATTCTGGGCTTCGTCAAGAATGACGAATGCATCGGACAGGGTCCGACCGCGCATGAAGGCGATCGGCGCGATTTCAATTTCCCCGCTCTCTATCCGTCGTTCCACCTGTTCGGCGGGCAGCGTGTCGTAAAGCGCATCATATAGCGGGCGAAGAAACGGATCGACCTTCTCCTTCAGGTCACCAGGCAGAAAACCGATTTTTTCACCGGCTTCGACCGCAGGCCGGGACAGGATAAGGCGATCAACGGAGCCACTGATCAACTGCGAAACGGCTTGCGCCACCGCGAGATAAGTCTTGCCGGTCCCCGCAGGCCCGAGCGCAAAAATCATATCGTCACGGGCCAGCGCTTCCATATAATGGGCCTGCCGAACCGAACGCGGAAAAATCGTTTTCTTGCGGGTCCGGATCATCACCTTGGGTGCGTCGGCTACGTCATTGGGTTTGCCGCCATCACCGGCTGTCGTTTGCTTGGCTACCTTGGCAATGCGAGGATCGGCGGCCATGGCGATAATCGCTTCAACCGCTCCGTTATCAATTTCCTGGCCCTGTTCCAGCCGGTTATAAATGCCGGTCAGGACATCCCGCGCCCGCGTGGCGGCTTCTTCTTCGCCTTCGATTTTCAATTTGGTTCCACGAGCCGCTATATAGACACCCAAGCGGTTTTCGATCGCGACAATATTTCGGTCATATTCGCCAAACAGCTCGCCCAATATCTGTGGATCATCAAATTCCAGATCCAGTTTGATGAGCTTTCCAGCCATTCCGGCTTTCGTTTTTTGGACCATCAGGCAGCGAGTCTTTCTTTGATCTGGCCGGTAAGGCTATTGGGCCCGGCCTGGGTGACTTCAATTTCAACCAAATCGCCGATTTTGAGATCTGGTGAAATGATATGAACGGATTGCAGCCAGGGCGTCTTGCCGATTAACTGACCGTCCAGCTTGCCTTGGCGCTCGAGCAAAATGTCGGTTGTGCGACCCACGGTCTGCTGGTTGAACGCATATTGCTGCTCGTTGAGCAACGCTTGCAGCCTTTGCAGCCGCTCATCCATCACTTCGGGTGCGACCTGTTCGTCCATCATCGCTGCCGGCGTCCCGGGACGAGGTGAATATTTGAAAGAAAAGGCCTGCGAATAATTGGCCTCGCGGACAATCTGCAGGGTTTCTTCAAAATCCTGATCGCTTTCCCCCGGAAAGCCCACAATGAAATCGCCCGAAAGCGCTATATCCGGTCGCACCGCCCTCATTTTCTCGAGAATATCGAGGTAACTATGCGCGCTATGCGAACGGTTCATCGCTTTGAGAATACGATCGCTGCCGGATTGCACGGGGAGATGGAGAAAGGGCATCAACTTGGTCACGTCGCCATGCGCCGCAATCAAACCTTCGGTCATGTCATTGGGATGGCTTGTCATATAGCGGATGCGCTGCAGACCGGAAATCTTGTCGAGCGCCCGGATCAGGCCGTCCAGTCCCTGACGCTGCCCTTTGTCATCTTCACCGTACCATGCGTTGACATTCTGGCCGAGCAGGGTGATTTCGCGGGCGCCGCCATCAACCAGTGCCTTGGCCTCGTCAATCAAGTCCGACCATGGTCGCGAGATTTCCGCACCGCGGGTGTAGGGCACCACACAATAAGTACAAAATTTGTCGCATCCTTCCTGAACGGTCAGAAAGGCGGTTGGTCGCGCCTGTTTCCCGCGGGTTGGCAGGACTTCAAACTTGGAGGCGGCAGGCATATCGGTATCAAGCGCCTTCTTGCCCGATTTTGCCACTTCGATTAGTTCCGGCAACCGGTGATAGGCCTGCGGTCCAACAACAATATCGACGCTGGGTGCGCGGCGGGAAATTTCTTTGCCCTCGGCCTGGGCAACGCAACCCGCGACGGCGATCATCGGGCCAGTGCCGTCTTTTCTGCGCAGCCGTCCGATATCGGAATAGACTTTATCGACCGCCTTTTCCCGGATGTGACAGGTATTCAGCACCACCAGATCGGCGACTTCGCCGTTTTCCGCGGCGCTCATGCCCTGATCGAGGAGCAATTCGGACATGCGCTCGCCGTCATAGACGTTCATCTGGCAGCCAAAGGATTTGATGTGGAATTTTTTAAGATCGGCTTGAGTCATAGACCGCGCCTATACAATGGGTTTGCCCCCCAGGGAAGCTGAAAGCGGTTCTGCAATCCTTCGCCTGGCCTCGGCGGCAATTTTTTTCCGGCCAGCATGGTGGTCAGGATCGAAGGGTTCAAGAAAATGGACTTCAACTAGAAAACTGCCTCGCCGGGTCAGCAGTCTCCAGGCGTTTGACGGAGCGCTTTCCTCTCCTGTCCAGCCAATTTCAAAGGCATTTTCTCCGTAGTTGAGGAAGATGGGTTGTACAATGATGCCAGGGGGAGGGGGCTCCAGCACTTTCAGCAACGGTGCCTTGAACGGTAACAAGGTTGAACCGTCGGTCGTGGTGCCCTCAGGAAATATAGTGATCGCCCAGGTTTCTTCTAGGGCGTCGCGCAACTGGTTGATTTGCCGAGCGATACCCATCCGGTCCGATCGTGAAACGAACACCGTGTCATTTAGCTTGCAGAGCCAGCCAATGATTGGCCAGTTGCCGATTTCTTCCTTTGAGACAAAGGCCGTGCCACTATGCCCACCGAGAATGGCAATATCCACCCAGGAAATATGGTTGGATATGAAGAATACATCCCGTTTGATCGGAGTGCCGACAATCTTCACCCGAGCGCCGCACCCGAAGGCAGCGATCTTGAGGAAGGTTCTCGGCCATGGATTGGACAACCGCAGCAACCGCCAGATATAGTAAAACGGGATGCAGACAAACAATGCCGCAAAAATCAGCGCCATCCGCAGCGTAAATCTTATATAACCCATTGGGGGCGCTCCATTCCACAACCGATAGGCCATCGGTTGGATGTCACAAGGCCGTGCATCCGGGTCAGGGTTAGGCACGTCAGCTTTTTCTGGCGAGTGATACGCCATAAAGCTCCATGCGATGGTCGACCAAGCGGTATCCGAGCTTCTCAGCAATCTGCTTTTGTAGCGCTTCCAATTCCGGATCGACGAATTCAATTACTTTGCCGGTTTCTACATCAATCAGATGGTCATGGTGCGATTCCGGAACAGCTTCGTAGCGGGCCCGGCCATCACCAAAATCGTGACGGTCCAATATACCGGCTTCTTCGAACAGGCGAACGGTCCGATAGACGGTTGCAATCGAAATCCGTGAGTCCACCGCTGAAGCCCGTTCGTGCAGGGTTTCAACGTCGGGGTGATCCTCGGCATCGGAAATGACACGGGCTATAACCCGACGCTGGTCGGTGATGCGGAGTCCTTTTTCCGCACATAGTGCTTCAAGATCAATTTTTTGCGGCATGGAACCCTTCCGTTACGCTGGGGAAGACTCTATGCGGGGTGGGCGATATTGCAAAGGGAAAATTGCGGCGCGTTCGCCGCAATTTTCTGAATCCGATGCAACAAGAAACAAGTTTATTTCTTTGAGCCCTTTTTCTTGCCGAGGCCGATGGCCTTAGCAAGCTGACGGCGTTTTTCTGCATAGTTGGGTGCAACCATCGGATAATCGTTGGGCAGTCCCCATTTGGCGCGATAATCTTCCGGCGTCATACCGTAGTGCGTCATCAGATGACGCTTCAGCATTTTCAGCTTCTTGCCATCTTCCAGACAAACGACATAGTCCGGCTTGATCGAGGCTTTAATCGGAACGGCGGGATCAGGACGAGCCTGTTCAGCCGCTTTGCCAGAAAGGCCAGCAAGTGCTCCATGAACACTGCTAATGATAAGCGGTAAATCAGATACCGCGACGCTGTTGTTGCTGACATGTGCGGCAACAATGTCTGAAGTGAGCGTAATCAACGTCTCATTCAGAGCAATTTCTTCCTCTGTCATATTCTTTTACCTTTGTGCGACCATTATTATTATATTGCATATTTTGCGGGCCGTTATTTACACGAACGGTCGGAAGCTGCAACCGCCAAACTGAGCCCCCATTATTTTAGATGGTTAACACGGCTTTGTAAGTAACCGCATCAAACTTTTCCATGTCTGGGCCAGTATAATAGGCTTTCCGCAATCCTATCTGGTGAAAGCCGAACTTCGCATAAAGTTTTTCGGCCGGATTATCCGCCCGCATTTCCAAAAAGACGAAAGCGACTTGCGCCGTGCGTGCGGCTTTCAGCATATGTTCGAGCAACAAATATCCTATGCCGTGGCCTTGGCTATTCGGAGACACCGCAATCATCAGCAGTTCCTCTTCATCGGCGGCCTGTCGGCTGATGACGAAACCGCAGATATTGTCTTGCCGAGTTGCGATCAGCAGTTTGGCACTGGGCATCGAGAGCATCGACCTGCATTGATGGTAGTTCCATCCTTCCCCGTAAGTCTTGGGGAAGGCACATTCCATGACTTCCATCACCGCGCTCAAGTCGGTCAGGTCACCTTCCCGGATGTCCACCGGTCCAAGCGCATGAACGTCCCATGGGCTCTGGCGACTGGCCATCGCTCAGCCGGTTATCGCTGGCTGGGCGTCTGGTTTGCGCCCGTAAGTGGCTGTGGCAGGCATTTTTTTCATCTCGTCGGATACTAAATAGATATATTTCGCATTTGGCAATATTGGAAAGTGAATATCGGAACCGACAGAGGTGGCCAGCTCCGTAGCGGCTGATCCTGCAATAATATCCGCCTTGACCGCGCCTGTTGCTTGTTCTGGCGTGAGCGCGGCAAAAGGTTCTAGTGCCTTGCCATTGCTGGAAAAATTCTGCACGAAATATTCGCCATGGCCTGCCAGCATCGCGACGCATACCGGGAGCGGTACGTCCAATTGCTCCTGCGCCTGCGCTGCCACCAACGCTAGGCAGCTATAGCCCTGGATATTTGCGCCCCAAGCCAAGGCCAGAGCTTTCGCTGCGGAAATGCCGATACGGACCCCGGTGAAGCTTCCCGGTCCGCAATTGACCAATATTTTATCAGCTTTGCCCCGATCGGGAAGCCCGGCAATCGCCGGGATCAGTTTTTCAGCATGGCCGCGACCAATTTCTGCATAGTTCGAAGCAATCAGTACACCATCATCGAATAGCGCAACCGAACAGGCGATGGTGGCTGTGTCGATCGCGAGAAGACGCTCGCCCATCAGACGGTCAGATCAGGCTGTTGAATTTGTCGAATTCCGGGCGTGGGCTGCGATCAAAGATGGTCGACGGATCACCATAGCCCAGCGTGGAAATGAAGTTGGATTTGACACTGGGTTGATCGCCAAAAAATTCCTTGTCGACGGCATCATTATCGAAGCCCGACATAGGGCCGGTGTCGAGGCCAAGTGCGCGGGCCGCCAAGATAAAATAGGCACCCTGCAGCGAGCTGTTGCGCAAAGCATGCACTTTACGGGCTTCAGGATCATCCTCAAACCAGCTTTTCGCGTCGGCGTGCGGGAAAAGTTCTGGCAGATACTCGTGAAAATCCTGGTCCATGCCGATGATGACTGCAGCAGGGGCCTTGCGGATTTTGTCCTGATTGCCTTCGGAAGACAGATCGGCAAGACGATCGCGGGCGGACTGGCTGTGGCACCATATAAGCCGGGCAGGCAGCATGTTCGCGCTGGTGGGGCCCATCTTCATGAGATTCCAGATTGCGTGCAGTTGATCCACCGATACTGGCTTGTCATGATAGCCGTTATAGGTGCGTGCTTCGAGAAACAGCTGGTCCAGCGCCGCTTGACCGAGTGGTGAGTTCATTGTTCTGCCTTTATTCTGAGAATGTCTAAGCGGCCTGGACGTCGGTGACCTCGGGCACATAATGTTTCAGCAGGGATTCTATTCCGTGCTTTAGCGTCGCGGTCGATGACGGGCATCCGGCGCAGGCGCCCTGCATTTTCAAAAATACGGTGCCTTTGTTGAAGCCGCGATAAATTATATCGCCGCCATCATTGGCAACGGCCGGACGAACCCGCGTCTCGATCAATTCCTTTATCTGTGCCACGATATCGGCGTCTTCCGGATCGTCGTGGACTTCCTCCTCGGGCGGGACGCTGATTTCTCCCGCACTACCCGGTTTGAATAGCGGCAGTCCGGCGGAAAAATGATCGAGCAAGATGCTAAGCACCTGAGGCTTCTGATCGCTCCAGTCTGCTCCTGGTCCGCAGGTCACCGAAATGAAATCTGAGCCAAAGAAAACGCCGGTTACATCCCCCAGCGTGAACAAGGCTTCCGCAAGCGGCGATATCTCGGCATCTTCCGGCGATGCAAAATCGCGAGTGCCGTCGGTCATGACCGGCTGCCCGAGCAAGAATTTGAGGGTGGAAGGGTTTGGTGTTTTTTCGGTTTCAATCAACATGCATGTTATCTGGCGATTATAAGCCGTTCGATCAAGGGCTAAACAGCCGATCAAGCCGCTGCGAAGTAAGAATGTAGGGAATATTCACTGGCCAGTAAGATTGGGCCTGCTTATATCCGCTCCATGAAACGATCAACCTGCCATTCGGCTCCGCAATTTTTCTTTTCCTTGCTGCTATTCTGTCTGGTGATGATGCCGGGCATGGCGCTCGCGCAGCAAACCAAGGCCGATGATATAGTCCCTTGGCTTTATGAAAATAGCGACATTCCTATCGATAAGACCTGGACTTTTGGCGAGTTGGACAACGGGATGCGCTATGCAGTCAAGCCAAATGGCGTGCCACCCGGGCAGGTGTCGGTCAGGTTGCGGATTGACGTTGGTTCACTGATGGAGAGCGAAGAAGAGCAGGGATTTGCCCATTTCATGGAACATTTGACCTTTCGCGGTTCGACCCATGTTCCTGACGGCGAGGCAAAGCGCGTTTGGCAGCGGTTGGGAGTCACATTCGGCAGCGATAGCAACGCGGAAACCACCCCGACCCAGACGGTCTACAAGCTGGATTTACCCAACGCTAGCGAAGCCAGCCTCGACGAAAGTCTGAAAATATTATCCGGTATGGTTCGTTCACCGGGACTGAGTGCAACGGCAATCAATGCGGAACGCCCTGTGGTTCTGGCGGAATTGGCCGAGCGAGCTGGTCCTCAGACCAAGGTCCAAAATGCCACACGGGAATTATTCTTTGCCGGCCAGCGCTTGGCCAATCGAGCGCCCATCGGTACACCCGAAACGTTGGGCGCTGGGACGCCGACGATGCTGAAACTGTTTCATCAGCGCTGGTATCGCCCCGAAAAGGCGGTCATCGTTATCGCAGGCGACGGTGATCCAGCGCTTTTTGTGAAGCTGCTGAACAAGCATTTTTCCCAATGGCAGGGAAGGGGCGAAGCCGGTATAATTCCGGATTTCGGTCAACCGCAGGAAGTGAGCGATATCAGCCAGATCCTGATCGAGCCGACATTGCCGCGGTTCATTTCCATGATCATCGCACGGCCTTGGGAACAGGTCGAAGATACCATCGTCTACAATCAGCAAATATTGATCGACTTGCTGGCGCTGCAAATGATCAACCGCCGCCTGGAAGCGCGCGCAAGAGCCGGAGGCAGTTATTTGCAGGCCAGCGTCGGACAGGATAATGTCAGCCGCTCGGTTGATGGAACGTTTGTCAGCATCATCCCGCTCGGCGACGACTGGGAGGCCGCTCTCAAGGATGTTCGGGGAGTCATCAGCGATGCCACCACGATCGCACCCTCCGAACAGGATATTGCGCGCGAAATTGCCGAGTTTGATGCTGCGCTCGCCATTGGAGTGGAAAGCTATCAAACGGAAGCGGCGCGAAAACAGGCGGATAATATCATAAACGCCGTCGATATTCACGAAACCGTAGCCACGCCGCAGGTGGCGCTCGATGTTTTTCGCGCGATGCGTGATCTGTACACGCCCGAACGGCTGCTGGATTCGACCCGTAAGCTATTTTCGGGGGTCTCTACCCGCGCCCTGCTGACTTCGCCGGATCCGATTGATGACGGAAAAGTAAGGCTGGCCGCCGCATTAAGACGTTCTGTGGATGCGGCCAGTGATGTTCGCGTTACTCAATCCGATATCGGATTTGAGTCGCTCAAGACGATCGGTAAAAAGGGGTCGATCAAAGCATCCCGAAAATTGGACCATTTCGATATGGAGCAGTTGGAACTTGCCAACGGCGTGAGGGTGCTGCTGTTCCCGAACACGGCCGAGCGCAACAAGATCATGGTCAATGCGCGCTTTGGCAATGGCTATAGAGGCCTGCCGTCCGATCAGGAAACGCTTGCCTGGTCCGGCGGCCTTGCCCTGATGGCCAGCGGTGTCGGCGAAATGGGGCAGGAGGAACTGGACAAGATCACCACTGGCCGCCGGATAGGGTTGGGTTTTGATATCGATAATGATGCCTTCGAAATTACCGCCGATACACGGCCCTCCGATCTCGAGGACCAGCTGCATTTGATCGCCGCAAAACTGGCATTTCCTCGATGGGACGCAGCACCCGTTCTTCGTAGCAAGGCAGCGGCCCTGATCGGTTATGACAGCTTTTCGGCTTCGCCGCAGGCGGTTATGGAGCGCGATCTGGAATGGCTTCTGCGCGGCAAGGATCCACGATGGAAAACCCCCGATAAAGCGGATTTCAGACAGCTGACAGCCGAGAATTTCAAACAGTTCTGGGAACCGATACTGGCCAGTGGACCAGTAGAACTTATGCTGTTCGGTGATTTTGACCGAGATCAGGTGGTCGAGTCCGTTCTGAAGACCTTTGGCGCGCTGAAAAGGCGTGAACCGCAGGCCGTTCCGGCAGACGCCGCTTCTCCGCAGTTCCCGTCACAACAAGCCGGCCCCGTAGTCCTTGTCCACAAGGGCGACAAGGAACGGGCCGCAGCCATGGTGGCTTGGCCGACTGGAGGCGGACTGGAAAATGTGCGGGAAAGCCGCAAGCTCGAAGTGCTGACGTCGATTTTCAATGATAGGCTGTTTGAAATTCTCCGCTCCCAACAGGGTGCAAGTTATAGTCCGCAGGTCGTAAACAGCTGGCCGGTTGATTTCAAATCGGGTGGTTATATCGGTGCGCAGAGCCAGTTGACCCCCGCCAATATCGATCGTTTTTACAATGTCGTGGAATCGATAGCCAAGGACCTGCGGGACAAACCGGTTGGCGCCGATGAATTGCAGCGGGTCGTCGAACCTTTGCGCCAGCTCATCGCCCGTGCCAGCAGTGGCAACAGCTTCTGGATGAGCCAGCTGGAAGGGGCGAGCTTTAATGCTCAGAAATTTGTCGCTCTGCAGACCCTTCTCAGTGACTACACCGTCATCACTCCGGAAGATGTGCAAGCTTTGGCCATTAAGTATCTTGATGAGAAAAAAACGTGGAAGCTGGCCGTCCTGCCCGAATCTAAGGGCCTGACCGCGAATGACAATGATCCGGTTGCGCTGCCATCAGAGGCAGCAGTCAGCCATTAGATCGAGTCTACCAGCGCCAGTATCTGTTCGTTTGTAGGGCGTTTTTTATAATCGCCGGAAACCGACTTCGCGATGATCTTTCCGGACCTGTCGATCAAGAACACCGAAGCATAAGGAACGCCAACAGCGCGACCTTTGGTATAATGCGGATCGCGCAATCCAAAAGCGTCAATCACCGTCGATGACTGGTCGGACAGCATATCATATTGCAACATCTGGTTTTTCGAAAAACGGTCCTGCTGGTCTGGACTGTCATAACTGAGGCCGTAAAGTTTATAGCCGCGGTCCTTCAGGTCACCGACGATGGCGTTGATCGATTTCAACTGTGTCTGGCAATAGGGACACCATTCCACCGAGCGGGTAAACACCACAAGGACAGGGCCCTTTTGCAGAATCTGACCCAAATTGGTCTCGCCTTCGGTGGTCAGCAAACTGGCTTCCACAGGAACCTGTTCCCCAACCGCCAGGCCAGCATCGATGCTTTCCGCTTTGGTAATCGGTGCAACGACTGTTTCCGGTTTGCCTTCCAACTGCTTGCTGCTTTGGGATTCTCCTTGGGGCGCGGGCTCCGAACAGGCGGACAGTGCTACCACTATAAACGAAGACAGGACTAAAGCGGTTCGTCTCATGATAGGATCCATTCCATTATCTCTGCAGTAGTTCGCGGCTATCAGCCCTTTCGTTACAACGCTCGAAATCTATGTTGGTTTAGCCACGAACTTCCGCCAAACCTCGCTAATACCGGGGTTATCATCACAAAACATATTTGGACAGATCAGTATCTTTGGCGACATCCGAAAGCTGTTTTTCGACATAGGCCTTGTCGATACTGATTTCTTCGCCAACACGGTCTTCGGCGGTGAAGCTGATTTCTTCGAGCAGCTTTTCCATAACCGTCTGGAGTCGACGCGCACCGATATTTTCAACCGACTCGTTCACATTAGCTGCAATTTCAGCAAGCTTCTCGATGGCATCTTTGGTGATGCTGATCTTGACGTCCTCGGTGCCGAGCAGAGCGATATATTGCTCTGGCAAATTGGCCTTGGTTTCGGTCAATATGCGGACAAAGTCCGCTTCCGTTAGTGCACGCAGCTCCACCCGGATCGGCAGGCGGCCCTGCAGTTCCGGTAGCATATCGCTGGGCTTGGATATGGAAAAAGCCCCGGACGCAATGAACAGGATATGATCCGTTTTCATCGGTCCATATTTGGTCGCAACGGTTGTCCCTTCGATAAGCGGCAGTAGATCGCGCTGAACACCTTCTCGGCTTACCGAACCGCCGCGCATATCGCTGACTGCGATCTTGTCTATCTCGTCCAAGAACACGATACCATTGGACTCGGCGTCCGATATTGCGGCCCTCGAAATATCTTCATCATCCAGACGTTTGTCCGATTCTTCTTCAACCAGTTTGTCCCAGGCATCTGCGACGCGCATTTTCCGGCGCTTCAGGCGGTTTTGGTTCAGCGCCTTGCCCATCATGTCGGACAGATTGATCATCCCGACCTGACCGCCCATGCCGGGAATGTCCATCGGCATATTCGGCGTGTCTTCGACTTCAATCTCGATCTCGGTGTCGTTCATATGATTGTCGACAACCCGTTGCCGGAAACTTTCCCGTGTCGCTTCACTGGCATTTTCTCCACACAACACGTCGAGCAGCCTCTTCATGGCAGCTTCTGCTGCAGCCTCGTGGACCGCCAGTCGCCGGCGTTCCCGTTCGAGACGGACAGCTTCTTCGGCGAGATCACGGGCAATCTGCTCGACATCCCTGCCGACATAGCCGACCTCGGTGAACTTGGTAGCTTCAACCTTGATAAACGGAGCGTCGGCGAGCTTCGCCAGGCGCCGGGAAATCTCGGTCTTGCCGCAACCGGTGGGGCCGATCATCAGGATATTTTTGGGGGTCACTTCTTCGCGCAACTCAGCAGGAAGCCTTTGGCGGCGCCAGCGGTTTCGTAACGCGACGGCGACCGCTCGTTTGGCGTCTTGCTGGCCGATAATATGCTCGTCCAGCGCCTTGACTATGGCTTTGGGGGTCAGGTTCGCCTGCATGCTAATTTTCTCTTCGTTCATGTTGAGGGGGATGACTGGAACTAGGATTCGCTGTCGAGCGTTTCAATCGTGATCTCGTCATTGGTGTAGACGCAGATTTCCGCAGCAATTTCCATCGCCTTTTTGGCCAGTTTCTCGGCGTCCTTCTCATAGTCCATCAACGCGCGAGCCGCAGAGAGGGCAAAGTTGCCGCCAGACCCGATCGCGGCGATGCCTTCATACGGTTCCAGCACATCGCCATTGCCGGTGAGGATAAGGGTGATGTCCTTGTCAGCCACAATCATCAATGCTTCGAGATTGCGCAGATATTTGTCGGTGCGCCAATCCTTGGCAAGCTCAACCGCCGAGCGCATCAGCTGCCCGCTATGCCGTTCCAGTTTCGCTTCCAGCCGCTCGAACAAAGTGAAGGCATCCGCGGTTGCGCCAGCGAAACCGCCAATCACAGATCCGTCATGCAGTTGGCGGACTTTGCGGGCATTCCGTTTCATGACGGTCTGGCCCATCGAGACCTGGCCATCGCCGACAACGACGACTTTTCCGTTTTTCCGTACTGATAGGATGGTGGTGCCGTGCCATTGTTGCAGGCCGTGTTGCTGATTTTCTGTCATGAAACGAGATATGGGTAATCTGGCCCGGTTGTGCAACCAGAGCCTTCACAAGTTGGCGCAATCAGGGGGCGCAGGCATTGTGACTTTCGGCCACCTGATAGGCAAAAAAAATGGCGGCCATCGGACCGCCATTTCCAAATTTTTATACCTGAATTGATTCAGGGGGAGGTTGGCGTATTTTCGCTGCCGTCGGCTGCGATAATGATGCCGCCAATAACTGCTGCTGCAGCGAGGATCGCAATAATGATGCCCGATCCGCCTTCGACGTTATTTTCGTCGTCTACTGTCGCGCTGGTACGTGCAATCGAAGAAACAGGCTGTGCAGCCTGTGCCAAAACGGGTGCGCTTACAAGCGATGCGGCTGCTGCTGCAGCCATTCCAATTTTACCGAAACGCATAATTTGCTCCTTCAGGGTTTCGCATTTCATTCAATACGACATAATCATTGGCATAACAGTCCAGTGAAATCAACAATCTTATTGTTCAAAAGAGAAATCATCGGATACAGTTGCAAAGATCACACATATTGTGTTTTTTCCTAAAAATTAGAAGCTTGGCTGGATAAACTAGCCTGGATCGGGTGCGGTAAGCTGGTCTGGCAGTCACTCTCTCCGCTTCACCAGTTGTTCCAGTTTAAGACGTTAACCATTGGCGCGAAATTGCCGCTAGCAACTATGCCTAATAGTTTGTTAACCAATCGACATGGATAGAGAGACATTAAGGCCATTGGCGCTGCACAACGAGGGTATAACCCACTCATTCCGGGCCAGTCTGCCGGCTAGAATCTCGGAAGTCGCGCGAGAAAAGCGTGAGTCGGAGACAGTGGAGGCTGCGAAAGCTAAAGGCTTGGGCGAAGATGCCAGCCTGTTTCTGTTAAGTTTCATGGCCTTCTTCACGGCTTTTTACACGTTCATTTTCTGATTGGGGCAGCGGCTGATCAGTCACAGGCGCGGTGGAGTTGCTGACCCAGCCACGCCGCCACCAGACACATGGCCGCAACCAGCAAAAGCTGCTCGGTCGTGGACACCCCCACCATACTGAGCCCGAGGGCGACAAGCGCGCCCAAGACCATACAGCCGGAATTGACGACATTATTGGCGGCAATCGTCCGCGCGGTCTGGCTGATGTCGACCGTCGTCGTCAGAAAGGCATATAGGGGGACGACAAACATGCCGCCGAATATCGATACCCCGCCCAGCGTCCCGAGCAGCGCCCACGCGCCGTCGTGGACGATGAATGTCTTAAACGTGTAGAGCTGGCCATCTGGCAAGCCCTCCCAGCTCCGCGCGATAAAGTAGAGCAGGAGCACGAAGACACCCATCAGGATAACACTTGCTGGCGCAAAGCGAGCCGACACTTGGCTTTTCAACAGCCGGTTGACCAGAACCGAACCGATCGCAATCCCGACCGAGAATACACCCAAAAACAGGCTCGCAACCTCCGGGGTCGCCGTCAGAACATTTTCTACCAGCGGCGGAAATTGAATGATCATGACCGACCCGATGGTCCAGAAAAAGCTGATTGCGATGATTGCCAGGTAGAGCCTGCGGACGTGTAACGTCGCAGAGATCAGGTGGATCGAAGACCGGATGAAATTAAAGTCGATTTTCTCGACTTCCTTGTGCGCCGGCGCGGGCGGCATAAATTGTGCGGCGAGCCGGCCGATCAACGCCACTACAAAAACCGTGACAACCGCGATCTCGACGCCGTTTCCGTTGCGGTCGATAATGATGCCGCCGAGGATCGTTCCTGCAAGAATGGCGATATAGGTGCCGGCTTCGACCAGTCCGGTGCCGGCCAAGACTTCATCCTTCTCCAGATGTTGGGGGAGTACGGCATATTTGATCGGGCCGAAAAATGTGGACTGCAAGCCGAGAAGAAACAAGGCCGCAAGCATGACCGGAATATTTTGGATCCAAAGTCCGACCCCGCCGATGATCGCGATGAATATTTCGAGCGTTTTTACGAATCGGGTGATCCGCGCCTTGTCATAATTGTCCGCCAGCTGTCCCGCCAAAGACGAAAAGAGGAAGAAGGGCAGGATGAACAGTCCGGATGCGAGGGCGTTGAAGGCAAAATCCTCGGATTCACTGTCATAAATTCCGTAAGTCACCAAAATGACCATCGAGAATTTAAACAGATTGTCGTTAAATGCCCCCAATAGCTGCGTAAGGAATAGCGGCAAAAACCTTCTTGTCCGCAGCAAATGCGCCGTATTCTGCATAAAGTGAAAATCTCTTTTCGAGCTGAAAAATGAGCGTCGCTGTTTCTTTAGCCCATTCCAGCCCAGCGTCAAATCGTATGACGCCAGGTCGCAGCAGGAATTCCTCTGATAAATGGCTGAATCAATTTTCATTTTGGGCAAATCCGTTTATGCGAAAGCAGCGATGCTGAATTTGCCGAACATATTGACACTCTCGCGGATATTTGCCGTGCCGATTCTGGTTTTTCTGCTGTGGCCGAACTTTGACATGTTCCACTTGCAACCACTGCCGATCGACTATTTGTTGGCCTTTGGTCTCTATTGCCTGATGGCGGTCACCGATTATTTCGACGGCTATCTTGCCCGAACGCAGGGTACTGTCTCCAAGCTCGGTATTTTTCTGGATCCAATAGCCGACAAAATCATGGTCGCGGCGGTGGTTCTCATGTTGATATTTACGAGAGATATTCAGGGATGGCACGCCATTGCGGCGATTGTCATCCTTCTGCGCGAAATCATGGTATCCGGTCTCCGCGAATTTCTTGCCGGTTTGCAGGTAAGCGTGCCGGTGTCCCAATTGGCCAAATGGAAAACCGGATTTCAGATGATTTCCCTTGGCGCGCTGATATTGGCCGGCGGTTTGCCGCACTGGCCGATGGTGCAAACCGTCGGTTTGTGGACGCTATGGGCCGCCGCCATCCTGACTCTGATTACAGGCTGGGACTATCTCCGGGTCGGCCTGAAGCACATGGACTGATGGCGCGTTCGATTAACATCATATATTTTGCCTGGGTGCGGGAACGTCTGGGTATCGACCAGGAACAGGTTTCTCTTGGTGATGAGATTGAAACCATCGCCGATGTGCTGAACATGCTTGGCGAACGGGAAGCGGCCTATGCCGATATCTTTGCTGACGTCGAGAAATTGCGCTTCGCTCTCGATCAGGATTATGGTCTCAGCACGTCTTTAATCGGTTCGGCAAGGGAACTGGCTATTTTTCCGCCGGTCACCGGCGGATGATCAAGATTGAAGTTGGACCGGCAGATTTTGACATCGGCGCAGAGACGCAGCACGTCGCCGGTCAGGGGGGTGGGGCTATTGCCAGCTTCGTCGGTCAGGTTCGTGATGACGGAAACCTCGCATCGCTCGAACTGGAACATTATCCGGCGATGACGCAAAAGGCGCTTCGGGAGATCGCCGAAAAAGCTGTATCCGACTGGACCCTCCATGCCGTGACAATTGTCCACCGGGTTGGAAAACTGTCGGTTGGCGATAATATCGTATTGGTCATCACCGGGTCTGATCACCGTCAGGCGGCAATCGAGGCCTGCTCGTTCATCATGGACAAGTTGAAAACGGTCGCCCCTTTTTGGAAAAAAGAGATCCGTGCTGACGGGGCGGTGAAATGGATCGAAGAACGGGCGTCCGATGTTGAAGCATCGGAAAAGTGGCAACGATAAGCTGGACGCCTAGTCATGGGCTTTCGACACCCAGTTCTGAGCACCCCGCATGATTTCTGCCAACAGTTGAAATTCGCTCCTCCGCGGGCTGTTCTTGCGCCAGACCAGCGAAATGTCCCGCGTGGCCCGATCGGATTTGAGTGGTCTGGCCACAATGTCCGTATAGTTCAATATGCCGCTATCGATCGCCATTTTCGGGAGCAAGGTCAGGCCGAGGCCGTTGTCGACCATCTGCACCAAAGTGTGCAGTGAGGTTCCCATCATCCGGGCGGATGCTCTGAGTTCAGGACGGTTGCAGGCTGCCAGCGCGTGGTCCTTCAGGCAATGCCCGTCTTCAAGCAGCAGCAATTGAGTCTCATCAATATGTGCCGGATCGACCTCGAGCGGCGGGTCGCGGGGGTCATTTTTCGGAAAGGCCACCAAGATCTCGTCGCTGAACAGAACCTCGGACTCGACATCGCCGCACGGAAAGGGCTGCGCCAGCAACACGCAATCGGCATGGCCATGATGCAGCGAATCGCACGCCGCCTGGCTGGTTTCCTCTTTCAGATAGAGTTTCAGTTCCGGGCGCTCCTTGCGCAGTTGCGGGAGCAGGCGCGGCAACAGAAATGGTGCTATCGTGGGAATCACGCTCATTCGTATATCCCCGGACAGCGGCTTGCCGGCCGATCGCGCCATCTCGGAAAGCTCCTCCGCTTCGCGCAGGATCCGGTAGGCCTTTTCGACCATCTGATTGCCCAGATCTGTAAAGCGAACAACCCGGCGCGTCCGTTCCACCAGCACGATATCCAGCAATGCTTCCAGTTCCTTGATCCCGGCCGACAATGTGGACTGGGTGACAAAGCAGGATTCCGCCGCTTTGCCGAAATGGCCATATTCTTTCAGCGCCACCAGATATTGCAGCTGTTTGAGCGTGGGAAGATAGGTCGACATTATCGAGGCTTTCGATCAATAGAAGGGTATTGATCTAATATAGTGATTGTTGACGGATTGAAAAGTCTCATCCGCATTGAGTTGCAAGAAAAGACTGGAAATAGGGACTTGTCGTGCCTAGTTTAGCTACTTGGCAACATCCGGAGGAAATATATGTTTCGGCAACTGGGCGCTTATCTGGATTCCATCAAGGCGCGCGATCCGGCTCCGAGATCGCGCTGGGAAGTGCTGCTCTACCCGGGGGTGTTGGCGATCGGGTTGCATCGACTGGCGCATTGGCTGTTTAAGGGCGAACTCTATTTCTTCGCTCGGTTCATCAACCATCTAGCGCGGTTTCTCACCGCCATCGATATCCATCCAGGTGCAAAAATCGGCAGACATCTGTTTATTGATCACGGCTTTACAGTTATTGGCGAGACCGCTCATATTGGCGACAATGTGACGATTTATCAATGTGTTACCTTGGGCGGCACCAATCCGACCAATGGTGTAGGCGGGAAGCGCCACCCCACTATTGAGGACGATGTCATATTGGGATCAGGGGCGCAGGTGCTCGGTCCGATCACGGTTGGCAAACGGGCGCGAGTTGGTGCCAACGCGGTTGTCACCCAGGATGTGCCGGAAGGCGCCACGATGGTCGGCGTCCGCGCTCGACCAACATTGGTAGAGGCAAAGGATTATCAGAAGGAATTTGTTCCTTACGGCACCCCATGCAGCGAGATTTTCGACCCCTCGACGCAAAAACTGGAGATTTTGCAATGCGAGATGGAGCAATTGCAGAAGCGCATTGCGGCATTTGCCAAGGAACGGGACCGGGACGACAAGCCGATCAAGACAAAGGGACGTGACAGCGCTTGATGCGTTTTTCCGACTCTAATGTATCGGACTTTCCACAGCGGGGCAGCCCGTCGCAGGTGGGATTCGAGCGGCGGGAACTGGACCGGATTCTCAATCTCTATGGCCGGATGGTCGCAGCTGGCCACTGGAAAGACTATGCGATGGATATGCGCCGCGACGTTGCCATATTTGCCGCTTTTCGCCGCGCATCGGAGCGGCCTCAGATTCGGATCGAAAAGCGCCCTTCAGAACGTAATCGACAGGGCATGTGGTCCCTGCACGGGGAACAGGGGCAAATATTGAAACGAGGCCATGACCTGTCCGGCGTGCTGGCGCCGGTCGAGCGAAAGCTCATGAAACTGGTTGCTGACTGACACGTCAAATATCGCCTTGCTTTACCGGTGAAACCAAAACGCTAACTCTCGGCAGCATCCGTGTCGAGGGCATAGCCGGCCGAGCGGACCGTCCGAATGATATCGGACCTGCCGTTGGCATTGAGCGCCTTGCGGAGCCGCCGGATATGCACATCAACGGTCCGGAGTTCGATGTCGCTATCCTGGCCCCAGACGCTGTCGAGCAGCCGTTCGCGGGAAAATACCCAATTGGGATGTTCGAGGAAATGGCGAAGCAGGCGAAATTCGGTAGGTCCGAGCGGAATCGTGTTGCCATCACGTTTGACCTTGTGGCCAACGGTGTCCATTTCCAGATCACCAAAGGTCAGTTTTTCGCCAGCCAGCGCGGGACGCACCCGGCGGAGCACGGCCTTGACCCGGGCGATCAGTTCGCGAGGGCTGAACGGCTTGGTTATATAATCGTCGGCGCCGGTCTCGAGACCACGGATCTTGTCCTCCTCCTCGCCCCGGGCCGTCAGCATGATGATCGGTATATTGGCGGTTTCCGAGGACCGTCGCAGGCGGCGGCACACTTCGATCCCGGACAGGCTTTCCAGCATCCAGTCGAGCAGGATCACGTCCGGACGATGTTCCTGCACCAACAACAATGCCTCTTCACCATCCGGCGTGTGGATGACATCATATTCTTCTTTTTTGAAGTTCCAGGTCAACAGTTCTGCCAGTGCGGCATCATCTTCGACGAGCAATAATTTGGCATTTACCATCAGTCGGCCTCATCGCTTAACGCTTCATCGAGCGGCGTCGTCGGATTCTCTCCCCGCGTCCGCTCCGGCATCGGTTCGCCAGTCGCGGCGAAATAGACCATCTCGGCGACATTGGTTGCATGGTCCCCGATCCGCTCCAGATTCTTGGCGATGAACAGCAGATGGGCGGCTTCGCCGATATCCTTTGGATTTTCGATCATATGAGTGATCACCGCGCGAAAGATGCTGTTGTAGAAGTCGTCGACGATTTGATCGCGCCGGTTCACTTCCATGGCCAGTTCGGCATCCCGGCGGGCAAAGGCATCGAGAGAGTCGCGGACCAGCTCGCTGGCTATTTTCGACATCGAAGGCAGCAGCGAGATCGGTCGCAGCCGATGGGTCTGGGTCACAAGCGGAACCCGTTTGGCGATATTCTTCGCATAGTCGCCGATCCGCTCAACCACTCCGGATATTTTGAACGTGGCGATCAATTCTCTGAGGTCATCCGCCATTGGCGCTCGCAACGCAATCGTCTGAAAAGTCAGCTCGTCGATCCGTTTCTCCAGATCGTCAATCAGCTTGTCTTCTCTGACGACTTCGGCTGCCAGATCGAGATCGCTGTTTTCCAGCGCCCGCATCGCCTTGGCGATCGCCTGTTCGCTGCGACCACCGATTTCCGCCACCATGCCCCGCAATTCATTGATGTCTGAATCAAAGGCTTTGACGGTATGTTCTGTGCCACTATTCACTATTGTGTTTCCTAATCATTGCTAAGTCAGCCGTAGCGACCGGTGATATAGTCCCGCGTTTTTTCTTCCCGCGGATTGGTGAAAATATCAGTCGTCTCGCCATATTCCACCAGAGTGCCCAGGTGGAAAAAGGCCGTTTTTTGTGAAACGCGGGCCGCTTGCTGCATATTATGTGTCACAATGACTATAGCATATTTGCCGCGCAGTTCGTGAATCAGTTCTTCGATCTTGGCGGTTGCTATGGGATCAAGTGCCGAGCAGGGCTCGTCCATCAGGATCACTTCGGGATCGACCGCAATCGCCCGAGCGATACACAGGCGCTGCTGCTGACCGCCTGACAAGGCGGTGCCGCTGTCGTCCAGCCGATCCTTCACCTCGCCCCAGAGACCGGCGCGCTGCAAGGAGGATTCAACGATTTCGTCCAGTTCTTCCTTGCCCGTCGCCAGACCATGGATACGCGGGCCATAAGCGATATTGTCGTAGATGGATTTGGGGAAAGGATTGGGTTTCTGGAACACCATGCCAACCCTGGCCCGCAGCTGCACCACATCCATTTGCGACGCATAGATATCCTCGCCCTCCAGCTTGATTTCGCCGGTAACCCGCGCGATCGGAATGGTGTCGTTCATCCGGTTCATGCAGCGCAAAAAGGTCGACTTGCCACATCCCGAAGGGCCGATAAAGGCGGTGACACTGTCCATGTTCACATCGATGGAGACGTCGTTGATCGCCTGCTTGTCGCCATAAAAAACATCGACATGGCGCGCTGTCATTTTCGGTGTTCCGCTTTCGGTGTTCATGGCTGTCGTGGCCGAATCTGTCATATTTACGCTTTCGTTCGGTTCGAGTATTTTCTGATCATAATTCATTGACGCATCTACCAGCGGGTTTCAAAACGATTGCGCAGGTAAATGGCCAGTGCATTCATGATCAGGAGAAACAATAACAATACAATGATCGCCGCGGAGGTCTTCTCGACAAAGCCGCGATCGACCTCGTCAGACCACAGGAATATCTGGACTGGCAAAACAGTTGCCGGGTCGGTAATGCCGCTCGGCGGCGTGGCAATGAATGCCCGCATTCCGATCATCAGCAACGGTGCTGTTTCACCGAGCGCCCGCGCCATGCCGATAATGGTACCGGTCAATATGCCAGGCAGGGCTAGCGGCAGAACATGGTGAAACACCACCTGCAGCGGGCTTGCTCCGATACCCAGCGCGGCTTCGCGGATTGATGGCGGCACCGATTTCACGGCGTTGCGGCCCGAAATCACAATCACCGGCATGGTCATCAACGCGAGCGTCAAGCCGCCGACCAAGGCACCGGATCGCGGCATGCCAAAGAAGTTCAGGAATACGGCCAACCCCAGCAGACCAAAGATAATCGATGGAACGGCAGCGAGATTGTTGATCGACACTTCGATCAGATCGGTCAGCCGGTTCTTCGGGGCATATTCCTCGAGATATAGTGCGGCCAGTACGCCGACTGGAAATGCCAGCATCAATGTCACGATCATGGTGATCAACGAGCCTTTGAACGCGCCCCAGATACCCACTTGCATCGGGTCTGTTGCATCCGAATTGCTCAGGAAATTCCAATTGAAACCGGTTGAGAACTGACCACTCAATTCACTTACTTTCGCTTCCGCCTCCGGATTGCCCTCGTCCTTGTAGGCAACATCCAAGGCCGAGGCCACCGGGAGATTGACCGCCGTTTTCTGTTCGACGATGTCCGGGTCCGCGAGGATCTTGGCGCTGACGGCCGTCCAGGCGCCGGATGAGAACAGATCGGTGCCTTCCGGACCATATTGTATTTCTATGCTGCTATTGACAATTTCGCGCAATCCCATGACCTGCAAATTGGCTTCCGCATTTGGTCCCTGAAACTGACTGGGAGAAGCGCCACTGGTGACGGCGGGAAAATCTATCTCGACGGGTAATTCCGTCTGCGTAAAGCCAAGGAATCCATTGCCCACCATGACCACCAGCAAAAAGCCAAGAAAGCCGGCTGACAGTGCAATCGCGGCCATTCCCATGGCCTTGAATCGACGCTCCGCAGCATAGCGCCCGGCGATGCGCTTCTGCATTTCCGCTCCCTGCCAGTCGGTCGGGCGGCGCTTGGTTTCGGTGAGACTATTCATATGCTTCCCGATATTTTTTGACGACGCGTAAGGCGATCAGATTGAGCAGCAAGGTCACGATGAACAGGACAAGGCCCAGAGCAAAGGCAGCCAGCGTTTTGGGGCTGTCAAACTCCTGGTCGCCGGTCAACAACTGCACGATTTGTGTCGTAACCGTGGTGACGCTGGAAAAGGGATTGGCGGTCATATTGGCGGCGAGGCCAGCCGCCATTACCACGATCATGGTTTCGCCAATCGCGCGGCTGACCGCCAGCAATACGCCGCCAACGACGCCCGGCAGCGCGGCGGGGATCAGCACCTTCTTGATGGTTTCACTTTGCGTCGCTCCCATGGCCAGCGAGCCATCCCGCATCGCGCTGGGCACAGCAGCAATGCTGTCGTCCGCCATGGACGAAACGAACGGAATAATCATGATGCCCATAACCACACCTGCGGCCAGAGCCGATTCTGACGATGCGTTAGAAATACCGATGGAGACGGCAAAGTCGCGTAGCGCGGGGGCGACCGTCAAAGCCGCAAAATAGCCGTAGACGACCGTGGGCACGCCAGCAAGCACCTCCAATATTGGCTTCATCCACGAACGAAATTTCGCCGGGGCATATTGAGTGAGATAGATTGCGCTCATCAGGCCAAGCGGGATTGCCACAATCATAGCGATAATCGCGCCGATGAACACCGTGCCCCAGAAAAGCGGAATCGCGCCAAATCCGGTTTCTCCTCTTGGTCCCGCAACCGCTTTCGGGTTCCACTCGGTGCCGAACAGAAAGTCGATCGGCGAAACCATGGAAAAGAAGCGAACCGATTCAAACACCAGCGACAGGAAAATACCAACGGTGGTGACGATGGCGATCAGCGATGCAAGCAGCAAGACGAGCATCGTCACGCGCTCGATTTTTGTACGAGCTCTTAGATCTGGCTTGATCTGAAGCCATGCGTAGACTCCGCAAGCAAACACCAATAACAACGCAGCTACAGTCCCGATCATCTGGTAGTAGGTGATGGCATCGCGATAGGGTTCGACCATCGACTGAGAAAGCGGATTGAACGCGTTGACCTGATTGCCTGACGCAATCGCGCGCGCTTCCGACAGAATTGCGGCGCGGGCAAATGCGTCCTGCGGCAATTGCGCCGCTGCCGGGCTGGTCAGGGCTGCATCGGTGATCAAGGCCGGGCTGGCAAAGCTCCAGACCGCAAGGAAAATGGCTGCGGGCAGAATCGCCCATAAAGCGACATACCAGCCATGATAATTGGGCAGGGAATGAAGAGCCGAGCGGGAATGTTTGCCACCGCTTTGCATTCCGGCCGCCTTAAGGCGGCCAAAAAACCACGCGATCAGACCCAGGCCAATGATGAGAAAAAGAAGCGTCGCACCTGTCACAATATCTATTTTCGCCCCTGTATCAAAATCATCTGCATAGTTGCGCGCCTGGGCGCGCTTATTTCAATTCGCTAACCGCAAGTGGTGTCATATTGCGGACAACTTCGGTCATCTTTTCCCGCACATCGTCCGGAGAGGCGATCAAGCCCGCTTTCACCAGATAACCGTCCCGTGCTCCCGCATTGATGAATTCCAAAAGATATTCCTGCAACCCCGGTATGACGCCGATATGTTGCTTTTTTACGTATACATAGAGCGGCCGTGCACCAGGATATTCCCCTGACGCTATGGCTTCGTAAGTCGGATTGACGCCGGATACCGGAATACCGCGAACACTGTCGAGATTCTCTTCCAAAAAACTGTACCCGAAAATACCAACGCTATTGGGATTGGCTTTCAGCTTCTGGACGATCAGATTGTCATTTTCGCCGGCGTCGATGTAAGCGCCATCAGCTCTTATCTCATGACAAACCGCTTCAAATTCCGTTTTATCTGTTTCTTTGAGCGCCTTGGTCGCAGGATCCGTGATGCAGCCAACTTCCATGATCAACTCTGTCAGCGCATCGCGTGTGCCGGAGGTCGATGGGGGGCCATAAACACTGATCGCCAACTGCGGCAGGGATGGGTCGACATCCGACCAATTTTTGGCGGTATTTTCCTTGCCGAACGGCCGTTCCGCGATAGCTTTATAAATCTGTACCGGAGTCAGCGAAAAGGACGGACCGTTGTTGGCCTGGGCAATAGCGATGCCGTCGAAGCCGATTTGCACTTCCACCACATCGGTAACGCCGTTGCTCTGGCACAATTCCAGTTCGGACGCTTTGATCCGGCGCGAAGCATTAGCAATATCGGGCGTATCGGCGCCGACGCCAGCGCAGAACAGGTTCATCCCACCACCAGTTCCGGTCGATTCCAATATCGGGGATGGATTGGCTCCGTTGATACTAAATTGCTCGGCTACGGCCTTGGCGAACGGGAAAACGGTAGACGATCCGACAATCCGGATCTCACTACGCGTACCGCCCTGACCGCCAGACGCCTGATCCTGGCAGGCGGATACGGCAAGAGAGGCGGCCGCAAGGAAGGCGAGTCGTCTTAGCATCGGAAAATTCCCAGTTCATCTGCGCTCCATCCGCGGCAAACATTGCCAAAGACCGGATACACAGGCTCGTTGCGGTGGCTTCTAGGGAGGGGCAATGTCCTGATCATTACAGATATATTACAGATATATGACCAAGTATCAGGGCCGACCGTGGCTGGAGAATAGTCTGCGGCAGCCGCGCTCTATACCGACGCATTTTGGCCATCTTCATTCCTCACAGGATTGCTGGCGATTGGCAGCAAAATTGACACCGTCGTGCCGATTCCAACCGTACTCGTGATTTCCATTCGGCCGCCGTGCCGCTCGGTTATATGCTTGACGATGGCGAGTCCGAGACCAGTCCCGCCGATAGATTTGCTGCGGCCCTTGTCGACCCGGTAAAACCGTTCCGTAAGTCTCGGCAAATGCTCCGGGGCAATGCCGTCCCCCTGATCGTTGATCGCAAGGCACAACATTGTTCCGGCTTTATTAGGGGCCAGATTTATCGTCACTGGCGCGCCCTTTTTCCCATATTTGAAGGCATTGCTGAGCAAATTGTTCACGACCTGGGCCAATTGCGCCCGATCACCGTGGATTAATGGGATATTGGCCGGAAGGTTGACCAATATTTCCTTTTCTTTCTTGCCGCGGCTGTTGATGTAGAAATCACGCGCTTCTGCCACCAGTTCGCTGAGGTCAATCCGCTCCGACGGCAATTCGAATTTTTCCGCTTCTATCCGCGAAAGCGACATCAGATCCTCGACCAGACGCTGCATGCGGTCGGCCTCGGTGTACATGATTTTCAGGAATCGCGTACGGGTCGCATCATCCTTTCCGGCTTTCGGGTCTTCCAGCGTCTCGAGAAACCCCTTGATTGCGGCCAGCGGTGTGCGCAGTTCGTGGCTGGCATTGGCAACAAAATCGGTCCGCATCCGTTCGGCTGCATAGCGGCTGCTTTGATCCGACAGCTGCACCAGTTTCAGGCCGTCCTGCAGGGTGTTGATGCGCAGTTCCCATCGTTGATCGGTGCTACCAACACCGACCAGCAGGATGGGCTCTCCAGTATGTTCCGCGTCAGGGTTGGCGAGTCGATCAGCGGCAGCGGGATGACGGATAGCGATCCGCACGTCCTCGCCGACGATATGATCGCCCAATACCTTGGCCGCGGCCGAATTGGCCGCGGCAACTTTTGCGTTGCGCACCAACAATATCGGGTCGGTGATCGGGTTGATAATATCCTGATAGGCTTCCGAGCGGCCCTGATATAATATCCGCTTGCGTTGCCGTTCAAGCGCTGCAGGGTCTGGCAGGGGCGGGGCAGGCCGGTCCTGAAGCACCGTGAACAGTGCAAATGCCCCGCTTGCGACGATGATGATAAACTGTTGCCCGGATTGCGGCAATTGGCTCGCCAAAAGGGCGCCGCCAAGTATGACGATCAGGGCTATAAACAAACGAAAGGGGGAAACCGAGGTCACCGGGTCGATTCTGACTTTTCCATATTGGCCATCTAGGCTTTGCCGGGCAAGGTCGGCAATGGGAATATTTCCCGATGCACTCCCGCCGGGAAGGTTTATACAGGCGTTGTTAACGATTTTCGTGTCTATGTCCCGAAAATAGACGCGGTTTAAGAGGGCTGACTGTTTGTTCGCTTTTTCCCCGTTTTCTGCTTATGGTCAGATATATGAAGCTAGGAAAACCAAGGATAGAAACTTGATGAAAGATCACCTTCCATCTGAATCGTCAGTCCAATCTGACCAGACCAACGGAATCGTGACCCGCCGTCGTGCCTTGATGATGGGTGCAATTACCGCTTCAGCGGTCGTGAGTATCAAGCCCGCCCTGGCGCAGACCGCCGGTTCAGTGCTCAATTGCGAAATTCCGGTTCCCGGCAATAATGCGATGGGCGGCTATATAGATGCGAATGGCAAGGTCGTTGCCGCTGACACGCCCGGTGCATTTCCTCCCGCAGGACGCAATTTTACCGGCGAAGAAGTGCGCCGCGCGATGAACGGACGGACGCTTCCGGGTACGACCCCTGACCAGTCCCAAGCCTATGTAAATTATATCCGCAGACTGCAATCCGGTCAGAGCGGATTTACCTGCTATGCCTCGCTGCAAATGCCGCGCTGAAACGACGGCCATATATTAATATTTTCCAGATATCAGGCCGGAATGTCGTATCAGTATCGCAGGTAATCTATCATGAGTCTAAAATATCGGGCTGCGCCGAAAGATGATCTGATCTGGCACGATCTGGACAGCATGACTCTGCTGTTTCATCGGCCCTCCGGGATCACTCATATGCTGGCCGAGCCGGCGCCTGCAATAATGGAAGTGATGCAAGATGCGTCGCTGACGGCTGGCGAGATTGCGTCGCGCCTGAGCGCGCAATTTGACATCGAATCCACAGCCGACGCCGAAAATATCGTCCTCGCCCGTCTCGAAGAACTGTCCGGCCTGGGATTGGTCGCACGAGTATCCAGCTAATGGCGGAGATGCATCAGATATTGCTCAAGATCGGGCCTGCCGCTTTCCGGATCGCTTCGGCATGGCGACGGCCATTGGAAGAATTGGAAGCATTATACGGAGATTATCCAGCGCTAACCGACAGCAGCGTGGACTTCACGGTTCGCCTTGAGCCGAAAAAGCCCTGGCGCCGATTTATAAGGCCATCTGTCCATATCGGCGGTGATTTCTGGCTGCCGGACGCCGCGCCGCTGCCCCTCGCTCAGGGATTGCTTGCCGCCGAAATGGGCATGAACCTGCAAATGGCGCTAGGCTGGCGACGCCATTTGCTGCTCCATGCCAGCAGCGTCGAAAAGGACGGCAAGGCGCTGGTCATGACTGGCCTGTCCGGCTCGGGCAAATCGACCCTTTCCGCCATGCTCGCCGAAAGAGGCTGGCGCTTCATGGGCGATGAATTTGCTTTGCTTGATCTGGAAACCGGCGATCTGGTGCCGTTCCCGCGCTTGATCAGTTTGAAAAACAAGGCAATTGAGACGATGCAACAGGTGGTTCCAGAGCACCGCTTTGGCCCCGAAATGAAAGCCACGCCCAAGGGGGATATCCGGCATCTGATCCCGCCGAAAGCAGCGGTAGCACGGATGGACGAAACCGCGAGACCAGCGCTGCTGTTATTTCCCCGCTTTGGCCACGCACCCGAATTACGGGACATGGGCCAGTCGGAAGTTTTTGTGCGATTGACGCAGGCGTCGACCAACTACGTCGCACTGGGTGAGTCTGGCTTTGAAGCGCTCACCCGATTTGTCGATCAGGTACCAACCAAAGCCATGGATTATCAATCGGGCGAGCAGGCCGAAGCGCTGATCGAAAGTCTGTGGAGCAAGCTGCCGTGATGCGCGACTCGCTTCCCCTTGTACGTGCTTTGCGGGAACCGACAAGCGTCGAAGCGCTCACCGGCAGCCAGTGGTCGGAACTGATCAGTATCGCACGCGCCGAATCTTTAATCGGTTCGCTGGCCCATCGGCTGCAAAATGTATCGGTGCCGGATCGGGTACGCGCCGTTCTGCAGGACGCCATCGAGGCGCACGATCTGGCCAGTCAGCAGGCATTATGGGAAGCCGATTGTGCTCGCCGGGCGTTGGCCGATTATCGCGGTAAAATTGTCCTTATGAAAGGCACAGCCTATGTCGCGGCGGACCTCGCTGCCGGCGTCGGTCGCAGCATCGGCGATCTCGATATCATGGTGGCGCGGGACGACTTGCCGGTTGTCGAGTCCGCCTTGCTCGATGCCGCATGGGAGTGGGTCAAGCCCGATCCCTATGACGACCAATATTACCGCGAGCATATGCACGAACTGCCGCCGATGATCCACCGCGAGCGCGACCGGATGATCGACGTGCATCACACGACCTTGCCTTTGACCGCTCGCCCCACTCCGGATGCCCAGGCGATTCTGGATAACGCCATTGCTCTGGAAAACGGACTATACGTTATGGCCGCCCCCGATATGCTCTTGCATTCGGTCGCCCATTTATTCGCCGATGGTGATCTGGCTGGCGGATTGCGCAATTTGTGGGATATCAACCTTCTCGTCCGGCAGTTTTCGGACGCGGATGAAGAGTTCTGGATGGAACTGAATATACGCGCAAAAACCCATGACCTGGTGAGAGAACTGGAGCGCGCCTTGCGCCTGGCGGCGCGCCTTTACGAAACGCCCGTCTACCGCTTCTCTGCCGGTCAAACCCAATTTGCCGACTATTTCTATGTCCGCCGTCTGCTGGCGCGCGACGGATATGGTCGGGAAACGCGCAAGCTCACCCGTTTTGCTTTTTACGTCCGCTCCCATTGGCTGCGCATGCCACCGCTGATGCTCGCCCGGCATCTATGGACGAAATGGCGCAAAGGTGGGACGCCCCCGAAATGAACCCGCCGGCCCTTGGATAAACAGGCTGGCTTAAGCTCGCTTTGCATGGCATGAGCCGCTGCAAATGGCCGCAACACGGCTTCGATTGACCAACTTTCTCCGGAGTAACCCGATGACCGATCGTCCGCTAGCCGCAATCATCCTGGCCGCTGGTCAGGGCACCAGAATGAAATCGGACACACACAAGGTGCTTCATCCGATTGCCGGCAAGCCGATGCTGCACCATCTGCTTGATACCGTCGATTCCATCGGCGTTGAGCGCACCGTCATTGTTGTGGGCGCGCGGCGGGAACAGATTGAGAAGAGTGTCGAAGGTCGCGACTTTGCAATTGCCGTTCAGGAAGACCAGCTCGGTACCGGCCATGCGGTGGCACAGGCGCATGAGGCATTGAGAGGCTTCGCCGGTGATGTCCTGATCCTGTACGGCGATGTGCCAATGGTTAGCGCCGATACGATGCGCGACATGGTCTTCCGACTGAACAACGGCACCGATCCCAGGGCCGTCGTGCTGGGTTTTCGTCCGGATGATGCGGGCGCCTATGGGCGGATCATCGCCGACGATCAGGGCGAAATCGAGAAAATGGTCGAATTTAAAGACGCCAGCGACGCGGAGCGCGGGGTCGATCTTTGCAACAGTGGGCTGATGGCAGCACGCTCGACCGACCTGTTCATACTGCTCGACCAGATCAGCAACGACAATGCAGCGGGTGAATATTATCTCCCGGATATCGTGATGTTGCCGGGTCAGAAAAGCGCCGTCATCGAAGTCGCCGATCCCGCTGAAGTGGCTGGCGTGAACAGCCGCGCCGAACTCGCGGCGGTAGAACGCCAATGGCAACAGCGTCGGCGAGCACAAGCTATGGCAGACGGCGTGTCCCTGATCGCGCCGGAAACCGTCTGGTTTTCAAGCGATACCAAGATTGCTGCAGACGTCGTCGTCGAACCCAACGTGATATTTGGGCCGGGTGTTTCCATCGCCAGCGGCACCACCATCTATGGCCACAGTCATATCGAAGGCGCGCAAATCGCTGCCAATGCCAATGTCGGACCCTTCGCGCGGCTGCGCCCCGGGTCGGTGATGGAGGAGGGTTCGAAGATCGGTAATTTTGTCGAAATGAAAAAGACCACGCTTGGCAAGGGTGCCAAGGCCAATCACCTGACCTATCTCGGTGACGCCGAGGTTGGCGAGGGCGCGAATATCGGGGCGGGCACCATTACCTGCAATTATGATGGCTATTTCAAATACAAGACGGTGATTGGCAAAGGCGCGTTTATCGGATCGAACAGCGCGCTGGTAGCGCCGGTTGTCGTTGGTGATGGCGCAATTGTAGGCGCAGGGGCTGCGCTGACCAAGGATGTAGCTGCCGGTGATCTGGCGCTGGTCAGGGCCGAGCAGACTGTGAAAGCGGGCTGGGCCACAAAATTTCGGGACACGATGTTGAAGAAAAAGGCAGCGAAGAAAAAATCGTGAGCACCATGTATCAAGTTTCTTTGGCATCTGCTTCCGCAATATTATTCAGCTTGACTGGGTGCCAACAGGAACCGGCAGGCAGTGAGACAAGCTCAGCGGAAACTGCTGCGTTGACGGCAGCGGACCTGCCGCCAGACAATCCCAACCCAGCTCCGGCACAGGCTGAAAATGCAGTGGCTTCGCCCAGCGAAAACGGCTTGTGCGCCGCGGGTGAGGCGGTGATTTTTTCTTGTCAGCTGGAAAATGAAAAAATCGCTTCGGTCTGTGGCACCGAGAACAAGTCGCGGGATGTTGTCGCCCAATATCGCTACGGCAAATCGGGGGCAAAGCCCGAGCTAATATGGCCGGATGTGGATAGCACAAACCGTCTGACATTTGCGTCCGTGCCTTATTCCGGCGGCGGGGAAGCGCAATTGCATTTCAGGCGCGGGGACAATCAATATGTCGTCTACAGCCGTGTTATCAGAACCAATTTTACCGCTGGTGAACCGAATGATCCGTCACTGGAAGACGGCATTTTCGTGCGCAAAGGCGGCAAACTCATTACCCGGCATGCGTGCAAAGGTACAAAAATAGCCCCGATCGATTACAAAAAAGCCGAACTTTATGCAGAGAAATCGGGCGATGACATCATTGCGTTCGAATAGCGAACGCAGTTCAGAATTGACATGATATCATGATATGATATCAGTATATCATCATGACCAGAATTCTTGCTGATCTGCCCGATGAAGATATTGACAAGCTGGATGCTCTCGGGGCCAGCCAGAAACGGTCACGCGCCTCGTTGTTGCGCGAAGCGATTCGGCTTTTTCTGGCCCAGACCACCGATGATCGGAGCTGGATTGACCGTGGTTACGGACTCTGGGCGGATCGCGAGGACATTCCGGAGGGCTTGGAATATCAACGCGCCATGCGGGAAGATCGCACATCTCATGAAGATATCTGATTGATGTCGGACCCCTTTTTCGACACAAATATATTGATCGACTGGCTGAAGCGACAGCCGCGCGCGCGCGCGGAAATTTCGCGTTATCGCAACCACAGAATCAGCCGGATCGTCTGGACAGAGATACTCGCCGGAGAAACTCTGGAGAACAGGAACGTGATCCAGCAGGCGATATCACCCTTTGGAATCATCGACATTGATCAACGCATCGCCACCGCTGCGGCGGATATTCGCTACCGAACGCGGATGAAGTTGCTGGATGCCTATATCCTCGCTACGGCGCAGGTGAACGGTGCCATTTTGATCACACGCAACACTACAGATTTTCCCGCCAATATGCCGGGAATTCGGATACCTTACACACTCTGACGCGAAAGACCTGAAAGCCATGTGCGGAATCATCGGAATTATTGGTAAATCACCTGTCTCGGATCGTCTGGTCGATGGATTGAAACGGATGGAATATCGCGGCTACGACAGCGCCGGGGTTTGCACGATCCATGGTGATGAGTTGATCCGCCGCCGCGCAGAAGGCAAGCTTGCCAATCTGGTGTCTGTGCTGAAAACCGATGATGCCGCAGGCAATATCGGCATCGCCCACACCCGCTGGGCTACGCACGGCGCGCCCACGACCAGCAACGCCCATCCCCATGCCACCGGTGAAGTGGCGCTTGTGCACAATGGCATTATCGAAAATTTCAAGAGGCTGCGCGAACAGCTGAGCGCCCGCGACCGGAAGTTTGAAAGCGAGACCGACACGGAGGTCGTCGCACATCTGGTCAGCGAACAGATTGAAAACGGGAAAACGCCTAAAGAATCCGTGCAAGCGATTTTGCCGCAATTGCGCGGCGCCTTTGCGCTGGCCATCGCCTTTCGCTCTCATCCCGACCTGTTGATCGGCGCGCGACTGGGATCACCGCTGGTGGTCGGCTATGGCGTAGGCGAGATGTATCTTGGATCCGACGCATTGGCTCTCGCACCGCTGACCCAGAACATTGCCTATCTCGAAGAAGGCGACTGGGTGGTCATCACCCGTGAGGGCGCGGCGATTTATGATAAAGACAATATTGCCGTGGAGCGCGAAATTACCACATCTGGCGTATCTGCTGCGGCCATTGAAAAGGGTAATTATCGCCACTTCATGCAGAAGGAAATTTTTGAGCAACCGACGGTCGTCGCCCAAACATTGAGAAGCTATATCAGGCCGCTTGAGCAGCAGGTGGCGCTGCCGCAAATGGATTTCGATCTGCGCGATATCAGGCGGATCACGATCGTCGCTTGCGGCACCAGCTATTACGCGGGAATGATCGCAAAATACTGGTTCGAAACCTTTGCCCGGGTACCGGTGGATTTGGATTTCGCCTCCGAATTTCGTTATCGTGATCCCGTGTTTGAGGCGGGTGGCCTGGCCTTGTTCATCTCCCAATCGGGAGAGACGGCTGACACGCTTGCGGCGCTGCGTCATTCAAAAGAGAATGGCCAAAAAATCGCCGTGGTGGTCAATGTTCCGACGAGTTCGATGGCGCGGGAAGCTGATCTTTTGCTGCCGACCCATGCCGGCCCGGAAATTGGCGTGGCATCGACCAAGGCCTTCTCCTGCCAGCTTGCGGTGCTGGCGGCGCTCGCCGCCCATCTCGCTGTGGTAAAAGGCAAGATGACTCGCGATGAAGAGCGGGAAGTGATCAAGCATTTGACGGAAGCGCCAGCGGCACTCAACGCGGCGCTCGCGCATGATGACGATATCGCTGCGATGGCGCATCTTATCGCACCGGCCCGCGATGTCCTCTATCTTGGTCGTGGTCCTGACTATCCGCTGGCGCTGGAGGGCGCACTCAAGCTCAAGGAAATCAGTTATATTCACGCAGAAGGCTATGCGTCCGGCGAGATGAAACATGGTCCGATCGCCCTGATCGACGAAGCGGTGCCGGTCATTGTGCTGGCACCATCGGGTCCATTGTTTGAAAAAACCGTATCCAATATGCAGGAAGTCATGGCCCGTGGCGGCAAGGTCGTGCTGATCTCCGATGCCGAAGGTCTGGCCGAAGCAGGAGAGGGCTGCATGGCGACCATCGAGATGCCAAAGGTCCACCCGCTGATTGCTCCGCTTGTCTATGCTGTCCCGGTCCAGTTGATTGCTTATCACGTCGCCGTCGCCAAGGGGACCGACGTCGATCAGCCTCGCAATCTCGCCAAATCGGTCACGGTGGAATAGTCATGGCCACCAATCCCTCTCTCGTCTCGGTCGAAACAGCCGGCGGCAAGTTCCAGCAGACAGTTCGCGTTGGCAGGCATGTTTTTTCGGCTGATGAGCCGGAGTCCTTCGGCGGTGCCGATAGCGGACCATCGCCTTATGACCTGCTGCTCGCGGCGCTCGGGACATGCACCTCGATGACGATGAAAATGTACGCCGATCGCAAGGGGTTTCCCTTGGAATCGGTGCATATCGTGCTGGAACATAGCCGCGAACATGTCGAAGACTGCAAGAGCTGCAACAATGAAGACAATCGGATTGACGTGATTGATCGTTCGATCACGCTGGAAGGCAATCTGACCGAGGAACAGCGCCGCAAACTTCTTGAAATTGCCGCTAAATGCCCGGTCCATCGGACGCTGGAAAACCGTATCGACATTCACACGCTGGAAGTGCGTGGATGACAAAAGTTGCTGGTGGGTGCCATTGCGGCGCAGTCCGGTTTGAAGCGGAGGTCGAAGGCAACGCGCCAGAATTGCTCGACTGCAACTGCTCGATTTGCAGGCGAACAGCTTTTCTGCATCTGATCATAGCGCACAAGGATTTTGTTTTGATCAGCGGTGCCCCCGATCTCACCAGCTATAAATTTGGCAGCGGGCGGGCCGACCATCTGTTTTGCACCAATTGCGGCATCAAAAGCTTCTACCAGCCGCGGTCACACCCAGATAGCTGGAGCGTCAACTATAACTGTCTCGACTTGGGCCATCGACTAAAACCCAGGATCATCAAATTTGACGGTCAGAATTGGGAAGCTGCGAAAGCTCATCTGGCAAAGACCGACGACATCTGAAACGCATACAAAAACGGCCCACTGAGTTTTTCCAGTGGGCCGTTTCTGCGGGTATTAAACAAACTCAGGCCCGATCAAAAAAATCCAGCATTCATGACTTTGGTCCAGGCGGAAACAAAGTCAGTGACAAACTTCCGTTCATGGCCATCCTCGGCATAGACTTCAGCGACCGAACGAAGTTGCGAATTCGATCCGAACACCAGGTCGGTCCGAGTAGCGCTCCACATTTCCTTGCCGGATTCCCGGTCGGTTCCGATGAATTCCTCGTCGCCCGATTCGTCCACCACTTCCCAGACTGTGCCCATCTCGAGCAGATTGACGAAAAAGTCGTTGGTCAGCTTCCCGGGACGATCTGTCAGGACGCCGTGTTTGCTATTCCCACTATTGGCACCGAGTACCCGCATCCCGCCCACCAGGACGGTCATTTCCGGGATCGAGAGATCAAGCAGGTTTGCGCGGTCGACCAACATGTCTTCGGTCTTCACGGCCGCCTTGGTTTTCAAGTAGTTGCGGAAGCCGTCGGCATAGGGCTCCAGCGGTTCAAAACTTTCGGCATCGGTCTGTTCGTCCGTCGCATCGCCACGCCCCGTCTTCACCGGAACTTTGACATCGAAACCGGCATCCTTCGCTGCCTTCTCGACCGCGGCGCTGCCGGCGATGACGATTGCATCGGCCATTGACAATGAACCGCGCAATTGGTCGAGCTTTGTCAGCACTTTGCCAAGCTCGTCGGGATCGTTGGCGGCCCAGTCCTTCTGCGGAGCAAGCCGGACGCGCGCGCCGTTGGAGCCGCCACGGTGATCGCTTTTGCGATAGGTGGAGGCAGAAGCCCACGCTGCCTTGACCAGTTCGGAAATCGAAAGACCGCTGTCGAGGACCTTCGATTTAAAGTCCGAAACGTCGCTGTCGGATGCCTCTGTTCCGGCGGGAACCGGGTCCTGCCAGATGAGGTCCTCGGCGGGCACCTCGGGGCCGAGATAACGCACTTTGGGCCCCATGTCGCGATGGGTCAATTTGAACCAGGCGCGGGCGAAGGCATCGTCTAGCGCCGCCTGATCGTCGCGGAAGCGCTCGGAAATCTTGCGATAGTCCGGGTCGCGCTTCAGCGCCATGTCGGCGGTGGTCATGATCGTCGGAACCTTCTTGTTCGGATCCCGCGCATCGGGTGCCATGTCCGCCTCTTCCGGGTTGATCGGCGTCCACTGATAGGCTCCGGCCGGACTCTGGACCAGTTCATATTCATATTTGAACAACAGCCGGAAATAGTCGCCGCCCCACTGGGTCGGATTGGGCGTCCATGCGCCCTCGATACCGGAGGTGGTGATATGGCCCTGGCCGATTTCTTCGGGATCGGTCAGCCAGCCAAAGCCCATGCGGTGCAGGGCTTCGCCTTCGGGTGCCTGGCCGAAAGTATCGGACGGCGCCGCGCCATGGCATTTGCCAAAGGCGTGACCGCCAGCGGTTAGCGCCACGGTTTCCTCGTCGTTCATCGCCATGCGCAGGAAGGTTTCCTTCATATCGCGGGCCATGCCTTCCGGATCGTGCGGGTTACCGCCCGGACCTTCGGGGTTGACGTAGATCAGACCCATCTGAATTGCGGCCAACGGGTTTTCCATCGCCTTGCCCTCGTCGGGATTGATGCGCGTCGGAACGCCTTCATTCACCCACTGTTCTTCGGAGCCCCAGTAAACGTCGGTCTCGGGCTCATAGACATCCTTGCGGCCGCCGCCGAAGCCAAAGACCGGTCCGCCCATCGACTCGATTGCGACATTGCCGGTCAAGACGAACAGATCGGCCCAGCTTATATGCTCGCCATATTTCTTCTTGATCGGCCAGAGCAGTCGGCGCGCCTTGTCGAGGTTGCCGTTGTCTGGCCAGCTGTTGAGGGGAGCGAAGCGCTGCTGCCCGCTGGAAGCGCCACCGCGACCGTCGCCGGTGCGATATGTGCCTGCGGCGTGCCATGCCATCCGGATGAAGAAGGGGCCATAATGGCCATAATCAGCAGGCCACCAGGGCTGGCTGTCGGTCATCAGCGCTTTTAAATCTTCCTTCAGCGCCTGATAGTCCAGCGCCTTGAAGGCTTTGGTGTAGTCAAAGTCGGGACCCATCGGGTCGGGGGAGACCCCGCCCTGGGTCAGAATGCCGAGCTGCAGCTGGTCGGGCCACCAGTCGCGATTGGTGCGACCGAGCAGCGAACGCGCGCCGCCGTCAAAGCCCATTGGGCAGCCTTCGGGGGAACCGGTTGTTTTCATATCCATATCAACATCTCCTTTGTTGGTGCTGTGTCTGTGTCGCCAGTCACCGATAATATAATCTACCTTATGGCGATGTCCGCGCTAAACGAATTATCCCTGTCTCTGTGATCAAAATAGTCAATTAGGGCGATAGGTCGCTGCATCTCGGTCACCCCATTCTACCACGATTGACCGTGTTCATGAAGCGTCATATAAGAGCGGTCGAATTCGAGAGGCGGCCAATCGGGTCGCCTTTTCTATTTTTTGACGTCCAATTGTTGGAAGGAAAGTAAGATGACGATTACCCCGCTTATGCCCGTATATCCTCGGTGCGGTTTTCGTCCTGTCCGAGGCGAAGGTGCCTGGCTTATTTCCGAAGACGGCTCACGGGCGCTAGACTTTGCCAGCGGCATTGCGGTCAATCTGCTCGGCCACGGTCATCCGCATCTGACCAAGGCGATCCAGGAGCAGGCGGCAACGCTGATGCATGTCTCCAATCTTTATGGCAGCCCGCAAGGCGAGAAATTCGCCCAGCGGCTGGTCGACACGACCTTCGCCGACACGGTGTTCTTTACCAACAGCGGCGCCGAGGCAGTCGAATGCGCGATCAAGGCGGCGCGCGCCTATCACCAGTCGGCAGGCAGCGACCGGTTCGAGATTATCACCTTCAAGAACGCCTTTCATGGCCGGACGATGGCGACGATCTCCGCATCCAATCAGGAAAAGATGCACAACGGCTTTTCACCGCTGCTCGCCGGATTCAAATATGTCGAGTTTGACGATCTGGAAGGGGCCAAGGCCGCAATCAGCGATAAAACGGCGGCGTTCATGGTCGAGCCGATTCAGGGGGAGGGCGGCGTCCGTCCCGCCTCGCAGGAATTCATGCAGGGCTTGCGCGATCTGGCCGATGAACATGGCATATTGCTGGTCCTCGACGAAGTACAGTGCGGCGTTGCCCGCACCGGTGCGCTTTATGCCCATGAACTATATGGCGTCACGCCAGACATTGTCGCGACCGCCAAGGGTATCGGCGGCGGATTCCCCTTGGGTGCCTGTCTGGCGACCGAAGACGCGGCGCGCGGCATGGTGGCTGGAACCCATGGCTCCACCTACGGCGGCAATCCACTGGCCATGGCCGCTGGCAATGCGGTCTGGGACGTCGTCGCCAATGATGAATTTCTGGAAAATGTCCGGTCGACCGGCGACAAGTTGTGCGCAGCGATCGAGCAGTTTATCGGCAATTATCCTGATCTGTTCATTGGCGTGCGCGGCAAGGGCCTGATGCTCGGCATCATGATGACACAGGAAACCCGGTCCTTTGTCGCCCATCTTCGCGACAATCACGGTCTGCTGACAGTAGCCGCTGGTGACAATACGTTCCGGGTCTTGCCGCCACTGAATATTGATGACAGCCACATAGCGACGTTCATCGAGAAACTATCCGCTGGCGCCGCTGATTATGTGGCTCCGGAATCATGAGCCGGCATTTTCTCAGTCTCGCCGATGCGGGCGGCGATGCCATTGCTGCGATGATTGCCGATGCAATCGATCGCAAGGCGGCGCGCGCAGGCTGGCCGAAAGGCAAACCGGATGCGGACAGGCCGCTCGCCGATCATGTGCTGGCGATGATTTTTGAAAAGAGCAGCACGCGGACTCGCATTTCTTTCGATATTGCGATCCGCCAGCTTGGCGGCTCCAGTATCGTCATGGACAGCGGCTCGATGCAATTGGGTCGTGGAGAATCGGTGGCCGATACTGCCAAGGTTCTGTCGCGCATGGTCGACGCCATCATGATCCGGACCGACGAGCACGCAAAGATAGAAGACATGGCTGTCAACGCGAGCGTCCCGGTGATCAACGGTTTGACCGACCTGTCGCACCCCTGCCAGATCATCGCTGACCTGCTGACCCTGGTCGAGCATGGCAAGGCTCTTCCAGGACTGCAAATCGCCTGGCTTGGCGATGGTAATAATGTGCTGAACAGCATCGTTGAAGCGGCCGGGCTGATGAAGTTCAATGTCCGGATTGGCTGCCCGCAGGGCTATGATCCCGATCCCGATTTCATCAAGGCAGCGCAGGCCGCTGGCGCCAATATCTCTATCCACAGGGACGAAAACGAAGCGGTCGCGGACGCCGATGTCGTCGTGACAGATACCTGGGTGTCGATGGGGCAGGAGCATGTCCATAACAAGCTGGCGGCGATGATGCCCTATCAGGTCAATGATGTTTTGATGGAGCAGGCGAAACCGGATGCCCTGTTCCTGCACTGCCTGCCTGCGCACCGCGGCGAGGAAGTGATGCCTTCGGTGATTGATGGCCCGCAATCGGTGATCTGGGATGAAGCGGAAAACCGGATACATGCACAGAAGTCCGTGCTGCGCTGGTGTTTCGGACAGATCGGATGACGGAAATCGCATCGACCGACAATATTCTGTCTTTTGCAATCCCGGCAAAGAATTGTCGCGGGCGGGTGGTTCGACTGGGCCCTACGCTTGACGACATCCTGGCAGCGCATACCTATCCGCCGATGATTCGGGATATACTGGCAGAAGCTGTCTGTCTCACCGCCATGCTGGGCGCGCTATTGAAGGATGAAGGCTCGCAGCTGACATTGCAGGCGCAAACCGAAGCAGGCGTTATCAGCTTGCTGGCCTGTGACTATAAGGACGGTGCCTTGCGCGGGTATGTGGAGTTTGATCGGGACCGTCTCGCATCGGAACCGGTGCAACCCAGCCTGATGGCGCTGTTCGGCAAAGGCTATCTTGCGATCACCTTTGATTTACCGGAACCGCGTGGCCGCAACCAGGGAATTGTGCCGCTCGAAGGCGGCAGTCTGGCAGAAGCGGTTCAGAATTATTTTTTCCAGTCAGAACAGATTCCGACTCTTATCCGTGTGGCCGTCGCCGAGTCCGAAGCGGGGATCTCTGCTGGAGGCCTTCTGGTACAGCACCTACCGGAAGGTGAAGACGGTCGGGAACGGCTGCACGTGCAGCTCGACCATCCGGAATGGGAACATGTCGAAATCATGGGCAGCAGCGTCACGGCGGTCGAACTGACCGAAACGGCGTTGTCACTGGAGGAGATCTTGTGGCGGCTGTTTAGCGAGAGCGATGAAGTGAGACTTTTGAGCGGTAAATCGTGCATTAAGGGATGCCGGTGTAATGAAGACCATATCCGGGACGTGATCGCACGGTTCCCGAAAGAAGATAAGGACGATATGGTAAACGACGATGGCAATATCGCGATTGATTGCGCCTTTTGCAGCAAGACGTTCACGATAACGGGCGCCAGCCTGAACAACTGAATCCTGTCGCAAATATGGCAAACGAGCTATTATGTCGGAAATTTCCTATCGATTGCCGCATTTGGCGACGATATTGGCCGCAATTGCCTAGTATCTCGGGATTCGCCCGGGGTAATTCACGCCACCGAGATAACGGATTATTTTAATGAATCGCCTGAAACTCATCAAAATCATTTGCGCATCAGCCGCCGTCCTGTCGGGATTCGCGATCGCTGCCCCTGCTCAAACGCCCGGAATGGCTTTGCTGGACGGGCTGACGCCGGGCGAGTGGACGCTGAAAGAACGCGGCTCGCGGGAACCGGGTCAAAAAGTCTGCCTGGGGAATCCCGAGCTATTGCTCCAAATCCAGCATGGCAGCGCAAGCTGCACCCGTTATGTAATTGAAAATTCTCCAAAAAAGCTGCGGGTCAGCTACAAATGCGGCAGCGCCGGTCAGGGCGTCACCGAGATCAAGCAGGAATCGAGCGCATTGGTGCAGATCCACACGCAGGGTATCCGCAACAACGCGCCTTTTTCTGTCAATGTTGAAGGCCGCCGTACCGGCAGCTGTTAGGCGTCAGGCGCGGACAAAACTTGCACCCTGCGCGCAAGGCTATTAGCGGGGCGCCGTATGTCTATCGAATCAAAAACAGCGATTATATTATTGTCGGGCGGGCTCGACTCGATGGTGTCCGCAGCGATCGCGGCGGAGCAGGGCTATCGACTGATCGCGCTGACCGTCGATTATAACCAGCGCCACAAAATAGAGCTGCAATCGGCACAGAAAATTGCGGCCAAGCTGAATGTCGATGAACATATCGTGCTACCGCTGGATTTGAGCCGCTTTGGTGGGTCGGCGCTAACCGCAGATATTGACGTGCCGAAGAGCGGAGTCACCAATGATATTCCGGTAACCTATGTGCCCGCCCGCAATCTAATTTTCCTGTCACTGACGCTGGGATTGGCGGAAGCCAGAGACGCGCGGGATATTTTCATCGGTGTCAATGCGCTGGATTATTCAGGCTATCCGGACTGCCGCCCGGAATTTATTGAAGGGTTTGAGCGGCTGGCCGACCTGGCCACCAAGGCCGGTGATCAGGGCAGCGGATTTAATATCCAAACACCGCTGCAATATATGACCAAGGCAGACATCGCCAAAGAAGCGATACGGCTCAATCTTGATCCGGCCTGGAGCTGGTCTTGCTATGATCCAGCGGACGGAAACATGCACTGCGGGCTGTGTGACAGCTGCCGGTTACGGCAAAAGGGTTTTGAAGAGGCTGGCATTACCGATCCCACGCGCTACGCAAAAACATGAGCTATGCGGTCAAAGAAATGTTCCTGACCCTGCAGGGAGAGGGCGTACATGCGGGGCGCCGTGCAGTATTCGTCCGCTTCGCGGGATGCAATCTCTGGAGCGGGCTGGAACGCGATCGCGCCAAGGCCATCTGCCAGTTTTGCGACACCGACTTCGTCGGGATGGATGGCGAGGGTGGCGGTCGCTTTCACACAGCCACGGACCTCGCCAGGGCAGCGGCGGAGAAATGGGCTGGTGACAAAGAATCCCGGTTTGTGGTTCTGACCGGCGGCGAACCGATGCTGCAAGTGGACCAGGCTCTGATCGATTCCTTGCATGCCGAAGGGTTTTTCATCGCAATAGAATCCAATGGAACGCTGGCGGTACCTCGGTCGATTGACTGGATTTGCATCAGCCCGAAGGCGCACAGCGAGACGGTACAACGTTCCGGCGATGAGCTGAAACTGGTGTGGCCGCAGGAAGACAGCGATTGGCAGGATATGCAAGGCTGGAGTTTTGATAATTTCCTGCTGCAACCCAAGGACGCGATTGCCGATCCAGCCGCCAGCCAAGTCCATCTGGAACAGGCAATCGCCTTCGTCCAAGCCCATCCAAAATGGCGGTTGTCGCTACAGAATCACAAAATTCTCGGGCTGGCCTGATCAATCATTCTACCGGCTTTTCGGCGGATTCCGTTTCTTTGTCATCGGCAGATGCGGAGTCTTTTTTCTCATCTGACTTCGCTTCGTCATCTGCCCCGGTGGCGTCGATTTCCTTCGTTGTATCGACATCGACCATGTCGTCGCTGATCGTGCCATCGATGACGTCGACATCATCCATCCGCGTTTCGGTGGTTTCACCGCCGTCGGGTGCGTCGTTTCCCGAACAGGCGGAAATCGTCAGGGCGACCGCTGCAGCGGCCACAATTTTCAGGGACTTGGTCATAATTTTGTCCTTTCCTAAAAGAGAAGTTGTTGCGCCTACATAGGCTGCGATCAAGTCCGATCAATCGCTTTCAAAAATCCCCCAACGGTTCTTTGCAAAGCTTCGTCAAACTCCTGAAGCTGTATCGCCATGCCTAGCTGGGCCAGACTGGTCACAGGATATTCGCTGATCCCGCAGGGAATGATGCCACCGAAGTGGCTGAGGTCGGGGTCAATATTGACGGAAAAACCATGCATGGTGACCCATTTGCGAATTCGGATTCCGATCGCGCCGATCTTGGCTTCCTGTCCATCCGGCGTGTCACACCAGATACCCACTCGGCCTTCGACCGCTCTGGCCGTGACCCCGAATTCAGCCAGCGCAGCAATCACCCAGTCCTCCAATGCATGAACAAATCCCCGCACATCCGCATTGCGCTTTTTCAGGTTCAGGATGACATAGCCGACCCGCTGGCCCGGCCCGTGGTACGTATGCCGTCCGCCGCGCCCCGTATCATAGACTGGAAAAGCCTGGCTTAGCAGCTCAGCCGGATCGGAGCTGGTACCGGCCGTGTAAAGCGGCGGATGTTCGAGCAGCCAGATCAATTCCTTCGCCTCTCCGGCCTGTACCGCGGCGTTGCGCTGCTCCATTTCGGCGAGGGCCGCCGGATAATCGACCTTGGCCGAAGAAACGCGCCATTCAATGTCATTGGGACCATGCATAGAAATTTCGTGCACTTTTGCTGCCCGGGTGGCAAGGCTGGCAAACGAGAAATCTATTTGGGACCGAAAACATGAAGCTAAACTATATGCAATGCTGGAATGGCGCGATGGGCCTGCTCGGCGCGCATAAAGAGGCCGTATTGGCTATTGCGGGCGTCTTCATTTTCCTCCCGACTCTCTTGTTTGCAGAATTTGTGATTCCGCCTGTCGTTAACGGTGATGAGGATATGAATACGCTTGTCGCGATTTATTCTGCCTATTTCAACAGCAACGCTCTCTCGATCATGGCATCCAATCTCGCGATCAGTTTCGGCGGTCTGGCGGTTTACTTCGCCCTGGCTCCTTCCCGTGCCAGCACCGTCGCTGAGGATTTGATCGCGGCGCTGAAAGTATTTTTAATCTATCTGATCGCCAATCTGCTGAGCGCCTTGGTCTCCGTTCCCGGATTTATATTGTTCATCGTGCCCGGCCTGTACCTGACCTGCCGCTTTATCCTGATCCCGGTCGTGCTCGCCGATCAAGGGGAACGCAATCCGATCGAATTGCTCAAAACAAGCTGGGCTGCGACCAGCAACAACGGCTTTTCGATCTTGTTCTTCATCCTGATCATCGCGGTGGTCGGCACGATTACCATTGGTGTTTTGGAAGCCATCACAGGTGTAATTGTCGGCTTGGCGACCGGAGGAACCGGTTGGCCGTTTATCGAAAATCTGGTCGCGGCGCTAACCGGGACGGCGTTTCAACTCATTCTTACGGCGGTGATTACGTCCATCTATATCGAGCTGACCGGTAACAAGGCCAAGCTTAGCCAATCCGTTAAATAAGTATTGGAACATGGGGTGCGGCTGTCTGCGGCAAATGGCCGGTCAGCCGCGGATCTTGCATCATATCTGTTTGCTGCTTGAAAATGCGGAATCCACATCGCTGATAAAAGGGCAGGGCGCGCGGCGAATCCTGCGTGCAGGTATGTAGCCAGACGCGCTTTACACCCTCTCGCCAAGCCAATTCCAAGGCCTGATCCATCATCCAGAGGCCATGGCCCTTGCCGTTCTGTTCGGGAATCAGTCCGAAAAAGGCGATTTCGCACTCGCCGGGTTCGCTAAAATCGAGTTCGATAAAACCGACCGGCTCATCACCCTCGCGGATAATCGAGATTTCATTCGCCGGGTCATCCAGTATTGCTTTCAGATCCTGCCGATCCATCAACAACCGCGAAATCCAGAGCCATGGCTCGCCGACTTTCCGAAACAAAGCCCGATAATCGTCAACCGCCGGATTCGGCCAACTGGACCGCACCAGTGCAGTATCTGTTGTCGCCAGCGTCGGTCTCTCGAACATTTCCAGATGCGTCACGATCGTCGCGACGTGGCCCGGAGGAACATCCCGAAGCGTCATCGTCAGATCATTCAGACCCATTTGGCTTCGGGCGGCAGGCTCATCAAGATCGCATCAACATTGCCACCGGTCTTCAGACCGAACGTCGTGCCCCGGTCATAGACCAGGTTAAACTCGGCATAGCGACCGCGCCATTCAAGCTGCTGCTGCTTCTCCGCCGCGTTCCATTCCATATCCATGCGTTTCCGCACCAGTTTGGGGAATATATCGAGAAAGGCGCGCCCGACATCCTGGGTGAAGGCAAAATGGCGGTCAAAATCGGATTCGTGGTCCAGCTCGATATGATCATAGAAAATACCGCCGACGCCCCGGTGAACCTTGCGGTGGGGAATATAGAAATAATCATCTGCCCATTTTTTGAACCGGGGATAATATTCCGGATTATGCGCCGCGCAAGCGGAGCGGAATCTGGCATGAAACGCTTCGGTATCATCCGCATAGGGAATCGCCGGATTGAGATCGGCACCGCCGCCGAACCAGCGCTTGGTGGTACACAGGAATCGCGTGTTCATATGCACGGCGGGCACATGCGGGTTTGTCATATGGGCGACCAGACTGATTCCGGTGGCAAAAAACCGTGGATCCTCTTCCGCACCATTGATCTGGGCTTGGAATTCCTCGCTGAAGGTACCGTCGACAGTGGAGATATTAACGCCGACCTTCTCGAAAATCTTGCCCTTCATCAGGCCCTGAACGCCGCCGCCGCCCGGGCTTCCGTCCGGATTTTCGCGATCCCAGGGGATATAGTCAAAGGTAGCGTCGCTATCCGCTTCCGTTTCGATCTTCTCGAATTCTGCGCAGATATCGTCGCGAAGCTGCTTGAACCATGTTTGGGCCGTTTGCTGCTGATCATCCAGTTGTTTCGTCATTGCGGAAATTGTCCTGTTTGCCTAAGTGCTTCACCCAGTGCCATGCCAGCGGAGACCGCCAGATTCAAGCTGCGCATGCCGGGTTTCATCGGGATCGTGATTCGCCCATCGCATTGCTGCAGTATAGTCAGGGGAACTCCTGATCCCTCCGATCCGAACAAAAGAATATCGGTGTTGCGATATCCGAATCCATAATGGGGCTCTGTCGCCTTGCTGGAGAGCAGGATAATCCTGCAATTGCGGGAATCGACGCTGTCCCGGAATGCATCCCAGTCAGCATGGCGCGTGTACCGCACATGGTCGAAATAATCCATTCCGGCGCGTTTTAAACTGCGGTCGCTGAACGGAAATCCACAGGGTTCTATGATATCAACCGGGACGTCAAAACACGCGCAAGTTCTTAATATCGTTCCTAAATTTCCCGCAATCTCGGGTTGATACAATGCTATCCTCATGGAACGCTCACCATGAGCGACAAGTGAATGTTTGGTCAATCGAAAATTCCCTGTTGGCAAACCCTATCCTTCACGGCTATCAGGCGCGCAAATCACTGCCTGTTCAAGCTGTTGAGATACAGTATCGAACGTTCGGGCAGTCAGGGGTCATAACTATTCTATAGGGCTTGTTTGCATGGCAACGGTTGAAACAGCTGATACGGCAGTCGCAGAAGAAAGCGGCGTTCGCCGCCGGGACTTTATCAATATCGCAGCGGTGAGCTTCGCTGGCGCCGGGGTGGTTGCGACGGTATTCCCGTTGGTCAATCAGATGAACCCGAGTGCCGACGTTCTCGCGCTTGCTTCGGTCGATGTCGATGTTTCGGCGATCGAGCGCGGACAGGCGATCAAGATCCTGTGGCGCAAGCAGCCCGTTTTTGTCCGCAACCTGACCGAAGCGGAAATCAGCGAAGCCGATGCGGTGGATGCTGAATCCTTGCGCGATCCCCAGACATTGGCGGAACGCACGGCGATCGGCAAAGAAAACTGGCTGATCACCATGGGCGTTTGTACCCATCTTGGCTGTGTTCCGCTGGGCGCGGCCGAAGGCGAGAATAAGGGCGAGTTTGACGGATATTTTTGCCCTTGCCACGGGTCGCACTATGACACCGCTGGCCGCATCCGCAAAGGCCCGGCTCCCAGAAACCTGGATGTGCCAGAATATGCGTTTCAATCAGATACCGTCGTGAAAATCGGCTAAGGGACAGAAGAATATGAGCTTTCCTTGGGCAAAACAATATACACCAACAACCGAATTCGGTCAGTGGATGGACGAGAAGCTTCCCGTTCCACGGCTGGTCTACAACAGCTTGGGTGCCGGATATCCAACACCGCGCAATCTGAACTATATGTGGAACTTCGGTTCGCTGGCCGGGATTTTCCTGGTCGTCCAGATCGTCACCGGTATCATATTGGCCATGCATTATGCGGCCAATGCAAATATCGCTTTTGATTCGGTCGAGCACATCATGCGCGACGTCAACAGCGGCTGGATGATCCGCTATGCCCATGCCAATGGCGCAAGCTTCTTCTTCATCGCCATTTATCTCCATATCGGACGCGGTCTTTTTTACGGCTCTTATAAAGCACCTCGTGAAATGATCTGGTTGCTCGGTGTGGTTATCTATCTGCTTGCGATGGCGACCGCGTTCATGGGCTACGTGCTGCCCTGGGGACAAATGAGCTTCTGGGGTGCGAAGGTGATTACCGGCCTGTTTGAGGCAATCCCGCTGGTCGGCAAGCCGATCCAGGAACTGCTGCTCGGTGGTTTTGCGCCGGACAATGCGGCCCTGAACCGCTTCTTCTCGCTCCACTATCTGCTGCCGTTTGTTATCGCCGGCGTGATCATCATGCACATCTGGGCGTTGCATATTCCCGGTTCCAACAACCCAACCGGCGTTGATGTCAAAGGGCCTCAGGATACGGTGCCGTTTCATCCCTATTACACCGCCAAGGATGGCTGGACGCTCGGCGTTGCGCTGATCTTCTTCACTATCTTGATGTTCTTCCTGCCCAATGCGCTCGGCCACGCGGACAATTATATCCCGGCTAACCCGCTTTCCACGCCAGCCCATATCGTTCCCGAATGGTATTTCTGGCCCTGGTATGCAATCTTGCGCGCCTTCACCGTCGACTTCCTGTTCATTCCGGCGAAGCTGCTTGGTGTGCTGGCGATGTTCTCCGCCATTCTGGTCTGGTTCTTCCTGCCCTGGCTGGACAAATCACCGGTTCGTTCGGGAATGTTCCGGCCCAAGTTCAAGATCTTCTTCGGCATTCTAGTGGTTGATGTCTTGGTATTGGGCTATTGCGGTGGTGCACCGGCAGCGGAACCATTCGTGATGATCAGCCAGTTTGCTTCAGCCTATTATTTTGCACATTTTCTCATCATTTTGCCGCTGTTGTCTCGGTTGGAAAAGCCAGAGCCCTTGCCGAACAGTATTACGGAATCGGTAACCGGCAAGCCACTCACAACTGCCAGCTAAGAAACAGGGACCTGTCGCAATGGTAAGAATTATCGGAATCTTGATTGGCCTGTTCTTTTCAGGCTGGCTGCTGGTCTCATTTGGCATGGGCGCAGTTGAATATGTATCCAACCCGCCAGCTGAAACCGTGGAGCATGAGTTTGTCAAACACCCGAAAGAAGTGTCATTCGCTTCTGACGGACCGCTTGGCAAATTTGATCGCCAGCAACTGCAGCGCGGTTTTCAGGTTTACAAGGAAGTTTGCTCGGCCTGCCACTCGCTCCGTCTGGTCGCTTTCCGCAATCTGGAAGAAATCGGCTATAATGAAGACGAAGTGAAGGCGATTGCGGCCAATTGGTCGATCGGAGTCCCCGACGCTGACCCTAACACCGGTGAAATGACGACACGTCCCGGTTTGCCAGCGGACAAGTTCCCGTTGCCATTTGCAAATGATATCGCCGCTCGTGCTGCCAACAATAACGCGATCCCGCCAGACCTGTCCTTGATGACCAAGGCACGGGAAGGCGGCGCACCCTATGTCTACTCCTTGCTGACCGGCTACACCGACCCACCGGCGAACCTGCCGGAAGCCAATCAGCCTGGCCCGGGACTGCATTATAACCCCTATTTCCCCAACCTGAACCTGGCGATGGCACCACCTTTGGCGGTCGAAGATCAGGTCAGCTATTCCGACGGTACCAAGGCAAGCATTGATCAGATGGCGAAAGATGTCTCTGCCTTCCTGATCTGGACCGCGGAACCGAAACTGGAAGAACGGCATCAGGCGGGCTGGGCAGTGCTTGCCTTCCTGCTGATCGCCACCATTCTGGCCTATCTGTCCTACCGGACGATCTGGGCTGACGTGAAGGCCGAGAAGAAAAAGAAAGCTGCTGAGGTCTAAATCCAGCCCTTTTCAAGCTGATAGAAAAGCCCGCATATCGCGGGCTTTTTTATGTCTGGTCGCGGGCTAATTCTCGAGAACGGAATCGATCGCCCGCCGCCATCCCGCAAGCCTGCTCTGTCTTGTGTGAGTGTCAATATCCGGTTGATGGACGTCGAGATCGGCAATCATCACCGAAGCCGCTTCCAGCGATGGATAGATGCCAATGCCGACGGCTGCCAGCATTGCCGCGCCCAAGGCGGTCGTTTCAAAAAATTCCGGACGTTCAACCGTAATATCAAGAATATTGGCCAAATCCTGCACCATCCAGTCATTGACCACCATCCCGCCATCAATCCGCAGGCTCTGCCAATCGACGCCGTCAGCCGAAAAGGCGGTTTTTAGATCGTGACATTGATAGGCCATCGATTCCAGTGCAGCGCGCGCAATGTGAGCCTTTTTCGAGGAAAAACTGAGCCCGCAGATGGTCCCCGTCGCATCAGCCCGCCAATGCGGCGCGCCCAGCCCCGATAGAGCAGGGACAAGATAGACCCCGCCATTATCATCCACCGATCGCGCCAGCTCTTCGCTCTCGCCGGCGAACTTCAGCAGCCCAATATCATCCCGAAGCCATTGCATCAGGCTGCCGGCAACAAAAACCGATCCTTCCAGCGCATAGGTGCGTTTGCCCTGATGTTGATAAAGAACGGTCGACAACAGGCGGTTCTCGGAGGTCGGCGGCGTGTCGCCGCTGTTGGTGAGAATGAACGCGCCGGTACCGAAGGTTGCCTTCGTTTGCCCCTTTTGCAAGCAGGCCTGGCCGATGGTGGCCGCTTGCTGATCGCCCGCCGAGCCGCTGATGGCAATGGCACCGCCAAATAGATCGACTGCGGTAGAAGCCAGTTCGCCTGCGCAATCAACAATCCGGGGCAGGGCGCTTTTCGGGATATCGAACAATGCCAGGAGATCGTCGTCCCAGTCATCGCCGTCGAGCGCCATCAACATCGTCCGGCTAGCGTTGCTGGCGTCGGTCACATGCTGACCATCGCTCAAACGGTAGATGAGATAGGATTCTATCGTTCCAAACGCCAGATTGTCGCCGGCGTTGCGCACGTCGGGACAATTCTCCAGCATCCAGCCTATCTTGCTGCCTGAAAAATAGGGATCGAGCAGCAGGCCGGTTTTCGCCTGAACCATTGGTTCAAGTCCCTCGGCTTTCATCCGGTTGCATGTCTCTGCCGTCCGCCGGTCCTGCCATACGATCGCCCGCGACAATGGCTCACCGCTGCGTTTATCCCATGCAACAATGGTTTCGCGCTGATTGGTGATGCCAATGGCGGTTATCTTGTCGGCACCGCCAACCTGTTCGATCATTTTTTGGCAGCAGCGCAGGGTCTTGTCCCAGATTTCCTGCGCATCATGCTCGACCAGGCCCGGAGCCGGGTAATATTGCTGCAACGCCTCCTGCTGGGAACCGTGGAGCTTGCCGTGTCGGTCAAAAAGCATCGCTCTTGTCGAGGTCGTTCCCTCGTCGATTACCAATATGTTCTGCGCCATGTTCCTGCTTTTTCCCCGCCGATATCTTATGAGGTCACGCTAAAAGCTCGCATCGAAAAGGCAAGCAAAAGCCATTTATATTGCATTGCAGCATTGCGCTCATCGCCGGTTACTTTATGACAGCGAGGATGTATGATCTGGCCATAATCGGCGGCGGTATAAATGGCGTCGGAATTGCGCGCGATGCAGCGGGCAGGGGACTGAAGGTCCTGCTGGTCGAACGCGACGATCTTGCGTCCCATACCTCCTCGGCAAGCACCAAGCTGGTTCATGGCGGATTGCGCTATCTTGAACATTACGAATTCAATCTGGTGCGCAAGGCGCTCAAGGAACGCGAAGTGCTGCTGCGTGCGGCACCGCATATCATCTGGCCGATGCGGTTTGTATTGCCCGTTGATGACGGCATGCGGCCGGCCTGGTTGCTCCGTCTCGGCCTGTTTCTCTACGATCATCTCGGTGGCCGCGATATCTTGCCGGGCACCAAAAGCCTGAATTTGCTCAAGGATCATCGCGGTGACCCATTGCAAAAGCGCCTGAAAAAGGGCTTCGCTTATTCCGACTGCTGGGTCGAGGATGCCCGGCTCGTGTCGCTCACCGCCCGCGATGCGGCGAACCGGGGTGCAGATATCCGGACCCGCGCTGAATGTATCGGACTGGACCGCACCTCCGATCACTGGAGCCTGACAATCCAGCGGCATGGCGAGACCGTGACCGAGCGGGCCAAAATACTGGTCAATGCCGCCGGCCCATGGGTTGATCCGGTCACGGCGATGTATGACCGCAGCAGCAATGCCGCAAAACTGCGTCTGGTCAAGGGCAGCCATATCGTTGTGAAGCGCAAATATGAAGGCGATCACAGCTATATTTTTCAGAATAGCGACGGCCGTATCATTTTCGCCATTCCCTACGAAGGCGAACATACGCTCATCGGCACGACCGACGAACCTTGGAGCTACGCTGAAGGTGAGGCGAAGATCAGTGCTGGCGAAATTGCCTATCTATGCGAGGCAGCGAGCGAATATTTTGAAGTACAGGTCACCCCGGACGACATTCAATGGACCTATTCCGGCGTGCGCCCGCTGTTCGATGATCACAGCCGCAGCGCCGCCACGGTGACCAGGGATTTTGTCTTCGACTATGATAATGAGAAGGGCGCACCGGTACTGTCGATCTTTGGCGGCAAGATAACCACCTACCGCGTGCTAGCGTTACAGGCCATCCGCACATTGTCGGACGCGCTCGACGTCGATGGCGATGACTGGACGAAAAAGGCGCATTTGCCTGGTGGCGATTTTCCGCCGGATGGGTTTGAAGCGTTGGTCGATCATTATGCCGACACCTGGTCTTTCCTCGACAAAAGCGTCATGCACCGATTGGTGCGAGCCTATGGCACCGACACCGCGACCATGCTCAAACCTGTCAAATCTCTAGCGGATATGGGTCAGGATTTTGGGGCTGGTCTTTACGAAATTGAACTCCGCTGGCTGATCGATCAAGAATTTGCCCGCACTGCAGAGGATGTGCTCTGGCGGCGCTCGAAACTGGGACTGCATATGAGCGATGCCGGGCAGCAGGCCGTTGCGCTGTGGTTTGCTCAGCAAGACCAGAACGCAAAGCGCAATCTCGCCCTTTCATGATTGACGGACCACAAAAGCAGTGGCAATAGCGGCGCATCCGGTCGATCTGGAATTGCGGGTGTAGCTCAATGGTAGAGCAGAAGCCTTCCAAGCTTACGACGAGGGTTCGATTCCCTTCACCCGCTCCAGTTTCGTGCCCGAGAGTCTGCAAATTCATATTCTCCCGAAACCTATAATATATTCGATTCAGCGCCGCCAAACCGGTGACAGCTCAGGTCATCGCCAATCGTTTACAGAGCAATCGCATCTTGCGCCGCTGCTGTTGTGACGGGATGACTAATAATGTAGCTCAAGTCTAGAATCACACTATTGCCTTTGTTCTGATCGGATCCGACTTGCACCAAATAACCGAAAAAACTCCCTTCAGGGATTTTGCGCCAGCCATTTCACCCGCAACACCTCTGCGCAGTGAGATTACCGCTGCCTATCGGCGTCCCGAGGCCGATTGCGTCCTGCCGCTGCTCGATCAAGCGCGTGTTTCTGAAGACGAGCGGAAGGCGATTGCACAGACCGCGCATGACCTGGTTGCAAGTATGCGCAAAAAGGGCCGTGGCGGTGGCATCGAAGGGCTGGTCAAGGAATATTCGCTGTCCAGCCAGGAGGGCATTGCGCTGATGTGCCTGGCGGAAGCTTTGCTGCGCATACCCGACAATGCGACCCGCGATGCCCTGATCAGCGACAAGATAGCAACCGGTGACTGGCGTTCGCATCTGGGCGACGGCCGTTCGGTTTTTGTCAATGCGGCGACATGGGGGCTCGTCGTCTCCGGTAAATTTGTTTCGCCGATCAACGAAAGCGGACTTGGTGCCTCATTGTCCTCTCTGCTCAAAAGATCCGGCGAACCGGTGATCCGAAGCGGTGTCAACATGGCGATGCAGATGATGGGTGAACAGTTCGTCACCGGCGAGTCAATCAAGGAAGCGCTAAAACGGGCCGGCAAGAAAGAAGCGGCGGGCTTCACCTACAGCTATGACATGCTGGGCGAAGCCGCGATGACGATGGCCGACGCCGACCGCTATTATGACGACTATGAGCGCGCTCTGCACGCCATTGGCAAGGCCTCCGATGGCCGCGGCGTCTATACCGGACCCGGCATTTCCATCAAGCTTTCCGCGCTCCACCCGCGCTATGTCCGCGCGCAAGCCGGGCGCGTGATGGAGGAACTGCTGCCGCGGGTACGCGCGCTCGCCCTTCTCGCCAAACGCTATGACATCGGTCTGAATATAGATGCCGAAGAGGCCGACCGGCTCGAGCTGTCGCTGGATATCGTCGAAGCGCTGGCGCTTGATCAGGAGCTCGCCGGCTGGCACGGCCTCGGCTTTGTCGTTCAGGCCTATGGCAAGCGTTGCCCCTACGTCCTTGACTGGCTCATTGATCTGGCCAAGCGGTCGGGCCACCGGATCATGGTCCGTCTGGTCAAGGGCGCCTATTGGGACAGTGAGATAAAACGCACACAGGTTGAGGGACTTGCCGGTTTCCCGGTATTCACCCGCAAGGTGCATACGGATGTCAGCTATATCGCCTGCGCCCGCAAATTGCTCGCCGCGCGCGACGCCGTCTTCCCGCAATTTGCCACGCATAATGCGCAAACCCTGTCGACCATCTACCATCTGGCCGGCGATGAGTTCAGCACCGGCGATTACGAATTCCAATGCCTGCACGGCATGGGCGAAGAGCTGTATGATGAAGTGGTCGGGCCGAACAAGCTGAACCGCCCCTGCCGCATCTACGCGCCGGTAGGAACCCATGAGACACTTCTCGCCTATCTCGTTCGCCGTCTGCTGGAAAATGGCGCCAATTCGTCTTTCGTCAACCGGATCTGGGACGAGCATGTTCCGATCAGCGACCTGGTCGTCGATCCGGTCGACGAGGTGGAGGAAATTGATCCGGTGGGATCTCAGCACCCGCTGATCTCGCTGCCGGAAAATCTTTATCCAGACCGGCGAAACTCTCGCGGGCTCGATCTCAGCGACGAGATGGTCCTCGCCAACATTTCAGAAAGCCTGGTAGCAAGCGCATCGATCAATTGGCGCGCAGAACCAATGATTGCCGGGCTCAAAATTACCCGGGAGCCGGAAAATGTGCTGAATCCCGGCGACGAACGAGACGTCGTCGGACAAGTGGTCTGGGCGACGCCGGAGGAAGCGGCGGACGCCGCACGCATCGCGGCCGAGGCGTTCCCCGACTGGGCGCACTCCGATGTCGAGCAGCGCGCCCGCGCTCTCGAGAAAGCAGCCGATCTGCTCGACGAACGGATGGAGTCGATGCTCGGCCTGATCATGCGCGAAGCTGGAAAGTCCCTGCCGAATGCAATCGCCGAAGTCCGCGAAGCGGTCGATTTTCTGCGCTATTACGCAGAGCAGGCGCGTGCGACCTTCGACGAAAATGTCGAACCTCTGGGGCCTGTCGTCTGCATCAGTCCATGGAACTTCCCGCTGGCGATTTTCACCGGAGAGGTTGCCGCCGCTCTTGTGGCTGGCAATACCGTGTTGGCCAAGCCCGCCGAGGAAACACCGCTGATCGCTGCGCAACTCGTCACCATCCTTTACGAAGCCGGTATTCCCGAAGCGGTGGTCCAGCTGGTGCCGGGCGACGGCTCGATCGGCGCCGCTTTGGTTGGTGCGCCCGAGGTCTGCGGCGTTATTTTTACCGGATCAACCGAAGTCGCAAAGCTGATCCAGGCGCAACTCGCCGAACGCACTTTGCCGGATGGATCGCCGCTGCGGCTCGTTGCCGAAACTGGCGGACAAAATGCGATGGTGGTCGATTCCTCCGCGCTGCCGGAACAGGTCGTTCGCGACGTTATTGCCTCTGCGTTTGATAGTGCCGGGCAGCGTTGCTCGGCATTGCGCATCCTTTGCGTGCAGGAAGACATAGCCGACGAGTTGCTGTCCATGCTCAAGGGTGCGCTTGCCGAACTCAAGATTGGCCCGACCGACGAATTAAGCGTGGATGTCGGCCCGGTGATCACCCGGACGGCCTGCGAGACGATCACCACCCATATCGAAAAGATGCGCAAAGCTGGCCGCAAAATCCAGCAGCCAGTGCTCGGTAAGGCCACGCAGCACGGGACCTTCGTTTCCCCCACGATCATCGAGATCGACAATATCGGCCAGCTTGGCCGGGAAGTCTTCGGCCCGGTCCTGCATGTGATGCGCTATGCCCGCAAGCAAATCGGCGACGTTATGGAACAGATCAATTCGACTGGCTATGGCCTGACCTTCGGGCTGCACAGCCGGATCGACAAAACCATCGCCGATATTACCGCGCTGGCCCAGGTTGGCAATGTCTATATCAATCGCAATGTCATCGGCGCAATTGTCGGTGTGCAGCCCTTTGGCGGGCGCGATCTGTCGGGCACCGGACCAAAGGCGGGCGGGCCGCTTTATATTGGCCGTCTGGTCAAAAATGCGCCGCGCAGCACGACCATCGAGCGCGGGCCGGTTCTGGATCCCGACTATGAGGAGCTTGCCCGATTCGTAAGGGTGACCGAAGATGCGCCAGCACCCTATGGCCACAAGGCGCCGCGTCTCGATAGCTTTGTCGAGCTTCCAGGTCCCGTGGGCGAGAAAAACCTTTACGGCGTCCATCCGCGGGGCCGCGTTTTGCTGGTCCCCGAAACTGCAGAGGGTCTGCGCGACCAGCTGCTCGCCATTTTCGCAACCGGCAACCTGCCGTTCCTGCCCGATACCCAAGAGACACGCGCCATTGCCACAGATCTTCCACCGAAGGTTCTGCAACGCCTGCAATGGGCGCCGGACTGGGAAACAGAGCCGCGCTTCGCGCAAGTTCTGATCGAGGATACGGGCAAGGATATTCGTCCCTGGCTGAAAGCTGTGGCGGCGCAGCAGAGTTCGGTCCCCATCGTCCAGCTGGGCATTGGCAAGGGCGGATATCGAACCGACTGGCTGCTGGAGGAGATATCGATCTCGATCGACACCACGGCAGCGGGCGGAAACGCCAGCCTGATGGCCGTCGCGTAAAGAGTCTCCGATGTGAACAGGATCGCCGGTGAGGGCCAAAACAAGCTCCCCGGTTCGAGCCATTATACGATTATCAAAGTCTTTTCCGGGCGGTACGCACCGGCCTGAGACGGCACCGATTTAACTGCTTCCGCTATTCTAAACTGTCGTCAGTATGAACCGTGCCCATCACCTGATACAATTTGCGACAATTTTCTTCTGTTCTGACAAAGTTCAGCGACATCTCGCCATTAGAAGAACATCCATGGCGGAACGATAACAATGTTTCGTTGAATGGAAACATGAGGAACAGAACATGAAAAAAGCAATTTTGATCTCGAGCGCAACCGCAATGTTGATGGCTGGCGGTATCGCCATAGCCGCACCCGGTGACCGTGGGATGCGCGCCGATACCAATGGCGACGGAGCGATAAGCCGCGCTGAAATGACCACATCACTGGAAGCCCGGTTTGCGAAAATGGATGTCAACGGTGATGGTCAGCTGTCCAAAGAAGATCGCGCAGCAAAACAGGCGGAGCGCTTCGCCAAAACCGACAGCAATGGCGATGGTGAACTCTCGCAGGCGGAAATCGAAGCCGCTCGCGCTGCCCGCAAGGCCAATCGCTTTGCCCGCATGGACAAGGACGGCAATGGCAAGCTGAGCCAGGAAGAAGCCCAGTCGATGCGCGGCAAGCGCGGCGGCAAAGGCATGCGCGGTGAAGGCAAAATGCGCGGGCATCATGGTGGCCGCGGCATGGCGATGATGCAAAAGGCCGACACCAATGGCGACATGAAGATCAGCAAGGCGGAGTTTACCGCTGCAGCGATTGCCCGTTTTGACAAAACCGATGCCAACAAGGACGGCAAGATCACAAAGGAAGAGCGGCAGGCTGCATGGCAAGCCCGTCGCGCCGAATAGGACAAGAATAAAAAAGGCGGTTAATCCCTGAACCCCTTTTTTCGCGAACGGATCGTCAGCCATCTCCCCCTCCCCAAACTGGCTGGCGGTCCGTTTCTTTTTGTGATTCCTGTGATAGGGCGATCTGATGACGCACAAAATCCACATCTTGCTGGTCGATGACGAAGCGTCGCTGCGCGAGCCGCTGGCCGAATATCTGATCAAGCAGGGCTACAAGGTGCAGCAGGCCAGCGATGCCAGCATCGCGCGATCGTTACTCAATGCCTATGATTTTGACATCACTCTGCTCGATATCATGATGCCCGGCGAGGATGGTCTCAGCCTGTGCCGCTTTGTCACCGACAAGACCGATATTCCGGTCATCTTCATCAGCGCGAAAACGGAAGAGACCGAGCGGATCATCGGGCTGGAACTGGGGGCTGATGATTATATCACCAAACCGTTCAGCCCGCGCGAGCTGGTTGCCCGGATCAAGGTCATTTTGCGGCGCGCCGAAAGGGGTGGGACGAAACCACTGGGCACGTCCGGCGGTGGTTACCAGTTCTCCGGCTGGACCCTGAAAAGCGACAAGCGCAGTCTGATCGACGCGGACGGTGTCAATGTGTCCCTGTCTACCGGCGAATATCAGATGCTGCTGGCGCTGGTCTCGCGCGCCGGCAAGGTTCTCAACCGCGATCAGTTGCTCGATATAACCCAGGGCCGGGAAGCCCATGCCTTCGACCGCGCCGTTGACAACCAGATCAGCCGGTTGCGCCGCAAGATCGAATCCGATCCGAAAAATCCGGAAATCATCAAGACCGTATGGGGCGGTGGCTATATGCTCGCCGGGGAAGTCAAATCGCTGTGATCCGCCTGTGGCCCAGAAGCCTGGTCGGCCAGCTGCTGCTGATCGTCGCGATGATGCTATTGCTCGCTCAGGGCGTCAACAGCTTCCTGCTTTACCGTGGGGCGCAAAGCCAGAATCTTATCGAATCCTCGACCGCAGCCGTGTCGCGCATTGCCTTTGGTCTGGACCGGCAAGCGAATGATCGTCCGGGCCGGCGCGGCGGCGCAATGCGTGCGCGGCGCTGGGGTCAGCTCAAATATGGTAGCGAAAGTGCGGTTACCGACGGTATGAACCGGTTGCCGGAGCTTGAAGCGCGCGCCGGTCAGGCCTTCGCCAATATGGGCATCGGCTTTTCCGATATCAGAGCGACGTTCACCAGAAACCTGACTGCCGACATGAGTGGCCATCTTATCGGCGCCAATCGCGGCGAGTGGCGCAACAACCCGATCAACCGATCGATGGGCGACAAGCGAATGCCCCCGGAAACCAGGGGCTATGTAATCATTTCCGCGCAACAGGCCGATGGCCAGTGGGTCAGCATTGCCTCGGTCGTGCGTGAGCGCACGCCCTTGATGATCCGGACTCTGCTATTTCAGACGATCACCATCTACCTGTTGATGCTGATCCCGCTGATCCTGCTGGGTCGCTATATCTCGCGGCCGTTGAAATCTCTCACCGCCAGAGCGCATAATTTCCAGCCCGGCGACAGCGAAGATCTGGCGGAGCAGGGGCCTCCAGACACCCGGGAACTGATCCGCGCGTTTAACGCCATGAGCGGCCGCGTCAGCAGCATGATCAACGAAAAGGATGTCATGCTCGGTGCCATCGGCCATGATCTCCGCACGCCACTGGCAGCGCTGCGCGTTCGAGTCGAGAATGTCGAAGACGATATCGAGCGCGAGCGGATGATCGCGGGCATTGAGGATATTGATCATACGCTGGACGATATCTTGTCATTAGCCCGGCTCGGGCGCTCTGCCGAGCAGGCAGACCCGGTCGACATCCGTTCGCTGATCGAGACAATTGTCGATGAGTTCACCGATCTGGGTCACGAAGTCCACTATCAGCGCGGCGACAAGCAGAGCGCGCTGATCCGCGAAACGCTGGTCCGTCGGGCGCTGCGCAACCTGATCGGCAACGCGATTCTTTATGGCAAGGCTGCGGATATATCTGTGGAAAAGTCTGGCAACAAGCTGATGATACATGTGGATGACGATGGACCGGGCATTGCCGATGACAAAATCGATGCAATGTTTGAGCCTTTTTTGCGCGGTGACGCATCCCGCAATCGCGCAACCGGCGGGTCGGGACTTGGGCTGACTCTGGCCCGCGCCATTGCCCGCGATCATGGCGGCGATATCATCTTGCAGAACCGGGAAAAAGGCGGTCTGCGCGCCACGCTGGAGTTACCGATCAAGTAGGAAATGTTGTCGCCAACCGGTGCCTAGCGTCTCCGTCTGCCTGCTAATTTTCCGTTTCTTTTTCTGCCGGTTGGTCCGCCGGATCGCCAATGCCATCAGCGGCCAGTTCGGCATCAATATCCTCTTCCAAGACCTTGACCGCTTCATCTGCCGCCTGTTCCAGCGACAGCGCGTCTTGCTCGATCTCTATCTCATGCTCCGCGATCGCTGCATCGCCCTTTTCCTCAACCGGGGTTTCGGAACAGGATGCCAGCAACAGCACGGCCGGGACAAGAAGGTAGCGGAAGTTCATTCTTTTGCCGGCATCATCAGATCGGCATTGCTGTTGCCGACAATCGACAGCACCGTGGTCCAGGCCGCAACATTCTGGCGCAATTGTTCCGGATCAATCTTGTCCAGAGTGTCATCCGGCGTGTGATGCAGATCGAAATAGCGGATGCCGTCCTGCTGCAGGTCGATAATCGCGAGATTGTTGTTCCTGATGATCGCCTGCACATCCGCACCGCCGCCGGCTTTCTGCTGACCGCGCCCGATGCTCAACGGTTGCAGGGCAGTTGCGATTTGGTTCGCCAGAGCGGATGCGGATTCCGGCAAGTTGAAATCGACTCGCCAGACCCGGTCGGCACCGAAATCCGATTCCATCGCCAGCGCATGCTTGTCACCCTTGCGGGCCTCGCCATAGGCATTGCCGCCCCATAGGCCCACTTCCTCAGCACCGGCCCAAAGCAGCCGGATCGTGCGCTTGGGTTGCCCCGCCGCCATCACCTGCTTGGCCGCCGCGGTGATGATCGCGCAGCCGGCACCATCATCAATCGCCCCGGTGCCCAGATCCCAGCTGTCGAGATGACAGGCGATCACGATCATGCCGAGCGACGGATCGCTGCCCGGCAATTCGGCGATCACATTGCCCGATTCCTGGCTGCCGATATTCTGCGGGGTCAGCACCAGCTTCAGTTTCACCGGCTTGCCGCGCTCGACAATGCGAACCAGATTTTCCGCATCCGGAATCGACAGCGCTCCTGCCGGTATCGGCGTCACGCCTTTTTCGAAATTGGTATTACCGGTGTGCGGATTGCGGTGATGATCGGTCCCGGCCGAGCGGATGACAATCGCCGCAGCGCCTTTCTTGGCCGCGATATTGGGTCCGACAAAGCGTGCGGGTCCGAACGCACCATAGCTGGATCCGTCCTGGGTAGCCTTCATCGCGTGACTGACAAAGGCGATCTTGCCTTTCAGGCTGCCATCGGGTGCCGCCATCAGATCCGCCAGCGTCGGGAAATAGACCACTTCCGCCGTCAGGCCCTTATCACCGGTGCTGCCGCTGTTGCCGAGCGCGGTGATCGCCAGTTTCTGGGGATAAGGGCTGACAACAGACGCCGTTTCCGCGCCCCGTACCCATGTCGGCATCATATAGGGCTCGTTGCGAACATTGCTGAACCCCAGACCATTCAGCTTGGCAATGGCCCAGTCCCGGGCCCGCGCTTCGGCCTCGGTCCCCGCCTGACGCGGCCCAATTTCGGTGGTCAGACCCTCGACGATATCATAAGCGACATCATCCTGCAGCGCCTTGGCCTGCAGGCCCGCGATATCATGATGGTCAGCCAGAGCGGAAGTGGACAGAATCAGCGCCGACGCGCCAGCGAGCAATATGGATGTTTTTCTCATGCCAAGCTGACTAACCCGCCTTTCGCGCTTTGCCAATGGTCTCTTGCGACGGACGGTCGGAATAGCTACATGCACCATCAAACAAGCCCCATTTTCCGTTAATGCTGCGCTTGTCGAAGCATGGCGCTCTCCAAGCGCCCTTCGACGGTCTCAGGGCTAACGAAATTGATTGAGAAAGAATATAAAATGGCCGTCCAATATAGCTATGTCATGAAGGGTCTGACCAAGACCTTCCCCGGTGCCCCGAAACCGGTGCTCGACAATATCCACCTGCAGTTTCTGCCGGGCACGAAAATCGCGATCATCGGTAAAAACGGTGCGGGTAAGTCGACGCTGATGAAGATCATGTCTGGCCAGGATGACGAGTTTCAGGGCGAGGCCTGGGCAGGCGAGGGCATTCGCGTCGGCTATCTCGCACAGGAACCGCAGCTCGACGAGAGCAAGACGGTCAAGGAAAATGTCATGGACGGCGTCCGCGAAGTCGCCGATCTGGTCGGCCGCTTCAACGAAATCTCCAATATCATGGGTGACCCGCCGGAAGACGTGGATTTTGACGCGCTGATGGAAGAAATGGGCGAACTGCAGGAAAAGATCGACGCGGTCGATGGCTGGACCCTCGACAATCAGCTCGAAATCGCGATGGAAGCCCTGCGCTGCCCGCCCGGCGAAAGCCCGGTAACCGATCTCTCCGGTGGCGAAAAGCGCCGCGTCGCGCTCTGTCGGCTGCTACTCGACAAGCCGGAAATCCTGATGCTCGACGAACCGACCAACCATCTCGATGCCGAAAGCGTCGCCTGGCTCGAAAAGCATCTGATCGACTATGCCGGCAACGTCATTCTCGTCACCCATGACCGCTATTTCCTCGACAATGTCGTCAACTGGGTGCTCGAACTGGATCGCGGCAAGGGCTATCCGTTCGAAGGCAATTATTCCAGCTGGCTGGAGAACAAGTCGAAACGTCTGGCGCAGGAAGAACGCGAAGACAAAAGCCGCCAGAAGGCGATCGACAACGAACTTCAGTGGATGCGGCAAAGCCCGAAGGCGCGGCAGACCAAGTCCAAGGCGCGTATCAAGTCGTTTGATGATCTGGTGGCCTCACAGGAGAACCGCGTGATTGGCAAGGCGCAGATCCTGATCCAGACTCCAGAACGTCTCGGCTCCAAAGTGATCGAGGCCAAGGGTCTGACCAAGGCTTATGGCGACAAGCTCTTGTTCGAAAATCTCGAATTTTCGCTGCCACCCGGCGGTATTGTCGGCATTATCGGCCCCAACGGTGCCGGTAAAACGACCCTGTTCCGGATTATCACCGGCCAGGAAACCCCGGACAGCGGTACGCTCGAACTCGGCGAGACGGTCAAGCTCGGCTATGTCGACCAGAGCCGCGATACGCTCGACGCCTCGAAGAATATCTGGGAAGAAATTTCAGGCGGCCACGACTTTTTCACCTTCGGCAAGAACGAAGTCCAGACCCGCGCCTATGTCGGTGCGTTCAACTTCAAGGGCGTCGACCAGCAGAAGAAAGTCGGCCAGCTCTCCGGCGGCGAACGCAACCGCGTCCATCTCGCCAAGATGCTGAAAGAGGGCGGCAATGTGCTGCTGCTCGATGAGCCGACCAACGATCTCGACGTCGAAACCCTGCGCGCGCTGGAAGACGCCCTCGAAAGCTTCGCCGGCTGCGCCGTGGTTATCTCCCATGACCGCTTCTTCCTCGATCGCCTGGCGACGCATATCCTGGCGTTTGAAGGCGACAGCCATGTCGAGTGGTTCGAAGGCAATTTCGAGAGCTATGAAGAGGACAAGCGGCGGCGATTGGGCGACGCAGCGGATCGGCCTACGCGGGTGGCTTATAAGAAGCTGACTAGGTGATGGAATCAACATCCAAAGGAATTTGACATGAGCAACAGAGAGCTTGAAAATCGTGATGAATCCGACTTTGCCACAGCAGTAGCTGCTGCATTAGGAATCAGTGTGGATGAGCTGGACGAACTAAATTGGCGGATTGAAGACCACAATAGCGATGACGGTCTGGTGTACGGGCATAACGTCTATTTTGATGAAGGGTCAGATATTACTATTCTAGGACGTATTGCTGGATTGGGAAATAAAAATTGGATCAGAATCGGCCCCATCGCTGGATAAACCTTTGTCATTGAGAGAACCGCCATCCAACCGCATTTAGCCGCCATCGCCACCCTTCTCCCGTGAGGGAGAAGGATATGGAGGCTTATGAGCGTAGCGAATTAGCCGGAGTTGGATGAGGGTGTACTGGGGTTTGTTGGGGGCGCATCTCGGGCGGCAGTAAACCCTCACCCAGCTCCGACTAACGAACAAGTTCGTAAGTCTGCGCAACCCTCTCCCTTGAGGGAGAGGGGGCTACTGGCCTCTGGCGATGCGTATCTCATTGACGATTGTTTCCAATACGCCTTCAATATTTCCCATCACATCATTGTTCCAGAACCGGATGACCCGATAGCCGTGTTCCTCAATCAGCTTGGTCCGCGCAGCATCCTTGACCTCATTGTGTTGGCCGCCATCGAGTTCCACAACCAGCCTGACGCTTCTCGCTGCGAAGTCAGCGACATAGGGGCCAATGGGAAATTGTTTGACGAATTTGGTGTTCGCAAGCTGCCGACCGCGCAGGCGAGCCCAAAGCTTGCGCTCGGCCTCGGTCATATCGCGGCGGAGTCTGCGGGCTCGCTGGGTTAGCCGCTTCTCTCCCATACACCTCCTTCCCCTTCTCCCGTGAGGGTGAAGCGTCCCGGGTTTTCCGGAGGCGGTTTCATTTGAGTCATGCGACCATATCGAGGTTCTCGCAGGCTGCATAGTAATTAGCTTCGGCTTCGGCGGGCGGGATATGCCCGATGGGACCGAACAGG
>Ga0210015_1000041_pt1 | contig 130246 bp, 119 predicted proteins | sample CryGeymeta201522_FD_185471 | JGI IMG/M metagenome (GOLD analysis project Ga0210015, IMG submission 185471) | Groundwater microbial communities from Crystal Geyser aquifers in Utah, USA - Crystal Geyser metaG 2015-22 (SPAdes) (version 2) | ecosystem: Environmental > Aquatic > Deep subsurface >...
TGCAAATTTCAGATTGTTGCCGGTTCTGTAGATGAAAAATTACAAACTTGTGATTTTAAAAAGAAGCAGTACCAGAAATTATTTTCACGTGCCAATATCGAAGTTGAATACATATATCTTTTAAGTGATTGGTTTAAAAAAACGGGATATAAGGATGTGCTGGATTATATAATAAGTGTGCGTTGTTCCTACTATTTTAATTATATTCCTTTAGAAAAACTTGGGTTACCAATGCCTCTTAAATAGATAACATCGTGTTTTTTTAAATATCTAAGGGGGGGGCGTTCTTTTAAAAACTGCCTGCAACAGACGGCTAACACGTTGCAAAAGATTTATACGCAAACCTTTCAGGCTTCTTTTCCAACGGAACAGTTACATACTCACTTCAACCGGAAATCAGCAATTTCATGGGTTTGATAGAAATAAATAGTTGTAGGTGAAAGTATTAAAGAGGTAAGTTCTGATCCTTATTTTGAATATCGGTAATTACCAGTATCTTACGCGGCCGACATCTATATGCACAAATTCAGGATATTTCCCTACCCCGCCTGCTGAAAATGATTTTGCTATACGGGAAAGCCCTTTATTGCTGACCCCTTCTATTGAGAAGTCAATAGCAAGTCCTTGCAGGTGAAGAGTGTTTCTACTGACATTTCTACCCTGACTAATCAGAAATTCGTTATAAGCGAGCGAGCGATAGCCTGATATTATTTGCACTTCTCTATCTTTACCTGCAATGTCTTTTATATTGCAGAGCAGGTCTAAAACCCCTATATCCATGGCTTTTACTTCATTAGTATAATGACACCTTAAAAAATAGTTTATATTATCAATGGCATCACGGTCGTAGATGCCTGACGAATAATACTTTATATTCAGGCTCTCGCCTGTATGGATATTGTACATTTTGAGTATTCTTTCACCTTCAAATCCCCCCTTCCCCGCTTTGCTAAAGTGGGGTGAGGGGGGATTACTTATTGATGCAAAAGCATTTCTAAACGAATAAAATGCTGTCCCGGCTATCAGGGCCTTTAAAAAATTCCTTCTTGAAATCATAATGTAATATCCTCCGCAATGCCTGATTTTTCTTTAAGAATTATATCTACCTTAAGCCAGTTTACTCTATCTACAACTCCTGCTTTTTCTATCAGTCCTCTCGCTTCAGCATTCAGGTCTTTCAAGTTTCCGTAGACATCTTTGTGAGCCTCAAGGAATACTCTTCCTTCTTCCGAGACTGCGGCCTTGACAGGGCTATATATTATCTCCACAGGAGTGTTTATTTCAACCTCTTCAAAGAACTTTTCAATATGTTCAGGCAGAACCCTGATACAGCCGTGGCTTCTGAACTGATAAACAGTGGTTGGCCATATGGTTTCGTGGATCAGAATCCCGGGTATTGAAATTTTTACCGTATATCTTCCAAGAGGGTTGTCAGGACCTGGCGGGACAACCGTTTTAACAGGCTGGCCCTTTCTCTCCATCTCTATCTGAATGGATTTTGGTACATACCATGTTGGATTTTTTTCCTTTCCTATAACCTTAAATTTTCCTGTAGGAGTTTTCCATTTTGTCATACCAAGACCTACAGAAAAAGATGTCTTAAGCCGGCCTTCTTTAAAAAAATAAAGCATCCTGTCAGGGATGTTTATTACTATACCGTCTTGTATTATTTTTGGAACTATCTTTCTTGTGTTCACCCTGAGTGTCTGCCCAATCCTGCATTGTTTTTTAATATCAAGATTGTTTTCCTTCACTATGTTTCTCCAGTTGACTCCCAATTTTGCACCGATAAGTACGAGACCATCGCCTTTTTCTACAACATAAACAGTCTCTCCACCTATAATCATATCAGCCACAGAGACTGATGGAATAAAAATAAATAAAAGGAACAGCACGAAAAAGTTCTTCATAGTCAATGAAAATTATAACTTAAGGAGTGCATAAAAAGATGGACACAGGGCATGCGTACCCACCGGCGTGACCCTTCGACAGGCTCAGGGTGACTGTCATGGTGAGCTTGTCGAACCATGTCTATACAACTTGCACATATTATTAATTGACATCCCTGACAGGGAGTTGCAAAGTAAATTATTTTTAGATATGCTTTAATCAGATACAGTGAGAAGGATGAGGCAAGAAACATGATTTATAAAGATAGAAAAGACGCTGGGATACAGCTTGTTTCGAGATTGACAGAATACAAAGACAGAGAAGATGTGCTTGTGCTTGCCCTTCCGAGAGGAGGGGTTGTTATTGGTTATGAAGTCGCAAAGGCATTGAATTGTCCTCTCGACATAATAATAATCAGAAAAATCGGTTTTCCAGGTCAGCCTGAGCTTGCCATAGGTGCAGTCTCAGAGACAGGTGCTGTTGTATTAAATGAAGATATCATTTCAGCCTACAAGGTTTCTAAGGATTATATTGAAGAGGAAATTTTAAGACAAAAGAAGGAGATCTCAAGAAGGATAACCCTTTATCGCAGCGGAAAAGGTATCCCTCCCCTTGATGGAAAGATCATTATACTGGTTGATGATGGTGTTGCAACCGGCGCAACTATAAAGGCTGCTATATCCACTCTGAAAAAGGAAAAAATAGTCAGGCTTGTTGCTGCCCTGCCTGTTTCATCAGAAGATGCAGAAGAAGGAATTAAGCAGATGGTTGATGAATGGGTCTGCACCGAGACACCTTTTGGGTTTATGGCTATAGGCAACTATTATCAGGATTTTTCTCAGGTAAGCGACGAGGAGGTAGTAGAACTCTTAAAGCAAAAGACAAAAGATTAAATTCCTTTTCATCAAAGCTATTCCTCTATAACTTTAAAAGAGTTAACCCTGATGCCTGATCAAACTCTCTTCTGGCATCAATTCCTTCTATCTCCATAATAACAGCCTCGAGAACAAGGAATGTCTCAGAGGTTTCCCTGAGGCAGCCAACCTTTATCATATCCTTTTTCCCAAATGCCCCGTGGAAATGAATCTTAGGCTCATCTTCCTGCCAGAATATGGTGCCTATGCCCAAAACCTCATGGCTCTCTTTTATCTCCCTCCATACAGGTTTTGGAGGCAGCTCTTCCTTTTCCGGTCCAACAACAACCCTACCCTGCCTGAGACCTCCTATGAGATAAAATACCGCGCTTCTTATATTCTCCTTTTTTGCAATATCAGTAATGTTTTTAAGTGCATCCTCTCTATCTTCAAATCTTGCTACAATAAGCCGTCCGGTATTCCCTATTTGGTATTTCATAATTTTCCCTTCTCTCGTTCCGTACTACTATATTGTAAGGAACATCCTCGCCACAACATAAATAATATTTCTTACCTTTTGCCATGCTTATAATTTATAATTACCTGACAGTATTTGCAAGTAAAGAGATAAATTAAAATATGGATAAGGAATTAGAAAGGAATTTGGATGAAACAGATTATATGGAATCTTAAACAGCTTCTTGAAAGTGATGATGATCCGGGAATAAAAGAAAAAAGAAAGATAGTCGAACAAAAAAGCTATATCTTTATTAATAAGTGGAAAGACCGTAAAGATTATCTCAAAGACCCTGCGATACTCAAGCAAGCGTTGGATGAATATGAAATATGGAAAAGAGAATGTGGCACTGACGGAAACGAAGGATATTATTTCTGGCTCAGAACCATGCAGGATCAGAATGACCCAAATCTTAAAGCTAATTTCAATAAGATTGAAAGTTTCAGCAAAAGGATAGAAAATGACATCCAGTTTTTTCACCTTCGAATAGCCAATATCCTCAAAAGATATCAAACAAAATTTCTTGAATACATTGGACTGAAAGATTATAAGCATCTTCTGGAGCGCATATTTGCAGGATCCAGATATTTACTCAGTGAACCTGAAGAAAAGATTTTGAACCTCAAGACATCAACTTCCTATTCTAACTGGGTAAAGATGACGTCTGGTTTTCTGGCAAAGGAAGAAAGAAAGATTATACTGGAGGATGGCAGCAAAGGTGTTAAGACTTTTTCAGAAATACTTAGCCTGATGAACAGTAAAAATAAGAAGGTGAGAGATTCAGCAGCAAAGGCATTCAACGATATATTAGACAAAAACGCTGAAGTTGCTGAGACGGAAATTAATTCTGTACTAACAAACAAAAAGGTAGATGACGAGCTCCGCAAGGTATCAAGGCCAGACCTTACGAGACACATAAGTGATGATATAGACAGTGAAATTGTAGATGCCCTTATAAAAACAGTTTCTGGCAGGTTCGATATTCCTTCAAGGTATTATGGGTTAAAGGCCAGGCTTATGAGAGTCAAAATATTGAAATACCATGAAAGGAATGTGGAATATGGGAATATCAATAAAAAATTTCCCTATAATGAATCTATTAAACTCATTCATAAAGCCTTTAAAAATCTTGACAATGAGTTTGCTGATATTCTTACCGGATTTATGGGAAATAACCAGTTTGATGTTTACCCGAGAAAAGGAAAGGTAAGCGGTGCATTTTGTGCTCATCACCTTATTTCACAGCCGACCTATATTCTTTTGAACCATACTGAAAAACTCCGTGATGTCCTGACCTTAGCCCATGAACTGGGACATGGAATAAATAATGAGCTGATCAAGGAAAAACAGAATGCCCTGAATTTTGGGACACCGACATCCACAGCCGAGGTTGCGAGTACCTTTATGGAAGATTTTGTGCTTCAAGAAATACTCAAGCAGGCTGACGATGAGTTAGGGCTTTCCATCATGGTGATGAAACTGAATGATGACGTTTCAACTATTTTCAGGCAGGTAGCTTGCTATAAATTTGAACAGGAACTTCATCAGGAATTCAGACAAAAAGGTTATTTATCAAAGGAAGAAATAGGAAGACTTTTCCAGAAACACATGTCGTCGTATATGGGAGATTCCGTTGAACAGTCTGCCGGCTCAAAAAATTGGTGGGTATATTGGAGCCATATCCGAAGCTTCTTCTATGTTTATTCATATGCAAGCGGTCTGTTGATATCTAAGTCACTTCAGAATTCTGTTAAAGACAAGCCGAAATTTATAGAAAAGGTTAAAGAGTTTTTATCAGCCGGATTATCAGATTCTCCAAAAAATATTTTCAAAAAACTCGGCGTGGATATAACAGACAGAAGTTTCTGGAACAAAGGACTTAATGAAGTAGAAACCTTATTACAGGAAACCACAAAATTAGCCGGAAAATTAGGCAAAATTTAGGTAATATTGTATTCTTTATGCTTCTTCAAAATATTATCTGCTAACTCATCCAGTGCTTTTAAAGCTTCCCCTCTTGGGAAACCTTTTATGATAACTGGTTCAATGACATCTATCTTGAGATTTGTCAACATCCCTTTAATCTGCTCCAGCATTCTTCCACCCCAGCCATAAGAACCGATTACAGATGCAAATCTCAATTTCGGTCTCAGTGCATTCACAAGAAAAGTCGCATGAGCAACATACGGATGTGTACCGGCGAGAACAGTAGGCGAAGCTATTATTATAGTAGCAGCATCCACAAGGGAAATTGCCAGTTCTCCAATATCTGTCTTAGTCAAATTAAATGGCTTTACATTTATACATCTTTCAATTAAAACATCTACAAGGTAATCTACCATTTTTTTCGTACTGCCATGCATTGAGATATACGGGATAATTACCTCATTCTTTACTTCATCTGAAACCCATTCTTTGTATGCATTCAGGATGAATTCAGGCCTTGGGTAAACTAAACCATGGCTTGGCGCAATTATTTCGACTTCTAATCCCTTTATGACTTCCAGATGTTTCTTTATACTCGTTCTAAATGGCATCATAATCTCTGCATAGTATCGCTTGGCTGACTCATATACTTTTGCCTCGTCCGATACAAACAATTCGCTTGCTGCAAGATGTGAACCTAAAAAATCGCAGGTGAATAAGATTTTATCCTCTTTCAGAAAAGTAAACATTGTCTCAGGCCAGTGAACCCAGGGTGCTGAAATAAATTCCAGTGTTTTATTCCCCAGCGAAACCGTTTCCCTGTCATTAATAGTTATAAATTTGTCCTCAGGGATTAAAAGTAAATCCTTGAGAAAGTCTTTGCATTTTGGATTAGTTACAACCTTAGCATCTGGATAAAGCTCCAGGATTTTCGGTATTGACCCTGAATGATCCTGCTCAGCGTGGTTAGCAATAACATAATCAATAACCTTAATGCCAAGTTTCCCAAGATTACTTATAAGTTCATATTCTTTTGTTGGGTCAACAGTATCTATCAACGTTGTTTTTTCACTGCCTTTTATCAGATAGGAGTTATAACTTGTTCCGTCGGGAAGCGGTATAAGTTCATCAAATAATCTTCTATCCCAGTCTATTGCACCGACTGAGTAAATACCGGTTTTTATTTCTCTTGCAGCCATTTTTAAGTCTCCTTTTCTAATAATGATTTATTGATACTTAACCCACCAGTTGTATAAAAGTACTATTATTGACAGGGCAGATGTGCTGAAAAAGGCCGTCCAGCGACTCCTTAGAGACCTTTTGCATGGTCAGCCAGCCTCTATCCAAAACACACTTACCGTGAGATTTGCAGTCATGTATATCATAATAAATTCCTTTCGCTTTGACGGGTTTTTTTAGCACATCTGCCCTGTCTTTTTTGTAACATTTAGGTTAATATAATTTTAAAATTAACCCAGAACTTTTATATCATGCCCAGGGAGTCCCGCCATCTACAATGCTGTGCTCCTCCCACATGAACCAGCTTCCAGAGTCTGAAAGGAAAAAGTATGTATTTGCAAATATGTCATAGTGCTGCTGTTCCTCTTTGATAAGCTTCTCAAAGAGAGCTTTTTCCTTTGGAGTTTGAACCTCATTTACTGCTTTCTTATAGAACTCAATGCTGTCCTTCTCCATCTGCATGGCAATCTTCAGAGCCTCCATTTCATCTGTTGTCGACTCAATCTTTTCAAGCAAGGCATCCTTATTCTCTTCAAAGACGTTCTTCATCCTTTCCATTGGTCTTGCAAGATCATGTACCTTTATATCGAGCCCCTCTAATATGCACTCAAAGTTTTCAAGATGTCCCTCTTCATCTTCCATGATTGACAGGAACATTTTTTTCCCGATCGGATGTCTTGTCTTTTCTGCGGCCTCCTTATAGAAGGCGATTGCATCAGTCTCTGTCTTTATAGCTATTTTAATGGCATCCATCATGTCTCCTTTTATATATCTTTATAATCTGTTTATGGCAGTCCACACATTCTTGAGCTGAAGCACCAGAAACAATAAGGATGCCCCATAAAATAATAAAAAACGTCTGGAATATAAATGGCTGCATATTTACCTCCTTATTAATTTCTCCTTTTTTGATTGTTTGTTTTATTTTGAACCTTTTAATTAAATTGTATCGTAAAAACTTTGTCTGTCAATAAGAATATGTGTTCCTCTAATCCCTCACAACTTGATGCCAGGCCAGTTTTCGATGGGATCAGTAGAGCAGATCACATGCATTCCGGCATCGGCAAATCTCCGGAATGCGGCGTTAGCCTGATCCATATAATCTATGACTCCAGGTACAACGACTGGAGATGTACAATCTTTTAGGAGATATACTTTCTCTACCAGCTGCCTATCCCGAGCAAGAATGTCTTCTAACAGGTCGTCGATTGTCCATGCCACACAATGACTCTTGGCTTGTCCGGCGATGATGACAGCATCAAATTGTACAAGCTTCTGGAAAAACTTGTCGTTCTTCTGGGCAATTGGCTCTCCCGCCGGGCATTCTAATACCTCTGGACCAAGAACAGAGTAATGCTCAGTAAATGGCTTGTCTCCTTTGATATGAAAATCAGGCTGACTATATCGGGCTATTCCATGGAAAAAGATCGCTTCCTCAACAGACGCAACCAGGGCATGGCCGATACCGCCTAACATAGCATGATATGGCCATATGGTAAGATCATATTTACCACCTTCCTTCAGTTTTTTCGTATAGTACAGAAGGTGTCGCCGCCCGTATTCCTCGTTGATCTGAAAACTATAACAAAGCGAAGGGTTAAATCTCCAAACGCCTTTCTGAACATCTTCTTCGGAAATGAGCGTGAAAGGTGCCGGATGTTCCCCCTTATCGTTGACCAAATAGATGGAATGAAAAATCTGCATTGCTTGGTGTGTATCCATCGTTGGACAAATCTGAGTTATCACATCAAGATTTCGGTAAATGAATTCACACAGCCTTCTGTTATCGTCAATCGCTCCTGTGCCTGAACGTCCGCCCACATATAACTCAAAACCAGGGATACAAAACGTATTTTGTATGTCTACGGCTACTAAACAGACCTTGAATACGTCATTGGCAGCAGATATTATGTTATGTTTCTCCGCCCACTTCCTGACCTCCTCAGCCCTTTCCTGATAGGGAACTTTCCAAACCTCACCAACTTTATCTGGTTTGAAATGAGACGGAATAGAAAGATCATGACGTGCCATATCATCTCTCCTTAAGTCATTCCACAATATCTTCTACTATTACCTTAAACTTCTCCCTTAGTGCGTTTTCAACATCGTCAGTAACAAGACCTTTAACAGAGCCGCCATAGGACGCTATTTCCTTTACCATGCTTGAAGTCAAGAAACTGTATTCCTCGCTCGGCATCATAAATACTGTCTCGATATTTGTGTCAAGCCTCCTGTTCATGTGAGCCATCTGGAGCTCATATTCAAAGTCAGAGACTGCCCTTAGACCTCGAAGAATCGCAATCCCCTTCTTTTTCCTGACATATTCGATAAGCAGGCCGTTAAATGATTCAACCCTTACCCGTTTAAACCTTTTAAGTGCATATCTTATCATCTTTAACCTCTCCTTAAGAGTAAAAAGAGGTTGTTTTCTATAACTTGGTGCCACAGCAATTATTACTTCATCGAATATCATTAGACCCCTTTTGACAAGATCGAGATGTCCGTTGGTTATAGGGTCAAAAGTACCTGGATAGATTGCTATTTTTTTCATAACTCAACCTTTCCGTCTTACTTGTTGACGGACTTTCTGTAAAATGTCAGCATCGTATCACCATACCTGTAACTTCTATATATCTTTAATTCACCTGTTATTTCAGGCATCTTTTTCTTAAAAAAGTGCTCCACTATTACTACACCACTTTTGTTTAAAAGTCCTTTTTCTCCAATCATTGGAAGTACTTTCTTTATCTCCTCAGAATGGTATGGTGGGTCAACAAAAAAAATATCAAAACCCTCTTTTTCAGAATATGATTTTTCAAGGAATTTGTATGCCCTGTTCTTAACCACCTGTACTTTTTCTCGAAATCCAAATTCATCAGAATTCTTCTTAATTGTTCTAGCTCTTAAATCATTCGGTTCCACAAATATAGCCCTGCTTGCACCTCTTGATAGTGCCTCAAACCCTACAGTTCCTGTACCTGCATAAAGATCAACAAAACTTGCCTCTTCTATTCTATCCCTTATTATGTCAAAAAGTGCTTCTCTAACCTTGGAAGAAGTTGGTCTAAGTTTTTCCCCGTCCGATGTCTTTGATAATAACCCTTTTGTAGCTGTGCGTCTTCCCTTAGCAATACCACCCGAAATCCTCATTGACCTATATATTACATTAAGCTATATAAGGGTTCAAGGATTTGGGGATGGGTGGGTTGACAATAGAGATATCCGAAGAGACATATTCTTTTATCCTTACCCTCTTCCCTTCAATCTCAATCCTGCCCTCTGAAAATAACCTTATGGCCTCAGGATATATACTATGTTCTAATTTTAAAATTCTTTCAGAGAGGGTCTCTTCTGTATCATCTTGAAATACTGGTACTGCTGCCTGTATTATGACAGGTCCTGTGTCTATCCCTTCCTCCACAAAATGGACAGTACAGCCGGAAATCTTCACGCCGTATTCAATGGCCTGCTTCTGGCCGTGTAATCCTGGAAAGGAAGGAAGGAGCGCAGGATGGATATTCATTATCATGTTGGGAAATGCATCAATCAATGGTTTCCCCACAATCCTCATAAAACCAGCTAAAACAACTAATCCAACATCCCTTTTTTTTAGTTCCTCAGCAATCTTTATAAAAAAATCATCCTTTGAGGCAAATTCCTTTGGTCTAATTACAAGATATTCAATGCCATGTTTTTTTGCTCTCTCTACAGCAAATGCTAAAGGGTTGTCAGTTATCAAAACAGCTATCTCGGCCTTCAATCTCATGGAGCTGATTGCGTCTATAATTGATTGAAAATTCGAACCCCTCCCTGATGCGAGTATACCGAGTTTTAGATTTGACATAACATCTACCAATAATTATAGCCTTATTACTATGTAAGCTTTCTCTCTTAAGCCTTTAATCCAGCTTTTATATCTCTCTGAAAACTGATTCTCGGTTAATTGTTTCAGTACAGATTCTCTTGTTTCATCTATACTTTGTGCCGATACCTTTTCTTCAAGTTTTATAATATGAAGCCCCCTTTCTGTCCAGAACGGGTTGCTGAGGTCGCCTGCCTTCATTAAATTAAGTGCATCAACGAATTCTTTTGCCATTTGGCTCTTTTTTATAAAACCAAGTTCACCGCCCAACTTCCTTGAAGGATCCTCAGAATATTCTTCTGCGAGTATAGAAAAATCCTCGCCTGCCTTCAATCTTTGAATGATTAAGGATGCCCTGTCTTCCACGACCTTTTTATCAGCATCATCTTTTGGTCTCCCCAAAAATATCTGTCTTAACTTAAATGTCTCACCATCAGTAAAGCTATCTTTATTTGCTTCTATGTATTTTTTCACTTCTTCCTCAGATACAACAATCTTATTTCTTATCTGCTGGCTGACAACCTTGCTGATAATTATCTGTTCACTAAGTCTTTTTTTATACTCTTCAAAGGATAAACTCTCCTTTTTAAGAGACTCCTTTAAGGCATTATCAGTTAATGAATATTTCTTTTTTATATTTTCTACAGCCTCTGTCACTTCTTCGGAGGTAACTTCAAGACCGAGCCTCTTTGCCTCCTGGATCTGTAATCTTATATCAATAAGTTTTTCAAGAAAAGCTGCCTCACTATCTTTGAATATCTTCATCCGTTCTTCTTCTTTTAATGACTTAACCTGATCTGTTGCCTCATTTTCCATCATCTTATATAGCTCACTCCATGTTATGACTTCCTTATTGACCACTGCAACAACACGGTCGAGGAGAACAGCTGCATGAGATGTAACTGACAGGATAAGGATAAGAATAAATAATATTAGGGTAGTTAATTTAAATCTGAGCATAATCAAATCTTTTTAATCTTACAACGAATTATAAAACATACACAATCTGTTTCTCAATATGTACAAACAAAAATAATATATAATAGATAGCACTATGATATTTAACCCAACAAATTTAGTAGATAGCATGGTACCTTTCATGTTAATATGATATCCCTAAAATATTTAAACCCCCCTGAGGGGAAAATATAAATATTATGGAAAAAAAACTTGAGAAAATACTTAAAAACTATGTAAAAGACGAGTGTAATATAATATCCACCCTGCAGGATGTCCAAGAGATTCTTGGTTATATTCCTGAAGAAGCAATAAATTTTCTTTCAAAAAAACTTGATATTCCCGCAAGCCGTTTGTTCGGCATCATTACCTTTTATTCCCAGTTTCATTTAAAACCGAGGGGCGAAAATATTATTACAATCTGCCGTGGTACAGCCTGCCATGTCAATGGTTCTGAAAGGCTTATAAATAGACTTTTGATAGAACTCGAGATTCCGCCTGGAGGGGATACCACAGATGACCTCAGATTTACTGCAGAAAAGGTTAATTGTGTTGGTACATGTAGTATGGCCCCTGTTGTTATCATCAACAAGAGGGTTCACGGTGAAATGACAACCGATAAACTTATAAAAGAGATAAAGATATTGAAAGGTAAAAGATAGGTAGATAAGTAATAATGAGGGCTGATATAAAGATAAAGGTCTGCATGGGGCCAGGAGGGATTGCTAAAGGTGGAGCTGATGTTATTGAGGCAATCAAAAAGGAGATTAACTCTACAGGTAAAAAAGCGATGATAGAAAAACGGTGCTCACTGCATCAAGTGGGATGCCTTGGATTTTGTGCAAAAGATGTACTTGTTGAGGTAATTATAAATGGTAATAAAACAACCTACGAGCATATAAAACCAGATATGATTCCGAGGATTGTCAAAGAACATTTAGTAGAAGGTAAGCCTGTTACAGAATGGGCTGTTGGAGAAGAATACCGCAACTTCCATAAAAAACAGATAAAGGTAGTACTCTCTCACTGCGGTGAGATAGATCCGGAAGATATTAATGCCTATATAGCGGCCGGTGGGTATGAGGCGGCAAAAAAGGCCCTCACCTCGATGAGCCCTGAAAAGGTAGTCGAGGTTGTAAATGCCTCTAAATTGAGGGGTAGAGGAGGTGCAGGTTTTCCTACTGGTCTCAAGTGGGAACTTAGCTTAAAAATCAAGTCTGAGGTGAAATATATCATCTGCAATGGTGACGAAGGCGATCCCGGAGCCTTCATGGACAGGTCTGTAATGGAGGGAGATCCTCACTCCATCATTGAGGGTATGATTATATGTGCAAAGGCGACCATGTCTCAACACGGCTTTATATACGTAAGGGCAGAATATCCATTAGCTGTTAAGCGCCTTCAATTGGCTATAGACCAATGTTATGAGGCAGGATTGCTCGGTAAAAACATCCTCGGTACAGGTTGCAATTTTGACCTCAAGATATTTCAGGGTGCAGGTGCATTTGTCTGTGGTGAAGCTACAGCACTGATGCGTTCTATCGAAGGGAAACGCGGTATGCCAACCCCAAAGCTATGGCGGTCCGCTGTTAAGGGATTATGGGACAAACCAACAGTTCTGAACAATGTCGAAACCTTTGCGAACGTCCCTCAGATAATATTAAAAGGTGCCGATTGGTTCAGAAACTTAGGGACCGAAAGGAGTGGGGGAACCAAAGTCTTCGCACTAACGGGAAAAGTGAAAAATGCGGGTCTCATCGAAGTGCCTCTGGGGATTTCTTTGAGGGAGATAATTTATGACATCGGCGGCGGGATTGAAGGTGACAGGAAATTCAAGGCAGTACAGACAGGAGGTCCATCAGGAGGATGCATTCCTGCAGGGTTTCTTGATATAGAAGTAGATTATGAGCCCCTTGCGCTGGCGGGCTCAATTATGGGTTCAGGCGGCATGATCGTACTCGATGAGACTGACTGTATGGTCAATACAGCAAAGTTTTTCCTCGAATTTACCCAGGCAGAATCATGCGGCAAATGTACTCCATGCAGGATAGGCACAAAGAGACTGCTTGAAATATTGGAGAGGATTACTTCAGGCAAAGGTAAAAAAGGCGATATAGAACTTCTCGAGGAACTCAGTGAGGATATAAAAGCAACCTCTTTATGTGGACTGGGTATGACAGCACCTAACCCTGTATTAAGTACTATTAAATATTTCAGAAACGAATATGAGGCACACATTATAGATAAAAAATGTCCTGCTGCTGTATGTAAGGATTTAATAAAATACTTTATTCTTGAAAAGGTTTGCAAGGGCTGCGGCGCCTGCAAAAGAGTGTGCCCGGCCGATGCAATCCGGGGCATAAAGAAAAAACCACACAGAATTGACTCAAATTTGTGTGTAAAATGTGGGACATGTTTTTATGCATGTAAGTTTAAAGCGATAATGAAGATATAATGCATAATGCACAATTATTATTAAAAAATCCCCCTTCATCCCCCTTTTCCAAAGGGGGAGATTCCCCTCTATTAAGAGGGGATTAAGGGGTGTGTCCTTCCCCTCTTTGGTAAAGAGGGGTTAGGGGAGATTTTATGGACATGAAATGGTAACACTCAAAATAGATGGCATGAAAGTTACTGTAAGGAAGCTGTCAACCGTTCTCGATGCTGCAAAAAAACTTGACATCCCGATACCTACACTATGCCACCATCCCGAACTTTCGCCATTCGGAGGCTGCAGACTATGTATAGTAGAAGTTCAGGGCATGGCAAGACCTGCTACTGCCTGTACAACTATAGCAAAAGAAGGGATGATAGTCACAACAACAAGCCCTTATTTAGAAAAATTAAGGAAAACAATCCTTGAACTTCTCCTATCTGACCATCCAAATGACTGTATGGTGTGTGAAAGGGCAGGTGATTGCACACTCCAGGAACTTGCATATTTCTACAATATTAGGGAGAACAGATTCGTCGGCGAAAAAAGACCTTTTATTAAAAAGGACGAAAATCCATTCGTTGAAAGGAGTATGGAAAAATGCATACTCTGCGGGCAATGTGTGCGGGTATGTGACGAGATTCAGGGTGTAGGTGCAATTGACTTTGCTTATAAGGGATTTAATACAAGGGTATGTGCTTCCTATGAAAAAGATCTCAATTGCGAGTTCTGCGGCCAGTGTGTTGCGGTCTGCCCTACAGGAGCATTGACAGGTAAGATGTGGGCTCATAAAGGAAGGCAGAAAGACATAGAGCAAGTTGATACTGTTTGCCCATACTGCGGGTGCGGCTGCAACCTTACACTCCATGTAAGGCGGAACGAAATTATCCGTGTCTCCTCAAAAAAAGATACGATAAACGAAGGCTGGCTTTGTATGAAAGGTAGATTTGGTTACGGATTCATAAATAGCGATGAAAGGCTCACAAAGCCTCTTATCAGAACAGCTCCCAAAAAACATTCAGCGGACAGTGGACAGTGGACAAATCCCCCTAATAATCCCCCCACCCCCCCTTTAGCAAAGGGGGGCGAGGGGGGATTTGAAAGAGGGGGGAATGGGGGGGTAGACTCCTCACTCCTCACTCCTCACTCCTCACTATTCAGGGAGGTTTCATGGGAAGAGGCATTAAACTTTGTTGCAAAAAGATTAGGAGAAATAAAAGAAAGATACGGCGCGGACTCGATTGGCGGACTTTCATCAGCAAGATGCACAAATGAGGAAAATTATCTCTTCCAGAAATTTATGCGTGCTGTCATTGGCACAAATAATGTTGACAATTGTGTAAGGTACTGCCATAGCTCAACATTTGCTGGACTTGCATCAGTTTTTGGTTCAGGTGCCATGACAAATTCCGTCCCGGAGATTGAAAATCATGATGTAATCTTTGTCATCGGTTCAAATACAACAGAGACACACCCGATAATCGGTCTAAAAATGAAGAAGGCTGTTAAAAATGGAGCTGAACTTATTATTGCTGACCCAAGAAGGATTGAACTTGTAAGATTTGCCAAGATATGGCTGCAGCACAGGCCAGGCACAGACGTTGCCCTTCTAAACTCTATTATGCATGTAATTGTAAAAGAAGATTTAATAGATAAAAAATTCATAGAGGAACGGACAGAAGGCTTTGAATCCTTCAAGCAATCCCTCGCCGAATACACACCAGAGGAAGGTGAAAGGATTACAGGTGTTCCAAAGGAAGATATTATAAAGGTAGCGCTTCTTTATGGAAATGCTGTACGGCCTGGTATTTATTACACCATGGGTATTACCCAGCATTCTCATGGAACAAAAAATGTCTATGCAATAGCAAACTTGGCATTGATGACAGGTAATCTCGGAAGAGAAAGTACAGGGGTCAACCCTCTCAGGGGACAGAACAATGTTCAGGGTGCAACAGATATGGGTTGCATACCTGACTTCTATCCCGGTTATCAAAAGGTAAATATACCGGGTATCAAGCAAAAGTTTGAAATGGCATGGGGTGTCAAGCTCTCTGACAAGGTCGGTTTAACGGCAACGGAAATAATCAATGCAGCCTTTAAGGGAAAACTGAAGGCATCATACATAATGGGTGAAAACCCTGTTTTGAGCGACCCTGATGTTAACCATACAATAAAGGCACTTGGAAAACTGGATTTCCTTGTTGTACAGGATATATTTATGACGGAGACGGCAGAGCTTGCTGATGTGGTATTGCCTGCAGCCTGCTTTGCAGAGAAAGACGGTACATTCACAAATACTGCAAGAAGGATTCAAAGGGTCAGAAAGGCAGTAGAACCACCAGGGGAGGCAAAAGAGGATTCATGGATAATCATGGAACTTGCAAACCTATTCGGGTACAAGATGAGATATAACTATATTGGAGAGGTATTTCATGAAGCTGGGAAGGCATGGCCGGCGATAGCAGGTATAACTTACGGAAGGATAGAAAAGATAGGTCTTCAGTGGCCTTGTCCAACACTCGACCATCCAGGAACTCTTTATCTCTTTAAAGGAGGGTTCCCAAGAGGTAAGGCTGCATTCAGCACCATCAGATATAGACCATCAGAGGAATTACCTGATAATGAGTATCCATTTTTGCTATCGACAGGAAGACAGCTTTTTCAGTATCATACAGGGTCAATGACGAGAAAGATTGATGCAATCAATAAAGTATCACCCGAGGCATATATCGAGATCCATCCCGATGATGCAAAGCAATTGGGAGTAAATGATGGGGATACAGTGAAGGTATCTTCCAGGAGAGGCTCTATAGATATCAAGGTGTTAATTTCGGAACGGCCGTTAAAAGGTATGACCTTCATACCTTTCCACTTCAAGGAGGCGGCAGCAAATGTGCTTACCAGTTCTGTTCTGGACCCTATCGCAAGGATACCGGAGTTAAAGGTATGTGCAGTTAAAATAGAACCAATACACCAGATATGAATTAAAGGTTGAGGTTTTCTTAACCTGAACCTTGATTTTAACTAAAAAGGAGGCGCTATGACTAAAATATTAAAACAACAGGTTTTACTCCATGACATGGAGAGTGCAGAGCTTAACAAGATGTCTAAAATCGTTAAAAAAATGACCTTTAAAAAAGGGGATCAACTTTTTAAGGAAAAAGATGACACAAAGGGGCTGTATCTTGTCCATTCAGGAAAGGTTGAAATTTCCAAGATTACCTCTGACGGCTGGAGACAGACAATTGCTACCCTGACCCCAGGGCATTTCTTCGGTGAATTATCAATCCTTGAGAAAAGACGACATGAGGCAAGTGCTGTTGCGGCTGAAGATACTGAACTCTTTCTTATTTCAAAAGAAGACTTTGAAAAATTAATGCAAGAAGATATCGAACTTGCATGTAAGATTATTACGAAAATTGCAATAGTAATGAGTAAAAACCTGAGGCGAATGAACGATAAATTCCTCAGTGCATTAATAAGCTATTAAGGTAAGTGCAAAGTGTAAGTGTATGTGTAAGTTTAAGTTGATGTATTAAGAATTTTCAGGAATTTCACTTTCACTTACACTTAACACTATTTTTAAAAGGAGGATTTTTAAAATGCCGATTGATCCAACCAAACATGCAGATTGGGAAATTGCAGAAGCAGCGGAAAAGACGATGAAGACATCTCAGCAATTAGCTGATGAATTAGGTATCGAAAATGATGAACTCCTGCCTTACGGGCATTATATTGCAAAGGTTGATTATGCACAGGTTTTAGAAAGGCTAAAGGATAGGCCTGATGGGAAATTCATTGAAGTAACAGCCATAACTCCAACCCCTCTCGGAGAGGGAAAATCCACTACAACCATGGGACTTCTTCAGGGAATGGGTAAACGCGGTAAAAAAGTCACTGCATGTATCCGTCAACCTTCGGGTGGACCAACTATGAATATCAAAGGTTCTGCAGCAGGAGGCGGTTTATCACAGTGTATCCCCCTCACAGAATTCTCACTTGGACTGACAGGTGACATAAACGCTGTCATGAATGCACATAATCTTGCTATGGTTGCATTAACTGCGAGGATGCAGCATGAGTCTAACTATAATGATGAACAGCTATCGAAGAGAAACCTGAAACGTCTTAATATAGACCCCAGGAATGTTGAAATGGGCTGGGTTATTGATTTTTGTGCCCAGGCACTTCGCAACATCGTCATCGGTATAGGCGGCAAGATGGATGGCTTTACGATGCAATCTAAATTCGGTATAGCTGTCTCTTCAGAGGTTATGGCCATACTCGCAATCTTCAGTGATCTTGCAGATTTCAGAAAAAGGATAGGTGGTATTGTCGTAGCATACGACAAACAGGGTAACCCTGTAACTACAGAAGACCTCGAGGTTGCCGGTGCTATGACTGCATGGATGCGTAATGCCATAAATCCCAATTTGCTTCAATCTATTGAGGGCCAGCCCTGTTTTGTTCATGCAGGGCCTTTTGCCAATATTGCTGTCGGTCAGTCATCTGTCGTGGCCGACAAGATGTGTCTTAAGTTAGCTGATTATCATATTACTGAGTCTGGTTTTGGTGCTGATATAGGTTTTGAGAAGTTCTGGAATGTAAAGTGTCGCTATTCAGGGAACATTCCAAATGTCTCGGTGATTACAGCTACTATAAGGGCATTGAAGCATCATGGTGTTAATGCTGGTGCACCACCAGTAGTTCCAGGCAGACCGATTCCAAAAGAATATTTTAAGGAAAATCTTGCATGGCTTGAAGATGGAATGACAAATGTAATACATCATATAAATACGGTTAAGAAGGCAGGTATAAACCCTGTTGTCTGCATAAACCGATTCCACAATGATACGGAGGAGGAGGTTAAGCTGACAAGGAAGATGTGCGAGGCTGCCGGTGCACGTGTTGCTGTATCACAGCACTGGCAGTATGGAGGCGAAGGTGCACTTGAGCTGGCTGATGCAGTTCTGGATGCATGTAATGACAGGGTAAACTTTAAATTTCTTTATGATATGGATACTCCTCTTCGTAAACGTATCGAGCTCATCGCCAGGGAGGTTTACGGGGCTGATGGAGTAACCACTTCCCGAGAGGCAGGAGCAAAGGCCGAGAAGTTTGAGAAGGATCCAAAATTTAAAGATTATGCTACAATGATGGTAAAGACCCATCTCTCTCTCTCTGATGACCCTGCAATTAAGGGTGTGCCAAACGGCTGGACACTTCGCATTCGCGACTTTCTTATATATGGAGGAGCCAGGTTTATCTGTCCTGTAGCAGGGAATATCAGCCTCATGCCGGGGACATCATCCGACCCCGCTTACCGGCGCGTCGATGTAGATGTAAAAACCGGTAAAGTGAAAGGTTTGTTTTAAGAGTGATAGCCTCTCAAATCCCCCCTTTAGCAAAGGGGGGTGAGGGGGAATTTTATAATTATGTATTATGTATTTGTTATTCACAAAATCTCCCTATCCCCTCTTTTAAAAAGAGGGGCAACAGAGTCCATATTTTTTAAAAAAGAATTTGAAGAAAACTAATTTCTACCTAAATCGAGCGATTCTTGTTCTGTCATTCTGGCTTGTCCGGAATCTTTCTTTGTTTATAGAAGGATTCCCGACAAGCGGGAATGACCACTTAGTGGGTGGTTAACATTTTTCATAGTACTTTAAATAATAAGGGTAAAAATAAAAAAACCCGTTCAAATTAGGTTCTAATGTTCTATATGAAAAAAGTCGGATTTGTTTATGATGATATATTCCTCAAACATGAAATGCCTGCTGGCCATCCAGAATCTCCCCAAAGGCTTATAAAAATATTAGATGCACTAAAAAATTCAGATATCTGGAATAATCTAATACATATAAAGCCTCGACGCGCAGATGAAGATGATATACTAAGTGTTCTACTAAGTGTTCACACCAAAAAATATTTCGATAATGTCAAGACCTTTAAAGGTTATTATGACCCTGACACATACATTTCGGATAACTCGTTTGAGGCAGCAATGTTTGCCGCAGGCGCTGTTATTGAAGCGATAGATAGATGTAAAAAAGGTGGGATAGAAAGGGCGTTCTGCAATGTAAGGCCGCCAGGTCATCATGCTGAGGCAAACAGGGCTATGGGCTTTTGCATATTCAATAATATTGCTGTTGGCGCCAGATATGCACAGAAGATTGGATATAAAAAGGTCTTTATCATTGATTTTGATGTCCATCATGGAAACGGCACCCAGCACATATTCGAAGAAGATGACGCGGTTTTTTATTTCAGCACACATCAGTATCCACATTATCCCGGGACAGGAAGAGATTCGGAAAGAGGAAAAGGCAAAGGAGAAGGCTTTACTTATAATATCCCTATGCAGTATGGCTCAGGAGATAAGGATTACTTCTCTGCCTATCATGATATCATGCCAGGCCTTGTCAGGAACTTCAGTCCTGATATAATCCTCATCTCTGCAGGCTATGACATTCATTCAAAAGACCCCCTTTCAGATATAAATGTAACAAATGAAGGAATACAAAATATAGTTAGAGGAATTCTTAAATGTTCGCCTGTCACACCTCACACGTTTCTGCCTTTTATATTTGCCCTTGAAGGCGGGTATAATCTTCATGCATTAAGTGAATCGGTATTGATTACTATTGAAGAGATGTTAGAAGATTAAGTCTGAGCAGATGACTTTAAGTCAAATTGAGCTTAATCTTTTCTTTATGTCCATCGCCTCTGCAACCAGATCTAAAACCTGATTCATTTTAAAGGGTTTATTTAATATAAGATCTGCACCGCTTTCTTTCATCTTTTCATCATCTATCTGGATACCCCAGCCGGTAATCAAGGCTACAGGTATACTGGGATCTTTTGCCTTTATTGATTTAGCCACCTTCCAGCCGCTCATCCCGGGCATGCCCACATCAGTAAAAACCAGATCAATCGCCTCGTTATCAAAAATATCCAACCCTTCTTTTCCAGAAGAAGCCTTATAAACATTATGCCCTCCCTGGATAAGCAAGCTCCCTAAAATATTCCGGACCATTTCTTCGTCATCTATCACCAGGATATTGGCAGTCTTAACCTCTCTGGTCGTAATATGCTTTCCCACTTTTTCTTTGAGTTCCGCCGGGACAGGTAAATTTATTATAAAGGCAGCGCCTTTTCCTTCTTTGGTCTCGACCTCTATAGTTCCCCCATGTCTGGTGATAATACTATAGGCAATGCTCAATCCCAATCCATCGCTTATGGCACCTTTAGTAGTAAAAAATGGATCAAAAATCTTTTTTTTCACTTCTTTAGATATGCCTATTCCGGTATCAGTTACAAGTATCTGCACTTCCTCATTAATGGCTCTTGTCTCAATGGTAATCTTACCTCCTTCAGGCATGGCATCAATTGAGTTGAAGATCATATTGGTTAAGACCTCCCTTAATTCTGAGGGGCTTCCCATAATATGTGGCAAATCCTTTTCTAATATGGATATTAACTCGATATTAATGCCCACTTCCTGGGCCTGATCTTTCCAGCGGGGTTTGGACATCTCTTTCACTTCTACAATGATCTCATTGATATCCACTATTGAAAATGCTTTATCCACCCTTATCCTGGTAAACTCCTGAAGACGTTTTACAGCCTCACCAGCATCTAACGCAGCAGTTTCGATTACTTTGAGCTGTTTTTTTATCTGTTCAGGATTTAATGTATCCACCTGCCTGGCAAGTAACTCTGTATTACCCAAGATGATGGCTAAGATGTTGTTGAAATCATGTGCAACCCCTGAAGCCATCTGACCCATAACTCTCAGCTTCTCGGATTGGATGAGCTGCTCCTCAATTTTTTTCCTTTCGCTGACATCTCTCATGATGACTTCAACACCAAAAATATTTCCTTTTTGAAAATAGGGGCGGTCACCAACTTCGAGGAAAAATACTTCTCCCTTTTTGTTTAAAACCTTAATCTCATAAATATCTCCTACTGGTTTCCCAGCTATTCTTTCCTCGAACCGTTTCATAGCCGCGGGTAGATCTTCCGGATGGACAAAATCTGAAAATCCTTTATCCTTCAACTCCTGCTCGGAATAGCCAAACAATCCGATAAATCTTTTATTATAAATGCTGAGTTTACCATCAGGGATCATAAATACGGCTACTGCATCATTTATACTTTCAAATAGTTCCCTGTATTTTTCCAGAGACTCTTTTAACTCCTTCCCCAATCTCTGCTTCTCTTTTGTTAGCATCTGCTTGTCTATAGACTTTTTAACTAAAGCCCTTAGTTCTTCTATGTCAAAAGGTTTGGTAACAAAGGCGTCTACACCTCTGTTCAATGCCTTAATAGCATTTTCTGTGCTGGCATAAGCCGTTATCATGATTATGCTTAAATCCGGATCTGTCTTTTTAATGATTTCCAATAGTTCTACCCCATCTATATCCGGAAGTCTTATATCCAATATAGCTATATTAAATGAGTCACCTTTTATTAAGGCCGCTCCATCATTGGCAGTATTGCTGTTGAGATTCTGTATCCATCCAGTTCAAGTATATGCGAAAGGGTTTTGCACATGCCTTTATCATCGTCAATAATCAGGATATTTGGTATTGAGCTTGTCAAAGCATCGACTTTATTATTCATGATATTTCCTCTTTCCCATATCAGTCCAACATCTTTTGCATGTCTTTTCGTTCATCGCTCTCACCCTTCAGCCATAGGCAGCCTGACAACAAATGTGGCGCCTTTTCCAAACTCACTTTTTAGTTTTATTTGTCCTTCATGTCTCTCAATAATTCCATGGGTAACTGCCAGCCCTAATCCAATACCCTTGGCCTTAGTAGTAAAAAGTGGATCAAATATCTTCTTCTGGTCTTCTTCTTTAATTCCACAACCAGTATCTTTAAATTCGACCTCAATAAACCTTTCATCCTCCCGGCTGGTTATTGTTAATCTTCCACCCACTTCCATGGATTGACAGGCATTTAAGATCAGATTATTAAAGGCCTGTCTTATTTGATAATGGTCAACCATAGCCTTCTTGAGGTTAGGTTTTAGATTCATCTCTACTTTGATATTCTCCGGTGTCTTGGTAACCGATAGGGCATATTTAATAATTTTATTTATATCATATGGCTTAACCACTAATTTTGAGGTCAGAGAAAAGTTCAGCAAGTCTCTGATAATCTTGGCAGAGAGACTTATCTCATTCTCTATAATATCAAGAAACTCAGAAATACTCGGATCTTTTGCTATTAGACCACCTTTGCTGATCTCTTCTTTTAAATAGTAAGCTGAGTTTTTAATTACCCCTAAAGGATTCCTCAGTTCATGAGCTACACCGGCAGCCAACTGCCCTATGGCAGCCAATTTTTCAGTCCGAATGAGGCGCTCCTGAGTTTTTATTAACTCTAAGCTGCTCCTTTCCAACTCGGCTGTCCTTCCCTCTAGTTCTGTTTTAGACTTTTCTATCTTCATTTGGTTATCCACCAACTCTGCATAAATTCGATCTATAGCTTGTATGATTTCCTGCCACATTTTCTCTTCCATCTGCCGGTGGATTACATTGTCAGTGACATCTTTGGCAATGTGGACAAAACGTGTAATTTCATCATGTCCGTTTCTTATTGGATATACATTAATTAATACATGATGTTGACTACTACCATCATGTATGCCGGAATGGATGTGGGTTGCGGAACTGGATTTTCCTGTGGCTAAAACATTATATATTGGACATATATCAAAAGGTCCCTGGCATGGAAAGTCAAGACCGTGTGTTACATAATAACAACGCTTATTAATAATTTCAGGTCCGTAAATGTCTATTGATTTTTGACTTGCCCAGACAATTTTGTAATCTTTTGAGATAAGCAGAATCTCTTCGTCAATTCCTTTGACAATATTCTCATATACCCATTTATTCTTTCTCTGAAAATTCATTTCCGTACCATGTGATCATGCCTACCTCTTTATTGTATGAACAGTGCATACAAGGCAGGGATCAAAGGATCTTATCACATGCCCGACCTCTACCGGATTATCCTCATCCTCAACTATAGTCCCGTTCAAGGCTTGCTCACATGTCCCGTGCTGATCAAAAAAATCCTTAGGAGAAAGGTTCCATGCAGTAGGGGTTATTACCTGATATCTTTCAATCTTACCGTCCTTAATGGCTATCCAGTGACCAAGCGCCCCTCTTGCCGCCTCAATAAGACCTATTCCTTTTGCCTCTGTATGCACCAAAGGCTTTTTATGGAATGGCTTATACGCGTCTATCTCTCTTATCCAGATTCCAACCTGTCTTGCCAACCTCACCGCCTCATGAAGCCTTGCCAAAGCCCTTAAGAAAACGCTTGAACCTCTTTTACTAAATATATCATAGATCAGGAGGTCTTTATCCAGTATCATCCTGGCCAGAGGCCCTACCTCTACTGTGTTGTCATCATAGCGCGGAGATTTAGACCAACTGTAAGCCCCTCCCTTATCCGGATCAGGTTCGGTAATCCCTTCAGAAGGATGTAGTCCTCCCTTGTAGCCTTTTAGGAAGGAATACTTGATATATTCAGTTATCTTCTCCTGGTTAAATGGGTAAAAATCCCTGTCATAGTACCCGCTGGAAAGCCAGTTTTTTCCCTCAGGAAGTTTATATGCTCCATAAGACAGAAATTTACCCGGACCTTTACCAATTTTATCCAATCCTATTTCTCTCGAATACCTAACATAAGTCCCAATGTCGCTGTCCTGGTGGTTTGATTCTGTCAACCACTTCTCCAGGTCAGCTAAGCTCTTATTCTCCAGCCATCTATCAATCTCGCAACCCAGTAAACTTTTTTCTATGTAATCCTGTAACTCCCTCAATAGTCCCAGGGCCTTAATTTGGCGTGAAATACTGATACTGCAGGTAACTCCTCCCGGCTGGAAGATAAGTGTATTTGGCCACTTGCCTGCAAATACTCCCATAAGCTCTAACATACTTGAACGAGCCTTAAGAGCCTTTAAATAAGATGCGCCCTTAAAAGGAAGAAAACGCTTTACAATCTCAGGATAGTCTGGATGAGGTGAATATTTTTTATTGGTCAAATCAGGGGCAAATAAGATATAGAAATGTGTAATATGACTCATAAGAATCTCGATTGCCATGACAATATTTTTTACCCTATATGCATTATCAGGCATCGCAGAGTTCCATGCATTCTTTATGGCTGTCGAGCTTGCTACTCCATGTGATGCACCACAGATTCCACAGATCCTTGGAGTAAATACTATGGCATCCATAGGATCTCTTCCCTTTAACAAGATTTCAAACCCTCTAAACATCACACCCTTGGATCTGGCATTTTGCACCTTTCCATCCTTAATCTCAATAGTTATCTCCAGGTCGCCTTCCACTCTATTAAATGGACTTATATTTATCGTCTTAGACATCTTAAACTCCTTAATCTACCCTTCTGAATGATACTGCATTTTTCTTTAATCTCTCAGGAGTGGCAAGTTTTGCTAAGCTGGCCATCCCCACATACCAGGCTTTAGGAACATCAAGGGGCAATGTAACAGGTACCTCTCCTATCTTTCTGGTCTCAAAGAAAGGTACAGAGCTATCTGGAAAATCCGGCGAGGTACAGGCAATACATGGAAAACCTGCTCGAGTGCAACTTCCTGTACGACCCAGCCACATACGCTCATTACAGTCTGATTCACATAATGTTCCTTTACAGCCCAGATATTCAAAAAGACATCCCAGTTGACTATATTCAGTGGCTGAAGCCTTAAATTCGTAAAATTCATTTCGTGGACAGCCATGATGGGCCAGTTTTTTATAGAATGCCTTAGGACGATTGAATTCATCCAATTCTCCGGCGCCTAATTTCCCCATTATTAACCGCATTAGCGTCTCTACTATCCAATCCGGATGACAGGGACAGCCAGGAACGTTGACTACCGGATGGCCTGAACCCGAGACGTAATCCTTTCCCAGCGCCCCTCCTTTTTGTTTCCTCAAGAACTGTAGACCGGTAGCCTCAATAAAATTAGCGCCGGCAGCTACTATACCGCCAAAGGCAGCACAGGTGCCAATTGCTATTGTATACTGGCTAACCTTAGCAAGCTTTTCTATCCACTCCCTGAACGGACGACCATTAAATAGAAAAAATTTCCCGCTATTTTCAGGTCCGCAAATCACAGCGCCTTCCACTATTAAAACATCAAGTTTTGTTTTTCTGGAAATACATTTATCAAATATTTTCCCTACATCTTCCCCTATTTCAAGACTTAGAAAGGGATGCCACAGTAAATTTATATCAAGCATCTTCAGGGCGGTAAGTACATGTGGCTGCTCTGCGTTAAGGAATGATATCGTATCCCCGTTGCAACCACCACTTTGTAGCCATAATAAATTAACCATTGTCTATACCTCCTTTTTTCTCCTAAAAGAAAGAGGGAAATCTTAAATAAATACTGTAAATATTATCTAATAAATATTAACATAAGGTCCATTTAAAATCACAACCAATATTTTACGCTACTCCATACTGTCTTTATTGCAATTTACTGTCTTAACGTCTATAATCTTATCAAAATATGTGCAATGAACGTATAGCCTTTTGTAAAATCCTTTTTTGTAAAAAATAAATTCATGTTTATTAAGACTATATTTCTAATTTTTCTAATCCTCTTTTCCTTTTCTGCCTTCTCTGAAAATAATCCCCCCTCACCCCCCTTTAGTAAAGGGGGGCAGGGGGGATTTGCTGAAGAAATTAGGAAAGAAGTTATTGTCATCACTGTAGATGGTGTTATTAATCCGGTTTCAGCAGAATATATTGGAAAGAGTATTAAGAAGGCGAATGAGAAGAAAGCCGAGGCACTCATAATTGAGCTCGATACCCCGGGAGGGTTGGACACATCCATGAGAAATATTGTCAAAGATATCATAGGGAGTGAAGTACCTGTTGTTGTGTATGTTTCGCCAAGCGGCAGCAGGGCAGCCTCTGCGGGTGTATTTATAACCTTGGCTGCCCATATCGCAGCAATGGCACCTGGTACAAATATCGGGGCAGCCCATCCAGTTGGCATTGGGGAAAAGATGGATAAGGTGATGGCTGAAAAGGCGACCAACGATGCAGCAGCTTATATAAAATCTCTTGCAGAGAGAAACGGGAGAAACGCAAAGTGGGCTGAAGATGCGGTCAGGAAGAGTATCTCTGCGACAGAGAAAGAGGCGTTAAAGGAAAAGGTTATAGACCTCGTTAGCAAAGACCTGAACAGCCTTCTCTCAGATATAGACAGCAGAAAGGTCCGGACGATTACGGGACAAAAGATCCTGATGACTGCAAAAGCAAATGTCACCAGAGAGGAAATAGGGATCAGGCATAAGATACTCAACCTCATTTCCGACCCAAATATCGCCTATATCCTTATGCTCCTTGGTTTTTACGGCCTATTTTTTGAACTTACAAACCCTGGGGCGCTTTTCCCCGGTGTAATAGGTGGAATCTGTCTCATACTTGCCTTCTATGCATTCCAGACACTTCCTGTAAATTATGCAGGACTTTTATTAATTATCCTCGCCATCATCCTCTTCGTTCTTGAGGTAAAGATTGTATCTCATGGAGTGCTCACGATTGGCGGAATAATTGCTATGATTATAGGCTCACTGATGCTCTTTGAATCACCGGCGCCTTTTATGAAGCTCTCGCTCTATATTATTCTCCCTGCTGTCATTATAACCGCCCTATTCTTTACTGTAACATTCGGCCTTGCATTCAAGGCATATAAGAGAAAGCCTGTCACCGGTTCAGAGGGACTTATCGGAGCTAAAGGGATTGCAGATACAGATATAACAAAAGATGGAGGTATGGTATTATTACATGGTGAGCGCTGGGCAGCATATTCTGATGAGCCTATAGGAAAGGGGGAAAATATAATAGTAGAGACTGTATCAGGACTGAAGGTAAAGGTTAAAAGATATCAGTAATTTGATGTCAGATACACGATGCGTGATGCATACATAATGTATTTTGTATAAGCTATAAGGAGGTTTATATGCCAATATTTGCAACGTCTTTCATGGGTTTTCTTTTAATAATATTCCTTGTCATATATTTCCTTTCGAGTGCAATAAAGATATTAAGGGAATATGAGAGGGGTGTTGTATTCAGGCTTGGAAGGGTTATACCTGTAAAGGGTCCTGGACTTGTCATAATCTGGCCGATAATTGACAGGCTCGTCAGGGTCAGCCTTCGTATTGTCGCAATGGACGTTCCTGCTCAGGATGTAATTACAGAGGACAATATAACAGTTAAGGTTAATGCCGTTATCTATTTCAGGGTAATAGAACCTATAAAGGCAATTACAGAGGTTGAGGATTTTTTATATGCAACATCAATGATCGCACAGACAACGCTCAGGAGCATTCTCGGACAGAGCCAGCTCGATGACCTCCTTTCTAAAAGGGAAGAGGTAAATGCTAAACTTCAAAAGGTAATTGATTTTCAGACAGAGCCATGGGGGATAAAGGTAACAACAGTCGAGGTTAAGAATGTTGACCTGCCAATAGAAATGCAAAGGGCAATAGCAAAACAGGCAGAGGCTGAGCGTGAAAGAAGGGCAAAGATTATCCATGCTGAAGGAGAGTTTCAGGCATCACAGAAGCTTGTAGATGCGGCAACTATAATTGCAACAGCACCGTCTGCACTCCAGCTCAGGTTCCTCCAGACACTTACGGAAATCGCTACAGAGAAAAACTCCACAATAATATTCCCGGTACCGATAGATCTGATAAAACCATTTCTTGAAAAAATGGAAAAACCAAAATAGACCTGTGACCTATATCTATAACTCGTGTGACAAGGAGATAGGCAATAGCACCATTTAAGAACAAGATATGGCTCAGGCTATTAATGCTCTTACTCATAGTAGTTGGATTGGCATTAATGGCCTATGAATATGGTTTAATCCCTCTTTCAGTTCATGAAAGCCGATTATTACAAGAACGGTTGAAATGCTTTCTTGATTCTCTTGGGCCTGCTGCATTTGTAGGATTCATTCTTTTACAGGTTGTCCAGGTAGTTATTACTCCTATACCGGGAGAGGTTACAGGGGTTTTAGGTGGCATTCTATATGGACCTTACCTTGGTGTTTTATTGTCTACCATTGGTTTAACAATAGGCTCTTACATAGCCTTTGCTCTCTCACGAGCCTTTGGAAGACCCTTTGTAGAAAAATTTGTAGACGAAAGAACCATGAGCCGATTCGATTATCTCCTCCATCTTAAGGGTGCATTCCTGGTCTTCCTACTATTCCTTATACCTGGATTTCCAAAGGACCTCTTATGTTACATCCTTGGGCTTGGACACATTACCACAGCGGAATTCCTTGTGATTGGCGGTACCGGAAGGCTTTTTGGGACTATCCTCTTAACCCTTGGCGGTTCATACATACGACACCATCAATATTATCGGCTATTTATTCTTTTAGGGATTGCAATTGTTATAATATTGTTTTCAATGGCTTACAAAGATAAGCTCGAGAAATTGTTTCAGAAATGGCATTCATATGCAGGTAAGGCAACATTAAAAGACAAAAGATAGATAGTGGTTCTGTTACTGAGAACATATTAAAAAACAATCTAACTAAAAAAGGAGGATACTATGCAGAATTTATCACCTAACCCAAATGGGGTGACAAGACAGTTTGAAAGAAGACCCTATTCTAAAATCATCGACTTCTCTGTAAGCTCTCGTGAATCCAGGGAACAGAAATGGTTGAATCTAAAAGGCAAGGCAATTGATATATCTGAAAAAGGGATAGGCATACAGACAGACTATCCTTTGGCTCCGGGTCATATGCTGTGGTTCAATGATGGAATAGAAGATAAGGCTGGTTTTGTAAGGTGGTGCATACAGCTTGATAATGATTACAGGGTTGGGATTAAGTTAGATGAAAAACATGTCAAGCATCTCGATGATGTAACAGAACTATTCAATAAACGACTTGAGGAAATAGAGAAAAGATGTTCTAATCCTGAGGCAAATCCTGACAAACTTTTACATGATGTTACAATGGCTATTTCTGATGTACTCGATGCCTGTGCAGAATTTGAAAGAGAAGTAAAAGACAAGGATATTATCAGGGATGCACGGATAAGGTTTCATGGAAAAACAAATACCATTCTATCCAAAAGCTATTGTATAAACCGCACAAGAACATGGCCTCAGGGATATCAGGGTGATTATAAAACGCTGGAACATGTGTACAAAAACACACCTCTCTCTGAAGGGATAGGATACTATTTGGATTTGTGTCTCTTGAATTCAGATCTTGCGCCCGCCGTAAGGAATAGGATCAAGAAACTTGAGGACATACTAAGAGATGAATTACTGAATAGAGAGAAACCTTCTGTCTTGAATATCGCATGTGGTTCATGCCGTGAGGTTTTTGAATTAGCCACTGTAATTGAAAAATCCGGCGCTAAAATTACTTGTATTGATTTAGATAATGATGCCCTTTCTTTCGCAGCAAATCGTTTATCCTATACCAGTATTTCACCACTCTCATCAAATCAGGTTAATCTTCGCAAATATAATGCCATAAGGATGTTTGACCACGATCTTAACATGAGTGAGTTTGGAAGGCAGGACATCATATACAGTGTTGGATTCTTTGACTATCTCCAATCTGATTTTCTCGCAAAATTTTTCAAAGCCTTATATAACATGCTTAACCCTGGCGGCATATTAATTACTTCCTTTAAGGATGCAAGCCGGTACAGACATCAGGATTACCACTGGATTGTTGACTGGGATGGTTTCTTACAGAGATATGAAGAAGACTTCATGGGTATCTTTTCTGAGGCTAAAATACCTTTTTCTGCAATAAGAGAAATGCGCGAAGATACGGGGATCATAGTTTTCTATGTAATAACAAAGTAGTATGGATAGAGTTGTTATCACAGGCATAGGTGTTCTCTCTCCTGTTGGTATTGGCAGGAAGGATTTTTGGGAAGCATTATCCCAGGGGAAAACAGGATTTAGAACAATAAGCCTATTTGATACAGCCTCCTTTAAAGTCCATATTGCTGGGGAGATAAGCGATTTTGACCCTGTTTCATTTCTCGGCAAAAAAGGACTTCGTACCCTTGACCGAAGTACAAGATTGTTAAGCTCTGCTGCCAAGCTTGCTATTGATGATGCCAATCTTCAGATCACTGACGAGAACACTAATTCCATAGGTATTTCCATTGGAACGACATTCGGAAGCCTTCACAGTATTTCACAGTTCGACCGTGAAGGCCTTATCGAAGGTCCAAAATATGTAAACCCGTCGTATTTTCCAAATACAGTCATTAACTCTCCTGCAAGTCAGGTCTCAATTCGTTTCAAGATAAAGGGCTTCAATACAACTATATCAACAGGGTTCTGTGCCAGTCTTGATGCAGTCATTTATGCTTCTGACTTTATACGCTTAAACAGAGCAGATGTTGTTCTTGCCGGAGGGGTGGAAGAACTTTGCGAAGAGACTTTCCTCGGCTTTCATAACCTTGGATATCTGTCAGGGATAGATGGTTCGGAGCCAATCTCTTGTCCTTTTGATGCAAGAAGGAATGGGATAATCCTTTCAGAAGGTGCAGCAGTTCTTGTTCTTGAAGACTTAGAGCATGCTTTAAAAAGAGGCGCAGAAATACTTGCCACAGTTAAAGGTTATGGAAATTCCTTTGACGCATCACTCCCCTTTAATTCCCCCCTTGGTAAGGGGGGATACAGAGGGGTCAAATGGAGTGATGATGGATTCAAACATGCAGGAACAGGGTTAAAAAATGCAATTACCATTGCATTAAAAGATGCACCTCTTTCTCCAGAGGATATAGGCTTTATATCTGCCAGCGCTAATTCGACAAAAGGACTTGACAGGATGGAGACGCGAGTTATAAAAGAAATATTTGGAGCGCATGCTTTTAATATCCTTGTGAGTTCAATAAAATCAATGGTAGGAGAATCTTTTTCTGCCTCAGGTTCCTTATCATTAGCAGCAGCAGTTGGTGCCATAAAGAATGGATTCATCCCACCGACTGTAAATTATATTGAAAAAGACCCTGAATGCGACCTTGATTATGTCCCGAATAAAGCGATACAGAAGAACATAAATCATGTGCTTGTAATCTCATCCGACCCCTATGGACAAAATACAGCTATTGTTCTTAGCAGGTATGATACATGATGTTGAAAATAAACAAACGATTATTTAAATTGTCATCTTATTATCCTCCCCTTAACAAGGGGAGGTAGGAGGGGTTTTTAATTACAAAAGCATTTAACAGAACAAACCTTACAACGAAAAGGAAGACATTAAGAAGGAATCTACCCTTGGCTGAGGTCATCCTATGGAATAGATTAAAGGGCAAGCAGTTAGAGGGCTATAAATTCAGAAGACAATATAGCGTCGAGCATTTTGTGATAGATTTTTATTGCCCTGAGTTGAAATTAGCTTTAGAGGTTGACGGAGATTCTCACTATCTACCTCCCCATCCCCTCCTTGGTAAGGAGGGGAATAAGGGGCGGTTATCTGATATGCAGAGACAATCTCAGATTGAAACCTTTGGTATCCGGTTTTTGAGATTTACCAATAGGGAGATATATGAAAATTTAGAAGGGGTATTGATTAAGATAGCAGAAAAAATTAAACAAATAACCTCCCCTACCCCTCCTTGTAAAGGAGGGGATTAAGAAGGTATTGACCCTTGTAAGGGAGAGAATCCTGCCTACTTAAAATGAAACACACATGCTGACAAGTCGGCACAAAGGGGAATGAAAATACACACCCCTTAATCCCCTCTTTTTAGAGGGGAAACCGCAGAACTCCCCTCTATTAAGAGGGGTTGGGGGTGTGTTATAAAGGTATTTTCAGGTGAAAACAACAAAAAATGTTAACGAAGGGAGGATATATGCAACTTGACTTTGAAGAGATAAAGAAGCTTATACCACAGAGATTTCCATTTATCATGATTGATAAAATACTTGAAGTTGAACCAGGTAAGTATGCAATTTCAATAAAAAATATCTCAGGCAACGACATATTATTTCTCGGTCATTTTCCTGAAAAGGCTATTATGCCTGGCGTTGCAATCTTAGAAGCAATGGCACAAACTGCCATAGTCCTTTTTGCCGCTGAAAATAATCCTTCCGAATCCCAGGCACCCCACTTTGGAAAAGGTGCCACCCCATTACCCCCCACTTTGGAAAAGGGGTCCAACACATTACCCCCCACTTTGGAAAAGGGGGGCGAGGGGGGATTTTCAGATGAAAAAAAAGGAGATAACAAAAATCCGATCTATTTCTTAGGGTCTGTCAAGGCACGGTTTTTCCATCCCGTTGTTCCCGGAGACCAGTTAAAGATAAAGGTTGTTAATGTCAAATCTTTACCAAATGGCGCCTTTGTATCAGCAGAGGCATTTGTTGATGATAAAAAAATATCAGAGGCAGAACTTGTGTTTAGTGTGATAAATGAATAAGAGGGTTGTTATAACAGGTCTCGGCGTTATCTCTTCCATCGGTATTGGCTGGAAGGAATTCTGGGATAGCCTTTTGAAAGGCAAATCAGGAATCAGCCATGTATCATCTTTTGATACCACAAATCATTTCACACATAATGGCGGTGAGGTAAAGAATTTTAAGCCAGAAGAATTTATTCCAAAAGACAAACTTAATTTACTAAGTCGAGCATCACAACTATGTCTTGCAGCAGCAAAGCTAAGTATAGAAGATGCAAAGCTAACCCAAGATGATATTTTAAATATGAAGATCGGTACCTGCATTGGAACAACTATGGGTGCTGTACAAACTGTTGAGATAATTGATGAACTAATAGTTTTACAAAATAAAATAAATTTCGGTAATGAATTAATCCTTCAAGTGCCTACTCATTCAACCCCAACTGCGGTCGCTAAAGCGTTTAGTTTCTACGGTCCAAATATGATGTTTTCAACTGCCTGTGCAGCAGGCAATTATGCAATAGGCTATGGGTTTGATTTAATAAGGTTTGGAAGATCAGACATCATACTTGCAGGTGGTGCGGAGCCTCTATCAAAAGTAGCTTTTACAGGATTTAATCAATTCTCAGCAGTTGCACCTGAAAAATGTCAGCCCTTTGACAAGAATAGAAAAGGCATGATAGTAGCTGAAGGAGCAGGTGTGCTTATTCTGGAGCCATTAGAAAATGCACTAAAAAGAAAGGTGCCCATTTATGCTGAAATTTTAGGCTATGGTCTTAGCTGTGATGCACAGCATATGACTCAGCCTTCCATCGAAGGCATATCTAAATGTATAATAAAAGCAATGAATGAGGCTGGAATTAATAAGGATGATGTAGATTATATCTGTGCTCATGGAACAGGAACACCTGCTAATGACAGGGCAGAATGTGCTGCAATTAAAAATGTCTTCGGGCCACGTTATAAACAAATTCCTGTTAGTTCAATTAAATCCATGCTTGGTCATACAATGGGAGCAGCCTCAGCACTTGAGGCGATCACATGTGCCCTTGTTGTAAAAAATAACATTATTCCGCCCACCATAAATTATGAAACACCTGACCCAGAATGTGACATTGACTGCGTGCCAAATAATCCAAGAAAACATAAAGTTAATATAGCATTGAACAATTCTTTTGCCTTTGGAGGCAATAATGCCTCCCTGGTTTTGAAAAAATTTATAAATTAAGGAGGGCATTTATTGTCTACGAACAATGTTGAACAGGAAATCATATCAATAATCTCTGATGTATCAGGATTTGATGAGGAAGAAATAAAACCTGATACAAACTTTTTCCAAGACCTTGAAATAGATTCTATTAAAGCTATTGAGATTACTGTTGCAATAGAAAAGAAATTCAAAATACAGGTAAGAGATAAAGATGTTCCAAATATTACAACATTGAAGCAGGCTGTTGAGTTAGTGAATACATTATTAACCCAGAAAGCGACCGCATGAAAAAATGGGAAAGATGCCGGACAAGCCGGCATGACATGAAATATATTATTTGCAATGGTTTTATTCATTGTCATTCCCGCTTGTCGGGAATCCTTCTTCAAAAAAAGCGATATGGATGACGCAATAATCATAGGTGCAGGCATAGGCGGCCTTGTCTGTGGTTGCTATCTTGCAAAAGCTGGCATGAAGGTGCTTATCGCAGAACAGCATTATAAACCTGGTGGATATTGCACATCATTTAAACGAAATGGATTTATTTTTGATGCAGCAGCTCATTCATTTGGTGGATATAGAGAAGACGGAATTGTAAGAAAAGTTTTCGAAGACCTTGAAATAGACAAGCGAGTAGAAATCACAAGATTTGATCCTTCAGACATTATAATAACACCCGATTATAAAGTTTCATTCTGGACAGATTTAGATGAAACAATTAATGATTTCCAAACAGCCTTTCCAGAGGAGAGCAACAATGTTAAGAATTTTTTCAATTTCCTAATTAACCCTGATACTATGTTTTTGGCTCGAATGAGAAGTTGGACATTCAAAAATTTAATAGATAAATATTTTAGAAACTATAAATTAAAGGCCATTCTTTCATTCCCAATATTTGGAAATGGAGCACTCCCACCATCAAAAATATCTGCATTCATAGGAGCTAAAATCTTTACTGAATTTCTCATTGATGGAGGGTACTATCCAGTAGGCGGCATGCAAACTCTATCTAATGCATTAGCTGAAAGCTTTAAAGAATACGGTGGGGAATTACAATTATCAAGCCCTGTTAAAAAGATTAAGGTAATCAACAAGGAAGCTAAAGGAGTGTTCATCAAAAATGGTGAGTTCATCGCTTCTAAATATGTAATCTCAAGTTGTGATGCCAGGCAGACTTTTATAAATCTCTTGGGTAAAAAGATGGTTGATCAAGACTTTTTAAATAAACTAAACCATATGATTCCCTCACTTTCAATGTTTGTTTTATATCTTGGCATGGATAAAAATTTTAATCCGAAACAAAATATAGGATCGAATATATGGTATCTACCGCATTATAGTATAGAAAAGATGTATTTAGCAGCAGCAAATAGAAACATCAATAATTTATCAGAATACATGGTACGCATCTCTTCAGATAAAAAAAGTATTTTAGCATTCATAAATACGTCATGCAGGAACAAAATATATTGGATTAATAACAAAAATAAATTAATAGAATCTTTTATAACAAAGCTTACGCAAATCATACCGGACATCTCAAAAAATATTATATTTAAAGATGCTGCAACTCCTTACACATTATATAGATATACTTTAAACTATCGAGGAGCTGCATACGGATGGGCAAGTACTCCTTCGCAACTCGCAGATCCTGATTTTAGAAAGCCATCCTTTATCCAAGGGCTTTACCTGACCGGCCATTGGTCAACACAGGGCCTGGGTATCCCAGGTGTCACATATTTAGGCTACAATACCGCTAATTTATTAATAAAGAAAGAAAAAACAAAAAAGTGATATAATTTATATATATTTGGTACTTAAATCAATTGCATGGAAAAAGAAAAATATATAAATCAAGAGGTTTTAAAATTACTTCAATCATGGGGTTCTATAATTCTGTCTGCCGGTGCCTTTCTTATCGGACTACTTATTCTATTAGATTATTCAGTTACTCCTGAAAATTTTTTAAAATTTTTACTACTTAGACTAATAAGCATTTTTTTATATTTAATATTGTTTTTTTTGAACAAACGCAAATTGGTCAAAAACCTCCAGTTAAGCATAACAATTTTAGCTACGATTATTGCATCTTTTATGGTCGAGTTAATGATCCTTTCCAGCGGTGGACACCAATCCACCTACTATGCAGGGATGATTATAACTTTTGTGTTTATTATTGGCCTTCTTCCAATCTCTTTACAAATGACTTTTTTATTAGCCTCAATCGTATATGCTATTTATCTGTTACCTATCGTGGCTTTTGATACTATTACGAATATCAAGACATTCGTTAATAATAATTTATTCTTATTGTCTATTTTCATCATCGGCCTTGTCTGGAGACATGTTAACCAAAAACTTCTTATCAAAAAACTTTCTCTTGAATATGACCTCTCCAAAGACAAAGAGCAACTCAAAGTTTACTCTACGCATCTCGAAGAATTGGTTCAGGAAAGAACTAAAGAGCTTTCCATGTCTGAACAAAGGTTTAGGGCGCTTTTTGATAATGCTAACGACGGTGTTGTTGTTCTTGATAAGAACGGAATTATCATTAATATGAACAATAAGTTCTGCGAACTGCATGGCTTTAATAAAGAGTTATTGATCGGCACTCATTTCAGATTTCTGGAGGTTGAAGATCATAAAGATGAAAAGGAAGAAAGACTGAGAAGAATATTAAATGGCGAACCCCTCGTATTTGAGACAGAGCATTACAAAAGGGATGGAAGCAGGATTCTTCTTGAGGTTAGTTCAAAAGGTATCAATATTGGTGGAGATTTATATGTTCAGTCATTCCACAGAGATATCACGGAGAAGAAGGCTATTCAGGAACAATTAATACATTCGCAGAAGATGGAGTCCATAGGGCAACTTGCAGGAGGGATTGCCCATAACTTCAATAATTTACTGACTGCTATGCTCGGCAACGCAGAATTATTAAAAGAATATAGTGATATGGATGATGAATCCAAACAGAGGGTAAATAACATTGAGAGTTCAGCTCGAAAGGCAGGTATCCTGGTTTCTAAACTTCTAAGTTTTGCGCGGAGAGAAAAATCCGATGTCCTTCCATTAAACCTGAATGATGTTGCTAATGACTCAGCAAAACTCTTTGAGGGTGTTCTGGATAAAAGAATCGGTCTGAAGACGAATCTGAGTGATAACATCCCTACTGTTGAAGGCGACCCCAGTCAGCTTGAGCAGGTCATCATGAATCTTATGGTCAACGCCAGAGATGCCATGCCTGACGGCGGTCTTATAATAATCAAAACCAGTCTGGTTGAGATTGAAAGAGATCGATTCAATATGCCGTCTTACATAATGCCAGGAAAATATGTTTTATTAACGATATCCGATACGGGTTCCGGTATTCCTAAGGAGATAATCAACGGGATTTTTGAGCCATTCTTTACCACAAAGGAAAAAGGTAAGGGCACAGGCTTAGGCCTTGCAATGGTTTATGGAGTGATCAAGAACCATAAAGGATATATTACTGTTCAAAGTGAGGTAGGCAAAGGTTCTACCTTTGATGTTTATCTTCCGGTTTCCGGCAAAGCCGCTTATAAGGCTGCAACGCAAAAACTTTTTTCTGTATCAGGACATGAAAACATACTCTTAGTTGACGATGAGGAAGAAGTATTGAATTTTATCAGGGATATCTTAGAAACCCATGGATATAAGGTATTGCCTGCAAAAAATCCACTTGCCGCAATTGATATATTTAAAAAACTTGGGAGTGAGATACATCTTGTTATATCAGATATTGTTATGCCATTGATGGATGGAAAAGAACTGATAAAAACCCTCAGGACAATAAAACCTGATATCAGAATAATCGCTGTTTCAGGTTTTAGCGATGAAGCTGTCAATAAAGATATTTTGAAGATTGACGATTTTCTTAAAAAACCGTTTGAAATTAATCAACTGCTCTCAAAAGTCAGACACGTTCTGGATACAGGAATCAGAAATCTACCACCTTATTAATGCCGAGGCCCATGTGAATCCACCGCCAAAAGCCTCGAGAAGGATATAATCTCCATCTCTGATTCTTTCAGTTCTTACAGCCTCATCAAGGGCTATTGGTATAGACGCAGCAGAAGTGTTTCCATACCTTTCGATATTTACAATGACTTTATCCATTGGTATCCCGATCCTATCAGCAGTTGCCTGTATTATCCTTAGGTTTGCCTGATGAGGTATAAGAAGTGAAAGCCTTGAGGCATCCAATTTATTTTCATCAAGAGTCTTAACCACAAGGTCTTCTAATGTCCTTACAGCAACCTTAAATGTCTCATTTCCCTTCATCTTAATATAATGGAGTTTCTTTTTGATCGTATCTATAGATGCAGGGTTCCTTGAACCGCCGCCAGGCATATGCAAAAGCTCCCACATCCTTCCATCAGAATTAATATGCATTGAAAGTATTCCCCGGTCTTCCTCAGTCGGTTCAATAATTACCGCACCTGCTCCGTCACCAAAGATAACGCATGTGGTTTTATCTTCCCAGTCCGTAATCCTTGAGAGCACCTCCGCTCCTACAACAAGGATCCTTTTATGCATACGGGATTTTATTAAACTGTCTGCAATATAAAGGCTGTATAAAAACCCTGAACAGGTTGCATTTATATCAAATCCCACCGCATTTACAGCCCCCAGTTTATCTTGAAGAATGCATGCAGTTGACGGGAAAGGCATATCGCCTGTTACTGTTGCAACAATAATAAGGTCAATATCATCTGCCTTTAACCCAGCCCTCTCAAGGGCTGCCTTTGATGCCTCATAAGCGAGGTCTGACGCTGCCTGACTCTCATCAGCTATTCTTCTCTCCTTTATCCCTGTCCTTTCTGTTATCCATTCATCCGAGGTATCAACCATCTTTTCTAAATCATCATTTGTAAGAACCTTTTCCGGGAGATAAGAACCTGTGGATATAATTCTACTTCTTAGCAACTTTTATCCTCTCGTGGTTGGCTATTCCCTTTTCGATAGCAGAGGCTATGATCTCATATACCTTATTTTCCGCAAAATCTGATGCAACCTTGATGGCATTCTTTATTGCCTTTGCAGTTGACCTGCCATGGCTTATTATACATGTACCATTTATCCCGAGGAGAGGTGCCCCGCCGTATTCATCATAATCTGTCTTCTTTTTAAAATTTCTTAACGCAGGCTTCATCAAAAGATATCCGATTCTTCCAGCCGTCAGGTTAGCAACCTCTCTCTTTAACATTTTAATCAGCGCATCAGCAAGACCCTCGCTGGTCTTCAGCACAACATTCCCTGTAAATCCGTCACAAACAATAACATCAGCATTTCCGGTAAAAATATCTTTGCCATCAATATTACCCATAAAGTTTATATCTGCTTCTTTCAGAAGTTTGAATGCCTCTCTCGTAAGTTCGTTCCCTTTTGTGTCTTCTTCCCCTGTGCTAACGAGCGCTACCTTCGGTTCTGACCTTCCGAGGATCACCCTGCAATATGTACTTCCCATTAATGCAAACTGAAGAAGGTTTTCCGGCTTGCAGTGAAGATTAGCGCCTGCATCTATAAGAACAAACGGCGCCTTTAGGGTGGGCATTATTGCTGCTATTGCAGGTCTGTCAACGCAATTAGATGTTCCGAGGAGTAATAGTGCTGTTGCCATTACAACGCCAGAGTGGCCAGCGCTCACAAAGCCATCTGCTTCACCGTTTTTGACAAGTTCGCAGGCCCTTCTTATGGATGAATCTTTCTTTTTTCTAATTGCAACAGAAGGAGATTCATCCATCCTGACAGTCTGTGAGGCATGCCTTATGGATATTCTGTTAGGAGGACATCTTTTACTATCAAGTTCTGCTCTTATAGATAACTCATCACCAACAAGGATGATGTCTATATCCTCAAAATCACTTACAGTCTCGATAGCACCCTCAATATTAACAGCAGGGGCATAATCACCCCCCATCGCATCAAGGGCAATTCTCATCCTTCTTTTTCAACTATGTCGAGAACTCTGCGGCCATTATATGAGCCGCAATTAGGACATACCTTGTAAGGAAGTTTTAATTCATTGCAGTCAGGACAGAGGCTGAGATTAGGAAGTTGGCCTTTACAATTGGCCCTTCTTTTATCCCTCCTTGTCCTTGTATGTCTATGTGTAGGGTTTGCCATTTTTTACTCCTTTCATTACTTTAATAACTTTTTTAATACCTCGAGTCTTGAATCTATTTCTTTTGCGCTACAACTACATTCACCTAAATTAAGGTCTGTCCCGCACTTTAAACATATACCTTTACACAAATCAGTACACAGGGGTTTCATAGGGAGATTGAGCACTACCTGCTCTCTCATAAGGTCAAGCAGATCCATTTCCTCTCCAGAATAAAAATCCATATCAAGCTCTTCAACCTTAATCTCATGCTTATCTTCTTCTTTAAGCTCTTCAACAGGATGATATACGACATCAACCGGAATGGATAGCTCACTCCAAAAATCTTTCAGACATCTACTGCATTGAAGTTTAACATCAGCTATAAGCTCACCTCTTACTAAAACCTCGCTACCAACTTTCTCTATCTTTAATCGAGCCCTGATAGGTGAAAGGATGGTATCAGCTTCTACAGTCTCCTTTAGTTCTATATCAAGCCCTTCTTCGGGTATATCTGGAATTAATAAGTTCATTTTCTAATAATATAATCATGGAACTTGTTGAATTTATTATCAAACACCCCCACCCTAACCCTCCCCCGTTAAGTGGGAGGGAATATCTATATAATCCCCTCTTGAGAGGGGTGTAGGAGTATGTTATCCCCCCTCCTCTGGCGGGAGGGGCGAGGGGAGGGGGATTATAATCGCTCAATTTAGGTATAAGTAAAGTATATAATTATAAAAATTATTCCAAAAATCTGTCAAGCGTATTACTTCCTTGACAAAGAAGAAAAACCTATGATAAGAAATCAGAGTTTAGAAACTTCCAAAAGGAGGAGACAATGAATCCGGATGATCTCAAATACCACAAAGAACACACATGGGTTAAAGTATCAGGCAAAAAGGCAATAGTTGGCATTACTGATTATGCACAAAATGCACTTGGTGATATCGTTTACATTGACCTGCCAGAGGTAGATATGGATTTTGAAATAAATAGCGAGATTGGCGAGATAGAGTCAACAAAAGCAACTTCATCCATAATCGCTCCTTTGAGCGGAAGAGTTATCAAGGTAAATGAAGACCTTTCAGAGTCCCCGGAGATAATAAACGAAGATCCATACGTAAGGGGTTGGATAGCTATTCTTGAAATTGATGATATATCGGAACTCGATGACCTTATGGACTCCTCTGAATATGAAAAATATGTTGAAGAGGAAGCAAAGTGAAATTAGCTGTACTTGGCACTGGTCCCGGGGGATATGTTGCTGCAATTAAGGCTGCTCAGTTAGGCGCTCAGGTAACAGTGATTGAAGAGACAGAGGTTGGGGGGACCTGTCTTAACCGGGGCTGTATACCTACAAAGTCCCTGGCTGCATCATCAGAGATGTTAGCTAAGTTGAGACAATCGGAGGACTTTGGGATTGAACTTAAAGGCGAGATAATCCCAAATCTTTCAAAAATTATCGAAAGGAAAAACAAGGTAGTTGATACCCAGGTAAAGGGTATAAGATACCTCTTAAAAAGCTGGGGGATAACACTTAAGGAAGGACGAGGGGTGCTTCAGTCTCCATCAGAGATAAGAGTAACATTAAAAGATGGTTCTAAAGATATTGTAACAGCAGATAAGATAATCATAGCAACAGGCTCACGGCCGTCTCAGATAGCCGCATTCCCATTTGACGGGGATAGAATAATCTCAAGTAATGATGCCATTAACCTTACAGATATACCAAACAGCCTTTTAATTGTGGGGGCTGGAGTAATAGGCTGTGAATTTGCATGCATCTTTAAAGAACTCGGCTCTGAAGTATCAATTGTAGAGATGCTTCCGAGGGCAGTTGCTACAGAAGACATGGAGATATCAGAACTACTTGAAAGAGAACTAAAGAAGAAAAAGATAAAGCTATATACAAATGCTAAGGTTGAAAAAGTAGATGTAAAAGATGATGGAGTACACGCCTTGCTTTCTGACGGGAAAAAGATATTTGCAGAGAAAGTACTCGTCTCTATAGGAAGGGCTTTTAATAGTGATGGGATCGGCCTTGAAACAATCGGTATAAATAAAGGCATCCGCAGTGAGATTATTGTAAATAAAAAGATGGAAACTAATGTAGCCGGCATATATGCTATAGGCGATGTTATTGGTGGTTTGCTGCTTGCACATGTAGCTTCAAAAGAAGGGATAACAGCTGCAAAAAATGCAATGGGTAGAGATGAAAAGATAGATTATACGGTTGTTCCAGCCGGAATATTTACTTCACCAGAGATAGGTTCTGTAGGATTAAGGGAATATCAGGCAGTAGAAAAAGGCATAAAGGTCAGGACAGGCCACTTCCAGTTCAGGTCCCTCGGCAAAGCCCATGTAGTGGGAGAGATTGCAGGTTTTATCAAGATAGTCTCAGATGAGGCATCTGACAGGATATTAGGTGTACACATCATAGGCCCCCATGCGTCTGACATTATACATGAAGCAGCTATAGCTATAAAAAAAGGCATGAAGACAAGGGACATCGCAGAGACAATCCATGCCCACCCTACCCTTTCAGAGGGTCTGATGGAAGCAGCAGAAGATGTCCATGGTGAAGCTATCCATGTTCCAAAAAAATGAGCAAGATCCAAAAAGCGATACCCTACGCTACAAGCTTTATGCTAAAGGAGAAGACAAATGGGAGAGAAACGTTTTATAATTTAAGATAATGGGTAGCCCGGTTAATCTTTTAAGAAAACAGGTAGTCTCGGAGATTAGAAAGAGAAGGCTTATATTTTTCACCATCATTCTCCTTAGCTTTATTTATCTTTTAACAAGCTTGATCTTCGGGGATATGGGCATCATTAGATACAGAGAACTTAGCAAAACAAAGACACATTTAAAAACACAGATAGAAGAGATATCGAAAGAAAATAAGCAGCTCAGGGCACAGATAACTTCACTCAAAGAGGACCCTTTTTATACAGAGAAACATGCAAGAGAGGATTTCGGATTAGCAAAGCCGGACGAGTATATCTTTCAGTATGACAGATAGACCGCTTTATATCTCGTTTCTCTGGCATATGCACCAGCCATTTTACAAAGACCCTGTGACAGGGCTTTACAGGCTTCCATGGGTTAGATTTCACGGCACAAAGGATTACCTTGATATGGCAGAAATCCTTATTGATTTTCCGGATATAAAACAGACATATAATTTTACACCTTCTCTCCTTGAGCAGATCGTAGACTATACAGAAAAGAATGCAAAAGACAAATATTTAGAGTTAACCCTTAAAAAGGCATCTGAACTGGATATGGAAGAAAGGTTATTTATACTCGAGAATTTCTTCCTCGCAAACTGGGACAATATGATAAAGCCCTTCCCGAGATATTATGAACTACTTATGAAGAGAGGTTTACACTTCATAAGAAATGACCTTATCCGAACTATAAGATATTTCAGCGATGGTGATCTTCTTGACCTGCAGGTTATTTTCAACCTTTGCTGGATAGATCCGCTTTTCAGAAAAAAAGACCCTTTTCTTAAAATGCTTGTAGATAAAGGCAGAGACTATACAGAAGAAGATAAACATATGCTCATTTCAAAACAATTTTCTATCTTAAAAGAGATAATTCCTCGGTATAGTGAGATGGTGAAAAGAGGGCAGATCGAACTTTCTGTCTCTCCGTTCTATCATCCCATTCTTCCACTACTTTGTGATACAAGCTCTGCGAGGATTGCCATGCCTGGTGTAAACCTGCCGCAAAAGAGGTTCTCCCATCCTGAGGATGCAGAAAAACAGATCAGAATGGGCATAGACTACTTTGAAAGGCTCTTTGGATACAGACCTACAGGTATGTGGCCATCAGAGGGCTCGGTTAGCGAAGAGGTTTTAAGGATTGCGTCTAATGAAGGGATAAAATGGATCGGAACTGACGAGGATATCCTTTCAATTTCAATAGGGAAACAGCTAAGGGACGCATCGAGGAACATCATCGAGCCGGGCATCCTGTACAGGCCATATACATTTGAGAATGTCTCCGTTATATTTAGGGACCATAATCTGTCCGACCTCATCGGTTTTGTATATCCGAAGTGGGATTCAAAAAAGGCAGCAGAGGATTTTATCAACAGACTTATACAGGTATGGTCCTCCTTGCCAAAAGATAAGCCGCATCTCTTGTCCATAATACTCGATGGTGAAAATGCATGGGAATATTATAAAAACGATGGAGATGACTTTCTGAGATATCTGTATGAAGGACTGTCTAAAGAAAAAAGATTAAAGACAGTCACGGTATCAGAATACATCAACGAACATGATAAAGGCGAACCTTTGAACAGACTCCATGCAGGTTCATGGATTAATGCAAATTATGGTGTATGGATCGGCCATGAGGAAGACAATACCGCATGGGACTATCTTACGGAAACAAGGAATGATCTCGACATATTCCAGAAAATGAACCCTGAGAAAAACTTAGCAGAGGCATGGAAGACGATATATATTGCAGAAGGCAGTGACTGGAATTGGTGGTATGGCGATGAACATTCAACAGAAACACAAAAAGATTTTGACGAACTCTTCAGAATGAATCTGATTAAGGTCTATAAAGAGATTGGAAAAGATACTCCCCAGCATCTATTCATCCCTGTACTAAGAGAAGACAGGGGGATATCTCCGGTAATCACGATAAGAGGGTTTATAGAACCCAAGATTGATGGCATTGTAACAAGCTACTACGAATGGTACCAGGGTGCTTATATGGATATCAAAAAATACGGCGGAAGCATGCACAAGGCAGAAAGCATTTTATCTAATCTCTATTATGGCTTCAACAAAGATAATCTTTTCTTGAGAATAGACCCTGTGATTCCATTCATTGAGCTTCCCGATAATACTAAATTTTCTATTAATATAGTAAAACCTTCACAGATTAAAATTATAATTTCAGTTAAGCCCTTTTTAAAGGCAGAACTTTTCAGGAAGAGCGATGAAACCTGGGAAAAAATAAAAGATATCAGCGATGTTGCGGTTCAGGACATTTTTGAGTTAGGTATCCCATTTATTGATTTAAATGCCAGGGAAAAAGATGAGATAAACCTGTTCATCTCTATTATAAAAAATGGTGAAGAGATAGAACGATGTCCATGGAGGGGATATATCGCACTTACTGTTCCAACTCCCGACTTTGAAAAGATGATGTGGTATTAAGCAATGAAGGCATTAATACAGCGTGTTTCTGAGGCAAGGGTTGACATAGAAGGAAATACTGTTGCTAAAATCGGCAACGGCATGCTTGTATTTTTAGGCATTGAAAAAAGCGATACAGAAAACGATATTAAATACCTTGTTAAAAAAGTATCTAACCTGAGGATATTCGAAGATGCACAGGAGAAGATGAACTTCTCTGTTCAGGACATTAAAGGTGAGCTTCTTGTCGTATCCCAGTTTACCTTATCTGCTGACTGTAAAAAGGGTAACCGCCCTTCATTCGACAGTGCAGAAGAACCAGTAAGGGCACAAGATATGTATATGAAATTTATAGATAGACTAATAGAAAATGGGCTCAAGGTAGCCACCGGAGATTTTGGTACCAATATGCAGGTACATCTTATTAACGATGGGCCGGTGACAATAATACTGGATTCTAAAAAATAAATAACTCAAATATATATTTTGATTTAAGAACAAGATGGCGGAAAACGATTTAAACGAACAAATAAAACTCATTATTAACGCAAACCACTGGGATCCGTTTCAGGTGCTCGGCATTCATATCATTAAGAAAGAAGGCAAGAAGGCAGTCATAGTGCGTGCATTTCTTCCTGAGGCTAAAGAGGCATGGGTAATACAAGCAAAGGGCAAAGAGCAAAGAGCAAAGAACGAGATTTTAGAAAAAGAAAAGACATATCAGATGCAGAAAATCCATAAGGCTGGTTTTTTTGAAACAATAATTCTTGAAAAGAAAGAAGTGTTTCCCTATCGCATTAAGATAAAGTCCTATGAGGGAATGACCTCTGAGTTTTATGACCCATATTCCTTCTTGCCTGTGCTTACAGATTTTGATCTTCATCTTTTCGGTGAAGGAAGACATTACAAAAAATATGAGAAGCTTGGCGCCCATATAATGGAAATAAACGGCATAAAAGGTGTTCACTTTGCTGTGTGGGCACCGAATGCAAAACGTGTTAGTGTTATCGGTGATTTTAACAAATGGGATGGTAGAAGGCATCCAATGCGGGTGCTCGGTTCATCAGGGATATGGGAGATTTTTATACCGGGCTTCAATGGAGGGGACCTTTATAAATTCGAGATAAAATCAAAATTTAATAATTATATTGCTGTAAAGGCAGATCCATATGCTTTCCATTTTGAATTAAGGCCAAAGAGCGCATCAATTGTTTACGATATAAACAAATATCAGTGGGATGACAGAAAATGGATGGAGATGCGTCCCAAAAAGAATTTATTTGAATCCCCGATATCAATATACGAAGTGCATCTCGGCTCATGGATGAGGGTACCTGAGGAAAATAACAGGTGGCTCACTTACAGGGAGACCGCAGACAGACTGATTAGATATGTTAAGGAGATGGGGTATACTTATATCGAACTCATGCCTGTAACAGAGCATCCTCTTGATGCATCATGGGGTTACCAGACCATTGGTTATTTTGCGCCTACAAGCAGGTACGGGAAACCAGAGGACTTTATGTATTTCGTAGATAAATGTCATCAGGACAATATAGGAGTTATCCTTGACTGGGCCCCTGCCCATTTCCCAACAGATGGACACGGACTTGGCTTTTTCGATGGCACATGCCTTTATGAACATGAAGACCCGAGAAAGGGATTCCATCCTGATTGGGGCACCAAGATATTCAATTACGGAAGAAATGAGGTAGGAAATTTTCTGCTGTCAAATGCACTTTTCTGGTTTGAGAAATACCATATTGACGGTCTGCGTGTGGATGCAGTGGCATCAATGATTTATCTCGATTATTCGAGAAATGAAGGTGAATGGATACCAAATGTATTTGGCGGCAGGGAAAACCTTGAGGCTATCGATTTCCTTAAAAAATTTAATGAGATTGTCCATCAAAATCATCCCGGCATTCTTACCATTGCTGAGGAATCAACAGCATGGCCAAGCGTCTCAAGACCGACATACCTGGGCGGTCTTGGTTTCAGCCTGAAATGGAATATGGGCTGGATGAACGATACCCTTGAATATTTTTTAAAGGACACTGTACACAGGAAGTATCATCAAAACAATCTCACTTTCAGCCTGCTCTATGCATTTACAGAAAACTTTATCCTTGTCCTTTCACACGACGAGGTTGTTCATGGAAAACGTTCAATGCTAAGCAAGATGCCTGGAGACATGTGGCAGAAATTTGCAAACCTCAGGCTTCTTTATGGCTTTATGTACAGTCATCCAGGGAAAAAACTGTTATTTATGGGCGGAGAATTCGGACAGTGGGATGAATGGTACCATGAGAAAAGCATTGATTGGCATCTTCTGAGGCTCACCCCTCACAGGCATCTTCAAAAGTTTGTTATGGATTTAAACCATATTTATCAATCTGAACCTGCCCTTTACGAGGTAGATTTTAACTACCAGGGCTTTGAATGGATAGATTTTCGCGATACTGAAAACAGCATTATATCTTTCATAAGAAAGGCTAAAGACCCTGAAAATTTCCTTGTAATCGTCTGTAATTTCACGCCTGTCCCGAGGACAGGATATCGTATTGGTGTTCCTGAGATTTGCTTTTACAAAGAGATACTGAACAGCGATTCACAAATTTACTGGGGCAGCAATATGGGTAATGCCGGAGGTATAAATGCAGACAAAATTTCATCTCATGGTAAGCCATATTCGATAAATATCACTCTCCCGCCTTTATCAGTTTTGATATTTAAGCCGGTTAGAATTTAAAGAGATATGAATCCTTTAGAACAAAAAATAATCGGGAGAATTAAAAAAAATGGGCCAATTACCTTTGAAACATTTATGGATATGGCGCTCTATGAGCCAGGTCTCGGCTATTATGCATCAGACAAGACAGAGATAGGAAAGGCAGGAGACTTTTATACAAGCCAGCATCTTCACCCTGCATTCGGTGCAATGATAGGGAAACAGATCGAGGAGATATGGAAAATAATGGGAAGTCCGTCTGAGGCGGATGACTTTTATGCTGTCGAGCCTGGTGCAGGAGCAGGTCTTATGTGCAAAGATGTCCTGGATTATTTGCATAGCAGAGAGGTCTTCAGATCTTTGACATATGTAATAGTAGAACCGAATCCTTTTATGCAAAATAAACAGAAGAAAGTGCTTGAAGGCTATTTAGATAAGGTAAAATGGGTTCCTTCATTAAAAGAACTCAGTAATATAAAAAAAGGCTGTATCCTTTCTAATGAACTTCTCGACGCATTTCCTGTTCATTTGATAGAAATGAAAGAGGAACTGAAAGAGATTTATGTTACGGTTAATAATGATGATTTTGAAGAGATAAAAGGGGCTCTCAGCACAGATGCGATATCTTATTACCTCAATGAATTTTCTATAGAACTTCCAAAAGGATACAGAACAGAAATTAATCTACGGATAAAAGATTGGCTCGAGACCGTTAATGAAATATTGACGGAAGGATTCGTTTTGACTATAGACTATGGCTATCCTGTATGGGACTACTACAGTGAGGATAGAAACAGGGGTACATTACTCTGCTATTACAAACATCAGGTATTTGAAGACCCATATAAAAACATTGGCGAACAGGACATTACAGCACATGTTAATTTCTCATCAGTAAAGAAATGGGGAGAAGAACTTGGATTTGAGACACTTGGATTCTGCCAGCAAGGAACTTATCTTGTATCGCTTGGGATTGACGAGATGATAAAGGAGCTTTATGGAAATTCAAGCGATTACCTTTTTGAGATTGCAAACATAAAAAGACTAATCTTTCCGGGGACAATCGGGGAAACGCATAAGGTAATGATTCAGTACAAAGGTAATGCCAAACCAGAACTCAGAGGATTTTCTTTAAGGAATCAGGCAGGAAAGCTATAAGTAATCTTTAAGACACTTAATACTCTTCAAAACATCCTCTGGTGTATGTGCCTCGATTGTGTAGATGAGATTTTTATCTTTAAAAGTTGAAAATAATCTATCAAAGTCGAATGTCCCTTCACCTATTGCAAGGTGGTCATCAGAGGTCTTATTGTTGTCGTGAAGGTGGAGTTCGATTATATAAGGCTTTAGCTGTGCTAACCATTCATCGAGAGTAATCTTAGAGAAGAGATTAAAATGACCTGCATCGAAACATATTCCAAAATATTCAGAATCCATCTCTTCCATAAGAAGTCTCAGGTTTAATGGTTCATCCTCAAAGACATTTTCTATTGCTATCTTAAGACCCATATCAGCAGCCCTTTTTGACAAAGTTCTCCATGTTATTAAACTGTTTTTAAGCCAGATATCAACCCTCATTGAATATTTCCATTTCTCATATCCTGAATGAAAGACTATTGCTTTAGGGCTCAGGATCTCTGCTATATCAAAGATATGTGAAAACCTCTCAATAGTAACAACCCTGACTTTTGAGTCAACGGCACCTGGTGATAAGTCCATGAATGGCGCATGAATGGTGATAGAAGGCTTATATTCGAGTTTTTCTTTAAGCTTTATAATGTCAGGATCTTTTATATTGTCAAGTGAATTTGAAGAAAAATATATCTCGAGGTTTATGTGGTTTTCTTTTATAAATCTTAAATAATCCTCTATCCTCTGATAAGGAACATGGACATGAGGATTTATCATTAACTCTTGGCGGCGGCTTTTACCTTAGATTCTATCTTGCTATCAGATTTGCCATCAGCCTCTTTTGCTTTTTTTCTTTCAGGAGATGCATAGTCTGTAACATACCATCCTGTGCCTTTAAGGACAAATGAAGTATGGGAGATTAATTTATGCATATGACCGCCGCAATCGGGGCACCTGCTTAATGGTTCATCATCGAATTTCTGAATTACCTCACGCTGTTTGCCGCAGTCAAGGCACTCGTACTCATATAACGGCATTCCTCAATCCTCCTCTTAAAAAATCAACCCTATGAAATTACTAAGGCGGTTATTAATAAGACGACATTATTGAAAAATCTCCCCTCGCCCCTCTTTAACAAAGAGGGGTAATTTCCCTCCCTTTGGCAAAGGGAGGTTAGGAGGGATTTTATAATCAATGTCTTCATACTTATGACCTTATCAGTATACCATAAAGATATTATCTTTTTCATAACATTACCATTGCAGCTTTCTTAGTATCAGCTTCTCATATAAACCTTTTGGCATAAATGACTGCTGGTGGATTTCATCACTGTAGTATTTTGTTTGTATTTTAGGTTTACGTTTTATCTCTCGCGGTGAAAGTTTTTTGGATGCTACCGAAAATGTCCACCAATTTCCCGGATATGTTGCAATCGGAGCAGTATACAGGTCAACTAAAGGGAAGACCTTTTTCAGTATTTCCTGAACCTCAATAGCCATATCCTTATGAAAATGAAGTGACTCTGAATGTGTAACAAACATGCCTTCATCTGTTAGACAATTTTTTACAGAGGTAAAAAAATCCACTGTGAAAAGACTTCTTGCAAAACCAATTATATCAGTTGAGTCGATAATAACAGCGTCTACGTCGGAAAGTTTTCTTTTTTTAACAAACTCAGCGCCGTCCATAATCTTTATCTCCACTCGCAGGTTATCAACGTCTGAGGCTACATTCGGAAAAAATCTTTTTGAAACATTTATTACATCTTCGTCTATCTCAACAAGATAAACCTTTTCAACAGTTTTGTGTTTCAAAACCTCTCTAACTACCCCGCCATCGCCGCCGCCGATAACGATAACCTTTCTTGGGTCTGGATGGGCATGCATCACGACATGGGTAAGCATTTCATGGTAAAAGAATTCATCTCTTTCGGTTAACTGAACAACATCGTCAAGGATGAGCATTCTACCAAAATGTGGATTTCTTATAACCATGATGTCCTGAAATTTACTCTTGCCCTTATAAAGGATCTCTTCAACATCATACGAATATTCGACTGGTGCATATGGGGCCTTTTCAGTAAACTTAATCATCTTCCATCCTTTCTTTACTCATAAATTCATAAGAATCGTTTTTGGTATTGAAAATCCATTAAATTCTGAAGCATAGGATACAGTGTATGCACCACTGGATAATATGAGGATCAGATCACCGACATTAGGTTCCGGAAGTGATACATTATTATCTATAACATCAAAGCTGTCGCAACTCGGACCTGCTATTGTCCATCGTTTTTTATATCTTGTATGTTTACAGCTCTCAACAATATAGCTGTATTTTATACCGCCAACACTTTCCATCAGTCCATTAAAAACGCCTACATCAATGTAAAGCCAGTCTTCATTAGCCCTTCTGGCCTTGCCAATTACTGTGGTTACTAATATGCCGGCGTCTCCTATAACCGCCCTGCCAGGTTCAATATATATTTCTAAACCTTTAGGAAATCTCTCATAAATAAGCTTATTTACATTTTTCTCTATAGTCTCAATGCTAACCACATTCTTGGTATATCTTATTGGATAACCGCCACCAATATTTAAAAGGGTCAATTTTATTCCGTTCTTCTCAGCCATATCCCATAGAGCCTTTGCCTTATCAAGGGCAATATTCCAATTATAAACATTTGTGCACTGTGAGCCGACATGAAATGTGATACCAACCGGATTGATCCCCTTTTCCTTTGCATAACGCAATAGTGTTAACGCCTCGTCAAGTTCAACACCGAATTTTTTACTAAGCGGCCATTCGCTGCCCTCATTAGGGACTGAAAGCCTTACATAAACATTGCAACCAGGAACATATCTTGAGAGTTTGTCCACCTCGTCTGCAGAATCAAAAGAAAAATAATTTACGCCATAAGATGCAGACATTTTCAAAAACTTCAGAGATTTTATGGGATTACTTGATATAATCCTTTCCGGCTTTACTCCTAATGATAAAAGTATTTTCAGTTCTCCTTCAGAGGCAATCTCGAACCCTAATTTGAATCTATTCAGGAATTTGAGTATCTTTATGTCAGGGTTTGCTTTAACTGCGTAAAACACTTTTGAATTTTTAATATAGCGGCCGATTAAGGATGCCTTTTCTTTGACCTTTTCGCTGTCTATGAGGAGAAACGGCGTTTCAATATTCTCATTATCAAGATATCTTAATACCTTAAATAACGTAGATTCAGGGATAATACCTGCATGAAATTTCTCTACTTTAAAGGTTCTAAGCATAAGATTTTGGGGTATTTATATCAGTGTGCCTTTCTGGCTCGAAGAATTTTCTTAGCAGTAGCACGGACTCCCTCTATAACATTCTTGTTTTTTTCAAGTATTGCAAGGTCTCTTGTTTTTAATTCATTGACGAGTGCAACTGAAATGCCAGGCGGAGTTTTAGTGTTTGTCACAAGTCCCAAGATTACGTTATAGTTCCTCATCCATTCTCTCTTTTTTGTTATTTTCCTCAATGCTTCATCAGGTGTAGAGCGCGACTTCGAAATTAATTCTATTTCCGTCTCGGTCATCTTAGGATTTTCCAGTACAGTCAGTACCACCTCTTTGTTTGGGTCCCTTAATAGAATTGACCTAATTTCTTTTCCGCCCCTTAGCGCAAGATGTATCTTTTCTGATACACTTAATTTTTGTATCTTCTGGAGGATAGTCTGTTTGCGTATTAAAATCCTATCTTCTTCCATAAAATCCCCTCTTCATGTACAAAAAAAATTCTATGTTACCTTTTTGCCCGGTAATGGGAGATTGGAATATACCAACGGTCTTGAGGCCAAGCTTTTCTAAATCTTCCTTTACATCTTTAACAGCCTTAACCCTTTTTTCTTCTTCTCTGACTATCCCGCCTTTTCCAACCTCTCCCTTTCCTACCTCAAACTGCGGTTTTACAAGTGCGAGCACCTCACCTTCTTTCCTGAGAAACCCGAGCACATGAGGAATCACCTTTTTCAGAGAGATAAACGAAACATCCACTGTAGCCATGTCTATATTGCTTTTTATAAGATCTTCAAGCTCCAGACTTTTGACTTTTGACTTTTGACTTTTGACTATCTCAGTGAGATTTCTTATATTCGTCCTTTCCATAACTACTACCCTCGGGTCTTTTCTAAGTGACCATGCAAGTTGCCCATAACCCACATCTATACAGTAGACCTTCCTTGCCCCCATTTTCAATAAACAGTCTGTAAAGCCTCCTGTTGATGAACCAACATCCATAATAATCTTATTATTCAAATCAATGCTGAAAAAATATATTGCTGCCTCAAGCTTAAGACCTCCTCTACTTACATAAGGCAGGTCTCCTTCTTTAAGATATATAGCTGAAGTCCCGCTTACAGAAGTACCTGACTTTGTTATCTTTTTACCGTCAACAAAGACCTTCCCTTCCATTACAATGGCCTTTGCCATTTCTCTACTTTTCACTAACCCTTTCGAAACAAGAATTTTGTCCAATCTCTCTTTCAATGGCTATATAACGGCTCTCTGAAAAATGAAAATGCAGATAGATATATTCCTTCTTCATCAAGACCGTATTTCTTTCTCAATTCGTTCTGTTGACCCTGTTCAATAAATCCATCCGGCATACCCAGTCGCTTGATTCTTACATTATGAATATCCGTTTCATTCAGGAATTCAAGCACTGCACTGCCAAAGCCACCTTGAAGAACATTCTCTTCTATTGTGATTATTCTTGGAACTATCGTCGCCACAGAGAATATAAGATTGCGGTCCAATGGCTTTACAAACCTTGCATTTACGACCATAGTAGCAATGCCATCTTTTTCGAGTCTCTCTGCCGCAGATAAGGCTGGATAAACAGTATTACCAATTGCAATTAGCGCTATGTCATCTCCTTCTTTAAGAATCTCAGCCTCTCCAATACCAAAATGGTCTGATGTCTGATGTCTGATGTCTGATGTCTGTATCTTACCCCTTGGATACCTGATAGCAATAGGTCCTTTATGTTTTAAAGCAAGGTCGAGCATTACTCTAAGTTCAATATCATCCTTGGGCGCCATGACAACGAGATTCGGGATATGCCTCAGGTAGGATAAGTCAAACAGTCCGTTATGTGTAGGTCCGTCTTCTCCGACTATCCCTGCCCTGTCGATCGCAAATACAACAGGAAGATTCTGGAGACAAACATCGTGGACTATCTCATCGTATGCCCTCTGAAAAAAGGTGGAATAGATTGTGACAACAGGTTTTAAACCCTGTGTTGCAAGCCCGGCAGCAAAAGTTACAGCATGGGGCTCTGCAATACCAACATCATAAAATCTATCAGGATATTTTTTTGCAAAATGCTCAAGTCCTGTACCTTCCTTCATTGCTGCCGATATAGCAATTATCTTATCATCTCTATCTGCAAGTTCTGTCAGGGCATCACCAAATACCTCACTGTATGTAGAGCCGCTTTCATTTAAGGGTGCCCCTGTTTCGAGATTGAAAGGTCCAATCCCATGAAACAAAGAAGGATTTTTCTCTGAAAACGCATAACCCTTACCCTTCTTTGTTATAACATGTATAAGTGTAGGAGACGATGCCGTTTTTATCCTTTTTAATGTCCCGATTAATAGCTCGATATTATGACCATCTATTGGACCAACATAATTAAATCCAAGTTCTTCAAAGATTACCCCTGGCAAAAAAAACCCTTTAAGCATCTCTTCTGTCTTCTGGGCTATTTTTGCAGCCTTATCACCTAATTTTGGTATGCCTTCAAGAAAGGATTTAGTTTCTTTTTTAAATTTCTGATAGAACTCTCCTGTTAGTATCCTGTTCAGATATGCAGAAAGTGCGCCAACATTCGGGGATATGAACATCTCATTGTCATTTAGAATTACAATAAGGTCATTTTTAAGATGGCCTGCATTGTTTAATCCCTCAAGTGCAAGCCCTGCAGTCATTGCCCCATCACCGATAACAGCTATGACCTTAAATTTCTCCTTATTTTTATTCCTCCCCTCGATTATTCCGAGTGCTGCAGAGATTGAGGTAGAACTATGTCCTGTACCAAAGGCATCGTGTTCACTCTCCTCTCTTTTAGGGAATCCAGAGATGCCTTTATATTTCCTGAGGGTCGAAAACCTTTCATATCTTCCTGTAAGAAGTTTGTGGGAATAGGACTGATGACCAACATCCCATATTATCTTATCTACAGGGGAATTGAATACATAATGGAGGCTGATTGTCAGCTCTACTACTCCGAGATTTGATGCCAAATGGCCTCCATTTATTGAGACCCTATTAATTATTATCTCCCTTAGTTTTGTTGCAAGTTCCTTTAGTTCAGGAATAGAGAGCTTTTTTAAATCTGATGGGGAGTTAATTTGCTTAAGATACATCAAGATCTCCTTTTTATAAGATAATGTGCAATCTCCCTTAAGGGGTCTGCCTTAGAGGAAAATATACGGAGGACGTTTATTGCCTCTGCGATTAAATCCTGTGCCTTTTCCCGGGAACCTTCTACACCGAGCAGTGATGGGTAGGTCATCTTCATCTTCTTCTTATCTGAACCTGATGATTTTCCGAGCTCCTTTGCATTACCTTCGATATCAAGTATATCATCAATAATCTGGAAAGCAAGCCCTATATTTTCTCCATATCTTGTTAATGCCTTCAATGTATCTTCGTCACTGTCTGCGAGTATCGGCCCCATTCTGACAGATGCTGTTATAAGTGCCGCAGTTTTGTGAAGGTGTATAAAGTGCAATATATCTATATCGGGTTTTGTATTTTCCGAAAGTATGTCAAGGACCTGGCCTCCAACCATACCATAGGCACCTGATGAAATGGCAATATCATGGATGATCTTAATAAGAGAAGAAGGGTTAATCTTCATATCTGAGGACCCCCCCACCCTATCCCTCCCCCTCGAGGGGGGATTTGTATTTGCAATCATATAAAAAGCCTCTGTAAGAAGGGCATCGCCTGCAAGTATAGCCATTGCCTCCCCAAATACCTTATGGTTTGTTGGTTTACCACGCCTCAGGTCATCATTGTCCATTTCAGGCAGGTCATCATGGATAAGGGAATATGTATGTATGAGTTCCAATGCCGAGGCATAGGGTATGATGTCTTTCGGTTCACCTCCACATGCCTCGTATGAGGCAAGTGCGAGTATCGGACGGATCCTCTTACCACCTGCGAAAATGGAGTATCTCATTGCCTCATGGAGAATAGAAGGTTCAGATGGGGTCTCGAAATATGATTTCAGATATGAGTCAACTAATTCGCGCTTTTCTTTAAGATAAGTCTTTATATCAAACATAGCCATTTTCACAAATCACACCTTTTCACTCCCACTCTATCGTACTTGGTGGTTTTGAGCTTATATCATAGACCACCCTGTTAACCCCTCTCACCTCATTTATTATCCTGTTTGATATCCTCCCCAGAACATCATATGATATCCTTGCCCAGTCAGCGGTCATACCGTCAAGACTCTTTACTGCCCTTACAGCTATAACATTTTCATACGTCCTCTCATCGCCCATGACACCTACGCTCTTGACAGGCAGAAGTACGGCAAATGCCTGCCACAGTTCTGTATAAAGACCTGTTTTTTTTATCTCCTCCAAAACTATGGCATCTGCTTTTCTCAATATATAACACCTTTCTCTTGTTACCTCGCCAATAACCCTTATTGCAAGACCAGGCCCTGGGAATGGTTGACGGTTTATTATCTCATCAGGAAGTTCGAGTTCTTTTCCAAGAACTCGAATCTCGTCTTTAAACAATTCCCTGAGAGGTTCTATAAGTTTCAACCTCATCTTTTTAAGAAGCCCTCCAACATTATGATGGCTCTTTATCGTAGCTGACGGACCTTTAAATGGAACACTTTCTATGACATCGGGATATAATGTCCCCTGTGCAAGAAACTCTACCCCTTTGATTTTTTTTGCCTCTTCTTCAAAGACTTTTATAAATTCATTTCCAATGATTTTTCTTTTTTTCTCAGGATCAGTGACACCTTTCAATTTATTTAAAAATCTCTTAGAGGCGTCAATGAAGTTTATATTCATATGAAAATGTTTTCGCAGTGTTTCTTCGACCTTTTTTGCCTCTCCTTCCCTTAATACTCCATTATCTACAAAGATACAGGTAAGTTGTTCGCCAATACTTTTGTGTACCAGGACTGCTGTAACAGTAGAATCCACCCCGCCGCTTATACCGCATACAACCTTTTTATTTCCTACCTTCTCTTTTATCTCTTTTTTAGCAGTCTCTATAAAAGACTTCATATTCCATATTGGTTTACATCCACAAATCTTGAATAAAAAGTTTTTTAAGATCTCAAATCCCTTCGCGGTATGTACTACTTCGGGATGAAACTGCAGGGCATAAAATCTCTTGCCTTTGTTTGCCATCGCTGCAACAGGTGAGTTGGCTGTATATGCTATTGGTTTGAATCGGGGGGGGCAATGCTCAATCCTGTCTCCATGGCTCATCCAAACAGTTGTTCGGAGTTTACCCCCCCTATTCCCCCCCTTGATAAGGGGGGGGAGTCCTCTTAGTTTCGTACCAATACCTTTTAATAAATCTGAGTCATCCTCAACTATAAGTTCTGCCTTGCCGTATTCCCTTTTCTGTGCCTTTGCAACTCTTCCTCCAAGGCAATGCGCCATGAGCTGCATGCCGTAACATATACCGAGAACTGGTATGCCGAGTTCAAATATCTTGAGGTCTGGGATTGGTGCGCCTGAATCATAAACGCTCGATGGGCCGCCTGAAAGGATTATTCCCTTTGGATTGAAATCCTTTATCTTTTCAATTAGGGCGTTAAACGGAAATATCTCTGAGTAGACCTTGCTTTCTCTAATGCGTCTTGCAATTAACTGGGTATACTGAGAGCCAAAATCAAGGACTAAAATCTTTTCTTCGTACATTCACTATTCTGGCCAGTAATTTGGAGCTTCTTTTGTTATGATAACATCGTGGACATGGCTTTCTCTTAATCCTGCATTAGTAATAGTTATAAATTTTGCCTTTTTCCTTAGCTCATCAAGGTTTCTACAGCCACAGTAGCCCATCCCCGAACGTAACCCTCCGATTAACTGGTTGACGCTCTGAGAAAGCGAGCCTTTATATGGCACCCTGCCCTCAACCCCCTCTGGTACAAGCTTTGTCGATTTCACGCCTGCCTGCATATATCTGTCTTTTAAACCTTGCTCCATTGCACCTAAGGAGCCCATCCCCCTATAAACCTTATAACTACGGCCCTGGAGGAGCACTATCTCCCCTGGAGACTCATCTGTACCTGCAAACAGGCTGCCTATCATTACAGAGTGGGCACCTGCTGCAATCGCCTTTGTAATATCCCCTGAATATTTTATTCCGCCATCTGCAATGATGGGAACTCCATATTTCCTTGCAACAGAATAACAGTTCTTTATTGCTGTAAGCTGCGGCACACCAGTGCCTGCTATTATTCTCGTAGTGCAGATTGACCCTGGACCTATGCCAACCTTTATTCCGTCTGCGCCTGCCTTTATCAGGTCAACTGCAGCCTCTGTGGTAGCAATATTGCCGCCGATTACATCCACCCCAAATTTCTTTTTTATCGTTTTAAGCATAGAAATGACTGAGGTAGTATGTCCATGAGCAGTATCAATCACAATCACATCAACCCCTGCCTTTACAAGCAGTTCTACCCTGTGGATTGAATCTTCCCCTGTGCCTATTGCAGCCCCAACGCAAAGTCTTCCAACACTGTCCTTACACGCATTTGGATATTTTTTCCTCTTTTCTATATCTTTTATAGTTATCAAGCCCTTAAGGTTATTATCCCTATCTACAATGGGAAGCTTTTCAATCTTGTATTTGTGCAGGATCTTCTTCGCCTTATCAAGGGTTGTACCGACAGTAGATGTGATGAGATTTTCTCTTGTCATCACATTAGAGACTTTTTTGGATAACTGGGTTTCAAACCGTAAATCCCTGTTTGTAAGTATCCCGATAAGTTTCCCTTTTTCCGTAACAGGGACACCTGATATCTTATATTTTTCCATCAGTGACATTGCCTCTGAGATAGGTGCATCCTGTGAGATTGTTATGGGATCAAGTATCATTCCACTTTCAGATTTTTTTACCTTGTCTATTTCTGATGCCTGTTTCTCCGGGTCCATGGCCCTGTGTACAATCCCGATCCCGCCTTCACGGGCTATGGCTATTGCAAGGTCGGTTTCTGTAACAGTATCCATTGCAGCACTTACTATCGGGATATTGATTTTTATATTTCGTGTAAGCATAGTGGTTAAGTCAATTCCCCGTGGAAGAACCTCTGATTTGGCAGGCAGGAGAAGTACATCGTCAAATGTCAATCCTTTTTGCAGATTATCCTCAAGCATTATCGCTCCTCAAAATTTCGATAATTTTAACATTTTAATATCTTATAAAGCAATTAATGAAACTATTTTCACTTGACAGTGTTTATAACTTATATTATATTGAAGGATGATTTCTTATTTGGGGAAATTCTTAGAAGTTTGCTTCTATTTGACTTAAGTTTCATTTGGTATGGAATTTGATGCCTGATTATCAGGATTTTTAGATTATTTTATGAAAGGGGGTGAAGAAAGATGAGGCTAACAGTTCTTTTATTGACATTGATAGTAGCAATTGCCTTTGTCGGCAGTGCTATGGCAACTCCTCCCGGAAAGTCAGTAGAGTATCCCGGTGGAGATCAAGGCAAAGTTGTGTTCAGCGGGGACACACACGGCGCTAAACACGGTATGAAATGCAATGACTGTCATCCAAAACCTTTTGTCATGAAAAAGGGAGCTTTTAAGATGACAAAAGAAGGTCACGGCAAACCTGATTTCTGTGGAAAATGTCATGATGGCAACGAACACAATGGTAAAGTTGTATTCTCACAATCCAAAGAGACAGACTGTGGAAAGTGCCATAAGAAGGCTGCAGTAGAAGCAGAACCCAAAAAAGAAGCAGCGCCAGCTGCTGAAGAAGAAAAGAAGTAAAAATGAGGGGGTATAGAAAGCTATCTATGCCCCCACTTAAAATACTATTAAACTCTCATCAGCCAAGATTCATATTTCTTATTCCTACCCCTGACAATGTCAAAGAATATTGACTGAAGCTTTTTTGTTATTTTACCCGGCTTGCCATTACCAATGGCCCTTCCATCAGCCTCTCTTATAGGAGTAACCTCTGCAGCTGTACCTGTAAAGAATGACTCATCTGCAATGTAAAGTTCGTCTCTTGTGAACCTTTCCTCAGCAACTTTGATTCCTTCATCATTTGCTATGTTAATAATGCTGTTTCTTGTTATCCCTTCAAGTATTGAGGTAAGAGGCGTGGTCTTTAATATCCCGTTCCTTACTATAAAGATATTCTCACCACTTCCCTCAGACACATACCCTTCTGTATCAAGCAAAAGGGCCTCATCATATCCACATGAAATCGCCTCTTTTTTTGCAAGCTGTGAATTTACATAATATCCACAGACCTTACCCCTTGCCATGTTTGCATTTACATGATTCTTTATAAAGGATGAGGTCTTGATTCTAATACCATCTTTAAGCCCTTTGTCTCCGAGGTAGGATCCCCACGACCACACTGCAATAGAGACGTTAATAGGATTTTCCTTTGGATAGAGGCCCATAGCACCATAGCCTATATAAACAAGCGGCCTGATATAGCATTCCTTAATCTTATTTACCCTGATTGTTTTGATTATTGCATCCCTGATCTCTACCTTTGAATAAGGTATATCCATCAAGAATATATGTGCTGAGTTAAAAAGTCTGTCAATATGCTCATTAAGCCTGAATATTGCAGTGCCTTCCCTGGTTTCATAGCATCTTATTCCTTCAAAAACCCCGAGACCGTAGTGGAGGGTATGGGTAAGGATATGTACAGTAGCATTGTCCCAGCTTACAAACTTACCATCCATCCATATCTTTTCTGTCTTTGGTATCATAGAATTTTATTTATACCAATACATCATATGCAAAGTCAATCACATCTTCTCGGGGGCACTTATACCGAGTATCTCAAGACCATCCTGGAGTACAATCCTTATAGCTCCACACAGAGCAAGTCTTGCCCTGGTCAGTTCAATATCATCGCTTACAACCCTGAATTTATTGTAGTAAGGATGAAACATGCCAGAAATTTCTTGCAGGTAGAATGTAATCCTGTGCGGCTCATAGGTATTGACAGCGCCTTCAAATACCATCGGATAGATAAGGAGCTTCCTGATTATCCTGAGTTCATCATAAACAGATAATAGCATGAGGTCTGCATCATAAAGCCTGTCTGTATTGATACCTTTTTCTTTTGCATGGGTAAATATGCTGTTTATCCTTGCATTTGCATATTGTACATAAAAAACAGGGTTTTCTGATGACTGTGCTTTTGCAACTTCAAGGTCAAAATCGAGATGGCTGTCAGGTCTTCTTGTAAGGAATATAAATTTTGTTGTATCTGGACCAACTTCATTCATAACCTCTCTCAACGTTACGAACTCACCTGCCCTTTTTGACATCTGGACAGGTTTCCCGCCTCTCAGCAGATTAACCATCTGTACAAGTAAAACCTTTAATTTCTCTTTTGGATAGCCCAGTGCCTCAATGACAGCCTTAACCCTTGGGATATAACCATGGTGGTCAGCGCCCCATATATCAATTAGCTCATCATATGTCTTCTCTATTTTCTTCTTATGGTATGCGATGTCAGAAGTGAAATATGTATACTCGCCATCCTGTTTTATAATAACCCTGTCTTTGTCATCTCCAAATGCTGTTGATCTGAACCATGTTGCACCATCTTTTTCATATATAAAACCCTTTATTTTGAGATCTTCAATAGCTTCTTCTACATCTCCTTTTTTGTATAGTTCTTCTTCACTCTGCCATGTATCAAAATTAATACCAAAATCCTTTAAATCTTTTTTTATACCGGACAAAATCATCCTGTAAGAATAATCAATGAAGAAATCTGATACTGCTTCAAAGCTTCTCTGAAGGAATTTTTTGCCATTTTCTTTAATTATCTCATTTGCGACATCCTCTATATATCCACCTTTATACCCTTCCTCTGGAAACGGATATTCTATCCCAAGCAATTGCTGATAGCGGGCAAATACGGATAAACCGAGGAGTTTTACCTGCTTACCTGCATCGTTTATATAATACTCACGCTCAACCTTATATCCTGCAGCATTAAGAAGATTTGAGAGGGCTTCACCTGTAGCACCACCCCTTCCATGTCCAAGATGGAGCGGGCCTGTCGGATTTGCACTAATGAATTCAATCTGGACCCTTCTGCCTTTACCAATATCCTCCCTCAAAAATCCGCTTTTATACTCAATTAATTTCTTAATCTCTGAATACAGATATTCTTTTGAGAATGTAAAGTTAATGAATCCAGGACCTGCAATATCTATCTTCTCAAAGGCAGATTTACCTGCCTTTGCAGACAAGTCTTTAATGGAATTTATAAGTTCTTCTGCTATCTTTCTCGGAGATTTTTTTAGTAATGCCGCTATGGACATTGCTACAGGCGTTGCCAAATCGCCCATAGAATCGTTAGGTGGAACTTCTGCCTCAATAGAAGGGATTGTCTCCAGACCGAGTGCTTTAAGTGAATCCTCAATTACTTTTACGAGTTCTTTTTTCATGGAAATAGAGTTTAAACAGCGTCTGTATTCAAAGTCAACTAAACAAAGCTACCCAATAAAAAGGTCCTTCAGACTTTTCTGTAGAGACCGCTATTAGCCCCTGTCCTTGAAAGGAGTCTTCCAAATTAGTCCCCCTCCCTCGATGGGAGGGGTTAGGGGAGGGTTTTTTTGGGTATGCACCTTCCACACAATTCTCTGAAGAACCAAAAATAGGGAATAGAATTTTTCTATTTCCGATCAGGATCGCTTTTTTTCTTGAAAATAGTGAAAATAGAAAATTGAAAATAGGGACACATCCCATTTTAACGGCATTTCTTCCTCGGTCTTCCCTTCGGGCGTTGCAAAAGCCTTCTTTCAAGCTTCTTTTCCATCTCGACCACAAACTCCGCACTGCCAAGAGGTCTTCCCGTTTTTGTAGCATAGCGCAACCTCTCAATTTCTTTTTCAGGCATATCAGAGCGCAGCAGGAGTATATAGTCCTTTCGTACGTCATTGCTAAATAGGTCTTCTCCCAGAACAGGATCCTCGCTGCCCTTTACATGAGATCGGGCACTTGAATAGGCATAGTCTTCGGCTCTCTCAACCATCTTTGCCCTAACCGGATTTTGCTCGATATACCGTGCAACCGCCCACAGGTATTTCTCATGATCCACAATGCATGAATGATAGCGACTTTCCCACAATCTGCCTGTCCTCTCATACGTCCTATTTATATGTTGCGTGTAGCAGAGAGTGAGTCCCTGCATCATCTTAAACAACGATTCGTTCGTTTCCGGCTTTGTCAGCAAATGGACATGATTGCTCATCAGGCAGTAGGCCATAATCGGAGAGTTCCACTTGAAGGCATATTTCTTTAGCAATGACAGATACTGCTCTCGGTCTTCTTTTTCAAAGAAGACATGCTCTTTGTTATTTCCTCTTTGAATGACATGGTGCGGATAGCCCGGTGCAACCGCTCTACCGATCCTTGGCATTGGGAAGTTTAACGACTATAGTCTTGGATGTCAAGTAAAATGGGATGTGTCCCTATTTTACTACTTTTTTTACTATAGTACTTTCTATATTACTTTCAGGATGTGTTTCCACCCCCCCTACCCTTCTCTTCATCCTCATCAACATAAGCCCTTTTCTTTTTCAGCAATCTTATAAAACCATATACAGTAATCACAGCGGCGAGGAAAAAGAGGATTGTGTAGATGTTGTAGCTTAAATATGAAAACCAAGTATGCTTTCTTTTTAGATATACAAGCCACTTAATCTCAAGTTCGGAAGTACTGACAGAAAGACTTTTCTGGATAGAATCGTCTATAGAATGCCCTTCTTTCAGATATTCAAGTATCTGTAAAATCCCTTGCTTGCCGTACTCACTGACGATATATTCCACGATGCTTTTGCTTTCCTCATACGCAAGAAGAAGAGACTTTTCATCGCGAGGAAATCTTATGAGATCCCCTATGCTTATTGTACTGTCAGAAATTGTAGCTTTTGTAATCGCACTGTCCCCGTCGTCTGCTATAAGCTCTGCAATCCCTCCGCTTGCCCATTGGCAGACCCCCTCGTCAAGCCATCTGGGCAGTCTATCGTTTTTGATATTGCTGTGCAAAAGGATATGACATAACTCGTGCTTGAGTGTTGCCTCAAGGGTAAAGGGCCTGGTATATATCCTTGAGGTATCAAGTACAATAAGATTTCTGTCAGGGATAGCAAATGCAATAATTATATCGCTTCCGACCATTTTCATTAGGGTGCTTTTATCTTTAACCAGAATTACATCTGGTCTGACATCAACCTTCCAATCGAGGGTTGCAACGAGATCTGCTTTAACAGCAGGGTATACCTTCACTACATCTTTAGCCACGTTTTCTAATGGCTCCTCAAAAATGACTATGACTTCTTTTGTCTGGATCTTATTGGGTTCGGCATAAAGAGTATTCATAAAAGTAAGGAAAAATAATAAGAACAACATGATGGTTGGCCTTCTCAGTTTCATAGTATTTAAATCCATAAACATATCTTTATTTTTGCCTTTCGGTGTTCAATAAGACAATACCCAGAAAAGAAATATGGATTTTTTTGTTGAATTTTTGCTCTAATGCTATAATATGCAAAAATTCATATCCATTTAGGGTGCACTGAATGATTCAATATGGATGGGGATATAATGAAAATTCTTAGGATTGCACTTGCACAGATTAATCCTACTGTCGGAGATCTTGATGGTAATGTCTCAAAGATTCTCAATTATATTAAGAAGGCAAATAAAGCCGGTGCTCAAGTAGTTGCGTTTCCTGAACTTGCAATAACAGGTTATCCCCCTGAAGATTTGTTGTTGAAAACCCAGTTTATAGAAGATAACCTCGATGCACTGGAAAAAGTGCGGCGAAATGTAGGTGATATAGTGGCTGTAGTAGGTTTTGTCGACAAAAGAGACGATATCTACAATGCTGCCGCAATAATCCACAACAAAAGACTGATAGATACCTATCACAAGATGTACCTGCCAAATTATGGTGTATTTGATGAATATCGTTATTTCCAGGCTGGTACAAGATGTCCTATTTATCAGATTGGTGATACATGGATAGGGGTTAATATATGTGAAGACATCTGGTATCCAGAAGGGCCTTCAATGGTCCAGTCACTTGCGGGCGCTGAGGTGATCTTAAATATAAACGCATCACCATATCGGATTGGTAAAGGGAAATTTAGAGAAAATATGCTTTCAACAAGGGCAACTGACAATATGGTTATAGTGGCTTATCTGAATACAGTTGGAGGACAGGACGAGCTTGTATTCGATGGCCACAGCTTTATCCTTGACCAGGATGGTATTGTAATCGCAAGGGGAAAACAGTTCGAAGAAGACCTGATCGTCGTTGACTTAGACCTTGAGGGTGTTATGATGCGAAGGCTTCATGCCCCGCGCAGGAGACAGGAAGTAATTAAACTCGGAAAGGGAGCTTTTGAAAGGATCAATGTCCCGGTTGAAAAGACATTAAGTAAAAAAAGGGCAAAATCACATCTTCGTTTATCATCATTATTAGGTTATACGGTTTTAGAGCCATTACAAGAGGTCTATATGGCGCTTGTACTCGGCACATCTGATTATGTTACTAAGAATGGATTTAAAGGTGTCGTTATAGGTCTGAGCGGTGGCATCGATTCATCGCTTGTAGCATCCATTGCAGTAGATGCGATTGGTAAAGAGAATGTGACATGTCTATTTATGCCCTCTCCATATACATCGATGGAGAGTAGAGAAGATGCTTATGCCCTTGCAGGCAATCTTGGGATAAAGGTTATTGAGTCACCAATTGATAGTATATTGAAGAGCTATCTCAATGCATTGAAAAATGAATTCCAAGGACTGCCAGCAGATGTAACAGAGGAAAATCTCCAGGCAAGGATAAGGGGTAATATCCTTATGGCATTTTCAAATAAGTTTGGATGGCTTGTCTTGACAACCGGTAATAAATCAGAGATGAGTGTTGGATATGCAACCCTTTATGGTGATATGGCAGGCGGATTTGCAGTAATAAAGGATGTACCAAAAACAATGGTATACGAGCTTTGCAAGTGGAAAAATAATAAAAATGGCAGGGCTGTAGTACCTGAAAGGGTTATATTGAAAGAACCATCAGCAGAACTTAAGCCCGCCCAGAAAGATACGGATACACTTCCACCATATCCCGTGCTTGACCCCATATTAAAGGCATATATAGAGGATGACAAAAGTTTTGAAGAAATATTGTCTCTCGGCTGTAATGTTGAACGTGCACAGAATGTTATCAAGATGATTGATAAAAGTGAATACAAAAGAAGACAGGCACCTCCTGGCATTAAGATAACCCAAAGGGCATTTGGAAAAGATCGACGCTTCCCGATAACAAATAAATATAGGGGGTATTAAGAGTTTTAAGCCAAAGAAAGGTTTGATATATTGAAGAAAAAATTTATTTTCCTGCTAATAGCTATATCCATTTCTATAATTCTTATTTTTAGCTGTGCTTATTCTGAAGATAACAAGAATCTTCAGTTCAAGAAGCAGCCTGACATACAACAGGTAAAACCCAAAAAGCCTGTTAAGATCAAACTTAAACGTTCAGCAGAGGGCAAATATACATGGGATATCACAGGCGATAACGTGGATGAGATTGTCAGAACGAATAGAAGGCTGATAAAACTGCTGAAGATAGAGTGAGCGGCACCCTTTATATAGTCTCGACACCTATAGGTAATCTTGGAGACCTTACCTTCAGGGCTTTAAGGGTTTTAAAAGAAGCAGATGTCATAGCAGCAGAGGACACAAGACACTCCCGTAAACTCTTGACCCATTATGGTATCTCGAAGCCATTAATAAGTTACTGGGGCGAAAGAGAGAAAGTTAAATCAGCAGAGATCGTAGAGAGGCTGCATTCCGGACAATCAGTTGCCCTCATCTCAGATGCCGGCACGCCCGGCATATCAGACCCTGGAGCTGTTCTCATAAAAAAAGCTATTGAAGAAAATATTCAGGTTGTTTCAATACCCGGTCCGTCAGCATTGATTGCTGCATTGTCTTTATCAGGACTTCATACTGAAGAATTTATATTTATAGGATTTCTTCCAACAAAAGAGAGTCAGCGCCAGAAGATTCTCAAAGACTTGAGTCTTGAACGCCGGACACTCGTTTTTTATGAAGCACCGCACAGGATTCTTCAGACACTTAAGGATATGGAAAAGATATTTTTAGAAAGAAAGGCTGCACTTATAAAAGAAATTACTAAAATCCATGAGGAGGTGTTAAGGGGCAGCATTCCGGAAATACTCACCAAAATTAAAAAGACTACAATAGCAGGTGAGTACGTAATCGCTGTAGATGGCAGGACAGAGGAAAAAAAACTTACAACTGAGGATGCCATTTCAGAGGTCAGCGCTTTGATGAAAAAAGGCCTCGGTAGAAAAGAGGCGGTTAAAAAGATTGCCGATGCATACGGGTTGAGCAAGAAGGAACTTTACGATAAAAGCCTTATGTGACATATGCAGGAAAGAGAATACCACTTGACTTTTTCGGTACTTAACAATAAAATCTTTCAAGATATAATAAGAGGTGAAACATGGCTATTAAACTGCTTCTTGCAGATGACAGTATCACCATACAAAAGGTTGTAGAACTTATCCTCGCACAGGAAGGGTTTGAGATCAAGGTAACTAATAATGGTGAGGAAGCTTTAGCTGTTATCCCTTCTTTTAAGCCTGATATAATCCTTGCTGACATAGAGATGCCCAAGATTAACGGCTACCAGCTTTCTGAAAAGATAAAACAAGACCCTTTAATAAGCAGTATCCCGGTAATACTCCTTGCAGGCGCATTTGAACCGATTGATGAAGAGCTTGCAAAACAGGTTAAGGCAGATGATTTTATTATAAAACCCTTCGAATCACAGGAGTTAATAAACAAGATAAATGCTGCTCTTACTGTATCATCTGTAATGGAAGGAGAAGAAGCCGGGGGTATTGCTGAAGCCGAGGCTGTTGGTTTAGAGGAAGTTTCAGTTGAAGAAGCTGCAGCTACAGAGGTAAAGATTGGTATCCCTGAAGTAGAAATTCCTTCAAAGGACGAACTTAAAGACATATTCGAGAATACTGTTAACGAAAGAATATCTTCATTACTATCCTCGCTTGATTTAAAAGAAATTATCCTTACCTCACTGATGCCTTCGATGAAGGATTCCGTCGAGAAGATACTATGGGAAGTTGTACCTGACCTTGTTGAGAGGATGCTGAAAGAGATATTAAAAGGTGCCCTCGAATCCCTTACAAAAGAGGTTGAAAAGGTAATATGGGAGACTGTACCTGACCTTGCAGAGACGATGATTTCTAAAGAGATAGAGAGGATAAGGTCAGAATTTTAGAAAAAGGCTACAATCCGCAAGGTATAGAAGAAAGGTGGTATGAATACTGGGTCTCAAAAGGATATTTTAAGCCAGACCCGGACCTCAAAGGCAGTTTTTACTCTTTAGTAATACCCCCTCCGAATATTACAGGTTCTCTCCACATGGGCCATGCCCTTAATACGGTACTACAGGATATACTCTCTCGCTGGAAGCGTATGTCAGGTTATAAAGTCCTATGGCTGCCAGGCACTGACCATGCAGGCATTGCTACACAGAACGTTGTAGAAAAGCAGCTCGCATCTACGGGACTTGATAGGGATAAACTCGGCCGTAATGCCTTTATAGAGCGTGTATGGAAATGGAAGGCCGAATACGGTGGAAAGATAATCCACCAGCTTAAAAGGCTCGGCGCTTCATGTGACTGGTCAAGGGAAAGGTTTACACTTGATGATGGGCTTTCAAAGGCTGTAAGAGAGGTTTTTGTAAGACTTTATGAGGAAGGTCTGATATACAGGGATAACCGGCTTATAAACTGGTGCCCCCGCTGTAACACCGCGCTTTCCGACCTCGAGGTAGAATACGAGGAATTAGAAGGAAAGCTGACTTACATAAAGTATCCACTAACCCCCCCTATCCCCCCCTTAGCAAGGGGGGGGGATAATAAGAGGGGGTATATAACTGTAGCAACTACCAGGCCTGAGACGATGCTCGGAGATACTGCTGTGGCTGTAAACCCTGAAGACAGCAGATACCAAAAATTCATTGGTAAAACTATAAACCTGCCTCTAACTGACAGAAAAATCCTTATTATTTCTGATCATGCAGTAGACCCTTCTTTTGGTACAGGCGCAGTAAAGGTAACACCAGCCCATGATTTTAATGACGAGGCTATAGCAAAAAAACAGATCCCACCTTTAGAATTCATAACCGTGATCGGGGCCGATGGTCTTATGACAGTAAATGCAGGAAACAGATATGCAGGTCTGGATAGATATGAGTGCAGAAAACTTGTCATTAAAGATTTGAAGGTACTTAATCTTTTAGAAAAAGAGGAGTTGTACAAATATGCTGTAGGCCACTGTTACAGATGCAAGACTATTACCGAGCCGCTGTCAACACCTCAGTGGTATGTGAATGTACAGTCCATTGCTAAAGATGCTATCAGGGTAGTTAAAGAGGGAAAAATTAACATCATACCTAAAACATGGGAGAATACATATTTTGCATGGATGGAAGATATAAAAGACTGGTGCATATCCCGTCAGATATGGTGGGGACACAGAATACCTGTATGGTACTGTCAGAAAATGCAAAATGCAAAATGCAAAATGCAAAATGGAGTTATAGTATCAAGAGATGTACCACAAGTATGTCCTTACTGTAGCTCAGAAGAATTGATTCAGGATGAAGATGTACTCGATACATGGTTTTCGTCTGCCCTATGGCCATTTTCTACCCTTGGCTGGCCTGATAATACTGACGATCTTAAGACCTTCTATCCTACAAGCGTTCTTGTGACAGGGTTCGATATAATCTTTTTCTGGGTCGCAAGGATGATAATGATGGGACTTAAATTCATGGGAGACGTGCCTTTCAGGGATGTTTATATACATGCACTCGTCAGGGATCTGAAAGGCCAGAAGATGTCTAAATCAAAAGGTAATGTTGTTGATCCTTTGATAATGATAGACAGATACGGTACAGATGCATTCAGGTTTACACTTGCTGCTTTTACTGCACAGGGGCGCGATATTAAGTTTTCGGAAAAAAGGGTTGAAGGGTACAGGCATTTTGTAAATAAGCTTTGGAACGCAGCAAGATTCATTATGATGAATACTAATCCCCCCACCCCCCCTTTAGAAAAGGGGGGTAAGGGGGGATTTGAAAAAGAAGGGGTTGAGAGGATTACTCACACGCCTCATGATCTTGCAAGTAAATGGATATTGAGCAGACTTGCCGCTATAGCAGATGATATAAACAGGGCACTCGAAGAATATCGGTTTAATGACGCAGCAAGTAGTATATACCAGTTCGTATGGCATGAATTCTGTGACTGGTATCTTGAGATGGCGAAATCCGAAATCAACCCACCCACCCAACCCTCCCTCTCGAGGGGGGAGGGCAAGGGAGGGGATGGAAACTCCGAACCCCGAACCCTAAACTCACAAACTGGCGTCAGATGGTGTCTCCTGCATACACTCGATACATCCTTACGGCTGCTGCATCCTTTTATGCCCTTTGTTACAGAGGAGATTTGGCAGACGATAAAAATTCAGCATTCAGCAATTAAGGAGAGTATTATGGTCTCAGATTATCCGAAGTCTTTACCAAGAGACTACCAGGCTGAAGAAGACATGTCATATATCATAGAGGCTGTAATGGGAATAAGAACCATCAGAGGGGAGCTGAACATATCACCATCACTTAAACTCAATGTGTCAATAAAGACATTTTCTCAAATGGCAGAGAAAATATTGAAGGAAAACGTACAATATCTCAAAAACCTTGCAAAGGCTGGCGAAATTAAGATAGGTATGAACATTGAGAAGCCAGAGTGCTCTGCAACCTCTGTTAAGAGTTCTATGGAGATATATGTTCCTCTTAAAGGGGTCTTGAATATTACTGCAGAAGTCGATAGACTTAAGAAAGAGGAGGCAAAGGTAGATGTGTCTATCGTGTCTTTGAACAGGAAACTCTTTAATGAGGACTTCCTCCAGAGGGCGCCCAGAGAGATTATTGATAAGGAAAAAGCAAAATATGAAGAACTGATAATTATAAAGAAAAGGATTTTAGAAAGTATTAAAATGCTTAAAGATGTGGAGGTGAAAAATGACCCATAGAGACGGAAGAGAACTTGAAGAAAGAGACCTCGAATTTATTGAGGGGGAGTTTATCAATATAAAACAGAGCACTGTCAGGGCTGTTGAAGGAGGTCATATCGAACTCCAGCAGGTAGGAGCACTCAGCATAGACGGAGAAAAGGTAGAGGTTACACAGGGGGCAACTGCTATCCTCAGAGGAAATGATATAAGTCTTAACCAGAGTATAAGTGGTGTTACTGCTGCTGAAAATGTATCTATAAATTTTTCATTTTCTCCTGTGTCCATTTCAAGAGAACATACAATTGTTAACAGATCTGCTGTTGGCTTTATGGCTGGAAGAGATGTGAAGTCAGAGAATACTTCTGCATTCCTTGTTATCGCTAATAAGATCGAAGGAAATGTAACAACGCTTCTTGACTGGCATTCTGCTCTTGCCTTAGGCGCTGTTTTGGGGGGAGTTTGGGGCTTTCTCTCTTTATTATCCAGAAGGGAATAGGATGGAGATTCCTTTAAGTGTGATTGATCTAATTCATCGTGCCCTTGAAGAGGATATAGGCCCTGGTGATATTACTACATCCCTCCTGATACCTAATGAGAATAAATCAAGGGCACTGTATATTGCAAAGGAAAATTTTGTTCTGGCTGGTCTTCCTTTTTCAAGAGAGGTTTTTCAAATACTCGACCCCTCGATGTCCTTTAATATCTTTTATAATGAGGGCGCTAAGGTCATAAAAGGAGATGTGGTTGCTGAGGTTTTGGGAAAAACCCGGACTATTCTTGCAGGAGAAAGAGTAAGTCTGAATATATTACAGAGACTTTCCGGTATTGCAACCCTCAGCAGTATGTATGTGGATAACATTAAAGGACTAAAGGCAAAGATAGTTGATACAAGAAAGACAACCCCATGCCAGAGATTTCTGGAAAAGTATGCAGTAAGAATGGGAGGAGGAAGTAACCACAGGTTCGGCCTTTTTGATGGTATCCTCATAAAGAATAACCACATAGAGGCAGTAGGCAGCATCAAAGAAGCTGTAAAACTTGCAAAAGGCGGTCACCATCTTGCCAGAATCGAGGTCGAGGTTGAGAATCTTCATGATCTAAATGAGGCAATAGAGGCTGGGGCAGACATAGTGATGTTAGACAACATGTCGGTTAGTGATATAAAAGAAGCTGTTAAGATATCAAACGGTAGAGTTATAATCGAGGCATCTGGCGGCATTAAACTTGAAAATGTTAGAGATATTGCTGAGACAGGTGTTGATCTAATTTCTGTTGGTGCACTTACCCATTCGGCAGTATCGGTAGACATCAGCTTGAAAATAGTGAAGTAGATTTGGTAGACTGTTTACCTAAGTAAGGAGGACAATTATGACTCTGAAACAGGTAAGAAAGATTGCGAAGAAAAAAGGCGTGAAGGTCGGGAACATGAAGAAGGAGAATATTATCCGTACCATCCAGCGAGCTGAAGGGAACATTGACTGTTTCGGCAATGCTGCAGCAGGGGTATGCGACCAGATTAACTGCCTGTGGCGGGATGATTGCCTAAAATTAGCCCCACAGGTTCATATCTTGGAATAAAAATACTACTGAGATAATCTTCGAGGTCTTTAAACAGCTTGAAGATATAACAATGGGGTTCAAGGAAAAAACATGAAAAAACCCTGGGCAGGAAGGTTCAAGGAAAAGACCTCAAAGACCGTGGAATCCTTCACAGAGTCAATCTCATTTGACCACCGTTTATGGAGATACGATATTGAAGGAAGCATTGCGCACACAAAGATGCTCTGCAAACAGGGTATCATTACAAAAGCAGATTCTGAAAAGATAATAAATGGTCTTGAAATTATAGCAAAAGAGATAGGAACCGGAAAGTTCAAGTTCAGAGAAGACCTCGAAGATATTCACATGAATATCGAGGCTGCACTTATAAAAAAGTTAGGTAATGTGGGTGGAAAACTTCACACAGCACGGTCAAGGAACGATCAGGTAGCACTTGACCTCAGATTATATCTCAGGGCAGAGATAAAAGAGATACTATCACTTATAAAGAAATTCCAGAAGATACTTCTTAATATGGCAACAAACCACCTCAATTCATTAATGCCTGGCTATACACATCTGCAAAGGGCACAGCCTGTACTATTTTCTCATCACCTGCTCGCCTATGTTGAGATGCTGCAGAGGGACAACGAAAGATTTAAAGATGCATTAAAAAGGATAAACCTGCTTCCCTTAGGCTCCTGTGCCATTGCAGGGACAGCCCTTCCTATAGACAGGGGTTATGTCGCAAAACTTCTCGATTTTAAGGGAATCTCTCAAAATAGTATTGATGCGGTATCAGACAGGGACTTTGCAATAGAGTTCCTATCAAGTGCTGCCTTACTCATCATGCATCTCTCAAGGCTTGCTGAGGAGCTTATATTATGGTCAACTGAGGAATTCAGATTCATCGAACTACCTGATGCTTTTACAACAGGTTCGAGCATAATGCCTCAGAAAAAGAATCCGGATGTAGCAGAACTTATCAGGGGAAAAACAGGGAGGGTTTATGGAAACCTGTTATCTCTTTTAACTGTAATGAAAGGCATTCCACTCTCATACAACAGGGATCTACAGGAAGACAAGTTGCCTGTCTTTGATACAGTGGAGACGGTCAAATCCTGCCTTATCGTCCTGAATGAAATGCTACCAAGCATAAAAGTAAACACAAAGAGAATGCATGAAACCGCAGGAGATGCCTATTCGACCGCAACTGATATTGCAGAATACCTTGTAAAAAAAGGGGTACCCTTCAGGAAGGCTCATAAAATCACAGGTAAGATTGTTCTTTATTGCATCAAGGAGAAAAAGAAACTCGAAGAGCTTTCTATCAATGAGTTGAAAAAATTTTCTCCTTTAATTAAAAAAGACATATATTCTCATATTGAAGCCGAAGATTCTGTAAAGGCAAAGACATCGAGGGGTGGTACAGCTCCGGATGAAGTCAGAAGACAGATAAGAAGACTCGATAATTTAATCAAATGAAACAATCACTCAAACTGGTATTGATGTCATTCCCGCTTGTCGGGAATCTTTCTTATCTTTGTTCAAGGGGACCAAAGAAGGATTCTGGACAAGCTCGGTACGAGTCGATTCCGACCAGAATGACAACCAAATAAAAGAAGCATCTTCAGATGATAGAACTCAGAATACAGAAGTCAGAAGTCAGATTTGGTCTTTTTATCTTTTGTTTACTATTTACTGTTTACTGTTTACTCCCCTCATGTGGCAAAAAAGGTGACCCTACACTCAAATCATACGAAAAGCCGGATCCGCCTTCTGCGCTCAGGGCCGTCCACAGAGAATCAGAGATTATCCTCCTGTGGGAATTTCCAAAAGATAAAGAACCAGCAATAAAAGGATTTTACCTGATGAAATCAACAGGTGGGGATTTTGAAAAGATCGCCACCCTTGAAAATAATAAGCGGTCTTATATAGATAATGATTTTAAAATAGGCTCTAAATACAAATATAAAATCGTTTCCCAGAATCTGAAAAATGTAATAAGTAATGACTCAAATATCATACAAATTGATCCTGAAACCGTACCTCCCCCTCCCGGAAAAATTCTATTTAAGGTAGAACATGACTCTCTGACATTGAACTGGGAAAGTGCGGGAGATAGAATCCTTTATAACATCTATAAAAGTAATGAGAAAGGCATATACCGTTTAATGCCTGTGCATAAAGAACCAATTAAGGAAACCTCATTCAGGGATAACTTTGCAATAAAAGGGCATGTTTACTATACAATAAGAAGCCTTGTAGGTTCCGATATAAGGGACGAAGGACCTGCCTCAGGAGAGGTTGAGATAAATCCTTTGGAATTTGTGCCATCTTCTCCCTCAGGCCTTCAGGCAATAGTTAAAAAGGAGAATGTATATCTCAGCTGGAAAGAATCTCCTGATACATGGGTAGTTGGTTACAAGGTTTACAGAGAGATAAATAAGCAAGAGGGTTTTATATTTATTGGAGATACCCAGACCCCTGCATTCCTTGACAAAGATAAACCATCAACCAAGAGGAGTTACAGAGTAACTGCTCTTGGCCCTTCAAAAGAAAGCCTCCCTGCAGAAATAAGAAATATAGTTTTTATCCCATATAGATAAGTTCATTAATCTATATGCTTTCTATCGCGGCATGTGATAACCAAGATAAGTCTTAAATTCATCCTCAAAATCAATGACATTGTAAAAAAATAATTCACAGATTGAATATTTTGTGGAGATTTATAAGATTGATAATGCAGGTCCCGATAAATCGGGACCTGCATTTTTGGCTTAGAGTTTTGTAACGTTTGCTGCTTTTGGACCCTTAGGACCATCAACAACTTCGAAGCTCACTGCCTGACCTTCGGACAGGGATTTAAACCCATTACCCTGAATTTCAGAATAGTGAACAAAAACATCTCCGCCGTCTTCCTTGGTGATGAATCCAAAACCCTTGGATTCATTGAACCACTTAACGGTTCCCTTTACCATGCTGCTACACCTCCTTGCTAATAAAAATCGAAGATTACGGAATCTTGCCATAGAGAAGCCGCAAGATTCATAGTCCTTGAGGCTGTATACAACAAAACTTCCGAAACTTCGTGAATAGTATTACATAGAATTATTGAAAGGTCAAGGATTTTGGTAAAAAAGTTATATAACTGATTGACATAAAAACTCTGATTTAGTTACTCTAATCAAGAAATAGAGGTATCATGTTCGCCTCAGGCGAATCTGCCGGGGCGGAAAAAACTAATAACCTTGCTGATATGAAAGACAAAATACTTAAGGCATTTGAAGAAAGTATCAACGTTAAAGAGAAATTTGCAGAGGAAAAGAATATTGACAAAATTATTGAGGTTGCAAAGGCTATTGCCAATGCCTTCAACGATGGGAAAAAGCTAATCCTTTTTGGCAATGGCGGGAGTTCAACTGATGCCTCGCACATTGCAGCAGAGTTTATTAATAGGTTCAAGAAAGATCGTCCCGGTCTCCCAGCTATCGCGCTCAATACAGACATGGCAGTAATCACATCAATTGCTAACGATTATGATTTTTCTGAAATCTTCGCAAAGCAGCTTAAAGCCCTTGCAGATGAGGGAGACATTGTAATTGCAATCAGTACAAGTGGAAATTCTCCCAATATCCTTAAGGCTATCGATGTTGCAAAAAAGAAGAGACTAACAACAGTTGCATTTACCGGCTTAAAAGGAGAAAAGCTTGCATCGAAGTCAACATATACATTCATAGTTCCATCTGATAACACCCCGCGAATTCAAGAGACCCACATAACACTCGGGCATGTCATCTGCCAGATGGTGGAAGAGATACTCTTTGAGGTACCAAGGAAAAAATAGTTCGCATCGGTCGGTATCGACTTACAATGAGGTAGATGAATTTAGAATCCTCGGTATCGATCCAGGCAGTGTCATGTGCGGTTATGGACTTATAACCACAGTCAATGCTCAAAAAGCTGGCAGGATTTCAAGCTTGCAAACGAACAAGCCAAACTGCACTTACATCGCCTCAGGGAGAATTACTTTACCACCAAAAAGTCCGCTGCATCTGCGATTAAAAAAACTTTATGATTCCCTCATAGATATTATCAGGGAATATAGACCTCAGGAAATGGCAGTTGAAAGTATGTTTTTTGCAAAAAATGTAAGGGCTGCATTAAGCCTCGGACAGACAAGGGGAATTGCACTTCTTGCAGCTGCATCAGAGGATCTAAATGTCTATGAATACAGTGCACTCGAGGTTAAAAAAGCTGTCACCGGTTATGGAATGGCCGAAAAAAGGCAGGTTCAGGATATGGTAATGAAAATCTTAAATCTCAAATCACAAATCGCGAATCTCACTAACGACAGTGCAGATGCCCTAGCCCTCGCTTTATGCCACTTAAATAATATAAGATTTAAAAGGGCATTATCGGAGTCGTCCAATTCGCTGTCCTCGGCGAGTCACCTGAGACGACCGAGGCGAAGAGGGCTGAAATGATTGGGTCATTAAGAGGGAAACTTATATACAAGAAATCTGGCAATCTTATTGTTGAGGTCAGTGGCGTTGGATACCGCGTAAATGTGACATTTAACACCATATCTATCCTCCCTGAAGAGGGCAAAGATGTCTTCCTCCATATCTATACTCATGTGCGTAAGGATATATTACAACTTTATGGTTTCACATCAGAAGATGAAAAAAAGATATTCATCACGCTCCTCGGCATAACAGGTATAGGGCCTAAAATGGCATTAAATATACTTTCAGGAATTTCCCACAATGACCTTCTGCAGGCAATTGAGACTGAAGATGTTGCACAACTTTGCAGAATACCAGGGTTGGGGAAAAAAACCGCACAGAGATTAATCCTTGAGCTCAGGGAAAAACTTCCGCCAGCGAAAGAAACAGTTGACAGGGTTTTTGAAGATACGCTATCTGCTCTTGTAAACCTTGGATATAAAAAATCTATTGCTCTGGAGTCTCTGGAAAAGGCATATAAGAAAGGTTACCATGACATTGAAGGGCTACTCAAGGAGGCATTAAAATATCTGAACAGAGATTCTCAACGAACAGGAGATGTTAAGTGAAAAAACCAGATAATCAGAGATTCTCACCGGATAAGACAATTAATCCTGTTATACCGGACAAGACAATTTCAGATGATGAACTCGGCTATGAACTGACCTTGAGACCGAGGTCATTTGATGAATTCATTGGTCAGGACAGGATTAAAGATAACCTAAGGATATTCATAGAGGCAACAGGCAGGAGAAAAGAGCCTCTTGACCATGTGCTTTTCTGCGGGCCGCCCGGACTCGGAAAGACAACACTCTCTCATATCATAGCAACAGAATTAAAGGTAAATATAAAGTCAACATCAGGCCCTGTGCTTGAAAGACCTGGCGACATTGCTGCTATACTTACCAATCTTGCTGACCTTGACATACTTTTCATCGATGAGATACACAGATTGCCCCGCATAGTGGAGGAAATACTCTATCCTGCTATGGAAGACTATCAGCTTGATATAATCATAGGCCAGGGACCAAGTGCAAGAACATTGAAATTAAACCTCCCCAAGTTTACGCTGATAGGTGCCACAACAAGGACAGGGCTGCTAACTTCACCCCTAAGGGAGAGGTTCGGCGTAATAAACAGACTTGAATTCTATTCCCCTGATGATCTTAAAAAAATAGTTCTCCGCTCATCTAAGATACTTAATACAGAAATCGACGATGACGCTGCATTTGAGATTGCTCATCGCTCGAGAGGAACACCAAGGATAGCTAACAGGCTGCTCAGACGGATAAGGGATTTTGCGCAGGTTAAAAGCGATGGAAGGATCAACCTGAATATAACAAGAAGCTCACTGCTATCTCTCGATATCGATGAAAGAGGGCTTGATGATATGGACAGAAAGCTCCTTTCAACAATTATAGAAAAGTTTAATGGTGGTCCTGTTGGCATAGAAACCATTGCAGCATCATTAAGGGAGGATAAAGAGACCATCGAAGATGTCTACGAACCTTATCTCCTTCAGGAAGGGTTTATTGAAAGAACCCCTCGTGGCAGACAGGCAACGAGAAGAGCGTATCAGCATCTCAATATAAATGTCCCACAGGGATTGTTTTAAGATAAAAGATTTAAATTGAATAAGGCTTGCAAACATATATGTATAATGATAAACTTTTTTTATTATTGATATTAACTTGAAACTTAAACGGCATTGTAAAACACGGAGGTGATTATGAAAAAAATCGCTTTTATCATAATTATGTCTTTTGTATTATTTGCAGTATCAGACACAATTCTTGCAAAGACTGATACCGATTATGATACTGCTCTTAAATATTACAATAGCGGAAAATATAAAGAAGCCGTCAGGCTTTTCCAGGAGTACATAAAAAAGAAACCAGAGCCTTCTGCATATTATCGCATAGGTTATGCGTTATATGAACTTAGGAAATTTAGCGAGGCAAATGAATATTTTAAGCAGGCATATCTAATCGATCCAAACTTCTCACCTGAACTGGATTCGCTGTAGGGCAGGTGCTTTAGTTGAAGCTCTTAATGCACATCTGCTGCGCTAATTGCAGTTTATACCCGCTTAAGACTCTCTTCTCTAAGGGCATTGATGTAAAAGGGCTGTGGCTTAATCCGAATATCCATCCTTATACTGAATATCGAATGCGTCTTGATTCTCTGCAAAAACTCCAGAAGGTATGGGGTCTTGATATAGAATATATTGACCACTATGGACTGAAGGAATTCTTAAGGGCTGTAGTAAACAGGGAAGACAACCGTTGTATATCATGCTATTCCATGCGACTTGAGGAGACCGCAAAAACCGCAAAAAAGATGGGGCTTGAGGGTTTCACAACTTCCCTCCTTGTTAGTCCTTACCAGAAATTTGATATGATAATAAATGTAGGCAAAGAGATGGGGAAGAGATATTCGATACCATTCTATTTTGAAGACTTCAGGCCCGGATGGAAGGACGGCATCAGACTGTCAAAAGAACTTGGACTTTACAGACAGAAATATTGCGGATGTGTATATTCGGAGATGGAGAGATATCTTAAAAAGTAAAACGACATGGTTGACGGTGTTCAGTACATAGGCAGGTTTTTAATAATTCTCGGCATTGTGATCTCTGCCATTGGTGGAATACTTCTTCTTTCAGGTAAAATCCCATGGCTCGGCAGACTTCCCGGAGACATCATAATCCAGAGAAAGAATTTCAGTTTTTATTTTCCTTTAGCTACAAGTATACTCTTAAGTGTGATTTTAACCTTTATTTTCTGGCTCATTAGGCGGAGATGAAAAGATTATGGGGAAAGTCATAAGGTTCATTCTTACAATCTTATTCCCGTATCCAATAATAAGAACAATTGATTGCTTTGTCTGTCATTGCGAGCACCCAAAGGGTGCGTGGCAATCTCACAAGAAAAGACAAGATTGCTTCGTTTCACTCGCAATGACATTTCTTATAGCTGGATTTTGTTTATCCTTTTCTATCGTTGTATGGAATGCTCATGCCTCGGACAATATAAAAGTGCTTATTGTGAATGATACATATCCTAAAATCCCTGCAAAGAATGAGAAGATAGAGAAGCTCGGAAGTATGAGGGGAGATCTCCTCGTGATGGGTTCCCGATATACCGGTAATATCGATGTATGGAAAGGTGAAGGCGGGATCTATCTTATAAACGAACTTCCGATAGAAGATTATGTTAAGGATGTTGTTGTGGCAGAGGTTGGTTCAAACTGGGATATGGAAGCACTTAAGGCACAGGCTGTTATATCAAGGACATATGCTGTATACCAGAAAAAGATAAATGGAGACTCAATATACCATATCGTATCTTCCGTCCTTAACCAGGTTTATAAGGGCAATAATCCCAACGTAAGGGTAGCATATGCTGTTGCAGAAACAAGTGGAGAGATTCTTACTTTCGATAACAGAGCAATAGAGGCCTTTTATCATTCAACATGTGGGGGAAAGACAGAAAACCCAGAGGATGTCTTTGGAAAAAGCTACCCTTATTTAAAATCAGTGGAATCAAACTGTGAAATATCACCATACTCGACATGGGAAAAGAGGATTGAGATTACCGAGATCGAAAAGGCACTAAACCTGTCAGGGATTAAAGAAATATCAATAAAGTCCTATACCTCAACAAAAAGGGTTAAACAACTCGACATAATAAATAATTCTGGAATAATTACAATCAATGCAACCGATCTCAGAAAAGCACTCGGCTGGAGTCGTCTTCCGAGCACAAATTTTAGTGTAACACGTGATGGGGACTCCATGATATTTAAAGGAAAAGGTTACGGTCATGGTGTTGGACTGTGTCAGTGGGGTGCACTCCAGATGGCACGTGAAGGGAAAAATTACAAAGAAATCCTATCCTTTTTTTACCCAGGGACTATAATACAGTTGTATGAAAGTCGCTGATTTCGACTTTTTTCTCCCTGAAGACCTTATTGCCAAAAGACCTCTAAAAGAGCGCCCCAGCTCAAGACTTCTTGTACTCCATACAGATAGTACGATCGAACACGAAAGGTTCTCTGATCTTCCCTCTTATCTCGACAAAGGAGACATACTGCTTATAAATAACACGAGGGTCTTCCCTGCAAGGCTTACTGGATTTAAAAAAAATGGAGGGAGGTTAGAAATCCTGCTTGTAAGGAAAAAAAAAGATAATGCATGGGAGGTACTCTCAAAAGGAAGATTTACAGGAACACTAAAGATTTCAGAGGAGCTGCAGTTAGAGATTCATAACGGAGATACCGCATATTTTAAATATCCTGGAGATTTAATGGATATAATCTGGAAATACGGTAACATGCCGCTTCCACCTTATTTAAGACGTTCTCCCGATGAATCGGATAAAGAAACCTACCAGACCATATATGCAAAAAAAGAAGGCTCCATAGCAGCCCCTACAGCAGGCCTTCACTTTACGGATAAATTACTAAAGGAAATCACCTCAAAGGGTATAAAGCTCAGGGAACTGACACTGCATGTAGGCATTGGTACATTCATGCCTATTAGAACTGAAAATGTCGAGGAACATTCTATGGGTGCTGAGTATTTTGATATAGATAAAGAACTTATCTCTGAAATTAAAGAGATTAAGGCCTCGGGTAAAAGAGTTATTTCTGTGGGAACTACTACAACAAGGGCAATAGAGGGATATGTGAGCGGTAAGTGTAATGTAACTCTTCAAAATGGGAGGATAAAGGGAACGACTGATGCCTTTATCTACCCTGGATACAATTTCAGGATTGTTGACTCATTAGTTACAAATTTCCACCTTCCAGGGTCTACGCCTCTCATGTTAGCCTCTGCTATGTGCGGCTGGGAAAAATTATTGAAGGCTTATAAGGAGGCTATTGCCAGAGGGTATAGATTTCTCTCTTATGGTGATGCTATGCTTATTTTATGAAAAGGAGTGATTTAAAAGAAAATTCATCTGTGTTTTTTATTGGCAAAGGGATTATTATTATAGCTATACTCATTACATCGTCACTCAGCTTTGCACTCGGTTATTTTGTTGGTAGAAGCGTCCAACCTCCTCTTGTAAATCAGACATCTGTTATTCCCCAGCAGGATAGCGCCGAACAGAAAAATGCAGAACCTGATAAAAAAGAAACAATAGCCCAGCAACCAGAGCAAACTCTAAAACCACAGGAAACACAACAAACCATAAAATTACAACAAGTCCTACAAAATCAACAGACAAGAAAAAATCAACAAACTCAACAAATAAGGGAAACTAAACAAACCCGAGAAACCCCAAAAACTACAAAAACAAGAAAATACACAGTTCAGGCAGGTGCATTCAAGGATGCCTCTGATGCAAATGCCTTAAAGACAAAACTCGATAAAAAAGGATATAAGACATTTGTGACCCAATCAAAGACAAAAAAACATAAAAAACTCTATAAGGTGATAGTAGGCGATTTCGTTACCAGAAAAGAGGCTGAGGTACTATCTATCAAAATAAAAAAGGCTGAGGGTCTAAAAACATTCGTAACATTTAAAACAGAATAGGAGAACTTACGTTAACCTTAGAGATCGAACTTGACAGTGAAAAAGAATCCAACCTTCTTTATGGAGGGCTTGACAAAAACCTTAAGGTGATAGAGGAAACACTCGGTATTATAGCCTCTCAAAGAGGAAATAAAATTTTTTTGCAGGGTACTGATAAATCCGTAGAAAAGGCAGAAAGATTCATCCACGATATTCGGTCAATAAGCTCCAGCGGTTACAATCTCAACCCCGAAGATATACGTTATGCGCTAAGGTCTGCTACATTGGAAGGGGAATATACTTCAGTGAAAGACCTGTTCCTGAACAATATTCCTGTATCTTCAAAAAAACGATTTATCATACCAAAAACAGAGACCCAGAGAAAATATATAGATGCTATAAAAAATTTTGACATAGTCATCGGGATAGGGCCTGCAGGTACAGGAAAAACCTATCTCGCAATGGCAATGGCTATAAATGCATTTCTTAAAAAACAGATTAGCAGGATCGTCCTTGCAAGGCCGGCTGTAGAAGCAGGAGAAAAACTTGGTTTTCTGCCCGGCGACATATACGAGAAATTTAACCCTTATCTGAGACCATTATATGACGCACTCTTAGATATGATGGAAGCAGAAAAAGCAGGTAAACTTATAGAACGTGGAATTATTGAGATCGCACCGCTTGCATTCATGAGGGGCAGAACCCTCAATGACTCGTTCGTAATTCTCGACGAGGCGCAGAACACAACCTCTGAGCAGATGAAGATGTATCTTACACGGCTCGGTTTTAATTCGAAGACCGTTATTACAGGAGATATAACACAGATAGACCTCCCTGCAGGAAGAACCTCAGGTCTTATAGAGGCTGAGAGGATACTGAGCGACATTGAGGGCATTAAATTTATATATTTCTCTGAAAGAGATGTGGTAAGACATAAGCTTGTCCAGGAGATTGTAAAGGCATACGAAAAATATGAAAAACGGTCCTCAGAAGAATAAAACCCAGAGGATTATTGACTTTTTCAGGGCACTGTTTGAAGTGACTCCTTCAAAAGTAAAAGATGCCCCAATCCGCTATAGTAAACATGATCAGATCATAAGGATATCTTTAATTGTCACAGCCGGATTCATAGCTGCTCTGTCATTACAGGAAAAATTTAGTATAGAACAATTGATTGGTGGTTTCTTTATCACCTGTCTGCTGCTGTTCATCCTTTACAGAGATATAATGAGATATAAGCCTGCCTATATTAAGAAATACAATATGTTATTACTTCTCGGCGTGATGCTTATAAGCACCCTCCTGATAGGCAGGCTATTCGGTTATTTACTGCAAAGCCTCTCCAAGGGTCTGGAGTTTAAAGTCTTAGATAGTGCCTTGTTCGGAATTCCCATCCCAGCAGGGGCAATGCTTGTATCACTCATTTTTGACTTTCATACTGCAATTACTTTTTCCTTCACAGTCAGCCTTCTCACAGGGCTCTGGCTCCATGATGCATCCTTCACCATATATGCATTCGTTGGAAGCATTACAGCAGCCTTCAGCGTTATAAGGTGCAAAAAAAGGTCTGCGCTTCTCAAAGGAGGAAGCTATGTAATTGCAGTAAATATTTTAACTGTAATAATAATACTCCTGTTTAAAAACGAGCTTTTCACAGCAAAGGCACCACCCTCAATAATGTTTGCCGCGCTCGGAGGCATAGGTGTTACTGCAATTGTTTCCATTCTGCTGCCCATTCTTGAATATTTGTTCAAGGTCACCACTGACATAAGCTTGCTCGAACTGCTTGATCTCGATCAGCCAATAATGAAAACCCTTATGGTCACAGCACCGGGCACATATCATCACAGTGTTATTGTCGGAAACCTTGTGGAATCTGCTGCAGAAGCAGTTGGCGTAAACCCTTTGCTTGCGAGGGTAAGTGCATATTACCATGATATTGGTAAAATTAAGATGCCGGAATATTTTGTTGAAAACCAGAGTGGTTCAGTCAGCAAACACGACAAATTAACCCCGCACATGAGCAGCATGATAATCATCAACCATGTCAAGGAGGGTGTCGAACTTGCCAGGCAAGGTAAGCTTCCAGAGTCTATTATTGATATCATAGAGCAGCATCATGGTAACATGCTGGTCAGTTATTTTTATCAAAAGGCAAAAGAGCAGAAAGATGATGTCTCACCTGTTGAGGAAGACTATAAATATCATGCCCCAAAACCACAGACACGCGTGGCCGCACTTGTGATGATGGCAGATGCGGTTGAAGCTGCATCAAGGGTTCTTACAGATCCAACGCCGGCAAGAATTACATCATTGGTTGACAGGATAATAAACCATATATTCCTTGAAGGTCAGCTCGATGAATGCGAGCTTACGCTGAAAGATATCTATGAGATAAAGAAGCGTTTCTCTCATGTACTAACAAACATATTTCATAGAAGGATAGATTATCCGGGATTTGATTTTACAGATGAAGGTCTATATAAAGAACTGCCAAAGACTCTTAAAGGTAAATCAGCAGAGAATAAAAAGTCTTCTAAGGAAGGCACTCCGCCTGCTCGGCCTCCACAAGGCTGAACTCAGTATCCTTTTTGTAAATGATAGGAGAATGAGGATACTGAACCGTCAGTACAGGGGCGTGGACAGAACCACGGATGTGCTTTCATTCCCTCAAATTGAATATAGCTCTCAGCTCTCAGCTCTCAGCTCTCAGCAATTTGTTTTGGGTGATATAATCATAAATCTTCATCAGGCTAAAAGACAGGCATCAGAGTACGGACATACCTTTAATGAAGAACTTAAAAAACTCCTAATCCACGGCCTCCTTCATCTCATTGATTATGACCACGAAAAAAGCAGGTATCGAAAGAATAAAATGGAGAGAAAAGAAAAAGAACTGCTCAAGGCAATAAGGTAAAAATTCCTTGACAATACGGACTTGTTAATCAATAATCAACCCATATAAACCCTTATCTACTTATATCTTCCCCTTCCTTGATGGTCTATGACTCATCGGTCTTTACAATCGGCGTGGTTTCTTCACTTTAGCTGAACAGGAATTAAAAACAGCCAATCGGCGGAAGAGAAAAATATATCTGGTCTATGCAGATTTGGATGAACGGGTTACACAGCCACTGCCTTTTCAGCCTCTTTAAGCCACAAAAGTCTTGAACCATTAATAACAGAGGCATTGACAGATTCGATTATCTCATTTGGCGATATATCAAGCCCTTCTTTTTTAGTAAACGGGCTGAATATAAGTTTGGTCTCCACCTTTGACGCCTTTTTAACCTCGGCCTCTGCAGGTCTTTTAATTGTGGCTCCCATAATCTTTGCAAGATGGATAAAAATATCTCTGTGGCTTTTTGATTCTCCCTGAGGTTCTATTACCTTTGGAAGATATTTCAGTCTTCCCATATAATCTATTATTGTACCAGCAGATTCAAGGAAAGTCGCTGAAGGCAGTACAACATCCGCCTGTTTAGCAAGTTCTGTAAGATGTGAGTTCTGCACTATGAGGAAATCCGTATCCGGTCTTTTGTTTAAAGGAACTTCACCGACAGCATAAAGGACTTTCATCCCATCAGAGACCATTTCCTTATAAGTTTTCCCCTCTGTCGTCAACCCCATCAGGGCAACACCATGCGCATTGCTTTCAAGGCCAACAGTAATGATCTTTCCTTTCATCAGCGCAATATTGGCTGATGCATCAAAAAGTGAAGGAGAACTCAATAGTACCGGCTCCTTTGCCTCAGCAATAAATGTTGCTGCCTTTTCGATCTCCTCTGATAGTTCTACGTCTTTGACAGAAGCCTCTAACTTTTTATCTGCTTTCAGTCCCTTTCCTATTAAAGCCTTTGCAATACGTTTCAGAATGGATGTCTCGTTTCCTATAATATTTATTGTTGCTGCCTCTCCGATTTTTGTATCAGAGGAATTTATGACAACAAGCTTTGCCCCTCTGTCAACCCTTCTTCTTACAGAGGCATCAAGTGCAGGTAAAATCCTTTCCCACTGGGAAGGATTTAGACCGACAAGTACAATAAGGTCTGCCTTATTGATGTCTGCTGTTTGAGAGTTTTTTAGAGAATCACTCTCTGCATAGAGACTCATAGTTGTGTCGAAATTCTTTGTCTTAACAACATCTTTAGCAAGCTTTTTCAGGGTTATCGCATCTTCATTTTCTATGCCAGCAATGCTTATAAAGCCTGCTCCCTTGCCAGCTTTTTTTAATTTATCAGCAACTATACTGAGGGCGTCTTCCCATGTAGTCTCTTTGAGTTCACTGTTTACCCTTTTCATGGGAGATGTAAGGCGCGTCTCTGCCTCAATAGAGTCAAAACCAAATCTGCCATAGGCACAAATATATCTTTCCGCAGAGCCCTTCGGTGCCCCTGCGCTAATCTTCTGCACACTGCCATCTTTAGTGCTTACTATGATGTCGCAGCCATTGCCGCACAAAAGACAAACAGAATTGATTCTTTCATACTCCCACTCCCTGCCTTTACGCCATCTGTCTGCCTCAAGGAGGGCATTTACTGGACACGCATCAAGACAGCTTCCACAGAATGTGCACTCCGATTCCTGAAGTGGCTTGTCATTTGCAGTGATAACTTTTGCTCCGACACCTCTTCCCATGAACGCGAGTACATTCGTCCCCTGTTCTTTGCATACCCTGACACACCTGCCGCACAGTATACAATATTCGGGATCTCTCTTTATAAATGGATTTGCTTCATCAGTTGGATAGCCCATCCTTTTTCTTGTAAAGCTCGATTCCTTAAGTTCAAAGTCATAGGCATATTTCTGAAGGTTGCATACCCCTGCCTTTGTACATGTCATACAATCGAGTGGGTGCATTGAAAGGATAAGGTCTACGACAAATTTCCTGATCTCTTGAACCTTATCAGTTTTTGTATTAACAACCATACCATCCTTAGCCTTTGTATTGCATGCTATTACAGGTGCCTTCATCCCTTCTATCTCCACAAGACAGAGCCTGCAAGCACCGATCCCCTTCATCCCTTTGAGATAACAGAGATTAGGTATATGAATCTCTGCAAGTTCTGCTGCATCAATAATGTTCATCCCTTCAGGTACTTGAACCTCTCTGCCGTCTATTTGAAGTTTAATCAATTTTTCCATTCAGACCTCCTCTATTTTATTATGAAATTATTTGCTGCTAACTAATTCCTCTATTTTCGTCGTTATAACCTCAATCGCCTCTGCAGGGCAAACTTTAATACATTCTCCGCACCTTGTACACCTCTTCTGCCTTATCTCAAAAGGAAGGTATCCAGAAAGATAGGGCTCTCTTTTTTCACCTATTATTGCATCATATTTACATGTCTCTAAACATTTTCCACACATGATACACAATTCAGGATTTATCACATATTCAATAAGGTTGATACATTCCTTTTTTGGACAGATACCTGAAAGATGCTGATTGATCTCCTCCTCTGAACTTGTAAGTGTCTCGATAATAAACTTACCTGTATCTTTTCCCTTTTTACAAAATGAACCCTCCATCATCTTTGAACCGATTCTTTTAAGAGCCTTGATATCTGACTCGTTGACATTTTCCAAATGTTGGCTGATCCTGATTAACCTGATCCTTGCTTCATAAGTTCCGAGTGAACAGGGATAGCACCTGCCACACATAGGCCCTGCAAGGAATTCCTCAACATAATATAGAGCCCTTTGAACAAGACATGCCTTTTCCTCAGCCTCTTTCCTTATGTCCTCGAGTTTTTTCTCCTTTTCCTCGATTAAACTCTCTTCGCTCATTTTTCCTCCAAATATTTCTAAGGGCACCCCTCTTTAATTCCCCCCTTACTAAGGGGGGACACAGGGGGGTGGGTTCTTTTCTCAAACCTCACAGCTCCCATAGGGCATATATTGTAACAATCACCGCACTTCCTACATACAAAGCGATCTATCATGAATCCGGTTGAAGTTTCCTTTATTGCATTAATCCTGCATACATCTTTACAGCGGCCGCAGAGATAGCATAGCTCTGTATCTATTATAGGTAAAGGCTGTTCTTTAATCTCTATAGCGCCTAAGGGACATGCCATATAGCATGCCTTACATCTCTGGCAGAGCACCTGGTCTATATAAAATCCACCTTCCCTGGATTCTTTTATTGCCTCAAATGGACATGTATCCATGCAGCGCATACACTGGTAGCAGATTTCAGTGTTTATTGAGAGTAATCCGAGTCCGGTGCAGACCTTTGCCCTGCAATATTTATCTCTTATATGCTCTTCGTATTCTTCACGGAAATATTTGATGGTCGTAAGAACAGGGTTTGGTGCATTCTGGCCAAGACCACAGAGGGAACCTGCCTTTACAAGTTTCCCAAACCTTTCAAGTTTTCCTATATCTCCTTCCTCTCCATTGCCTAATGTTATCTTTTCGAGGATTTGGAGCATCTGGTATGTACCTATCCTGCATGGAGGACATTTCCCGCATGACTCAGCCTGTGTAAAGGAGAGGAAAAACTTAGCAACATCTACCATACAGTTGTCCTCATCCATTACGACCATTCCACCTGAACCCATTATTGAGCCAACCTTTGCAAGAGAATCATAATCTACAGGCAGATCAAGATATTGCTCAGGGATACACCCGCCCGAAGGCCCTCCTGTCTGCACTGCCTTGAATTTCTTATTATTTAATATTCCTCCCCCAATATCGAATATGATCTCCCTCAGGGTTATCCCCATAGGCACTTCAATAAGCCCTGTATTTTTAACCTTTCCTGCAAGAGAAAATACTTTTGTACCAGGTGAATTTTCTGTTCCTATATTCAGGAACCAATCGGCTCCCTTCTCGATTATTTGAGGCATACAAGCATAAGTCTCTACATTATTCAAATTAGTTGGATATCCCCAAACCCCTCCTCCAATTTCAGAAAGTCGCGGAGGTCTTGGTCGCGGCATACCCCTTTCTCCTTCTACCGATGCAATAAGAGCAGTAGATTCACCGCACACAAAGGCACCCGCGCCTTCCCTTATGTGAACTGTAAAATCAAATCCTGTCCCGAGGATATTTTTACCTATAAGCCCAAGCTCCTGCGCTTGATTAATAGCTATTCCCAAATTCTTAATGGCAAGAGGGTACTCGTGACGGACATAAATAATCCCATAATGTGCACTAATTGCATAAGCACATATAAGCATTCCCTCGAGCAGGCTGTGAGGATCACCTTCCATGACAGACCTGTCCATAAAAGCGCCAGGGTCACCTTCATCACCATTGGCTATCACAAATTTTATGTCACAACGAGAACTTTTGGTATGTTTCCACTTTTTCCCTGCGGGGAACCCTGCACCACCCCGGCCCCTGAGGTTAGCCTTTGTTACCTCCTCAAGTACTTGTTCTGGGCTCATGGAGGAAAATATCTTTTCAATAGCCATATACCCGCCGGTTACAATATAGTGAGATATACTATGCGGGTCTATACAACCAGTATTCCTGAGTGCAACCTTCAGCTGCTTCTTATAAAAAGGAATCTCTTCAGTTACTTCTTTGGGTGGCTCAAGAAAAGAATCTCTGAAAAGACACTCTCTTACAGGTCGTCCTGCTAAAAAGGTCTTAGATATAATCTCTCCTACTTTTTCTGGACTGACTTTCTGATAGAAATAATTATATGGTTCGGTCTTTATAAGGGGTCCTCTCTGGCAAAGACCCTGGCATCCTGTTTTTATCACTTCGATATCCAGACTGTTCTTAGAGATTTCATTCTCTAATTCCTTTGTAACTTCATGGGAACCCAAGGTGCTACAGGGAAGCCCACAACAAACCTTTATCCTTTTTTTACCAGGGGCTAATACCCCTTCTTTTAATAGAAGGTTACGGAGGACAATAAGGTCATCAATACTATCGAGTCTTTTCATAGTTACCTAATATTATCATTTCATTATTACTTCAATAAAGTGCTTCTGACATATAGCAGATTTCTGGAAGCAGATATGAAACTAAATCCCTAAAAGTAATCATTCCCACAATGTTATCTCCTTCCACAACAGGTATATGTCTGATCTTCTTTCTTGAAGCGACCGTTATTGCTGAACTTATTTCTGTCGAGGGATCAAATGTTGTAATATCACGTCTCATTATATTCTCGATAGTCTCATCGAGAGATATATTATTAAAAACACATCGCACAATATCCCTTTCCGTAAATATACTTGCCAATTTATTATTTTCATCAACCACAAAAATCCCGCTGACATTCTTCTCGCTCATGGTATATACTGCATCTCTAATAGTGCGATTTTTTTGAATAGTCACGATCATAGGCGGTTTTGATTTTAAGATATCTCTTAATGTCATTCTACATCTCCTTTCCATGATTTCTATGCTTTCAGGTGGTATCCCGAATACCTCTTCAAGCCTTACATGTCTTTTCTTCTTTATCTTCACAGCACCTGTGGGACATGCAAGGTAGCAAGCCTTACACCTTGTGCAGTAATCCTGGTCAATAAAGAATCTCCTTCTCGTCTCCTTAACTGCATCAAAGGCACATGCCTGCTTGCATAGACCACAAAGGATACATTCACTTTGTTCTATGATAAACATGCCAAGACCGCTACAAACCTTTGCCCTGCAGTATTTATCATGTATGTGCTCTTCGTATTCTTCACGGAAATATTTAATTGTTGTTAGCACTGGATTTGGTGCAGTCAGGCCAAGGCCACAAAGAGAGCCTGTCTTTACAAGTTTCCCGAGCTTCTCAAGTTTCTCTATATCTCCAGGCTCACCATTACCAGACGTTATTTTTTCAAGGATTTGGAGCATCTGATATGTCCCAATTCGGCATGGCGGACATTTCCCGCATGACTCAGACTGTGTAAAGGAGAGGAAAAACTTAGCAATATCTACCATGCAGTTATCCTCATCCATCACTACCATTCCGCCTGAACCCATTATCGAACCAACCTTTGCAAGAGAATCATAATCTACAGGCAGATCAAGATATTGCTCGGGAATGCATCCACCTGAAGGCCCTCCTGTCTGTACTGCCTTAAACTTTTTATTATTTATAATTCCTCCACCAATATCGAAGATAATCTCCCTGAGGGTTATTCCCATAGGTACCTCAACAAGCCCTGTGTCAACAACCTTTCCTGTAAGGGCAAAGACCTTCGTCCCTGGTGAATTTTGTGTCCCCATACTCAGAAACCAATCTGCTCCCTTTTCTATAATATAAGGAATATTTACAAGTGTCTCAACATTGTTAATAATCGTAGGGCTATTCCATAGACCACTCTCAGCAGGAAATGGAGGTTTTGGTCTTGGAAATCCCCTTTCTCCCTCGACTGATGCCATGAGTGCTGTCTCCTCGCCACATACAAAAGCTCCAGCGCCTTCCCTTATGTGAACTGTAAAATCAAACCCTGTCCCGAGGATATTTTTACCCAAGAGTCCAATTTCCTCTGCCTTCTTAATTGCTATACCCAGATTCTTAACAGCAAGTGGATACTCATGACGGACATAAATAAACCCGTAATGTGCGCAAATTACATAGGCACATATAAGCATCCCCTCAAGCAAGCTGAAAGGGTCACCCTCCATAACTGACCTGTCCATAAAAGCGCCAGGGTCACCTTCATCACCGTTGGCTATTACCATCTTATTTGAAACAGGAGACTTTTTAGCGAATCCCCATTTTATGCCAGCTGGAAATCCTGCACCACCTCGACCCCTGATATTTGCCTTTTTTACCTCATCAAGAACTTGCTCTGGAGTCATTGAGGAAAATATCTTCTCAATTGCTAAATACCCACCAACAGCAATATGGTGGGATATATTACAGGGATCTATCCTTCCATTATTTCTAAGTACAACTCTTAACTGCTTCTTATAAAAAGGCACCCCCTCCATCTTCTCAATCGGAGGATTGATGAATGATTCTCTATAAAGAAGGTCTCGTGCAGGGAGTCCTGTTATATATGTGGAGAGTATCTCTGATGCTTTATCAGGACTGACTTTCTGATAGAAATAATCATATGGTTCGACCTTCATAACAGGACCTTTTTGACAAAGACCCTGACACCCTGTCTTTATGAGTTCAATATCTAAATCGCTTTTAGGGTAATCCTCTAATGCCCTTACAACCTTGTGAGAACCTGATGCACCACACGCTGTACCACAGCAAACTTTAATCCTGTTCTTCCCCGGGATTAATAATCCTTCTGTAAGAAGTAGTTTTCTATAGGAAATTAGGTCGTTAACACTATTAAATCTTTTCATAATTTCCTTTTTATTATTCTTCTTTTATCGCGTTAACTATTCCTTCTATTTTTTTTGTTCCGATTTCACCTATAATTTCCTCATTAATCATAGTAACAGGCGCAAGTCCACAACAACCTATACATCCTACTGTCTCTAAAGTCATAGCAAGGTCTTCGGTTGTTTCTCCGTTCTTTATACCAAACTCTTCTTCAAGTGTTGTTAAAATCTTTTTTGATCCTCTTACGTAACAGGCCGTGCCAAGACAAACCCTTACAATTTTTCTGCCTCTGGGTTTGAAGTGGAACATTTTGTAAAAACTTGCAACACTATAAATCTCAGCAAGCGAAATATTGAGGTTTTTAGAAAGCCTCCTTAAAACTTCTTCCTGCAAATAACCATCATTCTCCTGAATCTGTTGGAGAACATGTATCAGTAATCCTCTCTTCCTTTCCTGCTTACTAAGTATTCTACCAACCTCTCCTATTTGTTCATCAATTTCAATCTCTTCTATTATCATTTAACCTCCAAAAATGTAGCCTGCTATAATAAACGCACCCTAAAGGGTGCGGCTACACTAATATATTCCTATATGCGGCTTAGCTGCCTTTTCAAGTTCACGCCTTGCAGCCATATCCAGAAGAACCCTTTCAGCGCCAAACTTGCCGGGTTCATATTTTCTAAGTTTAAGTGCTTCCCTGGCCCTATCTATATATTCAAGAGTAAGGCTCAGTATTTTTTCAGGGTCAGGCTCAAAATGTAACGCACCCTTGAATCTTTCAAACCATACCTCTGTCATTATCTTAGTTACTTCCTCACTTGCACTCACTGGTGATTCACCGCCAAATATCACAGGGACGCCTGATGCAGCGAGATAACACCCGATAGAAATCGCCTTCTCTGACATCCATTCAGGGGCAATACCTACAACAGGCATACCCCCAATCTCATCAGAGAGGCCGCCTTCTGCTGCCATTGCAGAGACAATCGTTAAAATTCTTGAATTATCTACACATGAGCCAAGGTGAAGGATAGGAGGAACCCCTATTGCCTCGCATACCTCTCTTAATCCTGGACCGGCATTTTCCAATGCCATCTCTGGTATAAGATATCCCGCGGTCCCACATGCATGAGATCCACACCCTGTTGATAGTATAAGCACATCATTCTTGATTAGCTCAACTGCAAGAAAGCGATGAAGCCCTTGTGAAGGAACCCGTGGATTGTCACAACCTGCAAGACCAACAACTCCACGAATCCTACCTGCCATAATTGCATCATTCAATGGCCTGAAGGATGCCCTCCATCTACCTCCCTGCATATATTCAATATATTCATGTGAAAAACCTGCTATAACCGGAAATTTCTGATTTATATGTATCCCTTCTGCCTTTCTATTAGGATAGTTATCTATAGCAAACTTTACTATCTCCCTTGCGATTTCCTTCGCCCTGTGCTCGTCATATTCAATATGAACAGCACCCGGTATTTTTGCCTTATAAGATGTGGTAATTACCTTTGTATGAAATTTCCTTGAAAGTTCTACTAATGCAGGCATTATACACTGGACATCAACTGTTATTGCATCAATGAGTCCTGTCATGATCGCTAACTCCTGATTTGTAAATCCACCTGCTGTTGGGATCCCGTGCCTCATTAATACCTCATTTGCAGTACAGCACATGCCACCAAGATTTATTCCCTTTGCACCCTTTGATTTTGCATATGCAATCATCTCAGGTTCATTTACTACATCCACAATCATTTCTGCAAGTGAGGGTTCATGTCCATGCACAACAATATTGACCTCATCTTCTTTAAATATCCCAAAACCCGCCTCTGCCTTTACTGGTCGAGGAGTACCAAAAAGAATATCTGTAATATCAGTTGAGATCATAGAACCTCCCCAGCCATCAGCGAGGGAAACCCTGAGGGCGCTTAAAAGAAGGTTATCAGGGGCATGGTCAACACCCATGTGAGTGCGATGCATTGCCTCTGTTATTTCCCTGTCAATTCCTCTTGGAGTAATACCCCACTTTTTCCATCTTTCCTGAGTCTTATTGGGAGCTCTTTTAATATAATTTAACTCTCCCTTCTGCCTTCCGAAATCTTTAATTAATCTCAGCGCGACATCTCTTGCAACATCATTGACAGCCATTCCATTTCCAAACTCTATATCAAGGATTCCTGCAACCTTATAAAGCTTTCTCACATCGGTTATTCTAAAATCACTTGTCTCCCCATTGGCAACAGCAAGCAGGATAAAGGCCATATCTCTCGCATGGTCCGTATGTGCTGCTGATCCTGCTATTGCCATTCTAAGCAGATTTCTTGAAGCAACTGTAGGCAGCGTAGCGCCACATACCCCTCTTGCCTCCTCTTCGGCATTCTTTCCAACAAACCTACAGGGTCCCATGTGACATGTCTTACAGCATGCACCGGCAGCGCCGATAGGGCATGGTTTAAGTCTCTGTGCCCTGTCAAAGCATGTCTCTATACCGTGGGATTCACCCCACTCTATAATCTGTTCAGCAGCTTCATTCGCACTCTTTACTATTTTTTTCTCCATATATCCTCCATATCAAGTCATTAGTCATCAGTAGTTCACCCTCCCCTCTATCCCCTCCCGTCAAGGGAGGGGATAATAAAATAAGTCCCCTCTCCCCTTGCGGAAGAGGGTTAGGGTGAGGGGTGTAACTAATGACTGTCTCATAACATAGGTTCCATCTCAAGTGCTGGATGTCCTACACTTGTGAGAAACTCGAGTAATTTTTCTGAGTCTTCGGCCACTGTCTCATCAGCTATCTTATCAAGAAGATCAGGGACACCTTCCTCTTCAGCCCTTTTCTCAAATGCTTCTTTAAGACTTTCTTTCAAATTCTTTGTCATCCAGACTATCCTTTTAATTCCCCCGTCACCATGGAGAAACTTTTTACTGACTATAAAGTTCCTTCCAATTCCCATAAACCCAGGATTCTGTGTGCCTCCGCCAACACTACCTGCCAATGTCGAAAATTTCATCCCTACAGGTGTCATTTCTGTATGACCACGCTGAACTATCATCACACCGTTTGCCTCTGGAATTATCGCAATAATGCATTCAAAACAACCACATGAGGTCATGGGATTTTCCATTATGGTATAAAGGTTAAGCGTCTCGACCGCACCCCCTGATGCCTTCTTCAGATATTCGTCAATGCCAGTATATCTGCCATATCTTTCATCCAGAAGCTCTCCCTTTATTATTGGCTGATTCCCACCTGTTGGGTCTATCTCGAATGCAGCCTTACAATCAAGCCAGCTATATGCCCCGCAGAGACCAAGCCTTTCAGGGCTTATTACGCATACATGGCTTGGTGCAAAAGATTGACAGAGGAGACACGAATAGAATATATCAACTGCCTCATCTACGAGTCCGCCGAGCCTCTGGTCACGCTCTTTGTAAACACTTCTTGCCTCTTCCATAAGTCTTAATACATCCGACCCATCTGTATAAATCGTTACCTGAACCTTATCCACAATTGCCCTGAATCTGTGGTGGGTCATAGTAGCATTGATTATTCCGAGATGCTCAAGGGTAAATCCTTCCTTCTTAGCATTATGACTTATTCTCATCCAGTTTATATCCCTCTGACCCATATGCCATACACCCTGAGCCTCATTGATATTAGAATGAATCTTTCTTTCTATAACCGGCTCGAAATCTTTCTGCATTTTTCTACCTGCAACATCAACAACTATTCCGAGTGGCATCTCACCACCCTTTTCATATCTCTCCTGCCAATTATTTCCAACAACTACAACCTTACCGTCCTCTATATCCTCCATTCCCCTCATTCTTACCCATTCGAATGAAGGTGTACGAGTACCGCCAAACTCTAAGAACATATCTTCTTTCCTTATTCTTTCACCCTCAAATGCCGGGCCATATGCAACAGGGATAGGTGGTTTCTCAACGATAATCTTCAAACCTCTAACCTCTATTGCCTTCTGCACGATCTTGTTGTGGTCAAGCTCTTTCTCTACCTCTTCATAAATACATACACCTGTCGGATGTATCACCGGCACGTCAGTGTCGCATATTGCCGGGAATCCCATGTTAATTGCTCCTGCGCCTGTAGTCCATATTATGTCATCAAGTTCACCAAGAACCACTGCAAATGCAAAGACCCTGTCTTTCTGGTATTTGAGATGTTCTTTGTAATCGCCGGGTTTTTTGCCTCCGTATATCAGGGACGCCCTTATTGCCCAGTCTGCTGCATAAAGTGCGTGCTCGGTATCGGGCCCGAGAGGGACGATTCTTGTGTCCCATCCTAATTCAACACCTTTTCTCAGGAGCTGTTTTGTAACGCTGTTACCGTTTACATGTCCTGAGAGGAATGTGAGAATATTCTTTCCCTGAAGTTTCCTGACGATATTTACCGCTGTTTCGTCATTCGGAGCCGCGCCTATAATGACTGCAAAGCCTGGCATCGTGCCGTCAACGAGCTGGATGCCCAGATTCCTCTGGATAGTATCGGTGATGAATCCATTATAAACATAGCCTGTCTCAGTGTCTTTTGCTGGTTCAAGACCGTTGATATACTTTAATGCGAGAATTATCTCTTCAGCAAAGAGTGTTGCCATCCCTGAGTCCAGCGCCTCGCCGAGATACGGCTTCCATAAATGCTCTTCCGGCTCTTCATGAAGCAGTTCCTTTGCCATACCCAGCGCAACCCTCATATCCCCAAGTGTTTTAACTGGGAAGGTTGTCATTGCATAAATCATCGGAAGATAAAAAGCTGTGTCAGGAAATTCAAAAGCGAAGTCTTCACCTTTTTCAACGATAACCTTCTGGAGCATATCCTCAGCCTTTTTAACAAGCGTATGTGCACCTTTTATAGCAGCTGAGGCTATTAACTTAGACATCCTGACCTCCTAATAAAATATTCACTATTTTTTGCTTGCCATCCTAGATTTTAAGAATGCTGGTATTGCATTAGCCTCTCGCGGGCCAACAGTCACTTTCCAGCCTTCAAGTTTATCCTCTATTGCGCCGCTTAGTATCGCCACATAGCCAGGGATAACAAGCTCCCTATCGTTTATATCATTTTCTATCCCGCTTTCCTTTATGAACTGTGCGATCCTTGCCGCTGTAAACTTCCCTGCTGCCCATGCTGTAAGTACCGAAAGACCTTCACAATCCATAACAGCAAGATAACTCGGGACCTTACTGTTTTCAACCTCTCCCGAGACTATAAAATAAGTAAGAGAAAAATTCGTTGTAATAAGCAATGGCGAATTAGATTTTGGTTCACCAAACTTATAAACCTTCTGCTCAACCTGCATCGGAACCTGTGGGTCTGTATAGAGATTCTGCCTCAAAGTAAATAAGGCAAGGTTCTTCCACTTCTCAATACTGCTCAGGACAATTATTGAAGAGTATTTTGCAACCCCAATTACTGTTATAAGCACCTCGACAAGGCTATCTTCACGCTGTGCAAAGGTTATGACAGGATAACCGAGGGGTTTGAAATTCTTCCTTATAGCTGCCCTTCTGACTAATGTATTATGCTCTATGATTTCCTTTGCATTCCTTGCACCCGAATCTATTACTATATCAGCAACACCGGCTGCTTTGACTTTTTCTGTAAGGACAGATAGTTCATCAAGTGATTTTGCCGCCACACCGAGAGTTGCTTTATATGTCTTTGCGATATTGACCATTGCCTCTGTATTTTCTGAATTTACTCCATATATGATTGGCTTCTTATCTGTAAATAGTTTTACCGCTGCCTCAGCAGCCTGAGGATTGGCTGTACAGATAATTACAGGGATGTCAGGTGCTTTTATTGCAATAATCTTTGAAGCAGCCTCAAACCTTCTTACGTCATTAGATTCATTTATAATAGCTACTGCATCAATCCTCAGTTTTTGACCTACCCTGTCTATTTCTGAGTTAAGAACTTCCTCAATCTTACTATTTATATCAGCTTCTGAAAATGTATCTTTTATTTCAAGTGCAAAAACAGACGGGTTAACAAACCTTTTATCATGTCTGAAAAGCACTGTCTCCTCGCCCATCTTAACCGACCTATCACCTGCACCGAATATAATCGGTCTTACAGGAGGAGCAGATGCCTCACCGAGTTTCTGTTTTGCTTCTTCAGAGACATCAGGGCATAAATCTAAGGAGGCCTGCCTCTGGGCAAGTTTCATTGCAAAGGCAAGACATGTAAGGAACCCGCACTTCTTACAATTTGTTTTTGGTAGGAGTTTAAATATTTCAACGCCAGTTAAAGCCATCCCAACCCTCCAAGAGAAATTCTCAAAATCCTAAGCACGAAATACTAAACAATATCAAATACCCAAAATGACACTTTAGTGTCACCCTGAGCCAAAGGCGAAGGGTCTGACATAAGAAGAGATTCTTCGCTACCGCTCAGAATGACAGTATGGTTGTCAGTTTTAAACATCTGGATCTTGAATTTGTTTAGAATTTAGTATTTCGAATTTAGAATTTATCATTAAACAAGTTCTTCAATCACCTTTTCTACTGCTTCAACAGCCTTGGGGTGACGCATTATAAGAAGTTCAACACCAGCTATAATTAATGCTGTTGCTGTAACAGCCTCCCATGCTATTCCTCTCTCTTCTAAAGAACCCCACTGAGGTAAATCTGCTTCGCTAGCCTGCGCCTCTTTTACCTTCCAGACATACATCCCTATGTCACCCAACATTGGTGGCTGCATGGTTATATCATTCTGTGTAAGGGCAGCAAGCCTTATCCTCTCCATAACCGAATAGGTATATTCAAGACCGTACCCGAGGGCCGAACACATCGGGTCTGTAATTAATCTCTCTTTGTCAAACCCCATCTGTGTGATAAGGATGTTCAACTGTTTCGAAAGATTTATATCAAGCTCAGACATAGCAATCAATTTGTGTTTGTTAGCCATTGCAGCAGCAGCAATCGTCTTATAATTCGCCTCCTGTGCCTTACCTATAATACAGTTCCTGTCTTTTGCAGCCTCTGCAGCAGCAATTAAAACAGAGGCATCCTTCTCAGCATGGTTACTTCCGAGTATAATCAACGGAATGCTTATTGCAGAAAGAACATCCCTGACAGTCTTTGCTGCATCCTCAGGCGAACGATTCTCCCTATCAGGGTGCGTGCCTATGAGCCTGAGCGCTATGGCCCTGGCCTTTAAAGTATCCTGACAAAATTTTGCCCATGATACAGGGTCATTCGAAACATCCTTATACGGTTTTTGTACATTTTCTGGCCAGTCAGTTGGGGGAACATCCTGTATCTCAAATGCAATAAGAGGTCTGTTCGGCGCTACACCTTCAAAGGTATGGAATGGAAGTATATTCTCACCTCCAAAGGTAACTTCTCCTGAGGCAGTGCCGATATTTACTGAGTAAACCTTACCTGAATAAGTATCTTTTGGTGGGGCAAAAGCCGTTTCAACCTCCTCTTTAGCAAAGAGCAAAGAGCAATTAGCATAGAGCGAATAGCAAAGAGCATGGAGTTTTTTGCCTTAGCTCTTAGCTCTTAGCTCTTTTTCACATTTCCAGATACGAATGGGCATAAAGTGTCTTGCCCAGTATTACATCTATAGTCTTAACTGTTGGCGTTATCTCATGCGGATCTGCTATGGCAGCAGTAAGACCTTCGTATATTAATAGAGAAAGAAAATAATTGTTTAATATGGGTCTCAATTGTTTGGGACATCCATTCGAAACATTACTAAGTCCCACTACTGTCTTCATAGGCGGATCATTCAGCTCCTGAAACATCTTTATTGCTTTTATAACCTTTAATGCATGATCCTGTGAAGTTGCAATCTGCAGGACAAGGGGGTCGAGATATAAGTCCTCAAGCGGAACTCCATATTCCGCAGCCCTTGCCATAATCTCTGCTGCGATGGCAGCCCTTTCCTCGGCATCTGCCGGGAGTCCGCCCTTACCGACTGTAAGACCGATTATCTGAGCATTATATTTTGCTGCAAGTTCAAGCATTGCAAACCTCTCGGGATCATTTGATGTAGAATTTATCAGGGGTCTTCCCCACTGGTTATTGTGTACCTTGAGGCCAGCCTCTATTGCATTATAATTTGTTGTGTCAAGACACAAAGGAAGGGGGACAACCTCCTGTATAGTAGTGACCATCCACTGCATTAATTCCCCACCACCGTCTTCAGCCGGACCTATATTCGCATCTATCATCCCTGCTTCTGCTTTCCATTGAGAAGTTGCGATATCCTGTATAGGTCCTTTGTCTTTTTTCATCATAGCCTCTCTTACCCTCTTGGCTATTATGCTTAGCTTCTCCCCTATTATTAACATTTCCTGAAGACTCCTTCCTTCCCTTACCCATCAGGACTCCAGGGTAAAGGTAAATATCACCATAATAACATAAATTTTATTTTCAGGTAAAGAGTTTTTTTGATGGACTTTAAAAAAATTCGAGGCATCTTAAGATAAATATTATACCTTAACTTAACTAATTTTCAGCAGGTAATAGTGATGTAAATCTCTTTTGAATAAATTATTGTCAGAAACATCTTGATTTTTATAGCACACAGTTATAAAATTTCCTTGAAATTTAAGGTTGACAAAGATTTTTGTGTTATAATATCTTTTTAAGATATTTATTAAGTATTCTTGGAAGGAGGTGAAAATTAATGAAGAGGTTTTTAGCGTTAGTCTTATCATTATTGTTACTTGCGGCTTTTAGTGTGGGCTGCAAGCCAGCTGAAACACCAAAGCCAGAGGCACCGGCTCCTGCACCGGCAACAGCACCAGCCCCAGCACCAGAGGCACCAGCACCAGCACCTGCACCAGCCCCACCAGCAGGTAAGTAGTTTATTAGATTTTCAGGGATGGGTACCACCCATCCCTGAATTTGCTTTTCATACTAAAAACTGATATTATAATGAATAATTCTATATGATTTTCAATGCGAAGAGTGGGTTTACCCACTCTTTTGTTTTATAGGGTTTTTACGATTCTTTGTAGCCACAGGCTTTAGCCTGCGTTTATGAATCGTAAAAGATACATACAGAAAACCACGCAACCTAAAGGTTGCGGCTACACCTTGAATACAGGATTGAATTATGAATGATATAAAGCAAAAGGTTTTAAACTTTGCAAAACAGGTTGCTGATAAGCAGGGTGTTGAAATATTTGACATTGAGTTATTAGGAAAGGGTAAGTTATTGCTCAGGGTTATTATTGATAAAGAAGAGGGGGTTACTCTAAATGACTGTGAGAGGTTCAGCAAAAGCCTTGGGGCTGTCTTAGATGTTGAAAACCCGTTTCCAGGGTCATACACGCTGGAGATTTCTTCTCCGGGCCTTGACAGACCGCTGAAGGGCATAAAGGATTTTGAGAAAAATACAGGTAAGCTTACCCGCATAGTTACAGTAGAGAAAATAGAGAACCAGAAATTTTTTATAGGCCGCATATTAGAAGTCAGCAATGATTTTGTAAAACTCTTAGTAAATGAACGTAAGATAGATATACCATTTGATAGAATATCAAAAGCAAGACTGGAGGTAGAGTTTAAATGTCAAAAGAACTCTGCTATGTAGTAGACCAGATAAGCAGAGAAAAAGGTATATCAAGAGATATATTGATTGAAACCTTAAGGTCTGCCTTGCTTTCTGCCACAAGGAAAAAATTTGGTGGTAGGACTAACATAGATCTCAGAATAGATCCAAAGACATGCGACATATCTGTCTTTGAAACTAAAAAGATTGTCTCAAAGGTTTCCGATAAAGACGAAGAAATCTCTATTGATGATGCCAGAAAGATTTTTCCTGAGATGCTGGATGGAGATACAGTCAATGTACCTTTAGATTTGCATGGATTTAGCAGGATTGCTGCCCAGACAGCAAAACAAGTTATCTTTCAGAGGGTGAGGGAAGCAGAAAGAGATGTGATTTACAGTGAATTTAAGGACAAGGTAGGGCAGATTGTAAGCGGGATAGTCATGAGAAAAGAAAAGGGGGTATATTTTCTTAACCTCGGTAAGACAGAGGCCATGCTGCCAATAAAGGAAACCCTTCCTAATGAAAACTTGAAGCGAGGCGATACTGTCAGGGCATTTATAGAAGATGTGAGGATAACACCAAAGGGGCCGGCGATTGTGGTTACGAGGACCAACCCGCTATTCGTTGCAGCTTTATTTAAGATGGAGGTCCCGGAGATTAATGAAGGGCTTGTCATAATCAAAGATATAGTCAGGGAGCCTGGAGAAAGGACAAAACTGGCAGTGTACTCGAAGAATCCTTCTATTGACCCAGTAGGTGCATGCGTGGGAATGAAAGGTACAAGGGTACAATCAATAGTGCGTGAACTCAGGGGAGAGAGGATAGATATCATACCATGGACTGATGATCCCAGGCAGCTTATTGCAAGGGCGTTAAGCCCTGCTGCGGTTGACAGAATAGGGATAAATGAGGAAGCTAAGACAGCCATGGTAGTTGTAAATGACCAGCAACTCTCGCTTGCTATAGGCAAAAAAGGTCAGAATGTCAGGCTTGCAATGAAGCTCACAGGCTGGGATATAGATATATTAAGCGAAACTGAATATTCTAAGATAAAAATGGAAGAAGCAGACAGGACTTTCTCTCCCCCTTCTGTTGATGGTTAAAAACCTTTCAGATTTTCAGATCCAGTATATAAAAGGTGTAGGGCCTAAAAGGGCCAGCCTCTTGACTCGTCTCGGTATCAAAACAGTTAAAGATGCCTTGTACTACCTGCCATACAGATACGAAGACAGAAGTAATATCAGAAAGATAAGTGATCTGAGGTACGGTAATACAGAAACTGTATTCGGAAAGGTTATTTCTGCTGAAGTGATAAGACTACCGGGAAGAAATCTGAAGATATTCGAACTCACAATTAATGACGGAAGTGGTCTTTTAAAGGGTAAATGGTTTAACCAGCCTTTCATGAAAAAGAATTTCAAGGTAGGGCATGAGGTATTGCTTTGCGGTTCTGTCAAAAGGAATCCTTACCGGGGGATTGGATTTGAGATGGATAACCCTGAATATGAAATTGTGAGTGATGATGGTGATCCGTTAATCCATACAAACAGGGTTGTGCCTGTATACAGGGTAACAAGCGGCTTAAGTGTAAGACAGATTCGGTCAATAATGTTCAATATTCTAACCACATGTATTAAAGATGTAAGCGATACAATACCTGCGGAAATCATTAATAGAACCGCATTGCCGGATCTCTCTCAAAGCCTTTCACAGATTCACTTTCCTGATTCTTATGTTGATGTGGAACTTCTTAACAGGGGAGTGAGTGATTTTCACAAAAGACTTGCGTTTGATGAGCTCTTTATGCTCGAACTCGGGCTCGCTGTAATGAAGAGGGGGAGCATACTTAAAAAAGGGATTGCATTTAATCCTGGAGGTACCTTCCTGAAAAGACTTATGGAGGTACTTCCATTCAGGTTAACGAGGGCGCAGGAAAATGTATTTAACGATATAATCAGAGACATGAAAAGGCCTTACCCCATGAACAGGCTCATAGAAGGTGACGTTGGTTGTGGAAAGACTATTGTTGCCTTAATGGCTATGCTGACCGCAGCCGAATGTAGATATCAATCAGCCCTGATGGCACCAACGGAAATATTAGCTGAACAGCACTATATTAATATATACAGGATGATAGAAGACCTGGGTTTGAAGCTATGTCTTTTGACAGGCAGCATGAAAGATAGACCTCTAAACAAGATTGCCTCAGGAGAGATTGATATGGTTGTTGGAACCCATGCACTTATCCAGGAAGGGGTGGTATTTAAAAACCTCGGTCTCGTGGTTATAGATGAACAACATAGGTTCGGTGTAATGCAAAGGGCCCTTCTCAGGAGAAAGGCAAATAACCCTGATGTCCTTGTCATGACAGCAACCCCGATACCAAGGACACTCGCGCTTACATTATATGGTGATCTCGATTACTCTGTTATTGATGAACTTCCGCCTGAAAGAAGACCTGTAACAACTCTTTTGTTTAATTCAAAACAGAAGGACTACATATACAGGATTATCAAAGAAGAGGTAAAAAAAGGAAGACAGGTCTATGTTGTTTATCCGATAATAGAAGAGTCAGAGAAAACTGATCTCAGGTCGGCGATAATAGGTAAAAATGCCTTAGAGAAGTTCTTCCCTGAATTTAAGGTCATGTTACTTCATGGCAGGATGAAGGCGCAGGAAAGAGAAGAGATAATGGCATCTTTTAAACAGGGAGAAATAGACATACTGGTTACGACAACCGTAATAGAGGTAGGTGTAGATGTGCCGAATGCAACGCTTATGCTTATAATACATGCTGAGAGATTTGGGCTTTCCCAGCTACATCAGCTCAGGGGAAGGATTGGTAGGGGATCGTATCAATCCTATTGTATACTATTAGCATATGAACCCTATAGGGAAGAAGCTAAGAGAAGACTTGATATAATGGTAAAGAGCAATGATGGTTTCAGGATAGCTGAGGAAGACCTGAATATAAGAGGGCCGGGAGAATTCTTTGGAACGCGTCAATCCGGCATGCCAGACCTCAGGATAGCAAACATCATCAGGGATGGAATGCTCCTTAGTAAAGCAAGAAGAGAGGCATTCAGCATCATAGATAGAGATCCTGATTTGAAGGGATTTCCTTTATTGAGGAAATCCCTTGAGACATTCTGGGAAGGGAAGATTGAACTGTTCAAGACAGGTTGAGGGAGGAATATGTGGAAAAGGTTAAAAAATAACTTTGATAGCGGAATAGAAAAAATAAAGTGGTTCTCATCACTGCTTTCAGAAAGATTCAAGATAGAGTACTTAGTGATGAAACTGCTTTACCAGTCAGGGCAGTTGGAAAGGAAAAGGGATGAACTGATGAAAACAATCGGCCAGCGTGTTTATAAGTTGAAAGAACACCCTGACAGATACATCTTAAAAGACAGGGTTATAATGGAATCCATTACCGAGATAGAGAAAATTGATGCTGAGATAGAAATAACAAAAAAGAAGGCTTCAGAGATAAGCAGTACAATTTAAATTATGCATAGCATAATTTTATATATCGTTGTTTTCGTATTCGGCTCTATTGTTGGTTCATTCCTTAATGTCTGCATATACAGGATACCCAGGAACATATCAATAATCATGCCTTCTTCAAGGTGTCCTTCCTGTAACATTCCTATCAAACCCTGGGATAATATTCCGATAATAAGCTATATACTTCTTGGTGGCAGATGCAGGGCATGCAAGGCACGGATATCCTTTAGATATCCATTGGTCGAGTTCCTGAATGCAATATCATATTTTCTGGTCGTATGGAGATTTGGTTTTGAGTGGCATACCCCTGTGTATTTTATTTTTTGTTCAGCCCTTATTGTTGTGACATTTATAGATCTGGACTCTCAGATAATTCCAGACAGAATAACACTGCCTGGCATCCCTACAGGAATAATATTCGGTAGCTTTTTATTACTTGATCCTTTTATGCGGCATTCATCCCTTGGAATAAAATCCTCCCTGATAGGAGCATTTATCGGTTTTGGATTCTACTATCTGGTTGCAGAAGCAGGATATCGTATTCTTAAAAAAGAGGCAATGGGAGACGGAGATATCAAACTGATGACCATGATTGGAGGATTTCTCGGCTGGAAAGGGGTAATTCTTACAACCTTCCTCGGAAGTCTTTCAGGCGCAATTATTGGTGTCCTGTTGATGGTACTTAAGGGAAGAGAATGGGGCTCAAAGATTCCATTTGGTCCTTATCTTGCTCTTGGTGCATTTATAACACTTTTTTTTGGTCAGGAAATATTTTACTGGTATATAGTGGGCAGATAGTTAGATGAAGGCAGAGATAATATTTTTATATTCGGTTATATTGCTCATTGTAGTCGCAGTTTTTTTATATCTCCTCAGAACATTTATAAGGTTTAATAGCGGAAAGAAGAGATTAGAGCGAGAGGATGTATCACAAGTCAGTTTTATAGTAGACACATTTCATGAGCTTGTATCGAAGCTTAAAGATAAGGAAAGAGAACTTGAAGTTCTGCGGCAGAAGGCAGAAGACAGGGCGATAGCAATTGAAGGTTACAATGAAAACATTCTGCAGAGTGTCCCGAGCGGGGTAATGAGTTTTGATGAAGGGATGAGAATTATGAAGGTAAATCTTGCTGCTGAGAAGATACTCGAAATTAAAGGAGAAATGATTGTTGGAAGACATCATTCAGAGGTGCTGAACAAACCCATAACAGACCTTCTAAATAATAGAAAGGTCATCAAGAGAGGAGAAATAAGTTATATAACACCATCAGGAAAGAAAGTATGGTTGGGACTTACACTCTCTCCTTTAAAAGACAGTGGGGGCAGGACAATAGGCCAGATACTTATTTTTACAGACCTTACACATCTTAAGGCGTTCGAGTCTCAGATGGAATTAAGGAAAAGGCTTTCGAGCCTCGGTGAGATATCAGCAGGGATTGCACATGAGTTAAGGAATCCACTGGGAGTAATTGCAGGTTATACAAAACTCCTATCAAAAAAGGTAGATAGCTCTTTAACACCTACTGTGGATACTATCTCAAAGGAGATCGTTGTCATGGACAGGATTATATCTGACGTCCTTTCTTTTGCAAAACCTGCTGAACTCAATATCTCTGATATTGATCTGAAGACGATCATAGAAAACTGTGTTGCTGCAGTCACAGGTGAACGAGGTGATATTAACCTCTACCTCGATATTAAGGGACTGCCTGTTATAAAAGGTGATGAGGTATTCTTGAGGCAGGCATTTACAAACCTTATAGAGAATGCTGTCGAAGCCATGCCTCAAGGAGGGGAACTTACGATAAAGACCTCTTCTAAAGGGGATTTTCTAGATGTAGCGATATCTGATACAGGCCACGGCATTGCAGAGAACGTAATGGATAAAATCTTTCTACCATTTTTTACGACAAAAGAAAATGGCACAGGTCTTGGACTCGCAATAGTGCATAAGATAGTTGTCTCACATGGGGGAAGTATTTCTGTTGATAGCAGCGATAACAGGACAACATTCAGGATAAGGTTTCCTTTGGTCATTTAGTATGTTTTATGTTAAAATCTATTTTTAAAATTTAAGGGTTAAAAATGTCCAAGATAACGATTCAGGATTTTCTTAAGAAAAAAGCAGGGCACAAAAAGATTACCATGCTTACTGCCTATGATTATCCGTTTGCAAAAATAGTTGATGAGGCAGGTATTGATGCGATAATTGTCGGTGATTCTGTAGGCATGGTTGTACAGGGTCTTGAAAATACACTTCCGGTTACAATGGACGAAATGATTTACCATACAAATATTGTTTCAAGGGCAGTCAAAAATGCAATGGTTATCGGAGACCTCCCGTTCATGTCCTATCAGGCAAGTATTGAAGATGCTATTAGAAATGCAGGGAGGTTTTTAAAAGACGCTGGCGCTTCTGCTGTAAAGATAGAAGGCGGGGCAGAGGTGGCCGCGCATATTAGGGCAATGACAAAGTCAGATATCCCTATTATGGCACACATAGGCCTTACACCCCAGTCTATCCACAGGATGGGTGGATATAAGATCCAGGGCAAGACTGAGGAATCTGCAAAAAAACTATTAGAAGAAGCCCATATAGCTGAAGACGCTGGTGCATTCTCTTTGCTGCTTGAAGCTATACCGATAGGGCTTGCTAAGAAGATTACAGAGGAGCTTTCAATACCGACCATTGGTATTGGTGCAGGTCCATATTGTGACGGGCAGGTGCTTGTCCTCCATGATGTTATTGGTTTATTTGAAAGGTTTTTGCCAAAGTTTGCCAAGAGATATGTAAACTTAAAAGATGAAGCATTAAATGCAATAAAGGTCTACAAAGAAGAAGTAGAAAAAGGTATCTTCCCATCAGAAGAACAAAGTTTTAAATAAATCATCTTGCGGCAAGACCGCAGGGTATTAAAACATAATGTTATAATTTGTTTTTCGTCATTCCTGCTTTCGTGGGAATGATATAAGGAACCCCTTTAGCAAGCTAAGAGAATTTTTAAATTAGAGTGTTTAAGTTTATAAGAAAAAGATTAAGTAGAACAGTTCTGACAGTACTGACAGTGAGTGTAACCGTCGTTATGCTTGTTGTAATTTACATGACCGCCTCCAATCAGGCCAGAATTATGTTAACAGAGATGGAAAGGTTCGCTGATGGCCTCGCCAGCACAATCTATACCACAATAAAGTATCCCATGTCAGTAGGAGACAGCGAGTCTATAGAAAAAGAATTATCATACGTGAAAGAAGAAATGAAAGGATTGGAGGTATTTATCTGTGATTTTGACCAAAAGATAATTTATGCCACACACAAGGATAAAGTAAAATCCAATTTAGCAAATCATATTTATAATAAAAATGTCTTACAGACATTAAGCAATATACTAAAAACAGGGGAACACAAGCCGGCTTTTTTTGAAGAGGAGACCCCAACTGGAAGATACCTTATCCATGTCCATCCCATTCTGAACCATGAGGAATGTTATCACTGCCATGGCTCTTCCATGAAGGTTCTCGGCAGCATGGTAATAAGGATGAATACCGAAGAAACTTATGCGGCTATTGCCCCTGTCAGAAACCGCACTATACTAATGAGTATATTAGGCATATTTGCAATAATCGCCTTAATTTATACCATGCTGACTAAATTGGTAAGGCATCCTGTAGAGAGTTTAGCTAAGAAGGCAAAGAGATTTGCTGAGGGAGACATGTCTGTTTCCATGGATGTAAAGACAGAAGACGAGATCGGAGTCCTCGGCACTACCTTCAACTACATGGTCAGGAGTATTAAAGATCAGATAGAGTATGCAAACAGTTTAAAGACAGCTATTATTGATCCTTTGTTTATAGTCAATCCTGAAATGATAGTTACTCATCTAAATGAAGCATGTGAGGACATTACGGGGTATACCAAGGAAGAAGTAGAAGGAAAGATGACCTGCAGTAATCTGCTCAATTCAGATATCTGCGACATCGCATGCCCTATAAAACAGAGTTTTGAAAAGGGAGACGTAGTAAAGACTCTAAGGGTAAATATCACGAATCGAGAAGGAAAGAAGATCCCGATAATGGTAAGCGCTGGTCCTCTAAGAGATGCCTCAGGTAAAATACTGGCTGGTCTTGAGGTCTTTCGGGACATTACACCGGTCTTAGATGCTGAAAGGTTGAGATATATTGAAGAGGCAGCAGCCCGAGAAGAAGAACAGAGAAGATACCTTGAGGAAAGGGTAAAAGGTCTTTCAGTGATCTTATCAAGGGTCTCTGAGGGAAACCTGAGTATCAGAACCGAGGTATTGGAAAAGAATGATGCAATAGATATGGTTTCCCAGCACATAAATGCCATGCTTGATGATTTGGAAAAATTATATGAAAGAATCTCGTCATTCAGCAAGGAATTGGAATTGAAGGTAGCCGAAAGAACCGCGATGCTGAATGAAAAGACCCATTTATTAGAACAGGCGAATAAAGAGCTTGAGGCATTTGCCTATTCTGTCTCTCACGACCTGAGGGCACCCCTCAGAGGAATTGCCGGCTTTTCAATAATACTCCTTGATGAATATTCAGCACAGCTTGATGATAGATGCAAACATTACCTGAAGAGGATAAGTGATGGCATAAACAGGATGTCAATCCTGATAGACGATATACTCGCACTTTCGAGGGCAGGGAGGACTGAGCTTCAATTGAGGCCTGTAGAGTTTGGTGCTATAATTAATACTGTACTGAAGGATTTCAGAGAAGAAATTGCATCGAGGGGTATTTCTATAAAGATAGGGGAAGTACCGGCAATGAATTGTGATTTAATACTGATGCAGACAGTTTTTTCTAATCTCATTTCGAATGCTATTAAGTTTACACAGGGGAAGGAGAGGCCGGAGATCGAGATAGGATTTGATGAAGAGAAAGATACAACATTTGTCAAGGATAATGGTATAGGTTTTGACATGCAATATCATGATAAGATATTCCATGTCTTTCAGAGGCTTCATCTTCCCGAAGAATACGAAGGCACCGGCATCGGTCTTGCAATCGTAAAAAGGATAATTGACCGCCATCATGGAAAGGTATGGGCTGAATCTGAACCGGGAAAAGGCACAACATTTTTTATAAAATTGCCCAAAGGAGGATATAGATGATTAATGGAAATGTAAATATTCTTTTAGTAGAGGATAACCCTGATGATGTAGAACTAACTATTCATGCACTCAAAAAAAACAATATTGTTAATCTTGTTGAAATTGTTCGTGATGGACAGGAGGCACTCGATTATCTCTTCTATACAGGGAAGTATTCTAATCCATCTCACCCTCTTCCTGGCCTTATACTGCTCGACCTTAAACTACCTAAGGTAGACGGAATAGATGTCCTGAGGAGGATAAAGGTAGACAGAAGGCGCAAACTCATCCCTGTCGTGGTTCTCACATCATCAAAGGAAGAGAGGGATGTCGTAGAGAGCTATGACTTAGGGGTTAACAGTTATATAAAAAAGCCGGTTGACTTTAACCAGTTTGTTGAGACTGTTAAACATATAGGGCTTTATTGGCTCTTGATTAATGAACATCCACCAGTAAGAGCATGATCACAACACAGAAAATACTAAAGGTCTTCCTTCTTGAGGACAATCCTGATGATGTAGAGCTTGAGCTCCACGAGCTCAGAAAAGGCGGGTTTGACGTCTCATTTGAAGTGGCAAGAAACAGAAAGGAGTTTTTTGAGAAGCTTTCAGACCTTGATGCGGATGTCATCCTCGCTGACTATGTGCTCCCTGACATGACGGGGATTGAGGCGATCCATATATGTCAGGAGAAGAAGATAGATGCTCCTATAATCTTTATAACGGGCATGGGTAATGAGCAGATAGCTGTGGACAGCCTTAGAGAGGGGGCAATTGATTACATCCTTAAGAAACACATTGTAGGCCTTTCTGCAAGGGTTTCAAGGGCAATTGAGATATGGGCTGAGCGCAAGGCTAAGGAAAAGGCAGAGACAGAGAGACAAAAGTTTCAGCAGTTACTTTTCCAGGCCCAGAAGATGGAATCCGTAGGAAGGCTTGCAAGCGGAATAGCCCACGATTTTAATAATCTCCTGACAGGTATATTAGGGTTTTCAGAACTGATTCTTGAGGATATCTCGAAAGACTCGCCTTTTTATGAAAGACTACAGACTATAAGTACACTCTGCCAAAGGGGTGCTGCACTGGTAAAGCAGCTTCTTATCTTTGGCAGGAAGATTCCCTCAGAATTCAAGAAAATCGATATTAATACCCTTATAGAAGAAACCATGGGTCTTCTATACCATGCGGTTAAGGACGGGATAGAAATAAGGCTAAATCTTCAAGATGATATCCCTGATATACTGGCAGACATGGGGCAGCTTACACAGGTATTAATAAACCTCACCTTGAATGCAACAGATGCTATGGATGGAAAGGGTGTCTTAGAATTCAAAACTGAAAAATACAGTGTTGCGAGACATGCTGATAAGACAGATAGGTATGTATGTATTTCGGTGTCTGATACAGGGTGCGGCATTCCTGATAATAACATCCAGAACATATTTGATCCTTTTTTCACCACGAAGGAAGTTGGTAAGGGGACAGGCCTCGGCCTCACAATTGCATATTCCATAGTAAATGCACATGGAGGATGGATTATTGTGGATAGTAAGTTGGGTAGAGGAACGACCTTTAAGATATACTTGCCCGCTATCCAGCCGGAATTGGCCGATTCGACTTAGGACGGTGAGAATATGGAAGAGAAAAAGCGGAACAGTTGACCCTCCTTTTCTTGAATTATCAAGTATATTCATGTAATATTTAAGCCGAAATTATGCAAAGTTTCCTACAATGACGGTATTAGAACGTTTTCATGACATCTTTGTGTAATTTGAGGTAAATTATTCTATAATAGTTATGTAAATATGGAAAAAAAGATTAGAAAGGCTATACTTCCTGCAGGAGGGCTTGGGACAAGGTTTCTACCTGCAACAAAGGCATCTCCAAAGGAGATGCTGCCTATAGTTGACAAGCCGATGATCCAGTATGCAATTGAAGAGGCACGTGCATGCGGGATAGAAGAATTTATAATTATCACGGGTAAATACAAACGGGCTATAGAAGATCACTTTGATTCTGCTTTCGAACTCGAAGAGAATCTGAAAAGGACTGGTAAAAAGAGGCTTCTTGAAGAGATTAGTCGCCTGAACCACCTGAACTTTGCATATATCAGGCAGAAGGCGGCCATTGGACTTGGTCATGCAATACATTGTGCAAAGCCATTTGTAAAAGACGAACCTTTTGCAGTTCTTTTGAGTGATGATATCATTGACCCCGATACCGTCTTGCTTCAGCATATGATCAATCTTTATAAGGAATTTAACTCTCCTATCCTTGCTCTTCAACAGGTTCCTATACCAGATATAAACAAATATGGGGTGATTGAAGGAATAAGGGAAAAAGGCAATGTATACAGGATAAACAATCTTGTAGAAAAACCCCGATTAACCGATGCACCGTCAGACATGGCAATAATTGGCAGGTATATCCTTACCCCCGATATCTTTGAGATACTCGAAGGTATTGGCCCTGGCAAAGGAGGAGAGATACAACTGACAGATGCACTTTGTGGTTTGCTGAAAAAACGCCCGATATATGGATATCTATTTACTGGAAAAAGATATGACGCAGGTGATAAGATCGGCTACCTTAAGGCAACAATTGACCTCTCATTGAAAAACTCGCAGGTTTCCGAACAGCTTAAAAAGTACATTATTGAGGTTGCAGCGAGATTAAAAAATTAAAATTTAGAAAAACTATAAGGAGTTACGATGGCAGATGTAGTAGATGTAGTAGATGTAGAACAAAAGATTGACAAGGAAGTTGAGATACCTGATAACTTACCTGTGCTCCCTGTGAGGGATATCGTTGTATTTCCTTACATGATACTTCCTCTTTTTGTTGGAAGGGAGATGTCAATAAAGGCTATAGAATATTCCCTCAAAGCAAATAGAATGGTGCTCCTCGTTACTCAGAAGGATCTAAATATCGAAAATCCAATCCCTGAGGATCTCTTTTCAGTAGGCACTGTTGCTATCATAATGAGGACGCTCAAGCTTCCTGACGGCAGGGTGAAGATACTTGTGCAGGGTCTGACCAAGGCAAAGGCCTTGACCTATTCTCAGACCGAACCTTTTTTAAAAGCCAAAATAGAAAAGATAAATGACCAAAAACCAACAATGCTCACCATTGAAGATGAAGCACAGATTAGGACTGTAAAAGAACAGATTGACAAGGTTGTTTCTCTTGGAAAAGCAATACTTCCTGATATAATGGGAGTCGTTGAAAATATTGAAGACCCTGGAAGACTTGCAGACCTTGTTGCCTCAAATCTTGGATTAAAAACAGAACTATCACAGGAGGTACTGGAGATAATAGACCCTATTCAGAGGCTAAAGCGTGTTAGCGAAATATTGAGTAGAGAGACTGAACTTCTCACAGTCCAGCAGAAGATTCAATCTGAGGCCAGGGGTGAAATAGGCAAGACACAACGCGAGTATTTTTTGAGAGAGCAGCTCAAGGCAATACAAAAGGAACTCGGTGACATTGATGAAAGGGCAGAAGAGATAAAAGAGTTCAGGAAAAAGATCGAAGAAGCAAAAATGCCTGAAAAGGTGATGGAAGAGGCTGAAAAGCAGCTCAAACGCCTGGAAAAGATGCATCCTGACAGCGCTGAATCAGCTACTGTTAGAACATATCTTGATTGGATGGTTGAGCTTCCCTGGTCCAAATCTACAAAAGATAACCTCGATATAAAGGCTGCAGAAAAAGTGCTTAATGAGGATCACTACGACCTCGAGAAGGTAAAAGAGCGTATTTTAGAGTATATTAGTGTCAGAAAGTTAAAAGAAAAAATGAAGGGCCCTATCCTATGTTTTATTGGTCCTCCAGGTGTTGGAAAAACCTCTCTTGGCAAGTCTATAGCACGGGCATTAGGAAGAGAATTTGTCCGTATGTCACTGGGTGGAGTCAGGGATGAGGCAGAGATAAGAGGACATAGAAGAACTTATGTTGGCGCTCTTCCTGGAAGAATAACACAGGGCATAAAGACAGCGGGGACAAACAACCCTGTGTTTATGCTGGATGAAATTGACAAGATAGGAATGGACTTCAGGGGCGACCCATCCTCAGCCCTTCTTGAGGTTCTTGATCCGGAGCAGAATAACTCATTTGCAGATCATTATCTTGCAGTCCCTTTTGACCTATCAAAGGTTATGTTTATTACAACAGGCAACCTTGTGGATACTATACCGAGCCCTCTTAGAGACAGAATGGAGATAATCTATCTATCCGGCTACACAACCGAAGAAAAGCTTGGGATTGCAAAAAACTATCTGATACCAAAACAGCTGTTTGAACATGGTCTTAACAGTAAGGTACTGAAGATCACAGACCCGGGACTCTTTAATATAATCTCACAGTATACAAGGGAAGCCGGTGTAAGAAACCTCGAAAGGGAGATTGCAAACCTTTGCAGGAAAGCGGCCAAAAAAATAGTCGAGGGCAAAGAAAAAACATTTGTGATAGGCGCACAAAATCTTCATAGATACCTCGGCGTAGTTAAATACCTGCCTGAAGAAGAGATGGAACAAGATGAGGTAGGCGTATCTACAGGTCTTGCATGGACTGAGGCAGGGGGAGATATCATATATGTAGAGGCAACAACCATGAAAGGCAAGGGCCATCTTACCCTGACAGGACAACTTGGAGATGTTATGAAGGAATCTGCCCAGGCTGCCTTGAGTTATGTGCGTTCGAGATCAAAGAAACTCGGCATAAAGGATGATATATTTTCTAAAATAGACCTTCATATCCATGTCCCTGCAGGTGCGACACCAAAAGATGGGCCTTCAGCAGGTATTACAATCGCTACTTCGATTGCATCAGCCCTTACAGGAAGGCCTGTCAATAAGAATATTGCAATGACCGGAGAGGTTACACTGAGAGGCAGGGTGCTTCCAATCGGAGGGCTGAAGGAAAAAACACTTGCTGCAAAGAGGATGGGAATAAAAAAGATAATTATTCCAAAGAGGAACAAGAAAGACCTTGAGGATATTCCAAAATATATCAAAAAGGATATGGAGTTTGCATTTGCCGAGACAATGGATGATGTACTCAAGGTTGCACTGAAAAAAGCCAATAGCCGAAAGTCAAAAAAGATTGACTGATGAAGCTTTCTCAAATCGGCGAACTATCCCTTTTGGAGCAGATAAGAAGAAGCTTTTACAAGAAATCTAAAAATGTTGTCGTCGGTATAGGCGATGATGCTGCTGTAGTTAAGCCGTTAGGAAAAAACCTCCTTGTGACAACTGACATGATGGTCGAAGGGGTTCATTTTAACCTTCATTTTACAACCCCATACCAGCTTGGCTTTAAGTTAATATCAGTTAATGTAAGTGATATCTATGCAATGGGTGGAAAGCCTTTCTATCTTCTACTGAATATCGCTGTAAACAAAAATACGAATACGAAATTTATCAATAGGTTTTTTGATGGGGTTAAAGATGCTTTAACTCTATACGATACTATCCTCATCGGGGGTGACCTTTCCGCTACTAATATAGGCATATCATTATCAGCAACACTTATTGGATATGTAAAAAAACATATAAAACGCTCTGGAGCAAACATAGGTGATAAAATCTATGTAACTGGCTACCTCGGCGATTCAGCCTGTGGCCTTGAATTGCTGAAGAAGATAAAAAGACACGTCCCTCTGCTATCAGCAAAGGGCAAAGAGCTAAGAGCTAAGAGTAAAGATCCTATGCTCTATGCTCAATGCTCTAAGCTCTTTGGGGAGAAATTATCCTGGAAGGTAGTTGAACCGTTGCTCAGGAGACATCTTATGCCTGAGGCAAGAGATCCAAAGAGATTTCTCAAGGATGCAACCTCGATGATAGATATAAGCGATGGCCTTCTGATTGATTTAACGCGGCTCTGTAACGAAAGTAAGGTTGGTGCAAGGATATATATCGAAAATATTCCTGTATCTCCTGAACTCAAACAAGCTGCCTCGCATCTTGGCATTTCACCTGTAAAATTAGCCTTATCAGGTGGAGAAGATTATGAGCTGTTGTTTACCGCACTTCCTAATAAAAAAACAAAGGCATTTTGTATCGGAGAGATTACAAAATCAGAAAGGGTTATTATTGATAATTCAGGGAGAGAGAGACCTTTGGTACCAGAAGGCTATCAGCATTTCGCTTTTTAATATTATAATCCTTCTTAATCCCCTCTTGATAGAAGGAAAAAGAGATGCTGAAACAAGTTCAGCATGACAGATCATTGGAACAGAGTTCGACATGAATAAATATCAAAAAATTACCTTGTTAGTAGGAGCGATCATTCTCCTTTTGGTTTTCGGAAAAACAATAACAAAAATCGGATTCAGTGCGATGGCATTAATGGGCAAGGGTCTAATTATTATCGTGGCAACCTTATTGATAATTTCTTTTCTGAAAAAAGCAGGCAAGAATAAATGAACGAGTTATTGTCTGGTGCCGGAGGCCGGATTTGAACCGGCACGCTCTTTTGGAACGAGGGATTTTAAGTCCCTTGCGTCTACCAATTCCGCCACTCCGGCATAGTTGATTTTAAACAATTATTAAATGTTTGGTCAAACACTTTGATCCAAGCCCTGCCCCACGTTTCTAACTCGTTTGTGTTAGAATAAAAGACTTCGATATTAATCCTCGATTGAATATGGCAAAAAATATACGTAATTTTTCCATCATAGCCCACATAGACCATGGGAAGTCTACACTTGCAGACAGACTTCTTGAATATACAGGTGCCCTGAGTGCAAGGGAGATGACCGAACAGGTTTTAGATTCAATGGACCTTGAAAGAGAAAGAGGTATTACCATAAAGGCCCACGCCGTAAGGCTCTTATATAAGGCTGATGATGGTAATAATTATATCCTTAATCTTATAGACACCCCAGGACATGTTGACTTCTCTTATGAGGTTTCAAGGAGTCTTGCTTCATGCGATGGAGCACTCCTTGTGGTTGATGCGTCGCAGGGTGTTGAGGCGCAGACACTTGCAAATGCTTATCTTGCATTAGAGCATAACCTTGAAATAATCCCTGTTATAAACAAGATAGACCTCCCGAGTGCTGATCCAGAAAAAACAAAGAGACAGATAGAAGATGCAATCGGGATTGACTGCTCTGATGCCATACTTGCGAGCGCAAAAGAAGGGATAGGCACGAGGGAAATCCTTGATGCTATAGTAAAAAAGATTCCATCCCCAGCAGGAGATGATAATAAGCCATTGAAGGCCTTAATCTTTGATTCATGGTTTGATAATTACCAGGGTATTATCATTCTCGTCAGGGTATTTGACGGAAAGGTAATGGCTGGCAAAAAAATTAAACTGATGGCAACGGAAGGTGTCTATGAAGTATCTCAGGTTGGAATCTTTTCGCCTAAAATGGAGCCTATTAGCGAACTTTCTTCAGGGGAAGTAGGCTACATAATATCAGGCATAAAAAGCGTTACTGATACAAAAATAGGTGACACGATAACTGATGCTGATAACCCTGCACAAGAGCCATGCCCTGGATATAAAGATATAAAACCGATGGTCTTCTGTGGTCTTTATCCAACTCAATCACATCAATATGAAAATCTCAGGGATGCACTGAATAAATTAAGACTTAATGATTCTTCTTTCAATTATGAGCCAGAGACATCTTTAGCCCTCGGCTCTGGATTCAGGTGCGGTTTTTTGGGACTGCTTCACATGGAGATCATAAAGGAAAGGCTTGAACGGGAATTTGATTTGTCACTCTTAAGCACGGCACCAACAGTTGTTTACAGGGTAACAAAAACAGGTGGAGATATTTTATATATCGAAAATCCGGCACTGCTGCCGGAAAAATACGAGATGATAGAAGAGCCTTTTGTTGTTGCAACTATTTTTATGCCTAAAGATTTTATCGGTCCAATATTGGACTTGTGTCAGGAAAAAAGAGGTTTTCAGAAAAGTTTCACGTTCATTGGAAAAGACAGGATAAAGGTTGAGTATGAACTGCCTTTAAATGAAATCCTCTGGGACTTTTATGACAGATTAAAGTCTTTATCAAAGGGTTATGCATCTATGGACTATGATTTCATCGGATTCAGAGAATCAAACCTTGTTAAGCTCAATATACTAATCAATGGTGAAGTTGTTGATGCGCTTTCTTTGATAGTTCATAAGGACAAGGCATATTATAAAGGGCGAGAGCTGACCGAAAAACTGCGAGAGATTATTCAGAGACAGATGTTTGAGGTTGTAATACAGGCTGCAATCGGCAATAAGATTATATCGAGGGAAAGTGTGAGAGCGCTCAGAAAGGATGTCATTGCCAAGTGTTATGGCGGTGATATAACCCGTAAGAGAAAGCTGCTCGAAAAACAGAAAGAGGGTAAAAAGAGGATGAAACAGGTGGGAAAGATCGAGCTGCCGCAGGAGGCATTTCTTGCAGTTTTGAAAGTAAAATGAAGGGACATAAGATCTGATTGGATAGGCAGGATATTTTTAATGACACACCCCCTGCCCCTCTTGATAGAGGGGAGTCTACTTCTTCTTTCCCCTCTATCAAGAGGGGATTAAGGGGTGTGTCTAAACATAAGAGTTCAGCATGCAATCATGGAACAGAGTCCGCTGTTCATGCCTAATTTACTCTATATTCACATTCCATTCTGCATTCAAAAATGTACATATTGTGATTTCTTTTCTATGCCATATGATGAGTCAGTCGCAAAGACATACATTGATGCTCTCTACCAAGAACTTTACCTTAAGAAAGATTTCTATACGACATTGAAAACAATTTACACAGGAGGTGGCACACCATCTTTATTGCCTGATGAATGTTTTAAACAACTATTTATATGCCTGAAAGATAATTTTAGTTTCTCGTCTGATATTGAAATAACAGTAGAGGCAAATCCCGGGACAATAAATGAATCTAAAATAAATACGGTGCTTTCTCTCGGGGTTAACAGGCTTAGCATTGGAATACAATCATTTAATAATGACGAGCTTAAAACACTCGGAAGGATTCATTCATCAGAAGATGCTTCAAGATCAATTGAGATAATTAAAAAAGAAGGCATAAATAATTTTTCAGTTGATTTAATGTATGGAGTTCCAGGTCAGGCGATTGAATCTTGGCATAATTCTATCTCAACGGCAGTCGAATTGTCACCAACTCATATTTCCACTTATGAACTTACACTCGAGGAAAATACGCCGCTTTACAAACTGTTGAAATCTAATAAACCCGTCCCGCAACATAAACGCGAAATATCTTATACTTCCCCTCCCTTGATGGGAGGGGATAAGGGGGAGGGTGAAAATGAATACAAAAAATCACCCCCACCCTACCCCTCCCCCATCGATGGGGATGGAAACATTATTAATGGTAAATTCCCCACTTTAGCAAAGGGGGGTAAGGGGGAATTTGCAAATAAAATTAAATTGCCTGATGAAGAACTGATCATTGAAATGTACAACCACGCAATAGATTATTTTGCAAGCTGTGGCTATGAACACTATGAGATATCCAATTTTGCATTACCAGGATTCAGATGCGTTCATAATCTCAATTATTGGGATAGAGGAGAGTACATCGGAGTTGGTGCAGGAGCCCACTCTTTTATCAATGGAATACGTTCAAAAAATACCGAAGATATTAACAGATATATACAAGATTTGAACAGCGGGATAATCCCTGAGATAGAATCAATCAAGCTAACACCAACAGATACATTAAAGGAAATAATTTTTTTAAAGTTGAGAAAGACAGAAGGAATAAACATTAATACACTATCTGACATCACAGTTTCGCGGAATCAGAGTTGTCATTCCGCACTTGATGCGGAATCCAGCTTTTTTACTTCTCTGGATTCCTGCTTCCGCAGGAATGACATAAATATACTCCAAGCATCCAGAGAATTAGTTGATGAAGGTTATCTCGAGATTGAGAGAGGTTATCTCAGGCTTACAAGAAAAGGAATAGTTATATCAAATACAATTATAGTGAAGTTGTTTGAGAGATTAGGGATTGACTGATTTTTCCCTCGGACTCCCGTTAAAAGCTATAACCTTCATCTTTAACCTCCTTCATGATGTAACATAATTATAACAAAACCGTTACGTGTCAAATACATATACCGTTGTGATAAAGTATATATCTTAAAGAGATGAAACCTAACCATGTTCGCTATTTTTTATTATTTATTCTGGTTATAGTCCTTACTTCTTGCAGTCGTGAGCCGGATGTCAAGAAACCTAATGCCATAACAATTGGTTCACTTGCAGATGCTAAAAAATTACTGCCTCTGCTTGCCTCCGACAGCGCCTCAGGAGATATAAGCGGTTGGATTTTCAATGGACTAACAAAATATGACAAAGATATAAAAATTACAGGTGACCTTGCCGAGTCGTGGGAAGTCTCTTCTGATGGTCTTCAGATAATCTTTCATTTAAGAAAAGGTGTTTTGTGGCATGATGGAGTGGAGTTCACAGCCGATGATGTTATTTTTACTTATAACACGGTGATTAATCCGAAAGTTCCAACACCGTACAGCAGTACTTATGGGCCTGTTGAAAAGGTCGAGGCATTAGACAGATACACGGTAAGGGTGGTTTACAAAGAGCCTTACGCGCCTGCGCTTGAGTCATGGGGCATGGGTATAATACCTAAACATATGCTTGAAGGAAAGGATATAACTAACGAAATATACAGTAGAAATCCTATTGGTACTGGTCCATATAAATTGAGGGAATGGGTAACGGGTCAGAAGATAGTTCTTGAGGCATTTGATAATTACTTTGAGGGCAAGCCAATGATAGATAAATACATCTTACGCGTCATACCTGATACTGCAACAATGTTTCTTGAGCTTAAATTTGGCGGTATAGACTTTATGGGACTTACACCTCCTCAATATAAGCTTCAAGCAGAGACAAAATTCTTCAACAAATACTTTCATAAATTCCGGTATCCTTCTTTTGGATATACATATCTTGGGTATAACCTTCTTGACCAGAGATTTTCGGACAGAAGGATAAGGCAGGCTATAACTCATGCTATAAATAAAAAAGATATTATAGCTGGAGTTTTGCTCGGTTATGGGACACCATGCACAGGACCCTTTCCCCCGGAATCATGGGCATATAACCCAGGGGTAAAAGACCTTGAGTATGATCCTAAGAGATCAAGGAAGCTTTTTGAGGAGGCAGGCTGGAGAAAGGGGCCAAGCGGTTTACTCGAAAAAGACGGAAAACCATTTGAATTTACTGTGCTTGTAAACCAGGGGAATGATGCAAGGCTTAAGACCGCACAAATAATAAAGGAAAATCTAAAAAAGGTAGGGATTAAGATGAACATTAAGGTTCTTGAATGGCAGGCTATGCTACATGAATTTATTGATAAGAAACGCTTCGAGGCTGTTATCATGGGCTGGGCACTTTCGAGGGATCCTGATATATTTGACATATGGCATTCCTCAAAGACAAAAGAGGGTGAGTTTAATTTTATCTCATATAAGAATTATGAGGTGGATAAACTACTGATCGAGGGAAGACGCAGCTTTGATATGGAGAAAAGGAAAAAGATATATCACAGGATTCATGAAATACTTTCAGATGAACAGCCATGTACATTCCTGTATGTCCCTGATGCCCTGCCAGTACTTCATAAGAGGTTCAAAGGAGTAGAAAAAGCACCACTCGGAATATGGCATGATTTTATCCACTGGTATGTACCAAAGAATAAAATTGAGTGGTACAAATAGTATGCCAATAATCAAAGTAGAAAATCTAATAAAAAGATTCGGCAATATCACTGCTGTTAATGATATTTCTTTCGAAGTAAAAGAAGGCACAATCTTTGGCTTTCTCGGTCCAAATGGAGCCGGAAAGACCACTACAATAAATGTCCTCTGTACGCTTCTTTCTCCTACTTCTGGCAGTGCCTTTATTGCAGGATACGACTGTATGAAAGAGCCTTCAGAGGTTAGAAAGGCTATTGGTATAGTCTTTCAGGATACAACCCTTGATAAGGACCTGACTGCCTATGAAAACCTTATCTTTCATGCTTATCTTTACAATGTTGCAAAAGACGAAATGAAGCAACGTGTAGACGATGCCCTGAGGTTTCTGGACTTATACGAGAGAAAGAATGACCTCGTTAAGAAATTTTCAGGCGGCATGAAACGCAGGCTTGAGGTTGCGAGGGGACTTATACATAGGCCGAGGGTTCTGTTTCTCGATGAACCAACGCTCGGTCTTGACCCCCAGAGCAGAACTAAACTGTGGGAATTCATAGCAGAACTTACAGAAAAACATAATGTGACCATTTTTATGACCACTCATTACATGGAAGAGGCAGAAGTCTGTGACAGGATTGCAATTATAGACAATGGAAAAATAATTGCTGCTGGAACTCCTGATGAATTAAAAAAAGCAATAGGTGGAGATGTCATCTATATAAAGACGACCGACAATGCGAGTGCAAAAAAAGAGATCGAAAGATTGTTGAAATTCGGGGTGTCGGAGAAAGATAGCGAGCTGTTTATGACATGTGCTATGGGCGATACGTGTATTCCTGAAGTAATAAGAACTATTGGAGAAAAGGTTCTTTCCGTCAGGCTTCAGAGACCGACCCTGAATGATGTCTTTTTAAAGCTCACGGGTAAGACAATAAGAGAAGAAGAGGCAACGGGAGAAGATTCAGTCAGGGAGTCTATAAGGGCATACAGAAGAAGGCATTAGTGGAAATCAATGCTATTTACGTAATAGTCGCCAGAGAATTCAAGAAATTTGTAAGGGAGAGGAGCCGCCTCTTTTCAGCTATTGCAAGACCCCTCCTCTGGTTATTCATAGTTGGTGCAGGCATTTCCAGACTTGTGCCTCGTGATACAGGAGTACCATATACCCAGTTCATCTTCCCGGGAATAATCGGGATGACGATACTCTTCAGTTCCATCTTTTCCTCCATATCTATAATCTGGGACAAGGAGTTCGGGTTTATGAAGGAGATCCTCGTTGCACCTGTATCAAGGTTCTCCATAGTTATCGGCAAGGCACTGAGCGGAACAGTTGTATCAACCATACAAGCAGCAATTATCCTTGCCCTGTTTCCGTTCATAGGTTTTAAGCTCGGCATATTACAAATCATATGGGTTATTGTTATATGCGCCTCTATATCATTTTCTATATCTGCTTTCGGGATTGTCCTTGCGACATTCTATGATAGTTACGAAAGTTTCAGTGTAATAATGAACTTTATAATCATGCCGATGTTCTTTCTTTCAGGGGCGATGTACCCTGTAAAACTTCTGCCAGATATTTTAAGGATAGTTTCAATGATAAACCCCTTAACTTATGGCGTTGATGCCATAAAACACATAATCTTTACCTTCGAAGCAGGTAGGATGAGTCCTGACTTTCCGTTTATAATAGATATAATAGTAATTATTCTTACCTCTATTATCTTTGTTCTAATAGCTGGTAAGTCTTTTGAGAGGAAAGGATAGGAGGATATATGACGATTACGGAAAAAGTTCTTGCTGCACATTCAGGTAAGAAAGAGGTTTCACCTGGTGAGTTAATAAATGCAAAGGTCGACCTCATACTTGCAAACGATATAACTGCGCCTATTGCAATATCAGAATTCAAAAAGATCGGGGCAAAGGATGTCTTTGATAAAAACAGGATCGCATTCATCCCCGACCACTTCGCACCACAGAAAGATATAAAGGCAGCAGAGCAGTGCAAGATGCTCAGGGAGTTTTCCAGAGAATATAACCTCGGCCTCTATTTTGAAGTAGGAAGGATGGGTATTGAACATGCCCTTCTACCTGAAGAGGGGCTTGTTGTGCCTGGGGATTTAATCATCGGCGCTGACAGCCATACATGCACCTACGGCGCCCTCGGGGCATTCTCTACAGGCGTTGGCTCAACAGATGTAGCTGCCTCAATGGCAACAGGGGAATGCTGGTTTAAGGTGCCTGAATCAATGAAATTTATATATTACGGTAAACTCAATAAATGGGTCGGCGGAAAAGACCTGATACTTCATACAATTGGAGATATAGGTGTTGACGGCGCACTCTACATGACAATGGAATTTGAAGGAGAGATTATAGGTAATCTTCCAATGTATGGAAGGCTTACTATATGTAATATGGCTATTGAGGCTGGGGGCAAGAGTGGAATAATCGTTCCTGATAAAATAACAAAGTCGTATGTAAAAAACAGGGCTAAAAGGCCATCTAAGTTTTACAAATCTGACAAAGATGCAAAATATGCTGACATTCGTGATTATGACTGCTCAAAGATCCCTCTTACTGTTTCATGTCCTCATCTTCCATCAAATACAAGACCCGCAGCAGAGCTATTTGAGGTCTCCATTGATCAGGTGGTTATCGGCTCTTGTACAAACGGCAGGCTTGAGGATTTAATTGAAGCTGCAACAGTTATAAAGGGAAGGAAGGTTAATCCAAATGTAAGGATGATTGTGATACCTGCAACCCAGAAGATTTACAGACAGGCAATGAAAAAAGGGCTGCTGGATATATTTATAGAAGCTGAGGCTGTTGTTTCTACTCCAACATGTGGCCCATGTCTCGGAGGACATATGGGAGTACTTGCAAAGGGGGAAAGGGCTATTGCGACAACGAACAGGAACTTTGTCGGCAGGATGGGTCATCCTGAAAGTGAAGTATATCTCTCCAACCCTGCAGTTGCAGCCGCATCAGCAGTGCTGGGAAGGATTGGAACACCAGAAGAACTGGAATTGTGAGAAATACCCCTCACCCTCACCCTCACCCTCACCCTTTCCCGCAAGGGGAGAGTCCCGGTTTCTCTATATTTAACAGAATCCTTTAACCAATATGCATATAAATTCAAAACGGTCAAAGAACTTGCACGAAAAATAAAAGAAGGAATCGAGAAAGTGTAAAATTAAACCTATGCCAAAACCTATTGTAGTAATAGTTGGAAGGCCGAATGTTGGCAAGTCCACCCTGTTTAACAGGATGACTCGGTCACATACAGCGATTGTTGAGAATGTCCCTGGCGTCACAAGGGACAGGAACTATCTTGATGCAGAATGGGAAGGTAAATTTTTTATTGTTGTTGATACAGGGGGTTTTTATCCAAAACCTCCGGAGGATATATTCCTTCAGATTAAAGAACATGCCATTTTCGCTATCGAGGAGGGAGATGTTATTGTCCATTTACTCGACGGAAAGGACGGCCTAACCCCGTCTGATATGGACCTCGCAAGATTGCTCAGGGCGTCAGGCAAAAAAGTTCTCTGGGCAGTAAATAAGATTGACGGTCCAACACGTGAGGAAAGGCTCCATGATTTTTATCAGATAGGTGCGGAGGAATTATGGCCTGTTTCTGCTGCAACCGGATATGGGTATGATGACTTTATGGACAAGCTAATTTCTATATTACCATTATATGTGGAGGAAAAAATTGATTATCCTAAGATTGCAGTTGTAGGAAGACCAAATGTGGGGAAATCCACTTTAATTAATACCCTTCTCAGTAAGAAGAGGATGATAGTGAACCCTGTTCCCGGGACAACGAGAGACTCTATAGACAGTATATGTACTTATTATGGCAGGAAATATCTATTAATAGATACAGCAGGGCTCAAGAGAAAAGGTAAGGTTGGTTACTCAATTGAGAGGTTCTCAATGGTCAGGGCGATCAGGAGCATAGAGAGATGCGATATAGCGCTGATTGTCATAGATGCAAATAATGCTATAGCAGAGCAAGACCAGAAAATAGCAGGTATTGTTGAGGGATACGGCAAGAGTGCAATCTTTCTCCTGAACAAATGGGATCTTGTTGATAAACCTGAGGAGGCATATAAAATATTGGTAGATAAACTGAGCAGGAAGATGTGGTTTATGCCCTATGTGCCTGTTCTGACTGTATCAGCTCTGGAGAAGAAACGCATTACAAACATTTTTCCAATGATTGACGAGATAATAAAAGAAAGGGGGAAAAGGATACCAACAGCAGATCTAAATAGGTTTTTCAGAGAGGCTTTGTCAGGCGCATATTTATCTGTGAAAGGTAAGGCTGTGAAATTTTACTATATAACACAGGTAAAGACAGAACCGCCTGCTTTTGTAGTCTTCACCAATTATCCCTCTACCTTAAAGGATACATACCTACGATTTATAGAAAAAGGGTTAAGAAACAGGTTTTCGTTCAAGGGAACACCGATAAGGATTTATGTCAAGACCAAAGAAAAGGATAGGAGATAGACACAAAAAATAAGAATAAGTAATCCCCCCACGCCCCCCTTTAGAAAAGGGGGGTGAGGGGGGATTTGAGGAATTTTTAGGTGAAGTATTTTAAAATCATTGTAAGAAGTTTTATAGATTTTTTTAAAGACGGTGGGATTATGCTTGCAGGCTCAATTTCCTACTTTACTATGATGGCGCTTATACCATTCAGTCTTTTCCTGATAACCATATTTGGATATCTACTCGGACACTATCACGGGTTCTATCAATTTTTTTTTAATAAGCTTATAAATTTTTTCCCTGATATAACATCTGAGATTACAAAGCAGCTTGGGAAACTCATCACATTCAAAGGCATTGGTGAATTTAGCCTGGTGCTTTATGGAATCCTTTCTTTACCGGTTTTCTCCTCTATTGAGAATGCATTAAATGTAATCTTCAAGGTCAAAAAGAAAAGGTCAATTTTCTGGTCAATCCTCCTGTCATTGATTATTGTTACGCTTATTATCATTATGCTTATCGTTTCTTTTGTAGCAACGTCACTGATCCCCCTCCTCAGGGCATTGAGGGAAGTCTTTCCAGAATTAAGGATAGGTATGATAACAGTCTTTCTTATACGGTATGTGGTGCCATTTTTCATGATTCTTTTTACCATTACAGTAATTTATGTTTTTTCCCCTAAACCCAGGGTTAGAATCTCTCACGCATTTATTGGCGCACTTTTTACAACAGTATTCCTTGAGATTGCAAAGCATATCTTTACATGGTATGTTGGCAGTGTCGTGAAGTTCGGCACAATATACGGCCCACTGACTGCTTTTGTTATGTTTCTGCTCTGGATGTTTTATTTTTCGTGCATCTTTCTGATTGGAGCTGAGATAGTACATAATCAGGGAATGAGCAGACGATAGTGATGGAGGTAACTGTGATAGATTTAGTCGGAAAGATTGTTGATGTAGAAACACCAGGGATGACTTATACAGGCAAACTCATTGAGGTCGGGGAGGACGGGGTCCACCTTGAAACAGAAAGTGGCTGGATTGTTATACCTGTTGACAGTATTATGATTATAAGAGAAAAAGACAGTTAGCCCATATCCCCTAACAAGAACTGTAATAATGTCACTGCTGAGATTGCAGCGGTTTCAGCCCTGAGAATTCTTTCTCCAAGAGAAGTGATAAGAAGACCTTTTTCTTTTGCGAGAATGATTTCTTCCTTTGTAAATCCACCTTCAGGGCCAATGAAAACAAAAAATCCCCCCTCGCCCCCCTTTACTAAAGGGGGGATGGGGGGATTACTGGGTTGCGAGTCTGATATAGTCCCCTCTTGAGAGGGGTGCAGAGATGTATCCCCTCTTGAGAGGGGTGTAGGGGTGTGTCTCCCCTCCCTTAACGGGAGGGGTGAGGGGAGAGTGTAATTAAATCTCTGCTTAAATATCTCTACTGCTTCAGATAACTTCATACCGCCTTCTTCATAAAATATAAAACCACCCCCCTTAATTCCCCCCTTGGTAAGGGGGGACTGAGGGGGGTAGTTTATAGATGCTTGCTTAGAAAAAAACTCCTTAAACTCCATTGGGTCATGAACAATAGGTATTATACTTCTTCCTGATTGTCTTGATGCCTCCTCTGCAATTTTTCTCCAGCGTGCAACCTTCATGGTTTCTCTTAGCTGGCTCCTTTCAGTAACAACAGGGATTATTTCCTTTACCCCGAGTTCTGTTGTTTTCTGGATAACCATGTCCATTTTCCCACCTTTGAGAAGGCCCTGCACAAGAGTGATGTCTATATGAGATTCGGTATCGCATGAAAAATTTTCTATGACCTCTGTAATTACCTCTCTTCTGTCAGCCTTCAATATTCTTGTCTTTAGGAAGTTACCCTTTCCATCAAATATAATCAGTTCATCCCCTTTTCGACATCTAAGAACAGATATGAGATATCTTGCTTTCTCGTTAGTAATTGATATTCGGTTATCTATGATATGATTAATTGGTAGGTATATTCTCGGCATTTGTTAAATCTTTTTACATCCTAACGTATAGTGTTTTATCCGTAAGGCCGGAGGCGTTGCGGATAAAACAGGTTGAACTGAGCCATCGCCATGAATATAAAGTAACAGTATGGGGATTGTAAAGGGTGAATGCTGAT
>Ga0210015_1000042_pt1 | contig 130069 bp, 134 predicted proteins | sample CryGeymeta201522_FD_185471 | JGI IMG/M metagenome (GOLD analysis project Ga0210015, IMG submission 185471) | Groundwater microbial communities from Crystal Geyser aquifers in Utah, USA - Crystal Geyser metaG 2015-22 (SPAdes) (version 2) | ecosystem: Environmental > Aquatic > Deep subsurface >...
GCGACCGCGACGGGCGCACGATCCGCTACCGGCTCGCCGACGGGCGGATCGAGCCGATCCTGTCGCGCATCTACGAGGTGTTCTGCCCGTCCGTCGAGATGTCGGTCGCACCCCCCGCCTGCTGACACGCCCGCCTGCTGACCCCCCCGCCTGCTGACCTGCCCGCCTCCTGACCCGCCCGTCTCATGACACATCCCGGCATGGCGCATGGCCCGACCGGGCGAATGCGCCCTTGCCATGGCCTGTGGCACAAGGTCTGATACCACAAGTTTCCTTGGGAACCGGGCACAGGGGGCAGAACCGATGCCGCAGAACGAGAGCGCGCCATGAGCCGGCCGTTGCGATTGCGCCTGCGTCAGGGCATCGCGATGGTGACGCTCGATGCGGGGCCCGCCAACCGGATCGATGACCTGCTCTGCGCCGCGCTATGGGACGTGTTCGGCCATCTGTCGCGCGACCCCGGCCTGCGCGCCGTGCTGCTGGTGGCAGAGGGGCGCCATTTCTCGGCCGGTCGCGACCTGCGGCGGATCGGCGCGCCCGAGGCGCCTCCTGGTTTTGACGCGCTCTGCGCCCGGATCGAGGGCTTCGCGCGGCCGGTCGTGGCGGTGCTGCAGGGCCCGGCGCTGGGTGCGGGGGCGGCCCTTGCGCTGGCGGCCCATGCCCGGATCGCCGCGCCCGGGGCCGCCATCGGCTTTCCCGATGTGGCGCTGGGTCTCTTGCCGGAACCGGGCGCGACGCAGCGTCTGCCGCGCCTGACCGGTGCCGCGGCCGGGCTGGCGATGTTGCTGGGTGGCAAGGTGATGCCGGCGCAACCCGCGGCAGCGATCGGCCTGTTCGATGCGGCGGTCGCGGGGGACGATCCGGCCGGCGCGGCGCTGGCGCAGCTGGAGGACTGGCTCGCCGCCGGTCTGGCTCCGCGCCCGACGCTCGGGCGGCGCGACCGGATGACCGATGGCGCGGCCTGGATGGCGGCCATCGCGGAACAGCGCGCGGCACAGCGCGCTGCACCGGGGGCGCATTTTGCCGCGGCCCGGATCGTGGACTGCGTGGAGGCGGCGCTGCTCTTGCCGCCCGCCGCCGCGCTGGCCATCGCGCAAGAGGCGCAAGCGGCCTGCCTCGCGCATCCGCAGTCGCGCGCGCTGCGGCATCTGCATCTGGCCGAACGCCGCATCGCGCCAGAGCTGCTGTCGCCCCTGCAGGCCGGTCAGCGCGTGCCGGGCCCGCAGGGGCGGGTGGTGGTCGAACGGCTCCTGATGGCCGCGCACCGCGCCAAGGGCGAAGGCGACCCTGACCGGGCGCTGGCCGCATGGCTCGCCGAAGGGGCCCGGATGGTCGAAGAAGGGCTTGTGCGTCAGCCGGCCGATATCGACGTGCTCGCCGTGCATGGCGCGGGTTTTGACCGGTTGCGCGGCGGGCCGATGCATGCGGCGCAGCAGGCCGGCCTCTTGCGGCTGCGCAACCTGATGCGCGTCTGGGCGCAGGATGATCCGGTCTGGACGCCGCCTGCGCTGCTTTCGGAGGCGGTCAAATGGGCCGCGGGGTTCGACGCGCTGCCGTTTGCGGCGCCGCCTGCCGTTGTCAGCCCAGCATGATCCCCGCCACGACCACAAAAAGCCCGATCACCGAGAGAAACAGCGCACCGAGATTGAGCGGCAGCACCCGTTGCAGCCGCGCGCGCAGCGTCGCATCGTCGAGCCCGGCGCGCCGCGCCCGCGTCACCATGACGATGCTGGCCACGATCCCGACAAAGCCTGCGAGCGTGATCGCCGCACCGATCCAGATCAAGATGTCCATCGCAAGCCTCCCGTTGCCCCGCCCCCTGCTGCGCCGACACGCCTAACCCGCTTGCCGCGCCGCATCAACCCCGCCGCCGGTCTTGCGCGGGGCGGAGGCAGCGGATAGGCAGGGCGGGCCGCGTTTCACAGGAGCCGTCCCATGTCAGAATCCGTTGTCGATACCGCCCGGGTGGCCGGCGAAGAGCTGCGCGCCTTCATTGAGCGCTATGAGCGGCTCGAGGCCGAGAAAAAGGACATCGCGGATGCCCAGAAGGAAGTGATGGCCGAGGCCAAGGGCCGTGGCTATGACACAAAGATCATCCGCAAGATCATCGCGTTGCGCAAACGCGACGGCGATGACATCGCCGAGGAAGAGGCGATCCTCGAGACCTACAAAGCCGCGCTGGGCATGTAGGGGCCGCAACATGGCCTGGCTTTTTGTCTTTGTCGCCGGTCTGTTCGAGGTCGCCTGGGCCGTCGGGCTGAAATACACCGAGGGCTTTACGCGGCTCTGGCCGTCGCTGGGCACGCTGGCGGCGATGGCCATCAGCCTGGGCCTGCTGGGGCTTGCACTGCGCGTCTTGCCGCTGGGCACCGCCTATGCGGTCTGGACCGGGATCGGCTCGGTCGGCACCGCGCTCATCGGCATCTGGCTCTTTGGCGAATCGTCGGATGCACTGCGCCTTTTGTGCATCGCGCTGATCGTCGCGGGGATCATCGGGCTCAAGCTGGTGTCGTGACCGGCCTCACGGCGCGATAAAGGTCAGGCCCGGTTGCGCCGCGATCATCGCGACATCGTCCTCGTAGGTCGCGGTCATCTCCTCGATCAGCGCGCTGTCCCAGCCGGGCAGGTCCACCTCTTCCTCGATCGCCTCGGGCAGGGCGTATTTGTCGAGAAAGGCCGAGATGATGCGCCGTGTCTGCGCCTCGGTCTGGGGCGGGTGGGTCTGCAGGTATTTCTGGAACCGCACCAGCCCTTCGGGCGACATGATCGCCGCGAGCAGGTCATGTTCGCCCGCCAGCGCCATCTCGGCCCCCGAACCCGCGATGGCGCGCAGCACTTCGGTCCAGATCAGCGGCGTATCCTCGTTGCACCAGACGGTGAGCGCCATCTGCGGCGCGGCGATGCGGATCTGCGCGATCACGTCTGACCAGCGCAGGTCACGCGGGTCGATCTCGCCCATGAAGCCGGAAAAGCGGCGCCCGCGGACCTGCGACCAGACGGCGGGAACAAAGGTCGCGGGGTTGCGCAGCCCGAGAAACAGCGTGATCCGGTCCTCGGGAAAGATGCTGTGCAAGCCGTGCAGGCGCGCCGTCGCATGGCCGTAAAAGCGCCCCGCATCAAACAGATAGCCCGGCAGGCTGAGAAAGGCCGGGTCGCTGAGGACCAGCCGTTTGGCGCTGTGGTCCTCGATGATGGCGTCAAGCAGGATCTCGCGGGTATCGGGCGATGGCGCGGCACCGGCGAGGTTGCCCACGGTTTCGCGCAAGAGGCGGCGGTAACGGCTCGGCCAGGGGACGGATATCCCCGCGAGCGCCAGTTGTTCGGCATCCTTGAGCAGCGCACGGTGCAGACGTTCGTCATCGGTGCACAGCGCGCCGAGATGGAAGGCGATATTCATTCGGGTCCGGTCCGCCTTCTGGTCGGCTGTTTCGAGGTGAGCGAGAGTATATGCGCTTTTCTGGACAGGGAAACCTGTTTCGGATAGGTCCGCATCATGTCCGAGCAAACTGGTCAGATTTACCCGGTCCCGGCCCTGAAGCGCCGCCGTTTTCCGCGCCCTGACGCCTGGTCCGCGGGGGCTGTGGTGATCGCTGCCGTCGTGCTGATGCCGGTGGTGGCGGTGCTCTGGCTCGCGCTCGGGGCAAGCGGAAATGTCTGGCCGCATCTGCTGGCCACCACCTTGCCACGCTACTTTGCCAATACGGTGGTGCTGATGGTGTCGGTGGGCGCGATCACCGGGCTGGTGGGGACGGGTGCGGCCTGGCTGGTGAGCATGTACCGCTTTCCCGGCCGAGGCTGGGTGCAATGGGCGCTGCTGATGCCTCTGGCCGTGCCCGCCTATGTGGGCGCCTATGCGCTGGTCGATTTTCTCGAATATGCGGGCCCCGTGCAGGGCGCGCTGCGCGACGCCTTTGGCTGGCAGAGCCCGCGCGATTACTGGTTTCCCGCCGTGCGCAGCCGGGGCGCGGCGGTGCTGGTGATCAGCGCCTCGCTTTACCCTTACGTCTATCTGCTGGCGCGCGCGGCCTTCCGCGAACAGTCGGGGGCGGGATACGAGGTTGCCCGCGCGCTGGGGGTGGGGCCCTGGGGGCGGTTCTGGCGGCTGGGCCTGCCGATGGCCCGCCCGGCGATTGCCGCCGGCATGGCCGTGGTGATGATGGAGACGGTGAACGACTTTGGCGCGGTCGATTATTTCGGTGTGCAGACGCTGACCACGGGGATATTCAGCCTGTGGTTGCAGGCGGGGAACCTCGGCGGGGCGGCGCAGATCGCCTCGGTCATGCTGGTGCTGATCGTGCTGCTGGTGACGCTCGAGAAATACAGCCGCCGCCGGAGCCGGTTCTTTGGCAATGCGCGCGGCATGCGCCCGGTGACCGCGCAGCCCCTGGCGGGCTGGCGCGGGGGGCTGGCGCTGGCGGCGTGCCTGCTGCCGTTTGGCCTGGGCTTCGCTTTGCCGGTGGGGGTGCTCATGACGCATGCCCTCGACGCGGCGCAATGGGCCGCGCAATGGGCGGCGCCGGGGCTGTTGCGGGCGTTGGGGCATACGCTGGTCGTTGGCAGCGTTGCGGCGGTGCTGACGGTGCTGGGCGGGGTGTTCATGGTCTATGGCGTGCGGCTCGGCGGGCGCAGGCTGCCCACGCTGCTGCTGCCGGTGACGGCGATCGGCTATGCGGCGCCCGGGGCGGTGCTGGGGATCGGCATCCTGATCCCGCTGAGCCATCTTGACAATGCGCTGGCCGATGGGGTCGCCGCGCTCACCGGCCGCGACCCCGGGCTGATCCTGACAGGCAGTGCGGCGGCGGTGGTGCTGGCCTATGTGGTGCGGTTCTTTGCCATCGCGCAGGGGACGGCGGATGCGGCGCTGGGGCGGGTGTCGCCCAGCCTGCCGATGGCGGCCCGCTCGCTCGGCCGCTCGGCCGGGGGCGTGTTGCGGGCGGTGCATGTGCCGCTGATGCGCGCCTCGCTGGGCTCGGCGCTGCTGCTGGTGTTCGTCGATGCGGTCAAGGAACTGCCTGCGACGCTGCTGTTGCGGCCGTTCAACTATGATACGCTGGCCACCCGCGTGCATGCGAAGGCGAGCCTGGAGAACCTGACAGAGGCGGCGCCTGCCGCGCTCGCGATCACGATGGTGGGGCTGGTGGCGGTGGCGTTCCTGGCGCGGGCCAACAGATAGGGGGCTCTGCCCCCGCCCGCGCCCTGACGGGCGCGGACCCCCCCGGGATATTTGGGGCCAAAAGATGGAGGAAGGGATGAGCGCAGTGGCGGCCCGGGTTTTTGCGGGACTGGCGGGGATCGCCTGCCTGTTCCATGTCGCCGTCGCGCTGGGGGCGCCTTGGGGGCGCCTTGGGGGCATCTGACGATGGGCGGGCGCTGGTCCGGGGCGCTACCGCGACGCGTGCGGGCCTTGCCGGTGCTCTCGGCGCTGTTGCTGGCTGTGGTGCTGGCTGTGGTTTTCGGCTGAGGGCGCGATGTCAAATCGTCGTGCCTGCGGCGTCGGGCTTGGTTGACCCCTCCGGCGGCGAAAGGTATGGACGGGGCGCGGGGGCTGCTCTGCCTCCGGCGTGATTTGCGCGAAAGGATGGATGCTTGGACGAGCTCTTGCGGGAATACCTTCCCATCATCATCTTTCTCGGACTGGCGATCGCTCTGGGTGCGATCCTGATTCTGGCTGCGGCCATCGTGGCGGTGCGCAACCCGGACCCCGAAAAGGTGAGCGCCTATGAATGCGGCTTCAACGCCTTTGACGACGCGCGGATGAAGTTCGACGTGCGGTTCTATCTGGTGTCGATCCTTTTCATCATCTTCGACCTCGAAGTGGCGTTCCTCTTTCCCTGGGCGGTGGCGTTCAAGGATGTGAGCATGGTAGGTTTCTGGTCGATGATGGCATTTCTGGGCGTGCTGACCGCCGGCTTTGTCTACGAGTGGAAGAAGGGGGCGCTGGAATGGCAATGACCGGGACCAATACCGCCGGCGTCGATCTGGACGTTTCGGCCGGGCTGATGAACCGCGAATTGCAGGACAAGGGTTTTCTTGTCACCTCGACCGCCGATATCGTGAACTGGGCGCGCACCGGGTCGCTGCACTGGATGACCTTTGGTCTGGCCTGCTGCGCGGTCGAGATGATGCACACCTCGATGCCGCGCTACGACCTCGAACGCTTTGGCACCGCGCCGCGCGCATCGCCGCGGCAGTCCGACCTGATGATCGTGGCAGGCACGCTGACCAACAAGATGGCGCCGGCGCTGCGCAAGGTCTATGACCAGATGCCGGAACCCCGCTATGTGATCTCGATGGGGTCCTGCGCCAATGGCGGGGGCTATTATCACTACAGCTACAGCGTCGTGCGCGGCTGTGACAGGATCGTGCCGGTGGACATCTATGTGCCCGGCTGTCCGCCGACGGCCGAAGCGCTGCTTTATGGTATCCTGCAGTTGCAGCGCAAGATGCGCCGCACCGGCACCATCATCCGCTGAGACAGGAAGGAACGGCCCCCATGACCGAGACCCGCAGGACCGAGACGGCCGCATCGCTGGCGGACCTGGGCGCGCATCTGGAGCTGCGGCGCGGCGATGCCGTGCTGGGCTGGGAGGTGGCGCATGGCGAATTGACGGTGCGCGTGGCGCTGTCGTCGCTGGTGGCCTTTGTGGAGTTTCTCAAGGCGGACCAGACCTGCCGCTTTTCCTCGCTCGTCGATATCACGGCCGTTGACCATCCGGGTCGGGCAAAGCGGTTTGACGTGGTCTATCACCTGCTCAGCATGTACCAGAACCAGCGCATCCGCCTGCGGGTCGAGATCCGCGAGGAGGATTACGTGCCCTCCATCATCGAGGTCCATCCCAGCGCCAACTGGTTCGAGCGCGAGGTGTTCGACATGTTCGGCATCCTGTTCTCGGGTCATCCGGACCTGCGGCGCATCCTGACCGACTACGGCTTTCGCGGGCATCCGCTGCGCAAGGATTTTCCGACCACGGGCTATACCGAGGTGCGCTATGACGAGGTGCAGAAACGGGTGGTCTATGAGCCGGTCAAGCTGGTGCAGGAATACCGGCAGTTCGATTTCCTCAGTCCCTGGGAGGGGGCGAAATACGTGATGCCGGGCGATGAGAAAGCCAAGGAGGGCGCGAAATGATGGACGGCGACATCCGGCGCAATTCCTATGACGACGGCACGCAGGACGCGCTGACCGGCGAACAGAAGATCCGCAACTTCAACATCAACTTCGGCCCGCAACACCCTGCGGCACATGGCGTTCTGCGTCTTGTGCTCGAGCTGGACGGCGAGATCGTGGAGCGCTGCGACCCGCATATCGGGCTCTTGCACCGTGGCACCGAAAAGCTGATGGAGAGCCGGACCTATCTGCAGAACCTGCCCTATTTCGACCGGCTCGATTATGTCGCGCCGATGAACCAGGAACATTCCTGGTGTCTGGCGATCGAGCGGCTGACCGGCACCGCCGTGCCGCGCCGCGCCAGTCTGATCCGCGTGCTCTATTCCGAGATCGGGCGGGTGCTGAACCATCTGCTCAACGTCACGACGCAGGCGATGGATGTGGGCGCGCTCACGCCGCCGCTCTGGGGCTTTGAGGAACGCGAAAAGCTGATGGTGTTCTACGAGCGCGCCTGCGGGGCGCGCCTGCATGCCGCCTATTTCCGGCCCGGTGGCGTGCACCAGGACCTGACGCCCGAACTGATCGAGGATATTGACCAGTGGGCGGTGGCGTTTCCCCGTGTGCTCGACGACATTGACGGCCTGCTGACCGAGAACCGCATCTTCAAGCAGCGCAACGTCGATATCGGCGTGGTGACCGAAGAGGACATCCAGAAGTGGGGGTTCTCGGGTGTCATGGTGCGGGGGTCGGGCCTCGCCTGGGATCTGCGGCGCGCGCAACCTTATGAATGTTATGACGAATTCGACTTTCAGGTCCCGGTGGGCAAGAATGGCGACTGCTACGACCGCTATCTGTGCCGGATGGAGGAGATGCGGCAATCGACCAGCATCATCCGGCAGGCCTGTGCCAAGCTGCGCGTCGAGCCCGGCGAGGTGATGGCGCGCGGCAAGATGACGCCGCCGACCCGCGGTGAGATGAAAACCTCGATGGAGGCGCTGATCCACCACTTCAAGCTCTACACCGAAGGTTTCCATGTGCCTGCCGGCGAGGTCTATGCCGCCGTCGAGGCGCCCAAGGGCGAATTCGGGGTCTATCTGGTGGCGGATGGCACCAACAAACCCTACCGCGCCAAGCTGCGCGCGCCCGGGTTCCTGCATTTGCAGGCGATGGACCATATGGCGACCGGGCATCAACTGGCCGATGTGGCGGCGATCATCGGGTCGCTTGACGTGGTATTTGGGGAGATCGATCGATGAGGGTGGCTTTGGTTTTCGTGGCGATGGCTGTCCTCGCCGCTTGTGACGCGTCGGAAACCGGTGTCGCACCCGCTGTGGCCCAGCAGGGGGGGCCGGGCGGCGCCTTGCCGGAATTCGACCGGCCTGCCGTGCTCACCGACAGGGACCGTGTCATCATGGCCATCGAGGCTTCGGGCTGTGTGGTGATCGCCGACAACGCAGACGAGGTTTTCGCAAGGTCGGGCGTGTCCGAGGCCGAGTTCCGTCGCATCGGGGCCGAGCTTGTGGCGGACGGTCTGGCCGATGTGTCGCGGGTGGGTGTCTATCGGCTCGAGACGCCCTATTGTGCGATCTGAGCGGGTGATGGTGTTCGCAACGAAGGGACTGCAGATGAAATCCAGAGCGCTGGTGGCGTTGGTCTGCGTGCTGGCCGTATCAGGCTGTGCGGGTGTGATCGCGGGCAGCATGGTGCCGGCGAGCCTCGGTGGCCAGCGGCCGCAGATCCAGCCGGTTCCATCGCCCAAGGACAGGCTCGTCTTTGCCATCGAGGAAGAGGGCTGCATCATGACCGCCGCCAATGTCGATGCGGTCGTGGCCCGTGCGGGGATCACCCGCGAGGACCTGCGCGTGCTGACACCCGAGCTTTCGGCCGAGAACCGGGTCGAGGTATCGGGCGCGGGCGCGATCCGGGTGCTGACGGACCGGTGCATCTGATGCGCCGGGTGACGATCTGGGTGCTGGTGCTGCTGGCCTCGCCGTTGCGGGCGCAGGACCTGACCGGCACGGATGCGCTGATCGCCGCGATAACCGAGGCCGGGTGCGTTGTGACTGCAATGAACGAGGCGGCGGTGCTCGCGGCTTCGGGGCTGACCGAGGATGTGGCGGCCGAAATCGTGAAGATGATGATGACGGACGGGCGCGCGGTGCCGCAAGGCGACGATCTGCGGCTTGTCACAGGGGACTGCCAATAACATGCTGCGACGCCTGCACCATACCCAACCCGAAAGCTTTGCCTTTACCCAAGCCAATCAGGCCTGGGCCGAGGCGCAGATCACCAAATATCCCGCCGGTCGGCAGGCCAGCGCGATCATCCCGCTTTTGTGGCGCGCGCAGGAACAGGAAGGCTGGCTGACCCGCCCCGCCATCGAGCACGTCGCAGAGATGCTGGGGCTGGCCTATATGCGCGCCCTCGAAGTGGCGACGTTCTACTTCATGTTCCAGCTTCAACCCGTTGGAACCGTGGCACATATCCAGATTTGTGGCACGCTGTCCTGCATGCTTTGCGGCGCCGAGGACCTGGTCGAGGTCTGCAAGCGGCGGATCGGGGCCCATGCCCATACGCCCTCGGCTGACGGCAGGTTTTCCTGGGAAGAGGTCGAATGTCTGGGCTCTTGCACCAATGCGCCGATGGCCCAGATCGGCAAGGATTACTATGAGGATCTGACGGCCGAGCGGCTCGAATGGCTGCTCGACGAGATGGCGGCGGGGCGCGTGCCGGTGCCCGGCCCGCAGAACGGGCGCTATGCGGCCGAGCCGCTCAAGGGGCTGACGAGCCTCTTTGCGCATGAGAGCGGGCGCACGCAATACAATGCAAGTGCGCAGCTTGCCGTCGATATCGGCGACACGCTCAGGCGGATCGACGGGACCGAAGTGCCGCTGTCCGCGCCCTGGCAGGGCAAAGGGGCGGGCGCGGCCGTGACGGAGGCGCCCGCCCGTCCCGCGTCGAAAACCGCCGCCAAACCGGCCCGCAAAGCCGAGGTCGCGCCCGCCGCGGAGCCTGCGCCAGCCGCGCCCCCTGCGCCCGCGGCGCCCCCTGCGCCCGCGGCGCCCCCTGCGCCCGTCGCCGAAATGGCGCCGGAACTGCTCACAGCGCCGCGCGGGTCCGGGGCGGATGACCTCAAGCGGATCTCCGGCGTCGGGCCCAAGCTCGAAGGCGTGCTGAACAGCCTGGGGTTCTGGCATTTCGACCAGATCGCCGCCTGGGGCCCGGCCGAAATCGCCTGGGTCGATGCGCGCATCAGCTTCAAGGGCCGGATCGAACGCGATGACTGGGTCGGTCAGGCCCGGACCCTGATGGCGGGCTGACCGGTGCGCCTCCCGCCCTCACACGGCTGTAGGAGCCGAAGGGAAAGTTTGCTATATCTCCTTTTGCAGCGGCGGCGCGCATGCGCCTTCCGCGCAATGGTTGTGAGCTATGGGAGTGTGCCACATGCATGATGCAACAGGAAATCTGAGCGCGACGTTGAGTTGCTGGGCCATGGGGGCGATTGCAGGCCTCCTCGCGGCGGTGATGGTCTTTGTTCTGGGTGATCTCGGATGGTCGGCATCGGCCTTTGTCGGTGTCGTGCTGGCGGTCGTCGTCGGCGGGCTTACCGGCTTGATCTTTACCGCGCCATTGACGCCGCTGCATGCCAGCCGCCCGGCCGCCGCGCAGATCGCGCCCCAACCTGTGCCCGTTGCCGAAGTGGCGATGCCAGCGCCCGTCGCAGAACCCGTCGCAGAACCCGTCGCAGCACCCGTTGAAACGGTGGCGCCAGAGGCCGCCCCGGCCCCTGTCGATGACAGCCCGGTCGCCGCCGATGGCAAGCCCGCGATGCTGGCCGCGCCGCGCGGTGGCAAGGCCGATGACCTCAAGCAGATCAAGGGCGTGGGGCCCAAGCTCGAGGGGATGCTGCATGGCATGGGCATCTACCATTTCGACCAGATCGCGGGCTGGCGCGCCCGTGAACTCGCCTGGGTCGATGACAATCTCGAAGGGTTCAAGGGCCGCGCGAGCCGCGACAACTGGGTCGATCAGGCCAAGGTGCTTGCCGCCGGGGGCGAGACCGCGTTTTCGCGCAAGGTCGAGGAGGGCGACGTCTATTAGGCGTCGGGGAGCATGACGACAGAGCAGGACACCGCCATGGCCCGCGCAGGCCGACGCGCCGCGCTGGTGATGGCGGGAACCGCCCTGTTCTGGATCGCGGTGCATCTGGCAGAGGACAGGCTGGGCCTGTCCAACCGCATGATGGCATTGCTCGAACTGTTCGCGCTGGCGGGTTTCGGCCTGGCGCTTTGGATGACATATCAGGTCTGGCGGATGCGCCAGAACACCAAGAGGTAAGCGATGCTCAAGGACCAGGACCGGATTTTCACCAACCTCTACGGGATGCATGACCGCAGCCTCAAGGGCGCGATGGCGCGCGGCCATTGGGACGGGACCAAGGATATCCTGACCAAGGGGCGCGACTGGATCGTGACCGAGATGAAGGCCTCTGGCCTGCGCGGGCGCGGCGGCGCGGGGTTTCCCACCGGGCTCAAATGGTCCTTCATGCCCAAGGAAAGCGACGGCCGCCCCGCCTATCTGGTGGTCAATGCCGACGAGAGCGAGCCCGGCACCTGCAAGGACCGCGAGATCATGCGCCACGACCCGCACACGCTGGTCGAGGGCTGCCTGATCGCGTCCTTCGCGATGAACGCCCATGCCTGCTACATCTACATCCGCGGCGAATACATCCGCGAGAAAGAGGCGCTGCAACGCGCCATCGACGAGGCCTATGAGGCCGGTCTGATCGGCCGCAACGCCTGCGGGTCGGGCTATGACTTTGACCTCTATCTGCATCACGGCGCGGGCGCCTATATCTGCGGCGAAGAGACCGCGCTGCTCGAAAGCCTCGAGGGCAAGAAGGGGATGCCGCGGATGAAGCCGCCGTTCCCGGCGGGCGCGGGCCTTTATGGCTGCCCGACGACGGTGAACAACGTCGAATCCATCGCCGTGGTGCCGACGATCCTGCGGCGCGGCGGCGAATGGTTCGCGGGCTTTGGCCGGCCCAACAATGCCGGGACCAAACTGTTCGCCATCTCCGGCCACGTCAACAACCCCTGCGTGGTCGAAGAAGAAATGTCGATCCCGTTCAAGGAGTTGATCGACAAGCACTGCGGCGGCATCCGCGGCGGCTGGAAGAACCTCAAGGCGGTGATCCCGGGCGGATCGTCGGTGCCCTGCCTGCGGGCCGAGCAGATGGAGGACGCGATCATGGATTTCGACTGGCTGCGCGAGAAACGCTCAGGTCTGGGCACCGCGGCCGTGATCGTGATGGACCAGTCCACCGACATGGTCAAAGCCATCTGGCGGCTGTCGAAGTTCTACAAGCACGAAAGCTGCGGCCAGTGCACGCCCTGCCGCGAGGGCACCGGCTGGATGATGCGGGTGATGGAGCGGCTGGTGACCGGCGATGCGGCGGTCGAGGAGATCGACATGCTGCTCGACGTGACCAAGCAGGTCGAGGGCCACACCATCTGCGCATTGGGTGACGCCGCCGCCTGGCCGATCCAGGGCCTGATTCGCAACTTCCGCGACGAGATCGAGGACCGCATCCGCCACAAGCGTGCGCCGATCGCGGCAGAGTGATCCGCGCCATCGGCCTGACGCAGCGCAAAGTGCCTGCCGCAACGCAGACCCGCGCTTTGGATGAGGTAGGGACATGGCGCTGATCCACCTCTGGGACGGCGCGAAAAGCGCGGCTGCCGCCGCGGCCGCGCTCACCATCTGCGGCGTGCCCGCGTGGTTTACGCATGTTGCGGTGCGCGGCGGGCTTGCGCCGCTCTGGGCCTATGTCTTTGTCGCGCTGCTGGCGGCAGTGGGGCTGATCCTTGGCGCGGCCTTCGGGCGCAAGGCGCGCAATGGCGTCGCGCCCTCGCGCGACAGGCGCAGGTAGCGCATGCAACTGGCAGAGCTCAACATCGGGCGCCTGATCGCCCCCACGCACGACCCGCGCGTGGCCGAATTCATGGCCGCGCTCGACCGTGTCAACGGGCTGGGCAGGCGGATGCCCGGCTTTGTCTGGATGATGGAGGGGTCGGGCGAGCCCGGCACCGGCAATACCGACGCCAAGATCGGCGGCGACCCGCAATGCGTGTCGAACCTCAGCGTCTGGGAGAGTGTCGAGACGCTCGAAGCCTTTGTCTGGGCCACCGTGCACCGGCAGTTCTACGCCCGCCGGCAGGAGTGGTTCGAGGTGCTGGGCGCGATGCATTTCGTCATGTGGTGGGTGCCGGACGGCCTTCGCCCCACGCTCGACGAAGGGCTGGCGCGGCTCGACCATCTGCGCGCCCATGGTGACAGTGACCACGCTTTCGGCTGGGCGCATCTGCCCCAGGCGCGGCTCTATCGGGCGCATGCCTGCGGGGCGGCACAGGGGGCGCGTCTTTCCGCCGACGCCATCCCATGACGCGGGCCTGATATTGAATAACGCCGTGCGCTGCACGATTTCTTCCTCAACGACAAGCCGTGCAGACCGCCCGGAGCGGTCGAAAAGACGCGGCACAACATGAGGATGATGCAATGACACTGAAACCGATGCTCAAGATGATCGGCCTGATCGCAGGCATGGCGCTGATCGCCGGCATCACCGCCGCCCGCCCGCCGCTGGCCGAGGTAGAGCTTGTCCGCGAGGGGATCATCACCGCCGGGATCGCCTATGAGATCGGCGACAAATGCGGCCCGATCGACGCACGCATGCTGCGCGGCTATGCCTTCCTCAACAGCCTCAAGACCCATGCGCAGAGCCTTGGCTACAGCGATGCCGAGATCGAGGCCTATGTCGGCGACCGGGCCGAGAAACGCCGGCTCGAGGCCATCGCGCGCGAGAGGCTGGCGGCGATGGGCGCTGTCGCGGGCGAACCCGAGACCTATTGCGCCCTGGGCCGGGCCGAGATCGCGGCCGGCAGCCAGATCGGCCAACTGCTGCGCTAGCTCCGCGCTGCCCTGCGGCATTTTTCCGGGCCGGCCGCCATGATCCGACTGGCATCACCCGCCAAGCCGCGCTAGAACGCGCGCACAATGGCGGCCCTGGGGCATGGTCCCCGCGGCTTGCCCGAGCGGCCAGAGGGGTGATCGACATGTCGGATTTGCGCAAGGTCAGCATTGACGGAAAGGTTGTCGAAGTCCCCGCGGCCATGACGCTCATCCAGGCCTGCGAGGTTGCGGGCATCGAGGTGCCGCGTTTCTGCTACCACGAACGGCTGACCATCGCGGGCAACTGCCGGATGTGCCTGGTCGAGGTCAAGGGCGGCCCGCCCAAGCCCTCGGCCTCCTGCGCGATGCAGGTCAAGGATCTGCGCCCCGGCCCCGAAGGCGCCCCGCCCGAGGTCTATACCAACACGCCGATGGTCAAGAAGGCCCGCGAGGGCGTGATGGAGTTCCTGCTGATCAACCATCCGCTCGACTGCCCGATCTGCGATCAGGGCGGCGAATGCGACCTGCAGGATCAGGCGATGGCCTATGGCGTCGATTTCAGCCGTTACCGCGAGCCCAAGCGCGCGGCAGAGGACCTCAACCTTGGCCCGCTCGTCGAAACCCACATGACGCGCTGCATCTCCTGCACGCGCTGCGTGCGTTTCACGACCGAGGTCGCGGGCATCACCCAGATGGGCCAGACCGGGCGGGGCGAGGACAGCGAGATCACGTCCTATCTGAACCAGACGCTCGACAGCAACATGCAGGGCAATATCATCGACCTGTGCCCGGTGGGCGCGCTGGTGAGCAAGCCCTATGCCTTTACCGCCCGGCCCTGGGAGCTGACCAAGACCGAGAGCATCGACGTGATGGATGCGCTGGGGTCGAACATCCGCGTGGACACCAAGGGGCGCGAAGTCATGCGCATCCTGCCGCGCAATCATGACGGCGTGAACGAGGAATGGATTTCCGACAAGTCGCGCTTTGTCTGGGACGGGCTGCGCCGCCAGCGGCTCGACACGCCCTATATCCGCGAAAACGGCAAGCTGTGCCGCGCCTCCTGGGGTGAGGCGCTGGCCGCCGCCGCCGTGGCGATAAAGGGGCGCAAGGTCGCGGGGCTGGTGGGCGATCTGGTGCCGGTCGAGGCGGCCTTTGCGCTCAAGCAGTTGATCGAGGGGCAGGGCGGGCATGTGGAATGCCGCACCGATGGCGCGAAACTGCCGATCGGCAACCGCGCCGCCTATGTCGGCACCGCGCGGATCGAGGATATCGACAGTGCCACGATGATCCAGCTCATCGGGACCAACCCGCGCAACGAGGCGCCGGTGCTCAACGCGCGCATCCGCAAGGCCTGGCTGCGCGGTGCGACCGTGGGGCTGATCGGGCCCGCGGCCGACCTCACCTATGACGTGACGCATGTGGGCACCGACCGCGCCGCGCTGGCGATGGTGGCGGGGATCACCGTCAGCGAAGAGACGCAGGCCAAGCCGACGCTGGTGATCGTGGGGCAGGGCGCGCTGACCGAGGCCGATGGCGAGGCCGTGCTGGCGCATGCGATGGCGATTGCCGAGAACAGCAACTCCGGCCTTCTGGTGCTGCACACCGCCGCGAGCCGCGTGGGCGCGATGGATGTGGGGGCCGTCACCGAAGGCGGGCTTGCGGCCGCGCTCGCGGGGGCAGAGGTGGTCTATAACCTCGGCGCCGACGAGGTCGAGATCGCGCCGGGCGCTTTCGTGATCTATCAGGGCAGCCATGGCGACCGGGGCGCGCACCGCGCCGACATCATCCTGCCCGCCGCCGCCTGGACCGAGGAAAACGGCCTGTTCGTCAATACCGAAGGCCGCCCGCAGCTTGCCATGCGCGCCGGTTTCGCGCCGGGCGAGGCCAAGGAAAACTGGGCGATCCTGCGCGCGCTCTCGGGCGAGTTGGGCGCGCCGCTGCCTTACGCCTCGCTGGTTCAGTTGCGCCAGGCGCTGGTGGCCGCGCATCCGCATCTGGGCGAGATCGACGAGGTGGCCGACAATACCGGCCCTGCGTTGCCGCTGGGTGCCCTGGGCCAGGCCGACTTCCGCTATGGGGTCCGCGACTTCTACCTCACCAACCCGATCGCGCGCGCCTCGGCGCTGATGGCGGAACTTTCTGCCAATGCCCAGGCGCGGGGCCGGTCCCGGCTTGCGGCGGAGTAGCGCCATGCGCGCCGCAGCCCTTGCGGTGACGGCCTTGCCGATCGCGGGCTGTGCGCCGGTGTCGGTGGACAGCGCGCCGCGCTATCTTGGCATCGAGACGAGCCTGCTCGACGGGGATCTGGTGCGGTTCCGCGTCGCGATGCAGGGCGCGGATGACCCGCGCGCGGTCGAGAAATACGCGGAATGCGCCGCAGCGCAATATGCCCTGATCCGGGGCTATTATTTTGCGCGCCATGTGCGCACGACGGTCGATGAACGGGCTGGAATATCGCGCGCGGATGCTGTTTACACCATCTCGCCGGCCATCCCGCGCGGAACCAGAACAATAGACGCCGAGGTGACGGTGGCCGATTGCGGCGCATCCGGCATCCCAACGGTCTGAGGGGACAATGATGGGTTCATTCTTTACCGATACCAACCTCGGGATTGTCCTGCTCGTGCTTGGCCAATGCCTTCTGGTGCTGGTGCCGCTCCTGGTCGCGCTGGCCTTTCTGATGTATGCCGACCGCAAGATCTGGGCGGCGGTGCAGATGCGCCGTGGGCCAAACATGGTGGGCGCCTTTGGCCTGCTGCAATCCTTTGCCGATTTCCTGAAATACATCGTCAAGGAAATCGTCGTGCCCGCCGGGGCCGACCGCAGCGTGTTCTTCCTCGCGCCGATGATTTCCTTTGTGCTCGCCGTGATCGCCTGGGCGGTGATCCCCTTTAATGAGGGCTGGGTGCTGTCGGATATCAACGTGGCCATCCTTTATGTTTTCGCGGTCTCCTCGCTCGAGGTCTATGGCGTGATCATGGGCGGCTGGGCGTCGAACTCCAAATATCCGTTCCTGGGATCGCTGCGCTCGGCTGCGCAGATGATCTCTTACGAGGTCTCCATCGGCCTGATCATCATCGGTGTCATCATCTCGACCGGCTCGATGAACCTCAGCGACATCGTGCGCGCGCAGGATGGCGCCTACGGGATCTTTTCCTGGTATTGGCTGCCGCATTTCCCGATGCTGTTCCTGTTCTTCATCTCGGCGCTGGCCGAAACCAACCGTCCGCCGTTCGATCTGCCCGAGGCGGAATCAGAGCTGGTCGCGGGCTATCAGGTCGAATATTCCTCCACACCCTTCCTCTTGTTCATGATCGGCGAGCTGATGGCGGTGGTGCTGATGTGCGCCCTGGTGTCGCTGTTGTTCTTCGGCGGCTGGCTCTCGCCCATTCCGGGCCTGCCCGACGGGGTGCTGTGGATGGTGCTCAAGATGGGGTTTGTGTTCTTCATCTTCGCGATGGTGAAGGCGATCACGCCGCGCTACCGCTATGACCAGCTCATGCGGCTGGGCTGGAAAGTGTTCCTGCCGATGTCGCTGGCCTGGGTGGTGATCGTGGCGTTTCTGGCCAAGTTCGAGCTGTTCGGCGGCGCCTGGGCGCGCTGGACCATGGGGGTCTGAGCATGACACAGATGGATTACACCCGCGCGGCCAAGTATTTCCTGCTGCAGGACTTCTTTCAGGGGTTCAAGCTGGGGATGAAGTATTTCTTTGCCCCCAAGGCCACGCTGAATTACCCGCATGAAAAGGGGCCGCTGTCGCCCCGGTTCCGGGGTGAACACGCGCTGCGCCGCTATCCCAATGGCGAGGAACGCTGCATCGCCTGCAAGCTGTGCGAGGCGATCTGCCCGGCGCAGGCCATCACCATCGACGCCGAACCGCGCGAGGACGGGTCGCGCCGCACCACGCGCTATGACATCGACATGACCAAATGCATCTATTGCGGCTTCTGTCAGGAGGCCTGCCCGGTCGATGCCATAGTCGAGGGGCCGAATTTCGAGTTTTCGACCGAGACGCGCGAAGAGCTTTACTATGACAAGGCCCGGCTGCTCGCCAATGGCGACCGCTGGGAAGGCGAGATTGCCCGCAACCTTGAAACCGACGCGCCCTACAGATGAGGACGCTTGGCCCCAAAAGCGCCGACCCGATGGCGAGCCATGCCGGGCGCGAAATGCTGGATCACGTCGCCCGGTTCGGGTTCGGCGTGGTTGATGCGTGCTTTCAGGCGGGGCTACGGGAACATGAGGACGGCAATTACGGCATCATGGAACTGGAACGCAACGCCCCGGCGCTGATCGTGCTGGCGGTGGCCCATGGCGGTGATGTGCCGGGCCGGGATGCCGTGCTGGCGGGGCTGGATGAAGGGATGCTGGCCCGGCTGCGCGGCCAGACTTACCTGGTCGATCAGGGCCGCAAGGTTGCCGCCGCGATGCTGGCCGAGATCGACCGGGGGCTGTTGTCCGAACTTGGATCGCCCGCCGACATATTCGCGCCCTACAGGGCCACGATCGCGGCGATTTCTGCCGTCCTTGACCGCGTAAAGGTGGCCGAATGACCGATCCCAGCCCCTTTGCCCAGATGATGAAGATGAGCCAGGACTGGGCCAAGGCGCTCAATCCCGCGCTGGAATCCTTCACACCCAAGGGGTTCGAGAACCTGTGGCCGACGATGCCGCGGGAGGTGATGGAGACCTTCATGGGCAAGACGCTCAACCCCGAGGGGCTCGATGCAAAGACGCGGCTCTTGCTCACGCTGGCGGGGTTGACCGTGCTGGGCGCGCAGGGCGAGGCGCAGATCCGGCTGACCGTGCGCCATGCGCTCGCGGCGGGGTCGACGAAACAGGAAATAGCCGAGACCATCGCCATGATGGGCATGTTCGGCGGTGTGCCGGCGATGGCCAAGGCGATGGAGCTGGCGACCGAGGCGATGGAAGAGGACAAGTCATGACGGTAGCCATTTTCACCTTCTACCTCTTTGCGGTCTCGACGCTGATCGGCGGGTTGATGACGGTCATCAGCCGCAACCCGGTGCATTCGGTGCTCTGGTTGATCCTGGCCTTCCTCTCTGCGGCGGGGCTGTTCGTGCTGCTGGGCGCCGAATTTGTCGCGATGCTGCTCATCATCGTCTATGTCGGCGCGGTGGCCGTGCTGTTCCTCTTTGTCGTGATGATGCTCGACATCGACTTTGCCGCGCTCAAGGCCGAGATGGCGAAATACATGCCGCTGGCGTTGCTGATCGGGGTAATCATCCTGATGCAGCTTGCGCTGGCCTTCGGTGTCTGGGGCTTCAGCGATGGCGCGGCCGAGCGGATCGCGGCGCCTGCGGGCGAGCTTGAGAACACGGCTGCGCTGGGGCTGCTGCTTTACGACAAGTATCTCCTGCTGTTCCAGCTTGCGGGGCTGATCCTGCTGGTCGCGATGATCGGCGCCATCGTGCTCACCCTGCGCCACCGGATCGACATCAAGCGGCAGGACGTGCTCGCGCAGATGTTCCGCGACCCGGCCAAGGCGATGGAGCTCAAGGACGTGAAACCGGGGCAGGGGCTATGAAAGCACCGGCCATCGTTCTGGCCGCGGTGATTGCGGGTCCGGCCCTGGCCTTGCAGCCGGGCGCCTGCGCCTTTGTGATCGAGGATCCCGCGCCGGGCGAACGGCCGGGCCCGGACGGCCTGTCGTCCTGGTATCGCAAGGAGACCGCGCGCCCCGAAGATCTGGGCGGCGGCTGGGTTGCGCAGGGCAACCGGATCGCCAGTGAAAGCGGCACGCAGGTCAATACCGTCGTCACCCATTGCCCGAGCGGCGTGAATGTGCTGGTTGTCGAACAGGCCCTGACGCCCTCGGGTGCGCTGCGCATGAACGCCGGCCTGCGCGCGGTGCCCGTGTTCCGCGAGGCGCTGGCCGCATCCGAGGCGGTGACGCTCGATGCGATCCAGCGCCGGCTCGAAGCCGGTGGGGCCAATGTCGGCCGCAACATCGACCCTGTCGATTTCGAGGCCTGCGCCTGTGCCGCCTTCTACCCCGACCAGCGCGGCGCCAAGACCCCCTGGGCCACATGGGGGCAACGATGACAGCCGCGCGTCTGCCCTTGCTCACTGTCGCGGCTCTGGCCGGGCTGGTGGCGCTGCCCGGCGCTGCGCTGGCCTGTTCGCCCACGCTCAACACGCCCTCTCACCGGTTCGTGACCGGCGAGGCCTGTGCGATGTCGCGTCATGTGGATGCGATCCGCACGGTCGGCCTGTCGCCCGCGCGCGACATTGGCCACGGGATCGTGGTGCAGGATATCTTTGACGGCAATGCCTGCTATTGGGAGGCGAACCTGATCGTGTTCGACTGTGCCGCAGGGACCGCCGCCATCATCGGCCCCGACAACCGTGCCCTGATGGACGAGCCGCGCCGCACCGGCATCGACAAGATCACCGACCGGATCGCCGCCGGCGCGCAGAGCCTCGACGCCATCGCCGCGCGCGCGGCCACCGAAGGCTATGACGCGGCGCCCCTGCTTCATGTCGGGGCGCGGATCAATGTCAACGGCATCTCCATGCCGACCGACTGCGCCTGCGCGCTGTTCTATGCCGCGCAGGGCAACAACAAGACCGCAGGGAGGCCGCAATGATCGGACTTGAGCACTACCTTTTCGTGGCGGCCGCGCTCTTTGTGATCGGGGTGTTCGGCCTGTTCCTCAACCGCAAGAACGTCATCATCATGCTGATGAGCATCGAACTGATGCTGCTCGCGGTGAACATCAACCTCGTGGCCTTTTCGAGCTTTCTCGGCGATCTGGTGGGGCAGGTGTTCACGCTGTTCGTGCTGACGGTCGCCGCGGCAGAGGCGGCGATCGGGCTCGCGATCCTTGTCTGTTTCTTCCGCACCCGCGGAACCATCGACGTTGAAGACGTCAACGTGATGAAAGGCTGATACTGTCATGGCAACGCTTATCCTTTTTGCGCCGCTGATCGGTGCGCTGATCTGTGGCTTTGGCTGGCGGATCATCGGCGAGGCGGCCGCACAATGGACCGCGACGGGCCTGCTGTTCCTTTCGGCCTTCCTGTCCTGGATCGTGTTCCTGACCCATGACGGCGTGACCCATCAGATCGAGATCCTGCGCTTTATCGAAAGCGGGGCCCTGGCGACCGAATGGGCGATCCGGCTCGACCGGCTGACGGCGATCATGATGGTGGTGATCACGACGGTTTCTGCGCTCGTGCACCTCTATTCCTTTGGCTACATGGCGCATGACGACAATTTCCGCGAAGGCGAAAGCTATCGGCCGCGGTTCTTTGCCTATCTGTCCTTCTTTACCTTTGCCATGCTGGCGCTGGTGACGGCCGACAACCTGGTGCAGATGTTCTTTGGCTGGGAAGGGGTCGGCGTCGCCTCCTACCTGCTGATCGGCTTCTACTACCGCAAGCCCAGCGCCAATGCCGCCGCGATCAAGGCCTTCGTGGTCAACCGGGTGGGCGACTTCGGCTTTGCGCTGGGGATCATGGCGATCTTTTTCCTGACCGACAGCATCCGCTTTGACGACGTTTTCGCCGCCGCCCCCGCGCTGGCCGAAACGCAGCTGAGCTTTCTGTGGGGCGAGTGGAACGCGGCAGAGCTGATTGCGGTGCTCCTCTTCATCGGGGCGATGGGCAAATCGGCGCAGTTGTTCCTGCATACCTGGCTGCCCGACGCGATGGAGGGGCCGACGCCGGTGTCGGCGCTGATCCATGCCGCGACGATGGTGACGGCAGGGGTGTTCCTTGTCTGCCGCATGTCGCCGCTGATCGAGTTCGCGCCGATGGCCAAGATGTTCATCGTGTTTCTCGGCGCCTCGACGGCGTTCTTTGCCGCGACCGTGGGTCTGGTGCAGAACGATATCAAGCGCGTGATCGCCTATTCGACCTGTAGCCAGCTTGGCTACATGTTCGTGGCGGCCGGGTCGGGCGTCTATTCGGTGGCGATGTTCCACCTGTTCACCCATGCCTTTTTCAAGGCGATGCTGTTCCTCGGCGCGGGGTCGGTGATCCACGCGATGCATCACGAACAGGACATGCGCAACTATGGCGGGCTGCGCCACAAGATCCCGCTGACCTTTTACGCGATGCTGATCGGCACGCTGGCCATCACCGGCGTGGGCATCCCGCTGACCCATATCGGCTTTGCCGGGTTCCTGTCCAAGGATGCGGTGATCGAGAGTGCCTGGGCCGGTGGCGGCGCCTATGCCTTCTGGCTCCTGGTGATCGCGGCGGCGATGACGAGCTTCTATAGCTGGCGGCTGATGTTCATGACCTTCTGGGGCAAGCCGCGCGGCGACCACCATGCGCATGAGCACGCCCATGAAAGCCCGCTCACCATGCTGGTGCCGCTGGGCGCGCTGTCGCTGGGCGCGGTCTTTGCCGGGATGATCTGGTACAACGACTTTTTCGGCGACCATCACCGGGTCGAGACCTGGTTCGGCATCGCTTCCGCCGAGGCCCATGCGACCGAGGGCGCCGCAGCCGAAGGCGATACCGCCGAGGCCCATGCCGATGCGGCCGAAGCTCTGGCGCCCGAAGCTGTGGCGACCGAGGCCGCGGCACCCCTGCCGGGGCAGGGCGCCATCTACATGGCGCCCGACAATACCGTGCTCGACGACGCGCACCATGCCCCCACCTGGGTCAAGGTCGCGCCCTTTGTCGCCATGGTGGCGGGCTTTGCGCTGTCCTGGCTGTTCTACATCGCGCGCACCGACCTGCCGGGCAGGCTCGCCGCGAACCAGCGGCCGCTCTACCTCTTCTTGCTCAACAAGTGGTATTTCGACGAGATCTACTCCTTCCTCTTCGTGCGGCCCGCGCTCGGCCTTGGCCGGCTGTTGTGGAAACGCGGGGACGGCACGGTGATCGACGGCGGGCTCAATGGCGTGGCGCTTGGCATCGTGCCGTTCCTGACCCGGATCGCGGGGCGGGCACAGTCGGGCTATGTGTTCCACTACGTCTTTGCGATGGTGCTGGGGGTTGCGGTGCTTCTCACCTGGGTCACACTGATGGGGGGGGCTGAATGATGGGCAATATCCTGTCGCTCACACTGGTTCTGCCGCTGCTCGGTGCGGTCATCCTGGCGCTGTTCCTGCGGGGCGACGACCCGGCGGCGCAGCGCGCGGCGAAATGGGTCGCGATGACCACGACGGTGACGACCTTCATCGCCTCGCTGTTCATCCTGAGCAACTTTGACCCCGCCGAGACCGGGTTTCAGTTTGTCGAGGACAAATCCTGGCTGATGGGCCTGCGCTATGTGATGGGCGTGGATGGCATTTCCGTCCTGTTCGTGATGCTGACCACGGCGCTGATGCCGCTGGTGATCGCGGCCTGCTGGGACGTGACGCACCGGGTCAAGGAATACATGATCGCCTTCCTGATCCTCGAGACGCTGATGCTGGGCGTGTTCATGGCGCTCGACCTCGTGCTGTTCTACCTGTTCTTCGAGGCGGGGCTGATCCCGATGTTCCTGATCATCGGCATCTGGGGCGGCAAGGACCGCATCTATGCGAGCTTCAAGTTCTTTCTCTACACCTTCCTCGGCTCGGTGCTGATGCTGCTTGCCATGGTCGCGATGTTCGCGGCGGCCGGCACCACGGACATTCCGACGCTGATGCAGTTCCAGTTCGCCTCCGAGACCTTCCCGCTGTTGGGCGTGCAGGTCGTGGGCGGGATGCAGACGCTGTTCTTCCTCGCCTTCTTTGCCTCCTTTGCGGTCAAGATGCCGATGTGGCCGGTGCATACCTGGCTGCCCGATGCCCACGTGCAGGCGCCCACGGCCGGGTCGGTCGTGCTGGCCTCGATCATGCTCAAGATGGGCGGCTATGGCTTCCTGCGGTTTTCGCTGCCGATGTTTCCCGTCGCGACCGAGATCTGGGCGCCGCTGGTGCTGTGGATGTCGGCCATCGCCATCGTCTATACCTCGCTGGTGGCCCTGGTGCAGGAGGACATGAAAAAGCTGATCGCCTATTCCTCGGTCGCGCATATGGGCTTTGTGACGATGGGGATCTTCAGCCTCAACCAGCAGGGGCTGGACGGCGCGATTTTCCAGATGATCAGCCATGGCTTTGTCGCCGGCGCGCTGTTTCTCATCGTGGGCGTGATCTATGACCGGATGCACACGCGCGAGATTTCGGCCTATGGCGGGCTGGTCAACCGGATGCCGGTCTATGCGCTGGTGTTCATGCTCTTTACCATGGGCAACGTGGGCCTGCCGGGCACCAGCGGCTTTGTCGGAGAGTTCCTGACGCTGATGGGCGCCTTCCAGGTCAATACCTGGGTGGCGACCGTTGCGACCTCGGGGGTGATCTTTTCGGCCTGCTATGCGCTGTGGCTCTATCGCCGCGTCGTGTTCGGCGACCTGATCAAGGAGAGCCTGAAGTCGATCACCGACATGACCCGGCGCGAGCGGTTGATCTTTGCGCCGCTGGTCGTCATGACCCTGTTGCTGGGCGTCTATCCGGCCCTGATCACCGATATCATCAGCCCGAGCGTCGGCGCGCTTGTCGGGCAGGTCCAGACGGCGCTGGCAGATCACGCAGCCGCCACCCAACTGGCCGCGAATTAAGGAGCCCATGCAATGATGTCGGCAGATATCCAGACCCTGTTGCCCGAGCTGATGCTCGCGCTCTACGCGATTGCCGCCCTGATGGCGGGCGCCTTCATGGGCAAGGACAGGTATGCGCCTCTGCTCGTTTGGGTGACGGGCGGTGTGCTGGTGCTGATGGCGGTCTGGGTCGGGTCCGGCACGGGGGCGCACAGCGCCTTTTCCGGCTCTTTCGTCGATGACCGCTTTGCCCGTTTCGCCAAGGTCATGATCCTCGTCTCGGCCGCCGCCGTGCTGGTGATGAGCCAGGATTACATGGCGCGGCGCGGCATCCTGCGGTTCGAATATCCGGTGCTGATCGCGCTGGCCTCGGTCGGCATGATGGTCATGGTTTCGGCCGGCGACCTGATGGTGCTCTACATGGGCCTCGAATTGCAGTCTCTGGCGCTTTATGTCGTGGCCGCGCTGCGGCGCGACAGCGTGAAATCGACCGAAGCCGGGCTCAAGTATTTCGTGCTGGGCGCGCTGTCCTCGGGCCTTCTGCTGTATGGCGCCTCGCTCACCTACGGCTTTGCCGGCACCACGCTGTTCTCGGGCATCATCGCTGCGGCCGAAGGCGGCGTGTCGCTGGGCCTCTTGTTCGGATTGGTGTTCCTGATCGCGGGTTTTGCGTTCAAGGTCTCGGCCGCACCCTTTCATATGTGGACGCCGGACGTGTACGAAGGCTCGCCCACGCCCGTGACGGCCTTCTTTGCCACCGCGCCCAAGATCGCGGGCATGGCGCTGTTTGCCCGCGTGGTGCATGACGCCTTTGGCGGCGTCGTGTCCGACTGGCAGCAGATCGTGGCCTTCCTCTCGGTCATCTCGATGTTCCTAGGCGCCATCGCCGCGATCGGGCAGACCAACATCAAGCGGCTGATGGCCTATTCCTCGATCGCGCATATGGGCTTTGCGATGATGGGGCTGGCGGCGGGCACGGCCTTTGGCGTGCAGGCGATGCTGATCTATCTGGCGATCTATGTGACGATGAACGTCGGCTCATTCGCCTTCATCATGGCGATGGAGCGGGACGGCCGCCCGGTGGTCGAGATCGACGCGCTGCGCCTCTATGCGCGCCGCGAGCCGTTGCGCGCGCTGGCCCTGCTGGTGCTGATGTTCAGCCTGGCCGGGGTTCCGCCGCTCCTGGGCTTTTTCGGCAAGTTCTACGTGCTGCGCGCTGCCTATGACGCGGGTCTGGGCTGGCTGGCCTTTGCAGGCGTGATCGCCTCGGTGATCGGGGCGTTCTATTACCTGCGGGTGGTGTATTTGATGTATTTCGGCAACGAACCCGACGACCGCGAAGCGCTCGACGGGGCCATGTCGCCGGTGCTCTGGGGGATGTTGATGGTGTCGGCCCTGGCGATGGTGATCGGTGTGGTCAACCTTTTTGGCATCGAGCCGCTCGCCGCGGCCGCTGCGGCAACCCTTGTCAACTGAGGGCATCCCGGCCGGGCTCTGGCCCGCAGGCTATGGCTGTCTCATCCTCGACGAGGTGGACAGCACCATGGCCGAGGCCGCGCGCCGCGCGCCCGACCTGCGCGGACCCACCTGGATCATGGCGCGCCGCCAGACCGCCGCGCGCGGCAGGCGCGGGCGGGTCTGGGCGCAGCCGGACGGCAACCTTGCCGCGACGCTGGTCTACCGCCCCTATGCCACACCGGCCGAGGCGGCCAAGCGGTCCTTTCTCGCCGCCAATGCGCTGTTCGAAACGCTGTCGCTGTTCATCGACCGCAGCGCGCTGGCGCTGAAATGGCCCAATGACGTGCTGCTGCACGGCGGCAAGGTCGCGGGCATCCTGCTGGAGAGCGCCGGGCGGGGGCCCTTTGTCGATTGGCTCGCCGTCGGCGTCGGCGTCAACCTGCGCCATGTCCCCGCCGGCGTGACCGGCGATTTCCCCCCGGTGAGCCTGATCGGCGAGGGCGGGCAGGATGTGACGGCCGAGGATGTCCTCACCGTGCTTGCATCCAGTTTTGCCACCCAGGAAGGCAAGCTCGCGACGCTGGGATTTCCCCGCATCCGCGAGGACTGGCTGCGCCATGCCGCGAAGCTGGGCGAGGTCATCACCGCGCGCACCATGCGCGAAGAGATCAGGGGCGTGTTCGACACCGTCGATCAGGACGGCAACCTGATCCTGGTGACCGCGACCGGTCCGGTCTCCATCCCCGCCGCAGACGTGTTTTTCTGAGAAAGGGCGCATCCCATGCTTCTGGCGATCGACTGCGGCAATACCAATACCGTGTTCGCGATCTGGGACGGCGACAGCTTTATCGGCACCTGGCGCACCTCGACCGAATGGCAGCGCACGGCGGATCAGTATTTCGTCTGGTTGACCACGCTGATGGAGTTCCAGAAGATCGACGCGCAGATCAACGCTGTCATCATCTCTTCGACCGTGCCGCGCGTGGTGTTCAACCTGCGGGTGCTGGCCGACCGCTATTTCAATTGCCGGCCGCTGGTCGTGGGCAAGCCTGACTGCCGCCTGCCGGTGCTGCCCCGCGTGGACGAGGGCACGCAGGTCGGCCCCGACCGGCTGGTCAATACCGCCGGCGCCTTTGACCGGCACGGCGGCAACCTGATCGTGGTGGATTTTGGCACGGCCACGACCTTTGACGTGGTGGAGGAGGACGGCGCCTATGTCGGTGGCACCATCGCGCCCGGCGTGAACACCTCGCTCGAGGCGCTGCATAACGCCGCCGCCGCCCTGCCGCATGTCGATGTGACACGGCCGCAGCGCGTGGTGGGCACAAATACCGTCGCCTGCATGCAATCGGGCATTTTCTGGGGTTATGTCGGTCTCGTGCGTGAGATATGCGACAGGATCAAGGGCGAGCGCGGCCAGGACATGCGCATTATCGGCACGGGCGGCCTTGCTTCATTGTTCGGGCAGGGCGACGTGCTATTTGACCGGATCGAGGACGATCTTACGATGCATGGCCTGACGGTCATCCATCGCTACAACAAGGAAACTGAATGAGCACTGCCAAAAGCGGCGACCGCCTGATCTATCTGCCGCTGGGCGGCGCGGGCGAAATCGGCATGAACGCCTATGTCTATGGCTACGGCAAACCCGGCGCCGAGCGCCTGATCGTGGTCGATCTGGGCGTGACCTTTCCAGACATGGACGGCACGCCCGGTGTTGACCTGATCCTGCCTGACATCGCCTGGCTCGAGGCCCGGCGCGAGCAGATCGAGGCGATCTTCATCACCCATGCGCATGAGGACCATGTCGGCGCCGTGGGCCACCTGTGGGACCGCCTGCGCGCCCCGATCCACGCGCGCAAGTTCACCGCCAATATCGCGCGGGGAAAGCTCGACGAATACGGCCTGCCGGCCTCGGCGCTCACGGTGGCCGAGGTCTGGCCCGCAACGGTCACGGCCGGCCCCTTTACGGTCGGTTTCCTGCCCGTCAGCCATTCGATCCCCGAATGCTCCTCGCTGGTGATCGACACGCCGGCGGGCCGGGTGATCCATTCGGGCGATTTCAAGATCGACCTGACGCCGGTCGTGGGCGACCCCTTTGACCGCGCGCTGTGGGACAGCGTGGCAAAGCCCGGCGTGCGCGCGCTGGTCTGCGACAGCACCAACGTGTTCTCGCTGATGCCGGGCCGGTCCGAGGCGACGCTGGGTGGCGACATCACCGCGCTGTTCAAATCGGCCACCGGCATGGTCGTGGCCACCACCTTCGCCTCCAACGTGGCAAGGCTCAAGACGCTGGCCACCGCCGCGCGCGAGGCCGGGCGCTCCGTGGTCCTTTTGGGCCGCGCGATGCAAAAGATGGTGCAGGCCGCGACCGAGACCGGGCTTCTGACCGACTTCCCCAAGGTCGTGTCGCCCGAGGATGCGGCCTCGATGCCCCGCCAGAACCTGCTGCTGCTCGTGACCGGCTCGCAAGGCGAACGCCGCGCGGCCAGCGCGCAACTCGCGCAGGGCAGCTATATGGGGCTCAAGCTGCAAGAGGGGGACATGTTCCTGTTTTCCTCCAAGACGATCCCCGGCAATGAGCGCGGCGTGATCCGCATCATGAACCAGCTCTCCGAACTCGGCGTCGATGTGGTCGATGACGCGGGCGGCAAATACCACGTCTCGGGCCACGCAAACCGCCCCGACCTCGAGGAAATGCATGCCATCGTCAAACCGCAATTCCTGATCCCGATGCATGGCGAACACCGCCACCTGCGCGAACACGTCAAGATCGCCAAGGCCAATGGCATCGCAGGGGTCGTGGCGGTGAACGGCATGATGATCGAGTTGTCCGGCAATGCGCCCAAGGTCGTCGAATATGTCGAAACCGGGCGCAGCTATCTTGACGGCTCGGTGCAGATCGGCGCGATGGACGGCGTGATCCGCGACCGGCTGCGCATGGCGATGAACGGCCATGTGACGGTGACGCTCATCATCGACGAAAATGATGACCCGCTGGGCGAACCCTGGTGCGAGATCATGGGCCTGCCCGAGACCGGCCGGTCCAACGCGGCGCTGGTCGATATCCTCGAAGCGGACCTCGCGCAGTTCATCAACCGCGCCGATGACGCCACGATCCGCAACGAGGACAAGCTCGACAAGGAGCTCAAGCGCATCGTGCGGCAATCGGCGCAGAACGAGATCGGCAAGAAGCCAGAGGTCACGGTGGTTGTCTCTCGCCTGAGCTGAGCCGCGCCCGGCTTCTCTGTGCCAAAAATACTCCCGCCGGAGGCGCCTTCTGGACCGACAGGGCCGATTTTGCCTCCGGCGGGGATATTTAAGGCCAAAAGATGGGGGGCCGCCGCGCGCTGTGGGTCAGTCGTGGCAGACATAGACGGCGCCGCCGACGGCCACCACGGTGACGGCGGCGGCGGTGGCGACGGCTGGGGCCGAAAGGGCAGAGGCCAGTGCGCCGGCCCCCTGGCCCAGCACTTCGACCATCAGACCGGATCGCCCGGTGAGCAGCATCGCACCCGAGCTCTGCGCCACGGCGGCAAGCCCGTCCCTCGGGCTGTCGATCGCGCGGCCGGTGACAAGGCCGCCGATCCGCGCGGCAAGCGCAAAACTGTCGTCGCGCAGCATGTTGACCCTTGCGCAGGCGGTGCGGGCGCAGCGGCCACGAAAATTGCGGGGGCCGGGCACGAGGATATAGCCCTCATCGGCGGGGTCCCAGGCGAGGCACATGCCCTCGGCATCGTCGAGCGCCATGATCGCGCTCAGAAAGGCGATGGTGACAGTGCTGTCACAGGTGGGCGGCGTGCCACGCGCGCGGTCCCATTGGCGGCCGGGCCATCCCAGCAGTCGTTCGCGCCGGGTGGCGCCATCGGCGGCCACGGTCCCCGCTGCGATCACCACGTCAAGGTGATCGACCCGTGCCGCGCAGTCGCGGTCCTGTGCCAGCAGAGGTGTGGCGAGGCAGGCCAGAGCCGCGGCGAGACTAGCCCGTCCGGCGCTCATCAAAGCTCTTGCGGATGAAACTGGGGGTATCGTCGCCCATGCCGACGATCCGCTCGCCATTGCGCTCGCTCTGCCGGTCGCTCTGCCGGTCACCCTGCCGGTCACCCTGCCGGTCGCCTTGGCCGTCCCGGCGGCCACGGCCCCGTTCGGCGCGCTCGCGCTCGGGGCGGCGTTCGCGTTGTTCGGGGGCCGCGTCTTGCGGGACGGGGGGCGAGACCGGGGCCATGACCGGCGTCGCGTCATGGGTCGCGTCAGGGGCCGCCACGGGGGCCATGACGGGGGGCAGGACGGGGGCCACAACAGGGGTCGCGGTTTCGATCACAGCGGCCGGCGCGGCGGCCTCGCGCGCGGGGCGGTGTGACCGGCTGCGGGGCGTGCGTGTCTCGGCGGCGCGGGTGGGGGCCTCGGCTGCCTCCTCCGTTGTGGCGGCCAGGTGGCCCAGCGGGTTGGGCAGGCGCGGGATGGTATTCTGCACCAGCCGTTCGATCGCATCGAGGTTCTTCTCGTCGCGCGGGCTGCAGATCATCATCGTGGCGCCCTTGCGCCCGGCGCGACCGGTGCGGCCGATGCGGTGGACGTAATCCTCGGCATGGCTCGGCACGTCGAAGTTGAACACATGGCTCACCGCCGGAATGTCGAGCCCGCGCGCGGCCACATCGGAGGCGATCAGGAATTGCACCGTGCCGGCGCGGAACCCGTCGAGCGTGCGCGTGCGTTGCGACTGGTCGAGGTCGCCATGGATCGGCTCGGCATTATAGCCGCTTTTCTTCAGGGACTTGGCGACCACATCCACATCGACCTTGCGGTTGCAAAAGACGATGGCATTGGTGCAGGCCGCCCCTTCGCCGTCGATCAGCGCGCGCAGGATCGCGCGTTTCTCGGTGCCTTCGTTCTCGCGCTTGCTGGGGCGGAACATGACCACGCCCTGCGTGATGTTGGCCCCGGTGGTCGCGGCGCGCGCGACCTCGATCCTGGCGGGGTTCGACAGAAAGGCATTGGTGATGCGCTCGATCTCGGGCGCCATCGTGGCGGAGAAAAACAGCGTCTGCCGGGTGAAGGGCGTCAGGTTGAAGATGCGCTCGATATCGGGGATGAACCCCATGTCGAGCATCCGGTCGGCCTCGTCCACCACCATGATCTGCACGCCGGTGAGCAAGAGCTTGCCGCGTTCGAAATGGTCGAGCAGGCGGCCGGGCGTGGCGATCAGCACATCGACGCCGCGGTCGATCAGCAGGTCCTGCTCCTTGAAGCTCACACCGCCGATCAGCAGCGCCTTGGTCAGCTTGGTATGCTTGGCATAGGTGTCGAAGTTTTCGGCGACCTGTGCGGCCAGTTCCCGCGTCGGGCAGAGCACGAGGCTGCGCGGCATCCGCGCGCGGGCGCGGCCACGGCCGAGCAGGGTGATCATCGGCAGCACAAAGCTCGCCGTCTTGCCGGTGCCAGTCTGGGCGATACCCAGCACATCGCGGCCCAGCAGCGCGGGCGGGATGGCGCCGGCCTGGATCGGGGTCGGGGTCAGATAGCCGGTATCGACCACCGCCTGCAGCACCTTGGGGTCAAGGTTGAGGTCGGTGAACTGGATCGGCTGGGTTTGGGTCGTGTCTGTCAATGTATGCCCTTTCAATCTGCGGCTGTTGTGGCCGCGTGATGAGAGCGGCCCGTCCGGCCGGATTGCCGGGACGATGACATGGCATTGCCATACGCCCGGACTGCTGCAAGGTCAAGCAGATGGCCATTTGCGGCAGCACGCCGATGAGCCATCGACTTGGGTCATGCCCGGGGCTAGGGTCGCGGAAGTTTCAGGAGGTGGCAATTGGCTGATTTGGTTCAACTCGTCTATGCGTCGCGCCCGTTCGGCTTTGACAGCGCCATATTGTCGGGGATCCTGCTGACCGCGCGGGCCAACAATGCGCGCGACGACATCACGGGCTGTCTGATCTGCCGGGGGGACCTTTATCTGCAATTGCTCGAAGGGCCGCCTGCCGCGATCGAGGCGCTCTATGGCCAGATCCGCCGCGATGATCGCCATCTTGAGGTGCGCGAATTGCTGCGCCGCACCGTGCAAGAGCGCATGTTTCCCGGTTGGGCGATGCGCGACGACCCGGTGCAAAGCTGGATGTGGACGCAGGACGAGGTGGACGCCGGCGCCGTTGACCGCGCGTCCGAAGGCGAGATCCTCGCGATTTTTGCGCGCGTGGGCGGCTAGACCATCATCTCCTTGGTTGCGGTCAGCCGCACCTCTGGATGGTCGCGCACGACGCGGTCGATGTCCCATTGCAGGCGGGTAAGAAACACCAGATCGCCGTCATTGTCCTGCGCGATATGCTGCTTGTTGATGTTCACAAAGGCTTCGACGCGGGCCTTGTCGCCCGCAACCCAGCGGGCCGAGGTGAATTGTGACGGCTCAAAGCGCACCGGCAGGCCATATTCCAGCTCGATCCGGCTCGCCAGCACCTCGAATTGCAACTGCCCCACGACGCCCACGATGAAGCCAGAGCCCAGCATCGGCTTGAATACCTTGGCCGCACCTTCCTCGGCAAACTGCATCAGCGCCTTCTCCAGATGCTTGGCCTTCATCGGGTCGCCGGCGCGGACATTCTGCAAAAGCTCGGGCGCAAAGGACGGGATGCCGGTGACGCGGATCGCCTCGCCCTCGGTCAGCGTGTCGCCGATGCGCAACTGCCCGTGGTTGGGGATGCCGATGATGTCGCCGGCCCAGGCCTCTTCGGCCAGTTCGCGGTCGGCGGCGAGGAACAGCACCGGGTTCGTCACCGCCATCTGCTTTTTCGACCGCACATGCAGCAGTTTCATGCCCCGTTCGAAATGGCCCGAGGCGAGGCGGACAAAGGCGACGCGGTCGCGGTGTTTGGGGTCCATGTTGGCCTGCACCTTGAACACGAACCCGGCGACGGTGGTCTCTTCGGGGGCGATGGCGCGGGGTTCGGCCTTTTGCACCTGCGGCTCGGGGCCATATTGGCCGATCCCGTCCATCAACTCCTTGACACCAAAGGAGTTGATCGCAGAGCCGAACCAGATCGGGGTCATGTGCCCCTCGAGCACGGACTGGATGTTGAGCGCGGGCAGCAGTTCACGCGCCATCTCGACCTCTTCGCGCAGTTTGGCGAGAAGGTCGGCGGGGACATGTTCTGCAATAAGAGGGTCATCCAACCCGTTGATCTTGACGGATTCGGCTACCCTGTTGCGGTCGGCGCGGTCCATCAGTTCGAGCCGGTCGTGCAGCATGTCATAACAGCCGATGAAATCACGCCCGACGCCGATGGGCCAGCTTGCGGGTGTCACGTCGATGGCGAGGTTTTCCTGTATTTCGTCAATGATGTCAAAGGTATCGCGGCTTTCGCGGTCCATCTTGTTGCAGAAGGTCAGAATCGGCAGGTCGCGCATCCGGCAGACCTCGAACAGCTTGCGCGTCTGGCTTTCCACGCCCTTCGCGCCGTCGATCACCATCACGGCCGCATCCACCGCCGTCAGCGTGCGATAGGTGTCCTCGGAGAAATCCGAGTGGCCGGGCGTATCCACAAGATTGAACCGGAACGTATTGTAATCAAATGACATTGCCGAGGCGGACACGGAAATGCCCCGGTCCTTTTCCATCTGCATGAAGTCCGACCGCGTGCGCCGTGCCTCGCCCTTGGCGCGCACCTGACCTGCCATCTGGATCGCGCCGCCGAACAGCAGGAACTTTTCGGTGAGCGTCGTCTTGCCCGCGTCGGGATGCGAGATGATCGCAAAGGTGCGGCGGCGGGCGATTTCGGCGGGAAGGGTGGGGCGATTGGTCATGCAGGGCCGTTTATCGCATAGGCTCGCGGGCGGCAATCGCTGGCTGCCGGCCCGCGCGGCGCGCAACAGAGGCAGATCCAGACGTTGTTATCCCATATCACCGCCATGGCTGCTAGGGATTGGAGCGCTGAGGTCGACCACGACCTGATGAGTCGGGCCTTCTTTGACAGCCCCCATCACAATTGGAGTGAAGTTATGAAAAGTCTGCCACTGTCTACCGCCGGCGTTCTGGCGCTCGCCGTTCTTGTTGCCGGATGCGACGGCGGGGTTGGCCCCGGCCCGGTGCCGCCCACACCGGCCGAGAGCTATCAGGCGCTCGCCAACGAGAATGCCGCGCTGCGCGTCCGCGTGGACTCTGCCCCGGTCACGCCCTCGTTCGGTCTGCCGGTCAGCGGTGTGGCGTTGTATGACGGGACCACGCTCATCAATGTGGCGACGCCGACCACGAGCATCATTTACGGCGACAGCGTTGTTCGCGCCGATTTCGGCAACAGGACGGTGACCGGCTATGCCGAGAACTTTGTCGGCCGCATCAACGGCGCCCCGGCGCGCGAATTTGCGGGCCGGCTGAACATCACCGGCGGCACCATCGTGCCGGCGCGCGACCGTGACGTTCTCGCCAATATTTCGGGTTCGCTGGTGGGCGGGCCGGACCGGCTCAACGTTTCGGGTCAGCTCGGCGGCAATTTCTACGGCAGCAATGCGCAACTGTTCGAGGCGGATATAGCCAATTCGGCGAATATCTCGCTGAATGGCTTGCCCTACGCGCCGGGCGGACGCACCGGCCTCACGGTGCGCGGCGAACGCTAGGCCGACGCCGGACGCGCTGTGCCGATCGGGCCCTGATCTGGGCCTGATCGGGGCCGGGCGCGTGTCGCCCGGCCCTTTTTCGGCATCGGCGGCGCGGCGCTTGATCGGCTTTCCGAAACGTGCGCCATGATGCGCGTGTAAAAAGTGTCATGGAGTGTCAGATGGTTGTGCGGCGTTCAAGGACGCTTGGTGCCTGTCCGACACGCGGCGTTCTGGCGGCCAATGCCCTGCCCGTGGCCGCCACCATCGGCGCAACAACCCCGCGGGCGATGCAATCATCATCATGGAGCGGTAAAGCGGCCCTTGACCGCTGCAAGGGTGGTCGTGCAGGTCAACCCGGATGACCTGCATCTGCCGTGAGCGTTTGTTTGGGAGTTTATGCAGATGACGATTGCCAGATTTGCCGGCTTCGCGATGGCCGCTCTCGCCGGTTGTGGGCCCTCTGGCCCGCGGACGGACGAAGAACGGGCCTATCAGGCGCTTTTTGACGAAACCGTGGCCCTGCGCGGCCGCTATGCCGCGGCTGTGGAGACACCGCCGGGCGATCTGCCCTCGGGCGTGCAGGTCTATGACGGCACGGCGGTGATCAATCTGGCCACGCCGACCCGCAGCGTGCTGATCGGCGATGCGCAACTTGTTGCAGGTTTCGCGACCAATGTTGTCGCCGGCAGCGCCAGCAATTTTGTCGGCACCGTGGATGGCGGGAAGGTCGCATCCTATGCCGGGTCGCTCACCATCGACGCGGGGTCCATCAATACCTCGCGCGACTTCGTGGTGCAGGGGGATGTCGGCGGCGTGCTGACCGGCGGCGGCGGCGCTCTGCCCGATGTCGTGGAGATTGACGGGCGCATCCTGGGCAATTTCCTCGGCCCCAACGCCGAGGCGATCGAGGCACATGTGCAGGACTCGACCGTATTCACCCTCAATGGCACGGCGCTGCCGGGCGGCGCGCCGGGCCCGGGCAATGGCTCTGGTAACGGCCTGTCGATCCTGGTCGAACGCTAGCTGCCCCGAAAGGCTGCGCGCATCAGGTCGCGCGGTCAATCCGGGCTCGACGCCTTGCGCAGCAGGTCCACGGCATCGGGCGTGGACAGCAGGCTTTCGCCGACCTCGTAATCCAGATGTGGGCGATGGGCATGCGTGCGGCGCGTGCCCGAACTGCGCGGCGCGGCCTCTGCGGGCAGCGCCGCGCGGGTGCGCGGGTCGATCAGCAGGCTTTCTGCCGCAATCCCCTCGGCATAGATGATCTGGTGGTCATCGAACAAAAGCTGGAAGTAATCCACAAAGCCGCCATCCTGCTGATAGACGGTCGTGCCGTTGATCAGATGGCGCACCTTGACCAGCACCTCATGCCGGCCCGCGCCCAGCCGGTCGGTCCGCTGCCAGACAAAGATGCGGTGGTCGGGGCTGACCACGAGGTCGTTTTCATTGTGCAGCGCACCGCGCGTGATGACCACCGGGGCAAAGTCGCCCACCGCGCGCAGCGTCGTCTGCCCGATCCAGCGGATCGCCTGCGGCCCGTCGTCCCGCGTCAGCACCATGTCGCCCACGCGCAAATCCTCGATCGGCACCTGCCGGCCCGAGGCGGCGGTGATCAGCGTGCCACGGGTAAAGGACACGCAAGCGACCTCGGCCAGGCGCTGTGTCGCCGCATGCCGGTCGATCCCCACAAGGCGGTAGTCGGTCCGGGGGGCGAGCGGGGCAAGCGGCAGCAGAAAGAGGCCCGCGACCGCGCCATCCTCGACCTCGACCAGCACCAGCGCCTCGAAGGTCACGCTGTCGGGGGCCATCAGCGTGATGCAGCAATCCAGAACCACGGCATTGCCCGGCGTGCCGCGCTCGCTGCCCTGCGCGACCGAAAACGGCACCGGCCCTTCGGTCACCCGCAGCCCCAGCCGCACCCGCCGCGCATCGGGGCGCAACTGATAGACATCGTCGAGCACAAGCTCATCCGCGAAGGAAACGGGGTCCCCTTCGGCCACGCCATCGGTGACGCAAAAGGCACCTGCCTCGTAGATCGGCAGGGTCTGTTCTGTCGGGTGGTCGGTCTTGTCCTGCATCGGGCCGGTCCGGTGTCAATCGTTTCGGGGCACAGGCTATCTCTGCGCCATGAACAAGGCGTCAATGTGCCCCGGCCATGACGGTGATCCTGTCCCGCGTTGCCCAGATAGGTCATGACTGATAGCACCGCAATGTATTTGGGAACCGTCGGGAGAATGGTGATGGATCTGGGGATCGCAGGCAAAAGAGCACTGGTTTGCGGGGCGTCAAAGGGGCTTGGTCAGGGCTGCGCGGCGGCGCTGGCGGCGGAGGGCGTCGCTCTGGTGATCAACGCGCGCGGCGCCACGGCACTCGAGGCGACGGCGGCCACGTTGCGCGCCGCCCATGGTGTCGCGGTGACGACGGTTGCCGCCGATGTCACCACGGCCGAGGGGCGCGCGCAGGTGCTGGCGGCGGCAGGCGACATCGACATCCTGGTGACCAATGCGGGCGGCCCGCCGCCGGGCCTGTGGTCGGACTGGTCGCGCGAGGATTTCATCCGCGCGCTCGATGCCAACATGCTCACCCCGATCGCGCTGATGCAGGCGGCGCTGCCCGGCATGATCGCGCGGCGCTGGGGGCGGGTGGTCAACATCACCTCCAGTTCGGTCAAAGCGCCGATCGCGCAGCTTGGCCTGTCCAATGCCGCGCGCACCGGGCTCACCGGCTTTGTCGCGGGCACGGCGCGGCAGGTGGCCGGGGCAGGGGTCACGATCAACAACCTGCTGCCCGGCATCCATGCGACCGACCGGGCCGATGCGCTTGACGCCGGGGTTGTGGCGGCCGAGGGGCTGACGCTCGCACAGGCGCGCGCGCGCCGCGCCGCCGGCATCCCGGCCGGGCGCTACGGCACAGCGGCCGATTTCGGCGCGACCTGCGCCTTCCTGTGCTCGCAGCATGCAGGTTACATCGTCGGGCAGAACATCCTGGCCGACGGCGGTGCGATCAACGCCACGCTCTGAGGCTTGTCGCGGCGGGGCAGAGTTGCTACCTCTCCCGATACCCGATGATTTTCATCGGGAAACCGGCCCGCCGCCGCCATGGACATCAGAGTGACGCTGACACCCCGCCTCGAGATTTCGCACATCACCCGCGTCTTTGACGGGCGGCGGGTGGTCGATGATGTGTCGCTGCGGGTGATGCCGGGGCAGGTGACCTGCCTGCTGGGGCCCTCGGGCTGCGGCAAATCCACCACGCTGCGCATCATCGCGGGCGTGGACATGCAGGACAGCGGCACGATCCATGTCGATGGCCGGCTGATCTGCGACACCGTCACCCGGGTGCCGCCCGAAGGGCGCGGCATCGGGCTGATGTTTCAGGATTTCGCGCTTTTCCCGCATCTGAGCGTGGCGGGAAACGTCGCCTTTGGCCTGCGCGGGCGTGGAGCTGACGCGCAGGGGCGGGTGCGTGACCTGCTCGATCGGGTGGGGATGCTGCGCCACATCGACGCCTATCCGCACCAATTGTCAGGCGGCGAGCAGCAGCGCGTCGCGCTGGCGCGCGCGCTGGCGCCCCGGCCGCGCATCCTGCTGATGGACGAGCCGTTCTCCGGCCTCGACGATCGCCTGCGCGACGACATCCGCGACGAGACGCTGGCGCTGCTCAAGGCCGAGGGGACGGCGGTGCTGCTGGTCACGCATGAACCCGCCGAAGCGATGCGCATGGCCGACGAGATCGCGCTGATGCGCGACGGGCGGATCGTGCAGCAGGGCGCGCCCTACAACATCTACAACACGCCGGTGGATCGGCAGGCGGCGGCGTTTTTCAGCGATATCAACGTGATCCATGGGCGTGTGCAGGGCGCGCTGACTGAAACCGCCTTTGGCCAGTTCCTCGCCCCCGGCGTGGCCGACGGGACCGAGGTCGATATCGTGATCCGCCCGCAACATCTGCGCATCGACTTTGACCGCCATGGCCGCGGCCCCAACCCGACCCCGGCAGAAGGGATCCCCGCGCGCGGCGTGGTCGAGCGCGCGCGCTTCATGGGGTCGGAAAGCCTGGTCGAGTTCCGCATGGATTTCGACGGCTCGCGGCTGCGCGCGCTGGTGCCTTCGGTATTCCTGCCCAAACCGGGCACGCCGCTCTGGTTGATGATCCGCCGTGACCGCTGTTTCGTCTTTCCTCATCCCGCAGCGCCTGTGGGCCGCGATGGAGCCTCCGGCGGGAGTATTTAGAGCACAAAGAAGTCGAAGGGGCTGCTCTTCGGCTTCTTTGCGCCCCAAATACTCATGTCTGACCGGTGCCACCGGGCTCGGCGCTTGTGGCGAGGTAGTCCGCCAATGTCTTGCCCGGTTCGTCGAGAAAGAGTTGTGGCAGGAGTTGCAGGGTTTCGATGTGGTCAACGCGCAGCAGGACAAAGCCGTCGCGCGTCTCGCACCAGGCGGCCAGGGTCCACAGCCGGCCCCAATACTCCAGTTGCAACGGCCGCACGACCCGCTCGGAGAGGGTGCCGGCGGGATCGCGACTGGCGATGCGCAGTTTCTGGCGCACCTTCAGCGCCGCGCGCAGGGCCGGCATATGGGCAAAGCCGCGCGCCGCATCCGAGAGCGGATAGGGTATCGGGCCGGGCATCGCGGCCGTGTTGCCGCGGTCTGCGGGCAACCCCGCGTCGATATACGCCAGCACCGCGCGCGCGGCGCGCGCCAGCTCGGCATCCTGCCTTTCGCCGACGATGGCGAGGCCCAGTTGCAGCGCCTCGAGTTCGGCCAGGGACAGGTTGAGCACCGGAAGCGTCACCGCCGCCGTCGTCTTGTAGCCCAGTCCGCGGGTGCCTTCGACGGGCAGACCCGCCCCGATCAGCCGGTCCATGTCGCGGTAGATGGTGCGCAGCGAGACGCCGAGCCGGTCTGCGAGGTCCTGCGCCCGGTGGAGCCGCCCGTCCCGCAGGACGGTGATCAGATTTGCCAGACGGTCAGAGCGGGGCATGTCAACCATTCTCGATTCGTGGAGCGGGCAGGCGGGTTGCGGGGGCTTGCGCGGCAGTCTACAGGCAACTGACAGTTTCTTGACACTAAAAACGCGCCGGGCGCCGCTCTGCACCCGGTTCTGGCGGCCTTGGTGCTTTTCGTGGGGGCCTGTGGGCTCTATCTAGGACGCATGATGCAAACGCAGACCCCCGGGTCGGGGGCGCTCGCAGAGGAGAAAGAACATGGGTTTGGGACAAATCGGGCCGATGGGCCTGTTGCTGATCGCGGTGGTGGTGCTGGTGCTGTTCGGCCGCGGCAAGGTGTCGTCGCTGATGGGCGAAGTCGGCAAGGGCATCACCGCCTTCAAGCGCGGCGTCGATGACGGCAAGAAGGAAGTCACCGATGAGACCGCCACGGCCGCGCGGGATGTCACCCCGTCCGAGGACAAGGACCGGGTCTGAGACCCGCCCCGCACGAGTCGTAAAGGTGCAAGGATATGTTTGATCTGGGCGGCACAGAGCTGTTGCTGGTGGGGATCGTGGCCCTGATCGTGGTCGGGCCGAAAGATCTGCCCGGAATGTTCCGGGCGGTCGGGCGCTTTACCGGCAAGGCCCGCGGCATGGCGCGCGAGTTTTCGAGCGCGATGAACGCGGCCGCCGATGAGGCAGGTGTCAAGGACATTTCGAACACGATCAAGGCAGCGGCCAATCCCAAGGCCTTTGGCATGGACAAGCTGCGCGAGGCCTCGGGGCTGGGCAGCACTCTGGGCAGCACGCCGGTGCCGCCTGCGGGCACCCCGCTCGCCACCCGCCCGCCGATCAAGCCGGGCGGCGCGACCGAGGCGCTGGCGGCCGAACGGGCCGAAGCCAAGCGCAAGATCACCGAGGCCACCGCGCGCGCCGCCACCGAGCGCAAGGCGCGCGAGGCGGCCCTGGCGGCTGAACCTGTGGCGCCGGCCGCTCCGGCCAAGCCGAAAAAGACACGCGCAAAGGCGGCGCCTGCCGCGACCACCGACGTGGCCCCCCCCCCGGCCAAGGCCGCCACGGCGAAACCCAAGACCTCGCGCAAGCGGGCCGATGCGGCCAAACCGGACACAGCCAAATGACCAGTTCTGATGATATCGAAGACAGCTCTGCCCCGCTGATCGAGCATCTGGCCGAATTGCGCAGCCGCCTGATGAAGGCGGCCGGGGCCTTTGTCGTGGCGATGCTGATCTGTTTCACGGTCTGGAACCCGATCTTCAACTTTCTGACCCGGCCGCTGTGTTCGGCGCTTGCGCTGCGCGGGCAGGATGACTGCGGGCTGGTGCTGATCGCGCTGCAGGAGGGTTTTTTCGTCGCGGTTTCGATCTCGCTGCTGGGGGGGCTCGTGCTTGCCTTTCCGGTCATCAGCTTCCAGCTCTGGCGGTTCGTGGCGCCCGGCCTCTACAAATCGGAAAAGGGCGCCTTTCTCCCCTTCCTGATCGCCTCGCCGGTGATGTTCCTGATCGGGGCGACCTTCGCCTATTACGTGATCACGCCGATGGCCTTCGGCTTTTTCCTCGGCTTCCAGCAACCGGGCACGCTGCTGACCGGGACCGATGGCGATACGGCTGTCGCGGGGATCGCCTTTCAGGGATCCGCGCAGGCCTATCTGTCGCTGACGATCAAGTTCATCGTCGCGTTTGGCCTCTGCTTTCAGCTGCCCGTGCTGCTCACGCTGATGGGCAAGGCCGGGCTGGTCAGCGCGGCGGGACTTGCGCGGGTGCGCAAATATGCGGTGGTGGGCATTCTGGTGGTGTCCGCGCTCGCGACGCCGCCTGATGTGATCTCGCAGGTGATCCTGTTCTCGGTGGTCTATCCGCTCTATGAAGTGTCGATCATCCTCGTGCGGCGGGTGGAAAAGCAGCGCGAGGCACGGCTTCGGGCCGAAGGGCTCTGGGATGATGAGGCCGAGGCCGATCTCGCCGAAGGGGAGCCCAAGGCGTGAGCGACGACAGCCTGCGCCGGATCGCAGAGGCGCTGGAGCGGATGAGCCCGGCGCCGCGCCCGGCCCCTGATTTCGCGGCGGCGGCCTATGTCTGGCATACCGAGCCTGACCGGCTGGAACCCGTGGTGCGGATCAACCGTGTCGATGTGGGGCTGCTGGTGGGTGTGGACCGCGCGCGCGATACGCTGCGCGCCAATACCGCGCGGTTTGCGCAGGGTCTGCCGGCCAACAACGCCCTTCTCTGGGGCGCGCGCGGCATGGGTAAGTCGAGCCTTGTCAAGGCGTTGCATGGCGCTGTTCATGCTGATTTCCCGGCGCTCAAACTGGTCGAGGTTCAGCGCGAGGACCTGCCGTCGATCAACCGCTGCCTCAACCTTTTGCGCGATGCGCCGGGGCGGTTCATCCTGTTTTGCGATGACCTGAGCTTTGGCCATGACGATGCGCATTACAAGTCGCTCAAGGCGGTTCTGGATGGCGGGATCGAGGGGCGGCCCGACAATGTGGTGCTTTATGCCACGTCGAACCGGCGCCATCTGATGCCGCGCGACATGATCGAGAATGAACGGTCATCCGCGATCAGCCCCTCCGAGGCGGTCGAGGAAAAGGTGTCGCTGTCAGACCGGTTCGGGCTCTGGCTGGGCTTTCATCCCTGCGATCAGGACCAGTATCTGGCGATGATCCGGGGCTATTGCGATGCCTATGGGGTCGCCATCGACGAGGCCCGACTGCGCGCCGAGGCGATCGAATGGCAGGCCACGCGCGGCAGCCGGTCAGGCCGCGTGGCCTGGCAGTTCTTTACCGATCTGGCGGGCCGCCACGGGGTCAGGATCTAGGGCAGGAAGCCCGCCGGATCGGCGCTTTCCATGCCGCGCCGCACTTCGAAATGCAGGAAACTCGGGGCGCCCTCGCGCACCCGGCCGATCACCTGGCCTTGCCTAACGGTCTCATCCTTGGCCACGGTGAGGCGGTCGAGGTGGGTATAGACCGTCAGCAGGTTGTCGGCATGGCGGATCACGACGATCTGGATGCCTTCGGTGTTGGTCGTCACGGCGGCGACGGTGCCGGCGGCAGCAGCCTTGACCTCGGTCCCGGCGGGGGCGCCGATGTCGATCCCGTCGTTGCGGCCGCGCGCATAGGCGCGGATGATGCTGCCCTGCACCGGATAGACCATCTGGCTTGCGCGCGCCGGCGCGGCGGGTTGCGCGCCGATGTCAGGCGCGGCCGGTGTGGGGGGCGTGGCCGCGACGGCTGAGGTGGGCGGTGTCGCGGGGGCCGTGGCCGGCGGCGGGCTTTCGGCAGGGAGCGGGGCCGCGGCACTCGGCGGCACCGGGGCCACGCTGCCCGCGCCGGGCGGCGGCGTGACGGGTTCGGCGACGGGGGGCGTGGTCGCGCCAGAGGCCGGGATCAGCAGATATTGCCCTTCGCGCACGGCCAGGTCGCTGCCAAGGCCGTTCCATTCGGCGATGCTGCGCACCGGCACGTTGTAAAGCCGCGCGATGGAATAGGGGGTTTCGCCGCGCGCGACCTGATGGCGGATCGGCTGGCCCGCCGCCACGGCAGGGGCGGCCGCCGCAGCGGGCGCGGGTGGCAGGGCGGTCGTCGTGGTGGGCCCGGCGCGGTCGATGGCGGCAGTGGCGATGGAGGACACGTCGATGGTGCCGGGCTGGATCGGGCTGGCCGCCGCGCCACCGCCGGTCGCGTCCGCAATACGGGCGGGCAGGGCGATGACCTCGTCCCGGCGCAGCGCGACATCGGGGGCGATCCCGTTGTAGCGCGCCAGCGTCTCGGCCTCGAGCCCCAGCCGCCCGGCGATGCTGCGCACGGTGTCGTCGCGCTGCGCGACCACGACCTGATAGTTGGGGTAGGAGATCACCCCCCGGTCATCCGGGCGCGGCCGGTTGGGCGGATTGAGGGCTGCCTCGGTGGTGTCGAGTGTGCTGCCGCCCATGTCACGAAAGTCGATGTCAAACGGCCCGCCGTTGCATCCGGCGAGAAGGGCCAGTGCCGTGCCCGCCAGCAACAGGCTGCGCAGGCGAAAAGCGGCGGGCTGGGTCACGGTATCGGGCGTCTGCATCGCGCGGTCCTCGGTTCAATGGCGACCCCTTGTTGGCCGGGGTCTTGGTCTTTGTCGCCTCGGTCAGTCGGTGCCCAGACCTTCGGTCAGGGGCACGAAACGGACGGAGCGCAGTTCTTCGTAGTCAAAGCCTGTCTCGTGCCGGGTGACGCGGATCAGGCTTTGCACCGCATCCGACTGGCCCACCGGCAGCACCATGATACCGCCAATTCGCAACTGGGCCAAGAGGGGGCCGGGCGGGTCTTCGGCGGCCGCGGTCACGATGATGCGGTCAAAGGGGGCCTGTTCGGGCAGGCCATGGCTGCCATCGGCGGTAAAGGCGGTGATATTGGTGATTTTCAGCGCGTCGAACACCGCCCGCGCCTCGTTCACCAGCCGACGGTAGCGGTCCACGGTATAGACGCGGCGGGCAAGCAGGCTCAGGATCGCGGCCTGATAGCCCGAGCCGGTGCCGACCTCGAGCACCTTGTCGCGCGGGCTGACCTGCAGCGCCTGCGTCATCAGCCCGACGATCGAGGGCTGGCTGATGGTCTGGCCGCAGGCGATGGGCAGCGGCATGTCTTCATAGACACGCTCGGCAAAGAGCCCCCTGACAAAGAGCGCGCGGTCGATCCGCTCCATCGCGGTCAGCGTGCGCGTGTCGGTCACGCCCTTGGAGCGCAGGGCATAGAGGAATTGCATCTGCCCTTCGGCATCCATGCTCACGCGGGCGCCTCCGCGAGCCGGTCGCGCAGCGCGTCGATCGCGTCATGCGCGGTGAGATCGGCGCGCATCGGCGTCACCGAGATATAGCCGTCGAGGTTGGCGGCCGCGTCGCTGCCCGGCGCCGTGCGTTCATCCTGCGCCCCGCCGTGGACCCAGAGAAACCGCCGCCCGGCCGGCGAGATATGCGCCTTGGCGCCAAAGCGGGCATTGCGCCGGAAGCCCTGGGTGCAGACCCGTGTCCCCTTCACCTCGGCTGCGGGCAGGGGCGGGAAATTGACGTTGTAGAACAGCCGGTAATCCTGTGCATCCCAGATCGCGTGGTCGAGCAGGCGGCGGATGACGGCCGCGCCGTGCTGCGCCGCGGCCTCGAACGGGTCGTCGAGGTCGGTATTGCCGGGGCCGAAGTATTGCGACAGGGCGATGGCGGGCAGGCCCTGAAGCGCCGCCTCCATCGCGCCGCCGATGGTGCCGGAATACATCACGTTCTCGGCCGCGTTGTTGCCCCGGTTCACACCCGAGAGCACAAGGTCGGGCGGGGCGTCGGCCATCACGTCATAGAGCCCGGCGAGCACGCAATCCGCCGGGCTGCCCTCGGCGGCATAGCGGCGTGGCGCAAGGCGGGCGATCATCGTGGGATGGGTGTAGCTGATGCAATGGCCCACGCCCGACTGCTCGAATGCGGGGGCCACGGTCCAGACCTCGCCCTCCGGTCCCGCGATGGCGCTGGCGATTGCCTGCAGCGTGGCGAGGCCCGGTGCGTTGATGCCGTCGTCATTGGTGATCAGGATACGCATGGGGGCTCCGCTGATGGGTGATTTCTTCCTATGCGAGGGCGGGCAGCGCGGCAAGCGGCGGCGCGGGGAAGAATTTTCGTACGAAAATTCTTGCAAGAGTTTTCGTACGAAAACTCTTGGCCTCCGGCGGGAGTATTTGGGGCGCAAAGAAGCCGGGACGCGGGTGGTTTGGGCGATCAGTGCAGGATTTCGGGCAAGAGGCGGGCGGCTTCGGCGTGGATATCGGCCAATGTACTGCGGTCCTCGCCGGGGTGGAACCGCGCGCGGGTGGCCGTGGGCATGGGCCGGGGCGCGAGGATGCGCACCTGCGGACCGATGCGCCGGGTCTCTGCCGCCCAGGACTGCGCGAGCGCGATCTGGCCGGCCTTGGTGCTGCCGTAATGGCCGAAATAGGGCGCGCCGCCTTGCGGGTCGTCGAAGAACACCGCGCGCCCTGTCGCGCCCAGCAATGGCGCGGCATAGGCGATCAGCCGCGCGGTGGCGCGCAGGTTGACCGCGATCGAGGTGTCGAGGTCCTTGTCCGCCAGATGCGGCGTCGGGGTCAGGGGGCCCGCGTGGATGGCCGTGTGCAGCCACAGGTCGAGCCCGCCCCAGCGGTCATGGATCGCGCGGCAGAGTTGCTGCATTGCCTCGGGCTTGGTGATATCCATGGGCGCAAGTGTCGCGGCTCCTCCCTGCGCCTTGATCCTGTCGTCCAGCTCCTCGAGCGCGCCGATGGTGCGCCCTACCGCGATGATGTGATGCGTGGGCGCGAGCGCGAGGGCGAGCGCGTGGCCCAGGCCGCGCGAGGCGCCGGTGATCAGGCAGGTCTTGTCCATCGTGCGCACCCTTCTTGTTCGGATCGACCGCGTCTTGTGGGCAAAGGCGGGCGGGGTCAAGGGTGGGCGTCGGCCTCGGCCAGCCGTGCGGCGATGAGGCGCGCGAGAAGGTCGTCCGGGATCGGGTGATCGGGCGTGAATTGCAGCGCGCCGGGGGTAAAGCGGAACCCCGCCGCGGTGAGTTCGGCCGCGAACTGCGGCAGGATCTTGCCGGAATGCGGGTAGTAGCCGCAGTTGCGCGCGAAACCCGCGTAGCCCGCGATCACCCGCCGCCCAAGGCGAAAGCCGGGCATGGCGTAAGAGATCACCTCTTCCGCCTGCGGGATGATCCGCGCGATCCTTGTGCGCAGGTCAGACAGCGCCACCTGCTGGGCGGCGGGCCGCGTCGCGAGATAGGCGTCGTGACCTGCAAAGGCGATCATTCGGCCGCGGTCTTCATCCGGAATCCCTGGTCGATCATGTCGGCCGGCACGACCGGATAGTCACCCGAAAAGCAGGCGTCGCAATATTGCGGCTGGCGTGTGTCGCGCCCGCCGGCCTCGCCCACCGCGCGGTAGAGGCCGTCGAGCGAGATGAAGCGCAGGCTGTCCACGCCGAGGTAGTCGCGCATCTCGTCCTCGGTCATCGTCGCGGCGAGCAGCTTGTCCCGGTTGGGCGTGTCCACACCATAGAAACAGGGCCAGGCCGTGGGCGGCGAGGCGATGCGGAAATGCACCTCGGCGGCGCCCGCGTCGAGGATCATCTCCTTGATCTTGCGGCTCGTGGTGCCGCGCACCACCGAATCGTCCACCAGGATCACCCGTTTGCCCCGGATCAGCGCGCGGTTGACGTTGAGCTTCAGCCGCACGCCCATGTTGCGGATGCTCTCGGTCGGTTCGATGAAGGTGCGGCCCATATACTGGTTGCGGATGATCCCCATCGCATAGGGAATGCCCGATTGCAGCGAATAGCCGATCGCCGCCGGCGTGCCGCTGTCGGGCACCGGGCAGACGAGGTCGGCCGCGACCGGCGCTTCCTTGGCCAGTTCGCGCCCGATCGCCTCGCGGGTTTCATAGACCGACCGGCCGCCGAGGATGCTGTCGGGCCGGCTGAAATAGACATGTTCGAAGATGCAGCCGCGCGATTTCTGCCGGCGGAAAGGGAAATGCGATTCGACCCCGGCATCGGTGATCACGACCATCTCGCCCGGCTCGATCTCGCGCACGAAATCCGCGCCGATGATGTCGAGCGCGCAGGTCTCGGACGACAGCGCCCAGCCGTCGCCGACCCGGCCCAGCACCAGCGGGCGCACGCCCAGCGGGTCGCGGCAGCCGATCAGCTTGGACCGGGTCATGGCGACGATGGAAAACGCGCCTTCGACCTTGCGCAGGGCTTCTTCGATCCGGTCGGTGATCTTGCGACCCATCGAGCGCGCCATCAGGTGAATGATGCATTCGGTGTCGGAGGAGGACTGGAAGATCGAGCCGCGCTCGATCAATTCGCGCCGCAGCGATACGGCATTGGTGATGTTGCCGTTATGCGCGATGGCGGCCCCGCCCATGGCGAATTCGCCAAAGAAGGGCTGCACATCACGGATCGCGGTCTGTCCCTTGCCGCCGGCGGTGGAGTAGCGCACATGGCCGATGCCCAGACTGCCGGGCAGCGTCGCCATCACGTCCTGCGAGGTGAAATTGTCGCGCACGAGGCCCATGCGGCGGGCCGAACTGAAGCCTGCCGTATCGTCATAGGTGACGATGCCGCCCGCCTCTTGTCCGCGATGTTGCAGTGCATGCAGGCCGAGCGCCACGAAATTTGCGGCATCCGTGACGCCGATCACACCAAAGACGCCGCATTCCTCGCGCAGTTTGTCATCGTCGAACGGGTGGGCGAGGGGCATCTCGCGCGGCATCTGACAGGGGTTCTGACGGGCCAAGGGAACGCTCCGAATCCGGGTAGTTTCCTCTGCGTGATAGTCCCTGACGCGGGCGGTGTCACGAAACTATCACGTCCGGCGGGCGGGAAAAGCGGCCGCTCCGCCGGACCTGTCCGAATGCCTCATGCCGCGCCGCAATTGCCCACGAGCTGTTCGTATTGCTGCTTGATCCAGCCCAGCGCCGCCTCGGGGTCGCGCTCTTCGATCTGGCCGGTGAGCTTGCCGAACACCGCCGCGGACCGGCTGTCCTCGATCATCGCGACGTTCTGCGAGCTCAGGACCGTGTCATAGACGAAAAAGGCGACCGCCACGAGCAGGACGCCGCGCGCCACGCCAAAGAGAAAGCCCAGCCCCTGATCGACACCGCCCAGGGCCGAGCGTTGCACCACGCCCGAGAACAGCGGGGTAAAGATCGAGAAAATCACCAGCGCCACGGCAAAGACCGCCGCAAAGGCGAGGATGATCGACAATTCGCAACTGTCGCCGATGAAATCGCCCAGCATCGGGATCTGGCGGATCAGCGGCTGCACCTGATCGGCAAAGATGAAGGCGATGATCGTCGCCCCGATCCAGCCTGCGATCGCCATCGCCTCGCGCACGAGGCCGCGCGAATAGGCCAGCAGGGCCGACAGCACGATGATGACAGCGACGACCCCGTCGATGATGGTAAAGCCTTCCATGTCCTGCCCTCAGTCCTTTTGTGCGGGCCCCGCCCCAGCGGGGTCGGTGCCGAAAATCTCTGTCACGAATCCTGCGAGCGTCTGCATCTCGCGCAAGCGCAGCCCGTGATCCGCGCCGCGTTTTGCCATTTGCGGCAGGATGGCCGTGGTGAAACCAAGTTTTTGCGCTTCTTTCAACCGGTTTTCCGTCTGTGACACCGGCCGCAGCGCACCAGAGAGGCTGATCTCGCCGAATATGACGCTTTCGGGCGACAATGCGATGTCCTCGCGTGCGGAAACCAGGGCCGCGGCGACGGCGAGGTCGGCGGCAGGCTCGCTGATGCGCAACCCGCCCGCGACGTTGAGATAGACGTCGAGCCCGGCAAAGGGGATGCCGCAGCGCGCCTCGAGCACCGCCATGATCATCGCGAGCCGCCCGCCGTCCCAGCCCACGACCGACCGGCGTGCCTGACCTGACGGCGCGGGCGAGACCAGCGCCTGGATCTCGCACAGCAGCGGCCGCGTGCCCTCGATCCCGGCGAATACCACCGATCCGGGGGCGGGCTGGCCGCGTTCGGACAGGAACAGGGCCGAGGGGTTGCGCACCTCGGCCAGTCCCTTGCCGGTCATCTCGAACACGCCGATTTCGTCTGCGGGGCCAAAGCGGTTCTTGACCGCGCGCAGGATGCGGAACTGGTGGCCGCGCTCGCCTTCGAAATAGAGGACCGTATCGACCATGTGCTCGACCACGCGGGGGCCGGCAAGCGTGCCCTCTTTGGTGACATGGCCGACGAGAATGACCGCGACGCCGCGCGATTTGGCAAAGACGGTCAGCTCATGCGCCGCCGCGCGCACCTGGGAGACCGAGCCGGGCGCGGCCTCGACATGGTCGGCCCACATCGTCTGGATCGAATCGATGATGACGAGGTCGGGCTTTTCGGCATCCAGCGTCGTCAGGATGTTGCGCAGGTTGGTCTCTGACGCGAGCCGCACCGGGCTTTGCGTCAGGCCGAGGCGCTGCGCGCGCATCTGCACCTGCGCGGTGGATTCCTCGCCCGTGACATAGACCACCCTGAGCCCGCCACGCGCAAAGCGCGCCGCCGCCTGCAACAAGAGCGTGGATTTGCCGATGCCGGGGTCGCCGCCCACCAGCAGCGCCGAGGCCGCGACCAGCCCGCCGCCCAGCACGCGGTCAAGCTCCTCTACCCCCGAGACGGTGCGCGCGGGGGCGTCCTGCTGCGTGGCGAGGTCGGTCAGCGCCAGCGCCGTGCCGCGCCGGCCGCCCAGCGTGCGCGCGGAAGGGCCGGCGGTGAGCGGCGCTTCTTCCACGATGGCATTCCACGCGCCGCAGGCGTCGCAGCGCCCTGACCATTTGGAATGGGCGGCGCCGCAGGCGGTGCAGGTGAATGACGGGTCCTTGGCCATGCCGTTGCATCGCCGATCCGGGCTCTCGGGGCAAGTGGCGCGTGCGGAGCCTCCGGCGGGAGTATTTTGGGCACAGAGAAGCCGGGGCGTCAGTGCGGGCGTGCGGGGCGGGTGGCCCTGGCGGTGAGGGTCGAGATCACGATCGAGGCGAGGATGCAGGCGGAAAAGAGGTAAAGACCCCAGCGCGTTTCGACGGCCCCCACGCCCACGCCCTTGGCCAGCACGACATAGAGCGCCACGAGGAACACATCCGCCATGGCGAGTTTGCCCATCCAGGCCAGCACCGGCAGCACCCGGCGGCGCATCAGCCCGAAATGGATGAGCGCGAGGCCCAGCGTCTTGAGCGTCGGCGCGAAAAGGGCAAAGGCGGTGACCAGCAGCGCCAGCGCCACATCGCTTTGCCACAGCGCCTGCAGGCCGGTGATGATCGAGATGTCGTCGAGGCCGACGAAGGGCATCCAGGTGCCGACGAGACTGTCCTCGGGGATGCCGAAGGGCGGGCGCAGGCCGGCGCGCATCAGGGGGGCGAACCAGGAGACCGGGAACAGGATCAGCAGGGCGAGGTTGGCCCATTTGAGCGTTGAATACATTTTCGAAACCCTGCCGTGTCGAAACCCTGCCGTGTCGAAACCTTGCCGTTGCGCCTGAGCATGTGGCGGGGCCGGGGCGGGGGCGCAAGGGGCGGGCGCTATTCGGCGGCGGGTTTCTGTTGCAGGGCCACGACATTGTCGGCCTTCTGCGGCTGCGGCGTGTCGAAGCCTTCGAGCGCATAGCCCAGCGCGGGCAGGGCGGCCTGCAACTGTTCGTCGAGCTGCGCAAGCTGGCTCGCCACCACGCTTTCCTCGAGCTCGATCTGTTGCACCCATTTGCGGATGTCGCGGCAGGCGTGTAGCGCCTCGACGATGCGGGCCTGCTGCGCCTCGGCCTCGGCCTGCCGCTCGGTCAGGAAGGCGCGGGCACGCGCGACCTTTTCGTCGGAATAGACATCGGCCAGATGGCGGGCCTGCTGGCTCATCTGGGCGGCGAGCGTGAGCACGTCGGTCTCAAGATGCCCGAGGTCGGGGTGGTCGCGCAGATAGGCGAGCCGTTCGCGCACGGAGTCGAACTCGGACGACAGGGTGAACACCCCAGCCCGGTCGGCGGTGTGGCACAGGTGATAGGCGCGGGCCACATCCTCCATCGAGATGCGAAAATCGCGGTGGCTGCGTTCGAGCGCGAGGATGCGGCCATTCATCGGCATGAAGAAGAAGAGCGCGCCCAGTAGCAGCGCCAGCGCGGTCTGCACCACCGGGCCGGCTTGCGGCAGGCTCTGGTCGCCGAATTGCAGGGTGAGCGCGAGCCAGGGCGCCTGGCCGGCCGCGCAGAGCAGCGTATAGGCGAGCACGGTCGCGCCGGCAAAGGCAAGGATGAACAGAGACAGCACCTGAAAGCCCTGCGACAGGCGCAGCGCTATGCGCGACAAAGGCAAGACGTGTTCCCCCCAGAACCCGCAATCGTTAACGACTTTACGTTAGGCGAACAAGGCGCTGGGGGGAAAGGATAAAATGAGGCAGAGTTTCCCCTGGCCGCGGCATTGTTTCCAGACCGACAACAGTCGCCCGAAGACCGGGCGATTGTTTCCGCCCCTAGCGCAGCGTCTCGATCGGGCCATCGGCGCGGCCATGGATGAACTGGTCGAGATAGGGGTCGGTTGCGGCGTCGATGTCACCCACCGGGCCGCACCAGCGCACCTTGCCCCGGTGCAGCATCGCCACCCGGTCGGCAATGGCGCGCACCGAGGTCATGTCATGGGTGATGGTGATCGCGGTCGCGCCCATCTCGGTCACGATCTCGCGGATCAGCGCATTGATGACGCCGGCCATGATCGGGTCGAGCCCGGTGGTCGGTTCGTCGAAAAAGATCACCTCGGGGTCGGCGGCGATGGCGCGGGCGAGGCCCACGCGCTTTTGCATGCCGCCCGAAAGCTCGGCCGGCAGCCGGTCGGCCACATCGGCGTCGAGGCCCACGCGGCGCAGCTTGGCGATGGCGATGGCGCGCGCCTCGGTGCGGGGGCGCTTGAGCCTGCCGCGCAGCAGGCGGAAGGCGACGTTCTGCCAGACCGGCAGGCTGTCGAACAGCGCCGCCCCCTGAAACAGCATGCCAAAGCGCGCGAGGAACGCGTCGCGCGGCACCCGGGTCACATCCTGCCCGTCCACGGTGATGGTGCCGCTGTCGGGCGCCACCAGCCCGAGGATACATTTGATCAGCACCGATTTGCCGGTGCCCGACCCGCCGATCACCACCATGCTTTCGCCGCGCGCGACATCGAGATCGACACCGCGCAGCACGTCATTGGTGCCAAAGGATTTATGGACCTGCGCGAGCCGGATCATAATGCAAAGAACGCCTCTGTCAGGATCAGGTTCGCCGCCAGGATCAGCACCGCCGCCGCCACCACCGCGCCCTTGGTCGCGCGGCCCACACCCATGGCGCCGCGCGCCGAGGTCATGCCGAAATAGCAGCCCATCAGCGCCGCGATGAAACCAAAGGCCGCGCCCTTGACCAGCGAGGAGGCGACATCGCGGGCTTCGAGAAAATCGACGGTGTTCTTGAGGTAGGTCGTGGCGTTGAAGCCCAGACGCTCGGTCCCCACGATGAAGCCGCCGAAAATGCCGATGGTATCGCCCACCGCGACCAGCACCGGCATCACCAGCGTCGCGGCCAGCACGCGCGGCAGGGTGAGGTATTTCATCGGATGGGTGGAGAGCGTCACCAGCGCGTCGATCTGCTCTGTCACCTTCATCGTGGCAATCTCGGCCGCGATGGACGAGGTCACGCGCGCTGCGATCATCAGGCCGACGAGCACCGGGCCAAGCTCGCGCACCATGCCGATGGCGACGATCTGCGGCACCACCGCCTCGGCCGAAAAGCGTGCGCCGCCGGCGTAGATCTGCAAGGCCAGCGCGCCGCCGGTAAACAGCGCGGTGAGGCCGACGACGGGCAGCGAGTTATAGCCGATCTGCACCAGCGCATGGCCGAATTCGCGCGGGTAGAAGGGTGGGCGGGCGAGGTGGCTCAGCGTTTGCGCGGTAAAGAGGGCGAGCCGCCCCAGCCCCGCCAGCCCGGCCAGCACCGCCGCACCCAAAGCCGCGACCAGGCGGATCATCTGCTGTGGTAATGGCGGGCGTAGCGGGCGCCCAGAGAGGTCAGGACCTCGTAGCCGATGGTCCCCGCGACTTCGGCCAGCGCGTCCACGCCCTGATGCGGGCCGATCAGCGTCAGCGCTTCGGGCACCTCGGTCAGGTCGGTGACATCGACCGTCATCAGGTCCATCGACACGCGGCCGACCAGCGGGCAGGGGGTGTCGCCATGCCAGAGCGTGGCCTTGCCCGAGAGCGACCGCAAGAGCCCGTCGGCATAGCCCGCCGCCACCGTCGCGATGCGCGAGGGGCGCGCGGCCTGCCAGGCATTGCCGTAGCCCACGACCTCGCCCTCCTGAAGCGCGCGGATCTGCACCACCGGCAGGTCGAGCTGCACCACGGGGCGCGCGCTGGCAAAGGGCGCCGCGCCATAAAGGCCGATACCGGGGCGCGTCACGTCGAAATGATACTGCGGCCCCAGCAGGATCCCCCCCGTCGCCGCCAGCGAGCGCGGCGCGGCGATACCGTCGGTCATCTGCTGGAAAACGTCGAGCTGATAGGCGTTCATCGGATGGTCGGGTTCATCCGCGCAGGCCAGATGGCTCATCACCAGCACGGGGCGTTCGGCCAGCGCCACGGCGGCGACGGCCGCCCATTCGTCCCATTCCATCCCCAGCCGGTTCATGCCGGTGTCGAGCTGGATGCCGAAAGGCCGGCCCGGCAGCGCCTCGAAATGGCGGGTGAGCTGGTCGAGCGAATTGACCATCGGCGTGAGCGCGAGGTCGGATATCATGTCGGTGTCGCCGCGCATATGGCCGGAAAAGACGCAGATCTCGGGCCCCGGGCCCAGTGCCTCGCGCACCGCCGCACCTTCTTCGGCCATGGCGACAAAGAACCGCCGCGCCCCTGCGCGCGCCAGCGCCCGCGCCACGCGCGCCGCGTCGAGCCCATAGCCATCGGCCTTGACCACCGCCGCCGTCTCGCAGCCCGTCAGCGCATCGAGGGCGCGCCAGTTGGCGGCGATGGCGTCGAGGTCAATATGTAGCGCACCGGAACTCATGCCCGCCTTTTGACAGGCGGGACGGGGGCGTCAAGGGGAGAAGGCGCCGCAGTGTCAGCCTTCTTGGGCCGGAGGGGTGACAAGGCGAAAGCCTGCCAGCTCTTCGGGCAAGAGCAGGTAGATCTCGTCCGGCGGCGTGAGCAGTGCGGGCTGCATCAGGCCGGGGTCGATGCCCATCTCGATCAGATAGCCCATCACCTCGCCTTGTCCGCGCTGGATGTCGGCCACGGCGAGAAAGGCCGGCAGCGCCGTGTTCTCGCCGAAATAATGCTGGTGCACGCCGACCCAGGCGTCGGTGTCAACCGTGCGGGTCGTGCCGGCGGCGAGGATATAGGGGCAGGCCGAGAGGCAGACATCGGCGGCGCTGATCCGCGTGGCGACACCCAGCGCGCGCAGACTGCGGCCGATGGCCAGCGCATCGGCGACAGACCCGCCGGGGCTGTCGAGGAACACCGTCGCAGGCACCGTGCCGCGCGCGAGGTGATCGGCCAGGCGCGCGGCATCGCCCGGCGCGATCTCGCCTGTCAGCATCAGCGCGGGCGCGCCCTGCCACGCCACGTCTTCAAACAGCAGGCGCGTGGGCATGTCGCCGCTGGCAGGCAGCGGGCGGCTGCCCGGCGGCGCGCTGCGCGCGGGCAGGTCGCGCGGGGCAAAGCGGCGGGTCTGGTCGCCGGGCGCCACGGGTTTGGTCAGCGCCGGCGCGGTGGACGGGGCCAGCAGACGCGGCAGCGCGCGGCCGATGTCACCGCTGAACAGAAACAGCGCAAAGCCGATCTGCAAGGCCACGATCCACAGCATCGCGCGGCGTTCGGGGGTGCGGGCGGCCTGCGTGCGCAGGGCGTGCCCGGTGGGGGCGGGGGCTTTGGTCATTCGGCGGGGCGGGTCGGCGTGGCCTCGACCGCGCTCAGCGGCGGACGGCGGATGGGCCCGGGCACGGGTTCGGGCACGGGTTCGGGCACGGGTTCGGGCGCGGTTTCGGGCGCGGTTTCGGGCGATGGTTCGGGCGCCGGCCCGAGCACCGGTTTGTGTGCCATGTCGGCGCCGCCATCCATCCCCCGGTCGATCTCGCGCAGCGCCTGCATCGCGGCGCGCAATTCGGCCAGCGTCATCTGGTCCTCGCCCCCCAGCCTTTCGCGCCCGGACCGGATCGCGGCATGAGCCACGGCGAGGATGAACACCAGAACGGCGGGCAAGAGGTCGATGGCGATCGCCCCGGCCCAGGACGGCCCGAAATTGGCCGCATAGCGGATCACCGCATCGGCGGTCGATATGGGCGTATAGACCGTCTCGGGCGCGGGCGGCATGGCGAGCACGCTCTCGGCGGCCAGCCGCAGCGTGTCGGCCCGCTGCGCCAGCACCAGCATCACCGAATCGATGGTCGCCTGCTGGCCCACGCGGGTATCCGCACTCGCCCCGTCAAGCTGCGGCAGCACGACCGAGGCCGACAGGTCCTGCGCCGAGCGCACCACCAGCGGCGCGACCGAAAGCTGCCGCAGCCGGGTGATGACATTGGCGAGCCGCACGGCCTCTTCGGCGAACTGCACCGACCGGCCTTCGACCGCGCCTGGCTCGACTGTCAGGCTGCGCATCCGGCTCAGGATCGCGTTGCCCTCGGCAAAACCCGCATCGACCAGCGCATCCTGGCTCGCGATCTGCGCCTCGAGTGCCGCCAGCTCATCGGATTTCTGCCGCAAGAGGCGGAATACCGCGCCTTGCCCGGCAAAGCCCGACAGCCCGCCCGACGCCTCCTGCTCGCTCAGGTCCGAAAAGCTCTGCCGCACGCGGGCCACGTCAAGCTCGAGGCTCTGCGCCGCCACCGCGATGGTATTGGCCCGCTCGAGCGCACCCTGGTAGTCCTGCACGGTCGTGGCCAGATGCTGCTCGACCGCGGCCGCGCCCGCCAGCGCCGCGGCATTGAGCCAGGACGACATCGCGATGATCGCGGCCGAGCCCAGCACCATCGAGGCCATCAGCCCCAGCCGCGCGCCCATCGTGCGCACGGCAGGCAAGAGCCGCATCATGTAGGACCAGAACACGAAGATGCCGACCGACACCGCCACCGAATAGGACATCGCCGCAAAGACCGACAGCGCGCCATTGTCGTCGAGCAGCGAGGACACGCCGAGGTAGGTGTAGATGCCCGAGGCGATGGCCAGGATCGCCAGCGCCGCCCCGGTGAAACTGTCGAGCCAGCGCAGATGCGCCTCGATCTCGCGCGCATAGCGGATGCCGCTCGCCTCGCTGCGGCTCAACCGGCTGGTGTCGTCCATCATCTGCGCTCCCTGTCAGCTCGGCGCAGGATAGGGGAATGCGGACAGAATGCGAGTCACGACGCCGCGCGTCAGTAGGCGCGGTCACCGTCCTGCTGCCAGGGCTGCGCGAGGTTGCCGAACCGGGTGAACCGCCCTTCAAAGCTCAGATCGACCGTGCCGATCGGGCCGTGCCGCTGCTTGCCGATCACCACTTCGGCGCGGCCATGCAGGCGCTCCATCTCGGCCTGCCAGGTCGCCATCTTTTCCAGCTCGTGATCGCCCGGCTTCTCGCGCTCCTTGTAGTATTCCTCGCGGAACACGAACATCACCACGTCCGCATCCTGCTCGATCGAGCCCGATTCGCGCAGGTCCGACAGTTGCGGCCGCTTGTCCTCGCGGTTCTCCACCTGACGCGACAGCTGCGACAGCGCGATCACCGGAATGTCGAGCTCCTTGGCGATGGCCTTGAGCCCCTGCGTGATCTCGCTGATCTCGTTCACGCGGTTCTCGGACCGCCCTGCGCCGCGCAGCAGTTGCAGGTAGTCCACGAACAGCACATCGAGCCCATGCGTCCGCTTGAGCCGGCGCGCCCGCGCCGCCACCTGGCTGATCGGCAGCGCCGGCGTGTCGTCGATAAAGAGCGGGCAGGCCTCGAGCTGCTTGGCCGCCTCGACGAACTTGCGAAACTCGCCCTCGGTCATGTCGCCGCGCCGGATCTGGTCCGACGGGATCTCGGACGCCTCCGACAGGATCCGCGCGGCGAGCTGTTCCGCGCTCATCTCGAGCGAGAAAAAGCCCACCACCCCGCCATTCACCGCACCCTCGCTGCCATCGGGCAGGCGGCCCTTGCGATAGGCCTTGGCAATGTTGAAGGCGATGTTGGTCGCCAGCGACGTCTTGCCCATCGACGGGCGCCCCGCGAGGATCAGCAGGTCGGACTTGTGCAGCCCGCCCAGCTTCTTGTCCATGTCGGTGAGCCCGGTCGAGATGCCGGCAAGCCCGCCGTCGCGCTGATAGGCGGCATTGGCGACCTTGATCGCATCCGTGACCGCGCGCAGGAAACTCTGGAACCCGCTCTCCGACGTGCCCTGCTCGGCCAGCCGGTAAAGCTCCTGCTCGGCCTCCACGATCTGTTCGCGCGGCTCGCTCGTCACCTCGACGCGCGCGGCCTTGGCGGCGATGTCGCGGCCCAGATGGATCAGCTCGCGCCGCACCGCGAGGTCATAGATCATCTGCGCATAATCGCGCGCCGCAAAGGCCGAGATCGCCGCACCCGCCAGCCGTGCCAGATAGGCCGGCCCGCCCAGATCGCGCAGCCCCTCGTCATCCTCGAGGAAGGTCTTGAGCGTCACCGGCGAGGCCAGCGCATTCTTGGCGATCCGCGCCGCGGCAACCTCGAAGATGCGCGCATGCACCGGCTCATAGAAATGCCGCCCCTGCACGAGGCTCGAGATCCGGTCATAGATGTCGTTGTTGGTCAGGATCGCGCCCAGAAGCTGCTGCTCGGCCTCGATCGAATGCGGCATCAGGTCGGCGCTGACCTCTTCGACGCCACGCGCCCGGAATGTGGTGATCTCGCTCATGTCCGCCCCTCGGTCGTGCCCCGGTCCCGGCACCTTCGCCCCGTTCCCCGCCGGTCTGATAGACCCCTCCGCGCGCGATCCGCAAATTGTATGTTTCTGTGGATCACCTGTGGACAACCGGCCGGTCCCCACATCTTGGGGCCTGAAGGCATGTCCGGTCAACATCTACCGCAGGTGGCCCGAATCTACCGCAGGAGGCCCGGCGGGCGGCAGAAATCAGCCCGCCGGCTGCCAGCCGGCCGGGTCGCGCAGATAGGCCTCGACCGCATCCAGCGTCGCCACATCAAAGGTTCCGCCGTCCCGCGCCGCAGACACCACATCCCACCAGGTGCACAGATGGATCAGCGTCACGCCCTCTGCCGCCAGCGCCTCAGTCACGCCCTCGAAGATGCCGTAATAAAAGATCACCGAAGTATAGGCGCAGGTGGCACCCGTCTCGCGGATCGCATTGACAAAGCTCACCTTCGATCCGCCATCCGTCGCCAGATCCTCGACCAGCAGCACCCGCTGCCCCTCGGTCATCACCCCTTCGATGCGCGCATTGCGCCCATATCCCTTGGGCTTCTTGCGCACATAGGTCATCGGCAGCGCGAGCCGCTCTGCCACCATCGCGGCAAAGGGGATGCCCGCCGTCTCGCCGCCCGCGATATTGTCAAAGGCCTCGACCCCCGCCACCCGCATCACCCGCAGCGCCATGAAATCCATCAGGATCGACCGGATCCGCGGGTAGGAGATCAGCTTGCGGCAGTCGATATAGGTCGGCGCCTGCTTGCCGCTCGCATGGGTAAAGGGCGTGCGCGCGTTGAAATGCACCGCGCCCACCTCGAGCAGCATCCGCGCGCTCAGCCGCGCAATCTCGTCATCCGTTGGAAACCCCGATGGGATCATGGCGCGCCCCCTGACTTCTCTGTGCCCAAAAATACTCCCGCCGGAGGCTCCGACGGCTCAGCCCTCGACCCGCCAGTGCAGCGGAAACCCGGGGTCGAACACCGTCACCGGCCCCTCTGCGGTGGTGATCTGCGCGGGATAGTCCACCGGCGTGCCCTTGACCAGCGTCACCGTGGCCGCGTTCGGCGTCAGCCCGTAGAACTGCGCGCCGTTGAGCGCCACAAAGGCCTCGAGCTTGCGCAACCGCCCCGCCACGTCGAACACCTCGGCAAGGCAGGACAGTGTGTTGGGCGCCGAAAACACCCCCGCGCAGCCACAGGGCTGCAGCTTGGCCGCGTCCACATGCGGCGCCGAATCGGTGCCGAGGAAAAACCGCGGATCACCCGACACCGCCGCCTGCACCAGCGCGATGCGGTGGCTTTCGCGTTTGGCCACCGGCAGGCAATAGTAATGCGGCCGGATCCCGCCCGCGAGGATATGGTTGCGGTTGATGATCAGGTGATGCGTGGTGATGGTGGCTGCGAGGTTGCGATGCGTGTCGCGCACGTAATCGACCGCATCCGCCGTCGTCACATGCTCCATCACGATGCGCAGGTCCGGCACCCAGCGGCGGATCGGCCTGAGCACCCGGTCGATGAACACCGCCTCGCGGTCAAAGATGTCGATGTCGGGGTCCGTCACCTCGCCATGCACGCAAAGGATCATCCCGATCTCGGCCATCTTTTCGAGCACCGGGCGGATGCGCTCGAAATCGCGCACGCCCGAGGCCGAATTGGTGGTGGCCCCCGCCGGGTAGAGCTTGGCCGCCACCGCGATGCCTGCCGCATGGGCCTGGGCGAGGTCGGCGGGGTCGGTGTCCTCGGTGAGGTAGAGCGTCATCAGCGGGGTGAAATCCGCACCCGCAGGCAGCACCGCACGGATCCGGTCGCGGTAGGCCGCGGCCTGCGCGCCGGTCACCACGGGTGGCACCAGATTGGGCATCACGATGGCGCGGGCAAAATGCGCCGCGCTCTGCGGGGCGACGGCCGCCAGCATCGCGTCATCGCGCAGATGCAGGTGCCAGTCGTCGGGGCGGCGGATCGTCAGGCGGGTGAGATTGGCGTCCTTCATGCGCACCCGATTACACCGCCCCGCCGCCAAGGGCCAGAACCACTTGCAGCCGGGGCGCGGCGCGGCGATAGTCTGCGCGTCACGCCGCCCCCGCAGGAGAGCACCATGTTCGGCTTCATCGCAGCCTTTGTCGCGGGCTTTCTCGCCCCACATGCCGAGGGCCCGCTGGCCCGGCCGCTGGCGTCCGCGATGGGCGACAAGGTGCCGCTCGCGCCCGGCGAATTGCGGCTCCTGAGCTTCATCCTCGTCATGCTGATCGCGGGGATCGTGGCGGAACTGCTCGACAGCGGGTCTGCCTTCTGGATCATTCTGGGCGGAGCGCTGGGCTATTTCGCCCTGCGGCTGGTCGCGGCGGCGCAGGCGTTTCTCGAACAGCGCCGCAAATAACGCCGCAAACAGCGCCGCAAACAGGGCCGCAAACAGGGCCGCAAACAAGGAAGCGACCATGCAGATTTCCCGGGTTTTCATCCTGGCCTGTGCGCTGACGGCCGCATCGCAGGCGGTCTGGGCCGATTGCCGGACGGCGGCCGATCTGGGGCGCGGCGTGGTCGTGGGCTATGGCAATGGCGATGTGAACATCCTGCAACGGCGCTCCGACGGCTATATCATGGTCGATGAACAGCCCGCCTCCGGCGTCGCGTTGCGCCTGCGCGCGCATCGCGGGCTCTATTTCGTCGAGGAATACGAGCCGGGCCCCGACGGCGCGCCGCTGGCCGGCACCTATACACGGATCGACTTTGACGAAGACCCCGCAACGCTGCCCACACCGGTGCCGGGCGCCAGTTGGGACGGGCGCACGCGGATCGTGTCCGCCGACGGATCCGGGCGCGACGAAAGGGCGAGCTACCGCTTTGCCGCGGCTGACCCGATCGTGCTGTCCGGATGCAGCTATGACGTCGTGCGGGTGGATGTGCGCTATGACTGGGGCGATCAGGGCGGCATGTCGCTGATCTATGCCTATCTGCCCGCGCTGGGCAGTGCGGTGCTGATCTCGAGCCAGGTTGACGGCAGCGCCTTGCGCGTGGCGCAGCCGGTCACGCTCGCGCTCGTCAGCAAATAGCGCCTATTCGGCGGCGGCGTGGGGCCGGGGCTGGGACTGAGGCTGGGGCAGAGGCTGGCCGAGGTCGGACAGTTTCGCCGCGAAATAGGCCTGGTCGCGGGTGGTGACGCCATGCCGGCACACCCGCGCGGCAAGGCCGGGGCGGCCCGCTGTCTCGGCCTTTTTCAGCAACATCCGCAGATAGGGAACCGAGGCGCGCCGCGCGCGCCACAGGCGGGCGAATGCCAGCCGCGACAGGCTGCCGTCCATCAGTGCCGCGATCATCGCGGCGCTGACCTGCATCGCATCCAGCATCTGGTCGGTGCGGGCCCCGCTGAGCGGGCAGGGCAGCGCGGTGACATTGGACCGGCGGAACAGCGCGGCATGCATCGCGTCGAGCGCATGCGCCGGGTCATAGGCGACAAAACCGGCCTGCGCCGCCTCGATCATGTCGGGGGCAAAGCCATAGCGCGTGGTGAAATCGCGCCTGCGGTCGGCGATGAAACGCCGGTCCCAGCCCGCAACCGCCGGGTCGAGCGTCGCCTGCGGGCGCAGGGCGAGCACCTGCGCGCCCGGCGCCGCCACGCAAAAGGCCGCCGCCGCATAGCCGGCAGATCCCGCGCCAAAGAACCCGACGCGGTCGAAATCCTCGAAAAACCCGTCGTCGATCAGCCTGTCGAAATAGCCATAGACCGCCGGTTCGCGAAACCAGGTGTCGCCGTCGCTCACCAGCGCCAGCAGCGACCAGCCGTGCTGCGCCACGAGGTCGAGCCCGCGCGGCTGGTTCTGCGGGTGGCGCGCGATGCTCTCGCGCGTCTCGAACGTGACCAGAAGGCGCGGCCCGGCGTCGATGAACAGCACCGAATGGCTGCCCCCCAGCTTTTCGAAATAGCCGTGGCGATCACCCATCGCGTCGAGCCGCTGGCACCAGTCCTGCTTGGACAACCCGCTCAGGTCGCAGGAAAGGTCGTCCTTCAGGTCTGCCGGAACTTGGGTCATCGTCACTCGTCTCGCTCTTGTGGTAATGACACCTTGCCGCTGTATTTGGGCGAAATTGGGCTTTTGCCGCGCCCCTTTTAAGCCTTCTGCAGATCGCCCCCCGCGACCGGTCCGCGTGTCAGAAAAACGCCTGCAAGCCCGTCTGCGCGCGGCCGAGGATCAGCGCATGCACGTCATGCGTGCCCTCGTAGGTGTTGACGGTCTCGAGGTTGATCATGTGGCGCATCACCGGGAATGCGTCCGAAATGCCGTTTCCGCCATGCATGTCACGCGCGGCGCGGGCGGCGTCCAGCGCCTTGCCGCAATTGTTGCGCTTGATCAGGCTGATCATCTCGGGCGCTGCCCGCCCCGCCTCCATCAGCCGGCCCACCTGCAACGCGCCCATCAGGCCCAGGCTGATGTCGGTCTGCATGTCGGCCAGTTTCTTCTGGAATAGCTGCGTCTGCGCCAGCGGCCGGCCGAACTGCCTGCGGTCGAGCCCGTATTGGCGCGCGGCGTGCCAGCAGGCCTCGGCCGCGCCCATCACGCCCCAGGCGATGCCATAGCGCGCCCGGTTGAGGCAGCCGAACGGGCCCTTGAGCCCCTCGACACCGGGCAAGAGCGCCTCTTCGCCCACCGCCACATCGCGCAGCACGATCTCGCCCGTGACCGAGGCGCGCAGCGACAGCTTGCCACCGATCCTCGGCGCGCTCAGCCCCGGCATGCCCTTGTCGAGCACAAAGCCGCGGATCCTGCCACCATGCGCCTCTGATTTCGCCCAGACCACGAAGACATCGGCGATGGGCGCGTTCGAGATCCACATCTTGGCGCCGTTCAGGACATAGCCATCAGCGGTCTTGCGCGCGACGGTCTTCATCCCGCCGGGGTCAGAGCCGGCATCGGGCTCGGTCAGGCCGAAACAGCCGATAAGCCGGCCGGCGGCGAGACCGGGGAGGTATTTGCGCCGCTGCGCGTCCGACCCGTAGGCGTGGATCGGATACATCACCAGGCTCGACTGCACCGACATCATCGACCGATAGCCCGAATCGACCCGCTCGACCTCGCGCGCGATCAGGCCATAGGTGACATAGCCCGCGCCCAGCCCGCCGAATTCTTCGGGGATCGTCGTGCCCAGGAGCCCGGCCGCGCCCATCTCGGCAAAGATGGCGGGGTCGGTCGCCTCGTCGCGATAGGCCTGCGTCACGCGGGGCGCGAGGCGGTCCTGCGCAAAGACGCGCGCGGCGTCGCGCAACATCCGCTCATCCTCGGACAACAGGTCCTCGAGGCGCAGCGCATCGGCCCAGTCGAAGGGGCCGAGGTCGGGGCCAAAGCCCGCGCTGGCAATCGGGGTGGTCGCGTTCATCGGATCGTCTCCCGCCATGGTCCGCATCAGAGGTAACGCCAAAGCCCGCCGGCATCAATGCCGCCCCGGCCATGGGCCGCGCCGCTTGACGCCGCGCCGCTTGACGCCGCGCCGCTTGACGCCGCGCCGCTTGACGCCGCGCCGCTTGACGCCGCGCCGCTTGACGCCGCGCCGCTTGACCTTGACGGCGCGCGGCGCACATGCAGCTTTGGGGCGGCAGAGGGGGAGCGCAGCGCATGCAGTTCGACAGCATCGAGGCCGTGCAAGGGGCATTGGGAGCGCAGGGCTATGTCTGCGACCGGGCGCTGGCGACGGTGGTCTTTCTCGCGCTGCGGCTGGGCCGCCCTCTGTTTCTCGAGGGTGAGGCCGGCACCGGCAAGACCGAGATCGCCAAGGCCATCGGCGCGGCCCTGGGCCGCCGCCTGATCCGGTTGCAATGCTATGAGGGGCTCGACGCCGCCAGCGCCGTCTATGAATGGAACTTTGCCGCCCAGATGATCGCGATCCGCGCCGCCGAAGCGGGCGGCGGGGCCGACCGCGAGGCGCTCACGACCGAGATGTTCACCGAACGCTTTCTGGTCGAACGCCCGCTCTTGCAGGCGATGCGCCCTCAGCCCGGCGGTGCGCCGGTGCTGCTGATCGACGAGATCGACCGCACCGACGAACCCTTCGAGGCCTTTTTGCTCGAGGCGCTGAGCGATTTCCAGGTGACGATCCCCGAGCTTGGCACGATCCGCGCCGCGCAGGTGCCGATCGTCGTGCTGACCTCCAACCGCACCCGCGAGGTGCATGACGCGATCAAGCGGCGCTGCCTCTACCATTGGGTCGATTACCCCGATTTCGACCGCGAGATGGCGGTGTTGCAGGCCCGCGTGCCCGAAGCGTCTGAGGCGCTGTCGCGCGAGGTGGTGGCCTTTGTGCAGCGCCTGCGCCGCGAGGACCTGTTCAAGCGTCCGGGCATCGCCGAGACCATCGACTGGGCGAAATGCCTGCTCGCGCTCGATGTCGTGGCCCTGTCGCCCGGGGTGATCGCCGACACGCTGGGCGCCATCCTGAAATATCAGGACGATATCCAGAAACTCCAGCAGTCCGAGGCGAAACGCCTGCTCGATGCCGCGCGGGCCGATCTGGCGGATTAGGCGCCCGCGGTCTTCTTCTGTGGCATTCCGGTATGGCAAACCCGACTTGATATCCGATAGCATTCAAATTTTCTTGACAGAAGCAGGTCGGCGGAATGACGCTGACTTCGTCACAACGGCCGGGAAGGGTCGTCATTTCAAGGAGACACATTGATGATCAAGAAAACGCTTGCCGCTCTCGTGGCAATCGCTGCGCTTGCCGCGGCACCCGCGGTGGCCTGCCCCGACTGGCAGGGTGCCCCTCATTTCGGCCAGATCAACCTCAACGCAGGTTTCACCCCCGACCCCTATGTGCGCAACGTCACGGCGGGCGGGACCATCAACATGCAGCGATGCTTCAACGGGGGCTATTCGGGCTTCGTGACAACGCGGCCGGACTTTGACCTCTACTGGAACGGCTCGTCGAACCAGATCACCATCGCAGTGGAATCCAATGCCGATGCGATCCTGCTGGTCAATGCCCCCGATGGGTCCTGGCATTACAGCGACGACTATCGCGGCACCAATCCGGCGATCACATTCTTCAATCCGCAGCAGGGTCTTTATGACATCTGGATCGGGTCCTACGACGGGTCGCGCCGCAACCCCGCGCGGCTGATCTTTACCGAGTTCAACTACTGAGCCATCGCAGGGGGCGCGTCGGATTGGCCCAATACGCGCCCCTTGTCCTGCCCGATGACGGCAAACTCGCCGACAATATCACCCATTTCGCCCGCGCGCTGCGCCGCGCCGGGCTGCCGCTGGGAACCGGGCGGATCATGGATGCCCTGCGCGCGGTCGAGGTGGCGGGCTTTACCAGCCGCACCGATTTCTACTGGACGCTCCACGCCTGTTTCGTGACCCGCCCCGAACACCGCGCCACCTTTGCGCAGGTCTTTCGCCTGTTCTGGCGCGATCCGGCCTTTCTCGAACACATGATGTCGCTCTTGCTGCCGACCCTGCGCGGCACCCAGGACGAGACCCCAGCGCAGCCCGCCGAAAAGCGCGCGGCGCAGGCGCTGCTCGACGGGGCGGCGCCCGATCTGCCGCCACCCGCCGACAACGGCCTGTCCGAGATCGAGATCGACGCCCGCCAGACCGCCTCGGACGAGGAACGCCTGCGCCAGCTCGACTTTGAACAGATGAGCGCCGACGAGATGGCGCAGGCCCGTCGCATCCTCGCCCGGATGACGCTGCCGGTGCCGCCGCTCGCCAGCCGCCGGACCGAGGCGTGCGCCGGCCCGTTGCCGGACTGGCGCCGCACGCTGCGCCAGGCCTTGCGGCAGGGCGGCGAGATTCGCAGCTTTGCCACGCGCCGCCGCCGCACCCGCCGGCCCAACCTTGTCGTGCTGTGTGACATCTCCGGCTCGATGAGCCAGTATTCCCGTGCCGTGCTGCATTTCGTGCATGCGCTCAGCCAGTCGCGCGGCCAGGGTCGGGGCCAGGGTCGGGGTCAGGGTCGGGGTCAGGGCTGGGGGCAGGTCCACGGCACGCGGCTCACCAATATCACCCGCCATCTGGCGACCCGCGACGTGGACGCGGCCCTGGCCGCCGCGGGGGCCGAGGCGCAGGACTGGTCCGGTGGCACCCGGATCGGCGCCTGCCTCGCGACCTTCAACCGCGACTGGTCGCGCCGGGTGCTGGGGCAGGGCGCGGTGGTGCTGCTCATCACCGACGGGCTTGAGCGCGACAGCGACGGCGCGCTGGGCGCGGCGATGCAGCGGCTGCGGCTGTCGGCCCGGCAGGTGATCTGGCTGAACCCGCTGTTGCGCTGGGACGGTTTCGCACCGCGCGCGCGCGGGATCGCGCAGATGCTGCCGCATGTCACCAGCTTTCGTGCCGGGCACAACATCGCCTCGCTTGCCGGTCTGGCCGGGGCGCTGTCGGGCGCGGATAGGGGTGACCAAAAGGCCCGGCTGATGGCGCGTCTCGCCGGAGACCGAGCCTGATCTGAGCGTTGTTTTGCCTGGCAGCCTGCGCGCCCTCACCTGTCGCACAAGACCAATGTCGCGCTGCCGTCCGACCACCCCGGTCGGGCGCCGTTTGGCTGCGCACAGACAAAAGGTCGTCCGATGCCCCGTATTCCCTGTCGCACCTCGACCGCTCCCTTCGCCACGGTCTCGCTCCTGTTGCCGCATGTGACCCTGGTGAGCAAGGCGCGCGCAGGAGGTCGTGGCGCTCTGCCTCGCCCTGTCCGACCGGCGCGCGGAATCGGTGGCGCTGGCGCTGACCGTGACCTTTGGCATCCGGCCCGGGAACCTTGTGGTGCAAGGCCATGGCGCGGCGTTCCTCAAGATCGAGACGCAGGCGGCCGAGGACCGCAACCGCCGCGCCCGGGTGCGCCGCACCACCCCGCTGCTGCGCCAGATCGCGGCGAACTGACCTGCACGGCGGGCAGCGCGCCTTCGGGTCCGCAGCCCGTCGCCGGCATCTTTTGGCCAAAAATATGGGAATTATATACTTAACTAGCCAAAAATAGCTTGATGGCGCTGCACATAATGGCTAGTTTAATCCCAAAAGCAGGGATTTAGTCTATGTCCGATACACTTAGCACATTCGAGTTCTTCCAGAAGTTTCCAAACGAGAAAGCAGCGCGGACGTTCTTTGAAACTCGCCGTTGGGGCGACACACCTGTTTGCGGTCATTGCGGTTCTATCTATGTGTCGGAATGCAAAGATCACAAGCCAATGGCTTATCGTTGCAAGTCCTGCCGTAAGCATTTCAGCGTCCGCACAGGCACGGTCCTGTCTGAAAGCCGCTTGCCCCTGCAAAAGTGGCTGCTGGCGATCTACATGCTCACCAGCGCACGTAAGGGCATCCCTAGCATACAGATGGCCCGCGAATTGGGCGTTACTCAAAAGACCGCTTGGTTCCTTGCACAGCGCATCCGTGAGACGTGGCTGAACGATCAGGGCAACAATGACATGGGCGATCATACGCAAGTTGATGAAACCTACATTGGCGGCAAAGAGGCCAACAAGCATGCCAGCAAGAAGCTGCATGCGGGTCGCGGCACAGTTGGCAAGACTGCTGTTGTTGGCATTCGCGACCAGCACAACCAAGTGCGGGCCATGCCAGCAAAAAACACCGGAGGCGCACTCCTGCGCTCTTTCGTGGCTAAGAACGCGCCAGAAGGCGCAACGGTTGTGACCGACATGCACAAGGGCTAAGACCTGCTGTCTACCCTTGGCTTCACACACAAGCGCGTGAACCACACGGTTGGCGAATATGTCCGCGACATGGCTCACACCAATGGCATTGTAAGCTTCTGGGCGCTTTTAAAGCGTGGCCACTACGGCGTCTATCACTACATGAGCGTCAAGCACCTGCATCGCTATGTGAACGAATTTTCGTTCCGCCATAACACAGCACGTGTTGGCACACTGAATTTTATCGGCATGACGATTGATCGGATGACCGACAAGCGGCTGACTTACAAAGGGCTGATCAATGGCTGACGACAAAAAAGGCCTGATTGAATCTATCGACGCATCGTTCGACGACGTAGTTTGGGCCATCGCACCAAAAAACAACCGACGCAGGAAATCCGAAGATTTCATACCAGAATCAGTGGGCCCCGAGAATGAGGCCACACATCGCGGGACACTGCGTATCGGCTCTGTCCAAATACCCTGCGCGGTACTGCGCGATGGTACGAGACTCTTGTCAGAGAATGGCATCGCAAATGCGCTTGGAGGAAGGAGCGGCGCGGCGAAACGCCTGAAAACTGCCGCTGCAGAGGGTGGGGCCCATATCCCCGTTTTTCTGGCGGCAAAGAGTCTTTCTCCCTATGTTACCAAAGAGTTAGCCGATGGGCCCCTAAAGCCGGTTTCCTACATTTCCGGAGGGTCTGAGGTTGTCGGGTATCAAGCAGAAGCACTGCCGGAAATCTGCAACATCTGGCTTCAAGCAAGGCAGGATGGAGTGCTCAGCGAACAGCAGAATGATCGAGCGCAAGCCGCTGAAATCGTCATGCGAGGTCTCGCAAATCTTGGTGTCATTGCACTGATTGACGAGGCTACCGGCTATCAAGACACGCGTGACAGAGACGCCCTTCAAGCAATACTGGACAAGTACCTGCAGAAAGAATTCGCAGCATGGGCGAAGCGCTTCCCTGACGCGTTTTATCGTGAGATATTCCGGCTTCGTGGCTGGAGTTGGAATGCAATGTCAGTTGCTCGACCCGGCGTCGTCGGGCGATACACCAACGACATCGTTTACGAACGACTTGCACCAGGGATTCTTGATGAATTGCAACGATTGAACCCGAATCAAGATGAAAGAGGGCGCGCACGGAAGCACCAACAATTTCTGACTGATGATATTGGGCACCCGGCGCTCGCACAGCATCTTCATGCTGTCATAGGCTTGATGCGCGCATCGGCAACCTGGGAACAGTTCAAGTCCCTACTGGACAGAGCCTTCCCCAAAAAGGGTACGCAACTGGAACTGCTGCTTCCTGAAGACTACCAGTGAAGGTGGGCCCCACGGGCCCGCTTTCCTGTCCTCTGGCTAGTTAGGTATATAGGCCCCAAAAATATCCTCGCCGAAGGCAAGACTGGCCAGCGTTGCCCCAAAGGGTTCCGCCTCCGGCGGGGATATTTGGGGCCAAAAGATGCGACAGGGGCCGGGCCCCGCGGCCGGGCCCCGCGGCCGGGCCCAGCGGCCGGGCCCCGCGGCCGGGCCCCGCGGCCGGGCCCCGCGGCCGGGCCCAGCGGCCGGGCCGGCCGATTTCGTGATTGCGCCGCCGGTTGCGGGTTCTAGACTGACGGTGATCCGGAGGAGAGGCGAGATGGCAAGCGGCGGGCCGGCACTGGCTGGCGAGGATATTCCCGCACTGGCGCTGGCCTGGCATGCGGCGGGGCGGGGCGCGGTGCTGGCCACCGTGATCGAGACCTGGGGGTCGGCGCCGCGCCCGGTGGGCAGTCAGCTTGTCATCGACCGGGACGGCGCGATGGAGGGGTCGGTCTCGGGTGGGTGCGTCGAGGGCGCGGTTGTCACCGAGGCCATCGAGGCCCTGGCAGATGGCGCCGCGCGGCTGCTTGAGTTCGGTGTGAGCGATGATGATGCCTTTGCGGTGGGTCTGGCCTGCGGCGGGCGGATTCGGGTGCTGGTCGAGCCGGTGGGCGGGGCGCTGCCGGTGGCGCTGCTGGGCGAACTCGTTGCGGCCCGCGCGGCGCGCAGGCCGGTGGCGCTGGTCGCTGAACTGGCCGGGCCCGGCCGGCGGCTCGAGGCGCGCGCGGCCTTTGCGGAGCGTTTTCGCCTGGACCGGTCCGGCATCACCGAGGATGGGCAGAGCTTTGTCGCGGTCCACAATCCGCCCCTGCGGATGGTCATCGTGGGCGCGGTGCATATCGCGCAGCCGCTGGTCGGCATGGCGCGCGCCTGTGGCTATGACCCGGTGATCGTCGATCCACGCCCCGCCTTTGGCGCGCAGGCGCGTTTTCCCGGTGAGGTGATCCTTGACGACTGGCCCGATGCGGCGCTGGCCGCGCAGGGGCTCGACGCGCGCACCGCGGTGGTCACGCTCACCCATGACCCCAAGCTCGACGACCCGGCGATACTTTGCGCGTTGGCGTCCGATGTGTTCTACCTCGGCTGTCTGGGCTCGACCCGGACCCATGCCAAACGGCTGGACCGTCTGCGCGCCGCCGGTGTGAGTGCGGCGCAGATCGCGCGGATCCATGCGCCTGTGGGGCTCGACATCGGCGCGCGCAGCCCGGCCGAGATTGCGGTGAGCATCATGGCGCAGGTCACCGCCTGCCTGCGGCAGGGCATGGTGCCGGACATGCGGCAGGACATGCGGCCGGACATGCGGCAGGACATGCGGCGGGACATGCGGCGGGCATGAGGTTCGGCCCGGTTCCCCTGGGCGAGGCCGAGGGCGCGATCCTCGCCCATTCGCTGCGGCTGGGCGGGCAGGTGCTGCGCAAGGGGGCCATGATCGGCCCCGCACAGGTGGCCGGTCTGCAGGCGGCGGGGCTGACCGAGGTGGTGGTGGCGCGGCTCGATCCCGGCGATCTGCACGAGGATGCGGCCGCGGCGGCCGTGGCGGCCGTGCTGTTGCCCGATCCGGCGGGGCAGGGGCTGCGGGTGACGCCGGCCAGCACCGGGCGGGTCAACCTGCATGCCACCGGCCCCGGCGTGCTGCGGGTGGACGCGCCCGCGATCCGGGCCTTCAACGGGGTCAACCCGATGATCACGCTGGCCTGCCTGCCCCCTTATGCGCGGCTGGCGGCGGGCGACATGGTCGCGACGGTCAAGATCATCGCCTATGGCGTGCCGGGGGCGGATCTGGCGCGGGCCTGCGCCCTGCTCGGGCCGGCGCTGGCGCGGGCGGCGCCTGTGCATGCAACGGCAACCCTGATCGAGACCCGGCTCGGGGCCACGCCCCCGCCCAAGGGGCGCACGGCGCTGGCCGGACGCCTCGCGCGGCTCGGCCTGACGCTGGGCCCCCGGGTCGTGGTCGCGCATGAGCGGCAGGCGCTGGCGCAGGCGCTGCGCGATGCGACCGGCGACATCGTTCTGGTCCTGACGGCCTCGGCCACATCTGACCCCGAGGACGTCGGCCCTGCCGCCCTGCGCGCGGCGGGGGGGGAGGTGGTGCAGTTCGGCATTCCGGTCGATCCGGGAAACCTGCTCTTTCTTGGCCGGCTCGGACAAAAGCCCGTGATCGGCCTGCCGGGGTGCGCCCGCTCGCCCGCGCTCAACGGGGCGGACTTCGTGCTCGAGCGTGTGGCCTGCGGGGTCAGCGTCACGCCGGGCGACCTTGCCGCTCTGGGGGTCGGGGGCCTGCTCAAGGAGATTGCGAGCCGCCCACGTCCGCGCACGCTCTGACCTGGTCGCCCTGCGCGGGATCGTCGCGGGTTCGCCGGGAGGGCGAAAAAGGTGTTCTCAGCTTCGCAGACCCGTGGTTTAGTCGCGGTGAGGAAGAGATCAAGGGAGGATCCAATGACACAGGTCTCGATGACCGTGAACGGAAAGGCTGTGAGCGGCGTGGTCGAGGGCCGCACGCTTCTGGTCGATTTCCTGCGCGGCAACCTGCGGTTGACCGGCACCCATGTGGGATGCGACACCAGCCAATGCGGCGCCTGCGTGGTGCATGTGGACGGCCGCGCGGTCAAGGCCTGCACGATGTTCGCGCTCGAGGCCGAGGGCGCGCAGGTGCGCACGATCGAGGGGATGGCCAATGCCGATGGGTCGCTCGGCGTGATCCAGCAGGCGTTTCAGGACCATCACGGGCTGCAATGCGGCTTCTGCACACCGGGCATGGTGATGTCGGCGGCGGCCCTGCTCAAGGACAACCCCAGGCCGACCGAGGCCGAGGTGCGCGCCCATCTCGAGGGCAATATCTGCCGCTGCACCGGCTACCACAACATCGTGAAGGCGATCATGGCCGCCAGCGGTCAGGATGTTGCCGCCATCGCCGCCGAATGACCGCAGGCGCGCCGGGGAGGGCGCGCCGCGACCCCAGGACCAGATCAGGAGGGTGAGGGCCGCTATCCCGCGCGCCCCCCTTTGCAGGAGGAGCACAAGATGCCGAAGGACAGCAATGTGGGCGCGAGCCCGAAGCGGCGCGAGGATATCCGGTTTCTGACCGGGCGCGGCAAATACACGGACGATATCCAGATCGCGGGGCAGGCCCATGCGGTCTTTGTGCGCAGCCAGGTCGCCCATGGTGCGATCCGGTCGATCGACACCAGCGCCGCCAAAGACATGCCCGGCGTGCTCGCCATCTTTACCGGCGCGGATTTCGCCGATGTCGGCGGCAACCCGGCCGGCTGGCTGATCAACAGCCGTGACGGCACCCCGATGAAAGAGCCCAAGCGCCCGGTGCTCGCCCATGGCAAGGTGCGCCATGTGGGCGACGCCTATGCCGCCGTGATTGCCGAGACCGCCGATCAGGCGCGCGACGCGGCAGAGGCGATCGTGGCAGACATCGAGGAACTGCCTGCGGTGGTCAACATGGCGCAGGCGCTGTCGGGCAGCACCTATGTGCATGACGAAATCGGCACCAACCAGTGTTTCGACTGGGGCTGGATCGAGGACAACCGCGCCGCCACCGATGCCGCGATCAAGGGGGCGGCGCATGTCACCACGCTTGACCTTGTCAACAACCGCCTGGTGCCCAACGCGATGGAGCCGCGCGCCTCGACCGGCGATTATGACCCCGGCACCGGCGAATACACGCTCCATACCACCAGCCAGAACCCGCATCTGACCCGGCTTCTGATCGCGGCCTTCGTGCTGGGCATCCCCGAGAACAAGCTGCGCGTGATCGCCCCTGATGTCGGTGGCGGCTTCGGCTCAAAGATCTACCACTACGGCGAAGAGGCTCTGGTGCTGGCCGCGGCGCGGCGACTGGGCCGCCCGGTGCGCTGGACGGCCTCGCGCAGCGAGAGCTTTCTCACCGATGCGCATGGCCGCGACCATGTCACGCGCATCGAGCTTGCCACCGACAAGGACGGCCATTTCCTCGCCTTCCGCACGGAAACCATGGCCAATGTCGGCGCCTATCTGTCGAACTTTGCCACCGTCACGCCGACCTTTCTGCATGGCACCCTGATGGCGGGCAACTATACCGTGCCGCATGTCTATGTGAACGTGAAGGCGGTGTTCACCAATACCGCGCCGGTCGATGCCTACCGCGGCGCGGGCCGGCCCGAGGCGACCTTCAGCCTCGAGCGGGTGATCGACAAATGCGCGCGCGAACTGGGGATCGACCCGATCGAACTGCGCCGGCGCAATTTCGTGAAGCCGGACCAGTACCCGTTCACTTCGGCCGCCGGGCTGCAATACGATTCGGGCAATTACGACGCGCTGATGGACAAGCTCGAAGAGCTGGCCGACCGCAACGGCTTTGCCGCGCGGCGCAGCGCGTCCGAGGCAAAGGGTCTGCTGCGCGGCTTTGGCGTGAACAGCTATATCGAGGCCTGCGGCATCGCGCCGTCGAACCTTGTGGGCATTCTGGGCGCGCGCGTGGGGCTTTACGATGCGGCGACGGTGCGGGTGAACGCGACCGGGTCGCTTGCCGTGATGGTGGGCGCGCATAGCCACGGGCAGGGGCACGAGACGGTGTTCCCGCAGATCGTGGCCGACATGCTGGGGATCGACCCCGCCAGCATCGAGATCGTGCATGGCGACACGGCCAGGATCCCCTTCGGGATGGGCACCTATGGGTCGCGCAGTCTGGCTGTCTGCGGCTCTGCCGTGGTGCGCGCGACCGAAAAGATCATCGCCAAGGGCAAGAAGATCGCCGCCCATATGCTCGAGGCCGCCGAGGGCGATATCGAGTTTGCCGAGGGCCGCTTTGGCGTGGCGGGCACCGACAAGGGCGTGAGCTTTGGCGAGGTCGCCTTCAAGGCCTATGTGCCGCACAACTTTCCGCACGAGGCGCTCGAGCCGGGGCTGGAAGAGACGGCCTTTTACGATCCCGCCAACTTTACCTATCCGTCAGGCGCCTATGCCTGCGAGGTCGAGGTGGACCCCGAGACCGGCAAGGTCACGATCGACCGCTTTGTCGCGGTGGATGATTTCGGCAATGTCATGAACCCGATGGTCGTCACCGGGCAGGTGCATGGCGGGCTGGGGCAGGGGATCGGGCAGGCGCTGCTCGAGAATACCACCTATGACGCCAACGGCCAGCTCATCACGGCGAGCTACATGGACTATGCGATGCCGCGCGCCGATGACCTGCCGTTCTACACGGTGGACCATAGCTGCGTGACGCCCTGCACCCACAATCCGCTGGGGGTCAAGGGCTGCGGCGAGGCGGGCGCCATCGGGTCGCCACCGACCATCGTCAATGCGGTGATCGACGCGCTGCAATCGGGTGGCAAGCCCGTCACCCATATCGACATGCCGCTCAGCCCCGCACGGGTCTGGGCCGCGATGAACGCCTGAGGGAGGGACCGGGAATGTATGCTTTCGAAATCGAACGGCCCACGACCATCGCCGCCGCCGCGGCGGCACTCGCCCATGACGGCGCGCAGGCGCTGGGCGGGGGGCAGACGCTCATCCCCTCGCTCAAGCAGCGGCTGGCCTCGCCGGAAAAGCTGGTGAGCCTCACCGCCATCCCCGAGATGCGGGGCGTCTGCCTGTCGGATGCGGGCGAGGTCTGCATCGGCGGGGCCACCGCCCATGCGACCGTGGCCGCAGAGGCTGCGGCGCATTTCCCCGCGCTGGCCGCGCTGGCCAGCCATATCGGCGACCCGGCCGTGCGCAACCGGGGCACCATCGGCGGGTCGCTGGCGAACAACGACCCCTCGGCCTGCTATCCGGCGGCGGTGCTGGGCACCGGGGCCACCATCATCACCAACAGCCGGTCCATCGCGGCGGATGACTATTTCGACGGGATGTTCTCGACCGCGCTGACCGAGGGCGAGATCATCACCGAGGTCCGCTTTCCGGTGCCGCAGCGCGCGAATTACCAGAAATTCGTGCAACCCGCCTCGCGCTTTGCCCTCGTGGGGGTGTTCGTGGCGCAATATGCGGGCGGCGTCCGGGTCGCGGTGACCGGCGCGTCAGAGGGCGGCGTGTTTCGCTGGGCCGAGGCGGAAGCGGCGCTTTCGGCCTCCTTCAGCGCCGCGGCGCTCGAGGGGCTGAGCGTGCCGGCCGAGGGGATGATCGGCGACCTGCACGGCACGCCCGAGTATCGCGCGCATCTGGTCAAGGTGATGACGAAACGCGCGGTCGCGGCCGCCTGAGCGCTGCCCCTGCGTCAAGACCCGGCAGGGCCTCCTCCGTCAGTCGAGAGGCCCAGCCGGCCCCATGGCGGGCAGGTAGAAGCTGACGACCGTGCCTTCGCCGGGGCGGCTGACAAGGCCGATGGCGCCACCCGACTGCGCCGCGAACCCCGCGGCCATCGACAGGCCAAGGCCCGATGCCTGCCCCTTTTTCTTGGTCGAGAAGAACGGCTCATAGACTTGCTCGACGTCCTGCGGCATGATGCCCCGTCCTTCGTCTGCGATGGTAATCACGCAATAGTCGCCCTTTGCCAGCCGGGTCTTGCCATGCAGCTTGCGCGGCGCCGCGACCTGGATTTGCCCGAGGGACAGCGTGACCGTCCCACCCGTCGGCATGCTGTCGCTGGCATTGTGCAAGAGCTGCTCCAACGTGTGGTCGAGGTGGTCCCTGTCCACCATCACGGGCGCAAGGCCGTCCGGCAGATTGGTGTGCAGGGCTATGTTCTGCGGCAGCAGGCGGCGGTTGCGCTCGGCAAAGTTGCGCAGCAGCACCGCGAGATCGGTTCTCGTGTTCTCAAGCCGGGCCTTGCCGGCAAAGACCATCAACTGCCCCGTCAGCCGCGCCGCGCGGGTCGCCGCCGTATGGGCCGCGCGCAGGCTTTCCGTTTTTTCACGCGGGTCGCTCAGGGCGTCGTGCAGGTCGATATGGCCCAGAACTGCCGTCAGGATATTGTTGAAGTCATGCGCCACACCAGCGGTGAGCCGGGCCACGACCTGATGGCGCGCCGCCTCGACCGCAGCCTCCTCGGCCGCCTTGAGGCGCTGCCGCGTCACGAAATTCTCGCGCATGTTCAACAGATAATAGGCCAGCACGATTCCCAGCATGGACAGCGGCACGGCAAAATGGACTTCCTCCAGGTGCTTTGCCGCATAGTTGGTCACGATAAAGCCCGCACCGACAACCACCGGCAGCGCGTCGATCACCGCCAGTTCCGGCATCGTGCCATTGCGCGTGATCGCATAGATGCCGAAACCCACCAGAAAGAAGGCCGCGCTGAACCGCGCCACGTCGGTCTCCAACAGCCAGAGCCCGACCGGCAAGGCCAGGAAGATCACCGAATTGAGCGCGCAAGCCAGCAGCGCGACCACATAATCCCACTTCGAGGCATCGGCCCTACGGGTCAGGATCCAGCCGAACATCGCCACCTGCCCGATCACAAAGAGGCCCAACCAGCCAAGCAGCCGCGGCTCTTTCAAGAGCCAGGTCACGATCGCAATCCCCGTGGCGACAGCCACATTGCGGCCCACCAGATCCACCCGCGACCCGATCAGATTGCCGGCCAGCTCCTCGATGCGGCAGGCCCAGCCGCTCTTTCCGGACGGCGCCGATGTCACAAAAGCCATATCTGAAATTTGAGCCATACCGCCCCCCTCCGACCCCTGACTATACCCTGATCGCCGGTCTGCTTCCCTGCGACAGACTAGCGAAACTGCCGCTTTTCCGACATTCAAATTGCGTCACGCAGGACCATTGCCCGACCTGCGCGCCCGATAACGGCGACACAGAACGAACAAGGGCCGTGACACGCGTCACGACCCCCGAACCCTGAACCCTGAACATCTGCCGATCGGACAGATTATTTCGACGGCCCGATCATCATGACCATCTGACGCCCTTCGAGGCGCGGCATGCTCTCGACCTTGCCGACCTCTTTCACGTCCTCGGCGACCCGCTCGAGCAGCAGCCGCCCGAGGTCCTGGTGCGCCATCTCGCGCCCGCGAAAGCGTAGCGTGATCTTGCACTTGTCGCCATTCTCGAGAAACTTGAACACCGAACGCATCTTGACTTCGTAATCATGGGTGTCGGTGTTCGGGCGGAACTTGACCTCCTTGATCTCGATGACCTTCTGGTTCTTGCGGGCCTCGGCCTCTTTCTTCTGGCTCTCGTACTTGAATTTGCCGAAGTCCATGATCTTGCAGACCGGCGGAACCGCGTTGGGAGAAATCTCGACCAGGTCCAGTCCGGCCTCTTCGGCCATCACGAGCGCGCGTTCCGCCGAAACGACGCCGACGTTTTCGCCGTCCACGCCGATCAGTCGAATGTCAGAGCCCCGGATGCGTTCGTTGATCCTGGGGCCGGTCTCACGCACCGGGGGTGCGTTGTGGGGTCTGCGGGCTATGGCCTGTGTCCTCTCGGTTGTTGAACTGTCGCGGGCGCAGGGTAATCTTGCAGCGGGCCCGGTTCAAGGCGCAAAAACAGGGCAAATCCGGTTTGGCCGCTTCCGACGCGGGCCTGCCACATGTTTCAATGGTCCTTTTCAACGTGCAGTCGTTCTGACATATGACGGGCGAGGGCCCGCCTGGGGGTCTGCCAAATGTATTTGGAAGGACAGGAAGATGAGAGCGCTAATCATTGTCGTGCTGGTCGCGGTTCTGGGTTTTTTCGGTTATCAGTATGCGTCCAACGGCCGTACGCCAGCGGATGTCTTCAGCGGCCGTGATCCCGTAGCCGAAGCCGCCGCCGCCGCCGCCGCCGAAGCCGCTGCGGCCGCCGAAGCCGCCGCCGCCGCAACGGCCGCCGCTGCCGAAGCTGCCGCCGCCGAAGCTGCCGCCGCAACCGAAGCTGCCGCCGCCGAAGCCGCTGCCGCAACCGAAGCCGCCGCCGCCGAAGCCGCTGCCGCTGTCGAAGGCGCCGTCGAAGGCGCCGTCGAAGGCGCTGTCGAAGGCGCCGTCGAGGATGCCGCCGCCGCCGTCGAAGGCGTCGTCGATGACGCTGCCGCCGCCGAAGCCGCCGCTGCCGAGGCCGCCGCTGCCGCCGAAGCCGCCGCCGCCGCGGCCGCCGCTGCCGCCGAAGCCGCCGCCGCCGAGGCCGCCGCTGCCGCCGAAGCTGCCACCGCCGAGGCCGAAGCCGCTGCCGAAGCCGAAGCCGCTGCCGCCGCCGAAGCCGCCGCCGCTGCCGAAGCTGCCGCCGGCGAAGCCGCCGCCGCTGCCGAAGCCGAAGCGGCTGCTGCCGCCGAAGCCGCTGCCGCCGCAGCCGCTGCTGCCGAAGCCGAAGCCGCTGCTGCCGAAGCCGAAGCCGCTGCTGCCGCCGAAGCCGCTGCCGCCGAAGCTGCTGCCGCCGCCACCGACGCCGTCGAAGCGGCCGCCGTGCCGCTCGACCAGCTGCTCGACCCGGCCAACCTCAACGTCGATGCGATCGGCGCCGCCATCGACGCCTCGGCGCTTGACGATGCGGTCAAGACCCAGCTCAAGAACGCGCTGAACCTCGCCAAGGACCGCCCGACGCTGCTGCCCGATGTGCTGACCCGCATCCGCACGCTGCTCGAAGGCTGATCCAGCCAGCCGCAGTTACGGAAAACGCCGCGCGGAGCGATCCGCGCGGCGTTTTTCTTTGGGCCGTCGAGACACCAGTCAGCCGACGAATGTCAGCCGACAAAGGCCTTTTCGATCACGAATTCGCCCGGCTCCGAATTCGCCCCCTCGCGCAGCCCCGCCGCTTCGAGCAACAGCTTGATGTCGCGGTTGAAGCCGAGCGAGCCGCAGACCATCGCCCGGTCCGTCGCCGGGTCGAGCGGTGGCACGCCCAGATCGGCAAAGAGCGTCGCGTTCTCGATCAGCGTGGTGATCCGCCCCATCCGCGGCGAGGTCTCGCGCGTGGTGGTCGGGTAATAGCGCAGCTTGCCCGCCACCATCTCGCCGATCAGCGGATCCTCGGCCAGCCCCGCGACCAGCTCACGCCCATAGGTCAGCTCTGCCACCTCGCGGCAGGTATGGGTGACGATCACCTCCTCGAACCGCTCATAGGTGTCGGGGTCGCGCAAGAGGCTCGCAAAAGGCGCAAAGCCGGTGCCGGTGGCAAAGAAATAAACCCGTTTTCCCGGCAAAAGCGCGTCATGCACCAGCGTGCCCACCGGCTTGGGCCGCAGGATGATGGCGTCACCCGGCTGGATGTGCTGCAACCGCGAGGTCAGCGGCCCGTCGGGCACCTTGATCGAATAGAACTCGAGTTCCTCATCCCAGGACGGCGAGGCGATCGAATAGGCCCGCAACAGCGGCTTGCCGTTGTCGCCCATCAGCCCGATCATGACGAACTCGCCCGACCGGAACCGCAGGCTGCGCGGCCGCGTCACGCGAAAGGAAAACAGCCGGTCGGTATAATGGCGGACGGCGGTGACGACCTGCGCATCGGGCAGGGCGGCAATCTTGGTGGCGGTGGCTTGGGTCACTGTGCTCTGCTCGGTCATGGCTGTTGCGGCGTCAATGACACCGCCCTCTGTCATAGGCGTTGATCTGGATCAGGGAAAGCGAAACTCAGGTGCGCAGCCGCGACTGATAGTCATGCGCGCGCCAATCGGCCCGCGCGCGCCATTGCGCCTCGGGCTGGCGGGCGGCGAGGTCATCAGCGATCTCGACCTCGTCGAACCCCGCCCGCCGCGCCATCGCATATTGGTCGGCCAGCACATGCCCCACAGCGCGCAGCCGCCCGGCATAGCCCATCGCCCGCAAATTGCGCGCGATGGTAAAGCCGCGTCCGTCGCTGAAGGTCGCAAAGGCCACACGGATCATCTCCACCCCGTCGAACCGCCGCGCCCCCGGAACATCCGCCGGCTCATCCGCCGGCCCGATATCCACCACCACGCCGCCGGCCCAGTCGTCCGGGCCAAACCCGCTATCCGTCACGATCACGCTCATCCACTGCTCCCGCGCTGCACCTTCTCTGTGCCAAAAATACTCACCTTGCGACGCCCGCCTCAGGCCGCCACGCCGGGGTTGCGCACCAGCTTGCCATCGACAAAATGGATGCCGCATTCCTCCTTGGGCAGGTCGCGCCAGCGGCCCGCGCGCGGGTCTTCGCCGTCGTTGACCCGTGTCGTGCAGGGCGCGCAGCCGATCGAGGGATAGCCCTTGGCCACCAGCGGATGCCGCGGCAGGCGGTTCTCGATCATGTAGTCCTGCAGGTCCGCCGTCGTCCAATGGGTGAGCGGATTGACCTTGATGCGCAGATCGGCCTCGTTCTCGAAAAACTCGATCCCCTCGCGGCGGCGCCCCTGATAGCGCTTGCGCCCGGTGATCCAGGCGTCATAGCCCGCCAGCGCCGCCTGCAGCGGCTCGGTCTTGCGCAGCGCGCAGCAGGCGTCGGGGTCGTGCAGGTGCAAGAGCCCCTCGTTGTCCCGCTCGAAAACCGCGGCGCGGCCCGCGCGCACCACCTGCACATGGCCCAGCCTCAGCCTCTCGGTCAGCTCGAGCTGATAGGCCAGCGTCTCGGCAAAGAGCATCTCGGTGTCGATGAACAGCACCGGCGTGTCGCGCGCCATGACCGAGATGAGGTGCAGCAGCACCACCGATTCCGCCCCAAAGGAGCTGACCAGCGCGATGCGTCCCAGATCGGCGTCGCCCAGTGCCCGCTCAAGTACGGCAGTCGCGCCATGGTGGCGGTAGCGGGCATTGAGCGCCGCCACGCGGGCGGCGACGGGGGTATCAAGCGGCATCTGCGGCCTCCTGCGGCGGGTAGAGCACCGCCTTGAACGGCTCCGCTCCCAGGCGGCGGAAGGTCTCGATAAAGGTCTCGTCGCGCGTCGCGCGCAGGGCAAGATAGCCCCGCACCAGCCGCTCGATGGCGGGCACGATCTCGTCCGCCGAAAAGCCCGGACCGGCACGTTCGCCGATCACCGCGGTTTCGGTATGGTCGCCGCCGAGCGTGATCTGATAGTTTTCGACCCCCGCCCGGTCGAGCCCGAGAATGCCGATATGGCCGACATGGTGATGCCCGCAGGCGTTGATGCAGCCCGAGATCTTGATCTTGAGCGGGCCGACCTCATGCTCGAGCTTGAGCGCGTCAAAGCGCAGCGCGATCTCCTGCGCGATGGGGATCGACCGCGCGGTGGCGAGCGCGCAATAATCCATGCCGGGGCAGGCGATGATGTCGGAAATCAGGCCGATATTGGCTGTGGCAAGCGCGGCCGCGCGCAGCGCCTGATAAACGGCCGGCAGGTCGGATTTGTGAACATGCGGCAGGATCACGTTCTGCTCGTGACTGATGCGCAGCTCGCCATGGCCATACCGTTCGGCCAGATCGGCCAGCACCCGCATCTGGTCCGAGGTCGCATCGCCCGGGGTCGCCCCGTGCTTCTTGATCGAGACCTGAACGATCGCATAGCCCGGCGCCTTGTGCGCGACGAGGTTGGTGTCGGTCCAGGACCGGAAGGCAGGGTTGGCCAGAAGCGCGGCCTCATAGCCGTCCGTCGGGGCGGTCTTGAAAGCGGGTGACGCAAAGTGATGTTCGATTTGTGCAAGAATCTCCTGATCCACACCGCTGAACTGCGCGCGCGTTGTTGAAAATTGCTCGTCCACCAGATCACGGAAGGTTTCGAGCCCGTTCTCGAACACGGTGATCTTGATCCGCGCCTTGTATTTGTTGTCGCGCCGGCCAAGGATGTTGTAGACCCGCACGATCGCCTCGACATAGGGCAGCAGGTCGGCCTTGGGCAGGAAATCGCGGATCACGCGCCCCACCATCGGCGTGCGGCCAAGGCCACCGCCCACGATCACCTCGAACCCCGGCGCGCCTGCGGCATCGCGCACCATGCGCAGCCCGATGTCATGCGCGCGGGTCACGGCGCGGTCATTGGGGCTGCCGGTGATGGCGATCTTGAACTTGCGCGGCAGGAACTGGAACTCGGGATGGTCGGTGGACCATTGCCGCAGCAATTCGGCGACCGGGCGCGGGTCCTCGATCTCGTCCGCGGCGGCCCCCGCGAAATGGTCGGCGGTCACGTTGCGGATGGTGTTGCCGCTGGTCTGGATCGCATGCATGCCCACATCGGCGAGCGCGTCGAGCATGTCGGGCACATCGGCGAGGCGCGGCCAGTTGAACTGGATGTTCTGCCGCGTGGTCCAATGGCCATAGCCCTTGTCCCAACGGTCGGCGATCATCGCAAGCTGCCGCATCTGCGCGACGTTCAGCGTGCCATAGGGGATCGCCACCCGCAGCATATAGGCGTGCAGTTGCAGGTAGAGCCCGTTCATCAGCCGCAGCGGCCGGAACTCGTCCTCGGTCAGGCTGCCGTCGATACGCCGTTCGACCTGCCCGCGGAACTGGGCCACGCGGGCGCGCACAAAGGCCTCGTCGAAGTCATTGTAAACATACATCTGTCACACCTCGACTTGCTTGCCATGGGCATAGTTGGACGGACCGCGCATGCGGAACGCCTCGCGAAAATGGGTGGGTTCCGGCCCGTCGCGCCCGGCCTTCGCGTCGGCCAGATAGGCGCCGACGACGACGTTGCGCTGCGCCTGCGCGTGCAGCAGGCGGATGGCGGCATCGGCCTCGTCCTCGAGCAGCTCGGCCTCGCGCATGTCGCGCGTCCAGCGGTCATCGGCGGTAAGCCAGACCGCATCGCCTTCGATCAGGGCGTTGGCGGTGACGACCTTGGGGGTAAAGCGGGTCATGACAGGGCCTCGTTGAGGGGGGTGAGCGCCGGGTCGGCAGGCAGGCTGAGCGCGAGCGCCTCGCGCGGGGCGAGACCGTAGAAGATGATCGCCGGACCGGTGAGCGCCGCGTCGGTCAATGCGGGTTCGAGCCGGTCAAGTGTCACGGACAGCACGCGCTGGTCGGGCCGCGAGGCGTTTTCGACCACCGTGACAGGCGTCGCGGGATCGGCACCATGCATGAGCAGGCGGCCCTGCAGGAAACGCGCCGTCTTCTTGCCCATGTAGATCGCGGCGACCTCGCCGGGCCGCGCCAGCGCGCGCCAGTCATGTTCGGCAAAGCCGCGCGTGTCGTGCCCGGTGAGCGTGCGCAGCGAAGAATTGCGGCCACGGCTGGTCAGGCTCTGGCCGATTGCCGCAACAGCCGCCGAAGCGGCGGTGATACCCGGCACGATCCGCCACGACAGGCCGGCGGCCTCGCAGGCGGCGATTTCCTCGTCTAGGCGGCCAAAGACGGTGGGGTCACCTGCCTTGAGCCGCACCACATGCGCCCCGGCGCGGCCGTGCCGCACGATCAGCGCGTTGATGTCCGCCTGCGCCATCGCCGCGCCAAAGCCTTCCTTGCCGGCGTCGATCAGGATCGCCTCGCGCCGCGCCAGTTCGAGGATCTGCGGCGTCACCAACCGGTCGTGGATCACCACATCTGCGGTGTCGAGCGCCTTGCGCGCCTTGAGCGTCAGCAGGTCCGGGTCGCCGGGGCCCGCGCCGACAAGATCGACATGACCGACCCGGTCGCCGGCCGCGAGATGGTGTCCAAGCAGCAGGTCAAGCGCGACGTTGGCTCCCATTTCACCATGTTTGTCAATCGCCTGCGGGCCGGAGTTGAAGTAATAATCCGCCCAGAAGTCGCGCCGCCGGCGGCCCATCGGCAAGGCTTCGGCCGCATGGCGGAACGCCTTGCCCAGCCGGGCGAGCAGGCCCAGCGTGGGGGGGAGGCGCGTCTCGAGGTCGGCCTTGATCGCGCGGGCGAGGACCGGGGCGGCGCCTTCGGTCCCGATCGCCACCACGACCGGGTCGCGGTCCACGATGGCGGGCGTGATGAAGGCGCTGTCGGCGAGATTGTCCACGATATTGACCAGCGCGCCGTCGGCCCGGGCCAGTGCCGCGACGCGCGCATCCTCTGCCGCATCGTCATGGGCGGCATAGGCCAGCACCGCGCAGAGCGCATCACCGGGGCCGAAGGCACGGCGGACAAGGCGGATATGGCCCTCGGCCGCCAGTGCCTCGACCCCGGCATCGGGGGTGGCGGCAAAGACCGTGAGATGCGCCTCGGTCTTGCGCAGGAGCCGCAGCTTTGCCAGCGCGGTCTCTCCCCCGCCCGCGACAACGATGCGGCGGCCGGCGACGGCGAGGAAGATCGGGAAATGCTGCATCGGCGGCGGCTCACTGTCTGGCGGGTTCTGATGCCTGCAATATAGGATATTGTTCCTGTATTTGACCATTGCATCGCAGAGATAAGAACGTATGTTCGAAAATGCCGCCTGAGGCTGCTGAATGTTCGCAATCGGGGAGAAGTCTGGAATGGTGTTTCGACTGGATGAGGCTGACCGGAAAATCCTTGTGGAGTTGCAGCAAGATGCCAGCCGCTCGCTTGACGAGATCGCGCGCGCGGTGGGGTCGTCCAAGACGCCGGTCTGGAACCGGATCCGCAAGATGCGCGATGCAGGGATCATCCGGCAGCAGACGGTGATGCTCGATGCCGAGGCGCTGGGGTTCGAGGCGACATTCTTTGTGCTGATCCGCACCTCGGAGCATGAGGTGGACTGGCAACGCCGGTTTCTCGAGGCGCTGCGCGCCCGGCCCGAGGTGCAGGAGGCGCACCGGCTTGCGGGCGACATCGACTATATCCTCAAGGTGCGGGTGCGCAATGCGCGGGCCTATGACGCCTTTTACCAGGCGCTGATCGCGGAGGTGCGGGTGCATAATGTCACCGCTCTTCTGTCGATGGAGGAGATCAAATCGACGGTGGCCCTGCCTTTGTGAGGGCGGAGGGGGGCTCTGCCCCCCGGCCCTGCGGGCCTCCCCCCGGGATATTTCTGGCCAAAAGATGTCAGCAGGTGACGTGCAGGGCGTCGAGGCCGTGGAAGTGATAGACGTCGGCATAGGCGGGCGGGGTTGCGAGCGAGAGCCCGGGGCAGCGGGCGCGCAGGGTGGCCAGTGCTGCGCGCAGTTCGAGCCGGGCCAGGGGCGCGCCGACGCAGAAGTGGATGCCGGCGCCGAAGCTGGTGTTCTGCGGGCCGCGGCGGGTGGGGTCGAACCGGGTGGGGTCGAACCGGGCGGGGTCGAACCGGGCGGGGTCGAACCGGGCGGGGTCGGGCCAGGCGGCGGGGTCGCGGTTGGCGGCGGCGAGCAGGCAGGCGATCCGGTCGCCCCGGTGGAAGGGGTGGCCGAAGAGCGTGACATCCTCATAGACCCAGCGGGTGAACATGTGCAGCGGTGGATCGAAGCGGATGATTTCCTCGACGCAGAGGTCGGTGATGGGCGGGTTGCCATGCGCGAGCAGCGTTTTCACCCCATTGCCCAGCGTATGGACTGTCGCCTCGTGGCCGGCGTTCAGAAGCAGGATACAGGTGGTGACGAGTTCCTCGGGCGAGAGCCTTTCGCCGGCCTCTTCTGCCGCGATCAGCCGGGTGATCAGGTCATCGGCGGGGCGGCGGCGTTTTTCGGCGACATACTCGGTGATGAAGGCGGTAAAGGCGCGGGTGGCGGCGATGGCCGCGTCTTCGTCAGCGCGGGTGCGGCGGGCCTGATACATCGTCACCATGGCGTTGGACCAGGCGAGCAGGTCATCCGCGCGCTCTTCGGGCACGCCGAGGAGCCGGCAGATGATGATGACGGGGACCGGGCGCGCATAGGCGTCGAGCAGGTCGAACGGGCCTTGGGGGAAGCGGTCGATCAGGCGGTGGCAGAGATGTTCGATCTCGGGCTCGAGGTCCGCGATGCGGCGCGAGGTGAAGGCGCGCAGCACAAGGCTGCGCAGGCGGGTGTGGCGGGGCGGTTCGAGTTCGAGCATGGAATGCGCCTCGACCGCGTAGAACGGGGCGAGATGCGGCGCTATGGCGGGGGCGTGATCGGCCGGGGCCTCGCGCCCCAGGCGGCGGTCCTTGAGCAGGGCGGTGACGGCGCGGTGCGTCGTGGCGCAGGGCAGCGCATAGTCGTCCCAGAAAAACAGGTCGCCCGCGGCGCGGGCGCGGTCGTAGAACGGATAGGGGTTCTGCACGAACTCCGGGTCGGTGGGGGACTGCGCGAGGCGTTGCATCAGGCGGCTGAGAGGGCCGCGATGATGGGCGAGAAATCGGCGGCCTTGAGGCTGGCACCACCGACGAGCGCACCATCGACATCCGGCACGCCAAAGATCCCGGCCGCGTTGGCGGGTTTGACCGAGCCGCCGTAGAGGATGCGGAAACCGGTGCCCTCGGCGCCGAAGCGGGTGGTGAGGCCGGCGCGGATGAAGGCGTGGACTTCGGCGATCTGCTCGAGCGTGGGGACAAGGCCGGTGCCGATGGCCCAGACGGGTTCATAGGCGATGACGGTATTGGCGGCGGTGGCGGCGTCGGGCAGCGAACCGGCAAGCTGGCGGCCCACGATGGCAAGCGTCTCGCCCGCCTCGCGCTGCGCCAGTGTTTCGCCCAGGCAGACCACGGCGATCAGGCCCGCCGCATGGGTGGCGCTGGTCTTGGCCAGCACCTGCGCGTCGGTCTCGGCGTGGTCGGTGCGTCGTTCGGAATGGCCCAGGATCACATGGGTTGCGCCTGCGTCGGCAAGCATGGCGGCGGAAATGTCGCCGGTATGCGCGCCTTTGGCGTTGGCGTGGCAATCCTGCCCGCCCAGTGCCAGCGGATGGGCGCCACGTGTGGCGGCCATGCGGGCCAGCAGCGTGGCGGGCGGGCAGATCAGCAGGTCGATCGTGGGGGCAGGGTGCGCCGCCGTGAGCGCCGCGATCTCGGCCAGATCGGCGGCGGTGCCGTTCATCTTCCAGTTTCCGGCGGCGAGTTTGCGGCGCATGGTCGGTCTCCCTTTGCTGTGGCGCAGGGATAGCAAGGCGGCAGGCCGGGGGGAAGGGGGCAGACCCGCTCCGTTAGACTCGCCCCGTCAGACTTGAGCCGTCAGACTTGAGCCGTCAGACTTGAGCCGTCAGACCTGAGGCGTCAGACCTGAGGCGGTAGCCCTGAGGCGGTAGCCCTGAGGCGGCAGCCCTGAGCCATCACTCCTGAGCCGTCAGCTTTTCATCGAACTTGATCGATTCGCCGCAGCCGCAGGCATCGACCACATTGGGGTTGCGGAACTTGAAGGCCGATTCGAGCAGCGTCGTCTCGTAGTCTATCTCGGTGCCGAAGAGGAACATCTGCGCCATCGGCGCGATCATGACGCGCGCGCCGTCCGCCTCGACGATCTCGTCGAGCGGGTTGACCTCTGTCACATAGTCCATGGTGTATTCCATGCCGGCGCAGCCGCCCTTCTTGACGCCGATGCGCAGGCCCTGGTGGTTGTCGCGCGCCATCAGCCGCGCGATCTGGGCGGCGGCGCGGGGGGTGATGCTGACGGCCTGTTTGCCGGGAATGCCGAACATGGATGGGTCTCCTTTGCCGAAGAAGATAGGCGCTGGAGCCCGGCGGCTCAAGGGCCGGGGCGTCGGCGCCTCCGGCGGGAGTATTTGGGGCACAGAGAAGCCGCGGGTGTTCAACCGAAGAGGCCAGGCGGCTGTGGCCGCAGTCCGGGGAACACGGCCTCGGTGTCGGTCAGGCCCATGTGGCCGGTGAGCACCTCGGCCAGCACGTCGCGGTAGTCGGTCGTGACCGCGAGGTCGGCGCCTTCCTCGAGCGCCGCGTTGTGCAGGCCGGGCCAGCGGCCCAAGAGCCGGCCGCCGCGCGCCTGCGGGCCCAGCACCATCATCGCGCCGGCGCGGCCATGGTCGGTGCCGCCGCTGTCATTGGCACGCAGGCGGCGGCCGAATTCGCTCTGCACCACCACGCTCACATCCTGTTGCAGCGGGCCCAGGTCGCGCCAGAAGGCCATCAGCGCGCGTGACAGGCCCGAGAGGCGGGCGGCGAAGTCGCCCTCCTGATGCGCATGGGTGTCCCAGCCGCCGTAGTCCACCGTGGCGATCCGCAGGCCAAGCCCGGATTTGAGCGCTTGCGCGACGGTCAGCAGCGGCGACGACAGGTCGCTGTCCTCGGGGTAGGGGGTGGACGGCGCATAGCTGCGCATCGCGCCCGTATCGGCCTGCCAGAACCGATCCTGAAAGAGGCTCGACACCGACAGCAGTTCCTGGATCGTCGGCCCCAGCGTCGGGTGCACGCCAAAGCCCGCGGCAAGACGTGCGCGCAGCGCGGGGGCGAGCCAGTTGCCCGGCGCGAGCATCAGTTCCGACAGGTCGGGGGCCACGGCGGCGCGGCTGCCGCGCAGGCTGTCGGGCAGGGAGGTGCCGACAGCCAGCGCGGGCAGCGGGCCGCCGGGCCGGACATGGGCGAGCCAGCGGCCAAGCCAGCCACCGGCGGCGGCGCCTTCCGCCGCGCGTTCGATCCGCGCCTCGGCGTCGAAGTGGCTGCGCGTCGCCTCGCGCAGGCCGGTTGCGTGCAGCAGGCTCAGGTCGCCCGCGTGAAACAGCGTGCCCAGGTCCACCGCCAGGGGGTGCAGGCGGAAATCGACATCGGCGAGCCCGTCGCCCAGCGCGACCCCTGCGCCATCGCCCTTGCGCAGGACGCGCAGCGCTTCGGGGCGGGCGGCGATATAGTCGGGGTCGGCGGTGGGGCTTACGAGGTTGAGCGCATCGGCGCCGCCCCGCAGGAAGATCACCACAAGGACTGGTTCGGCCATCTCGGGCGCCCCTCTCAGCGGAACAGGAATTGGGGCGAGAGTGCCGCCATGGCGATCGCCACCGTGGAATAGTCGTGCCGGCCCTGGGCATCGGTCGGCAGCGGCTGGTCGGCGGGGATGTCGAGCGTCGCGAACATCTCCTGCAGGCGGTCGCCGGGCGCGCCTTGCAGCCGCGTGGCCCAGAAGCCGGCGAGGTCGCCCAGCCTGCGCACCTCGGCCGGCACCGCGCTGCCGATGGGGACCGCAGTGGCGCCGAACCAGTCGTCATGGGCACTCAGCGCCAGGTCCACCAGCCGCAGGATCACGGTCGAGGTCTGCCAGTCCTCGCTGCGGTCGGCGTGGCCGGTGGGCGGCGGGAAAGTGTGCTGCATCCAGCCGGCGCGCGACAACTGCCAGTGATAGCTGTTCTCGGGCGACACCACCTTGGCACCGCTTGCGCGGTAGAGCGCGGCGAGGTATTCGAAGGGGCGGCGCAGCTTGCCCGGTGGTGCGGCAAAGGCGGGGTCGGCCACCAAAGCGCGGATCACCTGTGCGATCTGGTCGGGCGCCGTGGCCTGCGCGACAAAGACCTCTGCCAGCCGGTCCACAAGCGCGGGGTCGGGGTCGTCGGCGAGCAGGCGGCGCGCGATCTTGGTGCAGATGAACCGCGCCGTGCCGGGATGTGTGGCGAGCAGGTCGAGCACCTCTTCCCCATCGGCCAGCGGCGCGCGGTTGGGGCTGAATTCGCGGCCCAGCACACGCTTTTGATAGGGGTCGTGCCAGCCATCGACATAGTGAAAGCGCAGGGTGCGCGGCGCCTCGGACCCTTCCGCGAGCCAGCGGCCATCGCCCACCGACCAGCCGGTAAAGGCGCGGGCGACCTCATACACATCCTCGTCGATATAGCCCTCGGCCAGCCCCGCGGCCGCGCCGGGCACATCGGACCAGCGGTTGTAGCGGTCGTTGAGGTAGTGGCCCGCGCCCAGCGTATGCAGTTCCAGCAGTTCGCGGGCAAAGTTCTCGTTGGCGGGCGAGGCGCGGCTCTCGTCGTTGTTGAGGTAGTAAAGCATCGCCGGCGCGCGCGCGACCTCGCCCAGCATGGCGCGGAAATTGCCCAGCGCATGGTCACGCAGCATCGCGTCATAGGCGGGAAAGCTGATCGCGACATATTCGTTCTTATGCGCGTGGACGTTGAAATGGTCGTGCCAGAACTGCGTCATCACCTCGCGCAGTTGCGCGGGCGCATGGACGGCGCGCACCAGGGCGGCGGCGATCACCTCATCGGCGGGGCGCGCGCGCTCTGCGTAATGCATCGGCCGTTCCCAGTCGATCAGCGGCAGCAGCGTCGCGGGGTCGGCGGTGAGCGCGGCAAGCGGGCGCATCTCGTCCATCGCGCTCCAGCGGTAGTCCTCGCCCTGGTCCCCCGCCTCGTAGCTGATGCGCAGGCGCAGGTCTGCCAGGCGGGCGTCGAGGTCTGCGTCCTGCGCGGGCCGGGCAAGCTGGTCATCGAGCCAGGCCGCGCGCCCCAGCGCGGCGAGGGCGGCACGGCTGTCAGGTGTCGCGCCAAAGGTCAGGCGGTTGAGCATGACCTCGGCGGGATCGGCCGCCATGGCCTCGGCGGCAGAGGGGCGCAGCGCCCAAGTGGCAAGTGACGCAGCGAGGGCAGAGCGCAGGAACTGGCGGCGGTTGAACATCGGGCACCCGGGCTATGACGGGCCACAACCACCCGACGCCCTGCAACTGAGCCTCAGCACCGGCCGTCAGAAAAGGGGAATTTGGCGCACCCGGCGCGGATCCGGCCATTCCTTGCCGATGCGCGGCCTTCTACATGAAGCCCAGTTCGAGTTTGGCCTCGTCCGACATCATGTCCATGCCCCATTGCGGCTCCCAGGTCAGGTTGACCTCGACCTGCTTGACGCCGGCGACCGGCTCGATCGCCGAGGCGACCCAGCCGGGCATCTCGCCTGCCACGGGGCAGCCGGGGGCGGTCAGTGACATGGTGATGGCGACCGCGTTCTCGGCGTTGATGTCGATCGTGTAGACCAGCCCCAGGTCGTAGATATTCACCGGGATCTCAGGGTCATAGACCGTGCGGCAGGCCTCGACCACGGCGTCATAGAGCGGGTGATCCGTGCTCGACGGGGCGATCAGCGGTGTGCCTTCGATCTGGGGGGTGGTGTTGTTCATCGGGGCCTCGACTGCGCATCGGACAAGCCGTATGCAAATCCTGACCGATTATATAGGGAAGCGCGCTGCGAGGTAAAGAGCGGGTATCACCGCGGCGGCGGGCGCTTTGCCGCGCCGCTTGCCCGCAGGGGCCGAAGCGGTTAGAGGCTGCGCGATGAGCCGCTTTTCATTCGCCCTTCACGCCACCGACGGCGCCGCGCGCAGTGGGGTCATCAGCACGCCGCGCGGCGCGATCCGCACGCCCGCCTTCATGCCCGTGGGCACCGCCGCCACGGTCAAGGCGATGCTGCCCGAAAGCGTGGCCGCGACCGGCGCCGATATCCTGCTGGGCAACACCTACCACCTGATGCTGCGCCCCACGGCCGAGCGGATCGCACGGCTCGGTGGCCTGCACCGCTTCATGAACTGGGACCGGCCGATCCTGACCGACAGCGGCGGTTTTCAGGTGATGAGCCTCGCGGGGCTGCGCAAGCTGACGGAAGAGGGCGTGCGCTTTGCCAGCCATATCGACGGGTCAAAGCACATGCTCACGCCCGAGCGCAGCATGGAGATCCAGCGCCTGCTGGGGTCCGACATCGTGATGTGTTTCGATGAATGCCCCGCGCTGCCCGCGCCCCTCGAGGAGGTCGCGCGCGCCACCCATCTGTCGATGCGGTGGGCGCAGCGGTCGCGTGACGCCTTTGGCGACCGGCCGGGGCATGCGCTCTTCGGCATCCAGCAGGGTGGTGTGACACCTGAACTTCGGGCTGAAAGTGCCGGGAAACTCAGGGAAATCGGCTTTGACGGTTATGCCGTCGGCGGCCTTGCCGTGGGCGAGGGGCAACAGGCGATGCTGGGCGTGCTCGACTATGCGCCCGCGATGCTGCCGGTGGACAAGCCGCGCTATCTGATGGGCGTGGGCAAGCCCGACGACATCGTCGAGGCCGTGGCGCGCGGCATCGACATGATGGACTGCGTGCTGCCGTCACGATCGGGCCGCACCGGACAGGCCTGGACGCGGCGCGGTCAGGTCAACATCAAGAACGCCCGCCATCAGGACGACCCCCGCCCGCTGGACGAGACCTGCACCTGCCCGGCCTGCCGGGGCTATAGCCGTGCCTATCTGCACCATGTGTTCCGCGCCGGCGAGATGATCGCGGGCATGCTGCTCACCTGGCACAACCTGCATTATTATCAAGAGCTTATGGCGGGCATGCGCGCGGCGATCGCAAATGGATCCTTTGCCGCCTTTCGCGCCGATTTCCACAGCCTGCGCGCGCAGGGCGACATCGAACAGCTTTAGCCTAGCAGCGCAATTCGCGGTCGCGCAGGCCGGTTTCGACCAGCAGGCAGCGGTTGCGCGCCTCATAATAATAGCCGCTCGCATACCAGCGCACGGCTTCGGCCTCGTCGCCATTGGCCACGATCCAGGCGCCGCGCAGATAGCGGCCGGCGAACATCAGATTGGTTTCCGCATCCAGCAACTCGGGCGCCGGGCCGCGATGGCCCATCTGGCGCGCGGTCTCGGGCAGGATCTGCATCAGCCCGTAATAGGGCCCGTTGCGCGCGGCGGGGTTATAATCGCTCTCGCGCTGGATCACACGGTGCAGGAGCGATTCGGGGATGCCGTGGACCTCGGCATATTTGCGCACAAGGCGGCGCATTTCGGGCGTCTCGCCGGGGTAGAGGTTGCCGGGCACGGCTGTCGCGGTGTCGGGGCCAGGCCGGGCACAGGCGGCAAGCGCGCCCAGCATCAGGACAAGCGCCGCGCGGCGGGTGGGGAATGGTGTCATCGGTTGCTCGTCAGTCGGATGGTCCCCGGATCAGGCCGATCCGGTCCATGAAGCTTTCCAGTTCCGCGCGCCCCTTGTCAAACCCGCCCGCCTTGAGCGCGTCGAAACCGGCGCGAAGCCGCGCCTTTTCCGGCCCCTTGCAATCGTTCCAGGGCCGCCCTTGCAACGCCATGTGCAGCACATAATAGCCGATGAAATGCGGCCTCTCGCCGTTTTCAAGCAGCCTTGCATAGGCGGCGTCCGCGCCAAGCGCGCGCAGGTCTTCGGCCGTGGTGATCCCGGCCCTGATGAATGCGGCCTCGGTCGCGGGGCCCAGATTGGGGATCGAAGAGATGGCGGACATGCCGCGAGCCTAGTCGCAGGGCAAAAAAAGGGCCAGAGGGGAGCGGCGCAAGGGAGGAGGAGGCGCCGCGTCACCCGTCTGGCCATTTTCCCGCGTGACGCCCAGGGAGGAGGGCGACCTGCGGGTCGTTGTGTTGCGGGACGGGGCTAGATGCTCGCCAGATCCCGGAATACGACCGGCCCCGGCGGCGGGGCAACCGGCGCCTGCGCGGCAGGCACGGGTGGGCGGGGTTGCGAAACGCCGCCAATGTCCTCGCGGACGGGGGATGCGGTTGCCATATGCTCTGTCCTCGTTCGTGTCGGTTGTTCTTGGGCCGGGTCGGTTGCCCCCGGCCGATTTGGCTGGCCGTTTCGGTCATCCTGCCACGGAAATCAAGCGCTGTGGTGGCGCAAATGCGGCAGGAATGTGGCGCCCGGCGGGATGCGATTTGCGCCTGTTCCTGACTTATGTCGTTCCCATACCCCGCTGTCCGCATTAGTATGAGGCTGCAATGCATTGATCCGACATGCCATTCGACAGGCAGAGATTGACCGGAAGGACCACAGCACCATGAAGATCGCAGTCATCGGCACCGGCTATGTCGGGCTTGTCTCTGGCGTTTGTTTTTCCGATTTCGGGCATGAGGTGACCTGTGTCGATCTCGACGCGGCCAAGGTCGCGCGGCTCGATCGCGGCGAGGTGCCGATCTACGAGCCCGGCCTCGACACGGTCATGGCGCGCAATGTGGCGGCGGGGCGGCTGCGCTTTACCACTGACCTGCGCGCAGCGGTGGCGGGGGTCGATGCGGTCTTTGTCGCGGTCGGCACGCCCACGCGGCGCGGCGATGGCCACGCCGACCTCACCTATGTGATGGCCGCTGCCCAAGAGGTCGCCCATGCGCTCACCGGCTATGCCGTTGTCGTGACCAAATCGACCGTGCCCGTCGGCACCAACCGCAAGATGGCCGAGGTGATCCGCGCCGCCCGGCCCGATGCCGATTTCGACGTCGCGTCGAACCCGGAATTCCTGCGCGAAGGGGCGGCGGTCGATGACTTCATGCGCCCCGACCGGGTCGTGGTGGGGGTCGAGAGCGACCGCGCGCGGCAGGTCATGGGCGACATCTACCGCCCGCTGTTCCTGCGCGATTTTCCCATTGTCTATACCGATCTGGAAAGCGCGGAGATGATCAAATACGCCGCCAATGCCTTTCTGGCGACCAAGATCAGCTTTATCAACGAGATCGCGGCGCTGTGCGAACGGGTCGGCGCGGATGTGAAGGCGGTGTCGCGCGGCATGGGCCTCGACGGGCGGATCGGCAACAAGTTTCTTCATGCCGGGCCGGGCTACGGCGGGTCATGCTTTCCCAAGGATACCCGCGCGCTGGCGCGCACCGGGCAGGAACATGGCGTGCCCTTGCAGATCACCGAAACCGTGATCCGGGTGAATGACGACATCAAACACCGGATGGTGGACAAGATCACCGACCTGTGCGGCGGCGCGGTGAATGGCAAGGTCATCGCGGTGCTGGGCGTGACCTTCAAGCCCAACACCGACGACATGCGCGAGGCGCCGAGCCTGACCATCGTGCCGGCGCTGGTGGGGGCGGGGGCGCAGGTGCGCGTGGTCGATCCGCAGGGCGAACGGGAAGGGCGGCTCATGCTGCCGGGGGTTGAGTGGATGGCCAGTGCCTATGCCGCCGCCGATGGCGCCGATGCGGTGGTGATCCTGACCGAATGGAACGAGTTCCGCGCGCTCGACCTGCGGCGGCTGGCGGGCAACGGCGGCGCGCGGGTGCTGGCCGACCTGCGCAACATCTACAGCCGCGCCGATGCCCTTGCGGCGGGCTTTGCCGCCTATGATGCGGTGGGACGCTAGGCGCGCCGCACGGTTGATGGTTGTGTCCGCAGGGTGATCCGCGCTATCGGCTACAGGTCGCGGCGGCCGGACCGGCCGCGACGCGCGGCCTCCTGATGTTCCTGACCGAAAGCCACACCCGATGACCGATCTGCCCGGCGTTCCCGCAGCCCTTGCCCGCGCCCTTGCCGACAAGGGCTATGCCACGCTCACTCCGGTGCAGGAGGCGATGTGCGACCCTGCGCTCGCCGGGCGTGATGTGCTGGTCTCGGCGCAGACCGGGTCGGGCAAGACGGTGGCCTTTGGCCTTGCCATGGCGGCGGGGCTGCTCGACGGCAGGGATCGCTTTGCTGCGGCGGCGGTGCCGCTCGCGCTCATCATCGCGCCGACGCGAGAGCTGGCGTTGCAGGTGCAGCGCGAGCTTGACTGGCTCTACGCCCCCACGGGTGCCGTGATCGCAAGCTGCGTGGGCGGCATGGACATGCGGGCAGAGCGGCGCGTGCTCGACCGGGGCGCGCATATCGTGGTGGGCACGCCGGGGCGGATCAAGGACCATATCCTGCGCACGTCGCTCGACCTTTCGGGGTTGCAGGTGGCGGTTCTGGACGAGGCGGACGAGATGCTCGACCTGGGGTTCCGCGAGGATCTGGAGTTCATCCTGCAGGCCGCACCCGAGACGCGACGCACGCTGCTCTTTTCCGCCACCGTGTCACGCGGGATCGCCGCGCTGGCCAAGGACTATCAGCGCGACGCCGTGCGCGTGGCGACCGAGGCGGAACGCGAGCAGCATATCGACATCGAATACCGCGCGATGGTCGTGGACAATGCCGACCGTGAAAACGCCATCGTCAATGTGCTGCGCTACTACGAGGCAAAGAATGCGCTGGTCTTTTGCGGCACGCGGGCGACGGTCAACCACCTGACGGCACGCTTCAACAATCGCGGCTTTGCCGTGGTGGCCCTGTCGGGAGAGCTGTCGCAATCCGAGCGGACGAATGCGCTGCAGGCGATGCGCGACGGGCGCGCGCGGGTCTGTGTGGCGACTGACGTGGCCGCGCGGGGCATCGACCTGCCGGGGCTCGAACTGGTCGTGCATGCCGATCTGCCCACCAACCGCGAGACGCTGCTGCACCGTTCCGGCCGCACCGGGCGGGCGGGCAACAAGGGGGTGTCGGCGCTGATCGTGCCGCACAACGCGCGCAAGAAGGCCGAGCGCCTCTTGGCCGCAGCCGGCGTGTCGGCCGGCTGGGGGCCTGCGCCTTCGGCCGAGGAGGTGACGCGGCGCGATACCGAGCGGCTGCTGGCCTCGCCGATCTTTGCCGCACCCGGGACGGCCGCCGAGGCCGATCTGGTGGCGCTGCTGCTCTCGGCCTTCACGCCAGAGGCGATCACCGCGGGTTTCGTGCGCCAGTACATGGCCGCACGCTCTGCCCCCGAGGACCTGCGCGCGGCTGACAGCAAGGCGCCGGTGCGGCTCGATGCGGCCAATTCCGTCTGGATCAGCGTGGCGCTGGGGGCGGCGCAAGGGGCCGAGCCGCGCCGCCTGCTGCCGATGCTCTGCCGCGCGGGCGACCTCACGCGCGGCGATATCGGCGCGATCCGGGTGCAGGACCATGAGACGCTGGTGCAGTTGAGCGCCGCAAGCGCCGACCGGTTCTGGAAGGCGATCGGACCGGAGGCGCGTATCGAGGGTGGGGTCGCCGTCACCCGCCGCGACGATGCGGCGAAGTCCGGCCCCGCCACGCCTGCGCCGGCCACACCGCGCCCGGCTACGGTGACACGCTTGTCGCCGCCCGCCCAGGTCGAGCCGAGCCCCGAACAACAACGCCCCGAACAACAGCGTCCCGTGCAGGTCGATGCGCCCGCACGCGCACCGGCACCGGCACCCGCACCGGCGGCCGGGCCGGACCCGGCACGCCAGACCCGCCCCGACGCGCCGAAGCCGCGGCGTGACGGCCCAGCGCCCGGTGGGCCGAAACCCCATGCCCGCGGCCCGCGGCCCCCCCGCGACGACGCCAGATCCGCCGCACCCAAACCACCGCGGGCCCCGCGCAAACCCGGCCAACTGGCGGCACGCCCCGCCGCGGATGTCGCACCCGGTGCCGTCACCGAATACCGAGCCCGCCCGCAGGCCGACGCGCCGGGCCGCCCGGCTGCGGGCAAGCCACGCTTCAAGAGCAAGGGGCCGGGCATGGGCTTTGAGGGGCGCAAACCCGGTGCTGGAAAGCCGGGTGGCAAACCGGGGCACCGGCCCGGCGACAAGCCCGGCGGCACCAAGCCCCCGGGCAAAGGCTGACCGCCGCGCGGGTCAAAATTCTTCGTACGAAGAATTTTCAAAGAATTTTCGTACGAAAATTCTTGGCTCCGCGCGCTAGAGCATGTCCGTCATCACCCGGTCGCCCGGGCGAGCGGCAAAGCCGACCTTGCTGCAAAACGCCATGGCGGCTGCGTCCGCATCGCTCAGCCGCACATTCAGCGCCCTGACCCCGCCTTGCGCGAGCGACACCGCCACCGCATGGAGCACCTCGGTCCCGATGCCGCGCCGCCGCACCGAGGGGCGCACAAAGACATCCTCGATCCATCCCTCGAGCCCCGCCAGCGCCACCGACCAGCCGAACGCGACAACGACATAGCCCAGCGGCGCCCGCTGCGGTCCGATCAGCCAGACCGCGCCATGCGGGCTGCCGTCGAGCAGAGGCCGCACCGCCTTGCGCCGATGGGCATCGTCAAAAGTCAGGGCGCGCTCTGCATGGCCGCGCGCCATCAACGCCACAAGTGCCTCGATGTCATCGGGCCGGGCCAGGTGGATGGCGGTGCTCACAGCCGCGCCAGCCTCTCGGCCAGGAGCGCATAGAAGCCTTCGGCGGCGATCTCCCCCATGAACTTCGCGTTGCGGGGCCGGTTGGTGATGCCCCACCAATCCGCGACCGTCATGCCAAGTGTCAGTTCGGACGCGGTTTCGATCTCGACGTTGATCAGACGACCGGTAAAGAGTTCGGGCCGGATCAGGAAGGCGATCACGCAGGGGTCATGCAGCGGTGCCCCCTCCGAGCCGTATTTCTCCATGTCGAAGCGTTCGAAAAAATCTGTCCAGGCCGCGACATGATCGCCCACCGTGCTGCCCATCGCGCGGAACGCGTCGATCCGTTCGCGCGTGGTGAGCGCCTTGTGCGTCACATCGAGCGGCATCACGGTCAGCGGCACGCCAGCGCCAAAGACGATCTTCGCGGCCTCGGGATCGACAAAGATGTTGAATTCGGCCGCCGGCGTGATGTTGCCCACCTCGAAATAGGCCCCGCCCATCAGCACGATCTGCGCCACGCGGCCGATCACGTCCGGCGCGCGCTCAAAGGCGGTGGCGACATTGGTGAGCGGCCCCAAGGGGCAGAGCGTGACGGTGCCGGGCGCCTCGCGCCGCAACGTCTCGATGATGAAATCCACCCCATGCTGCGCCTGAAGCGGCATCGTCGGCTCCGCCATCGGTGGCCCGTCGAGGCCGGTCTTGCCATGCACATGCTCCGCCGTGACCAGCGGCCGCGCAAGCGGCCTGTCGCAGCCGGCAAAGACCTTGACGTCGCGCCGCCCGGCCAGTTCGCAGACGATCCGCGCATTGCGCTCGGTGAGCGCGAGGGGCACGTTTCCGGCCACCGCCGTGATGCCCAGCACCTCGATCTCTTCGGGGCTGGCCAGCGCGAGAAGGATCGCCACGGCATCGTCCTGGCCGGGGTCGGTGTCGATGATGATCTTGCGCGGGGTCATGGCGATCCTGTCTGGCTGGCGTGTTGGGCGGCACCAAATCAGGATTGCCGGGGGGAATCCAGCCTTTGCGGTCGCGTCCTGCGCGGGCCGGTCCCGGCGCCGACGGCGGTGCCTTGCCGATGGGCGGCCGCGGCGCCGGTCATCTCTTGCCGAGATGGCGCGCGCCGGCCGCATTGCGCAAGGCGCCGCCGGTCGTCGAAGGCCATTTGCGCCCGACCCCGCCGAGATCGGCCAACGGGTCCGCCATGGCTGGCGTCAGGGCAGGGGCCCGCGCAGAACAGTCAGCGAGGTCGCAACGACCTCGTCCATGTCCCCTGAAACAGGAGTTTCATCCATGACACCCAAATCCCGCAACCTGATGGCGGTCCTTGTCCTGTGCGGCGGCGCGTTCGCAGCGCTGCCCGCTCTGGCGCAAGAGCCCGATGCGGCGATCGATGTGAACGGCGACGGTTTCTACAGCTTTCCCGAGATGCTCGCCGTCTATGCCGACATGACCGAGGAGGGCTTCAGAACGATCGACGCCAACGGCGATGGCCTGATCGACATGGAGGAGTTCGCCGCCGCAACCGAGGCGGGCCTGCTCACACCGCCCGAAGGCTGACCAGAACGGCCCGGGCCGCGCTAAATGCGGGCCGCGCTCAAGCTTGGCCGAACTCAAGCCTGGCCGCGCTAAATCCGGGCCCATATCTGGCCCAGACCGGGCCCATATCAGGCCCGGATCATGCCCGGATCAGGCCCGGATCAGGCCCGGGCCGCCCCCACCCAATTCCATCCCCGGATGCGCGGGGGCGGCCGTCAGTGCTTTGCGGCGGCGCCGCGCGACAATGCTGCAACACCGGTGCGCGCGACCTCGCGCAAGCCCAGCGGCCGCATCAGCTCGGCGAAGGCATCGATCTTTTCGCTGGTGCCGGTGATCTCGAACACAAAGCTCTCGAGCGTCGAATCGACCACATTGGCGCGAAAGATGTCGGCCAGCCGCAGGGCCTCGACGCGCGCATCGCCTTTGCCGGCCACCTTGAACAGGCCCAGTTCGCGCTCGACCGCCGGCCCTTCGGCGGTGAGGTCGATCACCTCGTGCACCGGCACGATGCGGCCCAGTTGCGCCTCGATCTGGTCGATGACATGGGGCGTGCCGCGCGTCACGATGGTCATGCGCGAGCGGTGGCCGCTGTGATCGATCTCGGCCACGGTCAGGCTTTCGATATTGTAGCCCCGCCCGGAGAACAGACCGATGACACGGGCCAGCACGCCGGGTTCGTTTTCGACCACGATGGCCAGCGTGTGCCGCTCTTCCACGCTGCTGTGCGTGTCGCGCAGGTTGTAGGCGGAGTGGCTCGTCGAGCCTTTCTTGATCTTCAATGCCGACATCGGTCGCATCCCTCTTCCATTCGCGCGCCAAGATTTTTCGTACGAAAAATCTTTGAAAAATCTTCGTACGAAGATTTTTTGCCTACACCATCACCGCCCCGCCGGCCCCGATCGCGCCCTTGGTCGAGGCCTCGCCCAGCAACATCTCGTTATGCGCCTTGCCCGAGGGGATCATCGGAAAACAGTTCTCGTGCTTGGCGACAAGGCAGTCAAAGATCACCGGGCCGGGATGGGTGATCATCTCCATGATCGCGTCATCCAGCGTCTCCGGGTCGCTGCAGCGGATCCCCTTTGCGCCAAAGGCCTCGGCCAGCTTGACGAAATCGGGCAGGCTCTCGGACCAGCTATGCGAATAGCGCTCGCCGTGCAGCAACTCCTGCCATTGCCGCACCATGCCCAGGCGTTCGTTGTTCAGGATGAACTGCTTGACTGGCAGCCGGTATTGCACCGCCGTGCCCATCTCCTGCATGTTCATCAGCCAGGACGCCTCGCCCGCCACGTTGATCACCAGCGCATCGGGATGCGCAAGCTGCACGCCGATCGAGGCGGGAAAGCCATAGCCCATCGTGCCCAGCCCGCCGGAGGTCATCCAGCGGTTGGGCGCGTCAAATCCGAGGTATTGCGCCGCCCACATCTGGTGCTGGCCGACCTCGGTGCAAATATAGCGGTCATGCGCCTTGGTCAGTACCTCGAGCCGTGACAGCGCATATTGGGGTCGGATCACCGGGCCGGATTGTTCGAACCGCAGGCAGTCGATGGCGCGCCAGTCGCGGATCTGGTCCCACCAGCGGGCCACCGCCTCGCGGTCGGTCACGCCGCCGCGCGCCGTCCATGCGGCCAGCAGGTCCTCGAGCACATGCGCGACATCGCCCAGGATCGGGATATCGACCCGGATCACCTTGTTGATCGACGAGGCGTCGATGTCGATATGCGCCTTTTTCGAGCGCGGCGAAAAGGCGTCGATCCGTCCGGTGATGCGGTCGTCGAACCGCGCGCCGATGTTGATCATCAGGTCGCAGTCATGCATCGCCATATTGGCCTCGTAAAGGCCGTGCATTCCCAGCATCCCCAGCCAGTTCTCGCCCGAGGCGGGGTAGGCGCCAAGCCCCATCAGGGTCGAGGTGATCGGAAAGCCCGTCGCCGCCACCAGGTCGCGCAGCAGGCGGCTCGCGGCGGGGCCGGAGTTGATGACGCCGCCGCCAGTGTAGAACACCGGCTTTTTCGCCTTTTCCATCGCCTTGACCAGGGCCGCAATGGCCTCCGCGTCGCCCTTGAGCCGCGGCTGGTAGAGCGAGGGGCGGCTGCCCTTGGGGGTGTAGGTGCCGGTGGCGAATTGCACATCCTTGGGGATGTCGATCAGCACCGGGCCGGGGCGGCCCGATGTGGCCACGTGAAACGCCTCGTGGATCGTGGCAGAGAGCTTGTCGGTCTCCTTGACCAGCCAGTTGTGCTTGGTGCAGGGGCGGGTGATGCCGACCGTATCGGCCTCCTGGAACGCGTCCGAGCCGATCATGAAGGTCGGCACCTGGCCGGTCAGAACGATGATCGGGATCGAGTCCATCAGCGCATCGGTCAGACCCGTCACCGCATTGGTCGCCCCTGGGCCCGAGGTGACAAGCGCCACGCCGGGCCGTCCGGTCGAGCGCGCATAGCCTTCGGCCGCATGCACCGCCGCCTGTTCGTGCCGCACGAGGATATGCTGGATGTCGGACTGCTGGAAGATCTCGTCATAGATTGGCAGCACCGCGCCGCCGGGATAGCCAAAGATCGTCGTCACCCCCTGGTCGCGCAGGGACTGGACCACCATCTGCGCCCCGGTCATCTCGCGGGTTTCGGCCATCTTGCGTGTCATTGTCGCCTCTCCGTCCATCCGTCTCACCTGCCTTGCGCATAAAAAAGCCCCCGGTTTTCGGGGGCGCATGGGAACCTCACTGGGTCAACCGTCACCGGCCCATGCGCATCCTCACCCGTCCTACAAGAATATCGACCATCTGCTGGCACCTTCTCTTTGCGTGGGCGGACCATATGCATGCCCATTGCCGGGCGTCAACCGGGCTTCGTGGATAATATGTCGCAATTCGACGTTTTGCCGCAACTTTCTTTCTGCGGATCAGGCGCCGGTGCCCTGCAACACGCCGTGTTCCATCGCATAGCGCGTCAGCCCGGCGGTCGAGGAGATGCCCAGCTTGCGCTTGATGTTCTTGCGATGGGTCTCGACCGTGCGCACCGAGATGCCAAAGACCAGCGCCACCTCCTTGTTCGACTGCCCCTGGGCCAGTTGCAGCAGGATCGACTGCTCGCGCGAGGTGAGCGGCTCGCGCCCGTCCGTACTGCGCGGCTCGAGCGAGCCCTGCGCGCCGGTGCACAGGTAGCGCTGGCCCGCCATGACCGTGTCGATGGCGATGCGGACCTCTTCGGTCGGCACGTCCTTGAGCACATAGCCCATCGCGCCATGCGCCAGCGCGGTCGAGATGTATTCGGCGCTGTCATGCATCGACAGGATCAGGATGCGCGTCTGCGGCCGGCGTTCGAGGATGATTTCGGTCGCGGTCAGCCCGTTCATCACCGGCATGTTGAGGTCGAGCAGCATCACATCGGGCGCCAGCCGCACCACGGCGTCAATCGCCTCCTGCCCGTTGCACAGGGTGCCCACGACATTGATGTCCTCATAGGTCTCGAGGATCGCCTGGATGCCCTCGGCCACCATCGGGTGATCGTCCACGATGACGACGCGGATCTGCGGTCTGGCTGTCATGCGCTCTCTCTGTTGCGGCTTTCGGGGGGGAGCATGTGGCTGAGCGGGACCTGCGCCGTGATCACGGTGCCCGCCTCGGTCGACATGATGCGCAGCCTGCCGCCAAGCTGTTCCATCCGTTCGGACATGTTGCGCAGGCCCAGACCGCCGCCGGCGGCGGACTGGTGGCGATTGCCGGGCAGGCCCTCCATGCCGCGGCCGTTGTCGCTGATCCGCAGGATCGCGCCGTTGCGGTCGCCGCGGATGCTCAGCGTGACCTTGCTCGCCTTGGCATGGCGTTCGATATTGGTCAGCGCCTCCTGCGCGATGCGGTAGAGCGCGATCTTGGCCTCCTGGTCGAGCCTGTTGCGAAACACCACCGTTTCGAACTGCACCTCGATCCCGGTGCGGGTGCGGAAATCGTCGGTCAGCGTCTTGAGCGCGGGGCCAAGCCCGAGATCGTCGAGCACGCCGGGGCGCAGGTCGCGGCTGATGCGGCGCACCTCCTGGATCGCGCCGCTGAGCGAGGCGATCCCCTTGTCGAGGCTCTCGCCCGCGCGCGTGTCGTTCAGTAACAGCCGCCGGCGCGCCAGTTCGAGCGCGTAGCGCACGCCGACCAGGATCTGGCTGATGCTGTCGTGCAGCTCGCGCGCGACGCGGCCGCGCTCTTCTTCCTGGGTGTCGATCACGCGCTGGGTGAGGTCCTTGAGCTTGCCATCCGCGAGCCGCCGTTCGCGCATGTTGAGCAGCAGCCCCGACAGGAACACGACCAGCAGGGCCACGATCGCGATACCCGCGATGTAGAAAGTCGTCTGGCGCGCGCGCGCCTCGACTTCGGCACGGGCAGAGGCGACGGTGTCGAGCACTTCGTCGATGAAGATCCCCGTGCCCACGACCCAGCGCCAGTCCTGCAGACCATTGACATAGACGATCATCCGGCCGGTTTCGCCGGTCGTGGGCTTGGGCCAGTCAAAGGTGTGATAGCCGCCGCCCGCGCGCGCTATGCGGATCAGCTCGTCCGTGATCGGCGTGCCGCGCGCATCGGTCAGCCCCAGCCAGTTGCGGTTGATCAGATGCGTCTGGCGCGGCGCGACGAGGTTGTTGCCGTCATAGTCGAACACAAAGAAATAGCCGTCGGGTCCGTAGAGCATCGAGGAGAGGATGCGCGTCACCTCGAGCTTGGCGCGCGCGTCGTCGGGGCCGGCGCGACCGTAGATGTTCACAAAGGCCGTGCGCGCGATGGACAGGTAGTTCTTGAGCTCTTCGCGCTTGGCCTCGATCAGTTGCACCTCGAGCGCCGCGATCTCGCGATCGGCAAGCTGGCGCGACTGATAGCTCACCACAAAGGCAATCAGCGTCACCGCGGCGACAAGCGGCAATGTGGCGAGAAGGAAAACCTTCTTGCGATAGGTGAGCGACAGGCTCTGCGCGAGTCGCCCCACGGTGCGTGCGGCCAGGGCGGTCATGGTGATTCGATACGCCGGATCAGCGCGCGAATCAAAGTGCAATGCAGCGGGGCCGGGGCCTGTTAGCGCTGCCAGCGCGCCAGAACCTGTCGCGAGACGGGCAAAATACGCAATACTCGGTATTCCCGAACCAACGGCGCGGCGCTAGTATCCGCCATCACCAACGACCGCGCCCAGGGAGAGGGCAGGTCAAACATCCTTGGGAGGATACCGGATGGATCGTCGCTCGTTTCTGAGAACCTCGGCGCTTGGCGGCTCGGCCGCGGCGGCCAGTGCGCTGGCAGCGCCTGCCTATGCGCAGGGCAACCGCACGCTGACCATGGTCACCACCTGGGGCCGTGGCCTTGCCGGTGTGCATGACGGCGCGCAGCGCGTGGCCGACACCATCACCGCGATGACCGATGGCCAGCTGACGGTTGACCTCAAGGCCGCGGGCGAGCTTGTGGGCGCCTTCGAGGTGTTCGACGCCGTGACCTCGGGCCAGGCCGACATGTATCAGGGCGCCGACTACTACTTTGTCGGCCAGCACCCGGGCTATGCCTTCTTTACCGCCGTGCCCTTCGGGATGACCGCGCAGGAGCTGGTGAACTGGTATTATTTCGACGGCGGCAGGGATCTGCATGACGAACTGGGCCAGATCTTTGGCCTGAAATCCTTTCTCGCGGGCAATACCGGCGCGCAATCGGGCGGCTGGTTCTCGAAAGAGATCAACGGCCCGGAGGATTTCCAGGGGCTGAAGTTCCGCATGCCGGGTCTGGGTGGTCAGGCGCTCGGCCGCATGGGCGCCTCGGTGCAGAACCTGCCCGGCGCCGAAGTCTATCAGGCGCTGGCCTCGGGCGCCATCGACGGGACCGAATGGATCGGGCCCTGGGCCGATGAAAAGGCCGGTTTCCAGGAAATCACCAAGTTCTACTACACTGCCGGTTTCCACGAGCCGGGCGCCGGCCTGTCGCTTGCCATCAACCGCGACGTGTTCGAAAGCTTTACCCCCGCGCAGCAGAAGATCGTCGAGATCGCGGCCGGTGAATGCCACCAGTGGAACCTGGCGCAGTTCCTGTCGGAAAACTCGGCCGCGCTGACCCGTCTGCAGGCCGGTGGCGTGACCCTGCTCGAATTCCCCGACTCGGTCTGGGATGCGATGGGCACCGCGTCGATGGAGACGATGGACCAGTATCGCGGCGACCCGCTCTATGACCAGATCATCGACAGCGCCATGGCGTCGATGCGGTCCTCGTCGGGCTGGATCCAGCGGTCCGAGGGCGCCTACCGCGCCCAGCGTGACCGGATCCTCGGCTAAACCCGCCAGGAGCGGACGCGCATCCGGGGCCGGGCCAGCAATGGCCCGGCACTGACCGGTGCGCGTGCGCGACGCGGACAACGGGGGAGGAGCATATGGAACTTGTCGAAGCTTGGGGCGGCACCAACGCAGGCTGGCTTGCCGCGCATCTGATCGAAGCCTTCTGGAACCTCGGCTATGCGCTCGCGCATCCGGCGCTCTGGCTCGACTGGTCGAACCCCGAAGCGCTGATGCGCTTCATCTATTACGGGGCCTCGGTCGAGCTGTTCTTTGTGGCTCTTGTCCTGTTCCTGCTGGTGACGGCCATCGGCATGATCTGGAACGGTTTCATGTGGGGCATCGTGCGCGGGCTCGAGGGTTTCGCCAACACCGTCGGGCGGTTCGCTGCCTGGGCCGGGCTCGCCATGGTGCTGCAACAGATCGTCATCATCTTTATGCAGCGCGTCTTTGCGGTGTCTCAGATGTCGTTCGGCTTTGGCAAGGTGGTGACCTTCGACATCAGCTGGTGGAGCGAGGAACTCAAGCTTTACAATGCGATGGTGGTCACTCTTTGCGTGGCCTACACCTTTGTGCAGGGTGGCCATGTGCGGGTGGACCTGGTCTATGCCCCGGCCCGCTACCGCGTGAAAAAGGCGATCGACATGTTCGGCTCGCTGTTTTTCATGTTGCCCGCGGTGACGCTGATCTGGCTCTACGCCTGGTTTTTCTTCTGGCGCAACATGGTCGTGCCGACGGTCTCGGCCTCGGACCCGCTTGACCGGATGCTGGCCAAGGCGCGCGCGCTGCGCTGGAACATCGAGACAATCGGCTTTTCGCCCAACGGCTTCAACGCCTATTTCCTGTTCAAGGTGCTGCTCCTGGCTTTCACCGCGATGGTGATGCTGCAGGCGGTCACGTTCTTCTACCGCTCTTATCTGGAGTGGAAGGAAGGCCCGCTGAGCGAGGGCAATTTCCTCGACAAGGATGAAATCGGCGATCCCACGGCTGAACTGGTGGCCAAGATCCACTGACCCGCGGCCCCAACACTTACAGGCGGACACCACATGCTTTTCGGACTGGACGGGATCGAGATCGGGCTTCTGATCGTGTTCCTCTGCCTCTTTGCCGGTATCCTGTCGGGCTTTCCGGTGGCCTTTGCCATCGCGGGCTCGGCGGTTATCTCCTTCTTCATCATCGCGGCGCTCGACAGCGGCGGCTACCTGATCCACCAGGCCATCGACCGCGGCAGTGCGGATTTCGCGGCGCTCACCGCGCAGGGGATCCGGCCCGATGACGTGACGACCTTCCGCTATCCCGACCTGCCGCGCCTGGCCGAACCGCTGTTCGCGCAGGGGTGGGAGACGGCGCTCGACCGCAACCTCGGTTTCATCGTCAACCGGATCAACGAGCGTGTGCTGGCCGGCGCCTCGATCGAGACGCTGCTGGCGGTGCTGATGTTCGTGATGATGGGCATCACGCTGGAGCGTTCGCGCATCGCGGACGACCTGCTGATCTCCATGGCACGGGTGTTCGGCCCGCTGCCCGGCGGGCTTGCCGTGTCCATCGTCGTGGTGGGCGCGTTTCTGGCCGCCTCGACCGGGATCGTGGGGGCGACAGTGGTCACGATGGGGCTCCTGGCGCTGCCGACGATGCTCAAGAACAACTATTCGCCAGAGCTTGCCACCGGGGTCATCGCGGCCTCGGGCACGCTGGGGCAGATCATCCCGCCCTCGATCGTGATCGTGCTGCTGGGCACGCTGGCCGGCGACATCTTTGCCACCGCGCAGGAGGCGCGCGCGCAGGCGGCGGGCTGCTCGGATGCGCTCACCTATCTGGGCACGCCTGCGGTCGTCTCGGTCGGCACGCTGTTCCAGGCCGCGCTGTTGCCGGGGATCCTGCTGGCGGTGCTCTATGCGCTTTATGCCTTCGGGTTCGCGCTCCTGAACCCGTCCAAGGCGCCGGCCGTCTCGGTCCCTTCCGCGCGGGGCGAGGTCGCGTCCCGCAATGAAAAGCTCACCTGGTTCCTGGCCGCGCCCGTGGTGCTGATCGGGGGGCTGATCGCGCTCAACCAGATCGGGTTTGTCGGCAGCCAGGATGTCATCGTGGACAGCTATTCGGCGGCCGGGCAGGGGGCTGCCCTGCGCACCAAGGTCGCCCCGGCCTGTGCGGAATCGATGATCGCATTGCACGGACAGGCGGCATGGGATGCCGCCGTGGCGCAGCAGGCGGCCATCGACGCTTCGGGTGGGGTGGAGGAATCGCGCCTTCTGTCCGACGAAGAGCGCGCGACGCTGCGGGCGGAACGGGTTGCAACCGCACCGCTGGTCGGCAGCGGCATCGCGCTGGCGGCGCTGCTCGCGGCGCTGGTGCTGACCACGGCGCGCGGTTCCGCGCCGTCGCGGCCGGTGGGGGCGCTGTGGCTCGGCGGGCTGGGCGTCGTGCTCATGCTGGTGGTGGATGCGCTGTTCATCACGCCGCTGACCACGCCTGGCACCACAACGCTGCTGCTCGCCATCCCGGCCCTGATGGTGCTGTCGGGATGCCGCACCGCCGCCGGACATCTGGCGCAGAACGACATCCTGCGCGTGATCTTTCCGCCGCTGGTGCTGATCGTGGCGGTGCTGGGCTCGATCCTCGCCGGCATTACCAATCCGACGCCAGCCGCGGCGCTGGGGGCAGGTGGCGCGCTGATGCTCGCGGCCTACCGCAAGTTGCAGGAAGAAAAGCGCTCGGGCCGGATCGTGCTACAGGCGACGGGCGCCATCGTGGTGATGCTGCTGATCGGGGTCAACTTTGACCTGCGGATGAACCAGGAGGTGGTGGGTTTCGAGCGCTACATCGCCTTTGGCGTCGCCTTCACCGCATTTCTCTATGCGATGTTCGGCATCTTCTATTCCTGCTGGGTGCTCTATGCGGGGCGCGTTCTCACCCCCGTGGTGCGCGAGACGGCCAAGGTCACGGCGATGGTGTTCGCCATCCTGATCGGCTCGCAACTGCTGAACCTCGTGGTGATCTCCTTTGGCGGAGAGCATTACATCCAGGCCTTCCTGCGCAGTTTCGACAATGAATGGACCGTGTTCCTGCTGGTGATGGTGATCCTGTTCATCCTCGGCTTCGTGCTCGATTTCCTCGAGATCATCTACATCGTCGTGCCGATCGTCGGCCCGGTGATCTATGGCGGCACGATGGACCCGAAATGGGTGACGATCATGATCGCGGTGAACCTGCAGACCTCGTTCCTGACGCCGCCGTTCGGCTTTGCGCTGTTCTATCTGCGCGGCGTGGCGCCCAAGGAGGTGACGACCGGCCAGATCTATCGCGGCGTGATCCCCTTTGTCCTGATCCAGATCGCGGCCCTGGGCCTTCTGGCCTTTGTGCCCGGGGTGGTCACGATCGTGCCGAACCTGCTGGCGCGTTAGACCGCTGCGCGGCGGCGGGGCGGAACAGCCGCCCCGTCAGTCCCCCGTCAGTCCCCCGTCAGTCCCCCGTCAGTCCCCTGCAAGTCCCCGTCGGCAGCCCCTCAACCGGCGCCGTCAGCCGCGCTGGGGGCGGTTCAGATCGGGCAGGCTGATCCGCGCGACCTGCTCGGCGATCGGATCGACCGACAGGGGATGTGTGGCGGCGTCATGGTCGGCGGGGTTGCCGAGGGGTTGCCAGCGGCCGCCTCTGAAGATCTCGAGCGCGTCGAACTTGGCCTTGTAGCCCATCTTGGGGCTGCCCGGCACCCAATAGCCCAGATAGACATAGGGCAGGCCCATTTCGCGGGCGATGACGACATGGTCGAGGATGATATGGGTGCCGAGGCTGTCCTTGTCGCGGGCGGGGTCAAAGAAGGAATAGACCATGCTCAGCCCGTCATCGAGGATGTCGGTCAGGCAGACCGCGCGCAGACCGTCGCGCGGGTCGGCCTCGTCACCGCGCCGGTTGCGCAGCGCGGGGTCGTGATATTCGATCAGCCGGGTGCGCACGGGCGTTTCCTCGACCATGGCCGCGAATTCAAAGAGGTCCATGTCGGCCATGCCGCCCGTCGCGTGCCGGCTGTCGAGATAGTCGCGAAAGAGCGCGAACTGCTCTTCGGTGGCCCAGGGCGCCGTCGCGCGCCGCTGCAGGTAGCTGTTGCGCCGGGCCGCGCGGGCCTGGCTGCGGGTCGGCATGAAATCCGCCACCCGGATGCGCGCCGACAGGCAGGCCGAACATTCCGCGCAGGACGGCCGGTAAAGCACGTTCTGCGAGCGACGGAACCCCTGTTTCGACAGCGCATCGTTGAGCCGCTCTGCCGCGTCGCCCTGCAGCGCGGTGAACAGCTTTCTTTCCATCCGGCCCTCGAGATAGGGGCAGGGTTGCGGGGCGGTGACGTAGAATTGCGGCGCGAGGGGGAGCGTATGGCGCATGGATGCCCGAGAGGTCTGTTTGGGGTGACGTTAGCAACCCCCGGGCGATCCGCCAAGCCCATGGTTAGCGAAGGGTAAACGGGATGTGACAAACGGGTGCTGTCACAGCGGCCGGTTGATCGCGGCCGTTCCAAGCAGGCTGTCGCCAAGCCCCTGGCCACGCGGGGTCAGCGCCATCATCAGGACCGAGACCAGTTGCAAGGGCGCCATGGCGACAGCCAAGGTATAGGCCAGCGTGTGCCAGAACGCGGTAGCGCCGTGCAGGCGGCCGCCGTCCCCCTCGCGCAACTCGATCCCCATCAGGCGCATGCCCCAGGTCGCAGACCCCCCCGCGAGCGTGGCCCAGCGATAGAGGAACCCCGTGACCAGCATCAGCGCAGGAAAGAAGAAGATGCCGGTAAAGGCGGTGAATGGCAGGATCAGCAGGCAGAGCACGAGGATCAGCACCACATCCGCCAGCCAGGCCAGCAACCGCCTGGTTGCAACGCCGTCATAGAAATCGGCCCGTGCGACGGGGTCGGGCAGGCCATGGGCAAAAGGCTGTGCGGACATGGTCAGGGTCTCCGTTTGAACAGGGTGATCGGGCAAGGCAGCGGCCCCTCGGGGGGGCCGCCGATGGCTGCGGGCATGCTCAGGCCTGGGTCTGCGCGGCGGCGTCAGGATCGGCGCGGCTCGCCCGGCGGGCACGGTCGTCCATGAACTGGTCGAACTCCGCCTTGTCCTTTGCTTCGCGCAGGCGGGCCAGGAAGGCTTCGAAATTGTCCTGTTCCTCTTCGAGACGGCGCAGGGTTTCGCTCTTGTAGGCGTCAAAGGCGGCATTGCCCGAGGACCGCATCGCGTGGCGGGCGGCAGAGAAGGCGGAATGGTCGCGGCCCATGCTGCGGGTCGTGCAGGATTTGCTGAACATGCGTTTGCTCCAGATCATATAGGCGAGAAGGGCGAGGCCAGCCGGCCAGAAAAAGACGAAGCCGAGGACCATCGCGGCGATCCAGGCGCCGCGTCCGCGGGCGTCGAGCCAGGCTTCGGCCCGTGCGAACCAGCCCTGCGCCCCGTTGTGACGGGGGATGGCTGTCGGGGGGTAGATATCGGTGGTTGTCATCATGATCTCCTGTCCGGTTGGCGGTTCAATGTGAATGGCTTTCACATCCCCGATATGTGAAGCCTCGGGATCGGCTTCAAGAGGCGATGTTAAAGATAGTTACATTGGGCCACCGCGGCGCGCGTCGGGTGGGGCGAAGAATTTTCGTACGAAAATTCTTGCAAGAGTTTTCGTACGAAAACTCTTGGCCTCCGGCGGGGATATTTGGGGCCAAAAGATGCAGGCCGTCCCGCCTTTGCCCGGCAGGGGTGTGACGAAAGCGCGGTCGTGATTGACCATCGCTGCGGCGGGCCGCAAAGTGCCGCCATGAGCTTTGAATCCCGCCAGACCCGCGCCCCGCATCCTTATGATCCCGACCGAGCCGCCGACGGGCTGGCGCATTTTCCCGGCCTCGCGGCGGGCTTGCATGACCTGATTGCCGGGGCGGCGGGATGCAGTCCCTATCTGGCCGGGCTGATGGCGCGCGAGGCCGGGTGGCTGCGCGATGCTTTTGACGACCCCGAGGCTGCTGCCGGCGCAGAATTCGCCACTGTCGCGGCGCTGCCGCTCGACCAGTTGGCGCCGGGGCTGCGCCGGGCCAAGGCACGGATCGCGGCTCTTGCCGGGCTGGCCGATCTTGCCGGTGTCTGGCCACTCGAGACGGTCACCGGGACATTGACCCGTCTGGCCGATACCGCTGTGGATGTCTGCCTGCGCCGCCTCGTGGCGGCCGAGATCGGGCGCGGTCGCATTCCCGGTCTGATTGAGGAGGATGCCGCGCAGGCCGGTGGCATGGTGGCGCTCGCCATGGGCAAGATGGGTGCGCATGAGCTCAACTATTCCTCGGATATCGACCTCATCTGCCTGTTTGACGAAACCCGGTTCGATGCGGCCGACTATGCCGATGCGCGGGCGGCCTTCATCCGTGTCACGCGGCGGCTGGCGGCGCTCCTGTCGGATCTGACCGGGGATGGCTATGTCTTTCGCACCGACCTGCGGCTGCGGCCCGATGCGGCAGTCACGCCGGTCTGCCTCAGCATGGCCAGCGCCGAGAGCTATTATGAAAGCGTGGGCCGGACCTGGGAACGTGCGGCCTATATCAAGGCGCGCGCCTGTGGTGGCGACATCGCGGCCGGAGAGCGGTTTCTCGACACCCTGCGCCCCTTTGTCTGGCGCAAGCACCTCGATTTTGCCGCGATCCAGGATGCCCATGACATGCGGCTGCGCATCCGCGACCACAAGGGGCTGCATGGGCCGCTGTCCTTGCCCGGCCACAACATGAAGCTGGGGCGCGGCGGGATCCGCGAGATCGAATTCTTCACCCAGACGCGGCAGCTCATCGCGGGCGGTCGAGACACCAGCCTGCGCGTGCGCGGCACCTGCGAGGGGCTGGCGCGGCTTGCCCAGGCCGGGTGGGTCGCGCCCGAGGTTGCCGCCACGCTGCAGGCCCATTACCGGGCCCATCGCGAGGTCGAGCACCGCTTGCAGATGATCCACGACGCGCAGACCCATCTGCTGCCCGCCACGGACGAGGGGTTCGACCGACTCGCGGCCTTCATGGGGACGGATGCCGCGCGTCTGCGCGCCGATCTGACCGCCCGGATCGAAGAGGTCCATGCCCTGACCGAGGATTTCTTTGCGCCCGGTCAGGCGGCCGCGCCGATGGATGACGGTTTCGGCGCAGAGGTCACGGCGCGCTGGCTGACCTATCCGGCGTTGCGATCCTCGCGCGCGGTCGAGATCTTCAAGCGGCTGCGCCCCGAGATCATGCGCCGCCTGCAGGAGGCCGCAAAGCCGGACGAGGCGCTGTTGCAGTTCGACGGGTTTCTCGCGGGTTTGCCGGCCGGTGTGCAGCTTTTCTCGCTCTTCGAGGCCAATCCGCAGCTCACGCAGCTGATCGTCGATATCGCGGCCACCGCGCCGGCGCTGGCGCGGCATCTGTCGCGCAATGCGGCCGTGTTCGACGCGGTGATCGGTGGCGGGTTCTTTGCGCCATGGCCCGGCCCGGACGGGCTGCGGGCCTCGCTCGATGCGGCGCTGGCCGGGGTGCCCGATTACGAGGCGCGGCTCGATGCGGCGCGGCGCTGGATGAAGGAATGGCATTTCCGCGTGGGCGTGCACCACCTGCGCGGACTGGTCAACGCGACTGAGGCGGGGCAGCACTATGCCGACCTTGCCGGGGCGGTTGTGGCCGGGCTCTGGCCGCAGGTCGTTGCGCAATTCGCGGCCAAGCATGGCGCCGCGCCGGGGCAGGGGGCGGTGGTGCTCGGCATGGGGTCGCTCGGCGCGGCGCGGCTCAATGCGGGGTCCGACCTCGACCTCATCGTGATCTATGACGCGGCGGGCGTGGAGGCGTCGGACGGGCCGCGCCCGCTGGCGACGCGCGCCTATTATGCGCGGCTGACGCAGGCGTTGGTCACGGCGCTGAGTGCGCCGATGTCGCAGGGCCGGCTCTATGAGGTGGACATGCGGCTGCGCCCCTCGGGCCGGCAGGGACCGGTGGCGACCGGGCTGGCGGGTTTCGAGGACTATCAGATGACAGAGGCCTGGACATGGGAGCATCTCGCGCTGACCCGGGCCCGGCCGATCGCGGGCGATGCGGGTCTGATGGTCCGTGTCGAGGCGCTGCGTGGCGCGATCCTGCGGGCCAAGGGGGCGGGTGAGGCGGTGCTGTCCGATGTGGCCGAGATGCGCGCCCGGATCGCCGCCGCGAAGCCGCCGCAGGGCGACTGGGACGCCAAGATCGGGCCGGGCCGGTTGCAGGATGTGGAGCTGATCGCCCAGATGCTCGCGCTGCGCGCCGGATCGTCCGCGCGTGATGTGGCGGGGCAGATCGCGGCCGGGGCTGCGGCCGGTCTGGTTGACACCGCCGAACAGGCGGCGCTCTGTGACGCGGCAGCCCTGTTCTGGCAGCTTCAGGCGGCCGCGCGACTGTTGACTGGCGGGGTGCTGGTGCCCGATGATCTGGGCGAGGGTGGGCGCCGCTTTGTTCTGCGCGAGACCGGTGCGCCCGACATCGCGGGATTGCAGGCCGCGATGGGGGCCGCCGCCGCCGCCGCGGGCCGGGTGATCGACCGGATCCTTGCGACACCGCCGGGCGTTGCGCAGGCAAGGGAGGCACGAGGTTGACCCGGGCCCCCGCCGACCCCGCCGATCCCAAAGGGCTGATCCGCGAGGCCTATCTGATCGATGCGATCACCGCACCCGAGTGCCGGTCGATCTTTCTGGACTGGGCGCTGTCGCTGGAGGACGCGGGGCAGGCGCCTGCGGCCATCGCAGACCTTCTCGCGCGCTATGCTGCGGCGGCCCCAAATCATCCGATGACCGTCACCTTGCAGGCCGGGTTGGGCCCGCAACCGACGCCGCGCCGGCGGGGTGGACGATCAGGGAGGGGGGTGCACTGAGACGGATGGTCCCGGGCGTGGCGGCCTTGCTGGCGGTGATTGCCGGGCCGGCGGCTGCAATGCTGCAATGCCACCACTATGACGAGATGGTCGCCGAGGCGACGATGGTCATGCAGATCGCGCCGACCGACGTCACCGGTCCCGACCCCGCGGGCAACTGCACCGTGACCGGGACAATCGTGCGGTCGTTCAAGGGGCCTCATCCGGCCGGGACGCTGGTGGGCACAATGGTGCCCTGCGACAATCCCCAGATGCTGATTGGCGCCACCATCTGGCAGGATGCGGCCGCCCTGCGCCGGGCCCGGATCGTCGAGTTGCATATCGCGCCGACCGGCGGGCCGGCCGGCTATGGGGCAGGTGTCCTGCTGCTCGACGCCGAGACCGACGCGCCGACATTGACCTCGTTTTGCCGGTAAACGCCGCCGCAGCCACGGCTGAGGGCAGATCGCGCTGATTCTCTTGCAGCCTTCGGCCGCGTGGGCGGCAACCTGCAGACCTTGATTCAAATCCGGCACAAATTTTGGCCCATCTCCGCAAAACTGCGCGTTTTTGGACGCCTATGCCGCGTGCGCAGCCCAAAACTCTTCGCACTTGCAGCAAGCCTCTTTGGTGCGCCGCACCGGCTGGTCATAGATAGTTGTGGCGCTTTGTGGGCGTCAGTCGGCGGTACTGCGGGAGCCAGTCATGAAAAATGTCACGATCCAGTCCGATGCTATCCTGATTGCGGCAGGAAAGACCAACAGCGGTCGGTCCTATATTGCAAATCCCATTCCCGGCACAACAGAGGACGGAATTGCAGGTGAGCGCCGTGTCAGGCCGGTTGGTGGAATTGCGAAACGGGCATTCGACATTGCGCTTTCAATCGTTGCGATTGTGCTTCTTGCGCCGCTTCTTCTGGGCATCGCCTTGCTCATCCGGGCAACGTCGCCCGGCCCGGTCTTTTATGGACATGCGCGTGTGGGATTTGACGGGCGGCTCTTTACCTGCTGGAAATTCCGGACCATGGTGGTGAATTCCGATGTCGTGCTTGCGCGGCATTTGCGGGATGACCCTGCGGCGCGGCGCGAATGGGACGAGACGTTCAAATTGCGCGACGATCCGCGCGTGCTTCCGCTGGGGCGCGTCCTGCGCAAGCTGAGCATCGACGAACTGCCGCAACTCTACAACATCCTGATCGGCGACATGAGCGTGGTCGGGCCGCGCCCGGTGGTGAGGGCCGAATTGCAGCGCTACGGGTCGGTTGCGCGGTATTACATCGCGGCGCGTCCGGGCCTGACGGGCCTCTGGCAGGTGTCGGGGCGCAATGACACCAGTTACCGGTTGCGCACGGTGCTCGACCGTTTTTATGTCTCGCGCCAAACGCTCCTGCTTGACCTGTGGATCGTGATCCGCACCGTGCCGGCCGTTCTCGCATCGCGCGGGGCGTGTTGAGGTCGTGATCCGGCCGGGCGAGCGGACGCGGTGGCGGGGTGTGGTGCTGGCGGTCGCACTCCTCCCGGCCGCGGCAATGGCAGATGCGGCGCGGGTGAACGACGCCTTGCGGCTCAGGGTGCTTGAATGGCAGCCGATCGAAGGCGTGGTGCGGGACTGGCCCGCCGTGTCGGGTGAATATGTCGTTGGCGCGGATGGGGCGATCATGGTGCCGTTTCTGGGCCGGGTGCCGGTCGCGGGCGTCGGGCTGGATGCGATCGGGGCCGATCTTTCGCTGCGGTTCCAGCAGCGTTTCGCCCTGTCTGTCGCGCCCGACGCCACGGTCGAGATCAGCGCATCCGCTCCCGTCTATATCATGGGCGCGGTGGCTGCGGCGGGTGAATACGGCTACCGGCCCGGCCTCACCGTGGCGCAGGTCCTGGCCCGCGCCGGCGGCGTGCAGTCGGGCGCGCGCCCGGATCAGGTCGCGCGCGACCTGCTGCTCGCGGATGGCGCGATGGACCTGCTTGACGATCAGCACCTTCGGCTGACCGCCCGTGCCGCCCGGCTGCGCGCCGAACGGGACGGGGCCCCCGGTCTGTCCGACCTTTCGGAACAGTCGCCACAGGGCGACGCGCTCATGGCCGAAGAAATGCAGATCATGCAGACCCGGCGCGACAGGCTCGACCGGGAACTCGCCGCAATCGACGACCAGAAGGCGCTCTTGCTGGCCGAGATCGCCTCGCTCGAAGCCAAGACGCAGAGCCTTCAGGATCAGATCGATCTGGCCAGCCAGCAATCCGAGGCGACACAGGATCTTGCCGGGCGGGGACTGGTCGTCAATGCGCGCATGGTCGAGTCGGCACGCGCACTCGCGTCCCTCGAAAGCCAGCTTCTGGATGTCGCGGTGGCCCGGCTTCGCGCGCAGCAGGGCGTGGCCGAGGCCGACCGCAGCCGCATGGCGCTCATCGACGGGCGGGTGGCCGAGATCGGGCAGCAACTCCAGCAGGTCGAGGCCGAGCTTGCCGCCGTGTTGCTGCGCCGGGAGACCCAGTTGCGCCTGATGGCGCTGGCGCAGTCAGGCAGCGCCGTCTCTGGCGCGGGCCAGGTGGGCGAGCCCGTCATCACGGTGGCCCGGATGACGGCCACCGGCCTCGCGGTCATCATGGCGACGCCCGATCTGGTCTTGCTGCCCGGTGACGTGGTCGAAGTGGCGGCAACGGTCCTGCAACAGGGAGCGGTTCCGTGAAACGCGGCAGCCAGGCCGGGAGCTGGAGATCATGAAACTGTCCTTTCATCGCGGCGCAGAGCCCAATTTCGGCGATGAACTCAATGACATCGTCTGGCGCAGCCTGTTGCCGGCCGGGCTGCTCGACGACGACGACAGCGAAGTGCTGGTCGGGATCGGATCGATCATCAATACCGAACATCCCGCCCATGCGCGCAAGCATGTGCTGGGGTCGGGCTATGGCGGCTATACCCGTCCGCCAGACCTCGCGGATGGCACATGGGTCCTGCATTGGGTGCGCGGCCCGCGGACCGCCGCGCGCTTTGGCATCGACCCGGCTCTGGTCATCACCGACAGCGCGATCCTGCTCGCGGCGATGGACCTGCCCGCGCCGGTTGCCACCGGCGGCACGGTGTTCATGCCGCATCTCGACAGCCTGCAACGCGGGGCATGGCCGCATGCCTGTGCGCTGGCCGGCGTGACTTTCCTCGATCCGCGCGCGCCGGTCGAAGACCTGCTCGGCCAGATCGCCGGAGCCCGCCTGGTGATCACCGAGGCGATGCATGGGGCGATCGTGGCCGACACGCTGCGCGTGCCCTGGATCGGGATCCGTCCGGTCCTGCCGCTGCATCGCGACAAATGGCACGACTGGGCTCAATCGCTGTCGATCGACCTGCGGCCCGTTCCGGCACAGCCATCCTCCCTGCGCGAGGTCTGGGCCGCGCATACCGGTCTGGATGCACGGGGGCGGCGCACCCGTCTGGTGCTCGACGGGCCGCTCGCTGCCCCCGGACGCCTTTGGGTATCGCACCGGGCGGCGCGGTTCCTGCAAGACCTCGCCACGACCGGAGACCCGCAACTCAGCGATGCCGCTCAGTTTGACCGCGCGCTGGACAGGTCGCTGACCGCGCTTGACCGTTTTGTCCGCGGCAGGGCGCCTGCCCATCCGGCAGTGGCTGCCCGGGGAACTGTCTGATCCTCCCCCGCGCACAGGTCTTGCCTCAGGTCATGACCGCCGGTTCTGCATTCGGCCGGTGCCGGGCCGCGCTGCTGCGTGCGGCATCGCGGGCGCGCAGGCCGAGGATCAGTGCGGCGATGGACAGGATCGAGGCGAGGTCGAACTGCGCATAGACCACGACTTCGACCATGCAGAGGATCAATTGGCGCAGCATGAATGCCGCAAAGAACAGCGAGGCGCCTCCGGGCGCGCGCAGCGACCAGCGCAGGGTGAGCCAGACCGCCGACAGGAACAGACCGATCTGAATGGCGATGCCGATCAGCCCGATTTCGACCGCGTTTGACAAGAATGTGTTGTGAAAATGGAACCCCGACCGCGCCGCGATGTCGAACCGGGCCCACATCTCTTCCGCCAGCGGATTGCCCTGCACCCAGACCGCGCGGTAGCCCTGACCGGTCAGCGGCGCGCGGGCAAGCTCTTGCAGGGCGACCTGCCAAAGCTCGGTGCGGCCGGTCAATGTCATGTCCTTGCCCGTCGTCTCGAGCAGGAGCGCGGTGAGCTGCGACTGGAACTGCGCCAGCAGCAGCACCACCAGCACCGCCACCAGCAGGCCCAGCGTGCCAGCGACCAGTCGCGCGATCGGCGGCATGCGACGAACCGCGATCAGGCCCAGCATCAGAACGAAAACAACAACAGTGGTCAGCAGCGCCCCGGCTGACTGCGCATTCATCAGCATCGGCACGCCAAGCACCAGACCCGCCGCACCGGCCATGCGCCAGAGGCGGGGCATCGCCGGGTCGAGCAGAAGCGCCAAAGCGGCCAGAATGTAGATCGACATGGTCTGCGCAAAGGCGTTCTTGCTGCCGAAAACGCCAAACCAGATCCCGTCGATGCGCACACGTCCGAACAGCAGGCTGCCCACCACGGCCAGAGAGATCGCGACGAACACGACCAGAAGCAATCGGCGCGGCGACAGGCGCGTGGCCATTGCGACCGCTATGGCAAAGGTCAGCCCCAACTGGACCGCGCTGCGCAGCGTTAGGGCAGGGTAGTCCGACCACAGGACGCTCAGAAGGCACCATCCAACCAGCCCCTGCACCCAGAAATAGCGGCGCGTTTCGGACAGGGCCGCGCGGGGCCGGCGCAGGATCAGCCAGAGCCCGCAAGCCAGAAACAGCAGCGCGGACAGCGACCCAAGGTAGGCCACATAGGTCACGGACGTCAGGCCGAGCAAGGCCAGCAGGCTGTTGGGACAAAGTGCCACGACCCGCGCCTCCGGTCCCGGCGCACCGGTGCCGGGCCATTCGCTGCGACCGACCGCTTGCGTGGGCTGCATGTCACGGCTCTCCCTCGCTGTCGTCCTAGCGCCCTGCGCCGCCGGCATCCACAGCGGTTTGCCCGGCACCACGGCGCAGGCGCGCGCCCTGTCAGGCTTGCCCGTTTTGCGGGCATCTGCGCGCCACTGCGCCCGGCCAGGGGCAATTCTTGCGCGCTCTGCCGGGCGACAGCGGGATCAGGGCGCGCGGCATGTTCGTCGCCGCATCGGCCATGGTAACGCAGGATGAGGTCACCAAGAATGAGGCCAAAGGATGAAGATGTCCCCGCCCCTGGCTGCGCCGGCGACAGGGAATGACGGTGCAGGCGGGTATGTCCGCGTCTCGGTGATCATGGCAAATTATCGCGGTGCGGCATATCTCGGCGCCGCCATCGCCTCGGTCCTGCGGCAGAGCATGGCGGCGCTCGAGCTGATTGTGGTCGATGACGGCTCTGCGGACGACAGCGTGGCGCTGGCGCAGTCCTTTGCCGACCGCGATGCGCGGGTCAGGGTGGTCGAGACGGAACGCAACGGCGGGCCCGCGGCCGCGCGCAACCTCGGGCTCGCCCTGGCGCGCGGCACCTGGGTCGCGGTGATGGACAGTGACGACCTCATGCACCCGGCGCGACTGGAGCGGATGCTGCGGGCGGCCGCCCGGACCGGTGCCGATATGGTGGCCGACGACATGATCTTTTTCGGAGCATCCCTGCCCCCGGCAGGGCGCAGCCTGCTGGGCGCGGCGGCCCCGCAAGAGCCGATGACGGTCAGCCCGGCAATGATGCTGCAAGCGGGAATGCCGGGACGTGGCGTGCCGCCGCTGGGCTACCTCAAGCCCTTGATCCGGCATGCGGCGATCGGCGACATACGCTATGACACCGCATTGCGGATCGGCGAAGACCATGATTTCTACATGCGCCTGCTGCTCGCCGGTGTGCGGTTTGTCGTGATCCCGGAGGCGCTCTATCAGTATCGCCGCCACGGCAGTTCGATTTCCCACAGGCTCGGCGTTGCGGCGGCTTCGGCAATGCTGGCGGCCCATGGCCGGTTGGTGCAGGGGCTGGCGCCCGATGTCCCGTTTGCGGGCGATCTGGCCGGCCGCACGCGGATGCTGCAGCGCACGCTGGCCTATGAAACGCTTGTCGCCACGATCAAGGCGCGGCGCTGGCCGCAGGCTGCGGGGCAAATCGTGCGGCGGCCGGGCCTGCTGTCCGACCTCGTCCAGAGCACGGCCGCCCATCTGCGCCGCAAAAGGGGGCGCAGGGCGGCCGCGCAACCGGGCGATCCGCTGCCGCAGGCACAGATGCGCCGCTTGCTGCTGCTGCTGGGGCCGCAGACGGCCCGGCCCGATGTGGTCGTGGACGAGGTGATCGTCCTCGCGCCGGACGATCCGCGCGCCATGGCGGGCGTGGCCATGCGCCTGTCTGCGCTGGCGGGGCGTCGGGCACTGCACCTTGTGGCGGGCGATGCCGCCGGCCTCGATGCGGCATGGTCGGTGGCCTGCCCTGCGCGCATCAGCCTCTTGCCGCTCGCGATGACTGACCCGAAGCTGCCGCTGCCGGACAGTCAGACGACCGAGGCTGTCGCCTGAGCCACCCGTGCCGGGTTGCACGAATTTCTGCGGGTCTTGTGTTCAGCGCGCGGGCTCGCCGCGATACGAGAGCCGGGTTGACGCGCGGCGATACCCTTCCGAGGACAGGGCTCGCACCGCCTCTCCGGCAAAGCGCAAGGGGCGCCCGCCGCACATCGACCACAGAACCTCGCGCCGGCGTGGCCATCGCAGGTGCCGGTCCCAGGGCGTGACCAGCATCCGCGCAAGGTCAGCGTCGCTGACCGCCGGCAGCGGCACTGTGGCGGACCCACCCACATGGCGCCCTCCGGGAAAGAGCAGGCCAACCGCCCGGCAGGCCACAGCGAGTGTTTCCGCAAGGCGATGGTCGCGCGAGATCCGCATCAGCGCATCGGCCTCGCCCGGCAACAGGAGGTCGAGTGCCGCGCGCATGTCCATCACATAGCCGAGGCAGGGCTCATGGCCGAACATCGCCTTGACCAGACTGATCGCCGCGATCAGGCATCGGTCGATCCGCCCCATCACGGGCACCGTGGTTTCGCCGACCGCGATCCGCTCTGCCCTGTCGAGCACCGCCATGATCCCGCGCGGGGCGGGTGAACCGGGCTGTTGCAGGCGGATGTGCAGGTCGATCACCGGGTCGCGAGCGTCGCGCAGGAAATGCTGTTCGCCCAGAAACCGCAGCGACCAGTCTCCGGTGCTGTCCTGTTGTGCCGCATAGCCCATGTCCTCCAGCACCTGACGCGCCAGACGCAAATCCTGGCGGTGCAGCAGGATGTCGATATCGCCCGAAGGTTTCATGTCGGGCGTGCCATAGAGCAGGATCTGCTGGATCGGCCCCTTGAACTGGACATGCGCGAGCCCCTCCTGCGTCAGCCGGTCGGACAGCTGTGCGCTGATCCAGAGGTTTCGCCGGTTCATCGCCATCGTCACCAGTCGGACCTGGTCGAGCCACCCCGCAAACCCGGCGTCGAGATCGACAAGCGCGTCGCGACAGGGCAGCATGAACAGCGCGACCTTGTTCAGGCGCGCAACCTCGCGCAGCAGCAACGGGTCGCACAGCGGCCGGCTGTCCCAGATCATGGGTTCGGACCGCCCGGCGAAATGGTGTCGCAGGATTTCCAGCAGGACTGCGGCGGCATCTGCGCAGTCTGCGTCAACGACAAGTGCGAGATCAGCCGCGCTGAAGGACATCGGGACAACCCTTTTCAGAAAGGAAAAGGGGACTTCTGTTGCGAATGCAAATGGAATCACTCAAACAGATTATACAACCACAGGTGGAAAATGGCCGCAATAGCCATGCTCTCAATTCCATTACCACACGCAATCCGTCTCATGCCGTTTTTATCGAAGGCGATTGATCAGCAGCTTTGAGGGACATTGCACAGTCATTCAGCACCAAATCAAAAGGCGTTGTCACCAAATCGGCCATAGGGTCGAAAATGATCGAATCAACCGGTTCAAGGGCGCTGAGGCGGTTTGCAATCTTTGACGGATCGGGGTGGCGGCCCGATACTGCTTATGGCGAAAGCCGAATTGTGTAAACCGAACGAAAGGGTGAGACAATGAAATCTGAATCGACGGCCAAACTGGCCTACGAAACACCGGTCCTGGAATGCCACGGGTCGATGGAGACGCTGACCCAAGGCACCTCCTCCGGCACGCTGATTGACGCGGTCTTTCCGCGTGGCACCCCGCTCGGGGAACTGACCTTCTCCTGATCCTGAGGATCGGCGTGACGTTCAGCCCGACTGAGGCGGCGAGACCTGCCTCAGTCACCCGGTATCCGAGGCAATGTAACAGGGTCAATGGTGGACAGGATGCAGGATATGCGGGTCATGCCCGATGTCGATGTGTTGCTGAAGCGGGCGCCGCAATGCATGTCATGCCCCTTTGGCGCGGGGGTGGCTCTGCTCGATCTGCGCACGAACGTCTATTTCACGGTCAACACCGTCGGTGCCGCGGTCTGGGACCTGCTTGCGACGCCGCAAAGCAGCGGCAAGATCGTGGAAGGGATCTGTGCCATCTACGATGTGCCGCCTCAGGTGGCGCAGCGCGATGTTGCGGCGCTTCTGGCTGACCTTGCCCGCCGTGGCCTGGTCGAGGTGGTGTAGCGCCGTGCCGATGTCTGGCCCGCCTTTCCGCCGCCTTCGCAAGCCGCTCTTGCTGGCGCGTGCCCTGGTGGCCGTCCTGCGGGTTCGGGTCGGGCTCTGGCTGCGGTCGGGTGCCGCGGTCCGGGCCGATATCGCCCGCCATCATTCCCGCCACCATTCCCGGCATCGCGCATCGGTCGCGCCCACGCCCGGCGCGCTGCGCGAGGTTGCCTGGTCGGTGCGCGCCGCCGCACGGCTGGTGCCCGGCGCGACCTGCCTGACGCAGGCCCATGCCGGGCAATTGCTTCTGGCGCGGCGAGGGATGGGGTCTGTTGTGCGGCTGTCGGTCCCCGCAGATGCGACAGCCGGGTTTCGGCCGCATGCCTGGCTGATCGCGCAGGCCGGCCCGGATGCGGTGATCGTGCTGGGCGGCACAGCGGCCGACTATGCCGTGCATCAGCCGCTGGTGGATCTGGCCCAGGACAGGTCGGCGCGGGCGCCACGCGACAGTGCGCCGTCAGCCGCGGCGCTGCGCCGATGAGCGGGATCGTGGGACAAGTGATGTTTCACCCCGACGGCGCGGCGCGGCGCGCGGCGCTGCGCGACGGGGTTGCGGCGATGCTGGCGCGCATGCGCCACCGTGGGCCCGATGGGTTCGGGCTGCATGATTGCGGGCAGGCGGTCCTTGGTCAGGCGTTGCTCGACCCCGCGGGCGAGACCGTGACAGGCCCCTGGCAAGGCGCCGAAGGCGGCGCGGTTCTGGTCTGTGATGCGCGTCTGGACCGGCGCGACACACTCGCGCAGCGGCTGGGCTGCGACCCCGCGACAACCGATCCTGCGCTGATCCTCCATGCCTGGGACAGATGGGGGGAGGGCTGCGTTGACCATCTCGAGGGCGATTTCGCCTTTGCCATCTGGGACCCCGAACATCGCAGGCTCTTTGCCGCGCGCGACAGGCTGGGGGTCAAGCCGCTGGTCTACCGCCTCTGGCCCGATAGTTTCTGCTTTGCAAGCGATATCAATTGCTTGCGATCTGACGGGGACGTCGCGGACCCGGTCTGGATCGCGGGCTATCTGACCGGCCAGACGACCCAGACCGATCGGACAGCGCTGCGGGATGTCCTTCGGCTCGAACCCGGGCACAGGCTCCTGATGCAATTCGGCGCTGTCGAGATCCGCCGCTACTGGCACTTGCAGGCGGCCACGAACCCAGCCGCCGCCGGCACTGGTGCACCGGCCCTGCGCGAGCGCCTGGGTGAGGCCGTGGCGGCGCGGATGCGCGGTGGCCCGGTCGGCGCGATGTTGAGCGGCGGGCTCGACAGCAGTTCGGTCGCGATGCTGGCCCGCCGCGCCGCGCCGCATGATGCCTTGCCGGTCTTTTCGATGACCTTTCCGTCGCTGCCCGCCATGGACGAGAGCCGCTATATCGCGGCGGTTCTGGCCGAAGGCGGCTTTGACCCGGTCCGGATCGAGGCGGACACGGGCGGGCTGTTCGAGGATATGGCGCCGCTTCTGGCCGAGCAGGGTCAGCCGTTTTCGGGTCTGGCGCTGGCGACGACCCGACGCGTCTATGCCCATGCGGCGCAGAGCGGTGTGCGGGTTCTGCTGGATGGGCACGGCGGGGACGAGGTCATCTCGTCCGGGCTCATGCATCTCCATGTGCTTGCCCGACAAGGCGCCTGGAACGAGCTCTGGCAGACGCTCGGCCATGCGCGTGCATCAAGTGGAGATCATCCGTTTCCGGTGTTTGCGTCCCTTCTGGCCCAACACCTGCGCCAACCGCTTTTGCGCGCGCTGGCCCGGCGGGTCAGTGGCCGGGTGAACCGGGCCGACACCACCCGCTGGCGGCGTCTCCTGTCGGCCGAGCTTGTCACGAATGATGCCATCACAGACCGCGTGCGGGCGATCAGTGACCGCGAGATCGCGGCCGATACGCCGGAACAGCGCCACCACATCGCCCTGGTGACCGACCCGCGGATCGCGGAGTCGCTCGAAATCCTGGACCGGTCGGCTGCGTGGCACGGCATCGAGGCGCGCTACCCCTTTCTGGACCGGCACGTGATCGAGACCTGCGTCAACGCACCGTCGGCCGACAAGATCAGGGGGGGATGGACCCGGTCGTTGCTGCGCGATGCGATGGACGGAATCCTGCCCGACCCGATCCGCCAACGCCGGGACAAGGCGCATTTCCTGCCCAATCTGCTGCGCGGGCTGGCGCAGGACACGACCGGGGCTCTGCCACGGCTGCGGGCCGGCAGGCTTGATGCGGTGGCGCCCTATGTGGATATGGCGGCCCTGCGTCAGAGCCTCGATGCGCTGGAACGCGACGGCGCGGCGGTTGCGCTGGCGGATTTTGCCGAGGTCTGGCGTGTGGTCTGGCTGGACCAGTGGTTGCGCGATGTCGAGGGGGGGCAACAGGCCGGGGCCGGCATGACCGACGATCTGACGATCATCGACCGGACCGGCATCACATTGGCGCATGACCGTCGGCGCCATGCATCGCGCGAGCCGGTCGCGGCGAGGATTGCGCGGTGATCGCCGTGGCGCGCCCCGCCGGCCCCGTGCGGGCCACCGCCGGACAGGTCTGGCACTACAGGGCCTATGGGTTGCACATCCTCTCTGAGGTGCCGCTGCCCGAGCTTGCCCCGGAGGGATCAGCACAGGCCGCATCCGCACAGGCCGCATCCGCACCGGCCGACCTGACGATCCGCCGCGCGGCGCTCGGGATCGACGTGTCGGCTGGCGGCGGAAATGACCGGATCCTCGACGCCGGGACTGCCTGCATGTGGTGGCAGCAGATCGGCGCGTTCCGCATCACGGGCGGCCGCGAGATCCTTGTCGATCCGGTGCCCGGGGTGACGGACGACCTGCTGGCCTTCCCTTTGCTGGGGCCGGTTCTGGCGGTGGCGCTGTTCCAGGCGGGCTATCTGCTGCTGCATGCCAGCGCCGTCAGCGTGGCGGGGGCGGGCGTCATCATCATGGGCGACAAGGGCGCAGGCAAATCGACGACGGCGAGCAGCTTGCTTGCCGCCGGTCACCGGCTCATCGCTGACGATATCGTGGCCTTCGACCTCGCCGCGGGCGCGCGTCTGCTGCCGGCCTTTGGTCAGGTAAAGCTGTCATCGGCCGCTCTCGCGCAATTGGACCCGCCACGCGTGACGGTGCGCCCGCAGGTGCATGCGGCAATCGACAAGCATCGCGTGCTGATCCCCGCGGACCAGCTCGCGCCGGTGACGCCGCTTGCGCGGATCTATGCGATCGAACGGGGGCGCGCCCTGTCGGTGTCGCCCGTGCCGATCCCGGCGGCGATCTCGCTTCTGATGCGGTTTGCCTATATCGCGCGCTTTGGCGGCGACGCGCTGGCGGGCGACGCCGCGGCGCGACATTTCCGGCAGGTGGTGGGCCTTGCACAGCGCGGCGTGCTGCGGCGGCTTGTCGTGCCCGACGGGCTCGACCGGTTGCCTGCCGTGATCGCCGAGATCGAACGGGACGTGACGACATGACGGTGCCTGCGGCCGGACAAGGGGGGTTGGCTGGCGTCCTCGACCTTCTGGAGGCGATGCGCAGGACAGCGGGACGGCGGCTCTGGATCGCGCTGGGGTTCCTGCTGCTGGGCAGCCTGACCGAAGGCGCGACGATCCTGCTTCTCTTGCCGATCCTGCATCTCACAGGCGCCGGCGCGCCGGATTATACCATTGCGCTGGGAGGGCGAAGCATCGGTGGCATACCCTTGCCCGATATCAGTCTGGGGCTGGGCCCGATGCTGGCCGGCGTCGTCGTGCTGGTTGCGCTCCAGGCCGTATTCAACCGGCGCAAGGCGCTTTATCTGTCTGATCTGCTGACCGATTTCGCCAATGTGACCCGCACCGAGATGTTCCGCGCGGTGACGCAGACCCGCTGGGATGCGCTGGTGCGGCTGCGGATGTCGGACCTCGAACATATGCTCACCGGCGAGATCGAGCGCATCCAGCAGGCCGGATTTCTGGCGCTCAGCATCCTGCAAGGTGCGATCGGGATGGTCATCTTTCTCCTGCTCAGTCTGCTCATCTCGGTCCCGATGACCGCTTTTGCCTTCGGCTTTGGCTGTCTGGCGCTGCTCCTGTTGCACCCCTATCGCCGGCTGGCCCGGCAGTTCGGAGAACGCATCCAGGCGCGCCGGGCCGAGCAGTTCGCGATCGTGTCGCAGTTCCTCGGCGGGCTCAAGACAGCGCGGATCCTCAATCAGGAACCCCGCTACCTGCGCGAGTTCGGTGCGAACCTCGCCACTGACCGGATCGATATGGCGGCCTATGTGCGGCGCAATGCGACGGGGGCGGGCCTGTTCCAGATCGCGCTGGCGGCCGGGGCGGCGCTTTTCGTGCATCTGGGGCTGCGGGTCGTGGGGCTGGGCGTCACCGAGATCATCGTGTTGCTGCTCGTCCTGATGCGGGTTGCCCCCAGGTTTCTGGCGCTGCAAAGCCAGGCGCAGCAGTTTCTGATGGATTTCCCGGCCTATCGGCGGGTCCGGGCGCTGCACATGACGCTGCTTGCCAGCGCGGAAGAGGCCGCGCCCGAAATCGCCATCATGCTCGCCCGCCCGCGCATGTCCATCACGCTTGACCGGGTGACATACCGCTACGGCGACGCCCCCGATGCGGCAGCGGCGCTGGCGGACTGCACAATCCGGATCAAGGTGGGCGAAGTCACGGCATTGATCGGGCCATCGGGATCGGGCAAGAGCACCGTCGCCGATATCCTCACCGGGCTGATTTCGCCCGAGACAGGCCAACTGGCGGTGGATGGTCGCGTCATTGCGGGCGCGGCCCTGCGGCAATGGCGCAAGCATATCGCCTATGTGCCGCAAGAGACGTTTCTGCTGCATGGCACGATCCGTGACAATCTCATCGCCGGCGCCTCGACGGTGCCCGAACCGGACATCTTCGCGGCGCTGTCACAGGCGGCGGCGCTGGACTTTGTGCAGGCCTTGCCACAGGGGCTCGACACGGTCGTGGGTGACCGCGGCACGCTCCTGTCGGGGGGAGAACGCCAACGGATCGCGCTGGCACGGGCGTTTCTGGCCAAGCCCGCCTTGCTGATCCTCGACGAAGCCACCAGCGCACTCGACTGGCAGTCGCAGGCCCGCGTGGCCAGCGCGCTTGCCGCCATGGCAGGGCGGATCACCGTGCTGACCATCGCGCACCGCCCGTCGATGGTCGCATTTGCCGATACCGTCTATGCGATGCAGGCAGGCCGGGTGGTCGAACAGGGGCGCACGGCCGACCTCGTCAATGACAGCCGAAGCCACCTGTCGCGCATGCTGCGCCACGAATTGCAGGCATCACACTGAGGGGCAGGGCTGTGGGCGCAGCGGCCGGTCAGGTTCAGTGGGGGCTGCCGGATGCCGTCGTCTTGGTGGGGCGGGAGCGTCCGTTTTCCCCTGTGGTGTCCGGGGCAGGACCGGCCCGCCCCTCAGCGCGCGCCAGCAGGGCGACTGTGATCACATAAAGCCCCTGCGCGAGAACAAGCGCCCCCACGCACATGCCTACCGCGGCCCAGCCGCCAAAGCCGGCCCAGAGGGCGACAACCAGAACGATGCCGGCCACCACGAGGCTGCCGACCAGAAAGGCTAGAAGATGCATCTATGTCCGGCCCCGCACATGACGGGCCCCCCCGCCACATGGATGCCACCAACCCGGCAGTTGTCCATTCCCGTCCCTCCAGATTGCCACAAGACAATCTATGAGTGGGAAGGTTAATACTTCAGCGGCAGTTTGGAAAGTCTTTCACATTCTGCCAGAGCCTGCGCCGTTGCGGCACAAGAGCCATGCTGCGCCGTCGCGGCACAAGAGCCATGCTGCGCCGTTGCGGCACAAGAGCCATGCTGCGCCGGTCATGCGGCACCGTTCATGCGGCGCCGCGGGCGGGCTGATCGGGGTTGCCCTCGAAATAGTCAACATAATCCTCAAGGTAATGCTCTGCCGAGGCGGTGACCGTGTAGGCGGGCAAGGCCTGCATATCGACCCTGTTGAGCAACACACCCAACAGCCGCGCCTGCACGGCTGTCTCCAGCGCCAGCGTCGCGCGCAGCAGCGCGCGCGGCGTCTTGCCCCATTCGGCCACCAGCACCACCCGGTCGATCATCGGCAGCGCCGCCTTGGCATCCACAACCGGCCCCAGCGGCGACAGGTCCAGAACGACCACGTCGTAATGCAGCGCAAGATCATCCACCAGCGCGCGCATCGACTGGGTGCCCAGCAATTCGCTGCTGAAGGCCATCTGCGGCGGGCTCAGGCAGGGCAGGATATGCAGCCCCGAAGCCTTGTGATTGCGCAGCGCCTTGCGCCAGTCGCATTTGCCCAGCACGACCTCGACAAGCCCCGGACCGCGCCGGATGCCGAGGCTCCGCGTCAGGCCCGGGCGCCGCGGATCGGCGTCGATCAGCACGACCTTCTGGCCCGACGTGGCAAGCAGTGCCGCGAAATTGGCTGCGGCCGTTGTCTTGCCTTCGCCGGGGCGCACCGAGGTAAAGCCAATGACCCGGCGATCGCGCCCCGCGAGCGCGACCTCGGCCGTCAGCCAGGTGTTGCGCAGGGTCTCGGCGAAATGCGACCGGGGAAAGCTGACGGCCTGTAGCGTGGCCGTGACCTGCCCCAGTCTCTGCGGCGCGCCGGCAGGGCGCGGCCGTTCCGCATCGCGGGCGCGAAACACGATCGTGGCGGGGGTGGGCGGGCTCTCTTGCACCGTAAAGCGGGGCAGATAGCCCAGAAACTGCGCGCCCAGATAGCGCTGCACGTCCTCGCCGGTGCGCAGGAACCGGTCACGGTATTCCCGCACCACCCCGATGCAGGCGCCGATGATCAGCCCCAGCACGATCATCATCGCCAAAACCCGGCTTGTGCGTGGTGAAAAGGCACCGCCGGGCGGCGAGGCGCGCGACAGGATACGGACATTCGAGACCGGAAAGGTCTTTTGCTGGTTGATCTCCTGAAACCGGGCCAGAAAGGTCTGGTAGAGCGCGGTCATCGTCGCCTCGCGCTGTTCAAGCGCGCGCAACTGCACCAGCGCCTCGCCTTCGACCGAGTTTTCGTCCTGCGCCAGAGCGATGCTGTCGCGCAAGGCGGCCACGCGGCTCTCGGATACGGCGAGGTCGCTCTGCGCGATGCCCTGCAGCCGCAGCAATTCGCCAAAGAGCGCATCCGTCTGCACCGCAATCTGGTCGCGGACCAGCCCCGCCTGCGCATGATCGGGGCCAAAGCTCTGCTCGATCTGAGCCAGCCGCTGTGTCAGCGCCGCGAGAAGGTCGCGCACGGCGGCGATGCGGGGGTCGTCGCTGGCGCTGAACCCGGCCGCGCCGCTTGCGACAAACGCCTCGGGCCCGCGCGCGACCAGCCTGTCATAACTGGCGAGCAGCCCCGAAATCCGCGCGGTTTCAGCCAGCGCAACCGAAAGCTCGGCATTGAGCTGC